>FUWD013232623.1_pt1 | contig 446956 bp, 590 predicted proteins | sample 1063281 | NCBI WGS metagenome assembly FUWD01 (sample SAMEA79048168, study PRJEB19326) | metagenome | biome: marine | reverse complement strand
CTCAACTACTTCCACATTCCCTAGGGAAGCGTGCGCTTGTGTTGTGACGTTTATCTTGATAATGGCTTCTACAAAGCCTTTGTTTACATCAATGGAATTGATTTTAAAGTTTCCACCAAAGCATTTATGAACTTTTGAGTTAATTATTGCCCTATCTACAATAGAGGTTTTTAACTGAATGACTGCGTTTATCTCTTGTGTCATTGGTCTAGTTTAAGCAAATAGTTGCGAGTGGGAAAAAGCGGCTTCCCTTCCACTTTTGATAGGTTTCGTTTGGTATTACTGCTTTGTGGTTCTTGTCAAACAAGTCCATAACAACATCGTCTTGGTACATACCTGAGCCTTGTAAATTCTTCGCCCAGTAACAGTGACCTTTCTTCACCCACGCTTCGACCTGACCTATATCTGGATTCCTCGTGTCGTCATTGCACTTTACTAGCGTTGTTGTTTTCAACTCTAGCGGGTGTCCTTTGTAACTGTGTTCTGATTTGTTCATGCCTTCTATGAGTTAGGGAGAGCCAGTGGGATGAGTTAAAGCATTTCAAAAATACATTCAGCAATCAATGGTAGATTTTTTCCTTCGTCAATCCATGTACACATTTCGTTGAATGAATATCCGAACCCTTCTACGTCTTTAAACATTTCTTTTTGAGTGTATTCGTTCAGGTCTATGGTCGCAGTGAATCGTTCAACTTCTTTTGTTTCTGGATTGACTTCTCGGTCTTCTTCGAACTCAAACACATTCACGCCTACCTGTTTGCACGTTTGATTACAGTCTGGGTCTGTGACGATGGTTTTGAATTCAATCTCATATTGTATTTGTTCTTGTTTCATAATCTTTATGAGTTAGGGAGAGCCAGTGGGATGAGTTAAATGCCAATTTTTATTCCTTTCATTTTTTCTAACCACACCACAAAGTTGCACGCATCGAATATTGGCAAACTAGATGCTATGCCCCTAATGGATTCTTTCGATGCGTTGATACGCTTTCAATAAGTTGTTTTACTTCTGGAATTGTCATGCCTTTAATAGTTTTGCTCTTGTTTCAACTTTATGTAACCTTTGTTGTCTTTGTGGCAAATTACACAACAAGCTATTGAACGTTTATTTTTCTTCTCTTTTCTGTGACTTGGAAATACGTGCCCATTTGGGCAAACCAATCTGTACTTGCTTTGGTTAGATTTCACAACTAGTGCTTCGTAGTTGTCATGGCTCTTTGTTCTAGTGGGGTCAGCACCAACTTTAATTGCCCAAGCTTTCCATTTGTAACTATGGTCAGACTTTCCTCTTTGCTCAAAATCTAGCGCATGGGCGATTTCGTGGCGTATTGTGTCCTCTGCCGCTTCGTCGTTTATTGTTGGAAGCAAAAAACTATGCAACTCTATCACTTTTCTGCTTGGTCTGCAAGTGCCAAAAGAACGCTTCTTATTGCCCCAAACAAACACCCAACCTTTCTTTGTTAACCCCCATTCCTTTAACAGTGAGTTGGCTAAATTTTCTAAATTTACTTTTCGTGTTGCTTCCATACCCCCTATGAGTCAAAGGGAGAGTTTGGAATGAGTTAACTCCCAAGATTTTTGCATACTGAATCCCAACTAGCTACGAACTTGTCTCGATTCTGCTTGTTAACCACGTTCACGTTGTACCCACGCTCTTCCAATTCAGCTTTCAAATCTTTGTATTCTGACGAAGTCGCTGGTCGGCTAGATTCGATGCAGCCAACGTAGTTTGCTGAGGAATGTTGCCCAACGTGCTGGTAACTCGTTACGTTCCCGTTGCGGTCATTGCATTCGTGTGGCATCATTGCGTACACTGTGCCTTTAAATTCTCCTGATTTTTCTGCTCGGAAAATTACGTCTGTTGCTTCTCTATCTTGTTCCATGCTTCTTATGAGTTCAAAGGGAGAGTTGGGATGAAAAACTTTAAGAGTTCCATCCTAGATTTAGTAGTTTTTCCCATTCGGCTACGGTATAAAGTCCATATTTGTTCTCTGCTTCATCTTTTGTTATGCCTAATTTTTCTTCGGATATTTCCAAAAACCTATCATACAAGATTTTAGATGGTTTAGACGCTTGGTGTTTTTTATAAAAATCGAATGTATTATTTATCATTCTGTTATGCTTTTGTGCTTTTGTAAGTCCCATTGTGTTTTGATTTGTGCCTTATGAGTTCAGAGGGATAATTGGGATGAGAAAGCTTGCTTCATTTCCTCGTTTACAATATCCATTCCCAAGACCATGTTGAAGTCAAAGTAACATTGGTCAAGGTTGGCGAATATCTTTGCCACCTCCAAAGAGATTCCTCTTGATTGCAAATAGAATATCTTGTCTTGATTCTTTGCCGTGAATAGGGAGCGTACAGTCAACACGCCTTTGAGGTGCTTATCTTGTACGTAGTCAACCCACTCTTGGATGTCAATTATTTCGTACTCGTTTGGAGTCACGTATGCTTTTTGGGTCTTTGTTCTCCAATACCATAATTCGTATGGTTGAAGTCCAATAACTGCTCTAACTTGCTTGAACGTGGCATCCAGTTGCTTCTTGGATACTTTTGCTGAACCTTCGTCAGAAATGTCCATCTTGCTCAATTCCTTTGTATAGGCGATTGTGGCTGATGTTGCCAATTGGTTGAAGTTGAACTTTCTTGTGGCTTTTCTTGCCAAGTGTAATTGGAATCCAGTTTCAGTTTTGACTTTAATCCAACACGAATCTGCTTGAAGCTGTTTTTCTACTGGCGGATAATAACAGTCGTAATCAAACAAGTCTAGGTTGGATAACCAGTAGTCTTCTTGTTCCTCGGTGAATCCTTTTGAGTTGAAGCTTTCATCAAATAAATCTCTTGGTGTGATTGTCTTATCTGAGATTGCATCCAATACGTCTCCTACTGTCTTTGGAAATTCTCCTTTTGCTGCATAGTAAAGCATTCTGAAATCCTCAAATGTATCTGAGTTCACGAATGCCTTAAAATCTTCTACTGTTTGCTCTGCTATTGCTGCCATGTCTCTTATGAGTCGGTTGTATTCTTTGGGATGAGATTAGAATAAAAAAGGTTGTGAGAAATCTGTTTCCCAATTCTTTGTGGTTGTGTTCCAGACTGTTTTGAATCTAGCTTCTTTCTCCATTACTGATTGGTAAGAGGTGTCGAATTCATAGTCTCCGCATTCAATGTAGCCTTTAATGCTGAAGTTGAAGTCCTCAAAGTCCTTTATAGAGGCAAGACGCCATTCTTTTGGCAAATTGACACTACCACTCGAATTAGAGAAACGAGAGCCTTTAAGGATGCTCGCTTGAAGAATGCAAAGGTAGTTTGGTAACTGAGGGAGAATGTACCCAAGAGTGTTACCTTCTGCCACTACTAATTTGATTTTGTCTGCTGTCATAACCTTAATGAGTCGGCTGTTCTTGTTGGGATGAAAACTCTGCTACAATTGGCAGAGGTTTTTGATTCGTCTTACTACTGTTTCATTCTCAATATCTGAGTTGTTCATGTAGTTGTTCATGTAGTTGTTCATTCCACCTGAATAGTCTTTCTGTGTGTAATGGTACGATACAAGAACGTCATTGCTCCTCCGCTGAATGATGGTTCACTGAGCGTAATGTACAAGCCCGTGCCGTTGTCAAACATTCCCATTAAGTGGGCGTCTCCTGAGACTGCAATTCCGCCTTTATTGAAAGATACTTTCACTTCTGTAAAAGGAAGTTGTGCTGCCAATTCACGTAGTGCTGCCTTCGACAACTTCTCGAATTGCTTTTGTCCTGCATCATTGTAAGACAAGTTTGTTCCGTTGTCTATCATGAATGCTAATAGTGTATTGAGTTTTTTCATTGTTGCTTTGCTTTGTTATACCCTCAATGAGTTCAAAGGGAGAGTTGGGATGAAAAATAAACAGCGGAAGTGCCATCTTCCTCCACGTCGGGCTGTGGCGGTTTTAATTTGTAACTGATTATTTCATTCCGTTCCGAAAGAACCAACCGAATTTGCGGTTGAACCATTCTTCTATCCTCTTTAATGTTTTCATGATTTCAATGAGTGCGCTAGGGTGAATAGGATGAGATTTCTCAAATCCCATTCAGCTTCCTAGCTAGTTTTATTTCTTGTGGTGTCAGTCCCGCTCTTTGCAAGCTCGACAACCATCTGGTTTTCATTTGTGAGGGAGAGATTTCTCCTTCACAAGCGTAGTTCTCTGGAGCCTCTGATGGCTCCATAATCACATACACTTGATTCTCTGTTAGCTTGGGTCTAAATCCCATCGCTACCAATTCATCCATTTGCTCTTGTTGGTGTGCTTTGTCGTAAGCCTTCCAATCAATCTTGCCCGTGATAGGGTCTTTAAAGTCGTTCGTATCTGCCATGCCCCTTATGAGTCACAAGGGAGAGTTAGGATGAATTAACTACCAAGCATTTTACGTACTGCATCCCATGATGCAATGTATTTATCTGTGTTCTGCTTTTGAACCACGTTGAGGTTGTAACCCAAGTTTTCCATCTCTGCTTTCAAATCGGAATACTCCGCTTCTGTTGCTGGTCTTGAGTCAGCAATGCAGCCAACGTAATTTGCTGAACTATGTTGCCCTACGTGCTGGTAACTTGTAACGTGTCCGTTGCGGTCATCGACTTCGTGCGGCAGCATGGCAAATACTACATCTTTGAAATCTCCTGATTTGTCTGCTCTGAATACTACGTCTGTTACTGGGTTATCTTGTTCCATGCTTCTTATGAGTTCAAAGGGAGAGTTAGGATGAAATTTAATTACACAAAGTTCTATACTTTCCGTCTACAACTTCAACTGCTGTGTGCAGTGGATTCCCTCGCATGGACAAAAGCTCTTCATCTGGCAATGTAAATGTGATTGCGTGATACAAATGATTCGCTTCTTTTGCTTCAAACTCGAATCTCTTTTCATCGAATCCTCCCATTGCCCCAAATGGATGAAAGTTCATTTCAACTTTCTTGTCTAATCCATCACCAATCTGAACGGGCATTGTATCGTCTGACATATATACTCCATTGATTCCGAATACAAAGTCTCCATTGAGGAAAAAGCATAAGTTGACTGCGTGGTTGTCGCATTCTCCTTCTATTCGGTCAAACTCGAAGAGGTTTTGAAGAATCCCCATCTTGAGAAAGAATTCTTGAACCGCTTCGAATCCTTGCTCGAAGTCTAGTTGTAATGCGTTGAGAAATATACCGTCTTGTTTCATGCTCTTTATGAGTTCGTTTTGTTTACTGGGATGAATTAATCCATAACATTTTCTTCCATCCATTCCCAATCCACAATATCCACAAGCGACTGAACCGAATTCATTAGAAACGAATTACCAAATGGCAAGTTGATTACGATTGCATCTCCTGCGGGCTTAACCGATTCAATGATTATTTGTCTTTGGTTGATTGGTGCATCGTCAGTCAACGTCAAGAGGTTTCCCGCTTTTTGTACGTGTGCTAACTTGCTTCCGAATCTTACTGATGTGTCTGTTGCTGCTTCCATGCTATATATGAGTTCAAAGGGAGAGATAGGATGAATTAATACACAATTATAATTTATATGTTTTAACACAACAGCTTGGCGTACTTGATATTCTAACTGTTTTAGCACCTACTTTTTTGTAGGTTTTAGCATATTCCAATAATTCCTTCACAGTTGGCTTAATGTCGTATGTACTACTCTTTTGTCCAACTATACTATTATCATTATCGAATATTGTAAGTGTTACATCACACTTGCCATTTTTTGTTGTTGTGATTTTAAATCTATTCATAACTTCAATGAGTTCAAAGGGAGAGATAGGATGAATTACAACGGTGGAATTTTGTCTTTTATTTGTTGTTCGGTTTCTCATCCCAACCCGCCAATTGCACTCATACCTTATGGAAAACCATGCCAACGAGGGAGAGGTAGCCAAAAAGGAACGAGCCATTTCTAGCCCGTTCCTTGCACTATTTTTTGTTAGGGAAGCTTACCCCTCGATGATGTAGCTTTCGCCACCTAATCGCGCTCCAATAATGTTCTCGATTTGAACGGTGCGAAACATAAACTCTAACTTTTGAAACTCTTCAAGGTTTGCTATGGCGTTTGCTTTCGTTCGTAATTCGTTAGCAAGTTCGGTGTTTCCTTCGTTTTCGGCAATAGCCGATTGCTTTAATGCGTGGTTGAACATGGAATTTTGTGCGGCTTTTTTGTCGTTTTGCGTCAATCCAGAATTGGTTATGTAGTCAGCGTTCCAAACATCTTTACGTTCAACGGGCTGACCGTTGCTAAACAATTGCGTTTGCGGCTTGCTGTGTGCCTCGGATACAAAGCAAAGGTATTGAATATCAGGATTTTTATCTTTGTGGACAATGCAACGATTTTTGTCGTTTGCATCATACGAACGCCCCGTCATTTTATTTGGCGTCCAATCGAAATTTAACCCCTTCTCAGTTAAGATACGGTCAATTTTAGCTTGATAAATGCTATTAAGCGTTGCTACGGTATTTACCGTTTTTTGAAGTGCTTTCTTCTTGTTAATAGTTCGTGACTTGCTTTCGTCTACGTGATACGTAAGACCCGAAAAAGTTGCGCCTTTTTGCGATTTCATCATTTCGATGAATTGTGCTTTAGTGATTTTTTTTGCTTCCATGCCTTCTATGAGTTGACTTGTTTTGTTAGGACGAAAAAACTTTGGTTTAATTGAAGAAACTTATGGTTTCTTTATAATATACGTGAAAACGCCCGTTTGGTTTCATGCTTATTATGAGTTAACTTTCGATAGTAGGATGAAAAAAAAGAAACAAATAAACAAGCCAAGTAAAGCGGTTTTCCACAAGGAATGAGTCGAATCCCCGAACCAGGATGAGAAACAAAGAATTTTCTTTTTTCATCCCAGACTTAATTCCGAACTCATTAAAAGCATGGACATGAACAAAGCAATAGAAGAGTATGTATCTAAAGGGTTTAAACTTACATACCAAGACAAACAAAGGTATGCTAGTCTATACAAAAATGTAGACGTAGAGAATGTAAAAGTAGAAGGCTCAGATAGAGTTATTAGCGGTGAAACTATGGAAATTACCCAAGAAAAGATAACACAACATAATTCTTATAAATGCGGCTGGCTATGGGCAAGCAGCGCAGAAATAGTTTCAAGAAAAGGAAATGTGTATTTAAGTGGAAAGTCAGAAATAGTAAAAACGTTTTCGTCCTAATCCACAAAACCAACTCATAGAGGTTATGGCATTTAACAGTGAACACTACAGAAAAGTATTTAGCGCACGCTCAGGAAATCGTGACGAATTATACTGCTTCGCCCTACGCAGAAAAATGGGCAAAAATGGAAGAGTAGAAGAGCATCCTTTGTATGGTCAGAAATTCAAAAAAAAGAACAGTAACAAAATTTATACGGTAAATTCAGTAAACATCCATTTTTGGGACGGTGGTTATTATTGGTTTGTTGTTTTTGAAGATGAAAAAGGAAGTTCAGCCCCACGACATTGGGAAAATATAAATTCAACATCTAAGTTAACGCTTGAATGTATAAAAGAAACACAGGAAGATTTTACACTTTTTACATCCTAAAGGATTGACTTGACTCATGAAAAGAGAACAAAGCAACGCAACATGGAATACAACTACAGAAGTAAGAACGTAGGCAAAGATTTAATCTTTGCCACAAGATTAAGGCTCGCAGAAAAAAAAGGATTACAACTTAAAAAAGTTGGTGTTAAAATGTATAGCTATCTTATGAATGCAGAGTTAGGCATTATCCTTTAATAGTATTTTTCATCCCAACCCACCAAGCCAACTCATAAAAAGTATGAATAAAGGACGATTTATTACCGCAAAGTTCACAAGCAAGTGTGCTGAATTAAACACTCAAGTCAAAAAAGGAACAGAAGTTTTTTATGACGCATCTGAACGAAAAGTATATAGTGCAAATTCAGCACGTTTCAAAAGCGAAAGTGAATCAAAGTCTTTGGGAAATTTTATTCAAGCCCAAGATGATGCTTTTTATGACAACTTTTGTCAAAACAATAACATTTAAAAAAAAGGGTCATTCCCTTTTTGCTTTGACTCTTTTTGCAAAACACATTTCCATAACGTATGAGTCGAATTTCCGAACCAAGATGAGAAATAAAGGTTTTTTCTTTTTTCATCCCATAAGTCTCTATTGACTCATAAGGTAAAACGAAGCAACATGACACAAACAAATCACGAAATTATCAGCGCAAGACTTCAAGCCTTGCGCCCAGAAGGTAAGTATCAAAAACAGTCGCTCGAAGCAATGAAAAAAATGTACTTCGTTGACGATGCAAACCAAATAGCTTCTACTGAAAAAAGTTTGCTTTTAGGGTACGATTTTCAGAGCGAAATGCTACGTGGGGAAAAGCGACTGAAACGAGTTGAGAACATTGAAAGCGCAGTAGTAAAATTAGAGCGTCACGCCTATGCACCCGAAATGAATTGCCTACACTTCAAAAACGGTAAAACGCTTCAAGCAGAAGGGTTTACTGAGCTTAAAACCGCAATAAAGTTTGCGGCTATTTCACTTTCAGAGGAACAAATTAATGATTATATCGGTGCTGAATAAAGCATTGATATTTTTCATCCTGAAACGAAAACTCAACTCATAAGAAGCATGGAAGCAACAAACGGAAATATCTTAGCAATTAAAATTAGCAACATCCTTAAAAACAATCTTCCTAAATCAGTTTGGAAGGAGGTTGCAGAGCGAACAAATATGTTCAAAGAGCCTTACATTAGAATAATGTTTGCCGCCAATGACCATGCAATAAATGGTGTAAGAGGGCAATTTCCTCAATGCGTGTCTTTATTGTTAAGTGTAAACAGTTTAGAACTGCAAACACAAGTGTACGGGGGAAATGGTGGTGGAGTTATCTACAGAAAACCAAACATGGAAGACCGAAAAGAAAAGTATTTGGCAATGAAAAACGTAAAAATACCATTTAGAAAACCATTAAAAACAGAAGAAGCGGTACTTAAGGCGATTCAACGCTTTTGCCAAAAATGGGTCGAAACACTCAAAGAACACAGAAACGTTTTGAAGTACACAGATATTGTTGACTATGACAAATTGTTGTCGTAGTTTTTCATCCCAACCCACCAAGCCAACTCATAATAGTCATGGAAGCAACAAACGGAAACATGATAGAGAAAATCAAAGGGAACATAATGGGAACAAAAAGCATTATTGCTAAATTCCCAAAAATGCGCAAGTCGCAGAGTTTTATTGTTTACCCCATTGCCAAAGATGGCAATGCCAAATTGATTAAAATTCAATCTGACACCCGAATGGGGCAAATTGATACCGAAACGGGAAAAGTGACTATTACAAAACCTTATCCTAATGGTGCATATTTTCACCACTTGCAAGGAGAAACACAGTCTTTCATTCTTTCAGGTGTAGACCTTCAAAGCTTGCGAATGGAAATATTCGCTTCTTCAAACTCAGAAGCTGGGAAAAAAGAAAATGGCGTAATTCAAACCGACAATTCAGGAGCAATAAATATCTTAGGGTAAATCCATCCTATTCCACCAATGGAACTCATAAAGGGTAACAAACACAAAGACATGAAAATCACCAACACCAACACAACTCCAAACTTAGTCGCATTTTTAATAACAATAGCAGGCGGTGTAGGCTTTATCTACCAATTAGGTAGGCTATGCAAGCCTGAAAATGAAGCTTTTGGATTAGATGTGTGCATATTCGTGTTTTTTCTATCAATGTTCTTTACGGGGGTCAAAGCGTTGCTTGCTTGTACAACTGGTAAATTTTCAAACTAGCAAAGAAATTTTTCATCCCAACCCACCAAGCCAACTCATAAAGGTTATGAAGAAAGGAAATGTAGTATATTTAGATGGTGTGGTCAAATGCACTATCGAACACACAAATGGAATACTTTACGTTGTGACAAACGGAGAGCAAACACTTAGCGTATTCGCTTCAAGAATAAAAACCGAAAAACACCTAATTTGTTTTGATTGATTTTTTCATCCCAATCTATTAAGTTAACTCATAATAAGCATGAAACAACTACTAATTATTTTCGTAGCAATCCTAATGGCTTGCTCGTTCGCCTCTTGCTCGTCACAACGAAGCAAAACAAAAGGCTTTAACTATCAGTCACACTCGAAAAGTAACGCTAAATCTTCGCGTTCAAACGCCAAAAAGTTCAAAGCAGCAGGCGGAGATTACACGAAGATGAAGTGTAAAAGACGTAAAAGTAAAAACCGTCGTAGATAATATTGTTTTTTCATCCCAGACCCGCAAACCAACTCATAAAATAAGAACAGCAAAACAATACGATATGGATTTTTCAGGTTTCTATGACGCACTAACAAAAGCAGTATACCGCTCTACAACAGTACCATTCTCAGCTTTCAATAAAACAGATGCAAAGCAAATTTTGCAAAAGAATTTTGAAAGCATCCTTGATATGCACGAACAAAAAGTAACCATCTTAAAAGCTTTGAAAAGACTGGAGGATTTGCCTACCCATTAATTCGCTCAAATCATAAAGCGGGAGAGCCACAATCGAAGTTAGCCACAATAGACTAATCAAGCCCCTATTTAGACCTTTAGAGAGACTATCTCCTAAATAAGACCCTAGGAGTCTATATAGGGGTTAAGGGCTTAAATAGGGGCTTAAATAGGCGTATCATTAATAAGGGGCTAAACAAGGGGTTGCCCAAAAACCCGCCCCGACCACTCTAAAATTTTTTACTATAATTTTTCAAAGTAAATCACACCCCCTAAAACAAATCATTCCCAGTAAGTGAGCCCTCAAAAACCTTTTAAATGTTTTTAAAACCTTTTAGATGTTTTTAGATGTTTTTAGATGTACATAAATTATATGCATTCGCGTATCGTTGGCATCAAAAATTTTTTTTAAGAATTTTTCAAAAATCAAATCAGCTACTTTAGAGTTATATTGTATCTTTGAGTTATAAATTTAAAAACACTATGGCTTCTTTAAACCCATTAACCCAGATAAACTTAAAAAACCTTCCAGGGAATCCTAAAAAAGCGATTCAAATCTCTTTGAATGCAGGATTTAAAGAGGTCGATGTGGACACAGACGAGGTCAAACACAGGAGTATCAGGCTGTTAACGGGGAAGCAGATTCTCCCTCAGCACTGGGACAAGAAGGGCAAGTGTCCATCCTTAGAGTATTGTAAAGAGTTTGGGAACGAATTAAGTGATTTCATAAAGGAGTTAGAAACACAAATGGTTAATGCTTATTGGCAAGTTAAGTCTGAGCACTACAAAACCACACCTGAACTAGTCGTGAGTAGATACAGGAGGCTTATAGGGGATGACAAAAGCGGAAAACCATTAAATGGGATGGTGTTGTTCATTCAAAAGCACATTGAGACGTCAGATTTGGCCGATACGACGAAAGCGGGTTATGTAGTAGTTTTTAATAGATTAAAAGAGTTTGAAAAAACCAGAGAGAAGAAATTATACTGGGAAAAATACACATATGATGTATTTTGCGATTTTTTTGACTGGCTCGCGAATAATTTCAATTTATCCAACAACACCTTATGGAGTCATGAAAAAGCGATGATTCGTTTTAGGAACGTAGCAGACTCTAAGGGGTTATTGGTTGATAAATCAAAGTGGAGTCGTTTAATTCGTTATCAGCAGGAGAAGAAGGAGTATTTGAGTTGGAAACAGCTAAAAGTGTTAATTGATTACCAGCCTAAGACGAAGAGATTAAAGAACGCGAAGAGCGCATTATTGATTATGGCTTTCACAGGTATTAGAATTGGCGACCTTGACAATTTTTTCAACAACATCAAGAAAGGCGATAATTATCGATACGCCAATTTCAAGACAAACAAATTACCGCACAACGAAGTTTACATTCCGATACTGGCTCCTATTGTGGAAATTATAGATTCACCAATAAGAGTAACAAGGAATGCTGCTTTGACTGGCAGTATAAAAGATTTAGGAAAAGAGTTGGGGTATGATAATATATCAGCTCACACTGGAAGGAGGAGTTTTATAACAAACTTAGTTCCTCTGGTACAGGAAAACATATTGAGAAAAATATGTGGTTTTTCGTGTTCTTCTTCTATTCACATTTATGACCAGCTACCTCTGGATAGAGTCGCAGATATGTTCCATAAACATATTCAAGCAGCGCCTTTAACAAAAACTGAAGGTATTAAATTAATTGAAAAAGAAAAATGGTACAAAAGGATTTTAAAAAAATTCATTCCTTGATTTAGAGGTAAATATAATTCTTTTCCAATATTTATGATAGCAACATGTTGTTGCACAGAAAAAACAAACACATGCTATCTTTCACACCTTCACAATTGGCTTTATTAGGATTTTATTTTTTAGATGAAACAGAGGACAATCTAGCTACTTACACCAAAATATCGAACGCTGTTTCGGATATTATTGCCATCGGCGACCCTTATGATGCCGAGTTGATTAATTCTTTTGTACAGTCAATCCTTAATAAGGACGACATTCTGGGTAAATTAGAGTCTGAAAAAGATTTAAGTTACTTTGTAGCAAAAGCAATATTTTGGGCTGAAAAGGCTGTTGCGCCAGTTCCGACCCCGACCCGATAATCAGTTTCATATTTTTAAAAAAAAGGAATCAGGATATCTTGGTTCCTTTTTTTGTTAGATTACCTGTGCCGCAGATGTTTTTCTCCTCCTGCATCAGCTTTAGTGTTTCATTCTCATATCGATATCATGTGAATATTATTCTGGCCTTCAAACCGTTTTGTCTGGTTTCTTGAATAGCTCGACACATTGAAGGTGATTTTTCAGCGTTTTTTACGAGTTTAAATTTCTCTTCATCTTTGGGATTATAGGGATTGTAAAGAGGGTTTATGCGTCCATGAAACTCGTTTTCTCCTATAGAGCAGGTGTGCCAGAAAGGAGACCAGCCTGTATCCGAAGACCATATTCCCGCTTCCAATCTAAATGACGACAAAATAGCACCAGCGTACCCCGCCGCAATGAATTTTAGTCCTTCTTTCATTTTAAAGGCACGTCTATAAGACCAGTTGGCACCGCTTGAGTTGTACTCTTGGTCCCAGTGCAGCTTGTATTCCACAATGATGAACTCCCACAGCTCTCCTTTTGGTTTCCTATATACCTCAGCTGGGTTTGTCAGATTCCAGAACCAAGGGCGGTTGCTGCGGCCTTCGCTTCCCCATTTCTTTTTTTCGATTCCTCTTCTTTTAAACAAAGAGAATCCTTGGGCCTCTAAATACTCTCTTACCTCAATAGGGTCTTGTGATATTTTAAATTTCATAATGGTCGAAAAAATCTTTTATCTGTTGGTATTAGCAGCCGATACGGCCCGAATCCGCCAGTCCATAACTCCCACCCTTCTCCTTGGGCATCTGGTCGCACCTGGCCAAACTCCACTCGGAGAACGCTTGGACCCACTGCGAATGTCGCTGTCAGCACCAAAAAAAACTATCGTTCAGCAAGCAAGGTAAATTGTATCCTGCTTTGCCCCATTCTAATTTACCGTAAGCAATATCACCGTCTCTATTGAGCACAAACTCTTTAATTGGCTTCGCATATATGACAATCTCTATTGGCACTTCTCCATTTTGGAGCCTTGTGAAGCAATCGTAACAAACAAACTCGCCTTTGTACCCATTGATGTCCAAAAAACAATTATCTGTGGATTCCCACTCATCCGTCTTGGGGTTGAACACAGAAAAATCGTTGACTACTTGAACTGGGTCTCGGTTGGTTTTTAGTCGCATTTTTTGATATTTAAGCGGCTGAACAAAAACAAACAATTAAAGGACTTTTTGTCTGGATAGAATTTTACATCAAACACATTTTTGTCGTGACTTCCTGGCTGAGTTATAGGCAGCAAAAACATCGTATCTCTGACTTCCCCAGATAGGCTTTGAAATGCTTTCATGAATGGTTCCTTTAGTCTCACACCAAAATCAATTTGAAAGCGTGGTCAGCTTTATTTTGGTTGAGTTTTTCTATACTAGCCACTCCTATCCATCGTTGATGCTCAGCTCTGCTCCCAGAACTGCTCTGGGTTCTAAAAAACCTTTTTTTTCCTTCTTCGAGAAGAGATATATCAAACAGGCTGACTCTTCCTGGGACCAAGTCGAACAAAGATTTGTAATCAATCTCCTGTATACACTTGAATCCACACGCAAGCATGTGCCCAGGCAGGTCTTTATGGGTTGTTTTTAATTGCATAACCAATATACGTGGGGAATCTAAATTGGTTTCATTTTCTTCTCTTGGGTATTTTTCCACTTGCAAACCATTGCAAAGAAAACACGTGGTTAAGATTCAGTCTTGGTCTTCCGCGCCAGTCTTTACCGACCACATTCCTATGCACTCGGTATCTGTGTTGTTTGTCATCCAATTTCAGTTGCTCAGGTGTTCCTTTTTTGTGGAAAACTGCCATACTTGAGCCACCTACCACCATCACTTCCAAACCGTTTCTAACCAGCGCCGTATACACGGTATTCTTATTGATTCCTTTCTTTGCTTTCATTGCCTATGATAGCAAGAAAGTTTCTAAAAATCAAGCTCTTGGTGTGAGTTTAAAACGATAATCCATACGGTCAATATGGTATCGGCCAAATAGGTTTTGAATCTCATAACTGGACCCACTCAGGCTCCAGGTTGGCGCGAAGAGCCAAGAGGGGATTGGTTTTATAACGCATTCCTCAAATATAATGAAAAACGGAGGTTTGGGAACCACAACTATAGAAAAGATTCAAAAAAAATTTGCGTGAACCGACTTTTTTTTGAATGTTAATATTGTTTTTAATTCTTCTGGGTTTTTTTTAACAGCATGCCTAGTGGGCGTAGTGGGCGGAGTGCACATCTTTGGTGAGACCGTAATCCACCATAACAATCTCTGTGTCTCCATCTCTTTGCACGATTCCCCAGCTAGATAACCTCTGCAAGTCTCTTGTGGGTACTGCAAAGTTTCCGATGTAATCGAATACTCCGTAGGTGAATTCGTTCTCCCACATATCTTCATAAATCGAGGGGTCCAAATCAGACTCGTTGTGGTATTCTCCTTTTCTACCATTTACTTTGAATCCATAATCATGCAAGGCTTTCTGGAAATCTGTCCAAAGGTAGCCTGTGATTGCTTTGAATTTTTTCTCGGTGAGTCTGGAAGCTAATTCCATTTCCACCCAAGTAAATTCACGACTGTGTTCTTTGATGTTCGCAGTGAGACCATATGTCTGTAAGGAGGAGTCTTCTGCCGCTGTGACTTCTGCTTCGTTTTGCGCCAGACCCTTTACGTTTCTAGCGAGTTTCAAAACCAGCTCGTCATCTATTTGATACACAATCCTTGAGGAACCGCTTGATATTCTCTTCAATCTGGCTTGGGAATAGTTTATCCTTGCGTTAAACGAACGCAGCATTTTGAACTCGTCCATATTGAACGATGCTGGGTAGTCTTCCTCGATGAATTGCTCCCAGAGGATATTGCGGATGTATTTACGAATGTGCACATATCTAAATAGGGTGGATTGTTTTAAATCACAGAATGATAAAAGGGGGCGTCCCAGGAGCGAACATTGCCCTAAGGGGCTGTGACAGGTGTTTCCGTGCCCAACATTAGCCAGAATGGGGTCAGTCTTTAGTCGCCTATTTTAGTTCTAAACTAAACAGCAGGGCCTCGCCTGCTAAATTTCCCTCACGGCCCATTTGTCGGGCTATAAACTCAATAGAGTCACTAATCGTGTGATAGGTTATGTCTAAGGTTTTTGATTCTAAAAACAAGTTTCCTGCGGAGTCCTCGAATGAGTCTATTTTATGTTCGAACTTGTCTTTCAGCGCCAAATGCACTTCGAACATTAACTTTTGCCTGAAAAAATCTTTTGGGTCGGGTGGGTTTGGGAGTTTCAAACGCATGGGCGCAGAGTTATTTTGCCATCACTAAATGGCCCCACAGTAAAGCCTTTCGGGTCCCAAGCAATGATTAAATCGCCGTTGTGTATGCTTAAAAAAAGCTTATCTAGCTGTACCCAGGAAAGCATAAAATTGGAATCGGTCACACCAGGAAGGTTGGCTAGGTCGACAAGGCGCATAGGTTTCTTTAGCTTCATTTGAATACGAGTTTCATGTGCTCCGAAGGCATTATTCCTGTGATGTACGATTGTATGATTTGTGTTTATTAGATTCATTGTAAAACATGGGTAGAGTTTCTGAAAAGGTTTCAGCATTTATTTAAAGCCCTTCCACACTAGAGTGATTAATGTGTTTTGCGCGGTACGTCTTTGCCGCGCATTCTTATTATTTTTGAGTATAAAATTTTGATTTGTAATATGGATAAAAAGTTTATCATTCTTTGCTTGAGAAATTATTTCATATCCCCACAACATTAGAGATGTGAAACCACTCCCCCAACGAGGTGTGCTTCTCAGACTGCAGAGACGCAAACGTTTTTGTATCCCCAGCGGGGTTATATCGACATTGGCTTTGAACCGCATAGTTTTATTAGAAAAATTGGGTCTTCATTTGGAAATTCTTTTGTATGTGGAACTGCTTTTGCGATATACCAAAGAGGAGCTCTAACGCTTTCTACACACATCACCCATCCAGAATCCGTCCCATTCCAACGAGAAGCATATTTGGACATTTCAGAATATCTATTGCTTTCTGCATAAATCCGAACAGGAACTTTTAGTCTCATTTACACGTTAATTGAACGAGAAAACTAGACTTACTTCTGGTTTCTCTGTTTTTTAAATGCACCACTTTCTTTTCACTTCTTGCATTTAACAATGAGACAGACGCGGATATCTTGTTTATGGTTAGAGGAAATTTCCAATACTCACTAACTCCATAACGGTCGTCTTTTTTTCCCAAAATTTCTTCCAAACTTTTCTCTACGTCAATAAACCCTTTCATTATATTTGCTATTAAACTTTTTATATCCTGGGTATTATACGTAGAGTAAGTAAAAAAGTTTCATCGTCTAATAAAATCTGGACATTCAATCCCTTTCGGGGGTTCTGTTTGTATTTATCCCAATGCTAGCTTCACTGTTTTAGCTTTAGTTGAATATGGTATTGGCTCTGGTCCATAAGCGCTAAGAAAATCCAGTTATTATCAGCTCTTATATCTAATCTAGCACCATCGTTGCTCAACAGCACCCCTGTTGTCTCGCAACTGCTCACTAAAAACATATAATCCCTTAGTTTATACGTCTCATGCCTGAAGTGATTAGCTTGTTTAGCTAGCTCCTCAAATGTATTTTCTGACTTCAGATTCATCTTAAAAAACTTAAAATATCTTTGATTTTACTAGGAGCTGATTCAGGAGCTTGTGCAGAAATTTGAAGTGGCATGATATCTATAGAGTTGTTTAACTTAGGCTCTGGGCCTCTAGGCGATAATAAGAAAGTTACAACATTATTGTGTTGATTTACGTGTCCCCATGTTGAGCTGAAGAAGTGGAATTGGTTGCATGCAACCAATTCCACTTCTGCATGTTTAGGGCCTTCTAAGGGTTTAACTAAAAAGAAGTGCGTTCCTGATTTGTGCCAAAAATACCTACTTCTTTCATCAAAAACCCGATACTCTTTTAGGGTTTCAAAATGCTCTATAATATCATCATAAAAGACTAGTTTGGATAGAGCTGAATGTTGTTTTGTAAAATTCATGTAAAATTATTTATGCCTCAAGATAGGCGTATTAGGAACGTTTAATAGATAGCCAACTAAAAAGAGGGATTGTTTCACGTTGAAGTCTGAATCCAGAATAACAGGGCAATACACAATTTTCATCTTCATGTACCTAGTATCTCTAGTTGCTTTTTTAAGTTCAATTCTAAAATTGCCAGAGTAATGATAGAAGATTGATACGGGGGCTTTTCTTTCAAGTTGAAAACTAGAGTGATGGCGCAGGTTTTTAATATAGTCTTCATAGAAAACTGATATGAAACATTTGCTAATGCTTTTGTTAAGTTTCACTATTTAGATGCTGAGGGGTTTTCAACTTCAGAGCGAAGGGCCATGTCTTTAATGTACGCGTCAAACTTCATTGCCCACCCAGATACTTCTTCCATGTCGACTTTTGCCGAAGCTAGGGTTTCTTTTTTATCTGAACTATAAAAACCTCCATCGATGGAATAATGATAAATCAAACTAGAGGGGGAACACGAGCTATCTGCAACTAGACATTTCTGGTATGAATTTGGCTCGAAGTTTTTATAATAAATGCAGTAGCAGAATATCTCTTCTTCTGCCTTTACAATTATTCGCTCAACTTTATTATGTTGATAAATATTATTGGTAGAGACCGAGTAAAAAATGTCTCCTGTTGGCATGTTTGTAAAACACGGCATAGGATACTCTAGGCTTGTTTGTGCTTGTAGTCCAATTGCAAAAAAACCTAGCAATAGCGTAGTAATAATATTTTTCATGTTTTATCGATTATATTCGTAAACAAAGATATGCTTTTTCTCTCATGCTAACATGGATGCTGGAAACACTGGGCTCGTGTTATACTTAATTTTTTTACCAAACTCCTCGACTTTTACGGAAAACCACACGTAGTGAATATCGCCTTTTAACACATTAGAGCCAACAATTGATTTTTTGTTTTCGTCTCCAGGAACGGCTAGCATAAAGACACCGTCATGAGTTTTAGTGCACATCCATTCGGGGCGATAAAGCTGATTAGATTCATTATTAAACCCAGCTCTAGACAGTCCATTTTTAAAGTCTTCCCACGTTAAAACTTTCTTTATTTTTTTTGTTAAAATTTTCATTTTGTCTCTACATGTGTTATACAAGCTCCTTCTGTTGTGTATTTTGTTGGAAACGCCGAATATACAAAAAAACTCTGTGATGGTTCAATAATCCAGATATTTTCATAAACATATTCGAAAGCAATAACACTATCGGGGGGGTTGTTTATGTCGATTCTTCTGTAGTCAATAATGGTTTTTATGCTGTGAGTTTTTTTGTTATGAAAGAATGTATTCCCTTGTTGTTTCCAAGAATAATCTATCTTAACTTTTTCTATTTGTTTAATGCAAATAGGCTCGCTAAAGTTAAAAATAGTCTCTTGAAGAAAGAAGGGCGCAATCCCAACAAAAGCCGTTATAAAAAACGTTGTAACACTTAACGGGTGGTCAGTTCCTGATTTTGCTACTTTAGCAGTAAAAATAAAAATAGAAACTGAAAAAATAAATAAAATTAGATGAAAGAGATAGTAATTCATTTTTTTAATTTTTAGTTTTTAACTCGATTTCCTCAACTATTTTTAAACCACGACTAATTTCCTCGGTCATGCATAAGGAAAAAATATAATCATCATCGTAATAAGCTTCAATAAATCCCCATATTGGGGTTCGCACTTTTTTATATATACTGACTCCGCCTTTAACAGCTGCTGAATCACTATAATAGCCTTGCATCGACTGGCATGTCTCGACCATCAAAGTTTATTGTGTATTGATTAAGTCCATATACGTATCCAGGATAAACCTTGTCAACCACCTTTAGGCTCCTAACGACTTCGTACTTAGGAGTTTTTTTCTCCATCTTAAAGATATAAAGTACTAAGATGCTGATAATCGCAGGGGCAATGAGTACAAGTATAAATTTATTTATGTATTTAATGCCCTCATTGCTATTAAACGTAAAACAGCTAGCGATAAATGCCCCAATCACTATTGCTGCTCCAAGGCCAATTAATTCAATTACTATCTCTTTCATCTAGGTCATCTTTGGTTCTGACGCTTTTGATTATCTCGTCTAAGGTCCCAGTAAATATTTCGTTTATTTTTTTCTTAGCAACAAACAAAGCTCCCTCTTCTCCATCGGTAGGATGAAGTAAATCTCGTTTCTGCTCTGCAATTTTTTGTTCTTTGCTGTATTTGTTGTGGAGTATTAGAGCAAGTATGCTAACGGCTATGATAATTGAAGAACCTAAAATCACTGGTTCGGAGGAAACCGCAATAAGCATTGCAAAAAATACAGATATGATAATCACCACCATCGCAACTAAAGATATTGACTTTACCATCTTTGTTTGCTCTGCATTAATTATCGCCCTAACATACTCTTCTAATCTATTTTTCATGCCAGTATTGATTTAAAAACCTCATAATTACTTCCATGTGAGTTGTGGTCATTAATTATTGGAAACACCACTTCATCAAATAGCGTTGCGTAGCTTTCATCCATCAAAACCTCTTTAAACATTCTAGCCATGTCTTCAGGGTTATTTTTAAATACTCCACACCCCCAAGCTCCAAGTATCATACACTTGACATCAAAGTTTTTTGCAGAAATAAGCATCGCTCTTATTTTCGCTTTTGTGATGGTTTCATATCCTGAAGGCTTTCCCTCGATGCAATCTACCCAACTCTCAGCTAAGGGGTCGTAGTATGATTTGCTATTTAAGTTGATAGCGGGAACCGACACAACATCAGATGTTACCCACGGGATATTTTTATAGTGAAAATCTTTCACGAAAGTTACATCGTTGGAATAAAGGAATTCTCCTGACTGAAGAGGATACATTGGCTTCAGCATGGTTTTAAAGAGGTTTGAACAGCGAAACAAAGCTTCCTCTTGAGCCTGGGCTCCATTTTCAACTCCACCTCCAGGCTTTCTGTAGGAGGCCATGTTTAAGGCGCAGGAGCGTTTGTTGTTTTCTGAGGCCTCAATAATTGCTGATACGGTGTCTGTATTCTCAACTCTAATCACTGAGTTTTTTAAAACATCAAGACCAACAACTCTAGTTTCAGCTAGACATGGAACACCGTTAAACTGATTCTTTGTGTCTTTGTAAACCGATATTAGTTCTGAATTATTTTTCACTTTACTTCAATTGTTTTCATTTCTCTTGAAATAAGAAGAATGTCTTCTGATTGTCGATACTCGAACTTATTGCCCCACCAATCTGCGCTGAAAAGCCCCCACACCTGAGGTTTGAATACTTGATAAACCATGCAAGAATCGTAATCGCTGTTTTTCTGCACCATTCTTTCGTCAAAAAAATCTATAAACACTTCTGCTGATTTCCAGTTCGAATCATGTTTAAAGAAATAAGCTTGTTGAGACTTGCTCCATTCCAGAGGGAGTTTTTCGACAAGTTCAAACTGTTGCGAATTATAATTCGCAACAGCACTCCAACGAGATGATAGTGCTACAAAAGTAAAAAGCGATGTTACAGCTAGTAACCAGCCAGCGATAATTATTATTTTTCTATTTGTAGAATTGAACCCAATTTTCATGCCGATAATCACACAAAAAGTAAGCACTAATAAGGGTATAAAGATATCTATCATTTTTATATTTTTAATTACGCTCTATGTTGATTGCGCATTCAATTAGTATACGTTTGATTGCTAAAAAGGTTTCAATAAATATCGTAAGACTCCCCTGGTTTTAAAGCTTTTAAAATCAATTCTTTTTCACTGCTTCTTCGAGCATTTAAGGTTAACTCAAGCAAGTCGTTTCCAGTTCCAGATTGAGCTGTTCTAGAGATGTATGTAATACGAAAGAGGTCATCATTTATCCCTACATAATCTCCTTGTTTTATTTTTCTGGATATTTCTTTATCGCAATTGCAGCACGCCACTATTGGCAAACTGTCTGGACGCATGGAGAACTTAGTGATTTGAGCTTTTCCTTTGGATTCAAAAAAGTTTTCCTGGGGAGTGCTGTCGAGTGCTTCTTGAATCTTGTCTTGGGTGTCGCGCTCTCGACACTTTATCTCATGTGTTAAATGCTGGTAAGGTTTGTCATTTAAAAGAGCATCATCAACCTGTTGTTCAGTTACTTCTTTCTGAGTGTTATTGTATTCGGTTTCAATATTTTTCTTTATTTGCATGGCTAAGTCTCCGCCTAATGAGCCTTTAATTGATTTCAAAGTCACAGCGACAGCATCTGCCGCAGCTATTTCTACTCTTAAAGCGTTTCCGTTCTTAAAGACTGACTCAATCTCTCTTCGCACGCGTCTTCTAATCATTCCAATACAGTTGTGAACATGAGACGCATCCATATTTATAAGCTTAATAAGCGCCCCATCTGCGGTCTTCCAGGTGTGGTCTCGACCCTCATCTGCTGTCTCTTTTTTGTTCATCTATTTTGGCGTTTTTACTTTATTCTTTTCTTTAAATTTAGAGTACGCATTCACTCCCATCTCAGTAGCTGCTTTTCCAACAGTGAAAGCTATGTCTGACTTTTCTTTGATGTCTTTAACTTTTTGGTAAGGTCGAGAGACCATCCAGAAACTAAACCATCCGTATGCCACAGCTATGAAGAAAGCTAGTTTGATAACTCCCCAAGCAAGAGGGAACACAATCAACCCTTCCATGCCTATGACTGCCATGACGCTGCTGTAGACTCCGTAACCGAACAACGCTGTCATGATTCCGAACACCCACATCCCTACTTTATAGGTTATACCGAGAACTCTGAATACTCCTCGAAGAAACCAGGAGATACCATTACCCACTGCTTTAAGAGTTTTTATTGAGAACAGAAATCTGAAGAAATCTTTTATTCCTCCCCAAATTGCTTTACCTGTTGACTTTTTGGGTTGTGAAGTGTTTGTCATGTCAATGATTTTCGTTATCTGTGGAGTCTTTTCTTGCAATAAATCCTCCTGCAGGGTTTATATCCAGCATTATTTTGTCGTTAACGGCTTGAAGAGAGTCAATCAAGAAAATGTTTTGTCGCTTTTTTAAGACTATGTAGCTGTCTGTGCCCCAAGACATTTTTGCTCCTATTGTTTCATAGTGGTAGATAAACAATGTGTCGTCTTTTGCTACAAACTCGGAGGTTAGTTGGGAAACCTTAGTGTATGCTTCGTTTTTAAATACGTACAATTTGTTGTTTTCAGAGCGAAACTCCACAGGAAAAGTTTCTATCCGCATGATTGGGCGTTTTTTTATTTCAACCTTTTTTGAAGCTGAGTGTATGCACTCAGCTACGCCGACTATTCCTATTAAAAAGGAAACAACTGGTATAAACTTCCACATTGATTTAAACGAGGAAGGAAAAGGATTATCTGAAAAATAAATAATAGCTCCCACTATTATTAGAATAGTGGATATAATCAAAACAGCAGGGCCGTATAGAATTTCTTCTGTTATTTTTTCGAGTATCATTTTATTTCTACTTTTATTGATTGGTTGATTCTTGCATCTGCTCCATGAACAAAGTGAGTTTTGGGCTCATTAGATAAAATTAATCCCCACTGACTTATGTAAGTTTTTTCATAGACACTGACATATGGAATGTCTTTGATTCTGTCTTTTGAGATGTAGTCTCCAACCTGCTCAGGGCAGGCGTCTCTAAGCCTGATGGGTTGACCTAAATGGTTGATGTAGTATTCCGAATCTGCTTGATTCCATGTAATTTTAAGTTCTCCGCTTAGTTTATATCTGGCGCTGGACTCTAGCATTGGGTGCACAAATATGCTCATCAGGCCCAGTAATAATATTGAGCCCAAAGATACAACCGCACAAATAATTGATTTCTTCTTAGATTTATCTTCAAAAAAAGAATAAATCAAGGAAGATAATAGAATCATAATAAGCAGGACAAATGGGATGTAATAATTCATTCTAGGTTTTTATAACAATATACGGTGATAAACGAAAAAAGTTTCTTCGCTTGAGTGTATGCTTTTATGAGAATTTAAAGTTGGCGAAATTGCCCACATCTGTCAGGATGCGTAAATTCATAGGTTTTCCGCAGATGTCGTAGAAGACTGCTGCCCCATAACTTTTTCCGTCTTTGTACTGGCGTTCCTCTAAGAGTCTGCCATTTGAAAAAGTTTGCACGGTTCCGTGAAATTTACCGTGGTCATTCATTGGGATTTTAGCCCTTATTTGGTCTCCAACAGAGTCCCACTCGTTTTCGGTGGTGCTATATTGGTTTGGCATAACATTGATAATCGGGAATGCGTTTTTTTTAAATATCATCGGAGGCGAATTAGATGCCAAAGCGGTATGAAAACTAAGGGCCAAACGACTACACCGCCCACGGCTATTGTGGATGATATAACTATTTTTAGAAGAATTTCTCCGTCTGGGGTTTCTGAGTGCACTCTAGCACTTTTTTTTATAATGTCCTGGACTGATAGGTACTTTTCAGGCTTGTTCTTGCTCATTCTGTCGAAGAACTTAAAAAAAACAAAACTAACAACCACTCCAACAATCAACCATAAAAGCAATGGCTTAATCAATTGGGTTCATCATCTTTGTTGTAAGCATTTTTCTCGCCAGTATACTTACCATCTTCGTCAGTAAACTTTTTAAAAATCTCACTAAATTCTCTAGAAATTCCTCTTGCTCCTTTTTCAGTGTATTTCTTGCTGTCTTTCAAGATATCTCCGATTTTGTCTCCAGCTTTAACTGCAACTCTACCCAGTCTTCGTGCGGCCACCCCACCCATCTGATTGTTACACCAGTCTGTGATATCGACTTTGGCATCATCGGATGTGTTTTCAAATATGGATTTAATAATTCCAATTCTAGTCTCTTCGGGCATATCAGAAGTCATTTTAGAAATGATTTCTATTTTTGCTTTTTTCTCTTGTGAATCCATTTAGGCTCTTTTTTGAGAATATACGTAGAATTTAGCTTTTTGTTTCGCTTAAAGTAAATTTCTTTTCAAAGTCTTTTTTGTCTCTCGTGTATAATTCTCCATCCTTCAAAGACTTATAGTTAACACACTTTTGCCACGCGCCGCATTCTGGGTTTTTCATTTTGCCTTCAGATATTACCTCATAGGAGTTGCCTTTGTAGTGTCTAATTTCAGGCTTCACTTCAGGACTTAACATCTCCATTACCGCATCTATTGCATCGTAAAGATTTGTCTGCTCATTAACCGCTGTTGTAATTCTAGAGGCTGTGTCACGTATTGATTCCATTAATATATAAGTTGGTACGCTGCAAAAATAGTTATTATAAGTTTTAATCAAAACTATAATTGCTTATCTTTGTTGATGGAGTGAAGATATAGATATTTGGAGCTATTTGCGAAACGTGCAAGCAAGAGACACGGAGAGGATAGATTTACTTTTAAAAAATAAAAAAATGCAAAATATTATATTATTAGGGATGCCAGGCTCAGGAAAAGGAACAATGGGTAAGATGCTTGTTGAAGAGTTTGGGTTTATACATTTATCTACTGGAGACCTAATTAGAGCTGAGCAGGAAAAGAAAAGCAAAATAGGTCTACTGGCTGACAGACTAATCGACCAGGGAAATTTTCTTCCAGACCAAGTTGTTATTCAAATGTTCCAGAAGTTTATTTATGACAACCCAACAAGTATAGGGTATGTTTTTGATGGGTACCCAAGAACAAAAGACCAGGCCAAGAATCTTCACGCGTTTCTACTGAAATCTAAAATGCCTTTGACTGCTGCTGTGTACTTAGAATTAGAGAAAATGGAGGCGGTAGAGCGAATTTTAAAGCGAGCAAAGATAGAAGGCCGAAAAGACGATAAGAAGCCTGTTATTGAAAATCGAGTTGAATTATATAAAAAAATGACTTTGCCTTTAGTGAAGTTTTTTGACGACATGAAAAAGCTCGTTCGAGTTGATTCAAGCGGGACGGCTGCTGAACATTACATAAAGCTTAAAACTGCGTTGGGAATATGAAAAGAACATGCTCAATGATAATGGCTTGCGGCTATAATGGCGAGCTTGGGTTTTTAAACGATTTACTTTGGGAGCTTCCAAGAGATATGAAGCACTTTGTTAAGACCACAAGAGGGGCAAATGTGTTCATGGGCAGAAAGACATACGAAAGTCTGCCAAAAGAGCTTGCAGCGCTTCCTGGTAGGTCTAATTTTGTTATCTCATCTAATCCTGGCAAAGTAAAACAGGAGTATGATTCAAGAGCATTAGAAAATATTGCTCAGCTAAAAAGCGAGCAGAGTCAAAAAGTTAAGCATTTATTTAATGCAGAGCGTTCTTTAGAAAGAGCGATTACAAAAGCTGTCTCAGAAGCAGATAACCCTGATTATTTCGACAAGAAAAACATTATCATTGGAGGAGGAAGTGTTTATGAGTACGCTCTAAGCAAGAGTCTTGTAAAAACTATACACAGGACTGTCGTCCATGATAGCTTTCATAAGGCAGATGTAAGGCTGTTAAACATGAACTTGGAAGACTATGGGTTTGTAATAGCTAAAAGCCAGCACTTCGCACCAGACGACGAAAATAAAATTGGAATGAGCATTGAGGAATGGATTCACAGCTCTCTATAATAATGTAATATCAATACATTGAGTGTGAACGTTGGAGACATAAGAAGCACTGACTTATTCAGTGATTTAGACATCCCGTTGATAAGTGAGCAAAATCTGCTTAGGAAGCATAAAAAAGGTTTTACGCTAATTTTTCAAGCTCTTCGTATACGGTTTTTATTTCAGACATTGCATGTGGAAGTCGAGACTCAACGCTTGCAAGTTGAGCCTTATCGACTTCATCCAAAGTCTCTTCTTTCGCTTTATACTCAAAAAATGCCTTGATTATAGAAAAAGGCATTCTAAGTCGCTCTATAGGATTGAATCCAGCTTGGTTTTCATAATATTTAAGAAGCTCTCTAATGAATCCAGGGCTCCATTTTGAGTCTTCTTCTGAGAACTGGTAGGCACTATCATAGACCTTCTTCAGCTTGCTTACTATTGATTCCAATTGCTCATCGTTGCTTGATTTTTGGATGGCTGATGCTGTTTCTATTTTCTCCTCTTTTGTGAGGTGATATTCTGTATATATATCAAGAGTTGCTGCCATTTGCTTGTTTGATAATAACAGTGCTTGAATTATTTCTTTTGGATTTTCCATTTATCTTAATAATAACAGGATTAAAAGTACTCCTCCTCCAATTATGGCGGACCACTTCATAAATTTTTGCCTTCTAATTTCTTTTTTTTGCAAAGTTATCATAGAGTCTTTGGTGTCCATTAATCCTTGATTATTGTTGGCCCGTTCCAGCTCTGCTTCATAGCTTAGCATTGCAGCTTCATAATTTTGAATCAACCTGAGGTTGGTAGCTTCTAACTCGCTTACTGTTCTGACGTTTAAAGAATCAGTTTCTTCAAGCTCTCTAATAGTGATTAGCGCTGTTGAGTCTATAGCAGCGGAGCTTGATATCCCTATTAATTGATTATACGTTAGCACATATGCTGTCTTGTTAAACAGGACGACTTTATAGGGAAACGACTCAGAAGGGTCAATGTGAATTGTTACTGGTATTTTACCATTCACAAGTGTGTCTAAGGTGTATTGTGACTTAGCCGTGAAGCTTAGTAGCACAACAACTATCATAATTATCTGTTTCATTCTTTTATTCCTCTTGACTTAAGAAAATTTCTCACCCAATCCAGGAGCTCATCTTCTCCCATGTCTTCGAATTGTTCGTCTATGGCTCTCATTTCCTCTTTGAGTTCTTCTACTTTTTTACGACGCTCGTATGTCTGTTTTTTAAGTTTACCAATCTCCTCTATATTTGCAATGATTTCAGCATTATTGTTTTCGATGATACCCATATAGTTTGCAATTTTTGACTCAAGCTCTTTGTTGGCATCTTCCACTTCTCTCATTTCTGTTTTGTGCTGTTTCTTTAGAAGACTCAGCTCCAAAGCATTCGAACCTGGTTTGCTTGTGTTGAAAAGCAAAAACGCTCCAACCATAACCACCAGGAGTAGAATCAAGATTGTCTTGAGGTCTATTCCCTTTAGGAATGCTTTTAAAAAATCAAATGCTGTCATCGTGTTAAAATAAAAAGGTTATTAATCCAGTCTCCACCAGTTGTACTGTTGAGCTGTTTTTCTTGTATGACAATTTGCACAAACTGGTTCACATTTCTTTATTTCTTCCATTACTTTTTTCCATTTATAGCTCTTTATCATATAGGAGATATCATGTTTTTTAATTTTAAGTAGGGACTAAAATTAAAACCAAGAATTTGCCGTCCTGCCGCTATTCTCTCGCGCACCTAACCGTGTTTTTGTAAATAACTTTTAATTATTCCCAGTCGATAAGACGTCTGGATTCCATCAAAAGTTGGTTTACGTGTTCCGCATCAATACTATCTGGCAAGTCGCAGTCAGCAAAGGCTTGTCGCATCTTGTCGATTCCCGCTTCGGCTTGGGTTAGAATTTCTTCCAAATCCACTTCCCCTTTTCGGATAGAAATAAGGTATTCAGCGTTTGGCCGTTTGATATTGATTGTCTTTTGTTCTGCAATCTCTACAGCTTCATCAATAAGCCTCATGCAGTGAAGCATGTTTTTCCCATCAATCTTTTGACCATGATTTTTAAGGTCAACGTATCTTTGGGTGTTGCGTTCTTTCAACCAAACTTCATACGATTTGTAATCAGTTGAGTGTTGCATGAACCCATCCTTGTTGTAGTGAACCATTGTAGCTGGGATTTCTCCCTTGGGCACACTGCTTAATTTCAAAGCATAGTTCTTCCCTTCTATTCCTCGATAAACCAAATCTGGGTTCTCGGAATAGTACATATTGTATCCGTCTCTGAAGTGAGGAAGATTAACCAGGCCGCACTTGTCTGGGTCCATTCCCATAGAACTTAGGTATTCCAACAGTGGAATTGATTTACCGCCATCATATGCATAGCAGAAGTCAATCAAAGACTTCTTTGAGACTCTATCTCGTTCCCAGTTCATCTTTTTCTCTAAGCCACGCGCTTTTTTGATTTGTTGGATTGCATATCCAGCAAAGCTATGACGACATGCTTTTGTTAGAAAAGCATCTCGATTATCAATAAGATGTTGGAATGCAGGGTGTACGTGTTTCACACAGTCCTCAGGCATCCACAGCAATTCAATCACTGTAGGATTTGCCGATTGGGCTAGTTGTACGAATCTTTTAAGCTCAAAGTACTCTTCGTCTTTGCTCACTCGCTTTTGCTCTCGATACCCAAAACTCATTAAGTCTTCTGGGTGCTGAGCATAAACTCCCTTCATATCAACATCGGAGCCCTCAACAGCTGTGCCGTAGGCTTGACTACCAATAATTGTTTCGAATAAGAGTTGCTCTCTTGAGTTCATTTTGCTGTGCTTTATATACACTCACAGCAAATATAATCATAATTCTTATTAAATCAAACTCTGCTTTGGAGGTAAATTATTTAGCGCTCCCTCTTGTATCAATCGCTGATTTTGGAGGCAGGCCTAGCGGTCCTTTTTTAGATTGCAATGGGCATTCACAGAACGCTACTCCCTTTTTGTATTCCAACAGTGTAATTGAGGTTACCGATAAATTGTGTTCCATAACTTCTTTGGCAAAACTGTTTTTAGATTTGACATTCATCTTGTGTTCAATTGCAGCTCTCACCACTCCTTGACAAGTTTGGCATGTGCTCATTTTTACTTTTACATCTTCTGTACTCATTCTGCTACTTTTTCTTCAAGCCATAAAAAGTCATGGCTCACTTTTGTTTAATTTAGTGTTTGGAGAAAAGGGCAGTATCCGTCTGCGCATCCATTGTGAAACCAACATGAGGTGTGGTTCTCAACGTTTTTGCATTCTTCATCAAAGTCCGAGCAGCGTTTTGCTGTTGATGCTGGAGCTTGAGTTGGGTATTTAAGTTCTTTTGGCATCGGGCGTAATGTATTTAACAACATAAGCCTCCGATGGACTGGGAACTTCTAGGCCCCTCAAATATCCTTTGATAGTAGATTCTGGTACCTTGTATTCTCTATCGCTGTTTTGCTGTAATAGTGTTTTGTAATCTGGCTCAATGTAGACAATCTTCACTTTGTATTTGTAAGTGACAGCCATGTCTATCAACTTGCCTCTGTCGTTCCTTGTGATGTTTGTGGCATCCCAAATAAAGGGCGTGCTTTTTCTCAAGTAAGTCTTGGCAAGTTCTTTTACGTGCTGAAGCATCTGGCCTTCCGCCTTCTTATCTCCACGCTTTATTTTCCTTTCCCTTCGAATGGCATCCATAGACACAACAGGAGCACTCCCGTGTCTATCTTTGATGTAGGTTGATTTTCCAGCCCCAGGCAAACCGCAGAGGATTGTGACCTCGCCTACGTAGTCATCGTATGGCTCGTAGTCTGGGTATGTTTTGTCTTCATCGTAGAAGTATAGGAATTGTCCGAGTTCGCTTTTGAATTCATACGGCTCGTCCCACACGCTATGGTCCTTACATATCTCTTCAAATATTTCAATCCTCAATAAAAGACTGTCTAGGTCTGCGCAGCTTCTTCCTATTGCATCTGCTTTGGCAAACATCCCTAACCATCGGTTTTTGATGTGAAGGCTAGAATCTATTACTGTCTTTGTTGGGTCTTTTTTATCCATTGCCCAAAGCGGGACTCCGTGCCACCTAACCATCTTGCATATCTTCTCTCGAATCTCAAATGGGCAGTCGAATTCTCTGTAAAGAATGTCTCTGGCGGTGTATTCGCCTTTCTTGGCGTGTCTTGGGGCCCCAACAACCTCTCTTTTCTCTTCTTCGCTCCACTCTCTGATAGTGGTGCTACGCTTTTCAACGTCGTGAAGTAAGGCTGACGCAAATAGGATATGTCGGTCTTGTTCTGATTCCAGATGGAACTCAGGAAGACGCAGGAGTGCTTGCGTAACCATTCTAGTGTGGATGTTCACATTCCCTTCGGCATGCCAAATAGAGTCTTGTTCCACATCCACCATGTCTTTTACCCACGGGAATGCAGCAGTGATTTCGTCCCACTTGAGGTCGTCTGCGTTATCGGTATAGAATGGAAATTTAAACATTGCTTTTTAACAGGAACGAAGAAGGCTAGAGCCTTGCTTTGTTTTCCCTTTGGTTTCTTCTGTAAATTGAGCGGACAACATTGTCCTAATTTCTTTGGTCGATGGCTCCCCTAGGGCTCCAAAGTTGAGTGATAAGAAATCCCTTATCGTCTCTATGAAAACGCTTGTCTCGGTTACAAGCTCCAAATGCTTCTTTATCAAAGCGGTTTGGTTGGCTGTCAGTGAATTGGATTCACTAATTTCAAAAAACCCTTGCAACCAATATTCAAAATTCTCTGCTTTCATTCTAATGTACGTTTAGATTATACTTTGGTTTCATCGTGAGAATGGCCACAAGCCAGTCTTTTCTTTCTCTTGGCGCTCTCCAGCTATCTTTTCCCACTTTTTATTCTTTATCAACACCATAGTGTTTATATCGTCAAATGATAGACCGAATTCTTTCGCAATAAGAATCGCATCCGTCAAGATTCCTGCTGTGCTGGAACAGCCTATGCGGTCTGGAGATAGTTCTGTAGTTTTTTTGAAGACCGATATCAACAGCTCAGAGAGAGTCCTGTTGTGTTTCATTGGGATGTTGATGTGCTCTAGAACTTTTTCACAATCTTGTGTTTTTATACTAGATGAGTCTAGCCATGAATAAACGCATTGAACTACGTCTGCTAATTCTTCATGGACGCGGGCGTTTAGCTCCTCTTCAGTTTCTTTAGCCACTTTTCTCCCCAGTCTCTTATTGACCAACTGAGCTAGTTCACCCATCTCCTCCAAGACTTTGCATAATCTTAATTCAGGCGTAACAGGGTCCAGAGTGTTAATTCTGCGAACGTCTAAGAAAGCTTCTTTGTATAATTTCGTATTCATGCAAAGGTAGTTTAAAGTTTAAACATAAAGTTTTTTTATAAAACAACAATCAGAATCCATACCAGACCATTTTGCTATTTTCCCAATCGAATGTCTTAAAAATGCGGACCAGTTCAAATATAGAATATTCGTACCTCCAACTCGAAACAATCTCGTCTTTATCTTCATCTTCATCTAGACTGTATGGGGGATTGCCTTTTTCCCACTCCCCAATAATGAGCCCGATGTGTATGGTTGTGGCTTGCGTATCTCTGATTAAAAGGCTTTTGTAATACGCTAAGATTTTAGCTCTATGCCACTCAATAATTTCCAGATATCCTTCTTTAGATATTAGATGAAAATCGCAATCCTCGTATATGTTTTCGTTGTTTGTGTAAAATTTCTCCAAGTGCTTTTCAATGCCAAGCTCGCGGTATTTTCCAAAACAATGGAGCTTTTTAAATTCCTCCAGGTCCCGCGCCGAGAAGAAGTCTTCCCCGTATAGTTTTTCAGACTCTTCTTGTGTGAGGTCTTTTCCTTCTTCGTATTTCTCATTGGGAATGCTCCCTATGTAATTTCTATATCCCATTATTCAGCTTTTTTAATAACTTGACTATCTCTTTTGAGGAGACTTCTTTTGCGCCAGATAACAATGCGGAATCAAATTCCTTTCCCGATTTTATATCGTAGTGTGGCCTGCCTTTTCCTTTTTTGTTTTCATACCGACTTCTAGATATGGTTAAGAATTTTGCAAACAGATGCAGCTTCTCTGGGTTCTCACAAATCATGTGTGACCACTTCCCACTCTTTGTCTCATACTTTCTGGGCGTATCGATGTATATATCAGAATCCAACAATTTGTACAGGTATTCCTTTTTTTTTGGCTCTTTGGATTGTGTCTGCTGTCCCGCTGGAACCATTTGTGAACGCAATGATGAAATTAGAGTTGTCCACTATGGTTTGGTTCCGACTGAACCCCGCCAGAGCGTTGTATGGCTTGCCAAATTTGTTGTATTTAATCTTGCAAGGTTCGGTTGTTAAGTCATCCCAGTCGGGCTCAAATTCATCGAACGGGATTCCTTTTTCCTTTGCATAATCTATACCAAGTGTATCGGCACCAGCTGCCCCACCAGACACGATGTGGCCAATATTGTATTGACTCAAAATGCCTGAAAGCAACTGGTAATCTAGGAACTCCCTAGACCCTACCACGCCAAATCTTAATCTTCCACTTTGTTGCTTATTGCTGTTCACTGTAATCTCTTTATCCTGGCCAAGGGCACGTGCCCTCAAGCCCACATTCTTCGCAGCCTATCCCACCCCAAGTTTTCATTTGATTTCCTTCGCAGGTTTTGCAGGTGGATGTTTTCTTAATCCACTCACGTAGTTCATCCAGCTCCTTTTTTGCCCGTTTTCTGCCTCCTTCTGCAACGTCCATATCGAGTCTTACGCTCTCAATCTCGTGGCCAGTGCCTCGGCAGGCTGCGCACCTCCATTTTTCATCTTTAAACTTGGAGGCTTCATCATTAAGTATCGAATATCCTTTTCCTTTGCATCTAGTGCATGCAAACTTCCCGTCTTCTGTTAGCAGTTCTTCTGACATCGTTGTTATCTAAATTCAGATACGCTGCACACTGGGATAGAGTCCATTTTATGTCTATTCGCATTGTGTCTTTGCTCGAATATCTCCAAAACCTCTATTTGACGCTCACTTAGGTGTGCTCTTGCGTTTCCAGCAGGTTCATCATCCAAGTAGGCCATTGCCCACTCTAGTTCGTCGTATGCGGCTCCAATCTGGTCCTCGTCGCTTCTTGTATCATCCCAGAGACCATCAGAAGGAACTGCGTTGAGGATGTTCTCAGAAACCCCCATCACTCTAGCCATCTCTCTAACTTCGCTTTTGAGCAAGTCAGCGATTGGGGACAAATCAACTTGACCATCCCCTCCGACCGTGAAGAAGCCAACGCCAAAATCTTCAACTTTATTTCCAGTTCCGCAAACCAGCCCACTTAATCTGTTTGAATAGTAATACAATCCAATCATTCTAAGCCGACTTCTAACGTTTGCTAAAGCAAGTTCATCAGTGGATTCATCAACTTCAAAAGGAATCTGAGAAGCACCTCTTTCAAAGTCTGAGACCATTGTGTCGAAAGTGGGAGTGAGTTCAAGTTTTATAGAGTCTACGTCGTCATAGTTTTTTTTAAGCCAAGTAATTTGTTCGTTAGCTCTTGATACATGTTCATCATTTTGATGAATTGGCATCCTTACACAAAAAAGAGGATAATTTGTTTCTGCGCAAAGAGCGGATGCTAACGCTGAGTCCACACCGCCAGATACGCCAAGTATCCATATTTTTTGACCACTCTTTTCCATGTAATCATTCATCCATTGGACGATATGATTCTTGGCGCTTTTGATATCAAGAGTGCTATTGGTTTTGACCGCAGTTTCCATAGTGTGATTCCTTTTTACGAATATACGCAAACAAGCTACTAAAGTTACGATGATGGTGTCTTTTTTTCAAACTATTTACTAAAAAAATACACCATGAGCAAAGTGAGTATTTATGAATTAATTGACCCCTTGACGCAAAAACCGAGATATGTGGGGAAAACAAAAAATAGATTATCGAAGAGAATTTAAGAACTCCTTATTTTCATGGTGCGCCATGTCTCATTTTTTCACAAAGTCGTATGCACCGTGCTCTTCAATGTAATCTACAACAGATTTTGGTGCCATGTCATCGATAGAGTTCCCATCGCGTATTGCATCTCTTATTGCTGTGGAAGATGCTTCCGTTGTAATGGCATCTAGATAGTAAGAGTTGCTGTGCAAGATTTCATTTGTAGCAGGCTTGTGTTTTCCGTCTCTCGGAAATACCCAAAACTTAAACGTCTTGTGAATCCATTTCCCACTTCTCCAAATTTGAATCTTGTGGTGAGTATCTGTTCCACACACAATAAACAGCTGGGCATCAGGGTTATCTTCCTGCAGCTCTTGTAGAGTGTGGTGAGTGAAGCTTGGTTTTGTTTCCTGGAAGAACTCGACGTTGGTCGCATGAACATTTGGGTTTCCCAATTCTTCGATTGCTTTTTCAACCATATCCCAACGATGGTTCTCCAGAGCCAATAAGCCCTTCTTCCATTTGTGTGGGTTGTGTGGTGAAACACAAAACCATAATTCATCCAACGAGACACCATCTGACTTAGCTTCAACAGAAGCAACTCCAACGTGGATATGTCCAGATGTTATAGGATTAAAACTTCCAAAAAAGATTCCGATGTTTCCTGTTTTGCCTACTGGTTTTATTTTATTCATGGATAACTTGTGGTTCTGGGATTGTGCATTTTCTCTCGTCAATTTCTTTTTTAATCCTCTTTCTTACGATGTGATGAATTTTCTTGCTTGTTCCATCTTCATTAACTCTGACAAACGTTGTTGTGGCAGTTCCAACTGGAGATACATCGCCATTTTCCACATCTACTTTAAAGATATCCATTTCAAGAGTGATAGATGTGTTTCCGATGTTGATTACCTCTCCAAAGAAATGAATTACATCACCAGCATTCACCTTTGATATAAATCCAGTTTCTGTGTGAACAGTTCTAAGGAGCTTAGTTTCAGATTTCTCCATAAGATGCATAGCTGCGGCTTTATCCACCCACGCCATCATCTCTCCTCCGAAAAGGGCGTCTCCGAAACCAAGTTCTTTCTGGAGACATAGCTGCTTCCAGATTCTTGTTTTAGTGTAGTCTTCAGGGAGTTTTCCTTGCGGTATTTTTCGTCTCTCTCTCATGTTATAATTGGTTTTTGTTGTGGAATTTTAAGAGTCAACTTAGCAAGCTTAATCTCATGCTTATCCCCTATCTCTTTACCGACACCATCGGCTATCTTAATCACGTATACCCAATCGCTATATCGATTCACAGACATACTTGTCATTTTCATGACTTGATTCATTGGTTTCACTTCTGGGATATCACAAGTAAACCATGTTCCTATTCCTAAAGAAAAAGAAATTTTTAAATTCTTTGAGTGGTCTCGCATCTCTTCGCACAGCTTCATTGAGTTAATTCCATCGCTGTAAACATAATTCTTCGATGTCGGGTCTATTCCGAGTTCTTTGTATTTGTTGTAGAACTTTAGAGTCCACGCTTTCCAGTCTCCACTGTCTTGACGAGCGCCGTCGTAAAGGCGTCCGTAATAAGTGTCAAATGACGCAAGGAAAGAATCTGTTGTGAATGTGTCTGGTAAGACGATTCCCATTCGCCCCTGGTATACGCTGTTCCAATTCTCCATCGCACGGTAATTCGCCATCTTGTAGCCATAAACACCTGCGTGAAACTGATGCCATTCGTGACCAGTTGTGCCAATCATTTTGAGATTGTGCTTCATCGCAATGTGCATGTTTGAGGTTCCGATAAAAGCATTACCAATTGCACGGCTTAAAGCTTTAGTGACTTGTTCGTGAATTTGGTAGCTATGTCGTCTGCGGCTTCCGAAGTCAACGTGAGGGATAACTTTCATGTTTAGGTGAGTCCCTTTCTCTGCTGCAACAGTTGTTGCCTTTTGGACATTAATATCATCTAGCCCGTTTCCAGTCATTTCGTGAAACAATTCAGAAACAGTAGATAGGACAGGAATTTCCCATCGCATTGCGCTTACGGTTGGACCCTCAGCTTTTATGCGAAGTGTATTTTCTTTTTCGTCGTGAAATATTTGTAGCTCTGCTGGATTGTACCTAAAATTGATTAGGTAATCGATTGCCGCCAAAGGCAAGTGAGGAGCATTGTCAAGAAGGTATTTCTCTGCGTTATCTGGAGCTCGAAGCTCTCCGTATTGGTTGAAAAGATACTGGAGCGCTGCGCCAAATCCTTTTGGCCACTGAACATCGCTTCTAAGAGTGTATTCAAAACTGCAACGTGAATCAGGGAACTTCATCATGTATGCCCATTGCATATTAATTTTGTAAAAATCGCAGTCAAATGTGCTCTGCGTATACTTTCCTTGATTAATCTTTGGTTTCATATGCTAAGATTTGTGGTTATACAAATGTACGCATATTCGCCCAAAAAGTTACGTTTTATCGGTTGTTAATCATTTTCACTATTTCATCCTCGTCTATGCTTTTAAGACTGGTGTATTCGTGTTTTGGTTGGTCTTGAGAAGATATACACTCAATAACTTTGAGGTATTCTCCTTTTGTCACACCAAGCTTTACGTAAGAAGGCATTTGCCTATCCCCACCTGCCATGAATATAAGGTTCTTATCATTGAGTTGAACGATATCCCAGTTTTCATAATCCAGGGATTCAGTTTCTCCTTCTTTATTTTTGGCGAATGTCTTTCCAGAGTATTCGATTTCATAGAAGTCGATTTCCTGCACAATCTCCTTTCCGTCGTCATCTTCGTCTTTTTCACAGAAGTTAGAATTAAACAAAGCTTTTAACAAGCCTGAGTCAACGAACTCTACTTGCTCGGTGTGTTTTGCTACTGAATCCTTTATCTCTTCTATGTTGGAGATGGAATCAAAGACAAATTTTACTACTTTTCCGCTTCGCTTGACTGCTTCAACGACATCTTGAAGAGATTTGATTCCTTCTGGTTTTGTACCAGTTTCAACCTCAAGCTGCTTCAATAGTGAGTCCACTTGAGACTCAAGACTGTATTTATTCATGATTTGCTGTTGTTGCGCAATATACGGTGAAACGAAAAAAAGGTTACAAAAAAGGAAAGACCTAGTCAGACTAGGCCTCACCTTTAATTCAGTACCTCGTTGGCGACTCCTGGCATGTTTGCCTCGTCTCCCCACGCTGTTACGTTGAGCCATCCGCCGTTTACTTTGGCCTGGATGATTGGGTCATCATCTCTAAACCATTTATCGACAGCTGGTGCTTCAACTCGAAATCCTTCTGGGACAACTCTAAACTTTTGGTCAATCTCAAACCCTTCAAGCTTTAGCATGTGCTTTGGCGCGATGATTTTGAGTTCAATCTTGTGTTCGGTCATTCCCTTTTGCAGGCGAGCGACAGCTTCAATTAGAACTGGGTGCATACCCAAGCTTTCTTTGGCAATGGCGCCTTCTTTTTTAGCGAATCCCATAACATCTGAGTTATTTATAAATTTGTGTGCGTGTAGCACTTTAAATGCAGACAAGAACATTTCTGCGTACTTGTCTAGTACTTTCTTGTTAAGCTTTCCGCCTTCGTGCTCCAAAATACCCGTCATTCCCTCAGTGGACCGACTTCCTGCGCTTCTTTGGTAAGACTCCCATTTTGCAATTACAGTCTTAATTGGTTCCCAAGCGGCTTTCTTGGTGAGCTTTTTGTTTCCATAGGCTTTTGCGAAGTCCCATGTTCTATTTTCACCATCAACCTTGATAGAGAACTCAGTCACGTCTAGTGATTCCATAAAAAGGCTTTCCAAGAATGGTTTAACTTTTTCATCTCTAGAGAATGCTATCAAATCCTTTTGATTCTTGACAGGGATGCTGTCAATGTATATGTTCACGGGGGCTTGTACGAGGCCGAACTTTTTACACAACTCAAAAACTGCGTCCTCGGTCATGAATTTATAGTTGAAAGCTATCTCTCGATACTTGGTAATGATGGCTTGCAATTCTTTTACTCTCTCCAGTTCTTTTGGCTCAAGTTGACGAGCTTGCTTGAAACTGGTGAACCCAAGAGATTTGAGTTCCTCTACACTTTCAATCACTTTTGTGTCTTGAGCATCTGAGAGAATTTGCTTGGCATTTTCCAAGAGTTTCATTTCGGCTGTAGAAGCCTCGTAGTGAATTTGTTCTATGATGCTGTTCATGGTGTTGTTTTTTATAACTAATACATAAAAGTACAAAAAAAGGGACTCATTCCGAAGAAAAGTCCCTCTTATTTTCGATAAATCAATCTTATTAAAGAATCTTAGGGAAATTCTCATCGCGTCTAAAATTTAAACGCTCAATTCTCTTTCCTTCACGAGCGAAATTCCAGGCTTTCCCGATAATTGCGCACTTATGAAAAACAGTGAATGTGTTTAATTTATCACCGTGCATACGAATCAATCTGTTTCTCAAGTGAAACGCTGGCGAGTCTGTTTCCATGCCTGTTCCAATCGCTACGCTTTGCATGAAAGTGCGAGTCTGGGATGTGTGTTTTCTGTAAAACATGTAATACATGCCACAAAAGATGCGACCTGAAACAAATCGCTGAGGCATTGATTGCCAGATTTTATGAGCTTCCCCAATCACGTCTACGAAGTCTGTTCTAGATTTCACAAAGTTGAGAACATCCAAATTGTCGTAGCGAGAGCTTTTCATGCTACCCGTTGCTACTCCTTTTAATCCTGACTCCAATGACATAACCATTTTAGCAGCAGCGGATACGACAGATGCGTTCTTATAGCCTTGAGAACTCAAGACATCTGCACTGTTCCTGCCTTTGCCAGTATCAATTGTGTGAAATGTGTCTCGGTGGATTCCGAAAGTCACATTAGACTGCAGTTCTTTCCCTGTTATAACAACCGCTTCTAATCGATGTTGGCCATCAAGCAAGTTGCCATACTCATCAAAAACAATGGTGTCTCCATTAAGCTTCCATTTGCCATCCTTAATTTGATGGACCAGAAAATCCAGGTTTTGTTTTGCAACGTTTCGATTGCTTACGTTGGTTTTTAACCATTCACGAGCAAGTGAAGGGGTAATTGTTAATTCAAAAGTCTCTCCCACTTTGATTGTGTCGGAATTCTTCCCATCAATCATTGTAGATATAATTCCGATAGGCAAACTAATCTTATTCATACGCTGTGTTTTAATAAATTACTGTATTAGTGTCCAATATACGTGGACAAAGTGAAAAGGTTTCATTATAAGCAAAAACACTGCTTTTGTTTTTAATCACAATCATCTCTATTTATGGTAACCTATTCAGGGGCTTAACGTACATTATAGTAATTGAAAGAGAGCAAGATAAATAAAGCTTATAAGAATTTCCGCGACGCAGGACGTGCTGCATTGGATGTGTTAAAAAACGAAGGACCAGAAACAGTACACGCTGTTAAATTGCTGTTGAAGCTGGGAGTAGGAAAAAAACTAGAGAAAAGTGAAATGCAGTTTCTAAAAGCGCAGTCTGTTGATATAGGGAAAATGGTTGCGTTATTTGGTTTGTTTATTATCCCAGGCGGGTCGTTAATTACTTTAATCGCTGCTGAGGGTCTAAAAAAAATAGGAATCAACCCTTACCCTTCAAACCAATCACATTTAAGAGAAAACGAAATGATTAGGAAGCAAATACGTAAGATACTAGCTGAACAAATGCTTGGGAAGCAGGAAATAAGGATGCCTTTTGACATGTCAATCCCAGAGGACATTTGGGAGCTTAAAAAATACTTTGATGCAGCAGGTAAGAAGCTATATGTGGTCGGCGGTGCCGTGCGTGATGTTTTAACTGCTAAACAGATAAAGGATTACGATTTGGCGACTGATGCCACTCCAGAAGAGATGATTAAATTTATCCCAAAACACATCTATACAATATTAGAGGCTGGTAATATTTTTCCTGTTGTTCACTTGGTTACTCCAGAAAATGGGAGATACGAGATTGCCACTTTCCGTGTTGATGTCGGAACGGACCACCGTAAACCAGAAACTCAGTTCTCTACAATCGACCAGGACGTTAAACGTCGTGACTTGACAATGAATGCGTTGTTCTACGATTTAGACACAAAGGAAATTGTTGACCTGGTGGGCGGAATCGCTGATATCCAGGCTGGAAGGGTTCGGACAGTGGGAGACCCAACTCAAAGATTTGCCGAGAACCAGATAAGAAAGCTTCGAGCATTAAGATTCACAGCTAGAATTGGAAGCAAACTGGACCAGAGCATTCAAGACTCTTTGCTTGCCAACCCTTCTTTGGATGAGGAGGCTCCTGAGGCTATTATGGCAGAGGTGTTAAAAGGTATTGAGCAAGCTAAAAGTGTAAAGCACTTTATGAGCATGGTATTCAAATTTGGTTTAGACAAGTTTGTTTTTAAGGGGATTAAGACAAACCCAAGAGGAATTATTGAGGAAAGGGACCCGACTTTGCTGTATGCTTCTCTCTTTAGAAACTCAGACCCAGGAAAATTGAGAGATGCGATTAAATCAAGGTTGAAATATTCTGATGACTTTGCAAAGCGCGTTATGTTTTTTGTAAAATTTATAGACTTTGAGCCAGGAAGAATTATGGAGTTCTACAAGCTTAATCAAGCTACAGCACATGTGTCTGAGGAAGATTTGGTGAGAGCAGGGGAGATTCTTGGATACGATAGCAAAATGGTTTCGGCGTTCTTTGAGTTCGCCCCAATTGCTGACGCAGATGAGCTGATGGCTCAAGGCTTTAAAGGCCAGGAGCTAGGGAAAGCAATGAAGGCGGTTGAGGTGAAACACTTCCTAAACCTATTATAGTGTTGGTTGTGAAACAAGCAAATTGTTTTCTATTTATAAGAAACACTTAACATGTACGCAACCAATGCTTTTGCTATCAGAAAAATCGTTCGTGAGATACTTATAGAAAAGCATTTTTATGAAGGATTTGGCTTCGACCACAACATTGATGGGAAAAATGTTCCTGATTTAGAATCGTGGATGCTAAACGTTACTGATAAGCTGCGCTCAGCCACAGATATCTATAAAGACATCCAGGCGAGTGTTGAGCAGAGAGGTGCATTGGTTAAAAGTCATCAAAATTCGTCACAAACACTGGAGTCCCCTCCGACAACCCCAGGCCTAGAGTGTTAAAATAAAAGTAGTCTAAAGCGTCTTCTCGTGTCATCCCCTGGGACTTAAATATTTTTATTACTTTCTCTTTGTCGTATACTGCTTGAGTTTCTTGTCCAAACTGTTCTGCGTATCCTATTAGTGCGGCAGCTATATCTGGAAATATAACCATGTCTTCTCTTACATCGGTAAGGGCTTCCATTTTATCTTGTTCTGTCATCCTGCTTCGTTAGTTGTATCGTCGTAAATATACAACCTATTTCCAAATGACTAGCATTTGTTAAAAACTTACTTTTTCTTTCTATTTATTAGAGCATAAGCACAACAAAACGCCCATGACTAAAGAAGAATTTAAGAGATATGTTCTAGCTGAAGCTAAGAAGCAATTAGCGAAAGAACAGAATTCTGCGCCTAATACACAGGTTATAAACGAAGGGGCTGATGGGGAATACATTGACTCGGATGCTATTTTTAAACTAGCTCAAGAGATGAAGTCTATCAACAAATCACTTGCAATGGATAATCCTTTGATTTATGAAGGGAACATTGTCGATGACATTGTTGGAAAAAGTGAAGTTCGTAAGCTCACCACTCCAGTTGGAAGAGAATACAATATCGACTTGAAAGACAGTATTAGTGAGACAATGACGAATTACAATGACCAAAAGAAGGTTATCAACAAAGATTCTACGTCGGAAGACAAATGGAATCATCTTGTAAATTATAAAAGACTAGGAAAAGACTAAATACTTATAAGCACAAAAAAAGGAGCGATTCGCTCCTTTTTTTGTGCTTATTTATTAAAAATGTTTCTGTAAAATGAGTTATCAATCTATTCGAAACCTAGTCAACCAGGTTATAAAAGAGCATTTATCCCCAGACGTCGTAAAAGACTTGGAAACTATTAATGGTAGCGTAGGAGAACTTTCAGAAGCTGAGTTAAACATTGCTAAGGAGGCTTTTTCTAATATCCCACATCTTCAGTCTGAGTCGGATGACCAATACGCCGATTTCCAAGGAAAAAATGTGCAATTAAATTCTCCATCAAAAGGGGAGCAGCGTGACTACATGGCGTATATCCAAAAAGAAGGAAAAACCGTTAAAGTTCATTTTGACGCGAAAAGTGTATCATAAAAGAAACTAGTTAAAGAGATAATATCGGTTTATGCTAGTTTTTTGTGGTTATAATTTGGTTTACAGATTATAATTATACATATTTCCTTAAATTAACATTTAATGGACGTTCAAATGACAGGCGCCTACAACTACCAGTTGGACAAGAGTAGTGGGGACAAAGGAGAGAAGACGATTATTAAATTTCTAGAAAAGCAGTTTAATCTTAAATATGTTCGGAGCAGTGAGTTTAGAGAAGGGGAAACCCCTTCGGACTATGATATGCTTTTCAAGGACATTTATGATAAAAATGTCACTTACGAAGTTAAAACTGACTTGTATTGCAAACCTGGCAGAGACACTGGGAACATTGCGATTGAGCACAGGAGAAAAGGGTATAAAGACGAAACTTTAATTGAAAAAACGGGCATTAGAAAATCTAAGTCTCACTACTACATTTATTATTTTTGGAATCTGAATGAGCTCTGGATGATTAAGACCCCAGAACTGAGAAAACTTATTCGTAGCATGGTTAATAGTCGAGAGATTGGTGAACCAGGGTCCAAAAAACATAAATGGATGGGCGATGGATTAAGGTCGCTTTCATATTTAATCCCTCGCGAGCAGCACAGGAATCATTTTTTAGTTTATAGCTTTAAGAGAGACGAATTATAAAATAAACAACCCTTATGGCTCAAATTAGAGGTGTAGACTGTGGCTTGAACAACTGGGATGTTGACTTTCCTTTCGGAAAAGAAGGAGAAGCAATGACAGTCAAATTTCTACAGCAGAAATTTGGGATGGCTTTTATTGACTATGAAGACTCTAAAACACACGATTTAGAAATGGTTGAGCCTAAGTTCGGCAGCACGCTGTGGATTGAAGTGAAAAGAGACCGTTACGAATCTGGCAATATGGTTGTCGAATACTCAGGAAAGTGGGGCCCGTCTGGAATAAGTACAACTCTTTCTCATTTTTGGGTTCAATTCTTCGAAGACACACAGGAATATTGGATAATAGAAACAAATAAATTAAGAAGGCTTCTCAACAGTCAGCGACAGAAAAAGAACGTTTTTTGGAGAGGAAGAGGTGGAGACCACGGAGCTACCTGGATGTATTTCCTAAAGAGAGCTTGTTTTCATGGTCAATTTAAGATATATAAGAAGATTGACAGTGAATTTATGAGAGTTTATTGGTCAACCCCTACAGGAGCAAAAGCGCAGACTATTTATCACAAAGAGCTTTTTTGTGAAAAATTATACTCAGAACGAAACCCCGCGCAACCTTACGCAATCTACCCGCCATTCATTAGGAGCCCAGAACTCAAAGGGTGCCGTAAGGTATTCGGCCCCAGCTCGCCTACGCAAGACTTTGGGAGAAGTAGAGATTGACCAAGTAGAGTTTGATTCTGATGTCATTAAAGCAACTTTGTCCCCAAGCATGTGGGAGAGCGGAAAGCTTAAACCAGAAGTAAGAAAAAAACTTCTCAAAGCAGCAAAAGCATATTACGACTACTTAGACATTGAGCCAGTAAAGCTTAAAGATATTACAATCACAGGCTCAATGGCAAACTACAATTACCACGACCTATCAGACATCGATGTCCATTTAATTCTAGATTATGCTGATGTCGATGATAATGTAGAGTTTGTAGGTGAGTTTTTCGCTGCCAAGAAAGCTTTTTGGGAAATCAAGCACGACATTAAAATAAAAGGACACGACCTAGAGTTTTATGCCCAGGACTCTGACCAAGAGCATCATTCTACTGGTGTTTTTTCACTGGTCAAAAACGAATGGAATCTCAAGCCTAATCGTCAGGACTCTTTAAAGGTGGATGCGGAACAAGTTCGAAAAAAAGCTGCAGACATGATGACCAAGATAGACCACATTGTCGACATGTCTCCTTCTCAGGTTCAGATTGAAACAATCAGAGCTATGAAGGAGAAGTTGAAAACACTGCGCCAGGCGGGACTCAATTCATCGGCGCAGGAGTTTTCTGTAGAGAACATTGTGTTTAAGATACTTAGAAACACTGGCTATCTTCAAAAGTTGTCTGATGCCAAATTGTACGCGACAGACTCTGAACTGTCTTTAGATGAGAAACGCACAAACGAACACGGTTTACCTGGGGAATTAAATCCAAGAATTGCGGATGCCGCAACCACCAGCACCAGCACGCAGTTTGGTGAGATTCCAGTTTCAACACGAGAAGGAGCAGAAGGTGGAAAAGACATAAACACTCTGATGGTCCAAGATGGTATCGAAGATATGTCTGATGATAAAATCAACATAATTAAGGACTTTATCTCTTTTACCAGAGACAAGCTAGGGCTTAAGGCACCAGTTAAGGTTGGACTTAGAAAAGGAAGAGACGAGTACATTAAGACTACGGCATCGTATTTACCGTTTGAGAACGAGAACTACGTTCGTTGCGAAGGTAGAGCCCTTGTTGATATCCTTAGAAGCATAGGGCACGAGCTTACGCACAATAGACAACGAGAGATAGGCATATTTGACCCAGGCGATAATGTGCAAAACATTGGAGGCCATATTGAGGACCAAGCAAATTCTATTGCTGGAATCTTGATTAAAGACTTTGTCGATAATCATGGATACGAACACATTCACGAAATGTACTAAGTTTTTTACTAAGTATTTAAAAAAACCACCATGGCAGAAAAAGTAGAGGGGTTTAAAGTTGAGACTATTAAGAAGCGATGTTATCGGCTATTTATAGAAAAGCATCACTATGAAGTCATTTAAACGTTTATTGCTAGCACTCTTATTTACAATTGGGATTTTACTCGATTCTCATGCACAGCAGCAAGTTATTTTGACACCTCAGTGGCAGCAAATCGGGGAGAAGTGCACTGATTGTGGCTCTGCTTTCTTTATGATTTACAGAAGCCTTATTCCAAGTGCTTCGGGGCAATATGAGGCTTACGTATATGCCTGGAGCAACAGTTTTGATGGTTATGGAAATTCAGTAACCACATACATTAGTAGACCAATAATTTATGGAGTTGATGCTTATGGGAGAAAAATATTAAACCCTATAATCACGATGGAGTATCATTTAGCAAGCCCTGAGACACCTTCTTTTAATGGTTGGAGCCTAATGTTTTATCTATATAGCCCAAATCCTAATCAAAACTACCTTTTAGAATTTGATTATCTTGACAATTATTAGCACTTCAAAACCACAATGATTATAACTATATTTTTGAATACAAAACACTAGAACAACTATAATGGCAGACAATGAAGGAGTGATAGGGAATACAGCTCTAAGCGAAGACACAGTGGTAAAAACTAACGTGAAGACTTTGTTATGGGTTTCTATCGGGTTGTTTAGCTTGTTGATGTCAATGTTCACCGTTTTTTACTTTGACATGCGCTCCAGAGATGCTGCGACCAATGATAAAATGAAAGAGACTGCTGAGCTTCTAGAAGAAGAAGTTGAAGAAACTGTTTCTGAGAAGCTTGAAAAGTTTGAAGAAAGGCAACAAGCTATTAAAGACGATATTGGGACCATCAGGGGAGATATAAAAGTCATCCTGGATAGAACAAGAAGGTCAGGAAACAACGCTAGTACTTCTACTATAAATGATGCCACTCCCCCTCCTTCTAGCTCAGTTCCTCCTGGCTAATCGGGTGCTTCTGTGAAAAAATCTGTGAATCTCTTTTTTTAAGGAAATCCACCACCTCTTGAATACTTGATACTTTGTGAGACATCTCTTTCCCTTTAGACCCTAGATACCAATATCCTTCTGCGTGTCCTGTGATATGAAACCCCTCCATGCCTACATTCATCGCTGGCTCAATATCTCTTGTATAAGAATCTCCAACCATCACATAGTGGTGAGCTGGATATCTGTGCTTTAGGTTTCGGTAGATTGTTTCATCTTTGAAATCATAAATCTCGAAGTCGTAATCCGATAGCCCCAAAGACGCAATCTTCTTAACCTGCTCCAAGCGTTCTCCCATCGTGTAGATAACAACCTTGCCGTGTTTGCTGAGTTCCTCAAGTTCTTTGATTCTTCCTGGAATTTCTGCGTACTGATGGTCGTAGACTCCATTGCCTAGTTCCACAACTTCCAGACACAGATTTTCGTATTCGTCATCTGACATTGGGGTCATAAACTGTCTGAAGTCCCCAAGCACCATAAGCAGGCTTTTTGCAAAGCTGTTAAGGCTAAAGTGTGTGGTAAAATGAGCCCCATTGTGTTTGTTTACAAAATCAGAGAACATCACTCCCAACACTTTGTCTGGAATTGGTTCCGACAACTGACTTTTGATAAGAGCCTTCACGCTATTTGCTTGGATGGTGTAATACTCATTACACTTACAAATGGTATTATCGAGGTCAGTAAATATAACCCTGTTTTCTTTGTTTTTTGAAACGATATTTCTGACAATGTCACGGCACTCTATTACCGCTTTTATCTCATCTCCAAAATCATTGAATATGGTGTAGGCAAATATTCTTCCTGAGTCCAGTTCAGTTTCAGAAGAGTGACCAGCTAGTATTGCTCGTTTTTCAGCATCTCCTCCAGATTCTCTGTCAAGGGCTTGCTTGTTTCTTTTTGGAGAAATAACGTTGATGTTTGTCCCTCCAAGATTTTCAATAAAATCAAACTCATTCTTGAAACGCATATCTGTGATAATGATTCTTTTTATGCCTCTAAAAGCATGCATAATCATCCACTCTTTGGCATTGTTAATCCAGACGTCTTTCCCAAACACATCTCTCCCTTCTTCTGTTCCTACGGTTTGGAGTGTCCTTCTTGTTTTTTCGTCTTTCTTAATCCAGCACTTATTTCTGTCAAGGCCTTTTTTGTAAATCCCATCTATTTTTATTTGGTCGGCGAAGCATAGGAATACCGTTGGTTTTGGTTCAAGCATCTTGCTGAACACTTTTTCTGCCAAATAATTTTTACCGCTACCTAACTTTCCTGCGAAGCCGTATATTTCAACACCGTTTAAAATTGTTTCGTCTAATTGCATTGTTTTTTATATTTTACCATGGGTGTCCTTCAGAGAGTGGTTAAAATAACTCATTTTTCTGCTAGGACCATGTTTGATGTGGCTCTGATACGCTTTCAAATCCATCATAATCATCAACAATGTATACTGTGATTGGAATTTCGAGCACTTTTAGTTTAGCACAACTCCCAGATGCTTTATCGGACCCAAGAGTCTCAACCATCTCCACAAGCAACTCGTCGTGTCTTTTTATTATTCTGAAATCATGATGCACTTTTTTGTGCTGTTCATTGCGAGCAGCTTTTTCTTCGGTGTTTGCAGCGCCCCAATCAAAACTCATAAACTTGTTGTACTCTTTAGCTGTCTTGATGGTGGTGGCATTCCATATAAAGCTGTCTTTTACTTTGTTTGTGGTCACTTTTTTATACTTCCGCTTTGCGTCCCCATAAGGAAGATAGTTCCCATCTTCATCTTCTAAGTTTTCGACATAAAAATGGCAAGGAACACCTCGTTTTTCAGCCATCCATTTGACAGCTTCTGGTGAGAGGCTGAATCCTCCGTAACATGCGTTTATTACTACTTTCATTGAAATATATAAATTTGACTTGGTCGCAGATAAGGTTCAGAGCCATTTTCTTCTACATGTATGCAGCTTTATAATTGTGCTTTTCACACTGCTATCGGCGCTTTAATCGCTGGTAGCGGGTTGTAGTTTTTCACTTTGATGTCATCCAGAGTGAAGTCGTATATAGACTTGATGTTAGGATTCAATTCCAACGTTGGAAGCCTGGGTCCTTCGTATTTGCCAATCCTATTTTTTGCTGATTGGCGGTCTATAAAGTAGTCATCTCCAAGAATTGGCTCTTTGAAATCTTTCACCTCCATCATTTTATCGACATCCTCTTGGTTCAAGTGGGTGCGATTCAAATATGAGTTCACTTGGTCTCTGTGGTTCACATAAAGATGTGCATCTCCAAAAGTGTGTGTGAACACTCCTGGGAGCATTCCAGTGACCTGGGCAATCATGTGTGTGAACACAGCATATGACGCGATGTTAAAGGGCACTCCGAGGAATACGTCGGCACTTCTCTGATAGAGTTGGCAATCAAGCCTCTTTGTTGGGAGGCTTTCTCGGTCGTAGCCTAGCTCGATTGCTTTTTCTATTTCTTCATAGCTCAAATCTACAACGTTAAACTGGTACATACAGTGACACGGAGATAAAGCCATGTCTGGTAAATCATCTACATTCCAAGAGTTTACGATGTGCCGTCTTGAGTCTGGATTGTTCTTTAAGCCCTCAATAAGACTCTCAAGCTGATTGGAGGTGCCATTTTTAATTCCAACCCACTTTACCCACTGCTTACCATAGACAGGGCCTAACTCTCCCCATTTAAGCACCCAAGAGTCATTGTGTGGTCGGCGCTTAATCTCACTTATAAACTCAGCCTGTGTTAAAGGTCTTGTACAGTTGTTTTGAGGGTCTTCTGTATGGAATTCATAGTCTGGCTCATCCAGGCTCTCTGCATGCGTTAGAAACGTCTTATATGCCCATTCATTCCAGATGTGAACTTTGTTGTCGACAAGATACTTTATATTGGTATCTCCTTTGATAAACCATAAGAGTTCAACAAATACTCCGCGAGTAAATGTTTTCTTGAGTCCCAGAAGTGGAAATCCGTCTAGAAGGTCGTATTGGTTCTGGTATCCGAAGATAGAGTAGGTTCCAGTTCCAGTTCTGTCGCCTTTTAATCTTCCTTTCTCCAAGATGTGTGATACGAGGTCGTTAAACTGTTTCATTAGTCCTTCTTTTCTAAGATTATCCGCTCTGCGTCGGTATCTCTGTTTATAGCTTTCTCACTGGAGAACTTTTTACCATAACGCTTAGTGAGTTTCTCGATGTTTCTATCCCAAATGGATTTGATGCTCCATTTATGGTTTCTAAACAAGATGGCTAGGTACCAAAAGATGTCACCTACTTCTTCTTTGGCGTTGACCAAGTCAAATTCTTTCTGCTTCCACTTGTGATTGTACATCGCCTCTAGAAGTTCTCCTGCTTCTGTGCACACTCCTATGACAGCGTGCATATCTGATTCTTCTGCATCCACTGATGGTGTGAAGGCTTCGTTTAAACCTGCTGTTTGAACAGGAGTTTTAAATCCTTCAGGAAGGTCTTTGCCGTAATATTTGTGTTTCTTCATTATATCCAAATCCTCTGTTGCTTTGAGGAATTGTTCGATTGCTCCTTTGAGCTGAAGCTCTCTTTGGTACAATGGGTCTTCTGTGTCGTGGCCGAATGACCCGCTAACAAAGGCCTCGCTTTTCTTGAGGTATTTTTTGAATTTCATTCGAAAATGTTGTTGTGTTGCAAGCGCAAACATACAACAAGTTGTCTATAATTCAAAATTAGATTATAAAATTGACCCCGAAAGAATGCAGGATAATACGCCGCCATCCCTTGAAAAATAAAACAAAACCAGCTCGCTGTATATAATTAATGGCTAAAAAGCCACTAACCATATACAATTGTTGTGTGTAATTTAATCTAAGTCTTCGCCCATTCTACAAAGTATATCTTTTAAATCCCATAAAACTAAATTGCACTTGTTCCATTGGCTAAATGTTTTGTCGTAATCATTCATAAGGTTCTTGCTCTTATACAAGTCTAAGTTTTCGCTCAATTTAGCTTTAAGGGTTTCTTCCTTTTTAATAAGTTCGTGAATAAAACTACGCCCAACATTGTATAAATACAATACTCGCTCTAGTGCCTCTTCACTACCTATTTCTAATCTTTGGTGTTGGTCTTTTATATTATCTATTTCTGTCATTGTCGTACTGTCATTGTCGTACTGTTTTTATACTTACCGTTACCTACAATGGCTGATACTTTAGTTTAACCTTATGTTTCGCCAAGTAATCGCATCTACAAACAGCAAGTGTTATATCATCATAGGCACTATCACAATCAGCGTGCGTAACGCTTGGAACCCATACGTGATAGTTTGGTTTTTGTTTAGTTCCTTCATTACTTACATAATAGCCATTTACATTATGTAATATTCCAAGCTTTACTTCTTCTTCTTCAGTTCCATTTGGCTCGTATTTATTTTTTATTTCAGTCATTTATCAAAGTTTTTAGTTTATAAAATCGCCACAGTAGGTAACAATGTATAAAATTAACCTACGGTCGCTATCGCTTAATCTTATACTAAACGTTATGCTCCATGCCTTAGTTCAGTTCTTCGATTTAACATTTGTAATGAAAAACAAAAAGAATTTCGCCAACGCAAAACAAAGATAATAAAATTATTTCAAATTAATACTATATTTTTGAATATTTTTACTTATATAATCTTTTGCTGATTGGTATTCGTTAATATCATATTCAAAACTTTCTTCAGATGCAAACTCTTTACCTGCATAATTATCTATCAAATATTTAGAGTTTGTTATGTCCCAATCAATAACTGGATTTATATCATAAAAATCTTCATATAAATCTTTAAGTTTTCTAACACCTCTTGCATCAATTATAATATTATGGTTATTTGGATGATAGCAAAAGGCATGAACAAAATTGAAATTATATTCAGCATCTTCATCAACATCTTCAAATTCATCGTTAATTACCGCTATTTGATATTGTGGAAATATTTCATTCAACGCAACACAAAATGGAATACATTCACCACTCATCCATTGTTCAATATCATTTTCATTTATTGTGTGATTTTCATTCACAAACTGCTTAAAGTTCTTAACTTTATCAATTATTTTACGCATATCTTCACTCATAGTTTCTTTATATATAAATATTCGGTTTTTAAAACTCCACTCTAAAATTCTTTTTATTTTTCTTTCGTGTTTCAAATCAACATTATCAGTTAATAAATCGGCACGAGAGCATAACAAGGTGTATAAGAAAGTTTGCTATCAGCATTTGTGGTAATTTGATAGTTTATCTAAGCAAACCTTCTCATACACCCAGCCGTTATGTGTAAGTGTTACATTAGTGATTCCAAATAACCTTTTTCTATAATATTTTCCAAACCATTAAATTCTAAATTAGTATCAATTTTAAAAACATTACCATTAGATGGTTCAGAATAATAATCAGTATAACCTTCACCAACCACAATAACATCATTAATTAAAGTACTATTTAATAATGAATCAAAAACTCTATGATAACCATCAACTAAAAACAATAAATTATTATCAGTTCTCCAAACATTTAAAGGTTCTTTATTACTATGTGATTTTTTACCATCAATAAAATTATTAAAAACCCCCATTAAACTTCTTTTACTCAATATTAATTCATTTATGTTAATCTTTAATAAATCATAATATTCGTCACTTTCTTCATCATAATATTTATTCTCATTCAAGAACTTACCAAAGTTCTTAACCTTATTTATTTGTTCTCTCATTTCTTTACTCATAACATTTCTTTATATATACATTCCGCTGTGTGTAATACTAGCCCTCGTTTTCCCATTTATCTAATATTTCTTTGTAATACTTAGATTCTTTTAGGTTTTTGTGTGGGTTATTTTTCTTTAATCCATTCGGCAACGAACAACATAATCCATCATGTCCTGTCATGCCATCACCTGTATGGCATCCACATTTACACTCCATTACAACTGCCCACTTATAAAACTCATAATTTACACAAAGAGTACACTTACATGATTTTCCCATATTTGTAATTTAAATCCGTACTAAGCCTAATACTACCTATAATCCATTGCGAAAAGCAACGTATCATAGCCAAAACGCTAACTACAAGCGGGTGTAGTGGCACGTATTTAATTTTCTGCGTAATCAGAAGAAAAAATAAAAGCCACCCGCTTTTGGTTTTACCAACCAATTAGGTTCTCCACAATTGGAGTGTTTTTAGTTCATATGCTACAATTCTTCTAACAATTGCATCAAATGTTTTTTTACTGTATTTACCGTCAGGTAAATCACTACCTCTATTCCAGTCTTCACCAACTCTGTTTTTTCTAGTTGATGCAATACAGCCTAGGTATCCACTACTTTTATCTGTTGGTTTATATCCAGAAATTGAGTAATAGTGGTCGTTTGTATGTAATCTGCAAATAAACTTGTTTTTTCCTGCCTCTTTAGTGTCAAGGAAAATTAATGCTTGCGAGTCAACATTTCCATATCGCACAAGTTCTTTTAACCATAAGGCAAACTCAGGAGCAATATCAATAAGTTCTTCGTACTTAATCAATGTTGAATTGTTTTTCTCACTCAACCTTCTTTTTAATTCTTGGTTGTATTCTTCATTTGTTTCTACTCTTTCCACTTGTGGATGAGCATCTGTTTTTTCGGGGGCATTTTTGCCCGACTTAACATCTTCTTTCATCTTATTATTAATTTATTTTTACCCACCCTTCTTTTTATTTTTTAGTGCTTCGTGCTTCGTGCTTCGTACTAGCGTTGGTGGGTCATTAATCCGCCAGTAGTTAACACTGTGTAAATTGCATAGCGAAAAGCTACGCACCTTATACAAACCGTTATATGCAATGCTACGTTTCTGCTTCGTATTAAGTTCTGTGTAAAAACCTTTTAAAAATTTCACTACTCTTGATATAACACACCACTTTCAAAAGCAATTTCATTTTTTTCTAAATTAACAACACAATTAAATAATTTCCACACATTTGTTTCGTTACTTGGAACAACAAAAATTGAATCATATTTTCCACTTACTAAATCATAACCATATTTAGATGTGAAATTAATTTTGAATGGATTCCATTTTTGATAACCAGTTAAAGATTTTGAACCATCTTCATTTGTTTTTTCTTCTAAGTAAATTGAAGGGTTTTTTTCAAAACTTATTTGACATATTATGTCACCTAAAATAATCTTACCTGTTTTCATTTTTCTTGTTTTATTTTTTCTTGTTTTATTTTACTCACACACTATTTAGTTTCATAAAACATAGCACCTTTTTCCTTAGCGAAATTTTTTATGTAATTTATCATTTGTGTTGAATAGTCATTCCCTCTAAATTCTCCATCAACACTAATCATCGCCAAATAAAACTCTTTTTCGAGATTTGGTAAATATTCTGAAAATTGACCACCGTCATAATAATATTCAATATACCCAATTTTATCATCACCATCTAACTTATATTGTGATTTTTCATTCAAATATTCACGTATAGTTGTTGCTATAAATTTTCGTATTTCCATATTATGATATAATTGATTTTATCACCCTTTACTCAGAAACGCTTCCAATGGCCAAGTGAATGTCGTATTCCATCAGTGTAATTTCTGTCTTATTGCTTTGATTCATCCACATTATTCGGTCATTAATCGAGTTGATTGACTTTTTAAAATACGCAGCTTTCTCGTATGCTTCTGTGTCTGCAGCTTCTAACATCTTCTCACTTAAATCATTTACAAGGCTCTTTGATTTCTCTAAAAGAAAATTTATAGGTATAGTTTTGTCTTTTAAATCAATCATTTCTTGCTTTATTTCGTTGCTCAACCTAATTAATTGACTAAAATGTCGAGGAGACTCCAGATTAATCGTGATGTAGTTAGCAAGATTTATATCAGCTGATATCTCCAAAATAGACACCACTTTTTTGATAGAATATTTATCGTGGTCCACCGCTTCTTTTGTTTCAAATTGAAAAGTTGCCGTGTATAAGCAGTCTATGTCATTAATAAATTCTTTATAATTTGACACACTCTCAAAATACAGCTCTTTCGTGTTTCCTCTGTCGATTCTTCTAAATTTCGCTCCTATTGGTTTAATAAATCTTTTTCCAGCGTCTCCTTTTTTTGTGTAAAAATCTCCGTTGAGGTTATAAATAACATCTCCATCTTTGAGGAGCGCTCCTTCTAAGAAAAGGTAAAAGTATAATTCAATTGTTTCTCCTACTGGTGGAATTCTAAATTTGCTCCCCAATGGCAATGTGGAGTGAGAGACATCTAATAGAAAATCTTCTTGTGATGTTGATTCTTGAGCCATCTCATCTTCTACTTCCTGAGATATGGTGCTTAGCTCTTTTCGAATGGCTTCTTCCAGGCTTTTATTATAACTCATACCAGTTTCGTCAAGAGTGCTTCTAATCATCTTGTTGCTGACCTTCACACTTTTAGCGTTTTCGAATGTAAGGGGCTCTGTTTGAACAAACCCCATCCTTTTCAACAGCTTGCACGCCCTAGCAAAAGAGGGTTGGTCCATAATTTCTGTATTAAGTGTAGGAGAGTTTGGTGAAGTTATGAAAATCATAGTTTCCCTTTCTTCTGAGAAAGGGTTCTTTATTATACAGTATCCAAGTTTAATATTGCTATTCATAATCCTTTCTATTTATGATAAATAGCATCAAATTGATAGGTAAACACTTTTAAATCATGACAAAAACATTCACAGTGGCTAGTGGCAAGCACTATTTTAAAGGATTAAAATTCCAAGAATTATTTTACCCTATCCTTATGCTTGTGGTTACATTTGGATTATCTATATCTTCTTTTGTTCAATCTACTTTCGTCTGGGGAGGATTAGGGGCTTCGTTGATATTATATGGATTTGCAAAATGGAAACTGTTAGACCTTGAGATATTGGCTAGATTCTCACCAGAGTGTCTTTACACTCTAGATACTAATTTTGACCAAATAAACAAGCTTTATGGCTTAGGGGAGGGTGTGCACCACAAAGATTCTGCAAGATTCGGCTGGAGATGTGTAGACGGTAAGAGTATCGAGATTATAGCTTACTGCTACGTTAGAGGCGAAAGACAAAGTAGAAAGCTTATGGATTGCTCCACTAATGAATGGTTAAAACTGGATTTGTACATTGAAAAAGGTAAGTATGTGTTTGTCGGCGAAAACGAAGACGGTGAGAAAGCCAGAGTTTCTATGCCAAGACGAACGGGTTTCTTCTTTGGTAGACTATTTACTTACAAACTGTTTCCTTACTTTGGAGGGTCTATTGGTGCTCCGCACCAGATGTCTATAGAGGTGGTGGAAAAAGAAAAATAAGAGATGGAAAACAAAAAATCAAACCTAAGCGAAACTGAAGAAGAAGCTCTGAGAAATTACATTCGTGAGCTCATGGTCAAAGACTTGGGTGAACATGATGCTTTATACACTAAGCCTAAGCATTGGAAAGACGAAGTAGCAGACCTGAGGACTGATATGACTCAACTATTACAACATATTGAGGATGACGAGTACCAAGATGGAGTTGAAAATATTGACCGAGTAACTTCTAAATTGAAATCTTGGAAAAACAAAATAAAAAAATACCTGAACTAATCACAGTGCTGGCTGTTGGAGGGAATGGCTGATATATGTGGAGGAAGCTCGAAATGAGGATGATGCTCCTGAATCTTGACTACGTTGTTTTCATCTAATTGAGACAGGTCCACAAGGGCTTTGTAGTTTTTTAAATAATGTATTAACAGCAATTCTATTCCGTATGGAGTTAATTCCTTTATTCTCGCTCTCATTGCCAAATGTAGTTCTTCATAGTCAAAGTTTGCCATAAGCTTCACTAACTCGTACACGTCCGCATCTAAAAATATAACTGGGTCCATGTGTTCATACATCTGCGGTTGACTCTCTAATATAAACCTCCAGTCCGTTGTTTTAAGCGCTGATAAACTCACTAGGTGTATAAACACCTCTCCCGTTGCTGCAAGCAGCTCTCCTATTTGAAGATTGTTGAACTTCTGATACGGAACACTCATCACTACTTTTTTTTGAAACCCATATGCCTTTGCAATCTGAAACCCTTGGATGTAAGAGAAGTTGTATTTGTGAATGTCTATTTTATCCAAAAAATACTTAAGTCCCATAAGCAGTAAGGAGTGGGCTTCTTCTTGATTGATGCTAGATATCTGAATCCCTAAAAAGCTTAGTAAATCTGGCCTTCGTTTTAAGATGTGCATAACATCGCCAACTCTAAGCCCTCTTTCTTTTAGCTTAATGTGGCTTTCAATAAACTCTGTTTCCTGATTGTCAATTAGCCTGACCACACAGCGAACTAATTTTCGTACAGGCATACTATTCCAGAGAACTTTGTCTCGAACATAAGAGCAATCACAAATAGTTTTATCACTCAACCTCTCAATATCTACTTTTGACATCAAGTGACTCATTTCGCCTTCTTCAAAGTATTCCCAACAGTTTTCTATGAAGTAGTATGTAAATGCCTCAGCTATGTGTCTGACTTTATCTTTTTTTGAAGACATTTGATTTTCTCATTTTATTAAATTATTATAGTGGCACAACAAGAAAATGTAAAGATGGCAAAACAAGAGATAAATATAGAAGAACTGGTTGGGAAAATATATTTCCAAATTGCAACATGGCACGGTGAGACTTCAGAATATCAAGAAGAAGAAAACAAAATTCGCTTGCAAGCCGCAAGCTTTAAAATCATCAAGACTGTTTTTTCTGAAATAGGGATAAATCTTCACGAAGAGGAAAAGAAAAATGTTAAAGGTACAGAACAAGACGATAAAATGGAGGGAGTTCAATCCAAGTTGTCAGGCATCGCTGCAAGGCTTAAATCCGAAGGATTTATTTAGCAATATAAACGCTTATTGATAGGTGTTTTTCTCGCCTATTTATAGGAAACAACAACGGCTATGAATAAGTCAACCAAACAACGCAACATGGAGCTGCTCGGACTTTCCGAGGGGGTCAATCTAAAGTCGCTTCAAAACGATTCATTTAAGCATTTGAGTGAATCCTATGAGGAACAAAAGAGTGACGAAGCTAATAAAGAAGGGATGACTGTTGAAGATTTTGAGCAAAAAAGTTTTAAATCACGCGAAGAAGACTCCGTGCTTTATGACCTTACAAATGAAACATTTGAAATCATGGTTGTAGACGAACTAATTAGCGAGGGGCACAGTGAGTTTAAATCAAGTGATGACTACGAAAATATTTCAACGAAGAAAGCTAAGGGTTTAATTAGAAAATTTATCTCCTCCTTAGATACTTAGTAGAGTAAAGAATTTTAATCAACTTTTAAGTCAGGCTCGCCAGAGTTCTGACTTTTTTTTGCTTCAGGAAGTGGCTGCGCCAGAAAGTCTATAGTGTTCGCGATTTCTCTTGCTTCTCGAAGGGTGTAAGTCCCTCTGGATTGAGCCATCTCAAGGTAATTTACCAAGTTGATAATTGCGTCGTTTGCTGTCATGATTGTGTTTTACTAAAAATGATAAGAGAATTACAGATTGTCAAGCTTAGTTTTCTTCCATCCTGTATTTGTTTTGATGTAGAAGAAAACATCATCCCAAGCAAATGTTCCGATTGGAGACTTGTCTTTTGACGTTGGAGTTGTTGAGTCTCTTAGACAAAGAAGAGGGCCTTCTCCGCTTAATGTTAGCTTGGCGCCTAGCTTATGAAAGGCTCCTATGCCGACACTGCCATCGCCTTTTACAACCAAGTGTGTGGTTGAATCTTGAAAAGCATTCTTTTTTTCTCCTGCTTTTGATTGTATTACTAAACTGTGATATGCAGGCGTATCTTTTTTCGGAGCTATTCTAAGCCTTGTTTTCTGGTAAGGTCCAGTTGTGAACTCGTGTTCTACCCCTAAAGTAACAGCAGCGTGCTCTTTGTTGTAATTTAGAGTTCCATCGATGGAAAGCTCTTTCGAATCAGACTTAATCAAGCCCGCCTCTATTGAGGAAGTCTTTAATAGAAGTGAATCAATTTTTTTAAAACTAGCTTCATCTCCTTCTATGTTAGTTATATTAAGCTTGTGGTTCAGTTTTAAACCATAAGTAAGACTCTCTCCTTTTGGCTCAGAAACCACGAAGTTATCATCTTCACACTTTAGCTTAGAAGCATTAGAATCTAGCTCTTTTAGCAGAGATTTGAAAGCAAAAGTAAGTTGTGTGAAATTGCCATCAATATTAGCTTTAAGTTCGTGTGGAGGTAATCTCCAATCTATTTTTTTTAATTTGAGTTCCATATCTATAAATAGTGTTAGCTTGTTAAACCGCTCATTATAATGGTCCAAGATTTTCCCGTTAAACTTTGATAATGACTAAACCCATTAATGCCACCACTAGATGTATCATACCCACTTGTTGTGCCTGACATAGATAAAGAACCTCCAGTCCACCCGAAGTTATCAAGGTCGTGAAGTATGTGATTTGACACTGTTTCATCCCAATTCGAGTTGTCATCAAACTGGAGAGTAATATCGTTGCTTGAACTTCCTGATATTGGCTTCATATCTAAATATCCATGCTCAGGGCAGTTATATAATTCGAGGTTTGTCACTGTGTTTGCTATGGTAGGAAGTGTTGTGGCAGTTAAGGAGGCGTTTGAATGAAGCCTGATAAACCCTCTTAACCCAGTAACGTTAGAAATGTCTAAGGTTGCTAAAAGAGGGTTTGAGAACACTTGAAATAAAGAAATACTGTTGCTCCAACCTCCTAATGTCATCCCAGATAAGACACTGTTGTTGTTAATCCTAAAATCAGTATTAACATTACTGAGCATAGAGAAATCTAAATCTTGTAAATTTGAGTTACTATTTAAAGACATTAAAACAATAGACCTAGAGGATGGTCCAAATAATACACTTCCGTTTGACTGGTTTCTAATGGTTATACTTCCTGCTATCCCACTCATAGGGCTTAGGTCGACTGTGTCAGTGGCATTATATCCGTTTGATTGCATAAACACTGTGCTTACACTATTTGAACAGCTCGGAAAAGTTACTGCGGTGAGTGACGTATTTCCAAATAAGTTGATAGAGCCGCCAAAATTGGGTCCCATTACGCTCATGTCTAAATCGGTTAACTTTGTAGACTGAAATTGCCAAACCCCTGTAGCTGCGCTGATTATATTCGTTGGAAATGTTATTGCAGATAGTGTCGACAGCGGATATGCATCAAGCGCTGTAAGAGCGGAAAAGGGGCTTAAATTTTCATTTGTTAACATTGTATCACGTATAGATAAAGAAACGCGGTAAATTGTGCTTGGCCATGTGACAGCGGTTAAATTAAAATTTGTCCTAACTCTAACAAAGCTATTGTCTGAGTCTTCACCTATATTGTGAAAACCAGATATGTCTAAGTTTCTCAAATCGTTTGCAAAAACAGAAAAAGTTGTTATTGCACTATTTGATTTATCTACTGGATTTACATCACTAGGAAAAATTATCTTTGTAAGATTATGGTGTCCAGCAATTTGAACACTACCCCTTAGTTGTGATTGAGAAGATAAATCAAAAGTTCCGATTAAGCTATCTGTTGCTCCAGTTGTAGTCCAAAAAATATCTTGCATCATGTTGTCTCTGTCAAACACGATTGCTCCTGTGTATCCAGTTGTTGTGGGTCGGAGGTCTACATCGTCCCCAGCAACGGCATATCCCAGTGTTGAAAACTCTGTTCTACTTCTTCTGTTTGTAGAAAACAAATTGTTATTAACCCTGTAATATATTGCCTCACCTGAATAAGTGAAGCCAATACGTTTAGACGACTGTCCTTGTGAAAATGAAAAGCTATTGAACATGTGTTATTAAGTATAATCTCCACCTATGGTCCAGTAGTATTTGGTTCCTGTGTAGTAGAATGTAACAATATCTTCACTACCGCTATTTGAAGTGATGTTAAGCAACCCTCCTGCTCCATTAACAACAGCTGAGCTCCCTGGAGGAGCTAAGGCGTGTCCGCCTGAAGCATCTTGCTTCACTAGAAGGGTGCCGTAGTCTCCTGCAGATACGTTACTTACATTTAAAGTGGTATCTGCAGTAAGGATTAAGAAAGCATTATGTCCGAACTCTAAATTCCAAATAGTGGTCGTGTTGAATGCAAGAGTCTGTGGTGCTCCACCTGTGTTTCCTGTTAATTGAGATACTAGCGCTATTGTCCCAGAAGCATCTGGAAGACTCCAGTTTCTATCAGCTGTGAGTAATGAACTAAAGTCGAGCCCAGCCATTCGTGTTCCATTGTAAGCTGATATAAAACCATTTCCGTTTGTTTGACTTCCTGATTTAAAGAATACGCCATCTTCTCTAAGGATGTCAAGTGTTTTCCCAACATATCTAAGAGCTCCATAAGTATCTCCTGTAATCATGAAGATGTCGTCTGAATCAGCGCGAACGCACCAATCACGGGCGCCAGAAGATGTTCTAAAAGTTAGGGATTCGCCAGAAATTGTTGGAGAGCCCTCAGTTACTATGTTGTTTTGAATAATGGTTTCTTGCCAGCTTTTATTTCCACCTCCTGATGTGAGCCCAGTCCATGCTCCATTTATATATTGAAAAAGGCCTGTGTTTGCAGAATACGCTATGGCTCCGTCAGAAGTGTTTGTTGAGGGAAGCGTTGCTCCAGAAAATCCTCGCATTTGAATCATACCTTCCCAAGTGATTGCCGCAGCGTTGGCTCGTTCGCCCGCTCCTGTTCCTCCCCCAAGAATCATCCCGTAGTCAGTTGCTGTAAAAGAATTAGTCCCTTGTGGCTGCGCATATCGGCCAATAACCACTTGAGAGTTTCCAGAGGCTGTGTTTGAGAGTCCTCCAGCTGATGAGTATAAGGCTGAAGCAGTATTCCCACTACCTCCACCCACAAATGAATATGGGCTTGTTGCTGTATTATCTCCCTGGATTGTTAGCAACGATGTGGCTGTGGACCCAGATTTCCAATATGCAGACTCAACACTTGTAAAGTTTGTTTGCCCTGTGTAATCATATAGCGTTAACTGCGCCCAATCACTTGAAGTGTAGTCCCAGGGCGTCGAATTAAGTCTATAATACATTCGGACACCATTAGAAATGGTTCCAGCAATCATACCAGCTCTACGTCTTTGAACTGTAATTCCAGAGAGGACAGAACTGTCTCCTGAGAAATTTCTTAATCCATCAACGCCATAAATTGTGTCGGTTACTGGATAAGTATCCTCACTGTCCGTAGGGGCTATAAACCCTGTTACTCTAACACTTCCTGGTATTGCTCCCATTATGTAATCGTTATATCAATTGCCGCGCCTAGAATATTCTTAGTCCTATATATCCTGTAATTTGTTGTTTGAGAGTTCCCGTTAGTCACGGATACGGTTTTATAGTGGAATCCATTTTCAGAACTTGCATACCCCTCTGCTGTGCCTGCCATTACCAAGTTGAACCCTGTTTGGTCATCTTTGATTGTGTTTATTGCATCAAATGAGTCAGGTACACAGAAGTATTTATATCCACCAGCAGCAAGTGTCCATGTGCCAGCAATTGAAACAACTAAAGAATCCTCTGAAAGAGCTTCAATTTGCGTTTCGTTTAAAGCTGTGTTTGTTGAGGTTCCGTAATACATCTTCCATCTCCACTCCATTGTAAATGTTTTTGAAAAATCTACACTCTCTGAATCTGTTCCTTTTATTGTCCATTCGTGAGACCCAGGAGTTGTTTTCTGAATCGTTGCTCCTAGTGCCAAGTTTTCTGTGCTGTCATCAGCTAAAGATGAACCAAGTGTGGCTGTGTTGGTTGTGTCCACGATTAATAACGTATTTCCTAGTACGTTAGCAGAGTTAGTTGTGGTCCAAGTGAATGTTTTTGTTCCTGATATAGACACTCCCGCCTCTACAACCACCGCTTGGCTATCTATTTCAAATGCTGAAAAAGCAGGATGTTGAAAGGGGTACAACAGAAGGTCGAACATTTGTTGAACATCGAAATTTCCCCCGAATGTTGTTCCTGCATCAATACCACCTGCATCAATCGTTGTGGGGTCTGAGTTAGTGAAAAAACTACCTGAAAACCCAGTAACACTTCCTGTGGCCAGGCACATAAAATTGTCGTTAATTTTATTCCTTCCTTCGTTAGGCGTGTCTTGTGGGTATATGTTGTATATGGTGCAGCCAGATGGCATTTTTTAGAGCTTTATCATAAATAGCTCAAGAGAAGAAATTGCTAAACATTAATTCTATATTCTATCAAACAGGATTTTTGCTAGTTCATCAGAAGTATTGTTTGTTCATGAAGCTCATTGTTTCATCGGAGTAAAAATCAGAAGCAAATAAAACGAACTCTTGTATCATCTCTAGATAGTGTGGACTAGGCATTCTTGAACCTTCATGCATTTTTCCTTGACACTGAGCCACCATTCCACTAATGGAAACACCATTATTTTTTCTTAGTAAAATTTCAGTTGTAACGTGTGGCTTGTTGTTTTTATCTCGAAGAGACACAATGATTGAGTGGTCATTTTTTATTTTTTGCTGGTATCCCATAGCACCAACACAGTGTCCCATGTGGGTTCCTTCAAACTTCAGCTCTCTTGGGTCTAGTATGTAAAAAAAATGCTCTTGGTTTTTGCATCTATACACAATTCTTTCAGGGTCTAGGTCTGGGCTATCTATCTTCTCAATCTGCATCCGCATAGCAATTTCTTGATGCCATGCCTCTTGTGCAAGAAACGCCTGTTTAAAGTTATACTTAAATGCGTCAATTTTTTCGTCAATCATCCAGTCCATAATAGATTGAAATTCCAGTTCCTTATCTAAAATATCTAAGTTTAATGGCTGGTCTTGTTTAAAGAGCTGTTTAAGGTGGTCTTTTACTATTTTAGCTATCCACGTGTCATATTTATGTTCGCGTCGATTGTCGTCGCCTTGATTGCCTATAAAACCAATTCTGGACCCAAGCTCACTGATGCGTTCTATAATAACAACAGCTTCCTCTTCTTTGTAGTATTTTGGGAAGAAAAAAGACAGATTATACTTCTGCCTCTTTGTTAGGTTTTGACTCTTGGACATAAACAGTTATTTTCATCTTATCGTTCTCTAAAACCTCTTCTTCCCAAATTGCTTCCATTAAGACTTTGCTTTCCAGCTTTATACCACCTATTTTATATACTTTTTTAAACGTTCCGACATTGTTGACTTCGTCAAGTTCTATGTTTTTCACGTACCAGCATTTAGTGACTTTAGTAAAGAGGTCTTTGAAAAATCTCCACTTGCAGCTGATGTACTTAAGGCGATGGACTTCTTGAGAAAGAGAAAGCATTATCTTTTTCTCTTAATTTTCAAAGCCTCAGCTTTCTTACTTACGCTTTTTTCTCCTCGATTAAGTTTTTCCGCCACATACTTAGCTCCATTTTTTGGATAATGTTTTTTGAGATAAGAAAGTTCTTCTTCGTCCCATTTTCCAGTCTTTAAATCGCTTTTGGTATACTCCTCTACTTTTTGTGATGCTTTACCAAGAATTGATGATATAGACGTTTCGTTAGGCTTGGGTTTTTCCTGAGCTTCTATAGCAACGTGGTCTTGTTTTAGTTTTTCGGTTTTATCTCCAATGGTATACGGAGTCAGAAATGTCATCCCTATTTTTCCATCGTCTTGAGTAATTTTGATTAATGCTTTTCGTTGATAAACTCGAAGGGAAGACGTCATTGCGTTTGACTCGGTCCAAAACTCCTGGTTAGGGGCTAAGTTTATTGTTTCAACATCTTTAGACCCATACTTTATCATTACCTGAATAGGATATGTTGCGTCATTGTTATTTGTGTGTGTGATACAAAGTGCCATTATAATTTATTTTGATAATAATAATCAGATTTATCCATAAAACAAAAAAAACGCCGCCTATTGGCAGCGTTTTTTTTGTTCTTAATTTCGTTTATTAAATTTTGAACCCTGGGTTGTTTACAAGCATTCCAGTATTAAAATCCCAAAGGAAAGCTTTCCCTGTGTTCTCATAATCCTCTTTGAATACTTTGTAATAAACAGGTGCTAAGCACATTGGTTTTTCAATCTCAATTACTAGTTTTCCGTCAACTGATTCTCCTTCTTCGATTCCACCGTCTCTTGATAGAGAGTTTAGGCCTTCGACTGATTCAGTGATTCCTCTTTTTGGTAAAAAAATTTCTTTTGAATCAGGTATTACGCTTTCAGCTGCATGAATAGTTTCTGCATCTTTCATTGTGGCAAGGCGCTTCCATCTTTCATTTAATTCAGTCTGAGTCGTAAGCCCAACTCTCGTGTATCGCTTAGAAACGGATTCATTTACAGACTCTTGATGAATCTGATGAACACCTACTAGCATTGCATGATATCCTCCGTTTTCCATTAGCTCAAGAACTTGAGGAACCTCCATTACCTTATACCCGTTAGCCTCTACTTCTGGGCTTGCTGGGTTTGCGTTTTCATACACAATGAATGTTTTTGATTCGGCAATTTCATTTACCACAACTGGAGTTTGAGCGTTTTTCAAATAAGTCCAAGCTGTGTATTTTTGACGAGCTCTGTCTTCGCTTTCTTTCAAATCGTGCTTATGAGATTTTCCACCTGGGTACTTTTGAACTCCTCCAGAATTATACTCTTCTTCTTCGTCAGAATTTACTTCTATACCTTCGGCGCCTGGGGCACCCATAATGTGGTTTTTTTGTAACCGTCTAACGTCTCTTGAGGGACAACTTGCCAGAATCCGTCAGTCCCTTCAGGGATGATGCGGGTATGGTTTGTTGGTCTGCGATTCTCACGAAGACTTCGTGCGTAAGGAGTGTTGTTGAAGCGCTTTTGTGATTCTGTCATTTGTTCTCCAGCACTGGTTTGGCTTTTAAGGAAATCGTCAATCTGCCTCATGCAGTCTTTAACTGTATCTCCTTCTCCAGCTCCATATTGCCCTGTGTCGGGAGCATAGTCATAGTAATCAGTGTGCATCCATTTGTATCCAGGTATTCTATCGAGAGGTTCGATTTTTGCACCTTTATACATAACCGTGTCGCTTTTTCCTTCGTTTACTGGCTGGTCGAAAGGTGCTGATGAAGCAATGTTTCTTTTTCTTGTAGCGTTGATGGGAGCATCATAAGCAAATCCTCCTGCTCCGCCAGCACCTCCAGCAGATGTGATTTCTGAAACTTCTTCTTCACCATAAGCAGATGGAATTTCTTCACCAGACTCAGAGTACATAGGTTCACCTTCCCAGTGAGCTTCTCCTTTTACAATCCACTCCATCGTGTCTTCGTGGTCCCAATCTAAAGCTTCGCTTGGAGATAAAACATTTCCATAATTGGTTACAAAAAACGTGCTTTGAGCGTATGGGGTGTTAAGCGTGTTTTTTACCTGTTCAGCTGAATACGGCTCGCCTTCGGATTCATTCATTTTGTCACCCAAAATGAGGTCATCTTTTTCTTCTCTTTGTTCAGCTTGCGGGTACTCAGCAGGCTCTTGCTTCACTTTTACACGTGGTTTCCCGTTTGCTCTAGTGTTTCCTTCGGTATCTTGATGATACTCAGCAGGCTCTTGCTTCACAATTGGACGCGGTTTTGTCTCATCTATGTTAAAGCTTTCTGTAATCTTTTTTTCTGTTGATTCGAAATCATCAGAAAAGAGGCTTGACAGTGTAAATCCTTCAACCACAGATGCAGTTGACTTTTCAATGCCGTCTTCGTTTCCAAGTTTTGTCATGGTTATAAATCCTATTTCTTTTTCAGAAAACTCTTTGAGCTTCTTTGTCATTTCTTTTTTAAACTTATCCATATTGGCGCAATTCATAATTATTTTCTCGTTAATCATGTATCCGCCTTTTCCTTCTTGAAATCCACGAAACGCAGCGTCTTCTGTGTTTTTGTAATGCATTTCAACAGTCATAGTTGCAGGGTGGATGGTCATATGCATTTCAACGACAATTCTTTTTCCGCCAAGAGAAAGTCTTTTTTCGAGGTACGAGTCAGTCTTGGAACCAACTTTTACATTGTACGCACCTTCATCTACGCCATATCCATAAGCGTTTCCGTCGCCGTAAAATCCAGCAGGTGCAGCTTTTTGATTATAGCCAAGAGTGTTGAAAGCAAACTCTGCAGTCTCTTCCATTGTGTTTTTTAGGAAATTATAGACTTCTCCTCGCATCTTCTGTGCCTCTCTAAAGTCTTTGTTTCTAGGGACGACTCCCTTTGGGTAAATTATACCTTCAGCCATTTATACTGGTTTTGTAATAAATAGCTACAAAAACAACTTATTTCTTATTCCATCGCTCTGCGTAGGGGTGTTTTGCGTCATCCTCCTCGGACTGAACGTCAACATCTGCGAAATTAACTGTGTTGAATCTAACATTTGGAAAATCTTGAAGTATCACTGTGGAGCTTGAACTGTCAATCTCCGTTCGTTCTATTGCGTACTCTTTGTCTATCTCTAAATAGGATGCGACTCTTTTTTTGTCGCCACTCCAGCCTGAATGGCGGGTCTTTTCTGTGACTTTAACTCGAAAACCTTTTAGAGCCAGGATATTCATAACATCTTTTTTTTTACCCTTTTGTGAGCATGTGAATAATCACGCACAGTTCATCATCGATAAAAACGTCGTGGTCATACACGGAGATATTCATCGGATTCACTTCTTCTGGGCGCTCGTGCTTTTTATTATGGCACGTGAGAGGCTTGTGGCTATCAACTGTAATTTTAATTACTTTTTCCACATCAATTATTTGATGTTCCTTAACGTTGTAGCGCGGAGTAAGTGTGAGTGTTGAATAAGGCATAGGTCAATTTTGTTAATATACGTATGCAAACCAAAAAAGTTACGCTTTAACCAGCCCTTTTTGAATCCAAGCGTCCCAAGTCTCTGCGTCTTGACCTTGAATCCCAGGGTTGTCTTGATAGATTTGGTTTTTATAAAAAAATCCAATAAACCTCCTTTGGGTTTTGGTTGTCCTTTTAACTTTAACTTTCATCACAGCGTCGCTGAGGGTCTGGTCTAAATCCAAACCCTCGTCGACTGTGTACTTATGCTCTCTGTAGATTGGCTTCGCGTGAAGCCAAAATTGATAGTTCCACCTGGTGTTACACCAGTAGAATCTTAGTTTTGAATGTTTCCACCATTTTACCATTGCAAAAATGTAAGTTCAATCTTGCTAGTGATTATAAGCAACAAAAACACAGACAGGGAAGACAGGGCGCTAAAAATCATGAAGAACACCAAGTGAAACCTGATTCTCTCAAAAGGAGTGATTTCTCCGAAGCCATCTGTTTTTCTTATTCCATTCCAATCTTTAAAGATGTAATTGAAACAAAATCCACATGCAGCTAGGAAAAGTATTAAAATGATTTTCAGGACCCACGCCATTATTTTCCGTCTTCTTCCTCCGTTCCGTCTGAATTATCTTCCAGTTCATCTTCTGAGCCGTCTTCATGGGAATGTTGTTCTTGTTCTTGTTTTTGTTGAGCTTTCGCTGTGTCTTCTTGAATTTGAGTCATAAACCTAACAGCAACTTCTTGAGAGCGCTCCAGTCGAACAATTTGTTCAATAAAAGCTTTTACTTCTCTAATTGGGTCTCTAGTTAAATCGGAGTTATTCAGAGTTCTGCTAAGTCTGTCGTAGTGTAAGACTCTCTCAGCTTCACAGTCGTCATATACCTGACGTAGGATTCTGATATTATCCATTCTTCTTGGCTTCTTTAATGGCTTCCATCGCCTGTACGGTTGCCAGGTCTACAATCTCTGAACTCTGCATCACCTCGTTTGCTCCGAAATAATTGACATTGTTTAAAAACTCACGAACATCTGTTTGATTCTTTTTAACTTTACGCTGCTGCTGTAAGTCAACTTCAACATTAACTCCACAAAGAAGCTTATCTAGTTGAATCACTTTATGCTTACTGTCAAGTCCTGCCCACACTGGTGCAAATACGCAAATCACATAGTCGTATCTGTCGTCTACAACTTGTTCGATTTCACTTCGAGCGATAATGTATCCCGCTACAAACTTGCCCCCGTCTTTCTTTGGTTTGTTTGAGTAAAGAAACTTAATTCGGCTGATTTCAATGTCTTGGTTGTGGGCACATCTTCTTTTAATGAAAGCTGAAATTGCATGCATTTCATCATCTGCATCCATGTAAGGAACTTCGTAAGGAATGTCTGGTGTAATTGCGGTGTTATCTAATTTAGAAAAAACCATGTCTGAAAAACTCTGTGTTGACTCTGTTGTGTCCATGTTGTTGTGTTGTGTTGTGTTGTGTTGCACAATATAATCAAACATCAATTCATAACAAAGGACTACCGTTTATTAAAGGTTAAGCTTTTAGTTAAAGGACTTAGTGTGGTGTCTGACTTTAAATCGAAAACCAAAAGATTCCCTTCGCTGTCATAACCAGTGTTTTTGTAATGTGTATCAGTTAACCCAATCTCATCGCACTTATTTTTAAGTTCATAGAAATCTTTTTTATCTATTTTTCCCGTGTTTAATTTTTGAGTTATAACGACATAGAAATTGCCTATATCTATTGGGTAGTCTCTTAGGTATAAACCATTTCCCTGAGGGTTATTAATTTTGTAAACAGCCATTATTTTAGCCACAAATGGAAGAGGATTTTGGTGAAAGTAATTACTGGTTTCCGCTTCTATTTTGCTCATTGTGACTTTACACATAAAGCCTTGACCTTCGCTTATCCATCCATCGTTTGTACGGCGAGTTTTTTTTAGAGTTATGCCTAAACTTGCCTCAATTGATTCAATTAATTCTTCTATGCGAATATTTTCACCTCTATAGTTGCTTAGGCTTTTGCTTGAAACATTTTCGTCTATGCTTGACCAAAAAGCTTTTGCATCGTCGCTTCTACCTTCTTTTGAAATTTGAAACCCATTGTCAGATGAAATTTTTTGGACAACCTTAATTAGCAGGGTATATATCCCTTGTCTTCGGTATTCTTGATTTACTTCAGCTCCTCCTATTCTTAATGTGTTTGATTTAGAGTCAATATTAAAACCAACTCTCCCAACGGGTGTTAAATTCTCAGTTGAGGCTTTGATAGTTAAAGAACGATGTAAACCTGGTGTCTTAAATATTGAGATTGCTATTGGAGTCCCTTTTATAGTTGTCACAATATATCCTATACCATTATATTTATCAATGATATTGTTTTCTTCTTTATATCTTTTCTCAGGAGGAATGTATTTATAATTGTATTTAGTCTTCAACAAATCGATATACTTCTGATTTTTTTCAGCCTTTGGATTCAAGTCGACAACATCAGTGTACATCTGAATGGCTTCGTCAGACCCAGTTTGTTCCGACAAGCTCTCAGCCTCGATTATTTTAATCTGCTCAGATTCAAATACAACAATCTCATCACCTGCTATTATCGAATCGTGCCCTTCTTGTTTTATCGCGTTAGTCCAATCATCTGAATTTTGGCCCAAGTCGGTAAGGTAGTCCATTCTTACGTCTTCTTCGAAGTCGTAAATCAGTTTGGGCTCAATCCCAATCTCTCGAAGTTCTTCTACTGAGAAATCGTTTACTCCTCTTCCGTATCTGGTGCCCTGAGTTTCTTCGTACCAGTCAGACACAATGTTTAGGTCTAAGCCTGTTTCTCCTTCGTATGTGTCAGGGTGCTTAGTTTTAAACTCTTCCCACCCACGGCTATGGTCTTTGTTTTTAGTGATAGATGCAAGAAGATTAAAAGCGACAATGTCTTTTGTCTTTAATTGCAGAAGCAAGTCTTTAAGGTCAATAGCTACAACTGTTTTTTTTGGGAGATTTAATTTATATTTTTCTCCAATACGCACAAGGCTGCTTTCGTTGACATAAAAAGGGTTTTTCATATCCAAGCGTACAGAAAGAACTTCACCAGTTCCTCCGAAGAATTCTGAAAAGCTTCTGGCTTTTGATTCTGTATCTGTAAAATAAAATCCCTTACCAAAATGGCCATCATTCCCACTGGTGGAGCCTATTTGTGATTTATCAAAAGAAGCAAACTTTCCCTTAGGGCCTACGCCATGATAATAAATGTTTTGGGTAGTATTTTCTTGAAGATACGACTTAATGTTTCCACTTCTAAAGAAGTCTACATCGAATGGATTAAGGCCTCTCTCTGGCTCGTGCCAAGGTGCTTTTGTTTTATGAATTTCGTCTTTGGTATCCACACCAACTATTCCTACATACCTTCCAAAAGAGCTAGAGCCTGGGGTTGGGTCAAAATATTCTTTTTTATCGGCATCATAAACCCACCAGTGTTCAATGGGGAAATCGTTTTCAAAAGCGTATCCCTTTACGGGATACAGATTTTCATTAGGCCTGTTGTGAATGTAATGAAAGACATTAGTTTCACACTTATTTGACTTTGATTTATCACACTTGATTGACGTAACCTCTCCAGAGCTAAGGCTAATACCATTTTTACTTTTGGATATAGCAACAATGTCTGGATGATTATGATAATCCTCTAAGACTTCTCTGATAAGTTTTCGTATGGAGTTTATTTCTGAAGCCATCTTTGATAGTCTTGCTTTGTTGCTTGAACAAGCGCTTTAATGTATTGGTCTTGGTTTAATTTTGCCTGAGTAACTCTATGATTACCATCATAGAGCATAAACAAGTCTTGGTCAGAATCGTAATGGACCTCGATGGGTTTCGCATCAAATAAATCAACGCCCTTCTGGAATTCATATTCGTTTCCTTCGTCATCTGACCAGCTTCCAGGAGTTGGGTCCAAGCCGTCTATTTTATCCACGGGTATCATCATTAAAAGCCCGTGCTCCAGATGATAATTTCCACCTAGCTTTACCATCTCAGCCTGAGTAAATACTTGTCGACTGAGAAGTTTGGAGTTGAGATTTGAGGATGAACGTTTAGCAGGAGCTTGGTCCAAACCAAAGTGCGCCACCAATGCAGGAATATTAAATGCTAAAAACCGAATAAGGTCATTTTTGGAATCAGGCGAGTACAGACGTTTTTCACCTCTATAAAGATTTAGGTTGTCATCCAATGAAAAATCAGATAACTCAATCTCTAGAAGCGCTTTTCGTATAGCACGTCGAACCTCATTTACGGTGCCTTGAGCCATTAAGCCTTAGTTAAGAGTTTAAATTGTCTTTTTCACTTATTTTTTTATCGTACTGCTCTTCAGAGATGATGTTAGACAATAATTGTCGTCTCAGTTGTTTGTCTGGAAATCTTACGAAGTCAACTTTTTCTTCAACTTGAGCATCTTCAGAGAGGAGGTTTTCCATTCTCTCTTCAAACTGCTCCTCTGTAATTATCTTTGACAAGAGCTGCAATCTTAGCGTTTCTTGAATATTCTTCTTTTTGTTCATTATTTTTTGTTTTGTGTTGCGTTCTTTGCCTTAGTCCAAACCGAGTGGTTTCTTGAGTTATTGGTTTTCATCATGGTTGCTGACATTGAGCCCATACCATCGTTCATCCCATATCCACCACCACCAACTCTTCGCATATGCTCTTTAGTTCGCATGTTACTGTCGTGAGTTCCAGCCAAAGCTCTATCTACCCACATTTTAGCGGCATTACCGCCATGTAAATCCCACTCTGGACTTCCAGCTTGATTGTTGTCAAAGAATGCTTTTAGACGCTTCATTTGAGCATGCGTTTGAATTCCTCCGTCCGCAAGGTCTTGGGCTTTTCTTACTCCACTACCCTCGTTACCTCCATTAGCAGTTTGGCCGCCACTAGAGATAGCGCGACGAACAGTGCTTTTTACGTTTTCTGGCGGAGAAAAAGACTTATTATTATTGAAGCCAAAACGCTCCAGCAAAGCTTCTCTGATGAAATTACGAATTTCACCAATACTTCTATCATGAAGGTCAAACGCCTTTAGTTTACCATTTTTATCGTAGCCCATATTTTCTGGACGCATATCAGAGGCTTCAATGCCTAATGCGCGAAATGCTCTATTGATATCATCTAGTTGGTCTGCGAATTCTTTCACATCGTCTGGGGCGTCTGTTTCGTCCCAGTCCATTGAGTGTGTATACTGAATAGGCAACCCTTGCTCTTTCATGTAGCTGCTGACTTGATGGCAATAATCCTCTATTTCAGAGTCAATTTCTAACTCCTCCATTAAAATCCACTTTTCTCCTTCAACAAGCTCGGCAGCATAAATATCTGCAAACACTTTAAATACAGGAGAGGTGTCTCCGATAAGCCGCTTAGCTATATCAAACTCGCTTACAGCCGTTGTTTTTTTTAAAACTCGGTCTCCATTGACATAATATGCCTCACCAAAATCTCCCTTACCCGCCCAACTGATTGAGTCGGGGTCGATGTTGTTTTTTGCATAAAAATCCTGTTGAGTCATACTGTGCTCTGTTGTATTTTCGGTTAAAGACATAACTTGGTCATAGGTTTCTAATTTTACGAGCTTAGGTTTCGCTGAATGCTTTAATGCTATTTCATTTTCCCAAAACTGCGTGCTTCTCTCCCATAAAGAAACTGCCGTGTCAATGTCATCACTGCTAATCTTTGCAGTTAGCCGATAGAGAATATCTCCTCTTAATTTTACCTCCCTAGGGCTAATGTGTGTAAGCATGTCCCAAAATGCACGCTCTTCATGCTGTTTAGGATTTGAGTACCAGCTGATTCCTAAATTGGTTTCATTTAACTTCTCCCCTGGCTTCATTGCAATAAGGCGATAAATTAATGGATTTGAGGGGGTGTCACCAAACCCATGAGGCCAAAGGCTTTTTATAGACTGATGAAAATCTTTAACAGCACATTCTTTTGCCTCATCCAAAGAATTAGCCTCATCCCAACACCCGCTAGATTCGTAAACCCCAGTCAAACCCCACTCTGCTACTTCAAGCAGTTCATCATATGATAAGTTCTCGAATCTCATTTAATTACTCAATGCCTTTTTTCAAAAGCTTGTTTAATGTTTCTTTAATTGCAATTGGAAGCTGTGCAGGGTTTCCAAGCGTTTTTAGATGCCAGTTTATTTCATCATAAAAACCCATGTTATTAATAGGGGCACCAGATGCTAATGTCCTTTTAATCGCGAGGTCTAATGCTTCTGCTGGTTTAATTGAGGTAGCAACTGAATTAGAACCTCCGTGCTTCTGCTCGTAATCGTCCACAAGAGAATTCACACTACGTCCACGGTGCATGCCTACAGATGCAGGAGTCGAGTATTGTGATTCATCTATTTTAGCTCTATTCTCTGACCCAGGGTCATGAACAGCACATTTCTTCATTTTTTCGTACTCCTCTCTAAGTCTTTGCTCTGCGAGAGTTTCTGTTCTTTCTTTTTTTTTCATATTGCTTTCGTTAAACCCATAACTCAATCCCTCGCTTGATGGGACTTCCTCAAATACCCACTCTACCCAATCCTTGCTAGGGCGGTTCCAGCTTTCATTGCTTGTAATAAGATTATTTACGTACTCTTCAAATTTCTTTCTATGCTCAGGAGTGAGTAAAATGTATTCTCCCTCTGGCCATAGTCCTGCGCCTGTTCTGACTCCTTTTGTAAAGTTATTTGTAAACTCTTTAACTAATGCAAACTGTTTGGTTAGTCTGTTATAGACGATGTCTTTGGTTACCATGTCACCATTCCTATGCCCATGCTTCCTGAATAGTGTCTAATCGATTTAGGGATTGAGGACTGATACACCTTGTCAAGGTCCCAGGTGGATGTTCCTATCATTGAGTTTGTGGTGTTAGGCGGTTGGTCATCATCTCCCATTAGGTTCCCATCGTCATCAATAACCTCTTCTAATTCGCCTTCTTGTTCGGAAGATGTTTTCAAAAAATCTTTAATGAATTTTTTGTAAGGAGGTTTGCTTTCGCCTTCTAGAGAGCTAAACCACTCTTTAAACTTCGCAAACGAAGTAACTATAGAGGCTTTGGTTCCAAAGTTGGTTGAAAAATCAATACGGATGTAATCATCATCTTTGTCAAATGCTACATGTTCTACACCTCCAACAGTATCTTCAGATATGTGGTTGTAGCCATTGTCCCATTCAGACATAGATTCCAGCAAGAATTTTTTGATAGATTTTCCCATGTATAAAGCGCTTTATAGTAAATAGGGCGAATTACATGAAACTTAATGGGTGAATAGGTGTATGTTTTGAGTGTGGGGAAACTTGAGTTTTACTATTCCGACAAAGAACAAGAACCTTCTATATGACTCTCACCGACTTGGCGAGTTAATAGTGGAGGAAAATCCTGAGCTCTGCGTTAACGCAGATGCTGTTTGAGGATTTTATCAATCGTCAGTTTCATCTTTGAGGTCTCCAAACTGTTTTCTGAGGATGATGAGTTGCTGCTTGAGGGTGAATCCTTCTTCAACACCTTTGTCAAGGCTTTTCTCAAGCTCATCATATGTTATACCACTTTTAGTGAATATTGTTCTTCGAAATTGCTCCCAATCTTTTTTATCCATCGAACCCTCTCGGAAGAGGTCGGATAAGAGTGCTTCTATTTGGGCTTCGTATTTTCGAGTCATTCTAATCAGAGACTTAAATGTTCATGTGTTTATCCATTTTTTAATCAACTCAGGCTTTATTGAGTATCCAGTGTAATTCCCATCACTTTTCTCCATTCGCTTCAAAGGCGGCAGGTAATCTCCCTCTGGAGTTCTAACCACCACTCTACTTGCTCCATCAAAAAACTGATGGAGCAAAACTCCTCCATCAGGAAAAATGGTTACGGATTTTAACTCGCGGTAAATCTCACCATCGTCTTCATGATTGCGATAGACTTTTTTCAGAGTGTTGTCTGTGAAATGGTAAGCGTACTTTATTTCCCCACACTTGTATTCAATGTATTCATAGAGATTTCCTTGTCTATCATACTTGAACACACAGTCTTTTTCAGATATTCCCTGCATGCTTCTCTGATTTAAACCAAAAAAAACTTGAATTAATCATAGCTCAATATTTGATAAGTCGAGAGTGTCATCTCCTCGATACTTAATGTCTGTGATTCGTCTGATTGCTATTCCTTTCATCTCTAACCAGTCTCGCACTTCTTTAATGACTCTGTCGGATGCGTGAGTATTGTTTTTCCCTTTTAAGGCGTCAAATACAATTCCATCATAGTAATCTATTGTCAAGCCCAAAGTGAACCTTAGTTGCTCCCCTTGTTTAATTGGTTTTCCAGATACAAGCAACTTGCAAACCAGCATTTCGTCATCCAGGGTTTTTTGTGCATATCGCCCAGCTGAATGGTCCATTTCCTGTCCTTCTTGAACAAAATCATGAAACGTGTCGAGGATTTTGATTCTAACTTTTCCTTCATACTCTGGCGGTAGCTCCTCTAAGATTCTATACTTATCGACAATCTCTGTGAGTGCGCCGTTGTTTCCTTCCTCTGATTTAGAGAAATAGTTTTGCTGAGTCATAATTCCGTCGTGGAATTTAACGAGCGCATCATATTTTTTTATTTTATTGAAGAATTTGCTTCTTACAAAATTCTTCTTATGTTCTTCGTCTACAATTCGGTATAGATACTCGATAGCCATAATGGCATCGTCGTAAAACGCAAAATCAAAGTCCTCTACTACTCTGTAGTCCAAGCTTTCTTGGATGACTCCTTTTTCGTCAACGAACGCATGCTTCTTAGATTCTTCCTGTACAAACGAAATGACGATATTAAATATTTGAGTCATCTCTTTTTCATCACATTCTCTTCTGTGATAAATTCTGTCAATAATCGCCACTAAGAATTCTTTCGGATGCTTTTGCATCAACGAGATTAGTTTCTTCTTGTCTATGAACTTGAAAAATCTAATAAGCTTTTCGTATTCTTTAAATGAGTCTATTCGTTTAAAGATAAACTTAGAGATTGCACCATCCTCAATCGCCTCTTTTACGTTCATATCACCTTTTTTCTGTCCACGCTGTGCACGGGCAAGTTGAAGAGCTTTTTCATAAGCCCTCTGATTTCGAACTTTTATAGTCATCTCCTTCTCGTCACCGTGGGAAACAATTAGTTCTGAGCTATCGTCGGACTGGTCCTCAAGCTTCATTTCTACGTCTGTCTTGTAGATAAAGTCTCTAACGTTTCTATCTTCCCCAGATATGTCGTCATTGACTTGGTCGATATAGTTTTTTATGAGGAAGTTAAATATTGCCAATGGTGATGTGACTTCTGCTGCTTGAATCTCTTCCAACGATGGAAGATGGCATTTCACCATTACATCATACAGGAACTCGGCTCCTTTAGTGATGGCCACAGTGGACAGGTTACTATAGAGTCTAACTGCCATGAATATCGACAAGACTTTCTGAAGCTCTCCGAGCCCTGTGTCTTTACTTCCTCTGATTTTAGAGATAATCTCTTGCATGACGTGAATTGAATCAGCATCAGGAACAAAGTTCGCTAGAGAGTTTATGAAGTGGTGAAGATTATGAAGACCAATAACGTATTCGGAATCTCTCGACAAGAAGTCTTGACACACTGAGGTAATATCACTGAGGTCTATTTTGAACTCTTCGTCTGAGTCTATGCTTTTATAAGTGGCCGAACTATCGATTTTGCTAAATGAGAGTTTTTTATATTTGACAACTGTGTCATACCCTTCGTCATCTCTTACAAATCGCACGTGATAATAGTAAATGAAGAGGTTGTCTGCGTCGGTGTCCGTGTGGAACCCTGATGCAAACGTTTGACCCTCGCTCACTAAGTATTTTTTATCTAATGGGTGGACGTAATTTGTTTTACACTTAGGGCACGTTGTTCCCTGATGTATAGCCATTTTAATGTCGTTGAACATCTCTGAAAACTCTTCTAAGTATTCTTTCTGGTCGTCCTGCACTAAATCAGTAACGTTATCTAAGGAGTTAAATTCATCAATATCCGATGAGAAGTGATTTCCACACCTGCAATGAAAGTGGTCTTCTTCTTCTTTTTCATATGTGAAAGCGAACTTATTTTTGAGATTTATAATCTCTGGAAGCTGGCTGATTTGCGTCATTGTAACTTAATTTTATATGATTTAGCGTAAAACTCACTCATCGCTTTTTAGCGTGGGTGAGATGTAAGCGTTTTTTTTATATATTTACAAATAAGTTCTTTTTCGTTGTTTGCATAAAATCATAAGCGAAACAAAATATTAAGCTGTGGGTTGGGGACCAACTTCGCAGGATAAACAAAAAGGCGGTGAGGCGTTGCCATTGGGCAAGTCTACGAAACGCTGTAAATTCTGAATATGTATCTGCTCTTTGCATTTATATTTTTTTTAGAAGCCCTTCCATCAGCTTGCTGTGGATGGGTAGTTCACAGAATATAATCAGTTACTTCAATAAAACAAAAAAGAGACTTAAATTAGTCTCTTTTTTGTTTTATATTTTATTGGTGTTTAGAAGCCTGGCTGTTCAAAGTTGATTCCAGCAATCTCATCAGGCGCTGCTCCTGCGTTTGGTGCTAAATCTGTGAGATTTGACTCTAAAGCAGCATTAACGCCACGTGTGAATCCTTTTCCAATGTCTATCAGAACAGATGGATTTGAACGCTCTTCCCACTCAAGCGTGTCAAGGTATTCTTTAAAAGCGCTCTCGCCTTCTTGGCTGGCATGTAAAGCCTGTTCACCTGCTCCAAGTGTGCCTTCACTTAATCTTTTTTTTTAGACTCCATTAGAGTCGCAACTTTCTCAGCCTGGATTTTAGTCCATTCTAGCAATTCATTTCTATTCTTGAAGGTAAACCCTTCTTTCGGCATCTCAATTGCTTTAGCTATAGCTTCTGGAACTGCTTCATTTTGTGCATCTTCGTGAACATCTGCTCCGTTCATCCCGACATTTGTTGCCTGGTCTGAGCTTAGATTTCCTTTTGCACCGACAAAAGTTTTTGTCCCTTCGTCAACTTCCTTGTCCATAGAGTTCATTTTTGCTTCGCCATCTTTATCAAATGGTTCACCTTTCTCTTTGGTAGGGTTTGATTTTTTTGAATCAAAGTTTGCAGTTTTTTGACCAGCTGTGGCCGATTGGTCACTTGAAAGGTCTCCACCTGCGTTAACTTTAACCGCAGTAGACGCCGCTCCGTCAGAGCCAGCCTCTTTGTCCATTGTATTCATGGCAACGTTCATAGGGTCTTTGGCAGCAACTTTCGCTGATTTAGTTTCCTCGTTTCCACCAATGTTCTTAACTTTGGCTTCTGGATTTGCGCTTGCTCCACCAACCATCTTGTTCATAACAACATCAGTTGGATTGCCTGCTGCTTTTATCTCGTCAGCCTCGATTAGCCTTTGAGCTTGTCCGTGGATGTATCTTACGAGGTCTTCTTTTCTGATTTGCTTAGACATGTGTATTCGTTTTGTTTGCTAGAATTCCCTCATAAATAGCAAGGAAAACAACAAATTCAATTTTTACGAAACTTTTATAGACAACCTCCGTATATTAGAAGTAAATAGCGTGATGTGGAAGTAAGACTCTCATTAAGTCTTTGGGGGATACCCCTGCTGCTGTTCGATTCAGCACACGCTACTAAAAAAAATATAACTCAAAAAGCATATGAATATAGTTAAGACTATTCTACTTGGAGGTATTGTTTACTTCTGTGTTTATTTTGGACTTCCAACTTGGAAAATGGACAACCCCAACATGTGGCTTACATTTTTGTTTTGGGGAATTTGTGTCACAGTATTAGGGATAAATTGGTCTAAAAGCAAAGCCACACCTTTCACTTGGGTAGGGGTAATAATTAGTGTTTTAACAATAACTGTGCTTCTTTTACAGTCGATAGGGGGGAATCGATGGTTAAATGACGAAAAATATCGAGATTTAATTGGGGTAGTGGAATATAAAGTATATTCAGATGAGGTGGCTCCAATTGACCAGTCAAAGATATTTGTTATACCGCCATCAACTGCTTTATTACTCGGCCAGAAGTCTCTTGTAGACCCAGAAGATACCACTGAAAACGTAGTTGGGTCTCAAGTTGAGATTGGTGAGTACGTTCTCCAGGAGGTTAATCAAGGGATTTACTATGTCGCTCCAACGCTTCACACAAGCTATTGGAAATGGCGTAGCAACAAACAAGGCACACCAGGATATGTAATGGTGAATGCTGTTGATGAGAAAGATATTCAATACATAGACACGTACAACATTGTGTATCAACCAAAGGCTTGTTTTGACCAGAACTTGGAAAGGCACCTGTGGTTGAGCGGGTATTCGACAACTTATTTGACAGATTATCAGTTTGAAATTGACGACATGGGAAAGCCATATTGGGTTGTGACTATGTATGACAGAACTATTGGTATGTCAGGGAAAGAGGTTTCTGGATGTTTAGTTGTAGACGCTGAAACTGGGGAAATAGAACAGTACACCACTAAAGAGGCTCCTGATTGGGTGGACAGGGTCCAGCCATCTCATATAATCCATGAACAACTGGTCGACTGGGGTTCTTTAGCAATGGGTTACATTAATTGGGATGATAAAAACAGAAAGAAAATCACAAATGACATGAGTGTTGTTTACGGAAACGATGGAGATTGCTACTATTATACAGGTGTAACTTCTGTTGGGAAAGACGATGCTACTATTGGATTTATTGAAGTTAACACAAAAACTAAGAAAACCATTTTTTACAAAAAAGCAGGAGCCACCGAAGACGCTGCAATGAAGAGTGCTAATGATATGTATGCTGACCTTGGCTATAAAGCCACTTTTCCTAAAACATATAATGTTAATGGGGAGCCAACATACATAATGGGCATGCAAGCTTCCTCAGGCATGATTAAGGCCGTCTGTATGGTTAACGTTGAAAACTATAATACTGTCGGAAATGGGGAGACTATAGGTTCAGCACTGCGCGATTACCGAGGCAAGTTAACTAGAAATATGCATGATGCTATATTATCTGAGGACATTGAAAAAGATTTAGCTTTGCATGTCATACAAAGAATTAGGCAGGATGCTGAAAGTGGGATGTTCTATTTACTTTTTGAAGGTCAGGATAAAATCACCACTGTTGATGGAGTAAGTTTCCAAGAGGTTTTTTTAAGCGAAAGACAGGATTCAGTAGTTGTAGGAGTTATGCCTTCTGAATCGGAAACAGAATCGGCTGTCTATTTTGACAACATTAACTTAGACATTCAAGTGTCCGACAAACAAGAAGAGTTAGAGTTTAATTTAAAAAATCCAGTAATTTACGATAATGGTAATGAGACGGCCTTGCCTACGGGAAATAAAAAAGATTCTCGAAAAAAAGGTATACTTCCGAATTAACAGCCATATTTATAACAAATTCAATACACCAATATGCGACGAGGCAAAAAAGCCCAACCTAAGAGACAGGATAAATTCACACACAGAGTCAACCATCAGATTAAAGTACTAGAGGTACGGTTAACAGGTGATAGTGACAAGTTTGTATCAGGAGAAGTGTATAAGACCGAAGAAGCTAAAAACATAGCGGCAAGTCTTGAGCTTGATTTAATAGAGATTTCCCCAAACGCAAAGCCTCCTGTATGTAGAATTATAGAGCTTGGTAAATTTAAATATGAAATCAAAAAGAAGGCGCGAGAGCAAGAAGCTAAGCAGCGAATAGCAAAAGTTGAAACAAAAGAGATTCGTTTAGGGCCAACAACTGGTCCAGGTGACTTAGACTTTAAACGCGCTCATGCAATCAGCTTCCTGGAGGATGGAAACATTGTCCGTCTAAGCATGTTTTTCCGTGGCAGAATGATTGCAAATAAAGAAATTGGCCAAAAGCTAATGCTAGAGTTTGCGTCCTCCCTTGAAAGCTATGGGATACCGTTAGCGTTACCTAAGTTCGAAGGAAAAAGACTAAAAGTGGATATTAAGCCCAAGCCTAAACAAAAATAAGAAACTGCCGATGAACGAGATGAAACTGAGACTTGACGAACTCTTGATGGAGATGTACATCCCAAATGAGCGCAAAGACCTTAATTTCATCTCTAATATTCGCTGGCTTCTTGGAAATCTAGGAATATATAACTCTGATTCTGAGGGTTATGATGAAGCTTTAGACCTTCTTAGAACGCTTACTAGAAAAATGCGTAGTTAATATTTTCGTTTTTTAGGACTAACTTTACGTTCTTTTAGAGCTGTAAAATTTCCTTTGGCTGTCTCAATTGTTGTGAGTTCGAAATATTTGTCGTCTTTCTTTAGCAGCTCAACAAGTGTTCCATCTTTTTTCTTGAATGTTACTCTTTCAAACACATATTTACTGCGTTCAGTCTTGATGTGCTCAGCAAGTACTGATTTTACAGTTTTTGATGCAATTTCTTCAGCAATCTCACGAATAATAGCTTCATTCATGTGATACATATAATTCTGGTGCGCTTTATAGTCCTTACGCACCTCTGGAGTAGATTCTGCAACTGGAGAAACTTCTGAAGCAAACCCTTGTTTATCGCTAGCGAAATCTCTATATGAGAGAGCATTTGATTTAGCTGGTTGTTGTTGAACAGGCGACTGAGTAAGCGGCTGCTCCATCTCAGTTTGTTTTTGTTGCAATCTGTTCTGTAATTGATTGGAAACATTCATTGCGTTCCAATTTGGGCCATAATTGTCAAGATTAGCTCCAATTTCTCCTCTTGGGCTCATTGAAAGCCTTGCACCACCACCGCTACCGTAGTCTGGGTCAAACATTTTATCGATAGCGCTCAACTCTGAGTCATTACTTCTATCCACTCCTGATGAAAAATCAGCAACCGAAACTTTTTTGTCTTCGTCTACTGGGGCTCCGTTGTGGGGTTTTACTGGAATAGGATTGAATCCAGATGGTCCTGTTTTAGACTTTTTTGAAAACATTTCCTGGTACTTTTGACGAAACTGTCCACTAAGGACATCGCCATATTGTCTTCTAACGGCTGGTGAATGTGCGTTCCCATTTACATCCCCCTCAGTAAGACCTCCTCCCACAGGTCCTTTGTACCCCAATGTCTGGAGTCTGTTATATCTTTCGTCTTGTAAGGTTTGATGATTCTGCTGATTCATTATCTAGGTAGTTCTGGGTTGTTTTCGTCATGGAGGCGAATGTTGCAAATTTTGAAATCATGTAGAAAGAAAAAACGGTGATATACTATTTTATCTTCCGTAGATTCTTCTTCGTCAATACTCTCTCCCTTGTAAATAGCTTCAAATAGTGAATATTGGACGTCGCTCATTGTTAGACGACAAGTGAGAGAGCTGGGTCGAGATATTTCTCTAGATTTCCTGAATTTCACTTTTCCAACAAAATCGTTCATCATTATTTTGAACTCAATGTAACTTTCTTGTTCTACTTGTTGGTAAGTAACGGAGTCTCCATAGAACTCCTCAAACTTATTAGTGCTTCCATCGAACTCAAGGTCGACTAATGCTTCTATTGGTTGTTTTTTTGCCATAAGTGTAAATGATTACTGTGTCTAGTGTTTCACTCCACCAAGCGTAGTATGATTTGCTTCTTTTTGAGCCGCCTCTAAATAGCAAAGAGTCTATAAGAGAATTAACGCTGAGGTTTTTAAATTTCTTCTTCAAAGATTTTATTGATTTAGCAATTTCTTTGTCGTTATCCACTTTTATCTCAGAAAGTTCTTTTTTCTGCTCTTTAAAATCTCTTTTAAGCCACGTGACAATTTCAGTTTTAAACTTGTCTTGGTTTATAAGGATTTGCTTAATGGTATGATTCACACTTAATGATAGTTTTTCAAGGAACTATTTTAAAGCTTAAACAGCTGCTGCTCCACCAGCTCCTCCACCTGCAACCGCTCCAGGCGCTTCTCCAGGAGCAGAGCTTAATCCAGGAACCATTCCTGGCTGTTCTTGGCCAGGAAGCATATCATCGGCAAAGTCTTCTGGGGCTTCCTCGTTTCCAGTAAGTTTTTGTCTCCATTCTTTTTGCCATTCGTTGTAGAAATTGTAAATCTCAGGGAACAATTCTTTGTTTTCCTGGGTCAGCTCAACCCCTTCTGTTTCAATCCTTAGCCCATTGGGAATGGAAAACATCCATCGCATATTTCCTTCATTTCCAATTTGAATATATCCAGATGCAGTTACAGCAATCCCTTTTGGGTTTTGCGTGAATGACATGCTTTTTCTGTTCTTGCCCTGCTCATCGAATGTGACAGTTGTGTTTGGATATTTTGAAAGCGTCTCGGCAAACTTTCTTTCAAATTCATTTATTTCACCAGCATCTATCTGTGGAATTGCTCCCTCAGCTAGGCCATATATTTTGTTGAACCCCGTGTCTTCATAGCCGCCATTAAACAAGATATTTTCAAATTCTCTGTCGTCCATCTTTGGAGGCAAATCAGCTTGAGGCTTATTGGCTGCTGCTGCTTTTTCTTGCTTTAGCTTGGATGCTGCTGCTGACCACACCTCTTTTCTGATTAAATCTTTCAAATCTTCTTTGTTCATATTAAATCTGGTTTATGAAGAACGCGCTCTTCTCCCATAAATACTTATACTGTAGCACAATCGTCTTGCGAATCATGTCCTTAACTTCTTTCTTGGACATGTATTCACCTTTTTTTGTTTGTGTTTCAAATTCTTTTTTGACAAACTTTCTAAGCTTGGCCTCTGTCCACGCATCAACTGATTCGTTTAAGCCGACAGTGCTGTAAGAGCCTTTTTCAAATGGTTGTGGGTCAACGTATCCAACTTCTTTGTTTGACTTGTTTTTTTGAGATTTTCCTGTTGAATTAAAAATAGATTTTGCTGGCTCAAAGGAAAGAACAAGCTCTTTTAAAAAGTCTTCAATTTCTTTTATGTCAGAAGGCATTAAAGGTCCGTTATATTGTTTTGGAACCTGTTCTATAAGAATATCCAGAGCCATCTTCAAAGCTGGCTCAAATTGATTCGTTCCTTTATCTGGGTACTCTTCAATCCAAGCAAGATGAACTCTGGTAATTACACCTTCTTCGTAAAGCTTGTTTGAAAAGTCTTCCTTTTGTTCAGAGTCCCAATCCTCTGTTTCATTCATACTAAACGCATCAAGAGTTTGCGCGTCGCCCTGATTGTTAATGGCATACATCTTCTTCCCTGGAGTAGACTTTGCTGCGTCAAACTTTTTCTTACTAGCAGTAATAACGCTAATAAAGGTGGAGATTAAGCTCTGCATCTCTTCCCTCCTGAGGCCAGATGAAAATTTTAGCTTTAAATCAGGGCCTGACTGAGTAAATAATTCTACAGTAGCTTTATACGTTCGTACAAACCACGACTTATCAACACTTAAGTCAACACCAACTTCCTTAGCTATATCCGCAGCAGTTTCATCCCTTGTCAGATATTTAAAAAGTATCTCTACTGGATATGTTTTATTTTCCATACTTTGTTGCTAATCGATTAAGCATCTCTAGAATTCTGTGGTCTGGATACAAGTCAAGTTTATCTTTTCTAACTGTGGAGTGTGACCAAATTCCAGGAAGAGTTTGTCGAATAACTTCGCTATCATAGTCAAACCAAGAATAGTCAAACTCGTATTGGATTTCGATATTATATTTCTCAATTAAATGCTCACAAAGTTTTTCTGTGGCATTGATTTGCCCATCAGTAAATGATTGGTAATATTGAAAACCTCTAAACCCTCTAGGTAGGCTGTAAACTTCATCTTTAGGTATTACTTTTGTAGAGTAATCTTTTGGCCAAGCGTAGTATTTTCCATCTTTTAACTTTAAGGGCCCATAATTGCAGATTTCAATTCCAAATGATGATTTATCTAACCTGCCCTTAGTGCCTTTTATGCCTAAGTGATAGCTCCAGTAGTCTGGATTGAAGCATTCAAACACATCACCGTCGCCATCTATGACAAATGGCGTTGCAACTCTAGGCTCATTAGAATCCCAATAATCTATTACGTTTTTCGCACTTGGCCCTCCAGCTGTAAAATGAAGAAAGATTTGAGTTTTTGACGTAGTTTGCTTGATGTATTGCCCCGTAGACAGTCTGTGACTTTTATCTACTGGCATTGGATATTCTTGTTTTGAAGCTTCATTAGTCACTGATGGCTTCCATGTTCTTTTTCTTGATGCATGTGCTTTTAAAGCGTCTGCAGTTGACTGACCAACTACACCGTCATTCATCAATCCAATTTTCTTTTGAAAAGCTTTTACTGAACGTTGCGTTTTTGCACCATAATCGCCATCTATAACCAAGTCGTAACCTAGAACCGACAGCATTTTTTGCACTTCTATTACTTTCTGACCTCTATCTCCTACCTTTAAAATCATGCCATTAGTGTTGTTGGTTTATAAATAGCTGGGATATTTATGAATGCGTAGATGTAACATTTCTTTATTTCCTGCGTATATTGTAAGTGATGGTAAGGAAAATAGTCATAACACCCAATCGTGATAATGAAGTCCAAATGGATTTCACAAAAACCTTTAAAGCTAAGTCAGGGATTGAGCTTTACGAGCACATTATAGTCAGAGAGGAAAATGGGGCTCAATGTGTGTACACTATCATGAATGAGTCGTGCTTTGAAATACTTAAAAAAACTTTATTGGAATTCCAAGTAAATGTTCAGCAGGATGTTGACTTCACCGAGAACTTTAAAGAGCTATATAGAAGCGGAAGATTATGTGAATTTGTTTATAGCAATGACACACTGAGTCCCAGTGATTTCATTTCAGACTTTTATTCCAAGCACATTAAATGCGACGAGGTTCTTGAAAAAATTTACATTGGTGGAATTAACTCTCTTGATAAATTTGACCGACAAATACTTACAAACTTCAACACTTCTGAAGCAAAAAAGTCAGCTTGAAGCTGACTTTTTGTTAAATTTGTTTTTATAAGACGGAGCGTAAAACCCATTCATCGCGCAGCGTGGATGGGATGAAAGCGACCTTATTCAGCAAATATAACAATTGTTTTTGATAAAGACTTGATGTTTTTGGTTTAAACGCATATATTTGTTATAACAAACTTCGATAACCAAGAGTTTGTTGTTCTTTGACGTGGTATAAGGTTGCTCTGCAAAATCTTGCAGTTTGCATAAAACCAAAAAGTAAAACTGAATTAAAAACATTCACGTCTGGTTGTGGGATGCAGTCGGACGATAATCAAAAACGGGATGAGGCGTTGCTATTAGGTGAGTCTACGACCCCCGAAGCCCAACCCATCGGCTCTGCCGTGGGTGGGTAGTTCACTATACTCCGAAATCGCCTCCCTGGCCACTTCTCGCTCCAGATACAAAATCTTTAAGGCCAGCCCCACCTTTGGCGGCTTGCCTATTAAATGTGTTAAAGTCCATTGGTTGAGCTAATTGTTGCAGGTCTTTGTAAAAAATTGCAACATCAGTAATGCCATGTCTTTTAGCGATTTCAGCAGAATCTTGACGAAGCGTTTGTAGCAAGCCTTTCGAAATCTCAACATAATCTGCTGTGCGAGCCTTATAGGCTTGAGTTAATTGAGCGAGTTCTTGAGATTTTATTTGCTTGTATTCTTTTTTTTGCTTTTTCATACTTGCCCATTCCGAAAATTTCTTCGATATCTTGCTCTTGAGTTATACCAAGCGTGGCAGCAGTGTGTTCGTCAAGGTTTTGTCCTTTATAAACATCTCGCATTTCCTGCTCTACCTTTGCAAGCTTGTTTTCAAGAAGCTTTACTTTGCTGTCAGCAGCACTTTCTTGAATCTTATTAAATTTAAGCTTCATCGCTTCCTCTTTAATAAGAGCATTGAGTTTTTCTTTAGAAATTTTAAGTTTCATCGTTGTGTTCCGTTTGGTTGTGTAAGCTGTGCAAATAAATAGAAGTAAAAACCCAATTAATCCGCCATTCTATTCATTAGTCTTGAAATTATGCTCTCATCTCCTCGTGAGACATCTCGCTTAAAATCTTTGTTGTCCAAAACTTTACTCACAACCTGGTTTTTCTCTTTAAGTAACTCATAGATGTCGATGTCAATTGAGTCTTCACAAAGAAAAGTCATAATCTGGACGTTATCGTGTGTCGTCGTTGCTCTGTGAATCCTGTCTTCGGCCTGACCCATGTCTGCAGGTGTCCATGCTTGCCCAATAAAAATTAGTTTATTAGCGGATGTCAACGTGATACCAACACCTGCAGAGCCAAACGTCCCGCCGAACACATTTATGTTTTTCTTTTCTTGAAAACTGGTGACAGACTCATGCTTTTGGATAGCATTCATTTGCCCTGTGTGCAAAACACATCTATCACCCCACAGTTCTTTTATAGCATTTCCCGTGTCGATGTAATCAAAGAATATTACAACTTTGTCTCCAGACTCAATGATGTCGTCAATAAAATCCCTCGCCTTTTCAAGTTTGAATGTCTCCGTGCATTTTTTTAGTAAGTGAACTTTCGCAAGGAAGCTCATTTCTTTTTCATCTTCTTTTCCTTCCTCGTTAATGAATTTGATTACCTCTTTCTCGGCTTTGTTGTATTCTCGCTTGGTTTTTATGTCCATTTCCAACACAACTTCGCTATATGTTTTAGGTGGCAGTTGGGACAAAACATCTTTTTTTGAGTCGCCTTAGATAAAACGGAGATATTCTTTGGTATAGCTCTTCTAAATATGATGCCCCATCGTACTTCCACCCAAAACTATCTTCGAACCCAGCTCCATAACGCACGCCGAAGTCATGGAAAGAGTTCCACATGTCCTTGTCGAGCAAATTTAGAGGCATAAACAGTTCTATCGGCCTAGATTTGATGGCGGTACCAGAAAGGAGCACTTTCTTGCTTACAGACTCTCTAAATGCCATGTTTATTATTTTTGTCCAATCTGTAGTTCTTTCTTTTATCCTATGAAACTCATCAATGATAATCAAATCATAATCGTCAGGGTCCAGAACTTCCCCATCTTTATCAATGATGTATTGGAGACCTTTTATTCTGCTTTTGAAAGAGTTAGTGTTTGCACACTGAGGGCAGTCGTCTGTAATCTTTTTCTTGAGGCTGGTGATTTTGCAGTCGCAGTTTCTATTTCCTCCGCTTGAGAAAAGAGTTCCTGTGCACCTGTGGTTGTATTCCAGTTTGATAAACGTTTGGATTGATTCAAAGTTTATTATATGGAATAGAGACTCCTCTTTAGTGTTGTTTGTCTTCCCGCTTCTTTTGGTTGGGTTGTATTTATATACAAACGATTTCTCGTGAGAGAACTTCTCAATCTCCGACTTCCAGTTGAGCTTTAGCGATGCAGGGCATATAACAAGAGTTTTTAAGTTATGCTTGATTGCGTATGCGAATGCTGGAGCTGTATTGTGAGTTACTATGTAATCGTTCACAACAAATGTGCTATCATCAGAATCAACACTTATACATTGTTGAGGGAGCACTCCAATATACTCAATACTCTCTATATATCTAGACGTGTGATTGGTTGCTACTATTTTGTGTTCTTTTATTTTATCGTCAAGATGAAATGGTGCCCAGTTGAGTTTCACATTTACTCGGTACTCAACCCCTTTTTGTTCATGTGTCCTGTCATAAGAAAACACTTTTGCTATGCCTCCCAATGACTGTGTTAATTCTTTTACATCTTCCGCCAGTTGTTTTGATACTGTGTGATAGTGAGTTCTACTGTTAGAACAACTCCTATCAGTGTCCATAAGCCCTTTTAATAGCTCTGTTCGCTGCTCAGTGGAGCCGTTTCTGTACTCTTGTGGAATAAATTTGTAATGGGATTTCACATTTAATTTCAAGCGTCTTATCTCGTCGGTGTATCTGTTTTTTTGTCCTAAAGTATCTGATATTGAGTATCTACTGCAAGAGTGTTGAGTGGACTCAGATTTTTTTATTTTAGCCATCTTCATCCCAGGTAATAAATTCGACTCAATTAAACTGGCTGTTGATTCTTGGAAATCAGGTATAGACATCGTAGGGGTGGACGATGAAATAGCTCCATCTCCGATTAAAGAGCCTAAAATAAAAGGATGAATCACATATTCCTTCTCAGGGAAATTCGCTGGCTGGATAGTCGGGATTTCCCATTTCAAAACAGGCTTTCTACCGCTGTCAATTCTTTTTTTATTTGTCTTATACGATAGTCCAGATTTTATTAACTCAGCAATAGACTTAACTGTCCACCCTGCGCCTTTTTGTCTTCTGTTAGCATCTCTTACTGTCCATAAATGCTCTTCGCAACATTTTACTTTTGAGCCGTCGTTAAAGGTGACTTCGTATGCATCAAGAAGCCCTTGAGGATATACTCCAGTGACTTTGTGAAATTCGCCATCAGAACCTAACACACTTGAGTCGAGTGATATATCACCCATTCGTATCCATCCTTTATCGGTGCAAATAGGGGTTTCTAAAAACAAACTCTTACCAACACCAGGTTCATCGCCAAGCATAATTACGCCTTCGTTGATTTCCATGAATTTAACTGCCTGCTTTTGGTAGTCATACGGCTCTATCTTCATAAAACTGTAATCTTCATCGTCAACTTGTATGCTGTCTGCCTTTGCTTTTAAGGCTTCTCGGATTCTGTTTTGGCGTTCCAAATAAAGCTGTCGAAGTTGCCCCATTTCTGCTTTAGTGAAATTGTCTAAAGCAAATGGATAACTATTGTCCAGGAGGAATGAGATGACATTTCCCATCTGGACCTCTCTAACTTGAGTGACCCACTGAGCTTTTACGGTTCCATCTAATTGCAGCACTTCCTCTTTGAACAGCTTCTTGTGCTCGCGAGGGAATGATTTGATATAAGATTGAAGTCGTTTGTCGAATTCGAAAGTCAGGTTGTAATTAGTCCTGAGCTTTTTTATATTCACCGTCGGCCTGTAGCTGGCTTTCTTTTTTGGCTTTCCTTTTTCTTTGCTCATTTAACTCCTTTTGCTTTATCATGGCGTCTTTCAATCTGCCTACTCTCTCAGTAGGGTTAGAATTAGCTTTTTTTAAATTGTCGATTCTAGCTTTATATCGCTTATCGGCATTGTCCATTCGTTCTTTTTCTTTCTCTAACTTTTTTTCCAAACAGCTTGGGACAGACTCTTTACCTCTAAGTTCTAAACTCATTTTTTGACGCATAAAGTCAGCCAGAAACTTTAATTCCATTGACTGCTTACGCAAGTGCTTCTTAGAAGCCTTTTTTCCTAAAAGGCCTTTTTCCGCATGAGCTTCCATAGACATGAGGATTTCAAGGAGTTCATAAAAGATGTCTAGCTCACTGAACTCCTTCATCCTCTCCAGCTCCGCTAGAGTCCAGGTCGGTTCTTTCATACAGTTTTGATATTGATTGTAAGTCGTCGCCAGTTAATTCTCTAATAGCTGCTTGTTGTTCGTGATGACGCTCACGGATTACATCAGACACAGTCTTCCCGTCTTTGGAGGCCTGGAAAAGGTCTACTGCGAAACGGTCGTCTGTATATAGGTCTTTGTCGATTCGATAGAACACTTTAGCTGTCATGGTCGGCAGATTGGTCCCTTCTTTCTCCTCTAGTTTAGTATAGCAAAAGCCAACCAAGTCCTCCTCGTTCTTGAGTTGGGTTAAGGGCTGGCTTATTGGTGTTAGTACACGAGCGGTTGAATCTCCGTCTATCGCTTGCAGCTCTTTACGGATGTATTTCTCTATGTCTTTTGAATTATAATATGGCATAGAGAATAATGAACAATTATTCTCGAAAAATCAAATTACTTCTTAGAGCGAAATACTATTTTTGGGATATAAAGGGTAGCTCTTTTTTTAAAACTTTTCTTTTTTAACTTATCCATGTCGATTTTGAATGCCTTGTTAGCATTTTTCAGCACCTCTCGCTCCTTAGCTAAATCTTTGAACATGTTTTCCAACGATGTAATTTGAGAAGGAGTTTCGAATTCTTTATTTGGTCTTGGCTTCTGGATACAAGCAAAATCCTGTGTACTTTTTTTGTCTCTGAGTTTGTGGAAAATGTAGTTCTTCCCAGCTCTCTCTGCTTTCCAAATAGCAAACTTATTCTTCAGGTTTCTCACCCATTTGTATTTGTTTTTACAAGGGTATATAGTAACAAACGCACCTGTGCCTTCTCCGTAGATACGGATGTAGTCGTTTTCTTTGATGCGTTTGGATGTTCCCCCGTGGTATTGATTACGAATATCCTGAGTAGATTTCATCCTCTCGTTGTAATTCGGCAGTTCCGATTTAACTCTAGCAGCCAAGCTGCTTAGTTCATCTTGCTCTTGCTCTAAGTTAATTCCAACTTCGCTGAATAACTTAAGGATATTTTTTAATTCTGATTCTTTCAAAATGCTTATTTTTGGTATAAATAGACAGTGATTCCTTGATTGGGAATTATTTTAACTTCCCGTGTTCTTTCAAAAGTGTCTTGTCTTGGTCTGGGAATCCGCTACATAACGGGTGTTTACCGCCTTTGTAGGAACAAAAACGACAAGAGTTTTTGTCATCTATCAAATAGTTCCCGCCAAGGTCAACCGTTGGGTTTCCAGCGAAATCTAAAACGAATTTAGCTTTTTGAAAGTCTTGTTTGATGTGGATTTTGTTGAGTGACTCCGACATTGCTTCTATTGCCTGGCGAATTTCTCCTAGCGATGAAGTCATTGGAACATCAACAATTTCTCCGAAGCCCATGTCTGGCTTCTTCTTGTTTTTCAGTCTGTTCAAAACAACATACTTGGTATCTATCTGAGTCAAATCCACGTTGTTCTTTCTGGCCCAGAAATACTTATACAATTTCATTTGCATAAGGAAGGTTTTGTTTTTGTTCTTCCAGTACATATTCCACGGCTCAGAGGACGTCTTCCAATCGATTATCACAATTCGACCAGTCTTTCTGTTTTTGACCACAAAATCAATAAACCCTTTGAAATAAAAAATTCCATAAATGTGTTCGTAAAGAGGCTCCTCCACCGAGACTATCTCGTAATCTCGCATAAATGCTTCCACATCAATGGTCCGAAGCATGTTCTCGCCTTGGTCGGTGAACGCATCAAGGTCAGCGAACTCAGGGGTGTCTTTCATGTTCTCAATCATGTCCTTCCTGAAAGTGAGCTTGAAATGCTCTACTCGCTTGTCGGTGCTATACTCGTTCTCAAACGTGCGTTCAATCGATTCGTGAATGGCGTTTCCGAAGTACAAGTGAATTGATGGGGGCTGTTGGTCCAGACCTAAGTGTTTCTCAATCAAGTGCTTGTGTCCGCATTCTCGGAATAATGAGAATTCTGAAAAAGAAATGTGCTTGTATCCCTTTTGTTTACCCTCGGCCATTACGCGAAACATATCTTCTTTGCCTTTGCTCATAATACTGCTGTGTTGTGTCCTTAGCGAATATAATCAATTTTTAGATTATAATCTAGGCTATTTAGGTATATGGGACACGTATCCTCAATTTATCTTCATAAACTAAACAGACTTGCTGGAATTGTTTCAGAGGCACTTAACACTGCCACTGCACCTGACCCTTTTGCGAGGTCCAACGAGCGTGTTCCTTTTAATGTCGACCTGATGCAGCAAGCAATCGAACAAGGTCTTGTGGTTGGTCTTCTGTTTCAATCCAACAACACCAAGTACAAGATGCCTGTAGCCAAGTACCGCAACATCATGCCTGTGGCTATGGGGTATGATAAAGACGGTAGATTAGTTTTTCGTGGGGTCCACGTTAAAGGTCAGAGTGAAAAGAAGGCTCGACAGACTGGCGTTAGAAGCGCAGAGGCATCGAACGAATGGAGGCTGTTTTTGGCATCAAATGTAAAAAGCATGTTCTTTACTGGGGGTTTCTTTTCCCAGGTGCCAATTGGAGGGTTTAAATCAAATGACAGTGACATTACGCGTCAGATAGTATCGTTTGATGCGGGGCGAGCAAAAGCTTACCAAGACGAATATAACAAGATGTCGCAACCGCAGTCCGACTACAGTCCTGAGTTGAACGAGAAGTCTAGAGTTATAAAGAGTTTGTTTAAGAAAGATTATCGAAGGAAGTGGTAATTAAAGAGCATTATTAGCGTTTGGTCTGTATCGAGTAAAATGGTATCGGTTTTGCTATGTACCACTTCAAACCTTGTGTTTGTGTGATGATGATATCATTTGGTTACTTCTGAATTTCGTCTTTCAGTTGTTCAAGTCTTTCATATTTGCACGTTTAGTTTTTATGAATTTTTTTAATGAAGTATCTGAACTTTCTCTTGTTTTTAATTTTTTATCTTGAACTTCTTGATGAAAAATTTCAAGAATTTCATTTTCAAAACATTCAGCAACATACATTTTTCTGCTGCCTTTATATGGTTTTGAGTTTTTTTGAAACTCTTTAATTTTTAAAACTACTTTATCAAAATCATTGTAGTTTGTAAGTTGAGAGAAAAATAAAGCTATTTCAGTTTTTGAAATACTCCCAAGTTCTTTAACTAGTCTTAATAATTCGAGATATGGTTTTACACTAAAATCTACTGTTTTAGATTTTGTATGATAAGGTGAAGGAAGTTGAAACTTTAAAAGTTGTCTAGCGAATGTTTCATCTAATCTTTTTTCAGCTAGCAGAAGTTTACCCGCTTCTGTAAGTTTTACTGTTGGTTTTAAATCAACGAATCCTAGTGCTTTTGGAGCTCTTGTAATTCTATCTCTTGCAGCTAAAGCTGGATTTGAAGGAAAAGTATCTCCTTCATAATATTTCGAGTCAAATAGAGTTTGAAAAAAATCAATCTGTACTTGGTCGTTTCCAGACCATTTTTGTCCTTCAAAATTTTCTGATAAAATTTTTATTTCGGGAATTATCTTTTCAATTGTTCTCGGAGATGTGAATGCAAATAATGCTTTCGTTTTACTTAAATTTGCCATAATTATTCCCAGAAAATTTTATCATCAACTGCCATTGATTTTGTTTGAATATTATCCTTACCTGTTTCTAAATATTCAGATATTCTTGAACTAGAAATCTCAATTGATTTATCTGAAATATCACAACCAATGTAATTACAATTGTTTTTGATTGCAGCAATTGCAGACGATGCACTTCCTAAAAATGGGTCACAAACAGTAAATCCATCTTCAGAGCTAGCGTGTAGCATAGCTTGGAAAACTTCTACGGGTTTTTGTGTTGGGTATTTTGCGCTGTGTATTCTTTTAAAACGCCAAACATCAGGAAATTTTCTATTTCTAATTTTTCGAGTATTTCCATTTGTAGCAAAAATGATATATTCGTGTCTTCTTCTAAAATAATGTCCCATTCCAATATTGACTTTATCCCAAGTTATTAGATTTTTTACATCAAAATGACTGCGAACTACACTTCCTAAACTTAATAGGGAGTAGGAGTCGAACATAATATAAATATGTCCAGTCGATTTTTTAAGAACTCTTTTGCATTCAGATAAAAATTCATTGTAATTCTCTTCACTATCTTGAAATTCTCCAAACCATTTTCCGTTTTCCTTTCCCTTATCGGCATACTTACCAACTATTCTTCCGCTTCCGAGTTTAAGTTTGTCGTTCATACCAGAATAAGCTGGGTCAGTTGCAATAACGTCTACACTATTTGAAGGTAGTTTTTTTAAGAATGAAATGGCATCATCTTGATAAATCGATATTTTGTTTTTTTCCGAATTATATCTAAAAGTAGCTTCTGCTTTTTCTAATTTTTTTTCAATTCTATCTTCTGTATTTTCAATGAATGACAAAATTGTTTGAAAACTTTTCTTTGAAATCTCCTCTTCATTGACTAAAGGAATATTTTGTTCAATTATATATTCTTTCAGTAGGCTGGCTGTAATGCCATATTCAGCTACTATTTCAGATGTTTTATACATTCAGTATTGTTTTTTTCAAATCTACGAAATTTGATTGATTTTTCGGTGTTTGTTCTTATTGTGCCCACATTTCTTTGCACAATTTTAACCCAAGTAAAACACCTTCTATTCTTGATATTTCAATTATTTCTTCAACTGATTTAGGATAAACAACATCTAATCCCCAAGTGTCTTGATGCTTTGCTTTTTCGTAGTACTCTTTTGCTTTTGACATAATAAATTTACATAGTGAAGTATATACATAGCTAACCCAGCCTGTTTATTCTTCGGTGATGGATATATCACCTTTCTCGCTTATTGTGTACCCATATTCAGTAGTTGTATCATCAAATAACTTGTCAACATCTATCTCTGGGTCATGATGAACCATTTCCTCTTCATTGTCAGTTATGAACTTTGTCTGAAACACAACAACAAGTTTATTCATTACTTCCGAAATACTATTTTCACCGTAACGAGTTAATCCGTGTATGATACCATTTTTTACTTTGGTTAGAATTACATTTTCACCTTTCTTCAACCAAAACTCTCCGTCTCTTTCCTCTACCTTAATATCTGTTTTCTTTTCAACGTCTTCTAATGGAAAGCCTTTTTGAAACATAATGTCTAAACTCATAATTCTGTATTTTTAACAGCACCAAAGCATTTGAAACCAACTGATTCTATCTACCTCGCAATGCATTTTTTATAAGACGGAGCGTAAAACCCATTCATCGCGCAGCGTGGATGGGATGAAAGCGACCTTATTCAGCAAATATAACAATTGTTTTTGATAAAGACTTGATGTTTTTGGTTTAAACGCATATATTTGTTATAACAAACTTCGATAACCAAGAGTTTGTTGTTCTTTGACGTGGTATAAGGTTGCTCTGCAAAATCTTGCAGTTTGCATAAAACCAAAAAGTAAAACTGAATTAAAAACATTCACGTCTGGTTGTGGGATGCAGTCGGACGATAATCAAAAACGGGATGAGGCGTTGCTATTAGGTGAGTCTACGACCCCCGAAGCCCAACCCATCGGCTCTGCCGTGGGTGGGTAGTTCACACTATAATATTTTCCAAAAATTCAATTCAGTATTATCCAAGATTTGCCCGTGCCGCAAAAAAAACAGCGCATAGCATCATAGTCATTTCTTCGGTTTCAGATGTGGGATATAGTGCTCTAGGCATATTTTATCCGCCTTATTCTTTATGCGATTCAACTGCGTGCTGGTGCTGAATGATAGCTTGTTTCTTTCTTTAATTTTTTCATCTAATATCTTGAGAGTGTAAATCAAAGTCCCTCGCTTTATTTCGAACAAAGGCTTTTGATTATGAAACCCTACAAGAACATTTCCAATCAAGTCCTCTATCCTCCAAGACAGTGAGGACGTTCCTTTCTCCATTTTATCGATAGCATCCTGCATTGCTTTAATTTTATCTGTAGCTCTCTCTTCTCTATCAACTTTATGAGCAAGAGATTCTAGTATTTGTGCCTCGTCGTCTTTTCCGTCGTTTCTTAGGCTTTGAGCTTGAGATTTTAAGTTTCTAGACTGTTTTCTTTTACTCATGATATTGTGTGTTGATTTGTGGAGGATATTGCCGTTGACGTGGTAAAACTGAAATTGCTTACTCCTGCGTTTTCTGGGAGAGCAGAAAACTCCTTATTAATAAATCCTCTGTCTTTTGTTACCTCAACTATGTTATCTACACAGTCTTTTACTTCATTTCTATGTGTAATAATTAGAACATTCTTATACTTCGTCCCTAAGTACAAGAGCATGCTCTGAACCTCTGAGATTAAGTCATCATCAAGGCTTCCAAATCCTTCATCAATCATTATAATTGATGGCTGAGAAACGGCATGATTTGAAATCTCGTGCAAAGCGTTTTTTATAGCCAGAGACACAATGAATTTTTGAGATGATGACGCCATAGCTCCAAGAGGTAGTGCATCAAATTTATCTTCCATAAAATAGAAGACTTCTGTCACGTCTCCTTTGTCATCAATCTCTAAATCAACTTTAAACTCAACAATCCCTGATAGGATGTTCTGTATTTTCTCATTGATAGTAGGAAGCTTTGTCTTAATAACCATCGCTGGTATTCCTTGCCTGTGCACAGCTTGAAGGTACAGACTGTGACGACGATATAAAGTGTCAAATTCGCGTATCTCCTTCAACCTTTCCTCTTTGCCTTCCACGTCTCGACTTAAAACCGCAAGTTCACCCGCTAATATTCGTAATTTCAAAACGATAGATGTGATGCTTTGCTTGTATCCCTCAAGCAATTCTTGATTATCATCTATCGTTTTTTGAGTTTCTGTGTTAGATTCAATGTTACGCTCATTTTTGTCAAAGTTATCGCACATCACTTTTAGCTCCACAAGCTCTTTGCGCGTCTTCTCAATAGCATCAGAGAGCTTTGATAGCTCATTTGAGCGGGAATTAATTAACTCGTTCATCGCAACGATGTCTTTGGCTCCTAATAGTTTTTCTCGGTCTTTAGAGATGTTCTCTAAGAGCATTTCCTTTGCGGCAAGTTTAACTTTTGTTATTTCTAACTCAGAGTTTCTAGTTTCAAAATTCTGGTTATGATTCTTGCAAACCTCTACTTCTTTAAGTACATTCTTTTTCTCTGTGAGTTCCCGCTCAAGCCTAGTTTTTCGGATATTCTGTTCTGTTTCACCAAAAGGGTTCGGTTTTTCAGATACATTTCCGCAAGTCGGACACTTCTTGCCTTGGAAAGAGATGATTTTGTTTTGACACTCGATAATATCAGACTGAATCTTTCTAATCGATTCCTCTGTAGTCGTGGTGTCTTCGATGAATTTTTTTGAGTTCTGTAATATCCAAGTTTCAGACTGCTGCTTAATGGATTCAATATTAGTCTTTTGGGCTCTTTCTTGCTGCAGTTGATGCTCGACATCTGATAGGTTTTTCTCACCTTCGAATGGGACATCTTTTCGAAGATTGCTGTCCAGCCAAGATTTAAGTTCGGACTGGCGCTCAATATCTTTATTAAGTAGGTCCTCTGATAGTTCGATTTCATTCTCTAATACGTCTTTGGAGTCAAACTCCATTATCTCCACTCTATGAAGCTTGCGGGTGTGCTCTAAAATTTTGCTGTTTATGTCAGTTTGTTTTGTTTCGCTTAGAAATTGCTCTTCCTCAAGGCTCTTGATTTGAATATTAAAATCTTGCTTTTGAATATTTTTCTGAGCTATTTCTTCTTTAATCTCAGGAACTTGCCCAGCATCTTTAAAGTCTCGATTGAGATTGTTTTGTTTTTTATTAACAAAGTCGTATCTCATCTTAAAGTTAGACAAGTCAAGGTATCTAGCAATTAGAGCATTTTTAGGTTGCTGGCTCAAAGCCAGGTAGTCACTGTCATTGTTTGAAGCGTGAAGAGCGATTATTGAAAAATCTTCATAATCTCCAATTGCTTTTTTTATCTGTCCTTTAATGTTTGTGTTCTCAGCAACTCCTTCATCTGTTTCTTCGTCTGTCCACATCCAATCTTGCTCTCCAGTTGGAATTTGGACTTCTTTCCAAATCTCGAACCGAGTTGGGTAAGAATTCCCGCCGTTCCGCTTTTGAACGACCTCGCGAGTAATTCTAAACTTCACCCCTTCAATTGAAACGACTACACTCACATATCCTTTGTTGGATTTTGTGTAAATATTTACGAGCTTGGACTTATTTTTGGTCCCAATAATAACTTCAAACAGACCGAAAACTAAAGCACGAAGAGTGTTTGATTTTCCGCAGTAGTTCTCGCCGAAAATCCCAGTCAACCCTGGCATGCTTTCTATTGGAAAATAAACAGCTCTATCGGGAAACGAAAATAAGTTTCGAACTTCCATCGATAGAATATCGAATTTTTTTGATTTGATTTTTTCTTTGTCAAGTCCAAGTTCTTTTTCAATTGAGTATGCAAATGTAAACAACTCTTGTAGCTCATCGTCTTCCATGTCATGCTCAGTGCGTTTCATGAATTTTTTAAATCTGCCTTCAAAACTATCTCCACCTTCTAATACTTCACTATCATCGCCCAGGTCTTCTTTTTGCAAAGTCTTCCATTCCACGCGAATACTCTCACACTTATATCGGTCCTTTATAAGCTTGGTTATTTGATTGGTACGTTCTTGTGATTTGTTTTCCTCAAAATCTTCGACAGTTACAATTACTTTTGTTTTTCTCTTGTTATTGGAAAAACTCATGTTCTCTATTCGGTCCTCAACTGACTCTCCACGGGTTACTGTGATTTTTGCAAATCCCCAGTCATTTAAAACTATCTTTCTTTCGTGGGTTTTAGTTTTAGTATCCCAAATCAGATATCCTTTGTCTATTGATTCTCCATAGCCCTGTTGGATGCAACTTCCACTATAAGCCATTCTGCCATCAAAGAAATCTTGGTACTCGTGAAAGTCACCCATCATGGTGATGTCAAAATCTTTGAATATCGATTTTTTCCAGCTGGCCTGGTTTGAATTTTCATGACCATTATCCATGCGAGCACCATAAAGAGCTCCGTGCCACATAGCGATATATGTTTTATCAGCTTCTTTCTGGTCTAACTCCAGCACTTTTTCGTCTCGACAAGAGAAAATGCCATATGTATGATTTTCGTCGATACTGAAAAATCCAGATAAAGGATAGTAGTAAACGCTGTTTTCCCAAAGATTTATTGAGGATGCATTTTCTTTTGTGACTTGGTAAGTGGATTTTCCTCCCAAAATCTCTGAAAGCTCGAAAATTGGGCTAATAACATCGCCTTGGCTCTCTTGTTTCATGTTCATATCATGATTTCCAGCTATAATATCTACTGGTGCAATCTCAGAAAGTTTTAAGAAAAACTCTGACATCAATATGAACGACTTAGGAGACATGGAGACCTTATTGTGTAATACGTCCCCAGTTATAGCAATACGGTCTACTTTGTTTGATTTTAGGTCCTCATATAATCTTTCAAAAACCTGACGATATTCAGCGTGTCGAGTTGAAAATCGAATGTGAATATCTGATAAGTGTGCGATTCGCATGTTTGATGCTATTGTGTTTAATAGCGAATATAGCGATTATAATTAATAAGTCAGATGTAAAAAAAGGAAAAGTTTTCAACTATTCAACTATTCAACAAATGATACCTCGACAATTGTGCGACCAGGTTTTTGCTCTAGAATAAGAGCCTCTCCTTTTTCTATCGCATCCACGAGAATAATGTTTGGATTGTCAAGAGTTATTGAAAATTGTCTAGTGTGGCCCACAATCTGTTTCCAGTCATCAATTCTGTTGATGTTTAGACTTCTTGGCCTGACCCAAATAGGGCTGGACACAGTTGAATCACCGTGTCTTTGAAAACCAGCGAATGCAAAGTGTGAGATGTGTAGGGAGTTGATTTTTTTAACAATATCTTTCGTGTCAACTTTATGAATATCGCACCAATCTTTAGTGACTCCTGCATGAGAAATGAGATAGTCATCTATGGAGTGGCACCATTGCATCAAATCCTTGTTATCCTCTAGAAGTGCTTCAATATTTAAAAATGCTCCAGCTTGAAACCCGCTATACATTCCGCCTATTCCCATATAATGGGCATCATGGTTTCCTGTGAGCAAAGTTACGTCGTCTGGTCTTTCTTTTTTGAGAGCGATGATGTCTCTGAAGTTGTCCATCTGCTCCAGAGCTGTAAACTCCTTGCTGTCGAAGTAATCTCCGACAAATACGATTTTATCAGGATTAACTGATTTGACATGCTTTTTCCAGGATGGTCCTCCGTGTATGTCTCCTAAAATTAGATGTTTCATTATTCGCTTTTAAGTGCTGCTTGTTTCTCCAAGGTAATCATGTGACACAGAGCGATGGTGTAGCTGTCGCACATATCGAAATTTTCATCCATAAGCTTCCTTGACTTCGGACCGTATTTCCAATTCAAAAGAGGCTGCAATTTACATACTTCCTCCCACACTTGAGATTTGCTTTCAGAGCCTTTTTTTCCAAATTTCACATGCGGGTATGCAGTTTTTCGTGCAGAGTTTACGTTGTAGTATACTGGCTCTATTCCCCAGGTTTTATAGCATACAGCCGAAATCATTCCGTTAAAGAAATTAAGCAATCCGATTGTTGTAGCAGAAGAGAATTTTCCAGCGAACTTTTTAAGCGGTTCCTCTATAGCAATATATGTCAGTTCCATTTTACTTATTTCACTTAAATGCTCCTCGAAGTGTTTTAGCTTTTCAAAAAGAGTTTGTTTTGGACGCATTTTAACGTACCCAATCTTGAGCATGTCTCCATCTTCTGAAAAAAGTGTGTACCCAATACAGGTGGTTGATATATCTAATCCTAAAATCATTTTTCTTCTGTATCTTTTTTAAGGTTGTCAACAATCCCAGCCTGTAGATAAGTAACATGTTCTAGCATAACTTCCTTTATCGTTTTCTTCTCAGGAGCCGTCAGGGTAAGCCCTTCTGATTTGAGGATACTCAAAAGTGTGGAAATGATTGTTATTCTTTCTGCAATTGAAATTGTTCTTATCATGTTTAATGATAAAAAAAGCCTTGACGAATATCAAGGCTTTTTTTATTTGTAGTGTTACTGGTTATACGTCCAGTTCCAGTGTGAATGTTAATACTCCAGTGTATCCTTTCTCTTTAGCTCTGTCCAGTTTAGCAATAGCTAAAAGCTCTTCCTCTTTGTTGTAGAGCCCGATTTCGGTTACATAAGTTGAATCAAAGTTGTTTGTTCCAAGAGTGTACTCTTGAAGGTTTTCAGAGAAGTTCCACGTTGGGTTGTTTGTAAAGTGAAATTCTCCTGGAAGAGCCATGCAAACGACTGATGTTTTAAAACTAATGTTTAAGTCGTAAAACTGAGCAGTACTTCCTGAGCCAAACCAGATATCTGTTGTTCCAACCCCAGAGTTTGCATATGCGTGTGGGGTTGTTTTTCCAGATGCCCACGGGATTTGATTTACAATCATCGGGTGAGTTAACACCATATATCCTTTGTCTAGCGCTGCAAACCCAACAGGGACATCATAGTTGTATCCTTGGTTTGTTGTGGTTGGGTAAATTTCAGGTACTGCGGCGGCAAGATTTACTTGGCTCCAGGGTCTTTGGTCAGAATTAATGTCGATTTGCATCCCATCTGGGTGCAAGTTTTGATATGCTGTTGCCGAAGGTCTGTCAAGATAGCTTGATGTATTCCAAGTGGTTTGACTCGCTTTGTTAACGCCGTTTCCGTCTGTGGTTCCTGTATAAGGAAGGTTAATTTCATCACAAAACAAAAATGCAATATTCTTACCTAGAAGGGCGTTTTCGCTCTTCTTCTCCAGTATGTTGTATGTTGACGACACAATTGTTTTAGCGGTCCAATTGGGGTTATCTGCTATTCCATGTTGAGGAACTGTAAACGTAATGGAACGTCCATCTATCATCTCACTGTAGAAGCTTCTTGGAATAGGCGCTATTACAATTTTACCGACATTTAGCTGATAAATCTCAGGATGTGCGGAAGCCATTGTACTTCCTGATGCTAAATCTGCTGCAATGTGTGGAAGGTTAAATGACACAAAGTAATTAGCTTCTGTAGAAGTCAGCCCAGTCCTAAAACACGCAGTGTATGTCAGGTCAGACGTAGCAACAGACTTTAGTGATGCAGTCTCACTCTTTGTTGAAATAACACTCTGTATTGGTTTTTGAAAATTACTTGGCATCGTTTATATTATTATTGATGTTGAGATTTTTTTGTTGGATTTTTTTTGACTATGTACCAGTGATTAACCTTGTCCGAGTCCGACACCATCGCCGCCTTCAGTAGGTCCGCCAGGTCCGCCGCCAATCTGTAAACCAGTATAATTAAACCTTACCTCAAAAGTTAAGGAGTTCTCAGACTGAAGTGTTTGACGTCCGTAAGATGTAAAAACAAGCTTCCTGTAACGAATCATACTAGAATTAAGCGCGGCACGACCATTGTTAATCCATGTTTTTATGTCAGCAATCATGCTATCTGGCAAAGCAGTTTCATAATCTCTATACCCGTCTGTATATGTTGCGTCTTTTTTAGCAAAAGTCACATATAAAGTCGAATTTGAGATTGAATTCGTGTCAGTCGGGTCTGGAAAAGTGAGTTTTAAAAAATGAGACCCTTCTCCTGTGCTATCGGTAAGAGGTATAACTTTCTTGTTTCCTGTAGCCAAAGTAGAGACAGTAATACCTTGAGCATAAGGCCCAAATATTTTGTGCCCCTCAGAAATAACTGTCTCGTTGTTGGTTGTCGCCAGAGTCACCTTTCGGAAGACTACGTTTGTTGGGCTTGGATTGTTAGGCATTTTTAGTTTTGTTTATTGTTATCCTGCGTTTGGCAATTGAGTTCCACCTGTTCCAGTTCCTGTGCCTACACCACCGCCGTCATCTGTACCTGTTCCACCACTAGTGTCACTTCCATTTGGAAGGTCATTAGAGCCTCCAAGATTAACAGATATATCTAAAACATTGTCGGTCAAGTTTGTGCCGTAAAGAACATCTTGGGAAACAAGTTGGTCAAAGTTTTCAAAAAATAACTGGTTGCGCTGTTCGTAATTCACAGAAGTCTTTAAACAACCCTCGCTTTTTCCAGAAATATCTGGGACTTCACCTGAAATTAGTGTAATCGTTGTTTTGTAATTGACGTCGGGGTCTCCTAGGGCAAATGACTTAATCTCAAAGAGGTCATCTCCGAACGCGTCGAAACGAATATTGCTCTTATTGAAAAGATATTCACGACCTTTGTCGGTCAAATATGCTTTCGCATAAAGTGTGTCTGCTGATGCTATGAATCCCATTTTTTTTATTCTCTTTCTAGTAAATAGTTTCTCTTATTAAAAATCTAGCTCTAATTGGAAGGTTAAATACCTTGCCGAGCTTTTCTTAATAGGATAAGTAGGCTTCCCTACAGCCACAAGTAAGCCTTGGTCGTTAAGTATGCCTATTTCGGTTATATATGTGTTTGCGTCTTCTGCCCCATCAAAACCTCCGTTATTAGAAGCGTTGAACTCGCTGTCTTTTGCTACAATTGTAAACACAGTTTTGTAGGTGGTAGACATTATTTTTGTTTTGATGTTTCCAAAGAAGAAATCTTCGTTTCCATATGTCATCCCAGTAAGATTTAAATAATCACTGTTGAATGTGAAACCGCTTGAAACCCCATATAAATTATTGCTGGGTCCAGCAATAAAATTTGGCTGAGTTGTCCCTGATTTTATGTCATCTAGAGAGACAATAAATTGCTGCCCCTGTAAGTATGTTGGGTCGATGGTTGTGTGTGTTGACTCACCAGAGTAAACTCCATTACCAAACGCTTTAATATCAGAGGCGCCAGACCACTTTCCTGGGTGCAACGCATCCAAGCCTTTGTCTTCATCTTTTCTAACTTCTTGAACTAAAATCTGAACTTTATTGGCACTCCACCCTGTTCCAGAGTATGTAGTGAACCCTGCTGTGTTCCTTAGGTAGGGGAATGCTTTAGTTGGAAATGAGCACGTTAAATACTGAGCATATCCGTTTTCGTCAGTAAAGCCTTCAACCTTACTTATATATCCACAATGCATAGCTTGCTTGTAACCGTAGGAATCTGTTGAGCTGTATGGAGTTTTAGATTGAGTAAAATATGTTACATAGTAGTAATGGTCGCTTCTCAATAGCCCTGACGTATTCATTACTGTAGAAGGAGACTTTGGTGCAGACTGACTTCCAACAATCAAAGGAGGGAGCGTGTGGTTACGGTCGGTCTTATAAGACATTGCCGTCAATAACTCAGGGTCTGTAACTACAATAAGTTTTAGCTTATTATAGATTCTTCCCACAATTAAAGCACTACTTGAAGTCCCATCCTTTAATAGGGTGAATGAGGTTTTCGCTGCTTGGTCAAAATACACATCGCTTCCTTCGTCTGTAAATCTCTGGCCACTCTCATAAGCTTGTCCTGGGTTAGCACTTTTTCGATGCCACATAATGCTGGGCATGTCAACCTGAGTTGTTCCTGGGACTAATTGTTCAGCATATGTATTTCCCGTGTACTTATTAGAGTAGTGAATAAACCCTACTTGTCTCAAGTCATCTTCGAATCCAAAATATTGTTTTGTGCCACTATACTCTTTGGAGGCAAAAGTAGAATAACTATATCCTGTGTTGGCTCCTATAGCCATTTTTGTTTGACCAATCTCTCTTGACGTTCTTACAATATTTAAGTTCCAGACTGGACAATTTTCCGTTGCTCCAGAGCCATAGTATGTTTCTACGCCATTCCAAGGATATTCATACCAAGCAACGTTTCTTGTGCCTGAAGCAAATATAGGAACAGGCCTGTCTACTCGTATTGAATCAACAGAAGCATCTGCCGTTCTTATCCTATAAAATAAATCCACAAACGGGGCAGTACTAATTAATTGCGGTTCTGAGCCTATAGGTGCAGAATACCTTAAAAGCAGGAGATTTCCGCCTCCTAGCATTACTTCGGTTGAGGAGCTCCACGTAGCTGGTCCACTAATTAACCCTGTTGTTGTTTGTCCGCTCCTGATGTATCTGCTTGGATGCAATATGTAATCATTAACAGTTGCTGAGTCAGCTGTTGTTGCAGACCAGAATCCGACTGAGCTAGTTTGAGCCGTAGCAATCTGTTTTGTCACGAACACTTTTGACGTTAAATCTAAAGCATTTGTTCCATCAAAGTTTAATGTCGGAAGGGCAGGTTGGTTATCGTGTGGTTCCATAACCCTGCTTTTGCAGATGTTAAACATCTCTGTGGCTGGAGGATTAAGGTTTGCAAAATAAGGTGTATCTGGATATCTTCTATTGAACTCGTAATTGATTTCTCTATCGGAAACCACTGCTTGACTAAAATTTAGCCTACCCAATGCCAATTCCTTTCGGCCCTTGTTGGTGAGCTTAACACTGATAAATGTGGTTGGTTCTTGTTGCAAAAAAGCCATATGGGAAAGTTTATCTTAAATAGTCTTGGTTTAAAATTCTAATTTCAATTGGAGCACTTTCCATTCTCCGCTACCTTTTCGAATAGGGCGCGTCGGTTTCCCGACAGCTACAAGTTCTCCATCAGAATTTAGTACTCCTATTTCTGTAATGTATGTGTTGTCATTTTTTTCTGCATCGAATGAAGAATTCTGTGAGCTGTTTAATTCTCCGCCCTCAACAACTAAAGTGATGTACGTATCATATCGCACTTTCTTTTTAGCAGTCTTAATATTTCCAAAGAAGTGATTTTCTGAACCCAAAGCTAATCCGTTATTTTTTTCATCATTGTAAAGATTAAAATAGTCATGCAACTCGTATATGTTTCTGGTTGAGCCACTTAAAAGGAGAGGCATTGTGTCGCCAGATGTTATATCGGCTTGCGAAACAATGAACTCAGCGTTGTAAAGCTGGGACGGCTCAATTAAGCTTGAGCTTGCATGTCCAAAAGAAAACACTCCTGCAGGGTCTTGGTTTTGCGCATTTTTGTTCAAGCTTGAACAACCAGACCACTTTCCAGGATGCAAGCTATCTGCACCTCCGTCCCTGTTTACAGGTACTTCTTGAACTAATATTTGAACTTTACTAGCTCCCCAGCCTGTTCCTGAGAATGATTCAAACGTTTGACTGTTTCTCATGTACGGAAGCTGGCCCTGAGGAAAAGTTCCTTTAAGGTGTTTGTGGTATCCATTTTCGTCCGTGTGACCGCTTAGTTTTTGAACATAACCACAGTGCATGTAATAGTGATGCCCAAAATTTCTACCTTCAAGATAAGCGTTTGAGCTCAGTTCTCCCAATTCACCTGGGCTCATGTAATAGGTCATGTAGTAGTTATGATTACTTTTCATAAACCCAGGCTTCTTGCCAGTGTCGAACTGAGGCTTAGGGCTTGACACAGAAGAGAAATTCATTGGCGGAAGTGTCCAGTTTCTATTTGACTTATATGACAACGCCGTCAATAGTTCTGGGTCTGTTAAAACAATCGTTTTAAGGTCGTAGTAAACTCGACCAACTGTTAATGGACTTCCTGTAACAGCGTCACGAAGGAGTGTATATGATGTTCCCGCTTTTTTATCTTGATAGATAGTACTTCCGTAATCTGTAAATCTATGGCCAGAGCTTATAGCTGTTCCACTTATGAAAAGATTCCCGCTTTCATCTGTGGCTCTGTGCCAAAGTAAATCAGGGATGTCTACCTCAGTGGCGCCTGGAATTATGGAATCCCAGTAGGTTTGACCTGATGATTCATTGGAGTAATGCAAGAAGCCTACTTGTCTTTGATTTTCATCAAAGTCAAACATTTCTTTTGCCCCTGCGTATGGAACAGAGCCGTAGTTGGTGTAGCTATGGCCTATGTTCCCTCCTACAGCTTTTCTTTTGTGTCCAATTTCCCTTGATGTTCTTACGATGTTTAAATTCCAAACAGGGCAATTTACTGTTACGGCGGAGCCATAGTAGTTATCTACGGCGTCAAATTCATAGACAAAATATGGTAGAGGCTTGTCTTGCCCAGACTGAGCAGCAATAAAAGGAGGGTTTCGGTCTAAAGTTCTCCTGCCTGAAGAAATTTCATTTGTTACGCGATACCATTTAGAAATCATTGCCACGTCGTTATAGCGAGCATTTGACATCCCTAAGAACCCATTAGCGGTGTTAATAGACGTGGTAGTGCGTAAATACAACAGCTGACCCAATTTTGGCAATACTCCAGCTAGAAGGTTGGAGGTACCAAAAACGAAGTCAATAGCTCCTTCTTGTATGCTTGTGCTGTTTGAGCCTGAGTAAACCCAGTTATTTTTTAGCAGGTATCGCCCAATCTTGTGTTTGTTACCATTCGTTAATGCGCTCCAAAATCCTACAGAATCCGTTTGAGCAGTTGTTGTCTCGTTTTTTACGTGCACTCTTGAGTTTAGCGAGTAAGGTTGAGAGCCGTCATAATTTATTGGACTTAGAGCAGGGTGGTCATCTTTTGGTGAAAAAATGCTGTTTCCACTTAAAGCTAGTTCGGTGCCGCTATTTGGGTTTAGATTCCAAAGCGTATCATACCTACGGTCAAAAGAGTAGTTTGTTTCTCTATCCGATAACACGGCTTGGTCGAAAGTCAAGTTACCTTGAGCCAGTCGTCTTCGTCCTGTGTCGGTTAGTTTTATGTTTATGTACGTGTTGTCGTCCTGAGTGAGAAATGACATCAAATTGTTTTACTGATAAATAATCATCCAAAAAATAACACAGAGTGTTTCTAAAGTAAATGCACATTGAGGTTAGAATCTTTTTGATTAATATTTATTGAAAAGACATTCAATGCCTATTTTCGAACCAAACACAGCAGATACGATTTCTGTAAACTTCCGCCCAGGACAGGATTTCAGGGATTTCCCTACACAATCCCAGTCAGTGTTCACGTTTGGCGACTACAGAGTCACGAGAAATCCAAGCACAGACATTGTTAATGGGGATACTCAAGGACTCCGATTTGATGGGTATGAGTCTCTTTCTAGTCTTAATGTTTCTGGGTTTTCTAGAAACAATTCTGTATTTGTGTCATCTCGTGAACTTAATTTAAAAAAGAAAGACCCGTCTAACTACGCGTATTTTCAAACTCTTAAGTTAGACATCGCCACATCTTTGGATAATTCGATTACAGCGTGGCCATATGCTGTGGCATCTATCCAAAAAGAATCTGCTGGAGTAACGGCATATGAGTACACAGCTGTTACCACGGGTACCACAGCCTCTTATTGCAAGTTTAAGGTGCCATACTCTGCTTTAACTAACCAAGGCGGTGTAATTCTTAACTCAGGCTCTACAATTACAGGAAGAAGCCTTTTAATGGATACACAGGACTATGTTATTCAGCTTAGCGGTGTAACGTTATACGATAATCCTTTACATGTAATATCCGCATACACATTTTCAGCTGGAACATACTTAGAATTTACTTTAGAAACGCTTTTATTTACTGGGTCAACAGACACAGAACAAACAGCTGCTATATGGATTCGCCCAACTGATAGAATTCTAAAGAGCTTTTATAAAGACAGGACTCCTCTGGAGAATCACATATTAACAAGCGGAGCATGGAGGCATCAAAACCCGCAGTTCGATGACGGAAACTACATCACAACCACATACACATGGCCTAAAAATATTGATGGCTTCAACATTGACATAAACACAGCGGGGTACGTAACTTACCAGGACAACCTTCTCACCTTAGCTGAATTGCTAGATTGTGAGAAAACCGATATTATGATGCGAACTATGATTCCAGAAAATTACTTGGACTTAGATTCTGCCGACTCTCTTTACAGAAGAACAATCCAAACCTACGCTCACCAGTTTGACGAAATAAAACGTTACATCGATGGAATATCTTATGCTCACACAGTTGAATATGATGGGGAGTGTAGTGTTCCAGACAAGTTTATGTTTAAATTAGCTGAACTTCTTGGATGGAAGTTAACCAGCGGTTTTAACGAACTAGACCTTTTGGAGTACCTCGCTACAAGCGTCGGGTCCACAGGGAGCCCTAAGAAAGAGTACGACCTTCAGCTTTGGAGGAGAATGATGGTGAATCTAACTTGGTTGTTTAAACGAAAAGGAACACGAGATGCTATGCAGTTTATTTTTAAACTAATTGGTGCACCAGACTGTATGATTCGAATTGAAGAGTTTGTATACGACATCAATAAAGCAATTATTACAGGCTCCACGGGAACTATTTTAGAGCTGCAACTGAATAATAAAATTAACGAGCACGGTTACATCAATTATGATGATTCCAATTTTGCTTTTCAAGAAGGCGGCATGGGTCGTGGAAATGGAGATAAATACATAAATCAGTGGAGAACTGAGTTTGACCCCATTGCTAGAATTGATAATATTAAAATCCAAACAGGGGCAACAATAAATTGGGGTTCTGAAAACATAATGAATTCCAAGGAGTTGATTGTAGGAATCGACCCCGCTCAAGCTATTGAGTGTGATTTGCATGAATATTACCAACTAAGCGGAACGTGTTGGGTGTGGGGCTCTGGAGACCCATTTCAGTTTTCCAACTTAAATGTTCCATTTGAATGGACTATTGAGGATTGCAGTAAAGTAAACCCTGGAAACATAACGGGAATGACGCTCGCGCAATGGACTGATTTTATTTATAAATCAAATGTAGACCCCGTCAACAGGAAGACGTCTAATGCGCACAATGGTGGATACCACTACCATAAATTGCGAGAAATATATATGCATTACTATAAGATGACAACCCCTGACCCAAATCAAATTGGATTTGGGAAATTAGAAAAGTTTCTAGAGCTAATAGAGGTCCAGTTTTACTGTGCGGCGGAACAATTGATTCCCGCAACTTCTATTCTAGAGGCTTTTGGTACGATTTATAGAAATACAGTATTTAATAGACAGAAATTTGTTTATCCTGTTGGCATAAATGCTGGTTCTGAATTTCAGATAGCAGTGCCTTTGTCTCCTGATAATCAACTTTATCCTATTCGAGTTACTAATACTGTTAACGACATTATAACAATGTCAGGAACTCCCTGGGCCTTAACGTCGCAGGTTGTAGCAGAGATAAAGCTGGATTTATGTCCAGTCACATTAAACATTGGAGCAAACGTTGATTTAGTCCAGTCTCAAATTGATACATTTGAAATTGAAGTTGAAGTTGATGATTTTGTTGAAGATATAGAAATAATTGATGGCTAAGAAAAACGATACAAATATTGCTAGAATAAGGAATGGTGTAATTCAAAAAACCAAAACCTCAAAAACCTCTGGTACTAAATCTACTAAGGGTCAATCTTTCTATGCCAATACTCACTTAAACCATAAAGCATCAGTCAGTGATGTGTTTGAGTTCGATGCGCCTGTTTACAGCGCAATTACAGCAGGAACTCTTCTTTTTGCAGGTCAGACCAATAAGTCAATTTTTGAACTCTACGGCAGGCCTCAAATAAAGTTTGCATTTTCAGCAAACAATGCTGTATTTTTGTCAGAGAACTACTTAGGAATGAGTCATGATATATACAAAGTTCCTTATACGGAAATTCTAAAGTATAGAGAGGTTCCAAGTCAGGAAAATTACGATATTGTAAAAGGAAGAATAGCTCAGCCTTTTATTTCATTTTCAGCATCAACAGCTATAACTACCACACTTACTAGCGAAGCCGTTCCATATGTGTTTTCGCCCGAACAAATAGATAAACCACTTAAAGGCAGGTCTGAAGAGATATTTGAGGACAAAGCAATGTATTTTTTCAATACTCGTCACGCTTTCAGAGAAGTCTTGAATACATATAAAAATGTAATTGGGATGAACGAAAAAAGCTTAAATTACAATCGGCTTCCGTCTTTCAAAACATTTGGTGATGAAAATATTATTGAATCTGGTTCTTGGAGCGGATTAACAGCTAAAGGGCTTTTCTTCACTTGTTTTTACCCGCCCTCTGTTCCTAAAGTGGAAAGCCCTAGACCTGAAAGCTATTCAGCAGAAACATTTACTCCAGAATTCTTTTTCTCTAATGTGTCTGATGGGGATGAGTACTTGATAGAAATTACTTATCAAGCAGTTAATAGTGGGTTTACTATATCTAGCGCCACTTCTAAGTATTTCTACTCCAAAGCGGAAACAAACAATAGCACAAGACGTGTAGCAAACGTTGAGAAAACATCGTTCATCTCAGAGACAACAAGAAGAGCTTCTGTTCCTTTGGTTCCAGGTTCAACATATTATTATCGGTTAGGAAATGTGAAATATGTTGTAAATCTGTTTGGAGTTAAACAGTCTATTATTTCATACACAGAGGCAACTCAGAGTCAAGTGTACTCTGGCCAGACAATTGGTTATATTGTGGATTCTCCAGCTGACTCTTCTGCGCCAAGCGAAGGTACAGGGGGTTCTGGGACTCAGACTACAGAATACGAAGGCTTGCCTCCTCAGAGGTGATTAGGAGTTTTGAACGTCGTCAAACGTTTGATTGAAGTCGATATTTCTGACTTCTCTCTTAATGTCAATCTCGCCAGTTCCAAACTGATTCTTCTTAGTGAGAAGACTGTATTGTCTCCAAAGATTCCCTTGTTCATCAAAGTAAGATAGTCGCCCAGTAAGATTGTCTCGGATAGAGTTCCCTGTGAGAACTCTGCCAAGGGTTTTAAGATTTTGGTCCACCATTTCGACTTCAATCATAACTGGGTCAAAGAAAGTGTTAGAGATTAAAATCGACTGACCAGCACTTCCAAGGCTTGGTTGTTGAGCATTGGATATTAAAGTGTTTTCGTCTGGCGTGACCGTCAAGAATAAACTTGTTCCATTCTGGTCTAACACATAAGATGTAGAGCTTGAGTTTGAGCTGGATGAATTCACAGATACATTTACCAAGTCGCTGGAAGTAACAATGCGGTGAAAGTTTTTTATTTTTATTCCGTTCTCGTCAATATACTCAAGGCGGTACCCAATTAAGCTTCCTGTGTCTTGAAAGTTTAATTTTGGAATAATTATTCCTTTTTTAGACATTTGTATTTCAGTGTCTGTATTGGTCACAACGATTGAACAATCAATTATTTGAGTTTGAAATGTCTTTGGTTTGATGATTACTGTATAAAAACCAAGCTTATTAAAAATAGTAGCGGGGAGGCGAAGTTTATATGACCCGTCTGCGCCAATCATTTTTCGGAACTCGCTTTCTGTAATAGAACCAAAAAGAGGTTTAAATTGTAAATCTCCTACGACTTCATGAGAAGGCGTGAATGCATACAAGATGTCCACGTCATTAAAATCGACTGATGCAAGTGTTTTTGTTCCGTAAAGTCCTGTTGCCATGATTCTTATTTTCTATAAATAGTGACGCTGAATTATCTTTCTATGTCTACGTCGAATTTGGTGGATAAAATATTTTTACCCGTCTGTTCCATCGTCAATTGGAGATGCGATTTCAAACGGGATTCCTGTCCATAGTGGAGACATGTAACTTGTATTTGCTCCTCCACACACGGGGTTGAAATCATTGAATTTTATAAATTCAAATCCTCCATAATCAGTTTCAGACTCTGTGTCATCTAATAATATAGCTCCAAGCACTCTAATATTGTATACATTTTCTTCTCCACTGAATTCATTTGTGCATAAGCTGCCGTTGTATCTGGTTAAAACTGATACGTAATATCCAGCTAGATAGTCTTTGTTGACTTGGGATTCAAAAACATTGCCGTAATTAGTGAATTCGAAAGTCCCTATCTCGACTTCCCCGCCGCTCCCGTTTTTAAGAACGAAGCCATGTGAGTACATATTGTCTCCGTCTGGGTTTGTATATCCTTCATTGTTGTATTTAATGTTGATGCTGTATAAGGATTGAGCGTAAAGCCTCTCGATGGCCTCTGTTCCTGTTTGAGGAATGATTTCACCAGCCTCAATTAGCTGAGAGTTTGATGGCAGCGAAATTTCAAAATCTACGCCACTTACTGGGACTTCAAAAGTTCCTCCTGGCTGCACTAAGGTATTATCCCATAAAATATCAAATTCTCCGTTATTTGTTATCTTTAAAGAAATGTCATCTAACCCACCGTTGAATGATGGCCCAAACCTGTATGTGGGGAAATTATCATAATTGGCTTCTGCAAAACCATTTTCTTCATTGCTAACATTTTCTAAGTACACATTTCCGTATTTCAGAGCCCATCCATTCTGTGTCTCGTTTAAGTCTTGTGGGATTTCGCTAGAAACTGGGCTTCTTAACTGGAGCTGGCCGCCTATTGTTGGTCCTTTTTGTCTATAAAAGTCTCCAAAATTTATCGTTGTCCATCTTCTGTTTATAGAGAGCGAATTGTTTTCCACATACATTAGTGCGTTTTTATAAGCTCCTTGATTTGTATCTAACTCCACTTTTATAGTGTTTTCTATTGTGACAACTATGACTGGAGAAGTGTTTAAAACAGAGTTTGCTATATTTTCAATAAGCACATCTTTTGTCTGTTCTCCAATCTCAAATTGAACAGGTATGGATGTTATTAAGCCTGCAAATCTCCCATCAAAATTAGGTGTACTAAGTCGATAGAGTTTTACGCTTAAACGTTCGACTCCGCCCTCAGACTGATTGTTTAAGCCAAGTTTTAATGTAACGGGGCTGTCTGTATCATAGAAGTAGCTCAGATATTGAGTTATTCCATTTGACAAGAGAGAGCTGTCTTCTGTCTCTAAGAAAGAAACTTTGTTAAATATTGTTTCATCCTCAATGACAACTGTTATTGTAGAGTTTGATTCTTTTGGTAAACAATTTATTGCTCCAACCAAAGCTAAACTGAAATCTTCGTCTCTTCCGACTTCTAGCTCAAAATCTTTTTTAAGCTCCACAAACACAGTTTTGATTTGCTCTCCCTCTGCCCAATTTAAAACAATTGGCAAGTTTATCCCTACGTCTTCAAGTCCAGCTGCGCCAGGAATAAATACCACACTGACGCTTTCTCTCCCTTTTTCAGAAGAAGCAAGTAGTGATACATCTATCCTAATGGAGGTGTTCTCTGGAGCTCGCCTAAATGTTTCTGTAAAAAACACAGTCGGAACCTTTGTCTCTGAATAGAGAAAATTCTCATTTAACTCCAGGTTTGTATCTACGAAACACTGTAGTATTGTTGATATCTTATTTGACTCCTCCATTATCTTTCTTCTGAGGTTTCAGGGCTGGATAGACTGCTTCCAGCTGCATTTGTTTCAATAGGAAGCTCTTCTCCAGTGGGGTTTATTAGATTTAAAAATGTTCTCACCATTTCTCCAGACTGAATATCTGTCAAGCCTTGCGATGTTAAATAGTGCTCTACTGGGTTAAGTCTTGAATCTACGTAGTCGTTGCAAACTTTAAATTTACTTCTAGGCAATTGACTGTGGCTAAAGTTTAATTTTACAGGGATATAATAGCTGTCTTGAATGTTTATTGGGACAAGCTCCTCTCTAGGTGTGTCAATTCTTATTTGGCTCAAAAGACTTTCAGGGAGCCCTGTCATTGGTTTTGTTGTAACATCTCCTTCCCACTTAAACCATCCATCATTCACGATTATTGAGATAGTGTTTGCAAGAGATTCATCGATAGCTGCCGTAACAGACACTTGTTGCCCCTGAAGTTCTGATTCAAAAAATTTATTAAACACCGCTTGAAGCTTTGAGTCGTCATAAAATATTTCCAGAAACTCAGCCTCAGTTGTGGCTCCTTTAATAAATACAATGAACTGGTCAATAATAAGCTGATTCTGGGGGTCGTTTAGATAAGCGCGTACATTGAACTCACTGGTCAACCCGCCGCCTAAGTTTTGAGTATAGACATAATAGTTGTTTTGCAGGTCAAGGCCGCTATTGACGACTGGTCCATTTGTTTTAAATCTTTTGTTTATAATTATGTTGTGCTTCTGCATTATCTATTAATAGCTGTTTTCAATACCTCTGCTTTTGAGATAATGTTGGTTAGATTTATCTGAGCCTTTTCTATGTCATATATCGTTGTGTCGCTCCCAAGCACACTTGCCCACGGCAGCTCATTTCTCCCTCCAGAGTCGAACCAGTTTTTTAATTCATCATCACTTAAAAACGATACATCAAATCTTACACTTCGAATAAAGTTTAATTGAGAAAAACTTAAATCTTCTCCATTGTTGACTTTGTTTCTGGCGATGTCATCGAAAAAGCCGTATTCCAAAAAGTATGGATTTATTTCTTGCCTTGGGATTTTTTTTATACCAGTGTCAATTTGTGTGTCAACATACTCATGTATCTCAAACGTTTGATTGAGGTTTACATTGATGTAAAAATCAAACTCAGGCCGCATACCTAAGCTTCTAGTTGAGACTTGAAACACGCCGTAGCCTTGAGTGAAGGCTGAACTCGGCCTCACGTCTATGTATATTTGAGTTTTTACTATGTCGTTTTGATATGTCATCTATTATAAATAACCTGTTTCAATTATTCTATGTTAAATCTAAAGCCTCCGAGACCATTTCTTCCTGTGTTTAGTTCTCCGACCTCTATTCCAGGCGCAAATTGTTTTGCTTTTAAAGAGAAAGGGTTTATATCAGGCTCTTCTTCAGTCTCTAAATCGAGCACTTCTTCAAAAATGTCTGATAAAAAATCTCCCAGGGTTTCAATAAGGTTTGCATTTTCTCCCTCATTGTATCCGTCAAAGTTTACTAAATTATCCAATTGAACGTTGAGTCCTGGAGTTTTGGAAACCAAGGTTAGCTTGTTGTTGGTGACACTTCCTGAAAAAGGTCCTTCTGGTACTTCATTGCCATTCCCCTCGTCGAGTCTTAGTCTCAGTATCGCATTTGGCTCCAATGGACCATTTTCATCCGACACTGGGATGGGGAAACCATTCCACCAAGTATTTGCAGCCCTTTTTGTAGCAGAACTCGAAGGTCCACCAACAGTAAGTGTGTATGCCCCATCGCCATTGCCTAGAGTTATGTCAAATGAACGTGTACCGTTAAAGTTGTTTCCAATATCAGACATGTCTTCAATCTGAACTTCCCATATAGCTCTTGTGTTTTGAGTAGATATGATTTCACTGGTGCATGGTATAGGGACTATGGGGGCGGCTCTAAATTCTCCCATAAACTCTATTTCATCGTTTTCATTCAGAAAAAACCCTTGCTGTGTTAAGTTTTCTTCGTTGAGAGGCAAAAGGCTTGACGATAAAAGGAGAACCCCGTTTATGATAACACTTCCATATTCCATAATTTGATTTTGGTCAGGACTGAATGTGGCCTCATAATACGATACCCCTTTTAGGTCATTAGCGTTTAATCTAAAATTACACTGCTCAAGAGTTGAGTCATATGGGTATAAAATGTCTCGATACCCCGTAACAAGGTATCTATCAACTACCGCCCCCTCCGTAGCTTGTATAGGAGCAGAAGGTATATAGGTTTCTTTGTAGCCTAATTTGTTGATTGTGAATTTGTATCTAGATTCCTGATTTTGGTTAGAATTGGCATAGAGAGATACCCTCATTGGCATTTGAGGGTTCAATTGGAAAGTGTTCAAATAATTAACTAATGTGATTGGGTTCTTAGAAAACACAACTAGCCTCACTCCAGGGCTAGTTGATGTTAACGTTATTTTTCTTGCATCATCATCGAATACTGCTTTAAATGGTTTAGGGGTGCCATATAACCTATACCAGTCACTTGGTCCATCATCTAGTCGAGACTTCATGTTTTCGTATATGTATTGAAAACTTCCGAGGGAAGTGGCAGCTATATCTGTTCCATTTATATTGATGTTCCCAACAGCGCTGATTGGCAAGTCATCTAATGAATTAATTAACACATCTTCATAAATAATTTCAACCTTGTGAAGGAGATTGTCTGAGTACGGGGTTTTTATTCTAAATGTCCTTGACTCCTGAGCCTCTATTGTAGAAGATGCGTCAGTACCTAGGAGTTCATTTGGAGGAATAATTGTTCGAATGCCTTCATTTGTAATCGTGAGGTCAAAGAAGTCATTTGTATAGAACTCTTCATTTCGGCCTTGCCAAAAGTTTCCATTCCTCAAAATTGAGGGGCCAGGCGCTGTTCTATCGAAGTCTTCATCAGCTGTTATGTCATAAGAAGTTCTTCCAGTAAACCTTGCTCTGTTTTCCCAGATATTTCCAAAATTGTATCTTACTTCTTTTTGAACAGTATTGTCGAGAAGTGTAAGCCCGTGATAAGGAAATACTCCTTTTTCTACTCGGACCGCATTTTCTCCATCAATTTTAAAAAACTCATCTAACTCAATTTCAAAGTCGGTATTTGCTTGAAATGTAAACAACTTATTTTGTTCAATTGTGGTCCACTCCAAATCTAAGGGGAGGCTCACTTGATTGCCTTCATGAAATATAGATATATCAGGAGCTGTACCAACAAAATACCTTGAACTGTTTGTGTTGTCTGGGATATCAAAAAACTGAGCACTTAGGACTATTGCTGTAAAATCAAATTCTTCATTATCTCCAAAAAACCCTAGTGTGGATACTGCTTCAATAGTATATGCCCCTTGATAGTCTCCATCTAGTATTCGAAGGTTTTGTCCAACAGTAAAATATTGAAGGTTATCAGGGAGAATAGGAATTAAAACAAATGCATTACCATTTAGAGCTGCTAGTGACTGGTCTTCTTGTTCAGGCGGAATATTAACCTCAAAAACCCTCTGTGGGTTATCTGCACCCAAACCAGACAAAACCCCTTGTGAATACCCTGCAAAGGGTGTATTGGGGCTCCATGTTAAAGTTAATCTTTCATTTCCGAAAGGGCTAAGTTTATCCAGAGACAAAGTGTGGTTCACAGACTGTCCTTCTGACAAGGTGGTTTCAGGGGCATCCCATGTGTATTTAGCAACTTTTTCCTCTATAATATCATAATCCAGTCTTATCCAGTGTTTGTTGAAGAAGAATGGAAAGTTGTTTTCTATTAACACTGAACTATCAAGATTGATGTCTAGCGTTTCGGTTCCGTATGGTGCAAAATTCCCTTCAGTATCATAGTGGACTAGCTTTTGACTCCAGCGCTGTTGCTTGTAGCTAAAATTGTCTGAATCTACTTGAAAGTAGACATCATCAGAAAAGAAGCTATCAACCTCTAAAATATATTTTCCTCTCTTTTTTCCGAACACATTTTCTTTTCCATATGAAACAAGAGTTGTCTCAACAGAGTCTATTTCGTTCAAATACAAAGGGTCCGTAAACACTCTTATAGTTAAATTATTACAATCAATTATTGTACTAGATATTTCTCCGTAAATTCGAAAATTTCGAGACGCATTTCTTTCTTTTACAAATTGCTCGGCTAAGTCAAAGTTGTTGTCATATCGGCTTTGATTCATGTTTTTATAAGATTGAACCAAATCAATCTCTAAAAACAAATCAACATCCTCAGACGATGCGTTTTTTAAAGCCGTCAGTAATATTTTATGTTTCTTTTTATTCATTATTAAAAGATGTCATCAAGTAAGTTAGATAGTCCACTAATCACTCCGCCTAAATCCCCGTCAAGAGCTAGATTAAACACGCTTTGAACTGTATCGCTATCAATAATTTGATAACCGCTGTCCTCTATACAGGTTAGCTCATAAGGAGATTGAGAGCTCCAGTATGAAGCCGCGTGCCTCTTGCTGTTTGCGCCATCCCAAAAAGAGCCTCGATATCTTATGTCAGCAGTGTTTCGATAATAACGAGGGCCTCCGTTGCATTTTTGGTTTCCAGTCAAGCTTGACCTTGTTTTTACGTTCTTAGAGATAGAGTGTAAATGAACCTTGTTATGAATGCCGCCTGGAGGCGTGGACGCAAGCTCTCTAGTGATAATGTAATATGTGTTTGTTTTTCTCAAATTCTGAGAACCAGTAGTTGTTAAGTTTTTATAGAATTTAACATTCCTAAACTCAAATTTGTAAACGCATTTTGTGTAATATCTCTCTGTATAATCATAGTCAGCATTGCTTTCTGCTTGACAAGTGAGATGAGACCAGTCATTTGCCACTTCAAACAAGCTAAGTTCTATTCCTTGTCCAGCCGCTAAAGAATACGCATTTCCATTCCCAAATTTTATCTTAGCAGTTTTTATACCTAAGTTCTGAACATACAGCTTGGCGTCATTCACGGTTGACTGGTTTACTTCGCTATGCTCAGCATACCTCCATTCGTCTTGGTTTCCGTCGTCCTCAGTTTGTTTAAACTGAGGCTTTCTGTTTCCTGCTGTGTGTGACCCTTGAACTCTTGTTGGTCCAAAGTAAAATGTAATGGAAGATTCGTTTTCTTTTAATTTAAGAGGATTGAGATTCTCATTTGGGTTCGAATTAACAATTCTGTAAAGGTCTAAATAGCCTGTCTTGATGAACGAATTTGAGTTTGAGCCTAAGTTTAAGTGTGTTTTTTGCCCCGTGTTAGACGCGATTACAGTCATCGAGTTAAAATGAGGAGATTTGCTTATGGTTCCGCCAACACTCCCTTCTTCTGGAGTCGTAATAGAGTTCGCATTACTTGCATTTAAGTCTTTGTCAAATGTAGCTTCTGATATTCCCCACCAAGAATATATTGCAGTTCTTGCCCAACCTTCTGGTTTCAGAAAGTATCCGTAACCACACTCGGTTCTTTGATACTTTTCTCCATTTAATACGCTTGATACGCCAGGCTGTGCTGGAAATGTTGGAATGTTTGGTTTGTATCCATTTGCATATTCTTCACTTCTATTCCCTCTGTTTTCATATCGATATAAAGTATTTTTTGACACAAATCTTGAAAAATCAGTTCGGAACCAGTCTCCATTAGTTCTATCAGACTCCACGCCATAACCACCAGTGCCTCCACCAAAGCCGTCATCTTGAAATTCTTCCACAAATGGATGTCCAATTCTGTCTCCATCTGTATACAAAGGGTGTTCTAGTACATATGAACCATCTTCTCCCGCGTTGTCATAAAAGTCTGGATTAGACTGAGATGGGAGCCTTGGTATTCCATATGGCTCAGGGTAATTATGACTCCACGCCTTTTCATAGGGAAACACCCCATTTGATGCGCCTTCCGCAGCCGCAGAAATGGGCACTTCATCAAAGTTTTCATATGGAAAGTTTAAGTGAAAATGGTCTCTTCTTGAAAAGGTATTATCTTCAGTTAGGACTGTTTTTTGACCAGTAGCTCGGTATATAGCTTGCGGGCTATCATAAAACAGCTTCATTTGATATGCTGCCAACCATACTCCACGGTTCCCAGTTGGGACTCCTTCTCTGTCAGTCTTTAAGCCTTGTGGGTCATAGCAATTGGCAGGGAGCTTAAATGCTTGCCAGCCATCTCTTCTTATTTCAATGCGACTTTTGAGCTGTTTAAACTCATTTTTCCACATAAACTGCTGATTTTCTTCTCGGCTTCTAATGTCAGGAACTTCTACAACTTCAACATTTCGAATAGGATACCCCTCAGTAGCCATATCTCTAATCTGAACCTGAACAGGTGTTGGAACGCCCTGTGATTGTAATTGCTCAATTGTTTCCTCGTCTATCGCCACAGGGGGAACGAAGAACGTGCTCCATTTTCTGAGGTCAAGGTTTGAGTTTATGTTTACTTCTGTATATCCAGTCTGAAAATCGCCCCATGTTGGGACAACGTCAATTGGGAACTGCCGAAAAAAGAAAGAAGGAACAGTGTCAAAATTTGGTTGATTGTCTGCTGGGAATGGGAAAAAATTTAAAGATATTTCATCCTTAGTCAGCCCTTGCTTAAACATGTCAACTTCAAACACCATCGTTTGTGTCCCAGTAGGGACGTTGTGAATAACAAATTCTCCCTCGTCATTCGTGTAGGTCATGAATTTATAATGAGAGGGCACTTGAGTGAAGTTGCTACCATCTTGTAAAAACTGCTCAGTATCTGCAGAGAAGCTCTCGGTATTAAAGTAGTCACTTTGTTTGCTAGCCTCTTTTAAGTTAAAACTAATTCGACTTCCATTATCATCTACATCAGTTGCGTCTGAAAACACGTCTGAGGGGGCAAACACGCCAATAGGGACATTTCTAAGCGGAATCTTGATATTGTTACCATTTTCATCTTTCACCTTCTGTATAGCCATTATACGGCCAAACACAACTCCTGTGTCAGACTCTTGTGTGGGGAAAGAGTTTCTGAGATTGTTATATATTGATAGAGTGTCTAAAGTTTTTTGAGTTCTCTCTAAACCTATTGTTATAAATAAATCATCCACAAGTTGTTCTCGGAAAAAAATGTAACTCTGAGAGTTTCCTGAAAACAGTTCGTTCATGTCAAGAGCAAAATTTCTTCTTGCTCTTGACTTTTGTGAAGAGGATAATGTGTAATCTAGAGTATTGGTGTAAACTGAGCCCGTAATTGTGCCAATTCCAGCAGATGCAGGATTAACCCCAGAGTTGTTCACTCCTTTGTTAATCCATTGTTGATTACCATCAAAAGTGGTAATTTCATAAGGGAGATTTAGGTTGTCAAAAGTCATGTACGCAGGACTCTTTCCTTCTCCTGGTTGAAGGAAGGTATCGAAGTATACTATTGTTGTACCTGTTTTAGATTCTTTATAAAGGATTTCCTCGCGCATCTACTTGCTTTTCAATAAATATGCGCGAGGAAATTTATAATCTAAATAAAGCAGCCGTCTAACTTATAGTAGATTTAAGCTTTTTAAGAGAAATCATGTTCGAATCTAAAGGTCCTGACAAAGAAAAATTAAGAGGCAACTCGCACCCTAATATCTTTATTTGGATTCCTGAGCTCAAACATAGCTAAAGAGCTTCCAAAAATGGCGTTGTCCTGTGGGTTCATAGCTACTCTGTATCCTCCAGTTCCAATGATGTTTTCAATTGCCCCTGTGGATTGAGCATGTAGCGTCTCTGAGTACCCACCTCCTTGCATGTTGAAGAAATCAATGTCTACAACGTTTACTACGCCTGGAAGCTCTCTCAACATATCGGTAAGCTGCGATATGTAAATGTTTTGCCCCATTTGCCAATTGTCTACATCAAAGAATTTTTCGACTTCATCAATAGCGGCTGCTTTAATCTCCCTTGTGTTGAAGTTGTTGTTATCAATGTACAAATCAATGTTCAGTGAAATATTTATAACTTTTGCATCGTTTATTTCTACAAAGTCATTTACCATTCTATATTTGGAAAGATAGGTCACGATGTTGCTTTTTATTCTACTGGTGGAATTCGCAACAAGCTTCCCTTTTCCATTGATGGAAAGAATGTACATTTTAACTTTGTTATCTGAAACTTTAGAATGCAATCTGAATGGAACTCCAAACTTTCCATCCATCTGGTATGCTCTAGATGTGTAATCACCTATGGTTACACATCTTTCTTGTGCAGCATGGTTAGCTGAGATGTTATATTTTATCTCTTCAGTAGACGGCAGGCCTTTACCTCCAATCCCAGGAATAGGGTTGTTTGACTTGGTAGATGCAACTACTTCCGCGTTCGTAGCTTCACTTACCCCGTTTATTACTGATTCTATATTTGCGACAGAAGTAAGAGTTGAGGCTCCTACGTTTGAAAGCTGCCCTCCTCCTACTCGATATTGAACATAAACAGTTGCGCTCTGAGGAATTTTATTTCCAAGAGCAGTGTTGTCTAAAATGTCTGAGACATTTAAGTTTGAATTATCCTGACATACGTCTTCTCCAGAAAGAGCGTTAATGTAAGTAGTGTATGCAGCATAGTCTTCATCTCCTCCGCCAAAAGTAATTCGGCAACTTCCATCCGCTAGAAATTCTTTTTCAAATCGTTTAGGGACATCTTTCCAATAGCCTATTTGAATTCCATTTACCTGAGAGAAATTATCGTTCTCCATGAATATTTGAGAGGTTGGCAAAAAGTCTACCTCATAGTATTTCATTGTGTCGTCGTTCCACTCTGAGTAAGTAGGTATCTTGTTGACACCTGCCGATGTGTATACGATAATTGAAATTATTTCCAGCACATTTTTTTCAGGAAGTTCAATCTGGTAAAAAGGAACGCCCCCATCGGTTGTAACATCTTGCCTAAATGTCTTTGTTACTCCAGCGCGAATCTCTTCTCTTTTGACAATTCTATATTTTAGGAGGTCTTGGTTTGCGTTGAGAACTGGTTGAATAGTTCTGTTTGCTATTCCATTATCAGAAAAATCACTTGAAAAATCAATGTCATTGAGGGTTTCAAATATTTGACCAGCCCCTTTTACCTGCATACCCCTTCTGTATAACGGTAGATAAGTTATGCTTGGCCCAGTAGAGGTAGCGGGAACATCTATTATAACGTCAATCAGCGACACAGCTGGGCGAACGCCAGGCACTTTATACCCTTTTGTTTTAGCAAGGCGATAAACGGAGACTCTTTCTTGAACTCCATCCAAAAATAATTCATTAAACTTTTTGTCAGCAACATAGCTAAGCAAGTCGCCAACATAAGCATTTAGCTCAAGCATGGCCATTCCAGGTGACGCGACATTAAAATCTTGCCATTGGTCAGGAAAGTATGCTTTTAAATACTTTATTAGGTCCTGTTTTATTGTTTGAAAATCTCTGCTGAGATAGTTTACTTGAATTTGTCTCATTGTCCGTCATCAAAATTTACTGTAATTGATACATCGTCTTTTAAACCCCCTAATTCTGGGATTTTATAAATAACATCCACAGTCAATGTATAGCTCTCTTCATTAAAACTGTAGTTGATAGTACTTATGCTTATGTTTGGAATAAATTCGATAATTTTATCAGTAAGTTCCTTGTTTAATTCCGATTGAGCCCTTGAGTCCCACGGCTCGAATATATAATCATACAGAGGTGAGTACAAGCGGTTGTTCATTACGCGCTGACCTCTCTTGGTGGTCAACAGCGAAATTAAATTCGTGCGTATAGCATCTGCATCTGTTTTTGTAGTAGAAAACATGCCCCCTTGGCTGGTTTGTTGGAAAGGAAATCGAACTCCGATATACATCTGTAATACAGTTTCTCATAAATAGAGGCGGGAAAAAAAGACCGCTATCTATTTATTTAAAAAGCACACGTAGATGTCAATTTTCAAGATATGAGGCGATTAACAACAATAGAGTTTATACAAAAATCTACAATGATGAATAATTGTAGATATTCTTACAGTAATGTCATTTATAAAAATGCTAGAACAAATGTTGTAATAACTTGCATTAAACATGGTAATTTTTCTCAAAACCCCAGCGTTCATCTACATCAAAAAAGTGGGTGTCCTAAATGCAAATCTTATGCCAATGGCGTTTTAAAAAAATCAAACACTCACGATTTCACTGAAAAATCCATAATTGTACATGGGGCTACATATGATTATTCTTTAGTTGAGTATGAAAATAATCAAAAAAAGGTAAAAATTATATGTAGTTCACACGGAGAGTTTAGCCAAACCCCAGCCAATCATTTATTTGGCAGCGGATGTAAACAGTGCGCCGATTGCAAATCGTCCAAAGCTCTAGTTTTGGGTCTTAAATCTTTTTCAGATAAAGCAAAAATGACTCATGGAGATAAATATAACTACTCCAGCGTTAACTACATTAATACAGCTACAAAAGTAAAAATTATATGCAGTTCACACGGAGAATTTAGTCAAACTCCAAATTCTCACCTTCAAGGAAATGGTTGCCCTCGGTGCTCAGGAAAAGCTAAGTACAACAAAAAAAAATTTCTTTTAAGAGCTATGGAAGTACATGGAAATCGTTATAAGTATACTGCCATAGGAAAAAATATTACCAATCGCACAAAAATTAATATCGACTGCTTAAAGCATGGAATTTTTGAGCAGTCGATTGATGCTCACATAAATAAAAAACAAGGATGCCCTGTATGTAATACATCGAAAGGAGAGCTATTAATACAAGAATATCTAACCCTTAGAAAAATAAAGTTTTTTCCTCAAAAAACTTTTAATGATTGCATTAACCCAAAAACTGGAAAAAAACTTTATTTTGACTTCTATGTTGACGAGTTAAATACATGCATAGAATACGATGGCGAACAACATGAGAAATCTATTGCACATTGGGGAGGGGAAAGAGGTTTTACTAAAAGGAAAGAACTTGATTCTATTAAAAATGATTACTGTGTAAAAAATGACATATCCTTGATTAGAATCAGGTTTGACGAAAAAATAAACTTAAAGCTTAACAACTTGCTATGAGCACTTATAAAATATACCCCTCGAAAGGTAATACGATAGCATCGGGAGCTTTCGCCAACTTCAATTCCAGTCAAAATGCTGTGACGGACTTGTTTTATGGTGGAGGTGTTGAAACCTCTGTTAATCTTAGGAACGCATTCTCTAGATTTCTTGTCCAGTTTGACTTAGCTGGCTTGACCTCAAAGATTGCAAACAGAGAGATTATGTCTGGGTCAGTGATATCTTATAGACTTAGAATGAAGAACTCCATCCCTGCAGAAAGACTTCTGGAGAAGAATTGGGAGTTTGATAAGCTACAGCGACAGATAGCTGCTTCTTTTGATTTGCAAGTATTCCCTGTGAACAAAGCTTGGGACGAAGGTCGCGGGTATGATTTGGTTAAAGAGGATTATCTTGTGAAACAAAAAGGAAATCTCCTTATTTCGGGGTACTCGAACTGGAATTCGGCTTCTATCGCAACTGCGTGGGATGCTGCTGGGGTTTACACTAATCCATCTGCTTCCACGACAAGCTACGGAGAACAACACTTTGCTATTGGAAACGAAGATTTAAACATCGATGTAACCGACATTGTTGCTGACTGGTTGTCTGGTGGTTCCGCAAACTATGGAATGATGGTTGCGTACCGACGAGATTATGAGGCTTTAAGTAGCGATACTCGAACGATTGCATCTTTCTTTACCCATAAGACCAATTCAGCATTTAAACCCTATATAGAGGTCTTATATGACCAAACTATAAAAGATGACCGAAATCAAGTCACCAACAACAGAGCTTCAAGATTGTTTTTGTACACATTCTCTGGGAATACTCCTGCTAATTATTCGACAGCGAGCACAGTAAACATTTTAAACTCCGCTGGGTCTGCTGTTCACTCTGGATTGGTTCCAACTCAATTAGAGAAAGGCGTATATTACATCGATGTGTTTATGAGCGGTACAACTCGTGGTCAACAATATAGAGATGTTTGGCAAGGCGTTTCTTTTAACACTGTATACGATACTCAAGATATCACTCAATACTTTACGATTCAAGACAACTACTACACTGGGACACAGTTCCAGCCAGCTATAAATGATTACGTTCTTGATATTTACGGACTTCCAGAGGGCGGGATTGTTTATACAGACCAGCAGATTAGAGTTTACTGTAACATGCGAGCTGCATATTCGACTCAGCCTCCAAAAAATAATTACTCAATCAAATACAGATTGTACATGAACAATCAGATAGAGGCAGTTGGGTGGACCGAAGTGAATCAAGCAGTTATTAACAAGAAGAAACTAAACTATCTTACGTTGGACACAAGCTGGCTGCTTCATAATCAAACATATCAATTGCAGTTTCAAATAGAGGAGTGGGGCACCTCAAGAGTTTATCCTAAGACTATTGATTTCAAAGTGCAAAGACCTTTCTAATGCAAAATCAAATTATAGATGAGGGATTGTCGGAAGAAAAAGGCCTAAACGAACTGACCAGCGGCGTGTTGGTGGCTCTAGGTAATCAAATTGCTCAGGAGATTAATCAAAACAAAGGGCACTTGGACTTAGGAACATATGGTCTCGTTCATACAGGCGGTATATCTCAAAAGTATCAAGAGAAATTAGGTCCAAAAGTTAATTCATTTTGGGAACAGCTGGACCTGCTGGTGTCAATTGTAAGAAGTAACGCAACTGGTTCGGCCCAATACATACACTCACCTAAAGCTGATGGCACATATAATTACGGTGCAACAAAGCGTATTGAGCTATTTGTGTCCCCAGAAGACATGCAAGAACTGGCAGATAAAGTGATTGAGTATAAAGATGAAGTCACAGGAATTGATGTATATTTCAAGCTGTACTACTTGTTCCATAGTTTATTGCTGCATGAATTACGTCATGCGTTTGATGACATGCGTACCGATGGAATGATATTTAAGAATAAAAAAACTATAAGGTTCCAAGATAAGCACGGCCACATGAATACTGAGCCAACAAGTGATGAAGACCCAGAAGTATTCAAAAAACAAAGAGGAAAAGCTTACCTTCAGCAACCTCACGAAATATGGGCTAGAGCATCTCAGGCAATGCATAATCTAAGATACACAGTTGGCACAGCCGAGTTTGATGAGACCGTTAGAATGATTCCTTTAAAGCTTGTGGTGACACAATTCAGGACTAACTTTAAATGGTGGAATAATATTTCTGATAAAGCAAAAAGAAGACTTGTTAAAGCAGTTGCAAATCAGTGGAACGAAGTGGATATTGATTTAAAGCAAAAGAATGCATCAAACAGCGTGGAGCTCGCTGAGCTACGCCGTTACATCAGAAGTGTCGTGGCTGAGGTGGTCAGCTAATCGCTTTGTTGCGATTTCGAAATTCTCTTCATCTTTTTCTATTGCAATAAATCTCCTGCTTTCTTTTAAAGATGCTATTGGAGTTGTTCCAGAGCCCACGCAATTATCCAAAATGAGCTCTCCTGGGTTAGAGTAAGTTCGAATCATGTACCTCACAAGCTCTTCTGGCTTTTGTGTGGATATAAACCTTTGCTCTGCTCCTGAGTTGTCGTTGTTGACAGTGACCCACTCCTGGACGCTCGTTGGGTATCTATCTGTTTGTCCGCCTCCTTGTATGCCTTTCTTGGTCTTTCCGTATGTGGTTCCATCGGAAGTGTGCTTCGTGAATGAATTAACAGGCTTGTGTCCTGTTGTTTTCTGAGGATTGTAGGTGCATGGCTTCTTGTAAAAAACAAGAACGTTCTCATGTTTTTTAAGAGGCTGGTGTTTTGCGTTCAAAAAGTTAGAGGACCTGTTTTTAACCCAAATCCATTCATACTTTAACCATTTGATGTTGGATACTCCAAGAATTTTGTCGAAAGGGGTTGATGCTGTTAGCACATATGCACAGTTCTCTTTTCCAATGCGCTTGTACTCTTTCCACAAAAGCTCTAGGTCAATGGGTGAATCCCATTTGTTTTTAGTCTGGTTGTAAGGTAAATCACAAAAGACCATGTCCACTGAGTCTTTTGGAATAAGTTTCATCACCTCAAGGCAATCACCGAAATGAATAGTGTTTTCGTTCAGCATATTTGTCTTATAGGGCTCTCCCTCTTTCTTCAATAGGAATTGCTTGGTTTACTTCATTATAAATCAGTCGAGCCAATTCGTAGATTGCAAAGTAGCGTGCCTGGCTAATGCTTTGCTCTACATCTTCCGTCAACTGAACCACTCTTGTGTAAGTCCTCAAACTGCTTACTGCGGAAATAACTACACAGTTTGTTTTTTTGTTGACCTCTGATATGAAAACGCTATAGCTTGAGCCATATTTCAGTCTACTTTTTTTAGCTATTTTTTCGGCAGCAAGGTCGGTACATAAAGATGTTTGGATGTTTACTTCGTGAAGTTTAAAAAAAGAACGAATCATAGCAGGCCTTGGGGAGGTAATTCCACATTTATATCCAATTTCTATATTTTGAGACAACTCTGACAAAGCAGTTCCAACCGTCCCCATTGTATATATTTCGACAGTGGTAATGGTAATTTTATGTTCTTCAATAGATTCAGCAATAATGCCTAAGAGTTCTTTTTTGCTGTAGCTATTTATAGCCGTTTTTTTCCAAATCATTTACACTGGGATAACGTAATTCTTTATTGCACACTTGGCACACTACTTTAAGCTCTGACGAACCCTTGTTTGACGAAACAAACTTTAACTCATCTTTTGGGTGTTCACAAAAGTTTTGAACCTCTTGCAGCTCTTGCTCTTGTTTTAAGATTCCGCTCTGCAGTTTCTTAGCTTTCCCTTTTAAGATTGTTTCTGCTTCTGTCAAATTGCGTTTTTTATTATCAGCCATTTAGTAGAACTATTGGTGCTCTAATAAATAACAGGCCTAGCGTTGTTTGTGCACCGTTTTCAAAACGTGCGATTATAAGCTATATTACAATTATAATATCGAATTCGCAAGAAATCTTTAATTTAATTGACTCTGATGTGCTTCGAAATAAGTTTTTGAAGCTCGCCCTCAACTGTATAATTCAGTAGTTTTTTTGAATTTGAGTTCGGTGCGAGTGGCGCCTGAGGAGTGTGTACATGTGTTAAAAGAATCCTAATCATCAAGTCTAAGAGTTTTATAAGTTCATCACCGAACACTAATGGGTGAAGCCTGCTTGCTAACTCGCCCAACTCTTTTAGGTCGTCATTTATTTCAAATTTTTCTAAACTTTTCTCTCTAAACTTTCCTCTTGGTGAGTATATGTTTACAACAGTGGAAGTTAGTTCTCCAGCGCTGTATCGTGATATTTCAGCATTATCTCCAGTGTTCACTATTTGTTTTAACCTTAAATAAGAAGGGTGTTCAATGTTCGCTTTTATTGTTCCTGGGCTGAAAAGACCAGCAGCAATAAATATTTCTTTAGGCCTTAGTATAACGTGAGTGTCATCTCGACCTTGTAGCGCGACATCGCTTCTTTCAGGGAGAACTAGAGACGGTTCACTCCTAGAAAGAAGAGTCTGGTTAGGGTTGAAGCTAGATTTATCAAATACTCTAATTGCGTCTCTATAGGATTGAAAGTTGAATTTAAGTTGAGAAGTAATTACTGGTCCAATCCAATACCTTGGAGCTGTTATTTCTGATGGGTTTTCCATTAACAGTATAACCATTTCCCCAGGAATAGGCCTCATGTGAATAAAGCCAGGCATTAGAGGAATGGCATACTGTAGTTTTTCGTTAGAAATATTTCTATCTCTTCCGCCAGTAATTTCTCCTTTTTCATCTAAAGCAACGATACGCGCAACCAAGCGACCTTGTTCGGTCGGGTCTTCTTCATTTACAACAATTGCAGGGTAAAGGTTTTTCATGCTTGACAAGTTTGTTTTTGCCTGGTCAAACCTTTGTCCATTATCCTGTTGTAAGCTTTTTGCGTAATCGTCTATTCCTGGCATTTTTAAAACTTATCTAGTAGCTGTTTGTATTTATGTTCGATGTCATCTAATTTCATTCTTGAGGTTTCTATTGCTATTTTTATAACTTCTTTTTGTTTTAAGTCCTCTTCGGAATCTAGTTGTTCACACATCTCTATGATGGTCGACTTGAGTTTTCCGTGCTCCTTCCCAAGTATTTGTAAATCTTTAAGCGTATCTTGTTTCATCGTGGTACTCCAATTCCTGTGTGAGGTGCAATAGAGGCTCCGATGGCGGTAACTGGACCACCAGCGTTTCCTCCAGATGCTTGCACTTTAATTCCTGTATCCACAGCTAAATCTATTCGGCATTGGCTTTGTATGTGGTCAACAATCTCCTCAGAGAATGCTTTTACAAACGCTTCCATGACATTATTCGTACCATCTTCTATAGTGCCTGTTGGGATACCGATTTCTCCGAATCTAGAAATCATAGATGAGGCCAAAAGCTCAGACGACATGCCAGCTCTGCTTTTTGCAAAAATGATTTGAGGCAAAGAGAGCCTTGGAACAGGAAGCCTGTCCTCTTCTAGCATATATAGGAAAAATGTCGCGATTTCCTCGGACAAATTTAAACTTGGGTCTTGTTGAAATAGTGACATATTAAATCGGTGTTTGTCCTGCAAGTATTGGCGCAAGGGATGCGGCTGCCTTAGCATACGCTACGGCTTTCTTGGCGTCCTCAATGGTGTTTTCTGCTTCTGCCGTTAAAGCAAAGCGGGCTTTGATTTTGTCAAGTTTTCGCTTTCCTCTTTCTCTATAAATTCTTGCGAAGTAGTTTTTTGCTAATTTCTTAAATTCTCGTATAGCGATAATTAAAATCATATTCACGAGTAGCTTGTACAGCTGGTTAGCCAAGCTTTCCCCGAATGCTTTTTTGTTTGGGTTGGGAGATGATTCATTCATAATCTCACACGTGTTGGTGACCAAGTCATCCACACTGGGGTTATAATCTTCTGGGAAGTCTAACTGAATAGAACCCAGCAGTGGCCCAATAAATGGCTGTACCAGGTTGGTGATGTTCGAAATAAACTTCTCCAAAAAAATCTGCATAAAAGTCTTTCCACCAGATTTTGCGTTCTGCTGGTTATTTATTTGCTGTGCAGTGCTTTCTACATAAGTTGCAAGTATCTCAATGCTTTGAGCTGGGGTTGTGGGGTTGCTAGATAGCGTTTGGATTCCTCCGCCTTCAAATATCCACGAAGGGTCCTCTGGAAGAGTGATTTTTACTTTTTGACAGGATATTTCTAGGATGACTTCTCCTTTCTCCAGCTGCCTGGCCAAAGCTATCCTATTGTACTCAACATCTTCATCGCGGATAAAGCCGTTGTTTGAAAGCGAATACGCATCGACTGCACAAACTGCGTTTTCGATGATTCGATTTCTTTCATCCGCATTGGGGTTTAGATATTCTGCTGCTGGCCCTTCTTTGGGCCCGAAAACCGCTAGAGTGAGGTCTTTTACTATTTTCTGCTTTGCTGTCTGCAGGAAGTTTGTTAATCCAGCCTCATCCATTTTTTGATTTATAGCAGATGCGTTCCCTTTTGCAATTGCGTCCCTACTTGCGGGGTCTGACTCGGCAAGGTTAAATGTTCCTCCAGGCATTTGAACGCCCGCGTACATAACTTGAGTAGCCAGTCCTTCTACGATTGTTTCCTCTAGGAAAGTTCCAGCTTCATCAAGTACACGAGAGAAAAATTGTTGGAATATAACCTCTGGGCTGATTCCCATCGACTCAAGTATCCTCAATAAATAATCGAAAGTGGAAACCTGGTCCAGTTTTGGAATGTTTTTAAACTCCAAAAAAGGCAACTCCAAAAGGCTCTTCATAGAACCTATTTTGGCTGTTAATTCACTTTGTGTGGATGTAAGCGGATTTGATTTTGGGATGTTTAGTGGCATTATTCTTCATTTTCATCAGCACCACTATCATTGCCATTATTTCTTCTTTTTTCCCTACGGTCCTTAACAATATTCTGCATCCTCTCAGCCATGAATCGTTTTTCTTCGTCAGACATAACTGTGTTGTTTATAATTGTTGGTTGGTCTGTCTTATGAATAATCTTACCCATTTCTTTAACGATGTCATTCAGAGTGTTAGATGCGTTAGAGGCGGCTTGAAGATATCCTAAAGCTGACTTACTCATCGTGAACACTTCTTCTTTAGTCTGCATGTCAGCATCAACCCTACGATATCTATCTAGGGCCATATCTCGCTCTTCAACTTTAAATTGAGCCACTTTATTAAGAAGTTCTGCATGGCCGTCTGCGGTCATTTCAATCTTCTTTTCACTTGTAGCTTTAGGGTTATCTGTTGCGTCCATAGCTTCTTTTGTTATAAATAGAGCTTGGAATTTTTATGGTATGTTCAAAAATAAGCCCATTCTTAAAATTGCGTCAGCTCTAACAGACTCTAATGCGCTTTTTACCTCATCCTCTGACATCATGGTTTTGTCTCGCAAGTACTCTACAACAAAAGTATCATATTTAATCATGTCAGCCGTTTGTTGTTGGTCCATTTCTGGGAATGATTCTAAAACACTTACAATAGCGTCGCACACTAAAAAATCTTCATCATCCTCCTGAAGAAGAACTTGAGACTTCGACTCTAATCCATCCATTAGGTAATGATAGAACTTAATGCAATTGTCTTTCGTTATTCCTGTTAGCTCATTCTTAAATAGCGATTGAGCAAGTGTTATAAATGTGAGCTTTTTTAAGTCTAGTTCCATTTACTCGTTTTTCTTTCGTAGGTACTCTGTCTTTTTTGTGTCGTAGATGCCTTTGATTCTTGAAAGTGAATAAGTAACCTCTCTAGACTCTAACTTTGTCTCATCAAGTATTGCATGTCTAATAGATTGTTTAGCATACTTTCCTTCTTCGTAAGCATCTTGATTCTCCATCACTTTCAGAATTGCGTTTATCACCTTTACGTCATTTGGAGGAATGTTCTTTTTGTTGAGCTCATTTTCCATCATGCTGTGAACATATTCGAAAAATTCAAATGTTTCATCCTGTTCCACATCAGCGTCCATTTCAAAACTTTCTTGCCTTTCGGTCTCGTCTTTATGGTCTTCCCAAGAGAGGTTTACAGATTTTAAATCATCTAAATCTTTTTTTCTGTTTTGAAGGTAGTGTTTAGCTACTGTTCCATAGTAAGAAAAAGACTTGGCGCCATTATCAGGGTCAAAATTTGCAAATTTAAGATAAAGGTGGGTGACACACAGTTTCTGAAGTGTCTTCACGTCTACATCGTGACTAAATAGCTTGTAAGTGAAGATGATGTTCTCTACCAGTCGGTAAAGTGGCTTTTCTATATCATCTCTAAAGATTCGCTCTTTCCTTGCTTGGGTTTCTGGGGAGTACGCACCTGTGATTCTATACTCTAATTCAGCTACATAACCGTCATCAATTGTTTCGTCTAATTCCCCACGCTCGATAAGATATTTATCGAGTTTTCTTTCAAGGTAGACTGTGTCAAGGTTTAAAAAAACTTTAACAGCGTGTTCAGTGCCTTGTGTCCAGTACACTTTGCTCTTCTTTTTCTCAATACCATTATCCGCCGTGGTGCCTGTTTCGGATGGACTAATTGTTTCCATTATGCTTCGATATATTCAATTTGTTCATCATCCTCTACGAAATAAGCATCAGTTGCTGTTTTGTGCCAGAACTCAGCTTCTTTCTGAGGCATGCCACCTTTGTCTATAGGAATCTGGACCAGATTTTGAGGAAGTTTGCAACTAGTGTGGCTGTAAGAGTCTCTTCTTAGAATTCTCTGCTCGTAACCCAGCCTTGGAACGTTCATTATCAAAATGTCGTTATAAGCCATCCTCAAGAAAAATTCGTAAGGCGATACTAATTTAATGTTTGACTTCATTGGATATAGAACATCGTCTCTTTCTTCAATCGCATCCTCTTCTTCGGTCATAGACGAGACTTTGTATAAAGCGCCAAGAGGGGATAGGCAGTTGAATTTCAGAAGAAGATTTTGGTCATATTTACCAGCTACCTCAGCCATTCCTTCTGCCCAACAAGCTTCGTTATAGTACCCTTGGAATGCTCCGTGAACTACATTTCGAATTACTGGAGTGAAAATTCCAACTTCTGGATTCTCCGATGCATATATCTTAGCTGTGTGTATCCAGGACGTGCTGTATACGTCTTCTGGCTCCGCGATTGAGAAAAACTCATACCCGCTTTCGACTGCGCTTTGAAATCCTAAGTTAAAAGCCTCTGCAAAATTGGTTACATCCACTAAGTGAATTGTGTATTCCAATGGAAACACAGACGATACTGGCTCTCTTATTAATTCACCTGGTTTTTTAGGGTCTTCTTTTGTCTGTTGGATAGTCGGTTTATCAATTACGCTTTGAAGCACATCTAGCTCCTTTTGGCTTAGGCCCCCGTGCATCAAAAGCACATCAACGGGCTCACGTTGCATTGCTAACGAGTAAATAAACTCATGAAGAGACTCCACCATAGGCAGTTCTCTGAAATACGCTGCAATTAGCGTGTTATGCTTCTTTTGCTCTGTTAAATTCATCGATTCTTTCGTTTTTGTATTCTTCTATAATCTCAAGGACTCTTTTTTCTTCACCTTCTACGGTGTATTTATCAAGCGTTTTTTCATACTCAGCTTGAAGGCTAGTTTCCAAATCTATTTGTCCACTAACCCATTTATCCGCAGCTATTCCCAAAAGCTCTGCTAACCCAAATAGATTCCCATTTTGAGACCAGAATCCGTTTTTATCAGTAGCATATTCTCGTCCTCCTGGTGCATCGAATCCAATTACGTGGGTTCCGCAAGCCATAGCTTCAAGTGGAAGCGTACCGAATCCAGCAATGTCATCTGTATATAAAACAAATGCACAATCTCTCAGTCTTTCTGCGAATTCATTTCGGCTCATTCCGCTCATTTCCATGAATCGGAACCAACGCATATGAGGATTGGCAGCATAGAACATTTTAATGATTGTGTGCATTTTCATTTCTGACTCTGGGCCGCGACCTCTTTGATACCCAATCAAAGGCATTTTGTCGCTGAGCTTTTCAGGCTTATAAAAAATGTCACGATTGATTCCTTGCTTAAGAGATTTGATTTGAATCCCTGGCATAATAGCTCCTATATATTGACTAATGCAATCGGATACAGAAACTACATTATTGATTCCGAAATTTTGCCACATCTGACCGTTCTTCATTCCAGCTAAAACATACAACCAGCTCTGGGCTAGAATGATTCTCTTACACGGTGCGTTTATTGTTCTCTCCATTACATTTGGAAAGCCCTCTGGGATAAACATAAAGTCCTCAGTAGCTAATTGAAGTGAGAAAGTTTGTTTCACCTTTCCGTCTGTGCAAATTATTTTTCCGTCTTTAGACTCTTTCAATGGGAAGAACTCGATGCCTGAGATGTCAAAGTCAACCCAGTTTGGGTTGAATATGTCAAATACTTCCACTTCTTTTTTTGCTTGCTGAGAAGCTTGCATTGATGCCTCTCTGTTCATGCTTGGTTCATACCAAACCTTGACATTGAACCCTTGTTTTTTGTAAGCTGCGGCGACTCTTAAAAGAACTCCGATTCCGCCAGAAGGCTGATTCATTGCTGGACAATAAAAATGGATGTTGAACTCATTTTTCTCTAATTTAGAGATGAGTCCATCGATAACCTCTCCTTTTGTAGGTTCGATTTTTTCCACCACTTTTTCTTGTTCTACTGCTTTTTCCATCGTTGTGATTAATTCGTTTAGAAAAATGTAGTTGAATAAGACCCTAAAATTAAAGGCACAACTTAAAAAAAATGATTTTATGCCCTATTTATTTGCATGCGCTTTAAGTACAGCATCTTAAAAAATATTTCGTGAAATCAAATAAACTAAACAACACAGGTCTGGCAAAGCTCGTTCAAGAGCATGTTTCAGCTAATGGTCGAATCGATGAGATGGAGCAGCACTTAAAAGATGTTGACTCTTTAATTGAGCGATTTGAAAGCGGTGAAGAAATTACTGATGAAGAGCTAAACGAGCTCTTAGGAGGTTTAGGAGCTATTGGTAAGTGGGGTGCAAAAAAAGCAAAATCTGCTATGGGTAGCGCTGGTAAAGCGATTGGTCAAGCAGCTTCAGATGTTAAACAGCAGTATCAGACAGGTCAGCGTGCTTCTGCAATTAACAAGCAAAGAAAAACTGTAGACAAGCAGCAAGGGGCAAACAACGAGAAGGTGATGGATTTAGCTGCAAGAGGAAGGTCTATTAATGATACAATAAAAAAGTATCGAATGGCGTTGAGTAAGATTGGTGCTGAATATCAACAGCTGACAGGGAAAGAGTATGTTCCAGGGCGTGCTATCGCAAATGCTCAGCGTTATATCGATGAATCCCAAAAAAAAAAGTAAGAAAAGTCTATAAAAACAGAGTCGAAGAATCTTATGTTTTAGGTAATTCAAATATTAGCAATGCGTATGCTAACGAGATTATTTCTATCGCAAAAGACCTGGACGAAATGGCGCAGGGAATGCAAAAACTTCTAGATAAGAAGGCTACACTTTTTATTGAACACAAGCAAAAAATTTCAGAAATACGTCAACAGGTAATGAAATTTGACTTCAACCAATTGTTTGCCGTACCAGGTAAATTTGATTCTCCAGACGAAAAGAATTCAGCGGTGCAAGCTGTTTTGGAATCAGTCACAACAAAACTCCCTAGAGTATACGAGATGTTTCCACACTTATGGGACCAACACCAAGGGTATTCTGATGCTAACCGTAAAATTGGTGGAAGAAAAACTTCAGGTATCGTGCCTGGGGCTTGGAATGAAATTGTAAATGACTACGGCGTTATCAACAACGAGAAAGGTTGTATTGAGCTTTTAAGAAAAGTTGAAGAATACAATAGCACTTGGCAAAATGAATTCGAATTGCGTGACATCCAGGAAGAAAGTAAGTCTGGATTTATTGAACTATCTCAAGCTATAGAAGCCGCAATAGGGGCTATTGATTCAAGCATGAGTTACGAGACTCTTGCAGACGCAGTTGCGAAAATAATTAAAGATTCATACGGAGAACATCTGTACGAGCCATTCTCAAGAAGGCTAATGAATAATCTGTACGGAGAATAATAGAAAATTACATCAATGCAAAAAAAAGAGAGCTCTTACGGGCTCTCTTTTTTTTTGATACTGTGTCTATTGCTTGCCGTGTTTTGAAGTCATAGTTTTATGCAAGGACTCAATCTCTTTAGAGGCTGCTGTTTTAAACATAAACGGAAAAAAAGCGTGAACGATTGAAACCCCCCAAATCCACCCGCCAGCTGAGGCGGTCCCAAGTGCAAATAACAAATGTTTTAAGTAAGACATTTTGTTCTCGCTAGGGTGATGTGTGAAGGGGTTTCTCATTACTTTTTCCTCTTGTCGTTTTTCTCTTTCTCGTCATCAATCAACTGGTTCAGTGCGGTCATGTTAAGTGATTCTGACATTTGACCATCCACAGTAACGGTTGATGCAAATAAATCAGATTTCAAGCTAACACCTCTTGACTTCGCATACCCACGAGAGTAAAGCGCATTTGAAATCCCTCTTGAGGACTCTGTGTATGCTTGAGCGCTTGATGTGTCAACGAATGATGTATTCTGAATCCCAAGAGTGTCGGCGGCGTTTAAAGCTGAATCTTTGCTGGCTCCAATGAAAGAAATGGTCCAGTTGTCTTTTTTGTCAACTTCCTTGATAAGGTCTGCAACATCGCTTCCTTTCCATTCAGCAGAGGCGTTTTCATGTCCATCTGTTAAAATCATAATCAAAGCTTCGTTTTCCTCTTTCTTTAGCTCTTTCATCTGTCTTTCTTTTAAACTTGTGACAGTGATTCCAATTGCATCATGCAAAGCTGTTGAGCCTCTTGGGACATATGTTTCTTCGTCTAAAAGCTCAATCTCATCGAGAGGCTTGTCTTTGTAAATGGTTATGATTTCATGGTCGAACAAGCAGAGAGTAATGAAGTACTTCTCCTCAGGAGAGTCTTCCTGCAAAGCTCTTAATGTCCCAATTTGCTCATTGAAATTGTCAATGGTTTCTTTTTTGATTGGATTCATCGAATAAGAACGGTCGACTACAAATGCGTAGTAAGTATTCCCTGGTGTTTTTTCAACAATAGTTTCCTCAACTATCGTCGTCGTCGTCGTTGTGACTTTCTTTGTGGCCTTAGCCTCTTTCGAGTCCTTTTTCTTTTTTGTCATGTTGATGTTTTGCTGTGTTATTGTTCCAGTGCAAATATAAGTAGATAAAAAAATAATTCCCAAGCTGGGAAGTATAATAATTTATTCACATTATATTTTTTCTTTCAACACAATGTTTTTTAGAGCACCATTTTTGTTTAGAGCTGCAAGGGATTCGAATGAAATCGGTGTCTTGTCCCACTTGTTCCAAGGTCTTTCAATTTTTATCAATTCTTTACCCATTGGCTTTGAGTGGATGGCTTCTGGGGTGTCATCTATCAAGATGTCACACAGGTCCCACTTCTCTTCATTGCTGTCGACAAAATGGATGCTTTGCACTCGGCAGTGGTGAGTGCTTAGGAAGGCGAATGTTGCTGGGATTGCTCCTTGTTTACATGTTGAAACCAAAATGGTTTTGTAGAGCCCTTTGTCCCGACCGAAAGCTTGGATTTTATTGACAGTCTCCATTGCATCTTTGTACTGGTCTGCCCTGCCGAATATCTGAAATGGGTAGTCTTCGTAGATAAATTTGTCTAGCACCTCCATAGAGGTTAAGCGAATTGGTTCATCGTCACCTTTGTTGTCATCAAACGAGATAACTTTTAACTTCTTTGGTTCGAATCGATAGTGATTTGTTAAATCGTCCGTGTCCACTGGGAGAGAAAGGAGTTCGTTTTCTTTTTCTTCAATCATTGCAGCTAGTGCGTCCATTTCTTCTTCTGAGAATTCCTCTTTCAGCTGAAAAGTGCTTTCATCTATATTTCCTGATGCAACATCTGTGTGGGTTGGAATATTTCCATCTACTTCGCTTGCGTTGTGAATGAATTTCTTGCGGTATATGAAATCGAACTTAGAAATGAAGTCTCGAATTGTCCCGTCTATGTTTATTGCTACTGTTTTCATTTGTTTAAAATTAATAGTCCTATTGTCCGATGACACTATATCTCATTCTTAGATTTCATCTTTTCGAACTCTTTTAAAGAAGCGATGTAGTCACTTTTTTCGTAATTAGTATCACAAAGAACAAGTAAGACGCTTTTGTCTTCTTTATATTTTTCTTCTGCCCACAGCCCTTTAGGGATTAGTAATGCTGAATTTGGTTTATTCAATAAACACTTTTTCCATGTGGTTCCGTCAAAACAATTTACTTCTACACGTCCTGAAATACAAATTAATAATTGATTTGTATTATAATGAGCATGCTTTCCTCTTGTTGTGTTGATTGGTACATTGTAAACGTAAAATGTTCTTTTAATTAAAAAAACACTATCAAGTCCTGACTCTATAGGAACTAAATTGCCAAGCTCGTCTTTAAAGGTTTTTAGCTGTATCTCTAAAACATCTTCAATTGTTGATTTCATTATTATAGTTTGTTAATTCTAATTCAAAATCTGGTGCGGACTTCGATATTTCTGATTGATACTTTATTGCTCTATCCATTAAATCTGGAATAGTAATAGCTAGACTATTATCTCCTAGGGAAATCTCACAATGTCTACCCATTCTAAAGTCTAAGTTTTTATGATAAAAGCTCTTTGTATTAAATTCTTCACCAGAAGCTCTTGGTAAGTTTTGTATTCGCTTCACGAGTGTATCAATAGAATGTTCTTCGCTAACATGGTTTTTGATATCATCATGAGGCATGGGAGAAGATTCTAGTTGATTCAGCGCTTTCAGAGTTTGTTCAGCATAATATTTATCATGTTGGACACGATAAAAAAAAGGCTCATTATTAAATTTGTTCGGCAGAAATGTAGCTAAATCAGGATGACCTACTACGGGTATGCCACTTGCCCATGCGTAGCTGCATAGTCTCGAATGCCGTTCTCCTTTTGCAGCGTGAATGAAAACTTTTGAAGACTTGTAAAAATGAGCTAAATAATACTTATCCAATGTAAATGGGTAATCATAATCAAAAAAAAGCGCTACAAAATTTCTTCTCTCTTCTCGTGTGAATTGCTTTAAATATTCTTCTTTAGGGTTTTCAGGAGAAGCTCCTTCCTCTGGGATTGAGCAAATTAACATTATTTTAATATCAGGCTTCAATCTGAGTAATTCTTTACAAGTGTTAAAAAACACTTGTAAACGCTTGAACCCAACTGCTCGTGTTATATATAAAACATCAATGTCTTTTGTGCTATCTCCAGGGCGGTAGATTTCTGGAGAAAAATTACAGCAGTCCATATCTAAACAAGACCCTCCCCCCACTAAATCTCCTGGATTGCAAAGGCTGGCATCAAAAAAAGAGTTGTGACTACAAGGTTGCCAATTGTGATGTATCAGATAAATCCATTTATGCTGTTCAGCAATAATGTGGTCAAGTGTTTTATTGTTTATTTGGAGACGGACTTCATTGGAAGTAAAGGAAATCACTCCTTTTGATTCGTCTGGTGTTTTTAGAATGCAAGCCATTATTTTTTTGTATATATTTCTAAAACGTTATTTTCACCAGCCTGAGCTTTGTGAACTAAAGATAAATTGTATCTTTGAACTATGTATTCCCAGTAGTTTTTTCCCATTTTTCTTCTAATATATGGTTTAAACTCGCTTTTTGAGTGTGGATTTTTACCAATAGTAACAATGTCGTGCTCATACTTCGGAGTGTCATACCAGTGAATAGCTACGTAAGTTGCTGCCTTCGACGCTTTGTCCATAATCATATCAGGGCTTTCAATGCATTCAATCATATGAGACAATACAGCGAAGTCGTATTTTTCTTTATTCGAGTTCATAAAGTCAAAAATGTCAGATTTAACTATTTCTCCATCACCTTTTACAACTTCCTTAGCTGCGTTTACCAGCGTCTCTGAATTGTCTACTCCTAAATATTTTATGTCTTGGTTTTGAGATTTTAAAATCGGGTATATTTGAGCGTTTCCACAGCCGATATCTATTACCGACGGAGAGTCAGACACACTCTTCATATATTTGCTCAACTCTATCTTCATTTCTTTAGAGTAATAATGTAAGTAGTCTTTAGCAATCTTATCTGAAGGATTCCATGAGTCTTTTGTTATATCTGTGTTAATATTCATTACTGTTTTTTATTTATGTTGTTTCATTCTTTTTTAAAACCACCTTAAAAGTGTTGTTTTTGTTTTCTTTGTGAAAAATTTCATAACCTAAAGATTTGTTAGATTCATAAAAATCTTTCCACTCTGACTCTGTTTTTATGTTTATATGAACATTATCAAATCCGTTCTGCCTTGATATACCATCTAAATGAGCTGTCCCCATTGCGTTGGCATGAAATACCCATTTACTAGTTACTCTAAGTTCTTCCTTAAGTGTTTCTAGCTCCCATTTAACTGGAACATGTTCCATTCCATCTAAATGCTGCACAATGTCATAGGAATCATTTTCCATATCTATTTTATGACAGCTCATGTGAAATGCATTTATACCTTCTTTTTTAAGTTCTTTTACAACCCAGTCAGAGATATCTATACCAGCATACTTCACCCCTTCTTTGTGTAGGTGTTTAACTATTTCACCACTACCTAATCCTACCTCCAGGATACTAGCTCCCTTACTGTATTCTTCCTGCCATATTTTATGAAATTTATCTGAGTCGTTTAAAAGAAGATTTAGCTGTCTACCATACCCTGTTTGGCTTTCATGAAGCCCTGTGTATTGGTGAATAGAGTTGTATTTATCTTGCTCATGCTTGAATAAGTCAGTCATTTTGTTTTTTTTGTTGTATTAAAGTTTCTATCATAAACCAATCTTCTGGTTCATCTATTTCTAAATAAGTTTCTGGCGAACACTCTACCATACCAACTTTTCCGTAAAGCCTGCATGAATTTTCGATTACACCTTTTGCTCTTGAGATATAAAAAGCTCCATTTTCAACTAAAAACCCATCCCACTCTTGTCTTCTAGGGCGCTTATGAATATTATATGTAGGCGTCCCGTCTTCGTTCCATATAAATCTTTTTTGCCTAACGACACTTAAAGATGAATCATAGCCTTCGTTTAGCACTTGCTTAATTCCTGTATCCAATTCTTCTACATCCACAAGCGGAGATGTAGCTTGTATAAAAACTATAACATCTTCTGGTTGTATGGTTTTAGCAAATTCAATAAGCACGATTTCACTAGAAGCTTCATCAGTAGAAGATTCTTTTGACCTAGAAAACATTTCAGCGCCTTTACATTTCTGGAATATATCATCCAAATCTGTTGCTACGATTACACTATTTACCAAGGTAGACTTATTTGCTGTGTCAATAGACCATTGTAATAGAGGTTTACCATTTATGAGCTTTATGTTTTTTGTGGTATACTCTTACTCCCTGAACGTGCTGGTATAAATGCGTAAATATTCATAAATTAAAAATAATATTGTGTAATAGCTTTTCTTTCATCTGCTTCAATTACTTTCCCCCTATGAATATAAGTGGTATCCGCTAATATAACAGTTCCTTTAGGCCCTGTTATGTTAACAAGCTCACAAGATTTATTTGTTTCAACTATACTATCTACAACATCGTCTGCATATCTAGTATTATAAGATGCAGTTCTAGGAGTGGGGTATCCTATGTGTCGTTTAGAAGAATTAGTAATCCATTGAAAATTTCCTTGAGACTCGTCAACATCAGTAAGGTACATGATAGATTTAAACTGGCAATCATGGTTGTCTCTGTGCCACCCTCCTCCGCTACTGTTAGTGACTCCTTTTTTAAATTTTAATTGATTTATCAATGTTTTTTTTAAATTACCAGCCCTGCTTGTATAAGAGTTGCTTAATTTATTTAAAAGAGCATGGTCAGCATAGTTGTCTTTTATAAAAGGAGAAAGTTTTTGTGCATGAAAAATACGTTCGTCCTTAGAGCAGTCTTCTTTATCTAAAACATCTATAAGATTCTTGTGTTCGATAAAAATCCTGTCGAATTCTGATGCAATATCGTCAACAACCTCGCTTGTGAATAGGTTTTTAATTATTACTATACCATCATTATTAAGCGCTTGTAAAAAAACGTCATGAGAGTTTTGAATAGAAAAATCTATAGCTTGTATTTGTTCCATATAATTATAAAATGTTTTTATATTCGTGTAATAGTTTCAAAGCTTTATATGCTCCAGCGCTTTTATGGAGGTGTCCACTCCATATTTCTGTCACCCAAGAAAAGTTAAAACCTTCCATCTCCTTAATTAGAAGAGGAAAGTTGATGTCCCCAAGGCCTATTTGCACACCTTCTCCGTTAATTCCGAGAGCATCTGATATGTGCAAATGCTTAGCAATAGGCATTACAGTTTTTGTGTATTCAATCAAGTCTTTACCATGCTCTGCGCAATAAAGTTGAGCATGGCAAACATCATATGTCATACCAAGATTGTAGTGGTCGCAGAACATTCGCATATCTTCTGCTGACGCAAATCCATGCTGGTACCATTCTCCTCCTAAGTACCAGGGTCTTGATGGTAAGTTTTCAGGCATAATATCTACAACATCTTTGTATACATCAAACTCTCTGAAGTTTTTTATAGCATTTTCCATCATCTCGGTCGTATCATCCATCTTGCGAATGTTTAACGACATACCGCCTAAGTGGACGACAATTCTAGGCTTTGTAGATGGAAAGTGCTTATGTAAAAGCAGTGTCTTGCTTATTGTTTTATGCAGAATATCTTGCGACCGTTTTACTTTATCTAAATCGTTAGAACAAATGTCAAATAGCTCTCTGTCAAATATTTCTGGAGCATGAACTATTAGCTGATGAGGATTAGGGGTTATTTCAGGTTTGAAATCAATGTCTAAATCGTTTTGAGAACAGTGGAATTCGACAACTGGAGCAGGTAATGTATCATATGTCTCAAAGTCGTGAAATCTACATTTAAAACCCCAATTATTTGAATATTCGAAATTCTCCCAATCTGCTACCTCTATTATATCTTCAAAATTATACTTCGTTATATATTGCTCTTTATTTACAGAGTTGTTCAACACTTTCCCATAATAGCTTTTTATCTCATGAGGGAATATTCCTTTTCCTGGGGATTTAAACACAACATCTTCTTTTGTGAGAACATGTCCTGGTAGTAATTCTGTTTTTGCTACGGCTGATTTGGCAAACAATTCTTTGTTCAGGGTTTCAGCTTGGTTTACCTCTTTCTTATTTCCTATTGACAACTCAAGCATTCGAATATTGTGAACCATAGTCTTCCACTCTTCTGGAAGCATTGATGCCTTGTGGTCAGGGCCTTTGCTTAAAGTGTCAAAAGTTATATGTTTTTCTATTATTCTGCACCCCAAGCTAACCGCTGCGATAGGAATAAAAATTCCTCTTTCATGACCAGAGAACCCTACAACTTTGGAGTATTTTTTCAATTTCTGTATAAATCCTAAATTCAAAGATTCATATGGTGATGGATATGTAGATTGAGTATGAAGAAGTATGTATTTTATCTTTTTATCTGAAAAAATAGTTGCACATGTAGAAATGTCTTCTTCGCTCCACATTCCTGTTGATATAATAACAGGTAAATTATAAGTAGCACACTTTTCTATTAATGGAATATTTGTCATATCCGCTGATGATATTTTAAAAGCAGTAACACCTATGTCTGCACAAAAAACAACTGAATTTTCATCAAAAGGGGTTATGATAAGGTCAAGCTCTAGCTCATCACACAGTTTTCTAATTTGTAAATAGTCACTTTTTGACAACTCAGTTTCTTTTAAAAGCGGAATTAGGTAGTCAAAGCTCCATTCAGAGTTGTTTGAGTCCTCAAGCACATCTGAGCTGTATATGCTTGGTAAATCTCTTTTTTGAAACTTTACTGCATCAACTCCAGAATCTTTTGCAGCGTGTATTAGTTTTATAGCTTGAGAAATGTCCCCATTGTGATTTATCCCTATTTCACATATAATGTAAGTTGAGTCTGATTTACCCTCAAGTATATTATCTATTTTATTGGTTCTATACATTGTTTCTCCAGAATTTTAATGTGTCTTTTATAGTTTCTACTAGAGTGTATCTAAATTTAAAACCTAACTCTATTATTTTTCTATTATCTGAAAGAAGAATGTTGTTTAACTTATTTCTTTCATTGATTGTCTGACGATTAACTATCTTTACCGCTGTTGTTACGCCAGATTCTTTTATAGCTGTGTCTAGTAAATGCTGTATTCGTGTAATATTTCCAGAACCAATGTTATAAACCTCTCCTGTGTTTCCTTTCTCAAAAATTAGTTTATACGCCCTAGCTGCGTCTCTACCATCAATAAAATCCCTTTGACAGGAGAGGTCTCCAACGTTTAAAACAGCCTCAGCTCCTCTTTCTATTTCAATCAACCTTGAAGCAAATGCAGATAGCACAAAAGACTTTCTCTGCCAAGGCCCTATAGCATTAAACTGTCGTACATAAACAATCGGAAGCCCTTTGCTATAGTAATACATAGAAGTGTTGTATAGAAACACTTTACTTAGCCCGTATATAGAGGAAGGGTATAAAGAACTTTCTTCTTTTAACGCTTCTGAACCTTTCGCATATTCTGCTGCTGAGCCAATGATTATTATTTTCTCAAGAGACTTTAGGTTCTTTAAATTTTCATATAATTGCTCCAAGGCAACAGCTATGGGAGTGACATTTTCTTTAATTGACTGATTAATCGTGTTGTTGTCTTTTACTAATGAATTTCCCTTGGCAAAAAGAATGTAATTAGGCTGAAATTCCAGCGCATAGTCATAAATGTTTTTTGAAACCTTCTCTTGCCTGCATTTAAATTTAGGCAAATCATGGTTATGATACAGTACAAACACTTCGTTTTTTGAGTTTGAAAAAACATCACTAACATGTCTTGATAAAAAACCTGAACCAATTATAAGGATTTTTTTATTCATATTTTATTTTTTCACTCCAATCACTTTCTGGAATGGCATATGCCATTCCAGAAAGTGTAACTTCATTGTACAAGTTGGTTAATAATTTTAAAGACTCTTCTTTAGGGCGAATCAAGGAGCAGTCAAGCTTCATTTTCTCAGTGTCGATTATACTGCAGAAAGTTGCATCAATCAAATCTTTATCATGTAAGTATTTGATTAATGAAATTTCTACATTAGCATTGTGCATTGTTTTGTTGATGGATAATTTATTGATTTGGTGGTTTTCATTTTCTTCTGTTTTTATAGAAAACCCTATTATAAAAGGCTTTACACCGCAATTTATAGATTGAGTTATATATGAAAATCCGCACCTGAGTTCAAAGTCTATTTTTATCGGTATTTTATTTTTAGTTATTATCTGTCGCATAAAACTTGTATTATTGGAAGGATATGTTACAAAACTGCTTTTTGTTTCATGAATGTATTCTTTAAAAGAATCTATCACCTCTTTATTTACGATTGAATCATACACAGAGAAGTCTTTATCTAGATAATGCTTATACACATGACAGTTCAGCACTTGAACACTAGATTCCCTTGTTCCATATCCAACATTATTCATTAACATGTTATTTCTAACTATTTCTTCAAAAGAGTCAACAATACAGTTTAATGATTTTTTATAATGCTTTGACCCGCATATAATCGTTGCATTTTTTTGTAAAATTAAATCAGACATGATTCGTTTTTTTTAAACTAAGCTTTGATGCGAGTTTTTCTACTATTTGCTTCACTTTTTTGCGCTGCTCTGTTGTTGCCAGCGGGAATGGTGCGCGAGTACAAGGTGCTTGTAGTCCCATTTCTTGCAGCGCCGTCCTAAAGCCTAAGTGCCATCCTATATTCATAAGAGCTTCAAAGCCCTCAGCCTCGCGAGCTAGGTAGTAACGAGTTGATAAACCTTGCTGTTTAAGGTCTAAGTAGTTTATAGCATATTCTGGAAAAAGGCTTCCTATACCAGTTAAGAATGAGCATGCTCCATTATCATGTTGCATTTCAAACCTGCTCATAGAGCCTTCTGCTAATATTATCGCAAACTCTTCTGTTTTAACATCTTCAATTACTTGAGTAGCTTTCGCCATGTGAGAACTTTCCTCTTTCATCCCAATGATGTTCGGGTGAGAAGCTATTTCGTTAATCAAGTTGGCTTCAAAATCTACTGAGTAACCATGTTTTGCATGCTTCATCGGTTTCCCGTCAAACAAGCAAGGTCTTTGAGCGTGGTCAGTTAGCTCAAAGAAATAGTCCATAACTATGGCATCGTCGTAATACCTCTCTGGATAAAGCCACATGTAATAAACCTTGTCCAAGTGGTCTGCTGCAATTCTTTCAAACTCCTCTACAAACTTCTTTGCAGTTCTGGTGTCATACGCAGGGACTCCAACGACCACTTTGCCAGGAAAATTCTCAACCACAATGCGATTGAACTGCAATATCTCTGAGAACCCTAAAAGATTGTATGCAGATGTTCCCGCTGTCGTCATTACAATTTTAGCTTGTTTAGAGGCGAGGTGCTGAACATATAACCCAATTTGGGGTAAATCGAGCTCGTTTCCGTGTTTCGCTCCATCATCTCCCAAATAGGTGTCAGTAAATGCTGGTGGGATTGGGAATATAGGTGTTGAAAATATTTCTTTATGTTGCTTTTTTTCCATTTTTAACAGTTGTTGTCAGTATAATATATTTACTTTTCCTGTACTTTTTCAAGTATAATAGGAATTCTCGTTCTCTATTGCAGCTGTGACAAGACTCGTTTAGGTCTCTATCTTAAAGGTAATGCGTGATTACAGCTCCTTCATTTACGCTGAACCCGTAAAGGCTTAGTACTATTCCAGGCTCTACGCAAGCATAAACCATCATAATTCCAACAGTGGAAATTTTATTATTTTCAGGGATGCGAGCACAGCCTCTATTGAGATATCCGACATCAAATTTATTTACATTTGAACTGCTGCCTACGATTGCGACATTCGTGTGTGAGTAAACTTTAGGATTGGTCCATTTCATATCCATTCACCATTTTCCCAAGACCTAGCATTAATAGCTTTATCATCAATAAAAACATCAAAAGGAGGCTTGTCCAATCTTAAATAATGATATTTAAGACCTGCTTCGTCAAGCTGTTTCTCCGTCAAGTCTCTCCAATCTATCCCTGTCTTTGCTCCACGCGCTGTCCACACAGTGATGGTGTGGCCTTGGTCAAATAGTACGTTGATTTTATTGATATTTTCTGATATAGACGTAGCTCCTTCGTAATCCATACCTTCTGTTTTCATCAGAGTCTCATCTATATCTACATAAACATCCATTGTTGTATTATTTTTTTATTGTAAGTCTATTTCTGTATTTATAATTTTTTGCGCTCTCGTATGTAAAACACTTTATTAACCGTTATCTGCGTAAAAATCTTTAATAATGTTGACAACAAACTCAACTTGCTCTTCGTTCATAAAAGGGTGCATTGGGAGGCTTAGTATAGATTTTGAGTTTTTCTCAGTGTTATTGTTTTCATACCCAAAAACCAACCCTTTATTGCAGACGCTGCTTTGAATGGAAATTGGGTAATGGATTACTGTGTGAACGCCATTTTCTATTAAGTGTTTTTGGAGTTCTTCTCTGTTTTCAACTCTCAAGCAATAGATGTGAAACACTTGTTCTTCTGAATATTCAGCTTCGATAGGTAGTTTTATCTGCTTGACATCTTTAAGTTTTTCACTGTAAAGAGCAGCGATAGAGCGGCGTTGAGAATTCCACTGGTCTAAGTGAGTTAATTTCTCTTTTAAAAAAATAGCTTGGATACTGTCCATCCTATTATTCCATCCATCAACAATATGTTCATATTTTTTTATACTACCTAAATTTCTGAGAGCAAGAAGCCTTGTTCGATACTCCTCGATATTAGTAGTAATAACTCCAGCGTCTCCTATGGCTCCTAAATTCTTTCCAGGGTAGCAACTATATACACAAAGGTCTCCATATTGTCCAACCATTTTCCCTTCGCTTGTTCGAGCTCCATGAGCTTGAGATGCATCTTCAATCACATAACATTTAAACTTTGATGCAATGCGCGAAACTTCTTTCATATCAGATACGTGTCCATATAGGTGGACGGGCAATAAAACAATGTTGTCAAAATCTTTTCGACGGTTTTCTAGGTGGGTTTCTAAAAGTTTTGTGTCTATTTGAAAATAATCATCATGGTCAATAAGCTCTATATCAAAATCTCCGTGTTGATATTTAACAGAGTAGATATCAGCAATATATCCATTTGCTGGCATTATCACTTGAGTCCGACCTTTGAGCTCAAGTGCTTGAAGAGCTAATTTAAGGCCGTCTGTGCCATTAGAGCACCCGATAGCATAGTTTGTACTGGTATACTCTGCAAACGCTTCTTCAAAAGCCTCCACTTCGCCTCCGCCGATGTAGTAGCCTTTTTGAAAAAATGCATCCAACTTTGGTTGAACCACATCTTTAATTGCATCCCACTGCGCTCCTAAGTTATTGAAATCAACTTTAACTTGTTTTCGTACTTTTCCTTTGCTCATTGTTCTAGAATTTTTAATGTTGTTTTCGTTAGATGATGTTGTTTATCCATGTCTTCTTTTGTCATTCTAAAAAATGCTTGGATAGAATTTTCTAAAGGAGAAGATTTGGCGTCTGATGTAATGATGTTCGACTTATTTTTCCTTTTTACTACTTTCGTTGTCATTATACGTCGGCTGTTTGGCATTCTAATTCTAAAATAAAGTTAGACAACCATCCCCAGGGAGCCAAATATTTTTCCCACAATTGTCTATTATATGTTTGTAATTTTGTAATTACGAATCTATTTCGTTCCATCCAAGCATCGATATGCTCAGCAATGTTTGGTAGCTCGCTTTCTGGTATAATGATGGCGCAGTCCTTGTAATTGATTTGGTCTTCGAATGGTAATATTTGGTCGGAATCTATTATTAAAGGAATTCGGCCCATCATCATTGTTTCGTAGAGTCTATAGGAGAAGTTTCCTGCGCCTCTTGCACAGAGAATAAACACGTTGTTTCGAAGATTGTCTATGAATTCTCTTCGGGCCTGACCCTTGGGGAGCTCTGGTGCCCAGAATCCTTTTCTCAGAATGAAATCTGTTTCTAGAATGGTTTGTTTTCTGAGTTTTTGTATAGCTTTTCTTCTCACGGGGATAAACGCTTGGCCACAGAATCCAACAGACAACTGTTTATTTGGGTTATCGATTATCTTCGATTGGTCGTAAAAATCTCCTGTGAACGCTGGAAATGCATATTCATTCTCTTTTCGGTCTCTGGTGTTGAATGATGTTCGAAACACATAACCTTGTTCTGGCCTAACATTTATTGGGTTTTCATCGTCATCGTTGTAAATCACAATTATCTTCTTCCCTGCGTCGTTTGCTTCTTTGATTAACTCTTTGGTCTGAAGGGTGTCTTCATATTTATAAGGAAGGACTGCATAGTCACAATCCTTCAAAGATGCGTATTGAATGATGGAGTCCCCGCTGGACATTACTCTTGAGAATCTGTCGTTGTGAAGTGGCTCCTGGGGCCAGTTTGATGTATCCTCAAAAGGCATACAGAAGATGGTCTCGGTCATCCCTCCATCTTTTCCTTTGAAAGCTTTTTTGTTGTAGTATATTTTGGTCATACCAGTTTTCGTATTAACTCCTTAGCTCCTCCAGCTGACTGGAAGTGAAGAGTGTTAAAAACGACATTCTCTCCAGTAATTATGTTTTTAATCACGGGCATACCGTCAATCATTTTGAATTTTTTAACAAAAATCTTTCTACCTAACCCTATGTCTTGTTCAACCATTTCGTACTCAACTCGCTCTTGGTTCTCTGCCGCGTTGATGTTGTGGTCAAAAGTGGAGCCTTCAAAAACGGATGTCATGCATTCGACTTCGTTTTCTTGAGCATACAAATACAATAGAGTCATGTCGCAAATTCCGCCTGGCTGTTTATTTTTGATGTGATGTGCTTGCTTGCGTTTGAGACGTTTTCGAGCAGATTTTTCTACATACTGAGCCTTCATAAACACCCAAAGCTTCTCTAACTCTGTAACCGTCATGTAGGACGTGTGCGCGGAGCAACTCCAGCGATATTCTGGCTGGTGAGTTGGCACGCTCATCCCTATTGAGTTGTGACGAATTCTGGCAGTAATATTCTCGTTTAGGTTTTTGAAAATCAAAACATCTGAATCCAAATAAACTGCTGCTATGTGCCCTTTTTCTTTTAAAAGGTTCAGCATCATTTTCCACCTTACAATGCAAATGTGTTCAACCCAGGCTGAGTTGGTTGACATGTGCGTGTATGTGTCTGTGAATTCCTGAACTCCTTCTAAGTAATCTTCCGATTGGACCACTTCAATTCCTTCGTACTTAACTTTTTGGTCCGTAATCAAATAGACTGTGTCATGAAATTTCCTCGCTTGCTTCAAGACAGGCTCCAAATACCAGGCTGCTCCAAAATGGATAAAAACTATTGGTAGGTTCATAATGATAACTCTATTGATTTATGAAAATTCTCTGGGCTCAAGTAGTTGTCGTAAACATCTTTCATCGCAACACGCATGGTATTTATGTCGCTCAAAGAGAACTCTTCTAATACTTTTGAAATGGTCTTTATCTTTTTCTCTGGGATAGTAACCGAGATTAGGGCCCAATCAATGTCTTCGTGTAAAGGTGGTCTGTATCCATCTGCTATGATAACAGGTATTGTGCCCATAGCCATCGCCTCAAACATTCTAACCGAGCTTATCCCTGTTCCTCTCGGACAAAGAGCAAACTCACAGCTAGCCAATGCGTTTGTGTAATTTTTTGAGAACTCCTCTCCCAAGTTTACATCTAGACCCCAGTGGACTCCACTGTCAGTACATTGGTCAGGAAACAACTTTACTATTCCCTTCCTAGTGTGATGGGTTGTGGTCGAACCTAGGAATCCAAACAGTTTCGTGCGACCGCAAGGCTGCTCAGAGACATTAACAGGGAAATGCGGAATAGATATTACATTATTGCTGTCAGTGGCATGTGGGCTACACATGACGCTGTTGTTGTCTACTTGCAGTTGATTCACAAGAATATGCTGACACACAAGTATTTTTTTCTCCTTCGGGTCCAAAGAGTCTATGACGCTCTGCGTTGCTGGGGCACCAATGTTATTTATCATGTGAGCCAATGGCAGCATGTGAAGAACCCAGTCATCACTAATAGTGGATTCCTTCAGCTTTTGAAACATTGTTTCTTCTGTCGGAATGTATGGGTCTTTGCCATAATTGTGTTCTACTACTTTCATAGTTGAATAAATGTAATCTCTGTTCGTTTAGGGTTTGTTTTCAAAATGACGTAGTCATTTTCCTTCATCATCTCAATCATTTTTTCGGTATCTATTGAGATTTATCATCCAAACAAAAATGGTGAAACTCTACGCATATTTGCTTAATTCCTACACACTCTTGAAGACACTCATATTCAGAACCCTCTATATCCATTTTGATGACGGAAATATTGCTATAACGTTCTCTAAGTTCTTTGAATGAAACACATTTAGCCGTATAAGTTTCTCCCCCAACGCTAGCGTGATTTGGAAGAGCGCTCTCACTAACCCAGTCGGGGTTTGTATTTTTATGCATCACTATCTCTTTCACTCCGTGTGGGGCCACAGCCTTTTCTAGTAGTTCGAAGTTTTTTGGATTTAACTCATTAACATGATTAATGCTTTTTTCAGTTGGGTCCACTCCGACTATTTGTATTTTTCGATGTTCTTGGAGCTCTAAGGGGAAAGTAATGTCTTCTCCTAGGCCAGCATCGATTATAAAATCGCCGTCTTTAATGTGGTCTAAATCTACGGTCCAACCGCCGTAATCGGTTCCAAAGTGTCTTATATTAGGCATATGTTTTCATTTGTTGCTTTACATACTCAAACATCTCTGCTTTCTTCTCTACTCCAACAGTGAAGTTTGCGTGATGCGCCATTATGTTTCTTGGTAGGATAAAGTTTTTTTCTCCATTCCAAACTTTCGCTCCGTTAACTGAGGCGATTGTAAAATATTTATCCTGGGGAAGCAATTTATACCGCACTCTACCCTTGTGGACGTTCATGGCTACTTGGTCGTTTGCAAAGTCAGGAGTAACCTTGTGGATGTGTTTTAAGAATTTCTTCATAACCTTTGTTCCTCTTCCGATGAAAAGTCCAGCGCATATTGTTCCGTTATCAGATTGAGCAACCATATCAGTCTTGTCATCTATATACGTCAGTATGTCATCGTGGAAATTATCAAAGAACTGAATGTCACAATCGGCAAAAACAAATGGTTGGTCTGAATTTTCTTCTGCGGCCCGAATCAAAATATCGACTTTATCAACCATTGTGTCGTTGAAACCTTTTGTTCCGAAATCTCCGTTTCCTTTTTGACCCACAACTGTAACGTCTAACTCAAAGTCTTTATCCAAACCCAATCGATTGAATGACTCCAGAAAATAATTTTCGTAGAGCTCTCTGTGGGACTCGCTATAGAATGTGTAGATTTTCATCTGAGCTGTCTTTTTATGTTTGATTTAAAATCTTCCGAAACGGTTTTAAGCTCACTTCTCATTAAGTCTAGCTCAGACGAGTTTGGGTCTCGCTTGATTAATTCGATATTGACGATGTCGTGTTTGCTTATTCTGTTTCTGCATATCATTCTAATTCCAATCACGGGAATAAAAAATCTAGCGTTTGGGTCCGCTATGGTGTCGACGATTAAATCCATCATAGTATCTGGGAAAACAGGCATAATTTCTAAGTTGTACTCTTTGCTTTTCAGCCTTACCGCTGTTTCTAAAATGCTATGATTAATTTGGTCGAACCGTCTTAGCTGTACATAATCGAACTCCCCTGAGTTGTTTTTTACTCCTTTAATCCAAACTTGGAAATCTGCAAATGTCTTTACAGATTTCAACCGAGTTAGATTTACGATTGAATTACTTACTTTCATTATTATGTTTGTTTTAGAGCGAACCTTTTATTCTTTCTATCTTCAAAAGTTGTCTTATCAACATGAATAGGACCTTCGTTTTTCTGGTAAAGACCGTCCATTTTCCCAAATCCCCACGCCCAATGCTGGTGCTCAATAATGACCATTGGTGAGTAGTGAACTTTATTTAGAGCCCTGGATACTTCCATGAATTCGTTATCACAATAAAGCGATACGTAAGATGGGTGGTATATGTACCCGAACCTATTATAGTATTTTTTTCCGAGTATGCAAAGTGTGTTCAGTTTATCTCCCTGGTGTCCGTCGTTAAAATGGAGCACGCCATCAAAGTCTGGGAAATGTTTTTTGAAACCTTTTCGAATATGCATGTCATATCCTTGAATCTTTGGCATCATATCATCCGACACCAGCACCACGATATTCCAAGGTTCTTCGTGCTCTTGGATGTCTCTGTTGCAAGCGAATATTTTCCCTTTGGATTCTCCCACAACTGCGTTTAGATTCTTGTACTCCGATAATCTCTCTAACACCTCAGGGGTGTTTAATATTTCATCGTCGTGGTCAATCGAAATAAGGAATGTGAAATTTTTTTTGTCCACCATTAGACCGTAGTACTGGTCGAGTTTCTCGAAAAGTTTGCCTTTGCGCTCTCGCGCAGGAAACTTAAATAAGATATGTGCGTCTTTCCAACTCATTCTACAGCTGCGTCTTTTTTACCTGTGAGCAATCGAAGTATGCCTATATCTTTATGAATCTCTTCCGTTTTTGAAATATCGAAAAAATGAAGCTTGTGACGTTCTCCTTTCATTAGCTGAATATTAGTGAGCATTTTTGTGAGAAAGGAAGTTTTTTCGTTTTGGTCTGGCTTCTGTGTGAACAAAACGCTTTTTTTTGGACACAGAGATTTATGTCGATGATAATTGCCGAACATTTGAAACCCTTCCTGAAGGTCCTCTCGTGTTGTAAACGGAATTGCTTTGATTATTTTGGCGATTTCCTTTTTACGGTAGATACTTCCAGCGATGGAAAAAGGTTCATTGAAATCAACATAATGGACTGTCCAGTCATATTTAAGAAGCTTCCCCGACTTGCCTTCTGGCTTAAAAATGTTTTCAGCTCCTAAAGATGAGTTTTTCTTAATGTTCTCACCAAGTCTTGTGTGAATAGATAAGACCTCTTCATCTGAAAAAGTTTTGTCTAAGTCTGGAATAACAAAAGCGCGATAGAACACATCTTCTGTTGTGCAAAGACAAACATAGTCTTGGTCTGTTCGCTCGTTGATGTCTTTCAGAAAAGCATCTTTGTAACTGTCTACTTTTACAAAGTCTAGTTTTTCGCTTTTGTATTCACGAAATATTAGCTCGTACATCAAGGAATAATCCGATGTAGAAGCTTTGTATATTATTGTAGTGGAGTAGTCTCCAATTACGTTCTCCTTTAAGCTCTGGAGAAAGAGGCGTGTATTAAACGCGGAGTCCTCTGAGAGGGCAATAAATTTCAACATTGTTTTCTGCTTGCCTGGCTGGCAATAAAAACTTAGGAAATGTGCTCGTCGATTTTGTCACTTAACGCTTTTACTGTCTGCATGCCTATAAGAGAAGCTACGCTCTCTCCTTCTTTGATTAAGAACATCTGAGGAATACTTCTAACTTTGTACTCTTTTGCGAGCTCAGAGTTTTCGTCCACATTAATTTTAACAATGCGAATGCTATCATATTTATCAGCAACTTCATCAAGTACTGGACTAAGGGCTCTACAAGGCCCACACCAGTCTGCATAAAAATCTACAAGAACGAGGGTGTTTTCTTGGATTGTTTGTTTGAATTCTGCGGTATCTGCATTTGCTACTTCTGCCATTTTGTTTGTGTTGTTGTAAGTGTTGTAATCGTAAATAAGATTATAATGCTAAAGTAACAAAATTCTTTTTCTATGCCTCAATCCGCGTCAACTAAAAAACCTCTATTCCACTTTTCCCAGCTATTTACTTACACAGCCAGAGTTTATATACCTCTAAGCTGGGTGGAAAGAGAAGCAAAATCAACTTTTTCTTAATATTTATTACAAAACACACACTTCGATGTCTAAGAAATTAAGTCCGACGCTTGTACAGGAAGCTATCCTTGCAGAAGCAAAGGTAATCAAGAGAAAAAGAGAAATCTACACTCAGCTGCAAGCTTTGAATGAAGAGATTCAACAGCTCGATGAGCGTGGCATGGTAGGGACCTTCGGTTTTGAAGGAAACCCTAACGACCGAGTTCATACTTCAAAAACTGGGTTCGTAAACGACTTCCAAAACATTTCACACGTTGCCAGGTTGGCAGCTGAGTTTGCTGAGGCTGACGCAATAGATGAGTCAACCCAAGAAGAGAATACAAGGCTAAGAGCTAAGCTTGATGAACTGCAGGCTCAGTTGGATGAATCCAACAAAGCAGTAAAAGCGGAGAAAGCAGAAAAAAACTAAGTAATCAATCCCGATAACACAATCATGAAAAAAGTAATTGCAAAATTAACAAAAACAGAGCTTAATCAGTTGATTGCTGAAGAGTATGCAAACCTTAAGAAGGTAGTATCGCTTAAGGCAAAAAGGAAGCTATCCAAAAAGAGATTAAGCAGCTAAAAGAGTCTTACGGGCTTAGTGAGGTTGAGGTTTCTGGTCACAAAGATAAAGGAGATGCCTATTTTATGAAAGGTCTTCCAGTTCAAAAATTCGAAAAGAAAGGGACTCACTTGAAAGAGATGGACCTTGACGATGAAGAGATGGACACAGAGATGGACACAGAGATGGGTGAAGAAGAATGTGGAGAAATCGAAAGCATGCTTCGCGACCTCGGTAGAAAGCTTGACGCACTAGTTGACGGAAATGAAACACCTGTTGATGCAGGCATGGAAGACATGGAAGACATGGGTGGAGACGAAGAAGAGCTTGAAGTTGACATGGGTGGAGACGAAGAAGAGCTTGAAGTTGACGAGCAGTCACAAATACCAGTCGCAGGAGGCGATGATTCTTTTTCTGAGGAAGATATTGTTTCTGATGAAGATGACGAAGACACAATCGACGAACAAGACGGAGAAACTGTGGTTAACGCTGCAAAAGAAGACACCGTTAATGATAACATGAGTAAAGTTGATAACAAGAACGCTGAGGCAGACAAACTCTACGAGGGAGCTGGTAAAGGCAGAGGTTCTAGACTTAATCCAAAAGGAAGTAGGGTTATCAACGAAGAGCTTCAAAGAATGCGAAAACTCGCAAATCTTATTTAATAATAACCATGAAAAAACAGTTTCGGGATATACTGAGAGAGAGTCTACAAGAGCAGGCTATTTCTGCTAATTTCGACTCTAAGATAAGCGAAATTGATATTCTTATAGACGCTCATGAGCGTGCGCTTGAAAAGGCTGATAAGGATATGAATACTGAGGACCAACCTGCACACAGTGAGGCTTTAAATCGTAGAATCTCGGAACTCGAAAAGCTTATTCCTTTATACGCTAGGAAGGAGCAGTTGATGATTCAGACGCTTGATGCAAGCAGGGGAGAGGCAATTGACGCAGTTGACTATGGAGCAGCAGCGGCAGGATAGAACTCTCTTACATGGAAACAAAAAAAAGGCAACCTTTACGGGTTGCCTTTTTTTGTTTGAACAAATTAACTTAGGTCAACAGCTCTTTTCCATCATCAGTGATAATTTTTTCATCACTTCTTTCGACGATGTCGTTGTTTCGTTTTACCTTTTTGGTTATCTTCTTTAGAGAACCAGACTCAATTTCTTCTGGATTTATAAGGTCTTTCTTGTCGCTCATGATTGTTTATGTTAATAGTTCTCTCCCGTCAAGGGTTTGAATTTTGTAATTTTTCTTCTCTTGTAACTCTGTTACGGAATGGGCCATTCCAAATGATTTCTCCTTCTGTTCCATCACTCTGTCTTCTTGACTCATTAATCCGTCATGAAGTGTTTTTGCCTTCTCAGCTTTTTCTGGTTGCTGTTGTCCAGCAAAACCATATGCACCTAAAATGTTCATGTTGTGTTTTCATGTAAATAGGCTGATTTTCACAAACATTACCTTATACCCGTTAGTCTCTACTTCTGTGCTTGCTGGGGCGGAGTTAGCTTTTTAATTCAAGTTTATACCTCTTCATAACATCTATTAGAATACCTGAGCGAACGATTTCATCTTCTGTGAATTGTATAAAACCAATTTTTGGAAGGCCTTGAAACCTATTAAAAGCATCGTCTAATCCTGAGCGCTGACCATTTCTTAGATAAAGGTCTGTTTGGTCTGTGTCTCCGATAATTATAAGCTTTGAACTTTCTCCTTTACGAGAAATCCAAAGCTTTAACCCAGCTACTGTTGTATTCTGCGCTTCATCAATTATTGCTACTGAATTTTCAAACGTTTCACCACGAAGATATGCAAGAGGAACATATTTAACAACGTCATTCTGAATGAAGTCCTTTGTCTTTGTTGAGCCTACAAGTTTTTTAAAATTTCCCAAAAATGAGTCCATATAGGGGTCTATTTTTGAGTCTATGTCTCCAGGTAAGAACCCTATTGATTCGCCAGCTTCTACAATTGGTTTTGTGAGTATAATCTGGCTATATTCGTTGTCAATTTTCAGTAATTCTAAAGCAGTTTTTAAACTAAGTAAGGTGTTGTGAGTAACATTATAATCTCTTGTCACATATAAATGTCTTGGGTGGTCTATGTGAATACAAACACACTCTTCTTCTCCTTGTTTTTCGACACCAGTAATATATTTTATTTTCATTCTTTTTTTATCAGAAAATAGTCCTGCTTTTCTTGATAACTTAAAAGGGTTAAGCGTTTCAAATAAAACAGTGACAACATAGCATATCTTTCCTTGCTTTTTTTCTCCAAATTTATCTGTAAAAAAGGGTTTTTTAGTTCTAATTGAAGAAATACCACCAAGGCTTCTAATTAGCTCCATGACTTGACTAGCTAAAATTTGCGACGTGGTGTAATATTCAATAGAAGAGCCATTTTTAGGGATATGCCCATCTGTATCCATTAAACCCCTTAGTAACTCCACCCTATCTTCAACAGAAGAGTAGAGATATTTATCAGGAATTATTTTCTCATGAGATTTTTGACCCATTAAACCTAAATCCCTCATCTCAAAGAGGAGTAAATTATTCGCCTTATTTGACCTTGTCTTAGTTGTTATGTAATAATCATAATTATCTCCAGGTTTTTTACTTATCTTAACAGGGTGAGGGAGGCTTTGCTTAAACTCACAAATAATTTCTTCGTCCGCAGAGCTAAACGAGACAAAATGTTGGCTGTAGCACCCGTCGCCTATTAAACAGCCCATTAGATAAGGGTTAATTATTAGTTCTTTATTTGCAAACTGTATAGGATTGCAGATGGGGATTGAGTGGTTTTTCCTGCCTCGGTTAGTCAGTAAGCTCTCTTTTATTTCAAAAGTAGTTTTTACTGCTCCTGACAGCGGCTCTCTTATTGCAACCCCATTCCTTTTTTTTCTATTATTTCTATCAGCTTCTGTTTGTGTTTCCCATAAATGCTCACCACAGCATAGTGTATGCGTTCCATCAGAAAAAGACACCTTATAGACATCTTTTTCTCCTTGTGGATGAATAGAGTTGACATTTACAGGTGTTCCATCAACCGAAATTACTTTATCTCCAGGACGAATGCTTCCGATTTCCACAAAACCGCCAGGCGTTAATATAGGCTCAGTTAGTGGTTGCGCCTTACCTGTCCCAGCAGCTCCAGCAACAAATGTGATTTCATTTTCCATGATAGTTTTGCACAGAAGCTTTTGCTTAGCGTTTTTGTGCTTAATATCTTTGTTGATTTGAAAATGAGATATTGCATTAAGCCTATCCATCTGAGCTTCCTTATCTCTCTCTAAGCCCATTTTTTCCAAGTCGCTTTGTATCTCACGAGATGTTTTTTGGCGTTGTACTTTTCTGTTTTTATTCATTTAACATTATTATCAGGCATGTGTATCAAGAGTAATCAACCCTCTTCTCAATATCAATGGATTATTCCAAGCTATTTAGAAGAAACGTTTTATAGATGTCTGAAAAAATTAGCAACGAAGAACTTAAACACAAGATTGTTACCACCATAAGAGAGGAAGGTCTTGACGGAATCTTTGGGGAGGAGGTTGTGCTTGCTATTCAAGAAAAAGTTAAGCACATGTACAAACAGCAGCTTGAGAAGTCTGTATTTGAAGACGTACCGCAAGAAGAGCTTCAAGAGGAAGTTCAGGAAGAGGAAGATGGGCTTCAAGAAACGGATACTAGACCGCCTGTGCAAGGTGGTCCAAATCAGTTTCCTTATGAAGATGATTTTATTGACTCAAATGCTGTACCAGGGCAAGACGTTGAGCAGGAAGATATAGGGATGACAGCTGGAGAGGCTGTGTCAAATGTTCCTTACACTCCTGTTCGTGCAAATACTGCACAAGTTCCCAAGCCATTACAAAACCAGGAGCCAGGTGAGATAATTGTGTTTGACTATAATGATGTTGCAGCAGTAAGTGGCGAAGGGTTAGCTAACAAACCATTTAGAACAATGGATGACCCAGAGTCTTTGAAGACTATTCACGACTTTTGGATGCAGGAGGGTAAGACTGATGTTAAAGTGTACGCCGCTAAGTTTGAACAAATAGGGATTGTTAAGTACGATTACCGAAGTGGCACTGCACTGTTTACAGACGACAAAGAAGCTCCAGAAGTGATAAAGCCTTCGTATCAAGAAAATCCTTATGCTACACCTAGCACTCCTCATATAGATGAGCCTTCAACAGAAATCGACCTCAGAAAATCTATTGAGTCATCTGTCGATTTGGAGGCTGTTTTGCTAAAGGTAATGAAAGACATTTTAAAAGATGGACTAGGTGTTGCGCAAGAGCCGACTGTGCCTACCGAAGTACCAACTGCTCCAGCTGCTCAGCCAGTATATGAGAGACAGACGAAAGAGAACGTTATTAATACGTTTAAAAAAGTTGAAACACCAGAGGCCATTCAAAATAGACTTCTGGGCGAAAATGATAATCGTGTGGAGTATTTAGGTCAGTCGTCAGAGTATGCGACGTATTTATTTAAAGATAAAAGATACGTCGTTTTTAATGAGAATGAAAAGACAGCATATCGTCAACCTTGATATTAAGAGGATAATTGACTATTAATTATAAAATAAAAACATGGAAACAGTTTGGAAAATAACTAACACAGGAAGATTAGACAAGATTAAGTTCACCGTTGCTATCGCATCGAATAAATCTCCAGGAGTATTCTTAAAGAAAGACGAATTTATTCTTTCACAAAAAAGAATGACTACAATGCTTGATGCCCAAGCCAAGAGAGGCTACGTGGCAATTGAAGAATTTGAAAATGTAGACAACATCGTTATCGGAGAGGTAATGAAGATGTCGGATTCTGAGTACGCTCAGAAGCGAGTTCAAGATTACTCTAAGTGAACTACCCACCCACGCCAGAGGCGATGGGATGGGCTTCAAGGGTCAACGCTCCAACTAGTGTTGGCAACTTACCTTGATTTTTTCTGTCAGTTCCTGACAAAATATTTCTTAATGTACAAAAATACAAAAGTTTAAAGAAATAACAAAATTTATTTAAAATAATTAAGATAAGGTCGCTTACATCCCACCCACACTACGTGATGAGTGGGCTTTACGCTCCGTAATGTAAAAATGCAATTCAAGGTCAAAAAGAAGGAAGGCTAAAATGTGCTCCAGTATCAAAAGCTGAAAGAGAGATAGTAAATAGACTCAGAGAAAAAAGCATAAAATCTGAATCTCAGTTTTCGTTAGAATCATTCAAGTTCGACATATACATCCCTGATAAAAATCTTCTTATAGAATATAATGGAGACTATTGGCATTGTAATCCTTTAAAATATTTACCTAGTTTTATTCATCCTCATAAAAACAAAACAGCTAAAGAACTTTGGAAAGCTGATGATAATAAGAAAAAGCTTGCAATTAAGTCTGGATTCAATCACCTTACTATTTGGGAATCTGAATATAATGCAGATAAAAATAAAATAATAGAATCACTGATATCATATGGAGAATAAAAGAATTAAATTGCTAGTTTGCCCGTCAGATGTGCAAGGCGTCGGGCATTTTCGCTCAATCTGGATGGCTCAGCAACTTAGGAAATCCCACAAAGAGGAGCTCCAAATTAAGATTGATGTCACTCCTGATTTTACCAATATAAACTACCTGTCATCATTTGATATAATTCATTTCCACAGACAGCTTGGGCCATTTGAAGCATCTGAGAAACTATTCGCGGAGCTTCAATCCAAAGGGACTGTGCTGGTGATGGATATTGACGACTTCTGGAGTCCGCCTCCAACTCACCCTCTTTATGATTTGGTGAAAGCTGAAAAAATTGACAAGCATATAGAGAACAATTTGAAACTTGTTGATTGGGTCACTACGACCACAGAGATTTTTGCAGAAAAAATCAAAGAGGTCAATAAAAATGTGGTTGTGATTCCGAACGCTGTAAACCCCGAAGCTAAGATGTGGAGGAGTGAAGCGGTTCCAAACCCTACTGACCGTACAAGAGTTGCTTGGATTGGTGGGTCATCTCACTTACATGACTTGTTTCTTCTGCGTGACTCAATGGAGATGCTTAATAAGGACCAAGAGCTGAAGGATAAGACACAGATTGTAATGTGTGGATTTGATACCAGAGGTAATCTGACCAGCATCGACGACAATGGGAACAGGCACGAAAGACCTATCCAACCACACGAGACGATTTGGATGCAATTCGAAAGAATATTTACAGCAGACTACCAGATTCTAAAAGAGGACAAGGAGTATTTTAACTGGCTGTATAAAATTAAAAATGAAAAGTATCCAAACATGGATGAAAAACCATATTTGAGACGCTGGACTTTACCTTTAAAAACATATGCAACCCATTACGACCATTGTGATGTTTGTTTAGCTCCTCTAGTAGACCATTACACTCAACAAGTAGGTCAGGGCCAGAAGGCGAAAATAGTTAAGCGACCTCACATTTTCAATAAAGTAAAATCTGAGTTGAAAGTTATTGAAGCGGGTGTTAAAAGAAAAGCGCTAATCGCGCAAGATTTCGGAATCTATTCTAAGACTATTAAAGACGGCGAGACGGGTATTTTGGTTAAGAACAACAAAAAGGGGTGGTATAACGCCATTAAGCAGGTTGTCGATGACCCTGGGTACCGACAGGAGCTTGCAGACAATCTTCACGACTGGGTGATGGATGAATATTCCATCGATAGAATTAATGGAATCAGAGCAAGTTTCTACGAGCAAGTTTACGAGGGAATGAAACAAAAAGACAAAATCATCGTATAGTTAGGTATAACTACATGAGAACAAAGATACAGCTTAGATAAGAAAATAAAATGATTAGTGAGAAGAAACTATAAAATAGAAAGGCTGGAGAACGGTGAAACGTTTACCACAAAAGAACGAGGGAACTCAATGGTTCCTTTGATTCATTCAAACCAAGAACACGTCCTGGCTCCATTAGAACTAAGTAATGCAAAAGTAGGCGACATTGTCTATTGCAAAGTAAGAGGAGGGCTTTACACAAATTATCACACTCTCCCCTCTTCTTGTGCGCCGCCCTTCTTCCATCGATGAAAGCTGTACTCTAAGCTCTCTCTATTTTTTTGGCTTATGAGTTTCATTAAAAACCTTCTTCGATATAGTCCATACTATCGTATATCTCACTTAGATATTCTCTGTTTATAGAAATTCCAACTTTCAACTTATCTGAATTTCTTTCACCAACTTCCTCCAGGGTATCCGATAATCTCAACCAGAAGCTCGCACCCTATAAAGAGCAGTACTGTTAAAATTGTAAATATTAATGTTTTCATGATTTTATTTTAATATACGTGGTTATTAGAAAAAAGTTTCTACGAGTGTAAAAATTTACAGCACTGTTCACTGTGAAGTACGAGGACGACTACATGTTATTTTTACTTATTTATAGGTAAAATACATGCATGATAATCTACAAAACAACGAACGTAATAAATAAAAAAATCTACATAGGGCAAGACTCAAATGACAATCCTAAATATTTAGGGTCGGGGTTACTTCTTCATAAAGCGATTAAGAAATATGGAAAAGATAATTTTAAAAAGGAAGTGCTAGAGGTTTGTTCCGACAGAAAGTGTTTAAATAAGCAGGAAATATATTGGATTAAATTTTATAAAGCGACTGACAAGGAAATTGGATACAATATATCTGAAGGCGGAACTGGTGGTAAATTAGTTCTTGTTGAGGGTAAAAAAGGTAAAACTTATGAAGAATACTATGGAGAGAAGAAAGCGAAAGAGCTAAAGGCTCTTTTTTCTAAAATTAGAAAAGGAAAAAAAAGAAAATACGTCAATATAACAGCTGAGGAAGTAGGTAAAAAGGTAGGCAAAGCATTAAAAGGGAGAAAAGTATCCAATGAATGTAAGGGTAAAATTAGTAATACGCTAAAGAAGTATTTTCAAACAGAAAAAGGGATTAAATCAAGAAAAAGCATTAGCGGATTTCACACTGGAAGAAAACATAGTGAAGAAAGTAATAAAAAAAGAAGTGACGCCATGAAAGGGAGACGGCCAAAAATAATGGACATTCACCCCAGTGCTCGATATTGGTTTTTTTATGACAATAAAAATAAACTAATTTTCGAAACACTTGGAGATAAAAAGCATGCCTTAGAAAAGCTAAAAACAAATCAAAGAAAATTAGTGACTTTTGATAATTTGAACGATTGCTTAAATTATAAATTAGAAGACAGTAAGCATTTTAAAGTTTTTTATAAAAAGTATTATAAAAAGAAAACCTAACCTGGTCAAAGCTTTAGACCCGCAAAAAGGTTGTTTGATTGGAAATAATAAAGGCGGTACAAACGGGTGGACTCGACAAGTATACGGAAAGGTTACTGAAGTTCTTCCTCAATAGACTCTTCCCTCGGCGCTGGCTTATTCAAAAGCACTCTCAGGGCCGAAACGGATTTCATAAACTCTTGCTTATCGTCAGCGTCGCCAGCATCAAGCATGCTTACGGTATTTTCCTCTAGTTGTCTGTAAAATACATCTGGAGCTTCGAACGTTTTCTGCTCAAACAACTCTCCTGAGACGTGGTCGAAGAAATTGTTCAGGCACATATTTAAAACTTTCGTCTTATCCTTCCCTTTTTTTCCAGCTATCTCAAGAATCTCTAGAATTTGTTCTGCATGCTTCGTTGCGTCCATTTTTATAATATTAATTTTCAAATATAGCGAAAAACAAAAAGGCCTCACATTTCTGCAAGGCCTTTTATTTTAAAACTTTTCAACTTTAAATCTTGATTGCAGACATCTTGTCTTCAAGAATAAACTTGCGCTCCTGGTTGTCCACCTCAAGCGTAAGCTCTTTGTCGTCTCTCGACTCCAAATCCGTGAACCAGCTCTTTCCGACAATAGTCAAGAACTTCGTTCTAGAAATACTGTTCTCCAGGTCACGTTTTTCCTTTCTGATTAACTCCGACTTGTTGTCAATCCAATCTTGAATCATGTTTGTGCGCTTTGTGTCATCCATCGATTCAACCATTTTATAGAATTCAGAAAACTCCTTGATGTGTGGTTCGAGAATTTCTTCTCTCTCAGTAAGCGGCTTGCTTGCCTCAAACTTCTCAACAACTCCCTTAGCGGAAGGAAGAGAAGATAGTTTGTCGATTTTAACCTCCATCGTATTCACCATCGCTTCCTCAGTTGTTGGAGTCAAAGTTACTTTAGGGTTGAATCCATAAGAACTAATTCCAATCTCTTTCAACCACGCAGTAGCTTCTTCACCATAAGTGTCAGCGAATGATTTCGATGCACCGTCTAGGTAACACTTCTTGTAGTAGTTGAATACTGAGTTTCTCGCTTTCAACTTGGTAAGAGCGTAATGGTTTCTGAACAACTCCTCGGCGGATGCTTCTCTAACCATTTTCTGATTGATAACTGGAAGACTTGAAAAGTCTAAGTCATAAACAGAATTAGCGTTGTAGATTTCATCTTTAAGGAGTCCGTTGTCCTGGAGTTTTTCGAATGTATCCGAATCCAATGATACTGGAAGGATATATGTGTGAATCACTCCGTCTTTAATGATGTTGTAGTTACGAAATATGTTCGTGTCAAACCTTTCTGGTAAACCAAAACTGTTTGTTGGAAGACTTACGTAGCCTTTATACGTCACTTGAACAGAAAGGTTTGCTCTTTTGTTATTCCACGTGAGTGAAGTAATTGGGAAGCCTTTGTCTTTGTCTTCGTTGATGAAGCCAATTTTGTTGTCTTTGATTTTTTGCAACATAGACATTGCATCATCAATCTTATTCTCAGAGAGAAGTAAGTCAACTTGTTCTCTATCCGTGTCTGAAACGTCTTTGCGCTCAGTTTTTCTAGACATGCGCTTGTACTTCATTTGAGAAGGATACCATTTAGCGTCCTCAGAAGTCATTAAGTCGTCAATCATGTCCATGACACAATAAGCATCTTCTGCAGGCTCCAAGTCTGGGTTATATCCATCCCTGAACATTTTTTCAGGGTCTTGCATCGTTGCCATCAACTCAGCTTCAAGCTCGTTGATTTTCTGAGTACCAAAAGTGTTTGCTTTTCTTACAATGAAATATGCGTCACCCACTACTCTAAGCATGTCAGAGATTGTGTTGAAGTCGTTACTTCTTGAGTAAGCCATCATACCAGCGTACATCGGTTGTAAGATGTTAGAGTACGCATCTGGGGTTCCTGATGCAAGTTTATAGTCCACGGTATCGATTTCCGTCGAAGTACGCGGCGCTGAGCTTGTCATGTAAGATACAGTGCTGATTGATTCTGGGTCAACGAAAACTTCGTTGTCAGAGTTTACTTTGTAAGAGATGACATTTCCTTCGTCGTCATACGAGTAAGCAAAGCCATCAATGGCGTTCTCTGAGAGAGTAACATACTTTCTCGCTGACATCATTTTCTGAGTAAACTGCTTTTCCATGTACGGCTCGTAGTCTTGGAAGTCTTCTGCGAAGATGTGTGCTCCACCAACCTCAGTAGCCATCTTGTTTAACAAGTCTTTGTTGCAGTAGTAACCGTACTCAACAATCGTAGCCGAAGCCAGGTTTGGAGCAATTTCACTTACTGATTCTAGAATTTGGCTCTCGCTCCATCCGTTGTCATAACCATCTGTCAAAAAGAATAGCGAGTAAAGCTTGCCTGAATTTCTCTCTCTATCGTTGTTAATTAGGGCCTGAGCTTCTTGTAGTGGTTCACAGAATGTTGTAAGTCCACGTGAAGTAAGTTGTGAATCAATAAGTTTTTTAAGGTTTTTAAGACTTGTGTCGCTTTTGACCTGGAAGTCTTCAACAAGTACGCCGTACTGCCCTTTTCCAGAAAACCAGATGATTGAGACCGAATCTGTATCTCTTAGTAGGGTTGAGATTTTGTTGTATAGGTCTTTTCTGATTTCCAATAATTCATTCCACATCGAACCTGAACAGTCGATTATAAAAAGATGGTGAGTAGGCGACGCCGTTGGCTTTATGTCCCTGGGTGTGTCTGTTGTGAATTCTTCACTCAAAAGAAATCGACCATCCTTTAATTTAGTGTGTTTATAATTAGCCATGTGATGTATTGATTTTGTTTAATTTGTGTGTTATAATTCTAACGAAAATCAATATTTTTATCCACAAAGCAGCCCTATTGCTTCAATGGGTTTTCTTTTTCTCTTTTGTCAGTTATTTATGAAAAACACGCAATGATGAAGATGACTTCACTAAACTTCGGAGTATTAAAGGAATCAATCGCTAAAAAGGCATCTGTCGAACTATCTAGAGGATACGAGGGTGACACTCTTATGCGATTTATGGAAACTGTAAAAAAGAGTCCTTCTCTGAAAAGACAGCATTTTATTTATAAAAACATTGAGATGGCTAAGCCGTTTGAGAAAGAGAGTCTTGCTGAGAGGTTTCTTAATCAGAATTTAACTTTAATTAAAAGCCTTAAGTGGCACAAGATTACTGCTGAGAATTTAAAGCTTAGAACAAATCTTCTTGGAGCTCCAGATAAATCAACTGTTACAGCACGCGAAGACAAAAGAGGTTTGTATGAGGCAATTAACACACTAATTGAATCTAACACAAACACTGCTTTCAACGATTTTGAGTCAGAAGCAAATGCTTACAGTGAAATAATTACCCATCTTACACGAGAAGTAAAAGAAGAATCTTCTAAGAGCGACGAAATAGCAACTCATCCTAAACTTGGTAAAGCTTGGGAATACATCACAAAAAATGCTGTATCAAACTTTAACGAAAGATTTTCTCACTTAAATGAAGACGAGCAACAGTTGTTTAAGGTTCTCACTGCAGAAGGAGAGCAGAGAATAACTTATATAAAAACACTTAGAGAGGAAACTCGAAAAAATCTTCAAAGGAAACTAGATGTGTGCACATTAAGAGAAGACATCACTTTGCTTGAGACGTTTAAAGAAAAGCTTATGCGAGAAGTTGGGGCTGAAATTTTAGTGAGTGACGAGTACATTTTTCACGTAGCAGACTTAAACCAGACGCTTAAGAAATTATAAATTTGATTTTTTAGAAACTCATTACTATATTATGTAATGAGCAGAGTAATTGAAAGAGCCGCAAGAGAGTTAGCAGTTCCATCAGTGGAATTAAATAATTCTAAAGTAAAAGTAAAGATTGGAGCAACTGAAAAACGTGATGCCCCAACTACGGTTTATATTCAAGTAAGTTTTTGGACGAAACCAGCACCAAAGCACGTCAACATGTCAAATCAAGAGTTACATCGACTTATTGATAAAAACATAAACAGAGCTTTTAAAAGCTCTGCTTCTAAAGAGCTTGAACAGCATTATTATTTTACAAAGCCAAAAGACAATATCACAATTTGGAATATTCCAGATAACTTGAATTATAACTCTAAAAGAAATTACATCTCTCTAGAGTTGTATCTCCACACACTAAACACCGACAGCAAAAATGAGAGCTATCCGCTCCATTCTAAGAAAGACAGAAGGTTGTACGAGTCTGCCTTAGACATAGCTAATGTGTTTGCCGACTCAGCTTTCTTCCAAGGTGAGGGAGACTTCCAAATATTCAAAACCGCATCTCAAGTCTAAAGGGCTGCATTCTGCGAATTTCCAATCTATTTATGGGAAACACAGAATGCTATGAGCGGACTTATTTCCGATTACCAAGATAAATATATCATTTCCGAGTACTATACATTTAATGCTCCAACCCGTGAAATGATTATAGAGGCTGAAAAAAAATATCAGCCTATCGTGATGTCTGGAATTCTTCAGATAGCAGATACGTTAAATAAAAACGGTCGAATTTACCCATACGAAATTTTAAAGCGCGAGGCTGATAAGTACATGGAGCTCGTAAAGGAAAACGTGGCTGGTGGTGAACTTGACCATCCTGATTGCAACTCATTAGACACTAGCATTTTAACCATTAACGGCTGGAAGAAGCTAATAGATATTGCAGAAGATGAGTTTATATATACTTTAAATCAGGAAACTAATAAAATTGAGGCTCATAAGATTGATAAAAAATCTTAGAACCCTATAGTGGTAAGATGTATCACTTTAAGGGTAAAGGAATTGATTTGATGGTTACTCCAAATCATAGATTTATACTTGAGACATCTGATGGGGTATCTTTTGAGAAGACAGCATCTGAGCTGTCTGAGTATAGAAGCGGAAAGTGGAGAATTCCTAAAAAAGGAAATTGGGATGGAATTAATTACGATTCCTATATAATCCCTGGAATCGAAGAGTTTAAACCACACATAAGCAATGAGCTTAAGGATAAATATTCTCAAAACCTTGTTGTTAATGCAAAAGCGTGGTTTGCTTTTTTAGGTTTGTATCTAGCTGATGGAACTTCTGCTGGAGTGTGTGGGAGCAAAGCAAAACACAACCTCGTTAAAATTACACAGAAGAAGTCTGAGAATTTTGAGGCAATTAGAAAAATATTTGATGATTTAGGGATAGAGTATAACGAACGTGTTTATAGAGATGGGAAAATAGATTTTCAAATTTACGATGCACGACTTAAGCAATATCTATTTCCTTTAGGGAATAGTTCTGAAAAATACATTCCAGAAGATATAAAAGCAGCTAATTCAGAATTGCTGACTATTCTTTTTGAAAATTTTCACATGGGAGATGGAACATCTAAAACATCTTATCATAAAGACAAAGGATATGTGTGTAAAAAGATTTTTTCTACTTCAGAAAAGATGATTAAAGACTTTAGTGAGGTGCTGTTAAAAATAGGGCTCCACGGAAATATAACTCAAGAACAACCTGTAGATAGATATATAAATGATGTAGTCGTTCTTGAAAAAGAAGTGGTGATGTCAGATGGGGCTGTAGAGATGGTTAAAGAAGAAATTTTAAAACCAAGATTGATTGAGGCTAAAAATAGTAAAACTAAATTCATCCTTAATGTTAGCACTACAGATTTTATTTACATGGATGAGAGATTTTTAAAAATCTCTCAAATCCAAAACCCGTTTGATAAAGTAGCTTGTGTCAGAGTTAAAAACGGAAATTTCTTTGTAATGCGTAATGGTAAATCCCATTGGACTGGAAACTCCGCAGTTGTATCTCTCGCTAATGTTTCACACCGTGTTGTTGAGATGTGGTGGGAAGGAAAAGAATTATGGGGCCGAGTGCAAATTGCTGAAACAGATGCAGGCAACACGTTGAAGGGTCTTCTAAAAACTGGATTCAAATTAGGAATTTCTTCTCGTGGAGTAGGAAGTGTTAAGTCTCAGGGTGGACAAGACATTGTGCAAGATGATTTTGAACTAATCGCTTTTGATTATGTATCAAACCCATCAACCCCAGGGGCTTACCTTTTTAAAGAAGGTTATATGAGACCACTTAAAGGGGTTAAAGAAAAAGCTAAATCAATAGGAGAGTTTAACCGTTTACAACTTATTTCTCAGAAATCTTTCTGGCAATCAGCGTGAAACACGTTTTCTGAATTATTTATTCACAAGCAACCAAATTAACGATGCCACAAAACGAGCAAACATCATTAGAAAAAGCATTCTTGGACTTCAAATCTTTGAAGGACACAGCTAAGGCTGAACTCATGAACCAACTCGAAGAAAAAGTAGAAGAACGAATTCTTTCGCTTATGAACGAGGAGATTCAAGAGGACGTTCCTCTAGAGGACAAAGAAATAGTAAGTGAAGGTGTAACCGTAACAATAAATGTCGATGGCGATGACGTATCAGTAGATGCGGGAAGCGACGAAGATTTGGAAACAGTAACAGCACCAGAAGAAGACGCAGATGAGATGTTTGAAATCTCAGATGACGCCGAATCATATCAAATTAAAAACGAAATGAATTACCTCGACGAACAAGAGCCATTGGCACCAGAAATGGGGGCGGCTCCTGAGGCGGCACCAGCACCAGCACCAGAAGCTGTGCCAGAGCCAGAAATGGGAGAAGGGCAGCCAGAAGACCAAATCATTAGCGGAATAAAAGCTTTGATTGCTCAAAGCGGAGGAGAGTTAGGGGCGGACCCAGCAGCGGGTGGAGAAATCGACATCGTAGACGATGCGCCAGAGGCAGCAATGGCTCCTCCAGTGGCAGAAGAGTTTGACATGGAAGAGATTTTCGAAATCATTGATGAAATGGATGCCGAAGATGATGAATATCTAGGTATGGATGGAAGATTTGGTGCGAAAGACAGAGTTGGTCCGAATGACGATGATATCACAATGGACGATATCATGGAGGACGAAGACGAGTTATATGAAATCGCTCTTGATTTAGATGAAGAGGAAGATGAACTCGACGAAGTGAAGATGATGGGACACAGCCATTCAGTGCAAAGAAGTACTGGCACAAGTGCAGGTCCTGAGGTTGCTGTTAAAAACAGAAGCCGCAAAGCCGCAGTAAAAGAATCTACTTCCCAAAAGGGAAACAAGAATACAGCTCATAATGAGGCGAATATCGCTGAGCTTAATAAGGAAAACGAGAGTTTAAAAGCAAAAGTCAACGAGCAGAAAGGTGAAATTAAGAAATTCCATCAGTCGTTTGTTGAACTCAGAAGTCAATTCAACGAGATGCAGACTTTTAACGCCAAACTTGCTTACGCTAACAAATTGTTTGCAAATGGTGGATTCTCCGAGAAAGAGAAACTTCAAATCGCAGAGTCTTTTGATAAAGCAGCTAACGCTGATGATGCAAAGAAGCTGTACAACAGTATTATTTCTGAAAACAAACTAACTGTAAAAGACATCAAGTCTGAGATTTCAGCAACTCCTTCGAGAGCTGCGAGACCGCAGAACCAGTCTGAGCATGTAGTTCTTCATGAAAGTGCTGAGATGAAGAGGATGAAAAAACTCGCAGGAATCAGTCGTCGCGAATCATAATTGACTGACGAATTAACTAATTAATAATAAACACAAAAACACAACACAATGAGCGAATTGCTAAGAAGTGGTAAGGTTGGAATGACAACATTCAAGAACCTTGCTGAACAACGCACAGCTATCGTGAAGAACTGGGATGACTCAGGTCTATTGGAAGGTTTGCGTGGTACACAGAAATCGAACGTAGCACAGCTTCTTGAGAATCAAGCACAGGCGATGCTTAACGAGGTAACACTCGATGCATCAGCTGGTCGTTTCGACACAGTTGCTTTCCCTATCGTAAGAAGGGTATTCTCTCGACTACTTGCTAATGAGCTTGTATCTGTACAACCACTCGCACTTCCATCTGGACTACTGTTCTACATGGATGCTAGAGTTTCCTTTAACAATAGTGACAATACATTTAACAATGAAATCGGTAGAACTGCCGAAGTTGCTGGAGCATCTAAAACTGCACCAAAAAACACAGCCAACCAAAACGTAGGGCCTAATTTTGCTGACACTACTGCATACGAACGTTTTTACAACAATCACGGGTTTGACCTTTCCTTTGGAACGGGTGAAACTGTTACAGGTACGTTTCAAATAATTTCAGGTAGTTCGTTTGTAGGTGGTCTTTCTAATATAACGTTTGCATTGGACACTGGATTCGACGTGTCGAAGCAGCAATCGTCTGCAACATTACGTTATTCATCTACTACGGAAATCTATTACTCTGCTGGTTCTTCGAACACGCTTGTAGTAGCAGCTGGTGGCTCAGTACCATTCTTTAGCCAAATTCAAACTTGGACAGAAGACCAGTACGCTGGAAACAATGCTGATGTGGTCCTTGACCTTCGTCCAGCAGGTGTTTACGGTTCTGACTTCGCAGTTGCCAACTTGAACTCAGGTGGAACTGAATTCGGCGCAGCCGTGAGGTTCACCATCACTCCAGCTTACGAAATCTTCAACGACCTAGAGGCGAAAAGTGAGATGGCTGAAATCACAATCCGTTTCTCTTCTGTTACAGTTAACACTGTTACTAGAAAGTTGAGAGCACACTGGACTCCTGAGCTTGCTCAAGACCTTGAGGCTTACCACTCAATTGATGCAGAAGCTGAGCTTACAGCTCTTCTTTCTGAGCACGTTGCAGCGGAAATCGACAGAGAAATCATTATCGACCTTATTAACGGTGCGCCGTTTAAAGCTCGTTGGGATTACAACGGATTGGCTAACAACGCCAACTTCTTTGGAACACAAAAAGATTGGAATCAAACTCTCATCACTCGTGTAAATGAGCTATCAGCTCAAATTCACAAGGCGACATTGAGAGGTGGTGCTAACTGGATTGTATGTTCTGCAGAGGCAGGTGCTATTTTCGATGACCTCGAATACTTCCACGTTGACGGTTCTGCTTCACCAGAAGCTGAAAAGTACAACTTGGGTGTTGAGAAAATCGGTAACTTGGCTAACAGATATGTTGTCTACAAAGACCCATATTTGCCAGCACAAATCGTTCTTCTAGGACACAAGGGTAACACCTTCTTGGAAGCAGGTTATATCTACGCGCCGTACATCCCTCTTCAATTGACGCAAACAATTTATGACCCGAACGACTTTACACCTCGTAAAGGTATCATGACTCGTTACGCCAAGAAGATGGTTAACAACCGTTTCTACGGAGTCGTATACGTTGACAATATCAACACTTACTAATCTGCAAAGATTGGTTGGTTTGACCAACAATACCATAAAGAAGGGTTCCCAAAAGGGAGCCCTTTTTTTTGCTTAAGCCTGTTCGTAATATCCTTCGATTTGTCTTTTTGCTCCTGCTCCAGCTGTGAAGTCATGCGTGTCTTGGAATACTCCGTCAACACATGCAACCAAATGGTCTGTTGCCAAGGCTGCAATTGTTCTTTTTGGCATTAATTCATTCTGTGGTGGCACTGGACGACGCATATTTGTCCATTTCCATCCATGCTCAGCCATATACTTATCGAGTACGTGGAACTGAACTCCACTACCCTCATGCTTGGGGTCATCATCCAAGCTTAGTTTAAGCAGAACATCATGAACTTTTTGGTATGGCTCCTTAGTAACAATAGCTACAGCTCGATAAACACAAGCTCCATCTGTGGGTTCGAAGCCAGCCTCGACTCGACCTCCATCATTTTGATTCCATTTCATCATAAACTAGTATTTAGATATGTAACGGGTTGTTTTTAATAGCATAACCAATATACGCAATAAACCAGAAAAAGTTTCAAGTTACATCTTGTTGTGTTGTCGTTTTTAGTCTCATATCAATTTTTGTTGTCTTTAGTCTCATGCCAATATAAGTCTTATTGTAGTCCAATCCCATTCAATCCAGGGGACAGGCCTAGCGGTCCCCTTGTGGATTTCAACGAACCAATCCCCAGGGAATCCATCAGGAAACCACACTTCATAAACCTCACCTGGCCTGTTTTGAAGACGCAACGCTACCAAATATGGGTACCGCTTCGTGGGTTCAAACCCACCACGAATCAATGCGTCTTTGCATGCATCACTTGCATTACATGCATCTGTTTGTGCTGTTTTCAGTCTCATACCAAACTAAATATTATTGTATTGGTCCAATCCCAAGAAACAAAGCTGATGGTTTTGGGGCCAACAACGGTCCCTTTGTCGATTCGAACGAATCTATCCCCAAGGTATCCATAAGAATGGAAGTGCGCTCCATAAACCACTTCACCTGGCTTATTTTGAAGCCGCAACTGCCACGGGCTGATAGTTTTAAACCCACCACGAATCAATTGTTCTTTGCATGCCTCTGTTGATGTCGTTTTTGCCGTTTTCAGTCTCATACAAATATAAGTGTTATAGGATTAGAAGAATCCCATTCAATAAAGCCACGATGGTCTTTAGAGGCAAGCGTAACTAAAGACCCTTTATGGATTCGAACGAACCAATCACTGCGGTATCCATCAGGAGAGAGCCACACTTCATAAGCCTCACCTGACTTTTTTTCACCAAGCCACAACCGCCAGGGGTGCCTTATCGAGGCTTCGAACCCACCACGAATCAATGTTTTTTGGCATGCATCTGTTGCTGTTTTTAGTCTCATACCAATATAAGTGTTATTACATTGGTCCAATCCCAATCAACCCAACCATCGCTGATTTTGGGGCCAGCAACGGTTTCTTTGCGGATTCGAACGAACCAATCCCTTCGGTCTCCATCGTGAGGAAACCACACTTGATAAATCACTGGACCTGGCTTTTCTCCACCAAGTTGCAAAACCAAACACTGTGGGTTGTTCGCGTCTTCGAACCCGCCACGAAGCAATGTCTCTTGGCATGCGTTTGCTGTTGTCGTTTTCAGTCTCATATCAATTTAAGCCTTATTTCACTGGTCCAATCCCAATCAACCGAACTGTTGGAGGCAGGCCCAATGGTCCCTTTGTGGATTCGAAAAAATAAATACCAACGGTATCCATCGCGAGGGAACCACACATCATAAGCCTCACCTGGCTTGTCTCCTCCAAGACGCAACTCAAAAGCCCGCGAGCTGTACGTCGTGTCTTCGAACCCACCACGAATCAATGCCTCTTGGCATGCATCGCTTGCATCGCATGCATCTTTTGTTGTCGTTTTCAGTTTCATACCAATCTAAGTATTATTTTGTTGGTCCAATCAACCCAACTGATGGTTTTGGAGCCTCCAACGGTCCCTTTGTCGATTCGAACGAACCAATCTCCACGGTATCCATCACGAGGAAACCACACATCATAAACCTCACCTGACTTGTCTCCACTAAGACGCATCCAAACGCCCCGCGCGTTGGTTACCCTTACTTCGAACCCACGACGAAGCAATGCCTCTTTGCATGCGTCGCTTGCATCTTTTGTTGTTTTTAGTCTCATTCCAATCTAAGTATTATTTTGTTGGAAAAATCCCAATCAACCCCGCTGATGGTTTTGGAGGCAGCAACAGTCCTTTTGTAGATTGCAACGAAGTAATCCCCAAGGAATCCATCACTAGGGAACCACACTTCATAAACCTCGTCTGGCTTGTCTCCACTAAGACGCATCCAAACGCCCCGCGCGTTGGTTACCCTTACTTCGAACCCACCACGAAGTAATGCGTCTTTGCATGCATCACTTGCATCTTTTGTTGTTTTTAGTCTCATACCAATATTAGGATTATATCCTGGCTATAATCCCAGTCAACCAAGCTGCTGGTTTTGGAGGCAGCAACAGTCCTTTTGTAGATTGCAACGAAATAATCCCTGTGGTATTCATCCCAAGGGAACCATGCTTCATAAACCACTTCACTTGGCTTGTCTCCACCAAGCTGCAAAGCCCGCAAGCTGTACGTCGTGTCTTCGAACCCACCACGAATCAATGCCTCTTTGCATGCATCTGTTGCGTCTTTTGTTTGTGCCGTTTTCAGTTTCATACCAATTTAAGTATTATTTTGTTGGTCCTATCCCAATCAACCCAATCGTTAGTTTTGGAGGCAGGCCCAATGGTCCCTTTGTTGATTGTAACAAACAAATCCCAACGGTATTCATCTTCAAAAGGAAGCCACACATCATAAACCTCGCCTGGCTTGTCTCCTCCAAGATGCAGCCCCTTTGTGCTGTACGTCCTGGGTTTAAACCCACGACGAAACAATGCCTCTTTGCATGCATCTGTTGCATCTTTTGCATTTGTTTTTTCTGTTTTTAGTCTCATACCAATCTGATTATTATTTTATTGGACAAATCCCAACTTTTCCAATTCGCTTTGGAGGCAGCAACGGTCCCTTTGTAGATTGCAACGAATCCATCCCCATAGTATTCATCTTCAAAAGGAAGCCACGCATCATAAGCCTCACCTGGATTATCTCCACCAAGACGCAACCACCTTGGGCTGCTCGTGGTTTTAAATCCACCACGAATCAATGCCTTTTTGCATGCATCTGTTTTTAGTCTCATGCCAGTTTAAGTATTATTGTATTGGTCCAATCCAAACATTGCTGTGTTTATGAAAAAATATACGTTAATTTTCAATAAGGGTTACATTAGTAACTAACGGGAAAAGGAATCACATCGTGAATCTTCTCCGCTTTCGTCAAGAACATAACCAGGCGCTCAAATCCCATTCCGAACCCAGCATGTGGAACCGTCCCCCATTTACGAGTGTCTAGATACCATTGCATAGATTTTGAATCCACGCCAGCTTCTTCCATTTGAGTTTTTAGCGTATCGTGGTCCTCTTCTCGAACAGAGCCTCCAATCAACTCTCCAACTTCTGGGAACACCAGGTCAAAACAAATTGCCTTTCCACCTTCTCTCTTCATATAAAATGGTTTGAGGTCCTGTGGCCAGTGAGTGATAAACACAGGGCCTTTGTGGTGCGCAACTATTTCACGCTCTAGTTCAGTTCCTACATCTTCTCCATATGACAAACCAAACTCATCACATACTTCTTGATATGTTATTCGAGAATACCTGGCACCAACCTCAGATTTAAGTGATTCCAAGGTTACTCCCAACTCTTTTTGATGGCCACTTTTACCAAGTGAAACAGCCACTTTGGCAATTGTCATTCTCAGCATAGACTCGGCAAAATCCATTATTTGCTCTAAGTCATAATGAGCCAGCTCAGGTTCAATCATCCAGAACTCAGACAAATGCTTTCTGGTTGATGATTTTTCAGCTCGAAAACATGGACCAAAAGTGTAGATTTTCCCCAACGCCATCATACCAACTTCTCCATGAAGCTGACCCGAAACCGTTAAATGTCGTTTGAGCCATTCTGATTCGGCTGAAAACTGTTCTCCAGCACCCTCACAATCTGAGCTGGTCATAATCGGTGTGTGATATTGAGATACTGACTCCTCATGCATAAACGAGTGTAATGCAAAGCTTGTTTCGCTTCGTGCGTGCATAATAGCGCACATGCGTCGGTCTCGCCCTCGTGTCTGAGGAATCGTTCTAAGAAAGCTTGAAGAGTGAAATTTAGGCTGAACTGGGTAATCTTCTCCAGACTCGCCAAGAACCTCAATTGAAGTTGCTTTGAATTCATAATCTCCCCTGGGGGTTCTCCCATCTTCACCCTGCATTTGAATAGACGCTCCAGCAGATAACCCTAGGGAGACTTCGCAGTCTGAGTGTTTTATTGTTACTTGAAATTCCTCTTGCCCGTCCGTGACGGCTAAGAATGTTAATGCTTTGGATTTACGCACGGAACGAATCCATCCTTGTCTTGTTTTCATTTGTTTATTTTAAAAAAGTTTGGGCACAAAAAAAACCGCTTAGTAGCGGCTTTTGAATATCGATGTTTTTCTATCCCTTAATTGGACATAACAACCTTATTCATCAGCCGATTGGCGATGTTATTAAAATTGTTATTTAGAGAAAATGTTGTCATTGTCTTTTGAAGTCAGTTGCAAGTATATAGATAAAATATTACAATACGCAGAATTATTACGATTTTAACCATATAAAGTTTCACTTTATAAAGCGACGACCCATGATTCTGAAGTCTATTAAGGGAATGTGAAAAATTTCAGTGTTTCTTTTAAAATCTCTATAAGCAGCTCTCCATCTAAAGCCTTGAACTAAATGACTTACTAGTAGAGCAAAAAATAGGCTCACAAAATAAGTTATAGAAACCCATAATCCCCACCCTCCAGATTTACCGCTCATATAAAGAATGCTGTCAATTAGCCAAATCAAAATAAAAACTGCTTTGACCCAGTTTTTTGCTAGGGTTTTTTTGTAAACTTTGAGTACTGTTTTTTGCCACGGACTGTCATATACATAAGTTTCAACTGCCTCCTGGATTGCATTTGTATCGTCTTGGTTCAGTATATATGTTGCTTTTTCCATATTTTTTATTTTACAATTATAATCATTTCCAATGTTGGAATAACTTACATTACATTTCTTAGCAACTCAGTAATATTTTTGCTAGCTTCCAGCAAGGGTATTTTTTTTACCAGCCTCCAATAGTATTTTTCTAATTTGATTTCTAATTTGGGTTTCCCAAATAAAAGGATGAGCCTGCACGGCCTTCTTGTAATGAAGCTTTGCTGGGACTTTCATAAAAATCTCATACTCTATTGTTAACTTTCTTCCGTCAGCTAAAGTCATATCAATGTATGTACATTGGTCTTTTTTAGATAAGAAAGAAAACATTTTAGGACCCATTTCACGCCCAAGTTCTAGCGTTTTATTGCAATAGTATTTTTTTAATTTATGAGGAGCTGCATCAAACTCAGCATCAGAAAGTCCTGTTTTTTTTGACAAAACCACATCAATATACAGTTTTTTTAGGTTGAAAGGCAATTGACCGAACTCAGCTATAGATACCCACCGCTTTTTTTCGATGTATTTCTCCATTTGAGAATGAGTAGCAGCTTCAATTTCGTGGCGTTCAAGCTCTTTTATTTGTGCAATTAAAACATTAATATAGCACTTTTTTTGCGCTTTCGTAGCTGCAACAGTTTCGTCTTTATTCAAACGAATGCCCTTTTCTAGGAGATTGTCTATAAAATCCTTTTTTTCCCGCTTAGATTTATTATTAAAATCTTTTCTCTCGAAATGCACCATGTCCATAAATAGGTCAGGTTTTGCTAACGCAAACCCTCTGTAGAAGCTTATTTTCAACCTATTTAATAGAAAGACTTATAAAATGGCACAACACAACGCAAATTACACAATAGTCCCTTTTGCTTCAGGGGCAAATGGGAAGCACATCTGCGGAGATGGCGTCTCCGCATCTACTGTGCACCAAGTATACTGCACATCAGGGGGCGCTGTAACAATTGTAGCACTCGGAGGAGGAAATTTAACTGTGACTTTAGCTGCTGGACAGTATGTGAATGTTCTATGTAGCAGTGTTAATGTTGGTTCAGGAGCTTTTGTTGGCTTTAGGGCACTAGCAAATAGAGGAAATAGATTACTAGGATAATAAAAAACAAATGAGCGCATCAATAATCGGCTGCCTAACAGGGGTCACATCATCAGAAAAGAGTAGAATATACAACAGGATTAAGATGTTGCTGGGTGCGCCTGTTGTTAAGGTTGAACTTCGTGATGAGCAATTTGAAGCGATGGTATGTCATAGTATTGAAGAATATTCTGTACACGTTGCAGACTGGTTTCTTCAAAATCAGCTTGCTGAAATTTTAGGTGTACCTAGTGAAATTGATTTGACATTAAAATATGTAGCAAACACGCAGTATTTTGAACGCTCTTGGGCATCTTCTATTGGTGAACAGATTGGATTAGGTGCTAATGGAAATAGAGAGCTTAAAACAGGGGTTATAGAGCTTACTGGGGGAACTCAAGACTACCTTATACAAGCGAATCGAGAAGTTATCGAGATTCTTTGGTTTACTCCGTCGTTTATCAATTTGTTTGGTCTTGACCCGTTCGCTAATACTAATATTGCATTTTCAGAATTCGGCGCATCTTTCGCTGGACATTCAATGTATCACGTAATGCCTGTGTTTGACACTATCATGACTGCGCAGGCTGCGGAAATGAGGAACAGGGTTCGTGGGCACGAATACTCGTACAGTATACACCCAGGGCCAGATGGAACAAAACGAGTACGACTATATCCAATTCCAAGAAACACATCGACCGCTGGGTCTAGTGTTGGTATTGGAGGTGGTGCTGGAACACCAGGAACATGTTACTATAGATACTACGATAGGACTTCAGGAAATGGAAACCCAGAATATTCTGGAACTTCAGCAAACCCTGGTTACACTGCATCGACAAGCACTGAACAAGGAAACGGGCTTGTTAGTTCTTTTGCTGATGCAGGATTCCATAATCTAAATTATGACCAATTAAACGACAAGTCAAAGAAGTGGGTTCTGGATTATACGTTCGCTTTGGCCGCAAGAACACTTGGGCCAATGATTCGAGGAAAGTTTGACGGACAATTGCCTATCCCAGACGCGGAGCTCCGATTAAACTCAAATACACTGCTTGACATATCCAATCGTGAGATGGATAGGTTATATAAAAAACTAGAGGATGAACTCGAAAGACTCTCCTTCCGAAAGATTATGGAAGACAGGGCATCGATTCAAGAAAATCTCAACAAATCTCAAAGTTTCGGACCGCTTGATATCTGGATATACTAATGGAGCCAGGGGAATACAGCAGGTGGATTGCGGATAGTATCCTTAAAGCATCAGAGAAGGAAAAAGTTAATGGCAAAAAGAAAGAAGGGCCGCAGGAGGGCGAGCAGGAAGAGTAAAGAAATAGTAGAGATTGATAAATTCAAACGCTATCAGACTCAGCTTCGAGTTCATCATTTGTACCCTGCAAAAAAAGACGGTTTTTGTGACTGCGGATGCGGACAAGAGCTATCAGGGAGACAGAAACGGTGGGCAAGCACAAAATGTACAAACAAGGTCGTTAAAGAGTTTAAGATAATCAAAGGTGACACTAAGGTTATCCGAGAGGAAATACAGAAACGAGACAAGGACGTTTGCGCCGAATGTAACGAGCCAGCTGATGTGTGGCAAGCAGACCATATCATTGAGGTTAGACATGGTGGTGGCGGATGCACACTAGATAACTTTCAAACCCTGTGCACTGTGTGTCATAAAAAGAAAACAAAGGAAAACTATAATAAGAAATGAGCGACGATTTAAACGATATTGGAAGAAAACCTCAAGAAGTAGAGGACCATAATTCTACCCAGAAAGGTGTAAGAATGTTTTTTGGAAAGGAAGAGGCAGAGTTGTTTTCTTCTTTAGGTCGCGAAATCACAGAGGGATGGTTGCAGGAGAGTTTCTTGCTCTACAGGATAGACCTGCAGCAAACCTCTGTTCACCCTCTTTATGGTGAAACCAAACATAAAGTTTATAAAGAGTCTGTTGAGGTGTTCGGACGGATAAATACTCAATCCGAGGATACAACGATGCATATTGATGGGGGACCAATTAAACGTGGTCATGCCACAATGGAAGCTCATTTATACCTTGAACACTTACAAGAACTTGGTTTAGTTGTTCTAGAGAATGACCAAGATGTCGTTATGGATTTAAAAGTGGGGGACTACCTGGAATTTAAAGGTCAGTTTTTCAAAATTCATGAGGATGGGTACGCTCAAATAAACAACCAAAACTCTTGGGCTGGTGATAGAAGATTCTACATCACCATAAAAGCAAAAGAAGTCGATGAAGACCAATTTAACGCTAGATAATGAAGGTGCCAGAATACATATACAACGCTACGGTTGAAAACGTAGTAGACGGAGACACGATTGACTGCTTGGTTGATTTAGGGTTTAACACAACAAACAGAATCAGGTTTAGAATCAAAGATGACGAAGCTTATTTTGACACTCCTGAAACCTGGAGACCTAAAACAGAGGCGGAAGAAGCTCATGGTGAAGCAGCTAAGGCTAGAGCTAAAGAATTGCTGGAAGGAAAAAAAGTAGTGTTGAGGTCTGCAAAAAAAGGGAAGTATCGATACGTAGCCGAGGTGTTTATGGAAGACGGAAGCAGTTATACTGACTTAATGATTGCCGAAGGGTTTCAGAAGAAAGACTCTTACAAATAATTAATATTGATTCAATATATAATCCTTTTTTTTGAGTTATAACGCACATCCGCTTTCTTTTCGCAACCTATTTACAAGAAACACTTTGTAGATGTCAATTCTGGACAATATTGGAGACAACTTAGATAGTCAGCACGAGAACCATAACTTCCTGCCTCAGAAAATTGAGTTAGAGGATATTGACCTTGGTGTAAAAAACTTTTTTGAAGGTCTCAACATCACGATGATGGACCAGAGTGGTCGTCAACGTCGCGTCCCTATTATTTGGCTTAATCAAGAGTTGTTTGCTCAGCGAAAGAATTACTGGGAAAGCTTGACTAATGAAAACGGAGAAGAAATTCAAAGACCGTTTATAGCAGTATCTAGAAAAGGAATTAAGCAGGGTACATCACCCAACAGAAGAACTATTCCATGGATGAAAAAATTTGGGTTCACAAGACCTAGGACTTTTGATGGAACCTTAATGGGGTACGACAAGTATATGGTTAGACAAGCTACTTGGGTAGATTGTGACTATGAAATTCGACTTGTCACCTCTTACATGGTAGACGTAAACGTTTTCTATCAAGAAATTCTCAGAGATGGCTTCTCAGATGGGCAAGGATATATGAATATTAATGGTCATCAGATTCGTTCAATCCTAGGAGAACCATCAGAAGACAATCAGGTATCAAGCATTGATGATGAAAGAGTATTTCAGATTTCTGCTCCACTTGTGGTGCATGGAAAACTTTTTGACCCATCTGACCACGAAAAAAAGACCACAATCAATAAGGTTGTCGTTAAAATGTGTGAGGACGGCTCTGAGAATCAGGGGGTAGCAAAAACTTTTGGCGGTCAAAGCTCAGCTAGACCATTTAGAAATAGCTGCGACCCAGTTAATGTGTACAGTTACAATAATTTCTTATTATCTTCCGTCGCAGCTGGTCAGAGCTACATAATCTCAGCATCGACTGTATTAAATGTGTCTGGGACTACTCTTGCAACGCTGGCTCCAGGGGAAATTTATGTTGTGCCTGCAGGCGCTAATGCGACTGTATTAGATTCTACAGGTGGTACACTAGCTTTAATTTCTGGCGGGCTAAGCGGAACAATTACAGATTCAACAATATTTAATTCCACTGGTGGAACAGTTGGGACAGTAACGGCACAAGGCGCGTTCCTTGCTCCTGATTCTACTGTTTTCGATTACTCAGGAGGAACTCTTGCGAGCTTGGCGCCGAGTGGAAGATTTACAGTGGAAGCTGTTAATATTTTATGGTCATCAGGCGGAACAGTAGCAACACTAGGGCCTTCGAGTTCATACCCGTTAGAGGCTGTTACAGTTCTTAATCACACTGGTGGAACAGTTTTTAATGACGCCGAACAGGGTCAGACTAGAAGTTTGTCTGCGGGTGTAGTATTTAATTTTTCAGGAGGAACTCTTGCGAACTTGGCTCCAAACGGAGTGTTTACCGTAGCAGCTGCTACAGGTGTTGTATCAAACTCTGCTGGAGTTTTAAAACTCGATACTACGCTTGGTCCTGGTGATAGCTTTGCATATGTTGTCTCAGATTTAAAAATTTCAAATAACAGACCTAAACAGATATTCTCAATTTCTGGTGGAGGTTCCAGCTTTTTCTTAGATGATATATCATGGATTAATAGCGATGGAGCGTCTTTGTCATTTTTGCCCATCTATTATGATTTAGAAATGACTGCCCCTAATATTGACATAATCGACTCTTCAGGGATGTCTGCTAATACGGTTTTGTCTGGAACTGTTTATACAAATTTTTCAGGAATAGTTACAGTAGAAAACTCAAATAGCAGCTTTGTAACTGGGTATACTAGTTTTGGGACTTATCCATTATCAGACATAAGCATTTTAAATTCTTCTGGTGGAACAGTAGATACGTGGCCAGCAGTTTCTGCTTATACGATTGGAGATGTAGTTTATAGGAACTCTACTGGTGGAACTTTAGCTTTCATGCCAAGCATTTACCCTTTAAACGGACAAATACAAATCCCTCAATTTTCCATTATAAATTCTGATGGCCAATCAGGGACAACTTTTGCCTATAATAACCAAGTTCATACTAATTTTTCAGGAGGCGGGAGTGGGACTCAAATAATTTATCAAAGACCCTCTCCTTTTATAGATGGGACCGTTTATCGAACAGGCGATACGGAGTGGCATGCTAAAAATGGTTCGTATGATTTCAATGCAGTTACCGCTAGCACAGTTGTTGCTGCTGCTCTAAGTTACACTGCTACCGAGAGTGACGTTAGAGAAACTTATCATGGAACTATAGGAGATGGCACTGACCTTATTGCTCCGACTTATTTGTCAAACAATAATTTTTTTGGCAACAAGTTTAGATTCACAGATAGTCTTGGAAACAAAAGTGATTCAAGCGCCTCTAGCTTGTGGGCGCATGTTGATTTTAATGGTCATAATTACACGGGAGCAATAAATAACTATGTTATTGACCATTTTACAGGTGTAGGCATGTATTTAAATTACATAACTAGCGGAAGCGCTTTTAACATGAATACAACAACATCAGACGGGGCCAGTTGGGAAAGTTGGATTGATTATTTAAAAGTCTTTTCTTATTCAGGATTTTCAAACTGGAGACCTTACAGCGTTAATGAGATGACCATAGGTCCTATGGGCGCTTTTCTAACGGCGGGTTTATATGATTGGGCTGGAGAATTCTTTAATGGGGAAAGAAGCGATAACAGAATGTATTGCCTTTTAGGTGAAAGCGAAAATGCGACAGAAGCTATGTTTGGGTTTGACAGTTCGGCTCCTGAATTAACTATAGACCAAACAAAAGCGGGTGGCTCTGGGTTTGGTCACAGAATTACTAATATTTTCGGTATAAGAACTCATTATTAATATAAAGTCTTGGTGCTTTTCTGTCCTATTTATAGGAAACTTAATTAGAAATGAAAATCACCAACAACAGGTCTACAGCTGCTATTTTTATGTACAAATGGAGCAATACGACTCAAAAAGAAAAATTTGCTGCATATGAAAAGCGAACACTTCCTAATTTAACGCATGCGGACCAGGTTTTATCTCGCCAATACATTGTGAATAGGACCACTTCTGGTACTGGTACAGCAGAATCTAATTTTATAGAGGTTACTACTCCAGGGCTAGCTAACAATCACGTGGTTAATTCATTAAAAGAAGTCGGAAGACAAACTAATGGGACTTGGGAGATTGAAGCTTAAAAACGAACAACAAGTTAAAATGTGTGGTTTTTAATACCATGCAGATGGTTGCTGAAAGTTACAATTCTTACCCCTTTAGGAGCTCACAACTAAATTCTCTGACTATTTATACAACACAGGGCAATACAATCACTAAAGTAAGAGTGAAAGTAGCTCAATAGCATAAAGAGTTTACACTTATAACTATAATGGCACTAATAAAATATCAGCGTGAAGTATGCGCTTTTGTTTTCGTAACAAACGCTGGAAGATAAGGAAAACGACAAAAAAATACAACACGACAAACTATAAAAAATGGCAACAATTTTCGTATCACCTGGAGTTTACACAAGAGAACAAGACTTTACAGCATTTGCTTCTAGAATTGGTCTGACCAGACTTGGAATTGTTGGCAAGACTCCAAAGGGTCCCGCAGGCGAAGCGATTCGTGTTAATGGCGGAGATGAATTCCTTTTGAGATATGGTGCAACGGATTTTAAATATCCTTCCACCTATGTTGCCAATGCATTCTTAAGCCAGTCCAATGACCTTACCGTGACAAGAGTTCTCGGTGAAGGTGGGTTCACAAATGGTCCAGCTTGGATTATTACAGCTGATTTCAGTAATGGCACTTCTGGGAGTAAATCAGGAACAACGCTAGCGGTTTTGCGTTCAAAGAAGTCAAACGCTGGCGTAGCATTTTATGACACGCAAACAGACATTATAATAGGTAACACTACCTCTGGTTCAACGTCGGCTTCATTTACTCTTTCTGCGACAACTGGGCCACTTACAGCTCTAACAAACTCAAGTATTACTGTATCTTTAGATGAGACTAAAAATGACTACATCGCTAAACTTCTTGGAAAATCTCCTGAGGTTGCAGTTGGTGCTTATGATTTTTATGTTGAATCTATCTATCCTCACTTTATTAGAGAGGCAAAGGCTAGAGCAGAAATATATGGAATCCACCCAGAGCTTATTTATAACTCAACTTCTGCGTGGACAGATTACGCAAGCGACTACACTCACGCTGTAACTCCTTGGATTGTATCTGAGGTAATTGGTGGAGATGTTCATAATTTATTTAAGGTTCACACTATCTCAGATGGTAACTCGTCAAACAGAGAAGTTAAAGTTTCAGTTGCTAACCTCGACACAACAAATAGTTTGTTTGACCTAATTATTAGGAAATACGAAGACAGTGATGCTAATAGCTTTAGTGTGTTGGAACGGTTCTCAAGGCTATCTATGAATCCTGCTTCAAGTAGGTATTGTGGGAAAATAGTTGGAACGCAGGACGGAAATTACCCATCTAGGTCTATGTTTATCAAATTAGAACTTGCAGAGAGCTATCCAGGCGATGCTCTTCCAGCAGGGTTTAAGGGGTACTCGTTGAGAAGTATGGCTTCTGGCTCAACTACAGTTGCACCAAATATATACTTCAAAACCAGTTATCTTTCTGATGACACAGTTTCTAAAACATATATGGGTGTATCTGAATTAGGATACACATCTATTACAGCTTCTCAGGTTTCTGTAAAAAATGCTGCTCAAAACGTTGAACATGATATTTTTCAATACCCAGGAGGAACAGCAACAAGCAAAACTACTACTCTTGGATTCCACATGGAGAGCACAGCTCCTGCTGCGCTTTATTCTTCTGGAGACAAAGCAGCGCTTTCAGCATACACAAAGACAAACTCAACAGTTGTTGACAGAGCTAAATTGAAATTTACAGTTCTTCCTTATGGTGGTTTTGATGGATTTAACAAGTACTTAACTTTTGATTCAAGTTCATTGTACTCTGAATTCACAGATGCTTATACAAGCAATGTGTCCGCATTTAAAACAGCAATTGACACGATGGAGTCGTCAGAAGCTGTTGATATCAACTTGATTACCACACCAGGAATTGATTATTCTAATAACGAAACACTTGTTAAGTATGCGCTTAACCTTGTTGAAGATAGAGTTGATTTGCTCTACGTTATTGACGCACCAAGACTTACTGTAGACACAGTGAAAGGAGACCCTGAAACCGCTGTTTCTAACTTAGAATCAACTGGAATTGATAGCTCATATGCAGCTACATACTGGCCTTGGATTCAAGTTGAAGACATCAACACTGGACGTTACGTATACATGTCTCCGACATACGCTGTAGTACGTGCAATGGCCTTTACTGATAACAAATATCAATCATGGTTTGCACCAGCAGGTCAGATTAGGGGTGTTATGCCAGGAAACGTTATCAGAGCAGACGTTAAGCTTACAAAGTCTCAGCGTGATACTCTATATGCAGGTAGAATCAACCCAATCGCGACATTTACTCAGAGTGGAGTTCAAATTCAAGGCCAGAAAACATTGCAAGTTAGAGAGTCTGCACTTGACAGAATCAATGTAAGAAGGCTGATGTTGAGAGTTCAGAGGCTTGTAGCAGCTGCATCACTTACACTGTTGTTTGAACAAAACGACCAGACAGTAAGAGACCAGTTCTTAGCGAAAGTTGAGCCGATTTTGCTTCAAATACAAAATCAAAGAGGTATCTCAGCTTTTAAAGTCACAATGGATGATTCTAACAATACGTCAGACACAGTCGATAGAAACATGTTAATTGGTAAGATTCAAATCAAGCCAACAAGAGCGGTAGAGTTCATAGACTTAATATTCCAAGTCCTTCCGACTGGGGCCCGATTTGAGGATTTTTGATAACTAACTTGTAATAATCCACTTAAGATTACATAATATACAGGGGCTTGCCATCACGGTGAGCCCTTTTTTTGTGCGTGCAGCTTTTCCCTAATCTGTGTTGAGATTTTTTTCCGCTATATTTGCATATATCTTTTCGAACTGAGCCAGTCTACTCATTGGGGTAAAAAGAGTTTTGTACCAACGAAGTGAAAACTGGTATGGTGAGTCTTTCAAAATCCTCTCAAATTTTTCCTGAGTAACTTTGGTCGGCAAGATATCTTGTATCTCCTCCGAAGTCAGCGTGGTGTTGACTTCAATCTCTCTATAGGTGATGTCTTCAGTCAGATTGTCCACAAACACAAATGTTTTCATAAAAGGAGCTAGGTGGAGAAAATTAAGAATGTGATGGACTTCATCTGCAAGCCTATCTTTGGGGTACGACTTTGCTTCTCCAAAAGGTATTTTGAAACTATCTTCCATTCTTTTTTTCGCGAGCTCTAATGCTTCGCCTTTATATCCATGCTCAGACAGTATGGAGGCGATTGTGGATATTGTAACATCTTTCGGTATCCTCTTGCGATTTGACGCAAGAGAGTCGAATACGCCAGGTACAATGGAGGCGATTGATTTAACGGTTTCTCTAGATATTGGATACATGCTTTAATATACGGGGAAAACAAATAAGAGTTACATGAAACCAAACTCTCAATCTTGCGTATATATGGTAACATGAAAATTATTAGCAAGTATAAAGACTATTATGATTATCTTGTAGACCATTACGGGATAGATGAAAAAGTCACAATCGACCGAACCAAAGGCTTTGTGCCTTTTGTTTCAAACCCAACGCGAGAAGGCGAATTCAGCGTGGCTCAAGTAGCTGTGTGCGGAATGCTTCACTCAGGGCTTATTGACCATAAAGGTGTAATTCACTGGGGAGACAGTGCTATTCCTTTCGGAAAAATGCGTTCAAAAAGTTGGCTGGATGATGGGTTGAAAATGCTTTATTTTGATGCTGGTTTAAAACGGAAAGACCGAATTGACCCCAAACCAGCTCCAACTGACCTTAACGCGAGAGAAAATTGTGCTGTTGTTTGGGTTACGGGCTATAGTAGTCAAGATACTAAGAATTGGCCAAAACTTGAGGTTGTGAATTTCGCTGGTTATATTCCTGCAGAAGAGATGTTTCAAGAAATTTATAGTTGGATGAGTGCTCGCAACGAACCCGACACCACCGACACACGAGATGATGCCACAAAATTATTGAACGCAGGGTTCGATAAAAAGAAATCTTTTAGACACAGAAAATGAGAAAAGCATATAGTGAAGTCACAGTGATTGGCGAAGATAGTAAAATACAAGGCTTATGCCTTGGATATGACCATTGCTCCGAACATGAATGGGGAATAAAGGGCATTCGAAGAAAACTAGAGCAAAACGACAGGGTTTATAATAAAACCCTGGGTATTGTCACTAAAAGTGTTTTAGGGGCAGAAACCAGGATGGTTCACAACTACGAAAACATTGTGTTGGGTAAGTTTGATTATTGGCATCGAAAAGGGACTCAAATAAGTCACGAGAAAAAAAATGGATACAAAAAGAAAATTGCTTTTTTTCTCGAAACAAAAGGCATATCGATTTATGCTGATGACCAAGAAAGTGCTTTAAGGGAAGGGCGATGTAATATGCTTTCTTATTATGAACTAGAAAGAGAAGAGCCACCAGAAGGGTTTCTTTGGTCTGAGTGGGATGAAAACAATCTCAGAGCAGTGTTTACCAATGAAGATATTTTTGACGCCCTAAAGGATGTGATTAAATCAAAAAATTTACTTGTAGGATTAGGAGGTAGTTTAAACCCATTTGCAGGAGCGGGATTATATATCTTGGATTTTAGAGCTTATTCAGAAGATGATGTTAAGGAAATGGCTCAAGCAGACCTGAACCACATCAACATGTTAGAATATGCGCGACTCACAATGATTGAAAAGCGTTTGAAGAAAGCTGGTAAGAGTTGGTTTGCTTTATCTCCAAAAAAACTGAATAAGGAGGATATGGAAAAACATAAAACCAAATTCAGCGTCATTTTTTGGCTGAATCCAACTGAACAAAGAATTGTTAATTATGGCTGGTTTACTGTTGAGGAGTTGAGGATGTGGATAAAAGGAAAAGGGCCTATAGTCAAGCAGGATGAAGTGGCATAGAAAAATAGATTTAGAAACCCTAAGGAATTCAGTTTTTGTCGTGTCTATAAATATTTTGGCATATAATACATTGCTTGATAAAGGTGGAGATAATGTAGAAAATCTTATACTAAATTCTCAAAAAACTCTTTCGGAAGGGCTAGGAATTGACAGCAATGAATATCTTCCAAGTATTCGTCTCAGCTTTTTTGAAGAGGACCGAAAAAAAACTCAAATAAGTTTTGGGTTTTATAAAAAAGTTGACGGGCTTAGGAGTGTGGCGACTCATTTTATATTCAACTCAGATTATATTAAGACGTATCTTAATTTGGAATGATGTCTGGCGGTATTTCGATGTTGATGTATCCTTGCTGAGGAATGGATAATCTATTTCCACCGTTGTAATAAAGCTGAAATTCTCCTCTGTATTTACCAGCTTCGTTTGTATCCACAGCCGCCCAATTGTATTGGATTGTTCCGCCTGATATAGATTGTAGCGAGCCAGCGGCTCCAGCTACTTTGTAATTCCCATGTCTATCCACCATTGAAAATGTAACAGCGGTAGCCCCAGTCATGTTGAATGGTATCCTAGTCGTGAGATTGGAGTAATCAAACACACAAATTCGCAACACTGGCAGAGTATCGTTTTGCTTGATGATGAAATCTCTTTGACTTAAAGGCATTATGACGTTGTGAATTGGTTACTAACTACTGTAAAATCTAGTGGTTTGTTGTTAAGCATTTCTACTTCTATTTCTCGTCCCACTGTCGGAGACATCTTAAACTTGAATCGGGTATACTGTAACTTTACTGGGGAATCAGCAGTGTACTTAACTCTCCAATAAATCTCGTAATTATCATCTGTGTTATAGAGAATCTCGTCGAGGTCTGCGAAATAGAATCCTACTTCTTGATTTGTTATTGTTGCTCCTGATTCCACAAGGGAATCACCAGTCGATGCGTTGTATACATCAGCAGTAAGAGATGCTGGGTTTATAACTGTATATGACTCGATGTTTGTACCCCCACTGTTTGAAAACGTGAGTACTCTGAATCGTCGGTATATCTTTATAACTCCAGCCATAATATATCACACAAAAACCCTACTGTGAGGGTTTTTGTGTGTTTTGTTGTGAATTTCTTAATTACTGAGAATACACCTGTCTGGTTGGAGGGTCAGGGTAGGCATAATCAAATCATCAGAACTATAATCGTAATCTCCAAAGCTTGCGTCTACTATTTGGCATCCGATAAGGGTCCATTTTTGAATTTCAACTCCAGGTCCGTCTACCCCTTTCAGTACAAGGTTCTTTTTGTATCCAACTGCGTATCCGCCACGTCCCGTAGCTGATTCAAAGTGAAGTCGTACCCACTCCATCAATTTTTGAGTCGTAGAGGGACCAATCACGTCAATGAATGAAACCTCCATTGCTTGCCATACGGCTCTACCAGCGACGAATGTCGAAGTATTCATGTATGGTATCTCAACTGATTTGATGTTCAGTGAAGGCGCTTTCGTAGTTTGAACCATATACGAATCGATAGCAAGCTCCGTTGGGAACTCTAGCACAAATCGATTTTTTAATTTTGGTTCCTGCTCGATAGGAACAGGTCGAAACATATCTGCCATTATTGTAGCTTTTATTGTTATTTCCTATAAATAGCTGGCAGAAAAAAGTTTTGTAGCGGCTTGAGATATTAGTTTACCTATTTATTAAAAAGAGTACTTAAGAGTGTGTTTATAATACATTTTTAGATTAATCTAAATAGGTATTTACCATTATCATTTTTAAGCTTATATAAGCAAGGTTTTAATAGTTACACAAATGGAACGTAAAATAAAAAGAGCTCTTTGTCTTTCTGGTGGAGGTTCAAAAGGAGCTTGGGCAGGAGGTGTGATTCAATATCTTACTGAGGACTTAAAGCTCGACTACGACCTTTACGTCGGAACATCCACTGGAAGCTTGTTAGCTCCGCTTACTTCTATTCGTGAAATAAGCACTTTAAAAGAAGGTTACACCAGCGTAAGCGCTGATGACATATTCTCTTATAATCCATTTAGAAAAGACGGAAGTCCCAGTTATCTTAAAATGGCTTATAGAATAGCTACTTTAAAAACAACTTTAGGCGAGAGCGAGGGTTTATTAGAACTTATTAAAAAGTTTTTCAAAGAAAAACACTATGACAAACTCACTAGTGAGGGAAAGGAAGTAATTGCTGCAGTCGCAAATATTACTGATGAAAAAATTGAATACATGTCATCAAAAGATTGGGGATATGAAATGTTTTGCAAGTGGTTGTGGGCATCCGCCAATACCCCTCCTTTTATGACTCTTTTTGAACATCAAGGGAAGGAATATGTTGATGGTGCAATTTTGCAACACATCCCTATACAAGCTGCTATTGATGCGGGAGCCACTGAAATAGATGTTATTGTATTACGTCCTGAAAAATTTGGTGCAACAGCTAAAAACAAGACAAAAAATGTCATTCATCTCTCAAATAAACTAATTCGAATGATGCAACGTAAAATATCACAAACGAATGTTGAAATGGCTCAATTAGAAGCTAATAAGAGAGATGTTAAAATAAACATTATATACACGCCTTATCGACTAACTGAAAATTCGCTCGTTTTTGACAAAGAACAAATGTTAAAATGGTGGGAAGAAGGTTATGAATTCGCAAAGGAGGGGAATATGAGACAGTATAAACTTTCTAAACGGAATGTAATACGTGAGATAGAATAACTCGCCTATTTATAAAAAAAGCTCTTAAAATGGCATATAGAACAGGAGACACTATCTATCAAAACATTGTTTCAACCGATTCCAGTAATAATGTGGAGTCTGGGGCAACTTTCGTTAACAAGCTTTATCGAAATGGCTCTTTATATGCTGGCGCCACTCTTAATTTTGCCATATCTGATGCTCCAAGAGGAGTTTATACAGCAAGTTTTTCAGCTTCAACCATTGGAGAATATCAAATATATTTTAATAACATCACAACAAACACAATTTACATGTCTGGTATATTCAGCTTTAAATCTTCTGAAAATATATCGACAAGCATCTATATAGGTTCCTAATAGCTGAAAGTAAGGCAAAAATGACTAATTCTAAGCTATTTAGTGTTGATACAACCCTTTATGGAACAAACTAAGATATTAGACAAGGAAGCTGAATTAATGGAGTGTTCGATGGACCCTATTTACTTTATTAACAGTTTTTGTTATGCCTATGATGTACTAAAAGACCAGCAAGCCAACATTAAGTGTTTTGATTATCAAGAGAGAGTTCTGGATTCATACATGGACCACAAATGGAATGTGATTTTAAAGTCACGTCAAACTGGTTTATCAGTAATTACCGCATGTTATGTTGCCTGGAGAATGATATTTGGTCTGGATGAGACAATCGTAATTATCGCCAACAACCAAGACGGCGCAGTTAGATTTCTAAAACACGTCAAGAATGTTTTTATCAATCTTCCTGATTTTATTTATAGTAAAAACCGCGATGAAGTTTCTATGGCTACGATGAAAATCGAGCACGCCAATGGGAATATTGCAATCGCTAAGGCAGCTGGTAAAAACGCAGGTCGTGGAGACGCTCCTACTCTCTTAATATTAGATGAGTGGGCGTTTGTTAAAGACGACGATGATATCTGGACAGCCGCAGCCCCTTCTTTATCGCAAACAGAAGGAGACTGTATTGTTATTTCAACACCAAACGGAACAGGTAATCTATATCACAAGTTCTGGGTCGACGCCGCACGCGGAGATGGTGCCTTCAACCCAATTAAGGTTCACTGGACCGAAAACCCAAAATCAGCTATTGATTTAGAGTATAGAGAAGACTCAAAAGGTATTTTAAAACCTTGGAGCCCTTGGTATGAAAAGCGATGTAAAGAAGTTCAGTATGATGGAGTTAAAATAGCACAGGAGCTTGACTTATCATTTGAAGGTTCCAAGTTGTTAGCGTTGGACCCAGATTTAATTGCCAGACAACGACAGCGAATTGAGACTGAAAACATCAGGCCCGTCGTGTATTTTGATGTGACAGCAGAAAGTCATAATCTAGTTGGGACTGTCCAGCCTTGTCATATTTTCGAAGCACCAAAACTACAGGCTAAATATATTGTGGCTTGCGACGTTGCTTATAGAGGAGATGATTATTCAACTATTCAAGTTTTAGATGTAGACACTCTTAATCAAGTAGCGGAATACCAGGGTAAATGTGACCCAGATGTGTTCGCTCGTTACATTGAGAAAATTGCAATGTACTACAATACGGCGTTTGTGGTTGTCGAGGCCAACAATCACGGCCTCGTAACATGTTTTGAACTGAGAAATCAACTTAAATATCCAAGACTTTATGAATCAAAATCTATCAAAGAAATCCATGTTCGATGGATTGATTATAAAGTAAATCCAGGCGATGGGATTCCAGGGTTTCAGACGACAGCACAATCTAGACCAGGATTAGTAAACGCTATGCGTGAAGCATTTAGAGAAACCACAGCCACTGTGAACTCAATTCGGTTAATTGGCGAGATGGAAACGTTTGTTAGAAATCTCAAAAAGAACGGAAAAGAGGAAGCTGAGAAAGGATATCACGATGACTTAGTTATGGCTTATGGTATTGCCCTTTATATTAGACAGACAGAGTATTATAATGTGGTTAATGCTAAGAATATGTACAAATCTATGCTTGAAGCCATGACTTTCAACGCTAGTTCTTCCGAAGGGGCAGAAGAAACTCCAGACGAGAAAACACAAAGGTTGCGGGATAAAAAAGATTTTGATGAAAATTTTATCCCTCCAGGAGCAGGAGGATTATGGTTAGGAAGCGACGATGAAGCTGATGAAGACGACCCAAACGACCTTTCATGGCTGGTTGGGTGATGCAAAGAGGCATGAAATAAAAAATAAAAATGGCACAAGAAAGCAATAATAGTATATTTCAAAGAGTCTATGACGCTGTTAACAATAACAAGCGACGCACTCCTCCTATGGACGCACAAGGGCAACCGCCTGGAATATCCACTCCCTCGCAAGGTCTTTTTGGTTCATTAGAGGATTTTCAACAGCAGTACCTTGATTGGCAAGTAAATAAAATCAGTCATGACCTATACACCAGAACTATTTATTATGACACAGACCGTGTCAATTCTTATCATGATTATCGTGCAATGGACCAGTCTCCAGAGGTGTCTGCCGCATTAGATATAATTCGAGACGAATGTCTCACAAGAAACGAGCGTGGAAACATTTTAGAGGTTTATAGCTCCAATGATAGAATCAAATCTAAGTTAGATGATTTATTCCATAACAGAATGAATATCGATTACAATTTGAGTTTATGGATTAGAGACCTTATTAAGTATGGAGATTATTTCGTTCACTTACATGTCCATAAAGACGAAGGTATTTATGACTTCATGACTCTTCCTCAAGAAGAAATTCACCGTGAAGAAGGATTCGATGGAACAGCAAGTTCTGTACGTTTCCGCTGGGAAACAACGCAAGATTACTTTGAATCGTGGCAGGTTGCCCATTTCAGGCTTATTGAGGATACTAGAAAACTTCCTTACGGACGGTGCTTGAAGCACGACACTTATATAGAGACAAGTACAGGGTATAAGTTTATAAAAGATATAGAGAAAGGAGATTTAGTTTTTTCATTTAACTCTGACACACAAAAAAAAGAAGTCACAAAAGTCTTAGATACAATTTGTTCTGGTGAAAAAGAAATTATAAAGATTAGAACAAAGAATAATGAAATAGAAACCTCTGAGGAGCACAGTTTTATGGTGTACGAGGATGGTGGGTTCGTATACAAACAAGTTGACGATTTAAGATTAGGAAATCTGCTTGTTATAGATTCTGGAGAAAACCCTTCAGGGGTAGATATTTTTTTAAATAAAGAACTAAAAGAAGAGAGAAACTTCAACGGATATAAAAACAACATTGATTTAATCCCTGATGTTGTTGATGTTGATTTTGCAAGGCTATGGGGTTTTTTACTAGGAGATGGATGGGTTTTTAACGATTCTGTTTTTTTTGCACGAGGTATTGACGAATCTTTAAATAAAAAATACGCTTCACTTTTGAAGAAGTTTTCAGGAAAAGACACTATAAACCTTAAAAACGCAAATTTAGAGGGTAGTTTAGAATTTTCTCAAACAGTATGTAACTCAAAGTTGCTTTCTTATATTCTCGAAAATAACGGGTTTAAAGGAAATGTTTATATTAAAAGATTGCCTAGTTGGATTTTTGAGGCGTCATTAGAAATAAGAGAAGCTTTAATAGAAGGCATTATAGACGCTGATGGTTCTGTAAATATTGACGAGTGGAACTGTAAAAGATACACAATAGAATTAGCAAATGAAATTTTAGTAAAAGACTTAAAAACGCTATTACAATCAATAGGTAGAAAGACTGGCAAAATCTGTTCAAGAGATAGAAGTTCTGTTGTTTTTTGGGGAAAAGAATACAAAAGAAAGAAAAGTTTCTACTTCTACTTTTATGACTCTAAAATTAAACAAGCAGCAAAACATGAGTTATCAAATAGGATTAATAGTGGTTTCATCTTATCTCCAATCATCTCTATTGAGAACTCTGAAAAAGCAGAGCAGGTTTATGATATCCACGTAGAGCATGAACACCATAATTTCTATGCGAATGGGATAGTCGTTCACAACTCTATCTTAGACCCTGCTAGAAAACTTTGGAAGCAACTACAGCTCGCTGAGGACTCAATGTTGGTCTATAGAATCACAAGAGCTCCAGAGCGTAGAATATTCTACATTGAGGTAGGCAACTTGGAGGATGCTGATGTTAAGCAATACATGCAGCGTATCCAAAAGCAAGTTAAAAAACAGCCTATTGTGAATCAGAACGACGGCAATATGAGTTATCGTTATGACCCAATGAATATCTCGGAAGATTATTTTATTCCAGTTCGTGGTGACAAGAGCACAAAAATTGACACACTTCCTGGAGCTTGTTTGGCTCTAGATACTAAAATCAACCTTCTTGATGGTCGAAGCCTTGAGCTTCAGGAAATCATTAAAGAGCGTGATGAAGGAAAACAGCTTTGGACTTACAGTATAAATCCAGAAACTGGAGTAATAGTTCCAGGAAAAATTACATGGGCTGGAGTTACTCGTAAAGACGCTAAAGTAATGAAATTGACTTTTGACAACGGAGAGTCTGTTATTGTTACACCTGACCACAAGTTCCCTACTCGTTTTAAAGGTATACAAGAAGCACAAAATCTTGAAGAAGGAGATTCTATGTGGAGTTTTGAGAAGAGGTTTCAGAAGATTTTCAAAAACAAACCTAAAGCTAAAACATATGAACAAGTGTGGGACCACCAAAGCAAATCCTGGGAGTATACACATCGTATGGTTCATAATTACATGTATGAGCGCAATTTGCACAAGGAACATGTTTATCAAAAAAATGTGGAAAACAAAAACGTGATTCATCATTATGATTTTGACCGATACAATAATTCTCCAGAGAATTTAAAATTAATGAATTTCCATGACCATGTTATGCTTCATCAATCTATGTATGCTTCTTATAAAAAAGAGCGTAAAGAAGGTAGAAATAAGTATTGGGATAATATCTCTGAGAAAGAATTAGAATCTAAAAGAGTAGTAGCACGAATCAACTTAGAAAAAGCAACAGAACGAATTCAAGAGCTACTGCAAGATGAAGATTTTAAAGCTGATTTTGAAAAGAAACGAATAGCTGGATATCGTAAAGCAAGAAAAACATCTTCTTCTCGTCTAAAATCATCTATTGCCGCTTCTAAACAATGGGCCGATGGTTCTCTGCGTGAAGCCATTCAAGAAAAACAAGAAATAAATTACAACGATGTAATGTTGGAGTTTGTGGTCTCTCGTTTTCAAGACGGCATGAGTGCCACCAACATTCTACGAGACATTAATGTCTCTAATTCTGGGTTTATGTCTGAATTTAACAACATAAACAAAGGGAACAAGCAATTGAAGAAAATGTCATCTTTCACCCACAATAACTTAGTGAAGATGATGAAGTCATTTGGGTATTCTAACTGGAGAGATTTCACGAAAAAAGCCGAATTATTTAATCATAAAGTGGCATCGATTGAGTGGCTAGAAACACCTCAAGACACAGGCACAATAACTGTAGATGGAAATCATGAACTACATGACCACCATAATTTTGCACTTTCTGTCGGAGTTTTTACACAAAATAGCAATCTAGGTGACATTCAAGATATTGAATATTTAGAAAATAAACTATTCGCGGCGTTAAAGGTTCCAAAAACTTATTTGAATTATGCTGAGAATTTACCTGGGGGGCCAACACTGTCTCAAGCAGATTTAAGATTTGCTAGGACCATTAATAGAATCCAGGAGCAAGTTCTAATGGAACTTCGTCGAATTGGTAAAATTCACTTAGCGTTTCTTGGGCATGAAGACGAGATTAATGATTTTGATTTAAAACTCACAAACCCTTCTACTCAACAAGAGCTGTTGAAGCTAGAGACGATGAAATCTCGACTTGAAGTATTTACATTGTTTGTGTCACAAGATATCTACTCACCTGCTTCTTACACTTGGGGTATGAAATACATTCTTGGATTTTCTGAAAAGGATATCAAGAAAATGCTTCGTCAGAAAAAAGTTGAAAGGAAACTGTTTACGGAGATTGAATTTGCTCCGCAGACATACAAAAAGATTGGATTGTTCAAAGATTTGGATGATAAATTTGAAATCCCAGGAGCAGCAGAAGCACTCCAAAACGCTGAGAACGAAGATTTAATGGGAGATGACGGCGGCGGCGGCGGCGGAGGCTTTGGCGGAGGAGGAGACTCGCTGGCTGGAGACCCATCTGGAGACCTTGATATGGGAGGTGGAGATGAAGTTGGAGGCGATGCAGGAGGAGCGCCTCCAGTAAGTGATAGCGAGCCTATATCAGAAACTAAAAGAGAACGCATTTGGGAAGGTCACAACAAGCGTGTTGATAGTGCAATTGATGACTTGCTTAAAGAGCTTGAGGAAACCGATGAAGAAGTATTTACGGAAGAAAGCGAGGAAGAAAAGAAAGACAGAGAAAAAAACGTTTTGTTTAAATCAAACGAAGAATTTATCAGTCAGACTGATAAAATGATTAGTGAGATAAAGGGAAATTTAAAAGAATCTGAGAAAAATATTGAAAATTACATTATACCAAAAGGAGTAATAAAAGAAAGAGTTCAAGGAAACCCTCTTGTCTCTACCAGTAATGATTTAGCAAGAAAAGCTAGAGATATAATGGATGAGATTGACCAAATAATATCTGAAACTGGGCAAAATTCTGATATGGAAATAATTGAAGAAGACTATGACGAGGAAGAGTAAGTTTGATGAACACTCAAATGTTAATGACACGTACAGTGTAAAGCGTAAACTAGCGAAGATTATAGAGGAACTAGAGGACCTTTATTCTACTGATGTAACTAAATTTTACAGCTACCGAAAAACGAAATCGGCGGGAACGAGAAGTCGTTCCCGCCTTCGGCGTATACATGCTGCTTTAAAAGATTTATCTAGAGACATTCTGAAGCAACGACAAGACTACGACTCAGATTACGAATAACTTGTCAATCAACGTCGGTATGATTATGTTGATGAATGACAACACGAGCTCCAAACTGGGATTACAACGGCTATCCAACAATAAATTTAAGTAGTCTCACGACAGGCTAAACAGCTGTTAATTAGTATAATTAACCCTTCAATCCTCATAGATTCAATGAATTAGTTTTAAACTAAAGTTGGATTATAACTTAAAATTGAATTATATTTGCTTCGGCAACACACTAATTCAACAACATGTATATAGTCTTCGATACAGAGACTACTGGCAGGCCAAAACGGTTTAACGCACCTTGGACAGATGCAGATAACTGGCCTCGACTAGTACAGTTAGCCTGGGTTGAATATGCACAAGACGGCAGCGAAATATCCAGGCACGACCTTATAATTAAACCTGAAGGATACAACATTCCTCACGAAGTCGTTCAAATACACGGCATATCAAACGAAAAGGCGCACGCAGAAGGAATTTCTATGCTTGATGCCTTAAATCAGTTTAAAATTGCTCTAGAGCGTAACTATTACCTCATAGCACATAATATCAATTTTGACCTTGGAATTATGGGGTGTGAATTTCATCGAGCATCGATGAGTCACAATCTAGCTTCAATATTTCCCGTTGACACGATGAAGCTTACAATTGACTTTTGTAAATTAAGGGGTCGTCGGGGTTATAAATTTCCAAAACTTATTGAGCTCCATAATAAGCTTTTTGGGAAAGATTTTTTAGGTGCTCACAACGCATTTTTCGATGTGCAAGCAACCGCTAAATGTTTTTTTGAACTTCAACGGCTTGGCATTTTCGGATTTAAAGAACTTCCTTCCGATTCCTCTAATGGGTTTTCTTCTGAGAGTGTTGCCCACGTATCGGTATCCCCAGAAGAGGAAGCTAAGCCGTTAGTTCATTTCTCTTGTCACACTCACTATAGCTTGCTTCGTGGCTCAGGTAGTATTGATAATTATCTTAAGCGTGCTAAAGAACTAGGGCACACATCTCTCGCTGTTATTGATGTCGAAACCATGTCAGGCAGTCTAGAGTTGTCACAGAAAGCTGAAAAATACGGAATCAAGCCAATATTTGGAATTGAAATCTATCTCAACGATACTGTTGGCTCCGAAGAGTCAGAAAAAGGTGGATACCCAATAAAAATCATTGTTAAAAACCAAGTGGGTTTTGTAAACCTTAATAAGCTGATATTTAAATCTCATTCAGAAGGTTTTGATGGGATGTATTCTCGTATTCACACTGATTGGTTAATTGAGAACAAAGAAGGTTTGATTGTTACCACTGGAAACTACCAAGGATATCTCGCAAGTTTGTTTTTTAAAGGACAAAAGACGGCAGCTTCTAAATATTGGGAACGATTACAAAAAGCATTTGGCCCAGATTATATCGCAGAAATTAAGTTTTCAGAGATTGGTGAGCAAAAGCGATTTAACAACTTTGTTTTAAAAATGGCATCCGCCACGAAGGCAATGGTGATTTTAGATAATGATGTTCATTATGTTAAGCAAAAAGAAGCGTCTTTGCAAGACACTGTTTCCGCTATAAAACAACAAATAGGGATGGATAAGTGTCGTTTAGAGGAACGAAGAAATCTGTATTATTTGTCGAGAAAAGACTACTATGTTCTGAATTCAAAATTTGGATACAATTACCCGCACAACATTCTACAGATATTCATGGATAACACTTTGAAGCTGGCTGAGCGTTGCAATTTTGAATTTGAAGTAGGGGTTGAAAAATACCCTCGTTACGAACCAACGAAAGACATTATAGATTGGGCAGGAGCAGAGGACACGGAAACCATTATCACAAAGATGGCTTTTGCGAAACTCAAGCAAAAGCTCGGACGTAAGTTTACCAAAGGAAAATTACAACAAACACAAGAGGTTGTAGATGAGTACACAAATAGACTCCATTACGAGTTAAAAGTAATTAAGGACAAGAAGATGCTTGACTACTTCCTTGTAAACTGGGAAATTATTCGAGATTATAAGAAAAGAGGTTTTGAAATTGGAAGTGGAAGAGGCTCTGCAGCTGGTTCTTTATTAGCATGGTGTCTTGACATCACTAAGATTGACCCTATTCAATTCGGGCTGTATTTTGAGCGTTTTTTGAATCCAGCACGTAATTGCGTTACTGAAGATGGGCTGGTGTTGATGAAAGATGGCTCACTGAAACCTATCGGAGATATTGTTCCTGGGGACCCAGTTGAAACAGAATCAGGCAACGGCGTTTTGGTTCAAGTGCATAAGCGAGATATCACACCAGCTGATGAGGTGTTTGAGATTGAAACTGAAGATTCCATCATTGTAAAATTGACGGGGAATCACATTGTACCTGTGATGCGCAAAGGAGAGCGTGTTGATATTCGCGTGGATGAGTTATTAGAGACAGATAAAATGTTAATACGAAAATTATGATAGTACAAGGAAGTAGAGATATTAATTTTAAAGGTATGTGTCAAGAAGGTTCTAAACTTATAATTCCAGCTTGGCAAAAACCAACAGAATGGGATAAGCAGGTGAGAATATTCTTAGACCACATTATAATGTCAATGTCTTCCAATAAAGGCTCTCATGATATTGGAAGAATTAACGCGAGAGATACCCACAAAATACCCTCTAATGAGAAGGGGTGGTTTGACAATATTGATGAAAGAGGAAATGAGATTGCAGAAGCGCTCAGAGAATTAAGCAAATTAAAAAGATAACAGGATATCGTGTTTTTATCATATGGGAACATGATTGGGACAAAAACAGAGAAGAAGTAAAAGCTACCTTAAAAAAAGCAATTCAATGAAGACAGTCAGCATAAAGTCAATACGCAAGATACAGTACGACGGGCCAGTTTATGACTTATCTTTTGAAGGGGACCCATATTTTATGGTCAAATCTACTTCTAGTAAAGCTTTAAATAAAGAGTGTAACTCACTGATAATCATACACAATAGCCCTCCCGATTTAGATATTGATTTTCAAACAGGAACAGACCATGAAACTGATGACTTCCTTTACAAAAAATATGGTAGAGAACGAGTAATGAGTGTTGGTACTTTTTCTAAATGGAATGAAAGAGGATGTTTGAAGGACGTTGTTCGTGCACACCGTGGGCCAGAAGCAACAGGAACTGAATCGGATGTAGCTCAAATCACTAAAGAGATGCCGAAGTTCGACAAAGTCGAATACAACTTGGCTTGGTGGTTAGAAAACCATGCTCAGTCAGATGATTGCAGTCCACTCGTACAAAGATGGCTTACTGATTCATCCAACAAAGTAATTATAGAACAAACACTGGCTCTTCAGGGTCAAGTGAGAGGTTTTGGTAAACACGCCGCTGGAGTTGTTATTACTCCTGGGCCTTCTTGGGACTACCTCCCAACAAATATGATTGTCTCTAATAAATCAATTGTATCAGCATATCAAGAGGGGGACCGCTCTGGAAAAGACTTGAGTTATCTTGGGATATTGAAGCTTGACCGTTTGAAAGTGTCAACAATTAATATCATCATGGATTGTATCAAGATGGTTAAGGATGGTGAAAAGATTGATTTGTTCGATACAATAATGAATATTGATGAGCAGTTTGATGACCAAAACCTTTACAAGGAGTTAATGCTTGGTCAGAACCACGGTATATTCCAATTTGAATCGCCAGGCATGAACGCTTTGATTCGAGGACTCAACGTTGAGAACTTTGAAGAAATGGCTGCTTGTAATGCTCTTTATCGACCAGGCCCAATGGGAATTGGAGCCCACCGTCAATACGTTGATAACAAGAGGTTCCCAGGACAGATTGAATTTCCATCTGATTTGATAAAGCCAATATTAGAAAAAACTAACGGTGTACTGGTGTTTCAGGAGCAAATTCAATTTATCGCAAAAGAGATAGCGGGAATGGATTTAGGAGAGGGTGATAACTTGCGTCGTGCACTTGATAAAGCTGCGAAGCTTATAAAAAAAACAAACCAAGGAGAAGAACTCACTCAGGACGAAAAGGAAAGTAAGAACTATAAAGCTTACGAAGAGTATTGGAGTAAGTTTGTATCTGGAGCAGAGGAAAATGGTGTTCCGAAAGAAGAGGTTGATAAAATCCTTTTATACCTTTCTGATTATCTAGGGTATTCGTTTAACAAATGTTTATCTGAAAACTGTGAAGTCACAGAAAAGGAAAAGGGAAAAATATCTCTTTTAAAAACTAGGCCAGGAGATATGATTTTAGGTTATAATCCAGACACGAAAAAAAATGAATGGGTTCCAGTGAAAGCTCGTCATAACAACGGTAAAAAGAAAGTTTATCGAATTAAGACAAGTAGTGGGAAAATTTTAGAATGCACTTTGGACCATAAAATAATGACTGAACAAGGTATGTTACCTCTGAAAGATATTATTGAACAAAAGCTTTCTGTAAAAATAAACTAGTTTTAACAAATCTCAGTCTATATACTATATATTATGAAAGTAAAAATCGATTTCAAAAAGGATATAGTGAATGGCGAAGATATTGATATGAAAAAATGGAGGGCAAAGTTGTCATTAGTTTTAATTAGACAAAACAACAACTACTACAATTCTGAGATATCAAATTATTATCACAAAAGTGTTTATGGGAAGAGTTTGGTAGATTTGCTTCCAGAATCCATTACAACTCCTTTGTGTCCGATTACAGGAGATAAGCCTAGTTACAAACTTCAAGGCTCTATTGTTTTCGGTAAATTTTCGAATAATTGTACTACAACAGAAACTGCTAAGTACGTGGCGGAAAATAATAAAGAATATAAACTTCACGTCGAAAGAATGAAGGAAGAACGCAAAGGAAAAGGAAACCCTATGTACGGTATAAAAGCTTGGAACAAAGGAAAAACTAAAGATAATAATGAAGTCATGAAAAAGCTTTCTGAGCGCAGAAAAGGCGTTGAATTCAGCAATGAAACACTTGAGCGCATGTCAGAGAGTGCTAAAAAAAGAGAAATACATGGTCATACTGGATTTAAACATTCAGAAGAAACTAAACAGCGCCTTAGAGATATAACGATAGCTAGATACAAAAGTGGTGTCTATTCTCATGGTCAATCAAAACCTCATCTTGAGGTAAAGAGAATGCTAAGTGAACGATTTGGAAAAGATACTTATTCTGAATCAAATCACGCTAAAGAATTCAAAGGTACATGGGAAGAAGAGTTTTCTTGTTATGGTTATTCTTTTGACTTTAGAATAGGAAGCATTTTAATAGAAGTACAGGGAGATTTTTTTCATAGTAATCAAAATACAAGACATAGCGGGTGTACTCATGATGTTCAAATAAAGAACAAGAAAAGAGATATAAAAAAAAGGCATGCAGTTGAAAGTGACGGGAGTTTTCAGCTTATAGAATTGTGGGAGAATGATATAATTAATAACGAGTCAATTATAAAAAACAAAATAAAATGTTTGAATCTATTATAGAAGTTGAAGAAATAGGAGTGGTAGATACTTACGATTTAGAAATCGATAATGAACATCACAACTTCTATGCAAATGATATCTGTGTTTCAAATAGTCACTCGGTTTCATACGCATACATCGCTATGCAAACTTTATACTTAAAGCATTACTACCCAGTATACTTTTATACAGCGCTATTGAACGAGCAAAAGTCTTCAAACGCTGGAAAGGAGAAAGAAAAACAATGGCTGACTCAGACAATCACCGCTGCAATATCTAGAGGAATCACTATAAAACCTCCGACTAGATTCTCAATATGGAGATGGTCGATGACTGGCCCCAACGAAATCACAATGGGTTTCTCTAGCATGACTGGGATGGGAGATATTGCTTATAAAGAGTTGAAAGATAATTTAGCAATAAAAGGGAAGAAATTTAGCGAAATATCTATGGCTGCTTTTTTTGATATACCCTTCACTAAATTCAACAAGACTTCTTTTCGTTCTTGTTTACAAGCGGGAATGTTTGATGACTGGAGCACTTCTAGAGAATATTTAATGTTTCTAAGAGATAAAAACAGGAAGAAAAAACCTAAAGACGCTTCGCAGTTTGCAATGTTCGACATGGATGATATCGAGTACACTCATAGAATAGACCATTTAAAATACGCAGCAACTTCCGATATTGAAAAGCAAGATGAATTTATGGGAGTATGTGGTTTTGATATGGAAGAAATTAATCGAGTTTCAATTATTCACACCCGAATGGGGGAAATGAGTGACAAGTCGAAAGAAGCTATTCTTCCACTACCACATTATGCTGAAGAAGGTTTTTACTGGTTTATTATCAATGATATCTTATTTAAGAAAACTAAAAAAGGAAAAGACTTTATCTCTATACATGGAAGCGATGGTATTGACACTGTAAAGTTCAATATATTTTCTCCAATTAGTGAAAAACTTCTTCCTCAGCTACAGAAACAAGCTGTATACGTAGGCAAATTCAAACGAAACGAAAAAGGATTTTTAAACTTTAACGGAAGAGTTAAATTAACAACAGTAATGCATGCATATGAAGAAACATTATTGGTTTGACAAACACCTCTTGAATAACTTGGAGGAATCAAAAGAATCAGGCGGTATAATCGCATCAATAGGGACAACTCGGCGAATGCGAGCCAATGGCACGTTATTGTACAAAAACAGCATGATGCAAGACGGATGGGATTATTTTCCTCTTCGACTTGAAATCGACGGACAACCAACATTTAGATACGTTTGTGAAAATGATTTTCATAAGCTTTGTCGAGAATATAAGATGTACGATTTAGGAGCTATGATGAGGGTGTTAAATGTTTTACAACAGACCATCGTCGTGTGCCCACATATAAAACAACAAGAGGACAACTCTCAATTTTACGACAATTAGGAAAACGAGATATTATATCAAGACAAATGAAGGCGTTATAGGTCATTTCCATTACAGGAATGCTTTAGACGCTCTGGCTTTGTATTACCTAATTCGAGGGCGATTCAAAAAATCCCCTGTAATTTATAATTTTTCCTGGAGGTCTGCTTCGGAAAAGCTTGGTATATCCGTTTCAATCCTTAGGAGATGTGTTCCAACGATGATTAAATGGGGTCTTGCTAAATTTCACCACGGCAACCTCCAAATGGTCTCTCATAACAAAGTAGAAAAGCCAATTAACGGGCTCATAGTTAAACATCGATGCACGATAGATACACAAGGTAGAAATATCACCACTGTGTCTGAAATGAAGAAGCTGCTGCTTCTAAAATTAGTTGAGTACAAAGCAAGACAGATACATCACGTCCACTCTAGCCTTAAGAACGAGATTAGCAACCGCTTCAATGAAGTGAATAAAGAAAATCGTACTGAAATTAAGGGAGAATTTGTGAGCATGTCTGTAACGCTTATTTCCAATGAATTAGAAATTAGCAGAACCCAATCTCAAACGCTAATACAATGGTGGGAGAAGATGAATTACATTGAAAGAATAAAAGGCCGAAAAAGAGCTGCACACATAATTGAGGGCACTTCTGTAAAGACTGTAATAGTACCTAAAAAAGCTAGGAAAGTTGTGGGAGAAATAATGAAAGAGAAATTCGGATACGGATACTGGTGGAAAAACTTATTCATTACCGTTGAGCCAAACTTTTTAGCATTCCTCTCATTTCCACTCAAAGCAAAGAGCGGCCCTGGTTGCTAAGAATCATACGCTATTCAACACACTGTGGTTTTAGTCAAAGACGACAAATATTAAGTGATAGAACCCCAGTCAAAAAGCGCTAATACTGATATAATAAAGGTTATTATTATACCGACAGCAACTCCAATCCCTACTATGTAGCTTTTGTAGTCTTCAAGTTTAGAAATTCTTTCAATGAGGCTGTCTGTTGAATTTTTAACTTCAACTACATTTTCGTTAATTTCTTTAATCAGAGTCTTTATTCTTTCATCTACACGGGCTTGAAATTTGTAAGAGGATTTTTCTATCTCATTTTTAATTGACGTTACTCCTGATTTTAGCTCAACAATTTCTTTCTCTAGTCCTTTAAGTTTTGTTATCTCTAAATTACTATCTTGAATGCCTTCACGAAGTTTTTCAGAGCTTTCATTTAAACGTTCTAATTCACGAATGATGTGCTTTGACCATTCGTTCCATCCATTTTTTTCTTGGTTATCCGACATCTTCACTGTTATGTTTATCGTTATTTAACTCTTGGATTACCTTGCTAGACAAAACAATATAGCTCACTTCTCCCTCTTCATTCAATATTGGACTTACTATGCTGCTTGCTAGCTTATAACCTTTTGTTTTATGCTTCCCTCTGTACTTTACAATAAGTGTTTTTTTTGTATTCAAAACACTTAACATTTTTTTCATTGTTTTTTCTTCATCTTCTGGATGAATCAATTCTGATAAACTTTGTTTTACATGCTCTTCAGGAGCATATCCAGTATATTCTAAACAAGAGGGAGATATGTAAACCAAAGACGGAGGGCCATCGTTTATTTTATACACTTTCACAAGTTCACGAGTGTTATGAAGAATTTTCTCATATATTTCCCTGTTTATAAAAGCTTCTTTTTCAGATTTTATAACTTCTGTAATCACCTTAGTGCTAGTCCTTATTTCAGTAATTTCTCCATTTTCAAGTATCGGCTTCGAACAAGACTCTACCCACACATAATACCCTTTTTTATGTCGAAGTCGAAACCTTGCAATTTGAAAATCTTTATTTTTCATCAAAGGTTTGTGTGATTCTTTTTTTATTCTTTCAACATCTTCAGGCAACACAAAATCATAAGCATTTTTTTCAACCATGTCACTTTGACTGTATCCAAAAAGCTTTTCGTAAGAAGGAGAAACGTATATATAATTTCCTTTGGTGTCATGCAAGCAAATAGCTTCGTGACTACTTTCAGTTAAAACTTTGTAAATTTTATCTTGTTTACTAATTTTTATAGCTTGTTGAATTTCTGTTGTTATGTTCGCACAAACGCTGTAATTAATCCCATTATTATCAGGAATTGAAGAATTCCATTTTAACCAAACGCTATGACCATCCTTATGGAGATATTCATTCACAAATCCTTCAATAACACTCTCAATACCTTTTTTTAGCTTAGTCAAAACAGCTTTAGTTTTATCAACACTGTTCGGAGAAATAAAAGACAATATAGGAGATGATAGCAATTCCTCTTCAGAGTATCCTAACCACTTGCAAAAAACAGAATTAACTTTAATAAACATTTCATCTTCAACATTTGCTATACACATTCCAGCTGAAGAGTTTTCAAAAAAACCTCTAAACATTTTTTCTGAATCAAGAATATCTTTGTCGCGTCGATTAAGTTTTTCCGTGAGTGATTTAAGAAGTTCTATGTTAATATTGCTCTCCATAAACGGCAAACTATTTTTTAATTTAAAGGTTTATCATAAATAGGCAAACGAAACCATTTTGCCCTATTTATGATAAACACAGAACGATGAGCATGCAGAAGAAAGCCGCGTGGTTAAAGAAGCAGATGTATAAAGACTTGTATAAAGACCAGCATGAGATAAACAAGAAAAAATATATGGAAGGGCAAGCTGCGGCAATGACCAAAAAGATGACCGCCCCAGAAAAGAAATTTGAAAAGATGATGAAGAAGATGGGTGTGAATTGCGAACCTCAAAGAATTCTTAACGATGTGATTTATGATTTTTACCTACCAGACTATAATGTTTTAGTGGAGATTGATGGAGATTACTACCATGGAAATCCAAAAGTCTATACCGAGGGGGAGCTAAATCATATGCAAATTAAGAACAAAAAGAACGACCTCTATAAAGACAGCCTTGCACGGGGGTTGGGTTACGTTCTGGAAAGAGTATGGGAAAAAGACATCAATGAAAATTACAGTTCTGTGTGTGAGCATTTTGAACAATACAATAAAGAACAATAATGAACAACGAGTCATACATACGAAGCGAAATTCGCAAATACTTATTGGAGTATTCTAATATTGGGGCAGATAATGGCGAGGAGCTAGAATATTCTCCAGAATCAATTGAGGATTTAATTGCTGTGGCTCAGCAGCGAAAAAAAGACCAAGAAAAAAGTCTCAACAGCTTAAAGAAGCAGCAGGGTATTCAAGTGCATCCAGATAAGTCAATCAACACAATGATGAAAAAAACTGATAAAACAAAAATGGATGGCATTGAAGACGAAATTGAGTCAACTGATGACCAGGAAGAAGAACTTGGCAGAGTTCTTGCCACAATGGGGAAGATGAATCAGCAAAATAAAGACTATAAAGACAGGGTCAACCAGATGTCACAAACATCTTCTCAAGTAGATTTGGATTCAAGTATAACCAATACTTAAAAAACCTTTATTTTATTTTTTTTAGAACTCCATATTTATAGCTGAACATAAATATTCAATTAATGAGTGAGAAAATAGAAATTGGCAAAAGAAAAGACAACCCTGTCAAGACCGATGATACATTTGAAAATCTCTCTGAAAGAAATGTTGACCCAGGAGAGGTTAGAGCTATAATTCAAGCTTTAAAAGACCAAGGAACAGAAGACAAAGACATTCCTACTTTGTTAACCAAAATGGGAATCCCTAAAGACCAAGCTGAAAAGTATCTAATGATTTCAAAAGCGGAGTCAGCAGATAAGAAACAAGAGGAAGAGGCGGAAAAAGCACAGGTCGCAACTAGAAACAACATTCGAGCAGAAGACGTTGGGGATTTCTTCCAGGCACCAACCGAAGAAATTGACCTCCCGTCTCGTGGATACTTTTACAAAGGAGGAAAATCTACCGTCACAATAAAGCATCTTACAGCAACAGAAGATGACATCCTTTATGATATAGGTTTGATTCGAGCTAACGAACAATTAGATGCGCTCCTCGATGCATCTGTCATAGATAAAGACATCAGACCAATAGACATGCTAACGGGCGACCGCAATTATGTTTTGATTCAACTTAGAAGAACTGGACTTGGCGACGATTATGAGCCAGGCCCAAGAGCATGTGGCAGCTGCGGCAAGGCACATGCTCCAATAGTGGATTTATCAAAGTTAAAAGCAAACGAAGTAAAACATAAGCCAGATGATATGGGAGAGTTTTCACTTCAAATGAAGCAACTTAAAGTCCCAATCAAGTTTAGACTGTTGACAGGAGCAGATGAATCCATAATCAACAAGTATGCACAGCAGGATTTTAAAAAAGGTAGATTTAAGATTTCAAAATCACTTACCCACAAATATCTTCTTCACATCATGGAAGTAAATGGGAAGCGCGACAAGGTGTATATCAAAAGCTATGTGGAGGCTATGCCAATGCAAGACTCTAAGTATTTCCGAGATGAACTCAAGAAAATTGAGCCAGGACTAAATATGGATTATGATTTCGAATGCCCAAGTTGTGGAACAGTAGAAACCAAGCCAATCCCAATTACTCTTAAACTATTTTATCCAGACGCAGAATTCTAACGATGGAAAATTATCGACCATACTCTATGGTGAATGTTCCATCGCAAGGATTATATTACCCAGAAAATAAATCATTCTTTTACGTCAGATACCTTTCGTATGAAGAAGAGTACATTCTTACAGACCAAACCATCATGGAAAATGGAGATGGTCTTAGAAAAGTTCTTGAAGCGGTAATAATAGATGATTTTGATATAAACAAACTTGTCCCTGGAGATGTGCAAGCCATTTCTATGTTTTTAAGGTCCACAGCTTTTGGAGATAAGCTTGACCTTAATATTCGTTGCCCTAAATGTAAAAAAGAACAAGAGGCAAATGCTTACATCTCTCAATTTAAAATGAAAGAGGTTGAGCAATTTCCAGATAAAGGTCAGATTTTCAATTTAGAGCTCCCCGTTTCTAAAAAGAATGTAAAGCTTCGAGTTCCAACATACGTCGAAGAGGTAGAGGCTGAGCGCGAAGGAAAAATAGGGTTTACTAATAAGCTCGGACGAATTATAGTGGAGATTGGAGGCCTCAAAGACCCTCGTGAAATAAAAGGAGTGGTTCCCAACATGCCTATAAAGGATTCTAGGTTTCTAAAAGACTTTTTAGAGAAAAACACACCAGGCGTAAAAACAGAAGTGGACCATGAGTGTGAAAGTTGTCATCACGAGTTTAAACAAAAATTTTCTACAGACCATAATTTCCTTAAATTACCAAACAGTTATCGTCAAGGAATGATGGAGCAAATATTCAATATTTCCTACCATTCCCAGGGCGGGGTTTCTTGGTCAGAGGCAGTAAAAATGCCGACAGTTGAGCGTATGTGGCTGATGAATAGATTGAAAAAGGCAATTGATGACAGAAATTCACAAGAAAGAAAGGCTGCAAGCAAAAGCAATCGCTAGAGCTAGTTTTATTCGTACAATTCGTTGGTTTCAATTCAAAACTATTTATGATAAACTTATAAAATCTTTGTATTGTAACAAAATACAGATTCTGCCGTATATTGTTAATAAGACAAACATAAATTATGGGATTCATTCAACGTATATTAGAGAAGGTTTTAAGCGATACAGAAGCTCCAGTAGTTGAACCAATCAATACCAATGCGGTTGTTCAAGGAGACTCTATAACAATAGGTGATAATCAAACTAAAACTGTTCGTTTTGTAAATGGGGCGGACTTAAAAGGTTTTGTAGCGCATGACTTTGATAACGGTTCATTAGCTTTTCTAAAGAACGGAAAATACTCCGCACATAGAATGACTATTGCGCCTATTGAGCATGGTTCTTCCGAATATAAAGTTAAAATGTTTAATGGTGTGTGGGAGCAAGGAAATCTTGTTTGTGATAATTTTGTCGACACAATCAAAGGAGGAACTGTTGAGGGAGTGATTAATAATTCTTCTATATTTGACAAAATCAGTCCTGGAGCATCTGTTTCAGGGACTCTAGGAACTCCTAGCATGTTTTCATTGAAAGATGAAATAGCATTCACTGAAGGGACATATGAGGCCAAGAACATAAAGTCATTCCCTGCGTCAAGAGTTGCTCAAATGCTCAATCGTCAAATGAATCTCTCTACATTTGGGATTCCAGTATCTGGAGTTAAGAAAGTAGACAATAGGTCTTCTAACTTAATAGTGTCAATGTTTAGCTTGAATTCAGGGCAGTATGTAACATTTAAAGACACCGAAGAAAGAGTGTTTTCTTTTCGAGTTCTACAGTCTTATAAAAGCTCTGGGAAATCAATTGCTCTAAAAGAATTAACGCACGATGGGAATGAGGTTAAGTTGACTTGGAATCATTTTAGAGTAAGCACGATTTCAGATTATAACCCCATAGACTTCGAAGCTCGCTCTAGCATCCGAATAGGAGCGGAGATGAGAATCCCAAAACTGTTTCAGGATAACATTATGAATGATATCCAAGAGATTGTTATATCAAACGATAAGCCTGAGTTGCCAACTTTAAAAGCTGTAGACAAAGAGTCAGGATTTGTTCCACAAAAAATCAAATTTTAATATGATGCCTTTAAGCTGGAGAATAGAAAAGTTTATTTACGCACTGTGGCATGCCGCCGTAGTCGGGATTTGGCTGTTTTGGATGGGCCCTGTTGAGCATTACAAACTAGACAAATGGCTCACTGGAACATTCGGGGACTTAGCAGGAGAAATGATTCGTCATGGCTTAACTCTTTACGTAGTTTGGCAAATTGTAATTTTTTTTCTACATATAAATAACGCTTTGACAGGTAAGTTTCATATTTATTTTAATCAGGGCTCATTTGGAAACTTTATAAGAAATCAGGCAATGATGTTACAACAAGGCTCAGGTAGAAACTTAGGACCAACTTCTTATTACAACATTAATCGAGTGATTGCTTTTAGAGAGTCAAAAATGGGTGCGGTGAGTCAAAGTGAGGCTGCGGAAATATTAGTTAAAACATCAATGCTAGATGCTATATCATCTGGAGCTTATCAAGGGCATAATTCTAAGAGAGCTGCTTCAAATCTAAATTCTAGATTAGGAGCAATGGGGCAGAGCGATGGTTTAAAGTTCTTGATGAATCAAAAAGATTAAACATGAGTCGACTAACGATAGACTGTATTAAAAAAGAATGTGCTGATAATGAGCTAGCTTTTCGCCGTGGTAAATTTAAAAACGGCAACAAATACAGAGTTAGTATTTTGATGAATACTCAAAAGCTTGTGTGGCCCTGCAGAACACTTAAACAGTGCAAGGAAGCTATTATACAAGCTATGTTTTTAAAAGAAATAGAATTCGCTTAGTGAAAATGTTTACGTGAAAAGAAAAAAGGCTACCCTCCAAGGTGGCTTTTTTTCTTTATTGGTTATTTATAGCAAAGAGCTACAGAATGGCCGACAACACGGGAGAAGTATTTAACGAAGATAGTTTCAAAAAGTATGAAGAGTTTCAGCGAAAGCAGAAACAGGACTCTAACGCTTTATTGAATGTATGGAAGTCGATTACAAGTGAGGTGTTCGGTGTTTCTGGGGCTGCTTTTTTTGGCGAAATAGAGCGCTCTGCTGAAACGATGGAGACACTTGCAAAGGAGTCTAACAAACTAAAAGGCAACCTAGAAGACGCTAAACTAGCTCTAGGCAGGGATATTACGGCTCAATTGCAAGGCAGTCTAAAAGTCATATCTGATAACTCAGCTAGTCTTTTATATGACGCTGGTGCGCTTGGTGAAAAGTTTGAAGATGTTAACCTAACTAAGCTTCAGGATGAGATTGACAAAATATCTAGAAGCGGAGGCTCATTAGCGGAAACTCTTGAAGGATTTAACACCCTAGAGGAGCAGTTTAGAGTGCTTGAAGACCTTGCTAGCTCAAATGGAGAAGCTATTGCAGGTTATTCTGAAGAGACAAGAGAGTCCATACTTTTAAACACGGGCCTACTAAGTTCTTTGAGTAATGGGCACGAAAACTTAATCAACGTTCAACTTGAGTACAATGAAGCACTTTTAGAGGCAAACAAGACCAGCGAGAAAGGGCTAGACATAATGGGTGGACTCAATGAGATGTCTGAGAATTTCAGAAACTCAATGATTAAAGGGTTGTTTGAGTGGGACAAAGTCTCAAATGGCATCCAGAGAGATTCTGGTATACTGCTTTCTGAAATGGATTCAGTAGCCAATGCTGATTTCACATCAGGTATGGCTGAGTTTGGAATGTCTTTAGCAGATGCAGGCCAAATGGTTGGAGAAATCGGGGAGGAGCTTCAAACCACTAGCATGGCCACTAAGGACATGGCGCTTTCTTGGGGAGCAATCTCTATGGCTACAGGAGTAGCTACAAAGGAAGTAGCCGAGCTGGGAGCTAACCTAATCAAAATGGGTTATAGCACAGAAGGGGTAAAAGAATATTTTGAAGAAGCAAACAGCGAAGCTAGGATGCTTGGGGTTAATTCAAAAAACGTGCTTCAGTCTATTAATAAGAATCTCACAAAAATGAAGTCTTTTGGCTTTACTGACGGAGAAGAGTCTCTTGCAAAAATGGCTGCAAGAGCTGAACAATTAAGAATTAGTGTTGATAGCATTTTTAATGTTGCAGAAAAAGCAAGAACAATAGAGGGAGCGATGCAAATGGCGGCTGACTTACAACTTGCTGCTGGCTCATTTTCAAATTTAAACCCGATGGACTTGTTGGCTGCGTCGCGTAAAGGGCCAAAAGAGTTGCAAAAAATTATTGCAACAATGGGCGCGGACATTGGAAGAGTGAATAACGATGGTAAATTCAGTCTTGACCCAATTGATGGAGACAGGCTAAGGATAGCAGCTCAGGCTGTTGGTTTAGAATATGAAGAAATGTTTTCTATAATCGAAAGAAACGCTCTTGATATGGAGAAGCTTAAAATGTTTAACGGTGGATTAGACTTTACTGAAATGGCTAAAGGCTTAGATATGGACCCAGAAGCGTTAAGAAGCTCTTTTGCCGACATGATGGAATCAGACGGTAAAGGAGGGTTTAAATTAACAACTGATGGTCAAGCATTTTTGGATAAGAACGATATCAATAGCTTAGCTAATGTAAACTCTACAAATTTAGCAGCGGCTTTCCAGCAAAAGAAAGAAGACCAAAAAAACATTGACGCCCAAGCAGCTTCTAATATGTCTTTCAGACAGTCAATGGACGCTTTTATTGCAAGCCTGACAAACACTATAACCGTGTTTCAACCAATGCTGGAATGGATGACTCAAGCTATTAGCTGGTTTAGCTCTTTAGGTGGCACTTTTACAAAGTCAATTACAGCAGCTCTTGTGGTAGCAGTGCCGTTGATTGGCTTAATCATAGGAAGAGGTATAAGTATTGCGTTTGCTGGCAAGATGTCAAAAAGCGCTGGCTCAGGTATAACAGCGCTAGCTAAAAGTCTTGGCGCACTTTCAAAAGTTAAAATTAGTATACCAGGCGTAGCGAGGTTTGCTCTTGCTGTAGTCTTAATTGGCGGCGCTGTTGTTGGTTTTTCAGCAGCAATGGCTCAATGGGGCGGGGAGGCATCTGCAGACCAAATGGCTACATCTGCTGTATCTCTTTTGATACTGGCGGGAGGTGTAGCTGCGATGGCTGCAATTGGTGCAAAGACTAACATGAAAGGAGTTGTTAAAGGTTCTTTGGCGATGTTTATAATCGGCGCAGCTATGGTACCGTTTGCATTTGCTCTACAAATGATGAGTGATGTGAAATGGCCCGCTGTGATAGCATCTCTTGTTTTTATGGCTGCATCAATAGGGATGGTATTTGCCATAGGAGCTCTATTAGCAGGTCCTCAAGCAATCCTTTTAGCAATAGGGATAGGGGTGATTCTCGCTATTGGCGGAATGATGGTTCTTATGGCTGTGTCTTTAATGATAGCTGCGGTAGCATTTGAGCGATTAGCAAATGTAAATTGGGATGGCATCTCAGCAATGGGCGGTGCATTATTGAGTGCAGCCCCAGGAATAGCTGCGTTTGGTCTTGCTTCTTTAGTTTTTGCTAACCCATTAGTGTTATTAGGTATGATGGCAATGGCAGGTAGTATATTAATGATGGGCCATGCGCTGGACCCGTTGGCTACAAATCTAGAAAGAGCAGCCGAAGCAATGAGTAAGTTTGCAGATTCTATGAAGGAATTAAAAGCCACTTTGGGCCAAATTGACACAAAGAAGCTTGAGGAAATGCAGAAAATAGCAGATGCAATGTCGACATCGTCTAGCGCAAACTCTTTAAACGCTTTAGCTGCAGCACTTAGTAGTGCTGTGTCTGGAGGCTCTGGAGGAGCTAGTGGAGATGTTAGAAAAATCGAAATTAAACTCATTGGAGAAAATGGTAGAGAAATTAAACACAAAATCCTTAAAGACACTGCTACTCAAAGTGGTCGATGATTTTTTCTCCCAGTTATTTATGGGAAAGATATTAGCAAGGCATGTACAACACACTTTGGGACCCAAACGACGATAAGGAAAGATTATTCGAGAAATTCACTAAGTACTATGGTGAGTTTTCAGACGATGTTCGCGAGGATATGCAGTCAAGAAATGTGCAGATACCAACGTCTGTATATGACGTTTTGTATCCAGAGGCGAGAGAAAATCTTCTTTCTAAAAACGTACCAAAAAACACAGATATCATTGAAGATACTGAGGTTTATCGTCAAGCAGCTTTAGCTAAAATTGTTCCAGCTATCTCCGATATTAAAGAGTTGTCTGAAACATATCGAGCAGCTCAGCTTACAAGGAACATTATTAGCGAGACCTCTGTTTTAGAGATATCTAAAAAATATCGACTTGAACAACTCGCTAAAAATGAAACAATTAGCACAGAACCTCATTTAAAAAAATCAAAAGACTTTAGAGAGCAAATGCTGTCTAAAAATGTTCCGTTGGAATCAGACTTAGAAGCAGACACAGCATCGCTTCGAGATGACCAACTTGCTAAGAATGTGTCGAACACATCAGATGTAATCGAGGATACTCAAGACTTTAGAGATGGACAGCTATCAAAAAATGTTTCGTCAGAATCAGACCTAGAAACGGACTCAGTTCCCTTCCGAGAAGACGGCTTATCGAACAATGTTCCGTCAGAATCAGACCTTGAAGCAGACACAGCATCGCTTCGAGATGACCAACTCGCTAAGAATGTTCCGTCAGAATCAGACCTTGAAGCAGACACAGCATCGCTTCGAGATGACCAACTCGCTAAGAATGTTCCGTCAGAATCAGACTTGGAAACGGACTCAGTTCCCTTCCGAGAAGACGGCTTATCAAACAATGTTCCGTCAGAATCAGACTTGGAAACGGACTCAGCTCCCTTCCGAGAAGACGGCTTATCAAACAATGTTCCGTCAGAATCAGACCTTGAAGCAGACACAGCATCACTTCGAGATGACCAACTCGCTAAGAATGTTCCGTCAGAATCAGACTTGGAAATGGACTCAATTCCCTTCCGACAAGACGGCTTATCGAACAATGTTCCGTCAGAATCAGACTTGGAAACGGACTCAATTCCTTTCCGACAAGACGGCTTATCGAACAATGTTCCATCAGAATCAGACCTGGAAACGGACTCAATTCCCTTCCGAGAAGATGATTTATCGAACAATGTTCCGTCGGAATCAGACTTGGAAACGGACTCAATTCCCTTCCGACAAGACGGCTTATCGAACAATGTTCCATCAGAATCAGACCTGGAAACGGACTCAATTCCCTTCCGAGAAGATGATTTATCGAACAATGTTCCGTCGGAATCAGACCTGGAAACGGACTCAGTTCCTTTCCGAGAAGATGATTTATCGAACAATGTTCCGTCGGAATCAGACCTGGAAACGGACTCAGTTCCTTTCCGAGAAGATGACTTATCGAACAATGTTCCGTCGGAATCAGACTTGGAAACGGACTCAGTTCCTTTCCGAGAAGATGACTTATCGAACAATGTTCCGTCGGAATCAGACCTGGAAACGGACTCAGTTCCTTTCCGAGAAGATGACTTATCGAACAATGTTCCGTCGGAATCAGACTTGGAAACGGACTCAGTTCCTTTCCGAGAAGATGACTTATCGAACAATGTTCCGTCGGAATCAGACCTGGAAACGGACTCAAGCCCATACAGAGAAGCTTTATTGGCGTTTAACGTTGGCGCTGTAAGTGATATATTAGGGGACTCTGACCCTTATCGACTAGAGCAGATGTCTAGCAATGTTTCTTCGATTTCTAACATTTTATCAGACTCAGAGCAAGCCCGAAAGGAGCAGTTATCAAAAAACTTACAAGGAGGCCTTTTTGGCGTCAATGTAGAAGGCTTTGGCACTCAGGCATTCATTGGGGTGTCTCGAAATTTTGCTTTCGGTGCACTTGTCCGCACGGCCTTATTGGCTCGTAATGACTATAGGCCAGGGATGTTTGGTTCAGAAGGGACGCAATACAGAGATAGAGAGACAGATAAAGATAAAATAGAAGAGAGTTTATTTGTGAGTGATGATGGAGTTTCTACCACAAGAAGCAAAATCCAGGATATGCACTTGCGTAATGGACAAAATTCAATAGGTTACAGAGCTTGGCTACAAGCTGGCAACCCTGCTGGTTCAATGCTTGATTTAGACGGGAGCTCTGTTAATGTTGCTGCGAAGTTTAAAAGTAGCACAATAAATAACATTGGAGATGAACCGCAGGCAGATGATTTACTAGCTAAGTCATATGCTGGAAACCCTCTAGGTGATAGAGGCGACGGGGAAGAAGAGTTTGCTTCTGGACCAAGGTCTATTAAAAAAGTAATCGACAGGATTGCAAACGACTCAACTGTACGATATGCTCAAAATTATAAAATTGGTCAAAGAGAATTTATAACAGGAGTAAGGCCCAACGGCGCCCCTAAAATAAGAAAGCAGAGATATTCAGTCTCAAACTTGTATGCTCCAGCCGAAGCAGGGGAACTAATGTTTGGCATCACAAATTATGCCATCGAAAATGAAGCAGGGCAAGAAACCCAGCTTCGAACTATGTACTTCCCTCCTTATATTCAGTCTTTCCAAGAAAATGAAGGGGCAAACTGGAATGAAACAAGCATGCTTGGCCGCCCAGAAGCTATTTACACATATAATAATGCTCGTAGAAGCGGTTCAATCAACTTTTTTGTGTTGACAGACTTTGCTCAAGAAGTAGAATTAGGGCTTACTGATACACCAAGTGTTTCTGAGTTATTGCAAAGTCTGCAAAACGGAGGAGGAGACCCAGTGATGGGGACATTAAAGTATGATTTCGAAAAAGAAGGAATATTCACAGAATTGTCGGACGATAGGGAAAAAATTAAAGGAGTTGACCAAGATGTTGCTGAACAAGCTGCGTTAGAGAAATTGATATCAAAAGACAATCAGTCTATAGCTGATATAGAAGCTAGTTATGACACTCCAGAAGCTAGTGTGGCTTCGGCATTATTCAATGGGAATTTGATGATGCAAATCGATAGGGAAACTAAAATAAATCCAATTCGAGAAAGAATAGAGTCGAACAAACTTATTCTCATAAAAATTTCTAAATCAATTGAAGAAAAGCGTGTAACAGCTGGGAAAGACGCAGAAGGAAATATTGTTGAGAAAACAAGATTTTCTGAGAATTATAAAGACGGAGGAAATATCTATAACCCATCTAACCTTCTTAATTATACACAGTCTCCAAATGCAGACAGTGAGATAACTAGTATTAGAAATGTTGAATCTGTTTTAGATGATATGAAAAAAAATCTAGGTTTCCAGCCAGCGTTTTTTTCTGGGGATAAAGCTGACTTTAGACGTAGAATGAGCTTTTTAAGCAAGCTAACTCGTCCACGTGAAAATAATGGGCAAAATAAGAAAGTTGGATTTTCATTCACCACACCACCTGTTGCGCACTTGCGACTTGGAGATTGGCTAGACCATGACTGCATTGTGAACTCAGTCAGCAAGGATTATTCCGACACAGTCTGGTGCCTACAACGAGGTAAAGTCCAGCCGCTATGGGCTTTGGTCACAATGGCTTTTACCATAATAGGGCCTTATGGTACCTATAAAAAGGGAGATAACAATAGTTATCGTCCACTTACTGCAACAGATGTTGGCGGATATTACTCTCAACGAAAGGTTTGGTAACCTAGCTCCTTTATAATAGAAAATTTGCACGTTACTATTTATGGTAAAACACACTGATGGCTGTTAATTTTTACCAATACCTACAAGACGGAGACAAGCAACTCAATATGCCTCCCATTACTATCTCAAAAAGGTCAACTGATAAGCGAATTGTTTACGACAAAAAGCGAAATCGATTAGATAGAATTGCTGGAGACTATTACAGAGAAGAAGAATGTTGGAGAATCATTTTATGGGCTAACCCTGACTACTCTCTAGAGTTTGACATTCCAGACAGAACAGTAATAAGAATTCCTTTTCCACTTCAAGAAGTAGAGCAAGAGATTTTTCAGCAAATCAATAGAAATAAAAACAAGTAATGTCGATAATAACGCCAGAGTACTTCAGACATGAAGACCTTTATATAAGTGCGTCGCTGCAAGCTATAGTAGACGGAAAGCAATATGACTTAACGGGGCGTAGATATTTTAACGCGGACCTTTATGGTCCAGAAGGGACAGAAGTTCACACATCAAAGCATATAGCACAAAGCATAGGATTTGGCATAACTGACATCAGTATCGATGTTAGCACCTCTTTACAGCCTATTATTGAGATTACGTTTAAAGACTTGTATGGCAATACGATGTTTGGTGGGAATAACTCTCAAGGAATAGATTACAGTGTATTTTTTGCTTGGCCACCACCAAAGTTTAAGTTTACATTTAAAGGTTATTTAGGCAGACAAGTAACCTACATGTTGAGTATGAAGAAGTATGATATTTCTTTTAACTCAGACGATGCATCATACTCCATTAAAGGTGTATTTGTTCCTCATCAATGGGGGTTTTTTGCTGACTTGCCATTCTCTTTTATTTTAGCAGCGAACGCATTAAAAGTGATGGACGGTACAATAGACCCAGACAACCCTAACCCTGACCTAGCCGCTGCTCCAGAGTACAGCTCAAGTATACAAGAACTTATGGAGATTGGAAACGAGGTAGAAATAACAACAAATCAGGTTACTGAAACATTTGACAACCTGGTTACTGCACTTGGGGATTTAAAGTCGAATGCAACAGCATATGCAACAAATAAAGGTTCAGCTGCATTTTCTATATTGAGTGGAAGTGTAGATGGGGAACAAGTTCAAGGCTTTAAAACGATACAGCTAGATAGGGAAGCAGTTGAAAAAGTCGACGAAGAAGACCTTAAAGGTAGCCTGACGGGTAGCTTAGAATTCGTTTTATCGAAGGTTCTCATTGACTCAAAGAAAGGTCGTTTTTTTGACAGAGATATAACCGATTTTCAAGGAGATGACATTATTGCTTCAGAGGATGCAACTGATGTTCAAGAAAATAATATTATTTCTAGAGACGAAAAAAAAGAGATAAGAGACAGAGTTTATTCGGTTATAAATGCAAATCTGGAAGAGATACAAAAAGAAATTTCTGCCAAAAGATATGCGAGAACATATGGGAAACTAAATGCGCTCACAATTAGCAGAGTTTTAAACCAGATAGCATCAGACTCTGCTTATGTGATGGGAAGAATTTTAGAGGCTGGAATAAAAGGATATTCAGAATTCAAATTAACAAGAAAAGCAGCAGTCGAGCAGGATAATTTAATTGCTCGTCACTATCCTCTACTGATTACAGAGGAGGGAGAGGAAGTTCCAGCAAAAGGAATATTTGGAATAGAAGAAGCGGGAAACGAGCTAGACTTTGTAAGAACATTTACCGCCGCAATTACCCAAGGTATTCTAGAATTTCAGAATATTGCAAACATCGACACGACCGCTGTAAACGAAAACGTTGCACACCCGATAAGTGTTCTGGAACTATTTGCACCAAAACCATATAATGGCTCAAGTTATACAAGCTTTGCTAAAGACATTTTAGGACGTTCAGCTATAGCGGCTTGGTTTACTAAAAACGACGTTATTACTGACCCAGGAGATGCAGACGAAGATAGAATCGACGCCCTTACTGATAAAGATATTCAGAACATATCAGCCAGTGACATACGAAGATTGCCAAATTCAGGCTCAGAATTACATAAGCAGCAACTAAAGAATTTTTGCACCTTCTGGACACGCCTTATCACTCCAGAAGGAACTGGTTTTAAGCTTCCAAATGGAGCATTAGACACAAATGTGTTTGATTTAGAAGATTTTCTAAAAACTGATTCAGAAGATGCTGTGGATTCAGTTATTTTGAATTATGAGGTCGTAATTGAACATAATGGACAAACAACTGAGATAGAAAAAATTACAACTCAAGAAGAGTTGAAAACTTTTGTAGCTGGGATAAACGACGACAAAAAGAGACCTGTAACGATGTCTGTAAAAGAAGCCTTAGAAGGCCTTTTCACGGGCGACTTGGCGTCTATAGACCAAGCCAGCATGGCTGGAGACCACTTTATAAATAACGGCGTGCCTTATTTTACAGGAGTACACAAGAAGGAGAGAGATTTTCGAACTTTCTGGCTAGCTTATGAAAAAGACGATGCAAATAGAGCAAAAGAAGTCTTAATTGGGCAAGGCTATGAAGCAGGTGATAACAACGATGCATCCGCCACCAATGAAAACTTTTATTACATAGAGGAAGCTCTAGGAGAAGACGGAGAGGACTTAACAGAAGCAGTAGAGCTTTTTAACAAGATTATCTCCAAAGATATAGTGTTTGATTACCAAAAGATACGTTCCAATGATAGCAGCACGGAATTAAACGATAATCTCGGAAACTTTCAAACAAATACATGGATTAATTCGTTTGCATCTACAGAAGACTATAAAGAAGCATTCCTTTTTCGAAGGAAAATAAAAACCCCAACGTCCCAGAGGATAATACTGGTGGAGTTGAAGTATCAAGCCAAAATCCAATTTTATTCGTAAAAGCTTTTTACTTAAACGATAATGCCTATAAGAATTCCGACGAAATACTAGATGGGATAATCGCCGACGCAACAGCAGACGTTGTTCAAGGTTATGCTCAAATAGTAACAGGCATTTTTCAAGTAGGAGCAAACCTTTTTCAAGGAGGACTAAACCTTGTTACAAGCATCTTTTCTGAAGATTCGTCTTCAACTTTAGTGAGTGATGCTGCTGCCGCTATTATTTCTCCCGCTGTAGAAATATCGAACTCGGCAGCAGCAGCTGATTTTGTTGAACTAAATGAAAGAATTTCTTTTGATTTATTCACAGGAAAAAGAAATGGCGCAGTCAATAATGGTGCGATAGAAGGAACATATCAAAGAAGATATATTTATAAAGTGTGTTCTAAAATTTTAGAGTTAATTCAAGAGATTGAAACAGAGGATAATAACGTTATAACTCAAATTCTAGGAAATGCACAAGAAGGAGAAAATATAATCTACAAGCAATTCCACTCGCTATTCCAACAGTGGAATTCCATCGTGTTCAGAGATGATGTCGATTCAGGTGGAAACATCACAAACACTATAGCACCAGGACACAGCCAACTTGCTGTGGAGTTAATGAAAGAATATGGTTCATGTGGTTTAGGAACACTTGGAAGAGGTTTAAATACGACAGACGTAAACTATGCAGCAACGGCGTCAGCTAGTGACACAGTGTCTTCTAGGAGCGGGGTGTTTGTTTATGACTTTCCTCTTCAAAGGATTAAACAAGCTAACTCAACGGCTAATAATCAGTTTATACAGGTAGAAAACGCACTCATCAACACAGATGCTTTAAGTGAGGCTCGTTCAGATACAACTGTATTGAATGTCATTCAAGCGATATGTTCCAAGAACAATTTCATGTTTATTCCAATTCCTGGATACGCAAACTATTTAGACGTAAACGATATCTACACACCTAAGAATTATGACGGGGCTCAAAGAGTCATCAACTTTTTCCATGTAATGTTTATTCCGACACCAGAGTCCAGAGCGCTGAAGCCATCAGACACGTATACGACTCCAGCTGCGCTATCTAGAAGCCAAGAGGATTTGGATGTAGATGCTTTAGAGGTGAAGTACGGTTCTACAGAAAACAATATTGTAAAGAATATTCAAGTTTCGACACAAGATAATAAGGTAACAGCGGAATCAGTAATTAACCTTGAGCGTCTTGTGAACAATGAGAACTCCAACAAACGAGTCACAACTGATTGCTCGATGCTCAACGTGATGGCTGGGCGTTCGTACACATCCACAATTGATGTACTAGGAAATGCTCAAATATTTCCGATGCAATTTTTCTTTCTAAGAAATCTCCCAATGTTTGACGGACTGTATCAGATATTAAGTGTGAAGCACTCAATCACTCCGAACAATTTTGAGACGACTATGGAGGGAATGCGAATGCGGTTTTATTCAGAGAACGACTACGGAGGAATATTTCCTATCACCATAGAGACCTTAGCTAAAACAGCAGAAGACAGAGGAGTTGAGTTAGAATATTTGAAGCCAGAAGGCGATAATTTAACAGCACCACAAAGCGAATATACAGGTGACGCAGACATCATTCCTATATCAGAATTACCTGGTAATAAAATCAAGTATTTTCCTGTGTACACAAATAAATCTCGTTTTTGGACAGCTATCACTCCTGAAGAATTAGCGAATAAAATTAAGTCAAGTGTTACCGCTAATCTTGATATAAAAACAGCCATATTATTTACTGCCCTTAAGGAACAATACAATGGCGAAGTTATTGGTGGGTTTAACTATAACCATTTTGGCATTATGGCAGACATTGGTCGATGGGGTAATAGTGAATTAATTAATGGAAGCATTTTATCAAGTGAAGGGAAAGGAGGGCAAGGTGTAAGAACAACTAAATATCGCGCTTTTGCTTCTTTCGAGAGCGATGAGAAAGGGTTGTTGTTTATGGCAAAAACTATAACTAGTAAAACGAAAAAACCTAGAACTGCACAACTTGAAAATGGAAAATCAGTCAGTTTCAAAGGCCCTATTACTAGAGATAATATAATGGATTATTATATTCTTAAATGGCTATCACCTGCTTTAACGAGTGTTGAACAGATTTTAGTTACAGATAGGGCTACGAATATACTTCGTTATCAGAAGTTGTGGGATAAAGCTCAAGGTTTATTGAACTAATTTTTTATTAGGCAAGCATGTGTTTGCGTTAAACGTATTTTTTTTAAACGCTACAGCACACAGACAGTAGGATTAAAATGGGGCGTAACTGGGAAAACCTTACAGATAAGCCACGTTTTCAATTAAGAAAGGTACCACATCAGAATTGCTAGATAAATTTAATCGTAGCGAAACAGATTTACCTTATAAAAAGCTTCCCTTGAACATTTTTTCCTTATAAAACAACTTGATTTTACAAGAGTTTGGGTTCACTTTTAATAAACATTTTATAATATTTAAAACCAAACGTCATGGCCAAATATGGGCGAATAATTAAGAAAAAAATAGGAAGAGAAATGCATGCTTTCATAGTTAATGGAGACACTATGTTCGAAATTGTCGAGGGAGCTAAAATGTTCTCATTTCCTGACGTGTATAAATGTGGAAATTGTGGGGGAGACCACCTTGCGCTTAGTTCTCATATCACTAAAGAGGATGAATTGCAGTACACACACATCACGTGTAAAGATTGTAAAGCCAGAGTAAACTTTGGACAGCAAAAGAAATCTGATGTGGTTTTTTTGAGAACTAAAAAAAACCCAGATGGAAGCCCATTAAAAACAACAGATGGATGGCCAGTGTATGACTGGAGGGTCCCTCAATCCGATGACACACAGAATAACAGACGATGACAAAAGAGCAAATAAAGACTGCTCTTAGTCTGTGTTTTCAGCACGTAGTTCAAAAATACGCTTTTGAGCAAGTCATAGAAGAAACGAGACAGCTTATTCTTTACGAGTTTATAGACAGATGTGCGGAGTTTGGTCATGGAGTTGGGGCAGAGCTTCTTACAAAAGAAGGCATGCTAGTAGGGCTAGAGTTTATTCACGAAAGTGGGCTAGAAGGCGTACTAACGATAAGAATCAGTGTAGAGCACGATTAAGCACGAAGGATTTATTTAGCAATATAAACGCTTATTGATAGGTGTTTTTTATCGCTTATTTATAGAAAAAAACGACTGCTATAACTAGGTCAACCCAGCATGTAGCTTTGGAACCAAGGCAGTAATTAACAGCAATAAAAGTAGCAATGGCAAGAAAAGCGGAAGAAATAAAATCAAATGACCCTAAGGACTACGGGCTCGATAAGATGACACTTATTGAGCTGGAATCGGCTTTAGAATTTTCGAAAAAAGAGAACAACGAACATATGGTTGGTCTTTTAACTGAACAGATAAAGTTTAAAAAGCGAATGGATAAAAAAAAGATGGAAATATCTAAAAAATTCGCTAAAATGGAATCAATTACAGACAAAATTGATTTCAAACAAGTAAAAATGAAACCGCAGGAATGGATTAACATGTCCACTGCATTCAAAGAGACGCTAAGGCAGCCTGGATTGCCAATGGGTCACGCATCGATGGTTTACGGGCACTCAGATGTCGGTAAAACAACAATGGCGGTCGAATTGGGCACGTTTGCTCAAAAACAAGGAATATTCCCTGTGTTGATTATCACCGAGAACAAGTTCTCCATAGAGAGAGCTGAGATTATGGGGCTAATCACCGACAAGAACTATTGTCACATCCATAATGATGTAGATACTATTGAGGAAGGTTGTGACATTGTTGATAGGTATATCAAAATGCAAGAGAATGGAGAATTCCCAATGGACATCGTGTTTATCTGGGATTCTATCGGCCAAGCACAGTCTAACGCTGAGCGTGAGGCTGTTGACGCAGGAAAAGGTAGTGGTGGAATGATGTCTACAGCAAGAGTAATTCACCAGAGAATAAAACGACACATCTGCAAAAAGATAAACAGTTCAAGAAGAGATGATTATCCTTACACAAACTCTATCTTCTTTGTAAATCACGCTTACACTAAGCCACCAACACCACCAGCAACGATGTCATCTTTGGCACCATACGGAGGAGAAGGTATTTGGTTAGCATCAACATTTGTTATACAAATGGGTGGAGTTCAATCAAGGTCATCTAAAGTAGAAGCTACAAAAGATGGAATAAAAGTATCCTTTGCAATTCGAAGCGCCATTCGACTCGTTAAAAATCACGTAAATAACGTATCTGCTAGGGGAAAAATTCTCTGCACAGACCACGGCTTCATTATGGACGAAAAGAAAGCAATTGACGATTACAAAGCGTCGACAAAAGACGGGTGGAGTCTTGAATATGATAACGATTGGGACCATGTTAGCTTGGACTAGAACTCTTTGCTAATACCTCTGAAAACATAAGTTCTTAGAATAGCGAAAACGCCTAAACTCATGAGTTGACATGAGTTTCAGGCGTTTTCTGCTTTGATGGTAACAGATATTTTTTATATTTGTAGAATAAATTATAATTTCAGCATGCAGACTTTAATCTTGTACGGAGACTGGTTGGTTAAGCGCCAACATTTTAAGCGTTTGAAGTATGAGAACAAAGAGCAGAGGTTAAAGTGTGGAGGAATTGTTGGGTTCTTCGAGGCACTCAATTACCTTCTTCACCACGTTCGACCGTCAAGGGTTGTGGTGGCATGGGATGGTATGGAGGCTGGGGATACAAAGTACAAAAACTACCCTCCCTATCATCTTGAAAAGCAAAAAGAATGGGAAAAGAGAAAGCGACTCTATATTGAAACGGATTTTGGTGTGGAAACTGAACGTGAAGAACATGACTTGGCAATATTGAGACAAATAAACAAATGTCAGAGACTTTTAGATAATTGCTCTGTTCGTCAGTTGATTTCAAAAAAAACCGAAGGCACAGATATGCTAGCTGGATATGTTAACCAATCAACAAAAGAAGGTGAGCGAATTATAATATTCTCTAGGGAGCACGAATTCTATCAATTGATAGATGATAACGTTTCTGTAATGACTCCAAAAATGAATTTGATAACCAAGGCAAATTTTCAGAAGAAGCTTGGTTACAATATTGAAAATGAACTAATGCTTAATTGCTTCGTGGGAAACAGTTTTGTAGATGGAGTAGACAGGTTAAGTAGAGATAAAATCATTAAATTCTTCCCAATTATTAAAGATGAGAAATATACATACCAACAGATGTGTGAGGAAGCTGAAATCCTCCAGGAAGAAAAAAGCTTAATTGTTTATCGGCAAATCTTAGAGTCAAGAGACCTGTTGATTAGAAACGCAAGTATGCTTAATTTAGAAAACCCTTCTTTACAACTAGAAGACTACGAGCAAATTAGTGAAACTATTTATTTGCCACTAAGCGAGGATAGAGACATACAAACAACAATCAGTTATTTCCGTTCAGACGGGTACGAAGATTACATTAGTGGAACTATAGAAGACTTTTTTTCAGTGTTTTATTCCTTAATGGTGAACGAGAGAGAGTACGGAAGAAACTACAACAATATACAACTATGATAGACAGACAAGGATTTACATTTTACCCAGAAGACTGGTTGGATGATGCTAAGTTAAAGCATTGCTCTTTAACGGCGAAAGGGATGTGGATTGACCTTCTATGTCATATGCATAGAGGAGACCCATATGGTTACATGGTTTTTCGAAACAAAGTGATGTCAAGGTTTGATATACAGAAAATGTTGAGGGTAACAAATGAAAACGTATTCAACAACGCATTTGGAGAGCTCTTTGACAAAGGCGTATTGCTTCAAGATTCATCAACAGGAGCCTACTTCAGCAAGCGCATGCTCCAAGAGCACAAGAATAGCAAAATAAAGTCTGCAGACTTTCTTAAATCACCAACTTATCCAGTGGTGAAAGAAATTGTAGAGCACTTAAATTTGTTTGCAAAAAGAAGCTTCCCCACAGACAGTTTGGAGACATTTGAGTTTGTAGAGAGATGGCTGAAAGACGGGAAAACAGTAAAAGACTTTAAAATAGTAAACGAAATAAAGACGCTAGAGTGGCAAGACAACGATAAGATGACAAACTTCATTCGACCGCGCACACTTTACGGTGATAAGTTTATAGAGTATCTAAATCAGAACCCAAATCACAGGCTTCAAAATGGGCACAGTTCTCGAAAATGGACAATCGGGAACTATTATGGAACAGCAACGCAACGAAAAGATACAGATGGACAAGAAGAATCATGAAGTAGGGACAAGAACTATAACAATTTACAAAAACACTTTCGACTCGAAAAACCCACATCACATTGATGTAACGAAAGCATTGGAGAGAATAAAGTCTGGTCATTCAAAAGAGTGGATTGAAGGTCTAAGAGCGCTTCCAATCACTGAGGAATTTAAAGAGCAGCGAAGCACTCTTAAAAAGAATCTGCCAGCGTACTCTTTTTCGGGAAAGTTTAAATGGAGAGCGAACGATGCAATCCAGGAATCTGCAGGATTAATTTGCCTTGATTTTGACCACATAGAACACTACGAGAAGTGGACAGGGGCATTAGAGAAGGATTCGTATACATACGCCTATTTCCGCTCTCCAAGTGGAGATGGTATCAAAGTGCTGATAAAAATCCCAGCAGTAATAAGCGACTATAGTAAGTATTTCGAAGCACTTCGAATGTACTTTAAGATGGACGACTTTGAAGGTTGGGATGATTTGAAAGATATTTCGAGGTTATGCTATGAGAGCTATGACCCAAATCTATTTGTGAATCCAGATAGTAAGGTGTTTGATATCATGATTAAAGAGAAACCAGTGGTCACTGAGTTCTCTAAAGACGGAACAAAACTTTCAGACCGACGTGAAGTTTATCGTCGAGTAAAAGCGTGGGCAGACAGGACAAATGATTATGGAGACGGAAACAAGCATAAATTTTTAGTTTACATAGCTTCAGCCTGTAATAGATTTGGGTTAAAGATGGATTTTGTCATCGAAAACCTAATCGAGGATTACCAACCCAGGGCATCTTCTGTTGACTCAAGAGACTTTAGAGAGATTGTAAAGAGGGTTTATATTACGTATGCTAATCAGCACGAAAACTCTTTTTTCACCCAAGAAGGTGAGATGAGCGACTTTGACCCAGAATCGCCAGCGCGTGACGTAATATACTTGAAAGATATCAGGGAGGCGATGGTTCAGTCCTACATCAAAGGAGATGCGAAAGGAGAGACCACTTACTTTAATTCTATTGACCCACACTGGAGGTGGAAGCTAGGAGAGGTGAACATTATGCACGGAATACCTAATCACGGTAAAACCACACTAATGCTCCAACTAATGCTTATTAAAAGCTTTAAAGAAGGAACAAAATGGGGCATTTTCTCACCAGAGCAAAACCCTCCTATTGACTTCTATAAAGACTTAATACATATGTATGTAGGGCAGTCCACAGAGCATTATCACCCTAATCAAATGACACTTGCGGAGTACAACCGTGGAATTGATTTTATGATGGAGCACTTTTACTTTGTGTACCCAAAGGACGACACTCCGACTCCACGATACATTAATGACAGGTTTGAAGAACTAATTATCAAGCATGACATCAAGGGGTGCATGACTGACCCATTTAACCAGTTGGATAATGACTGGGCATCAGCAGGAGGTAGAGACGACCAATATATCGGAGTGTACCTGAGCAAGGAAAAAAGATTCGCTCTGGACCACAACATATACAAAATTATCGTTTGTCACCCTAAAGGAAACATTGAGAAAGTTACTGACCGCAATCAGACCGACGATTTGATGAACGCAGGAAACCATCAGCTTCCTGACCAGTACAACTTGGCTGGTGGAGCAATGTGGAGCAATAAAGTAGATAACTTGCTTGCAACGTATCAGCCATATTACCTCTCAAGACTGAGAGCTAGACGCACCCAAGGAAATGAAGCACACTTCGACACGTTCCGACATCCTGGGCTTGTACAGTTTGTGTCTCAAAAAATTAAGAAGCAGAAACTCATTGGTCGCCCAGGTACGGCAAATTTGATTTACAATATTGAAACAGCTAGGTATCATGAAGAAAAGCTAGACCACAGTTATGAGGACTCAAGTGTTGATGCAAAGGAAATTTACACTCCGTTCGATAAAGAGTATGTTCACCACGAGTCTATGTCAAACCCTGAGACGAAAGTTTCTGAGAATGATTGGTCAGCTTTTCAACAGCAAGAAGAAGAGAGAAGTGACTCAGAATCGACCGCGAGAAACGAAAAAGAAAGTCAACAACTAGAAGGCGAGCTCGGTTTGGACACGAACGACTGGGACCCAGAAGATTTTGAAGACTATGATTCCTTTGGTGAGGAATAAAAAAACTTATTTAGCTGCTTTTATTGTCGTTTATAAGGGCTAAATGACGATGTGAAAAAACTAAGCCCGACTTAGTAAAAAGAAGCCATATTTAGAAAGGCCCCCCAAAAACTCAACTGGTTTTCGGATTGAGTATTAATAATTCTTAAAGACTAAAATTTAATTACTATGAGTGAAAAGACGCTTGATAGGATAGAGCCTATTTTACAAGAAAATCCAAACCGCTTTGTGATTTTTCCGATTCAACACAATGATATTTGGCAACACTATAAACAACAACAGGCGTGTATATGGACGGCTGAAGAAATTGATTTAGAGGCCGACCTTGTAGATTGGAATGATAAATTAAACGATAATGAGCGTCATTTCATTAAGCATGTTCTTGCTTTTTTTGCAGCTAGTGATGGAATTGTAAACGAGAATTTGGCAGAGAACTTCCTTTCAGAGGTTCAATATCCAGAGGCTAAGTTCTTCTACGGATTCCAAATAGCAATGGAGAACGTACACTCGGAAACATATTCCCTATTAATCGATACCTACGTTAAAGACGGCAACGAGAAAGACAAGCTCTTTAGAGCGATAGAAACTCTTGACTGTGTTCGCAAGAAAGCTGAATGGGCTTTAAAATGGATTGATGAAGGGACATTTGCTCAAAGATTAGTTGCGTTTGCAGCAGTCGAGGGCATTTTCTTTTCAGGAAGCTTTTGCTCTATTTTTTGGTTAAAAGACCGAGGATTAATGCCAGGGTTAGCTTTTTCAAACGAGCTAATTTCCAGAGATGAAGGATTGCACTGTGATTTTGCTGTACACATTTTCAACAAACACTTAGTGAACAAGATTTCTAAAGATGAAATCATTGAAATCATTAAAGATGCTGTCAATATAGAGAAAGAATTCGTGACAGATGCATTACCAGTGAGTCTTTTAGGGATGAATGCTCTTCAGATGCAAAGTTATATTGAGTTTGTGGCAGACCGATTACTTGTCGAGTTCAACTGTCCAAAACAATATAATGCAATCAATCCGTTTGACTTCATGGAAAAGATTTCTGTGGACACAAAAACAAATTTCTTCGAAGGGCGAGTCGGTGAATACGCAAAGCCTGGAGTTGCCAGTGGGAAATCCTCCAGGACATTCAGCAAAGACGCAGATTTTTAAAGTAAAAGCCCCTATACTTAACCGATATGGGCAGTATCGGATAGGGGCTCTTATTCTTTTTTTTTACAACATAACAATCAAAACATGCAAGTTACTAAACGCAACGGCTCTAAGGAAGAAGTTAGGTTTGATAAGATAGCTGCTAGAATTAAAAAGCAATGCTATGATTTATCGGAGGCAGTTAATTATTCAGAAGTAGCCCAAAAAGTTATTCAAGGAATATTCGACGGTGTATCAACAACGCAATTAGATGAATTAGCAGCTCAGAAGGCAGCCGTTCTTGTTACAACACATCCAGATTACTCAAAGTTGGCAGCCAGAATAGCCATTACTTCACTTCACAAGGAAACAAAGAAATTGTTTTCTCAGACAATAAAAGACCTCTACGAGTATGTCGACCCAATCACAAAAGCACCAGCACCGCTTATTAGCGAGGAAGCCTATGCGGTGGTGAAAAAAAACAGTGCAAGACTTAATGGGGCAATCATTCAAGACCGAGATTTTCAGCTTGACTATTTTGGATTCATGACAATGAAACGCTCGTATCTTCTTAAGACTCATGGAACACCAGCAGAAAGGCCTCAACATCTTTTTATGCGCGTTGCAGTAGGTATTCACATGGATGATATTGACAAAGCTATAGAGACTTATGATTTATTATCCATGAAGTATTTTACTCATGCAACACCTACATTGTTTAATGCAGGGACTCCAAAACCGCAAATGTCTTCCTGTTTCCTGTTAACGATGAAAGATGATTCTATTGATGGAATATATGACACTTTAAAGCAGTGTGCATTGATTTCACAATCAGCTGGAGGGATAGGGTTGAGCATTCACAACATAAGAGCCAAAGGCTCTTATATTAAAGGAACCAACGGAACCTCTAATGGAATTGTTCCAATGCTTAGAAACTTTAACGACACAGCTCGTTATGTTGACCAGGGTGGAGGAAAACGAAAAGGTTCTTTTGCAATCTACTTAGAGCCTTGGCATGCAGACATACGCGAGTTTCTTAATTTGAAAAAGAACACAGGAAAAGAAGAGATGCGTGCGAGAGATTTGTTTTACGCGATGTGGATTCCAGACTTGTTTATGAAACGAGTTGATGAAGGCGCAAGCTGGACTTTAATGGACCCTAACGAGTGCCCTGGGCTTTCAGACTGCTATGGAGATGACTTTGAGAAGTTGTACACCAAATATGAGAGGCAAGGCAAAGGGCGTGAGACAATCCCTGCTCAAGACATTTGGTTCAAGATTCTTGAATCTCAAATTGAAACAGGAACTCCATACATGCTTTACAAGGATGCCGCTAACCATAAATCTAATCAAAAGCACTTGGGAACAATCAAGTCCTCTAATCTCTGTACAGAAATTATGGAGTACACTTCTCCAGATGAAGTAGCTGTTTGTAATCTTGCATCTATTGCGTTGCCAATGTATTTGAAGCAAACAAACACAGCTAAGACCCCAAGCAAGAAAGTGTACGAGTTTGATTTTGATAAGCTATATGAGGTTACAAAGGTGGTCACAAAAAACCTTAACAAGGTTATCGACCGAAATTTCTACCCAGTTGTGGAGGCTAAGAAATCAAACCTACGTCACAGACCAATTGGCATTGGTGTTCAAGGTTTAGCCGATGTGTTCGCTAAGATGCACGTGGCATTCGATTCGGAGGTAGCAAAGCAACTTAATAGGGAAATCTTCGAAATGATTTACTTCGCTTCTATGGAGGCCTCTATGGAGGAAGCTATGAAAGATGGAGCATATGAAACGTTCCCAGGCTCAGACCTAAGCAAAGGCATTTTCCAGTTTGATTACTGGGAAGAGTCTCAGCTCTCACCGAATCTAAATTTGGACTGGAATGGTCTAAAGGACAAAGTGAAAGAGTTTGGAGCTAGAAACTCTCTGCTGTTGGCTCCAATGCCTACAGCAAGTTGTCAAGTAATTGACACTGAGTTCTTTAGCCAAGGAAAAGTGAATAATTTCAAATCTATTTTAGAACAAAGTGGAATTGATTGGAAAACTATTGAGTCGGTTGATGCTCCACATTGGATTACTCTTAAAGAGTCAGTTATTGTTGACACGATGAATGGAGAGGTTGAAACTGATAAGATGTACTACAATGGGCATAAGCAGGTCTACCATATAGAAATGGAAGATGGGTCTACAATGGAGGCTACGGGAAATCATAGATTTCTTGTGAGTCGAACTACAGGAGATGAGTGGGTTTATGTAAATGAGTTAAAAGAAGACGATGATATTCTAACTATTAAATGTGAAGAACTAATTGAAAACTAAGTTGCGCCTGGCATGACAGCCTAAAGTTCTGTGCTATTTATTAATAAATAGCACAGAATGGATAGGTTTAAAATTAATAATACAGAGATAAGAACTTTAAAGGGGGTATCTGATTTTTTCAGAAGAAACTCAAACATTGAAATGGACAAATTAATATTTGACAACATCAAGGCAGGGTATGCATTAATTAAAATGCATGAGTCCTTAGATGTGAGTCACTTTATTTCTGCTTTTGAAGTAATTCAAAGCAAAGAAATGCCTGGCCATAAAGTAAGGGATAACATAAAAGAGTTGTCTGAGAGTTTTGATGGAGAAAGGTTTAAAAAATATGTAAAGTATAGATTAACCAATAAGACAGATTCTAACTCAGATAAGTTTTACCATTTAAAATGGGGTTTAGAGCTAGGTAATATTAAAAAAGAAAATGCCTACAGCAGCAGGGTTACTCCTTATAAAGTGGAGTACTAGGTTTTTCCGTATACTTAGATTAATAAGAGACGCTATATTCTATGAAAGGATTCAATTATAAAAAGGCAGTTCAATCTCTTGCCTTTCTAGCAAATCGCTTAGGAGGCGATAGTGGATTGAATAAAATGAAAGCCATTAAATTAATTTGGCTTTCGGATAGATTACATCTCAATCGTTATGGTCGCACTATATCTGGAGATGTTTATTTTGCGCTACCATTCGGTCCAGTTCCATCTACAACAAGAGACCTGATGGAAGGATATGCGAACTTAAGTGAAATAGAGAAATCATACTCCGAACTATATATATCATCAATAGACAAACATCACTATAAAGCTATAGAAGCGGGAGATAATTGCGTTTTCTCTCTGTCTGAGATTCAAGTATTACAAACAATTCTTGAGAATTATGGTTCTTGGGACCATTTCAAGTTGTCAGAATTCTCACACAAATTTCCTGAATGGAGGAAATATGAAGCAGCACTAAAGGGTCCAGGTCCATCTCGCTATGAAATTAGTTTGGAAACTTTTTTCGAGCAAGTGGAAAATGACCAAAGTGGATTATTCTCGGAATCAGAAGAGTATAAAGAACTTTCTAAGGAGATTTTTAGAGATAATGAAAAGCTAGCGCAGCTACTATAGCTAGATGCAATCAACCGAACTTCTGCTTCAAGGGTTAGCCGAAAAAAAGGTGTACTACTTCGCAAGTCAATCCATTAACTCCGCTGAACCGCATTATTGGATTGTAGTAAAGGTTAGTGAAAATCAAATAATCCATTTTGCGTGTTGTACTAGCCAATTTAAAAAAAGAAAGCTCTTCATGGGTTGAGAAGGGCTTTTCAGAGAAAGAAGCACTGGTTGAGATTGATAATTTCAAATCTTCCAAAGCAACGTCTGAGAAAGGTTTTATAGAAAGACATGGAGAAAAGAAAGGGTTGAGCTTGTTTAAAGAGTTTCAAGATTCTTCAAAGCACACGAAAGAAAAGTATATTCAACAGCACGGAGAAGATAAAGGTAAAGATATGTGGGATAAGTACGTTGATGCAAAAAAAGAAACAAGCGTATTCACTTCTAAACACTGGATTAATAAAGGATATAGCAAGGAGGATGCGGAAGAGATGAGAAAAAAGTTTCATACAGAAAATTTAAACACCTCTTCAGTGGATTATTGGATATCAAAAGGCTTGTCAAAGAAAGAATCGATTAACAAAGTGGAGCAGATTTTTTTAAAGAAACAAGTACATTTCGGAAGAGCTTCTAAAGAGAGTCTTGTGTTTTTTCAACCGCTGTTTGATAAGTTTTCAAGCGAACTCGAAGTACTTGTGGGTATAGATGAGAGTAAGGAGTTAGGTATTTACGACGAATACTCCGCTTGCATGAGGTTTTATGATTTTTCTATTCCTGAGCGAAAAATCATAATTGAGTATCATGGCGAAAGATATCATCCAAACCCAGAAAGGCTAAGTAAGGAGGAGTGGAAAAATTGGGAATCTTGGAGATTAAAAGGCTCAGGTATTAATAGAGTTAAAATGTCTGCAGATGAAATACACAACATAGACCAGAGAAAGAAGGACTTAGCTTTAGAGAAAGGGTATAAATATTTAGAGCTTTGGAGCAGCTCAACTAAAGAGGTAAACAACGAGAAAGTAGAAGACTTTCTTCTTAAAAACAATATAAAATGAAAGTAAAAAAAATAACACCAAGCAAAGTAAAGCCTACATGGGATTTAGCGGTACCAGGAGAGGAGCATTACATAATGGGGAACGGATGCGTAAGTCATAACACAGCACAAATCCTAGGAAACAACGAATGTTTTGAGCCTTTTACTTCAAACATTTACGAGCGTAAAGTTCTTTCTGGAAACTTTGTATTGGTGAACCCTCACTTGGTTGAAAGATTAATCGAATTGAAAATCTGGGACTTTAATCTTAGAAATAAAATCATCGCTAACAGAGGCTCTGTCCAAGGAATCGATGAGATTCCAGAAGATATCCAGGATGTTTACAAAACTGTTTGGGAGATTAAGCAGAAAAATATTCTTGACATGGCAGCAGATAGAGGTGCATTTATTTGTCAAAGTCAGTCTATGAATGTGTTTATTGACGAACCAGATTTTCAAAAATTAACCTCAATGCACTTCTATGGATGGAACAAAGGACTTAAGACTGGAATGTATTACTTACGGACAAAGCCTGCTGCAGATGCTATTCAGTTTACTGTGACAAAAAAAGCGCAAGAAGAACAATTAGACGAACCAACAGCTGATTACGATGACCTACCTGCTAGACCAGAAGAAAGCGATTTTGATTGCTTTGGCTGTGGAGCATAATTTTGATGTATAAAAAGACCTTCCTTAGTGGGGGTCTTTTTTTATAATTAAAAAAAATTCTCCATGCTCTGCAAATAACATCTTGATGTTATTTGCAAGAAGAATTAATATTATATCAATATAATTAAAAGTAAAAAAACATGAAAAACCTAAAATTAAATCACAGATACCTTGTGATAGAAGAGGAAGGAGATATTCAAGAATGGAAGGTTATTGAAATATCAAAGTTTGCCTACAAAATCCAAGACAACACAGATTATTCTGACGAACAAGGAATAGGAGTCGATTGGGTTTTAAAAGAAACTCTAGCTGCTCAAAAATCTGTAAAGCTTCTTGAAGATTTGGGCCTAGAGCTTCCCCACATCTTTAGCATCCCTAATTCGTACATCACAAACAACACAGGCACCCCGTACAACCCAACACCGCCATCCACCTGTAACAACGATTTAGGAGACGGAGGATGCGGTGGAGATTGCGTATGTTAAGGATAATTTTGGTTTATGCTTTGGATTTGATTTAAGTGCTCTCATATTATTCCATAACAATGAAGCAATGAAAAAGATGAAAAACATAGCCAAGTACAAAAAACACCACTCTAAGAAGGCTGGCAAAAAAAGAACTGTTGCTGAACAAAAAGCAAGAAGCGTTGGATACTCTAATAAGCTTGCTAGAAAGAAAGGGAAAGAAGAGAAAGAATTCATGCAATTTTCTGAATTCATGAAATCAGCACGTAATCAGCAAACTGGAGGAGAAGAGTTTGTTCCTGATTTTGATAAACCAGAAAAAGAATAAATCAATATTTGTTGCCATAATTATTGTTTGTTTCTCATTAATGAAGACGCCTGAGCTCTACCGCCAGGCGTTTTTCTTTACCTATTTATTGAAAAGCTATTAAATGGACAAAGCAACGCATATATTAAAGTTGGTGAAAGAGGCGCTTTCTCAAATGCCTCCACAAGTCCCACAGCAGCAAGCTAGGAAACCTGAGACAGTTGTTCAGTTTGATTCTCAAACAGAATCACCGTTTGCAGTGGTATATTCAGAAAGAGGATTTTCCATCGATGGAACCAGGTTAAGTTTTGAGACTTTAGAGGATGCAATCAGCAAACAATACACGCTTACACTGCAAAATGGAGAAGGCCTTGTGCTGGACGCTGTAGCGATGCAAAAGATACTCAAATACAAAACACTTTACTAATGGACTTAGAACATTTGAGACACACGGTTAGAGGTTACTTAATGGAGTTTATGACTCAGAAAGACTTAAACCAAGTAGAGGATTATGCTGATGACTTATTCAGAGATGTTGGGGTAGACATAGAGTTCACCCACCACTTCGTTGATAGACTCAACGACCCAAGGAATGGTAAAGAGATTGAATCTCAAGAGCTAGTAGATTTATTCACAAAGACTTATAGAAAATATGGGCAGAAGATTCCAAATTTTAAAAAAGGAACAGAAGCGGTTATTATTGATTTAAATTCCAATATCAATATCCCATTCGCATTAAACAAAACTGGGAAGGGCCAGTATGAATTAGTTAATCAAACAATCATGCGAAAGAAAAACTTTCACACCCCAGACATGAAGTTAAAGGTTTAATTAGACAATTCTTCTAAGCGCTTTCTCTCTCTCCATGTCAGCTCGTCAATTCCATGGGCACTGATTTTATCTAAAATAATATCAAGCTCAGATAGAGTCTTGCTTGAATTTGAACTACATTTGTCACGCTCATTATGATACTCTTCAATGAAATTATGGAGATGAGTTTGGTCAAAGCTGTTATCGACAAAGAAATCTTCTATGTTATTTTCGGAGATGTCAACTAATAAAAATCCTGGCTCTAATTCAAACTTTAAGGTATGAAGGACAGTTTTTTTAGTTCTATTAGCCAATAATATAAAAGTAGTAGAGTCCAACGGTATAAAAGACCTGCCGTCAGCTAGCTCAAAAAGCTTATCATAGACCTCTTTTTCGTTGTCTATACTCTTAAATTTTATTAAAAATAGCTTCATCTTATATATGTACGAAGATGAGTAAAAAAAGTTACGCATGAACAAAAGACTAGATGTGTTTGATTACGACGACACTCTGACATACACACCTACATTCGCAGAGTATATGGACTCAGACGAAAAAGGGGTCATAGACCTTGGAGTTTCTGGAGACGGAGCTGATAATAAGTCTCAACTCCGAAAATCCAAGCATATATTCAATATGATTTTTGGTAAGGATGTTATTTTTCAAGTGAAAGGTGATTTTATTATTGTCGTTGACGCTAGAAACGGACGCCCTCTTCCTGGCGCCCAGATGGGTATTATACAGGATAAAATAGATGACGTGGTTGATTCAACTCCAGCGAAAGAGTTTACTCAACGCCACGGTGTCCGACGGAGTGAAATGAGAGACTTTCCTGGGGCTTTCACTGAAAAACAAGGGTATCTTACCGTAAAAGAAATTAAAGGCTTTCATAAGGACGATTCAACTATTGGGTCAAAAGTAAACGAAAAACTCATTTCTGCTTATAATGCCGCTCAAAACAAGATGATTGTTACGGGCCGAGATGAAAAATTAAAAAAAGCAATAGACATTACACTGCGATGGGCTAATTTAGAATATCCAAACAGAGGTTTACATTGTTTTCCAGGAGCAGGAAAAATCGGAATCCCAGAGTGGAAATCCACTGTCATCTTGAAAGAGATAGAAGAAGGTCAATATGACGAAGTTCATTTTTATGAGGACAAAGCCAATTGGTTAAAAACTACTGAAGACAAGGTTAGGGAAGTTTTCCCGAATGTTAATTTCTTTGGACATCATGTTACAAACATTAGAGATTCTAGGACTATTTGACATAATTATAATTTGTTTTCTGATTATAATCGTGCTACCTTTGAAGAAGAAACAAAAAATTAAAGGTACAGGTATGCCATCTCGCAGAATTAAACCAAGAATTCCCCCTCAGGTTCAACTACCTTCTTTGGGAGAAACTATTCAATCACAAACTATTCAATCACAAACTGTTCAAGAACCAGTTGTTCAAGAACCAGCTGTTCAAGAACCAATTGTCGCCGATAAGCAACAGCCTGTGTCTCAGCCATCGTTAGTAACAGAGGAGCAATTTAACAGCGTTCCAGACACCGCTGAATCAAAGCCTTATGATGAAACTTATTACAGTTTAAGTTCTGAGAAACATGGGGAACTTGAGTTTGACCTGGTTTCGCATAGGCAGAGAGGGTTGGAAAAGAGGTATTTAAATGTTCGCATCAAAGGGATGAGGATGGACAAAAAAGAGGAAGGCGCTGTGGAATGCCTAATGAATGTAACAAGTAAAGAAGACTTTGAAGAGTTAAAAGAGTTCTTTGCGAATCTTAATTGGAACGATTAAGATTTATAGTGTTTACCAAACTTCGCGGCGATGCAAAAAGAAAGAGAAAGTAGCTATTATAAGGAATCAGTTTCCGTAAAAAGCTATTACAAAGACATTAAAAAGATAGAAGTCCTTAGTGGGGATGACCAAGTTAAACTGGCTGTCAAGGCTAAGGCTGGAGACGAGAAAGCATTTCATGACTTAACAAAGACTAATTTGAGATTTGTTATTTCTGTGGCAAAAGAATATCTATACAGCGGACTTCCTCTGGAGGATTTAATTTCAGAGGGTAATATCGGCCTTATGGAAGCTGTTAGCAGGTTTGATGAGACAAAGGGTTTTAAGTTTATTTCCTACGCCGTATGGTGGATTCGCCACGCACTTATAAAAGCGGTAAACGACCACTCTGGGAACATCAGGCTCCCTGTAAATCGAATCAACTCCATCAACAAGATTGTAAAAACAAAAGAAAAGCTTTACCAACGTTTAGGTCGAGAGCCTTCTGATGAAGAAATCTTAGCCGAGATAGATGAAATTACAGAAAGCGATATTAAAAGCTTTAACATCAATGGAAACTTCGAAGTTTCTATTGATGACCAGATAAAATCTGACTCACAAACAGAGGTAAAAGACTTTTTAATTGGAGACTCTTATCAACGGTTTGAACAAGATATGAATCACCAGGCATTGAAAGATGAGTTAAACGAGTTGTTTGACAATTTAACTGAAAGAGAAAAGGTTATATTAAACATGTATTTCGGATTAAACAATGAAGAGGCTACGACTCTTCGCGACATCGCTGAGAGATTAGAATTAACCAACGAGAGAGTTAGACAAATAAAAGAAGACACACTTAGAAGGCTTAGGGTTTTTGAAAAAAGTTCTGCCCTAAAAGAGTTTTTGAATACAAACCTAGGAAGCGGTGAGTAAGTGTGTTGAAACACAGGTAGCTTATTATCGACTTAAAGAGGTTAAAATATTTTCAAATGGGAATTGCATCCCTAATGGGGAGCTTTTGATTAAAAGCTCCGTGGAGGAGGACGGGCACTTTCTATACAACACTGTAGAGAATGTGAGTCAGGTTCGATGGTTTTGGGCAAAGGATGAAGAGGTTGATTTTCAAGAAGAAACAGTTGAATTATGGAGTCCTCTTGATTTAGAAGCGAGGAGAAAAATGATTGAAGAATCATGGTTATAATTCCAAAAAAAGTTATACTTTTGGATTATAAATACAAAAATCATGGATACATTGAATTTACAGCTCACAAAGTCCATCGTATTCATTAAGGCGCATACGACAGGGTTAAAGCCGAATTTGGATAGGATTGTACAACTCACAATCACTCGATACAACCCAGACGGCACACAAAAGACAGGGACAAGACTAATTAACCCCGAAATGCCCATCCCAGAGGAGGCATCAAGTAGGAACGGCATCACCGATGATATAGTGAGCAGTCAACCCACATTTTTCAGCATAGCTCAAAATCTTCACCGCTTTATTGGCGATGCAGACATCGCGGGGTTCAATGTTGAATTCGACCTCAACTTTTTAATGGAAGAGTTTGCAAGAGCAGGCCTTGCGTTTTCTTGTTCAGACCGAAACATCGTAGACCTACAGTCTATGTATCACCAGATATCTCCAAGAGACTTCATCCAGGCATCAGCGCAATTTGCGAATCAAGATTTCATGAGAGGAGCTCCGATTGGTAGCGAGGCCCACACCGTGAACTATGTCAAAATCCTTAATGGGATGATTGATAAACATCAAGGTCAAATAATTACAGACAAAAACGGAGTTGAAAAGTCATTCAACAACAACACATCATCTATTTCTGAGACATTCGGAAAAGGAAAAGGCGCAGTTGATATGAAAGGGCAGCTTGTAAAAGACGACAGCGGAAAAATCAACCTGAACTTTGGAAAGTATAAAGGAAGACCATTGGATGAAATCGTTACAACAGATATGGGGTATATCACGTGGATGATAAATTCAGAAAAAACTCCTAGAGACACAAAAAACATCATTGAGAGTTTCATTAAAAAAATGAACACTCCTCAACCTCAATAACAAACTAGAGAATGGCAAAAAAGCAAAAAGGAAGAGACCTTAGCCAAATTGACATTTTCGACGAGATTCACGACAGACAACTTACAGAAGAGCAAAGGACATTTATTGAGTTCAAAGGAAAAGAGTCTATTGTCTTATCTGCAGTTGCAGGAAGCGGTAAAACTTTTTCCTGTGTTGAACGACTAAAAAATTTAATTAGACGCGGGGTTGACCCATCTAGAATTATCTTTTTCTCTTTTACAAAGGCTGCGACCGAAGAATTAAAATCGAGAATTGGAAATGACCAAATTAAAATAACAACAATTCACTCATTCTGCTTCCATATCCTTAATAAGGCTGGCAAATGGAAAGATGTAACAAGCTGGTTTGACTTTGTCAAATGGTATAAAGAACAATTTTCTCCACCAAGACACGCATCGTCGGAAGAGAAAGAAGAGTTTTACACAAATATCAGTGAAATGTACACCAGTGCAGATGTTATTTCGTCTAAAATAGCTGCCTACAAGCTTATGCAGGCCGAAGGTGAAAAGTCTGCTTTTCCAAACTTTCTCTTGGAGTACGAAAGGTTTCAGAGAGAAACTTACGCTCGCGATTTCTCAGACATGTTGATAGAGGTTGATAAACTTTTCAAGGATGATAAATGGCTTAAAATGTTCAAAGGTAAGTATGATTATATTTTTGTGGACGAGTTCCAAGACACATCTGCCTTGCAGTTAAGGGTTCTTTTATCTTTAAACGCTCGATACTACTACTTAATTGGAGACATATTTCAGTCAATATACGGATACTCTGGAGCAAACGCGAATCGATTGATTAAAATGCTCTCAGATAGGCGCAAATCAAAAGAAATGACGCTGACAGTTAACTTTAGAAGTGACATTGAAATCGTTAATAATTCAAACTCGTATTCAGAATTAGAAGCACAGCCCAATTCCCCAATGCCTGGAGAAGTGGATTACATCATTAGAACTAGCACTCAAGAATTGATAACAATTCTTGATAATTCAAGAGAGTGCGCCGTCCTGGTTCGAACTAACGCAGTGATTCGACAATTAGAAAAGAAGCTACTGGTGGAAAGGTACCCAATGAGGTATGAAAATTATCTCACAAAAAAAGATTTGGATGATATGAAAAAAAACAAATCAAATCCTGTTTTAGATAGAAAAGTGAAAGATATGCAAAGTCACTTTGACTCTCCACAAGAGCTTATAGCGTTCATAAAAATCAACGAAGATTCTAAAAAATTTATTACTACCATTCATAAATCAAAAGGAAGAGAGTTTGAAGACGTAGTAGTGGTTAACTCATGTGCACCAGAGATATTAATAGACAATGGCTTCGTCCTTCCAAAAAAAGAGCTCAAGAAAGTAAGTTTCAATTATGATGCCAAAGACAGAGAGGCACAGAATATTCATTATGTCGCAGTAACAAGAGCTAAGCACAAGCTTTTTTATATGTTATGGGGAATCATGTGAAAAAAAAAGCAACCACGTGGCACAGTTTTCATGACATTAATTTTTTTATGTCTTTGACAGAAAAGCACTACAAATTTTTAGAAACCGCTAACAACATAAACATTAGTCATAATATTTCAGACTACCTATAACAAAGCACTATTTCATGTTACGAAACACCTTTGCGCTCTTAGTTGTTTATTGTTTAATAATTCCAACCGTCTTCTTATTCACATCGGCTTTCTTCTTGTTTATTGCGGTTCCAATCTTAGTTATGGAGACATGGAACAAACAAAGAAAGAACTCTATTTATTAGTAATGAAAGAGCACGAACTAAAGCACAAACTAATTGGAGCAGGAATCCTTCCTATATGTTACACAACAGGACGAGTCTTGCTATGTAAACGTGGCGAGCACCAAAGCAATCCGCTTGAATGGGCAACCTGGGGAGGAGGATTCGAGGAAGGTCAAGATAAAACTCCAAAGGACTGTGCCAAAAGAGAGTTTTGGGAAGAGACTAGATGCAAAATCGACTATAAAATATCAAATAGACCAATCGATATCATAAACACTAATCATTTTAAATATTACATTTATGCTGGTTTGTTTGATGCAGAATGGATTCCAGATATCGAAACTGAAAAAGAAGCTTCTGGTTGGGGCTGGTTTAAACTAGACGACCTTCCAGAAAACATGTTAGACGATTTGGCTGAGTTTTTTGAAAACGATGTCCGAATTGTAGAGAACTTAATTAGATTTTTCAAGAATAGGTGATTATATTTGTCCCATGCAAGAGCAAGTACAAAATGAATCATTTCATTCGGACGCAAATAAGATTTTTGAATCCTATTTGGCAACAGATGTCAAGCCCCGAATTATGATAAGAAACAAAAAAACTGGTCTAGTTATAGAGCACTCTGCAACAATGAACTATGATAAGCTGTTTTTTGACACAAAAGGACTTATATATAAAATCACTGACGCTGGAACTATTGTAAAAGTAGAATCCAACGACTTTGATACCGTAGTGGTAAAGGCTCTTTAAGAGCATTAGTCTGAAAAGGAAGGGTTGGCGGTGCGATGTCAACCCTTTTTTTTTTATAGTTTTGCTATAACACAATAATCAAATTATAATGGCATTGTACGTAAAAAAGAGCATCAATGTTGATGTTGAGATAACAGAGGAAGACATCACAAGAGCAATCGTTAAGAACTGGTTTAAAACGAATGAAGTTGCTTCAATAGTAACTGCGGGAAATGCTTTCCTTAGAGAAAATGGAGTAACTAAATCGAACAACACAACGATGTGGGACGACGATTGGGGCAAATTAGCAATCTCTCTAAAGCAAAAATTCCCAAACCCTTCCGAGTTTGAGAATTTTTTGAGAGAGATAGAAATTTTATTAGATTAGTAGAGCGCGGTTCAAAGCTAATTCAAACAATCTAAAGTTCACAGCCTCTTCAAGATTTGCGTAGAAAGCGTCTGGGTCATCAACTTGAGCATAACGTTCGCCGTCGTCTCCAACTGCTCCCCACTCTTTTCCTGAGACAGGGTCGTATCCACCCATTGTTTTAGAGCTATCGTCTGCATTTGCGTCGAGTCCAAAGAAGTCGCCAGCAAAACTCGCCCCTAACTCTGGGTTTTTATTGATTATTTTTGCATACTTTTCATCAAAAACTTCTTGTCGAACTTTTAGGAACTTACCACTTTTAAACAGTGATGCAATTTCGTTCATTGTCTTTTTCACATAGAACTTAGAGTCTTCTCCAGGCCAGTTTCCGAAGTACTCAGAGATAGCTGGATATTGAGACACATTATCAACCATCCATTCAGCAAAGCTTTTCAAGCTGTCAAATTTCTCATTGTTAGAGATTACGGCTGAATACATTTGCTTTTGGTGCATTGGTGGCTTTGTTCCGCCTAGAGCGTAAAGAGCCGCTTCTATGTCTTGAGCAGCACTCGCACCTAAGTCACCGTATTTAGAGATGTCAAAATAAGCTTCATCGTCTCCTTGGAGTTTTTCATAATCCTTGTCTACATCAGTACTTATATTCATTGACCGCCCTCTTGGTGTGCCGCTTCTATCTTGCCTCTGACCCTTAGTCCCACCAAAACCAACGTCACCAAACTTTGAATCATTAGACATAATCTTGCTAATTCTATTTCTAGTGGAGCCAATTATGTAACTCGATGTCTTTTCGCCAGAACTAGCTACTTCTCTCGCTAAAGCCGTAGGAATGGTGTATGAAGCAATGTAATCATAAGCTTCAAGAGAATATTCGACCATAGCCTCTTTGTTTACGTAATCTTGCCCTGTGTCAGGATTTACTTTTCGCGGCTTATAAAGCTGAACACTCATCCCAACCTGAGGCCCATACCATGTCCAGAAAAAGAAAGGCGTCGGGTTCCCAGCAGCATCAAGAGGAAAAAATATAAAACGAAGTCCATCTATAATGTTTCTCTTCATCTCAGGAGTCACAGCAGAAAGGCTAAGTGGCCCTTCCTCACCTAGCGGAGTATTATATGCTTGGACTAGAAGCTCAATTACCAAATCCAATGTTTGAGACTCTGCAGAAGCCCCTAAATCTCCTTTATTAGCATCTCCAATTGTTGTTTGGTAATTTATGTAACTACTCTTTCCTTTAATCATGGTTCGTGCAGCAGCTCCCCTAGAAACTATTGCCTTAGCCATTTCCTCCGCCTTCTGAGCGGTAGCTGGAGGTTTTACTTTCCCTTCCCTATTAGGCTGAGGAGCTATCAAGGCGTTGATAACTTGTTTGCGCATTTCTCTAGCTTCAGGGCTAGCCGATTTCGGAGCCTCTTCGTCGGCTTCTGAAATCAAACTGTATTTTTTCTCAAAGGCCTTTACAAAGTTCTCGACCAGACTAAAGATTTTCTTCTTACTCATTTGATTATGCTTTCACATAAATAAGCCTAAAAAGCCCTTTTTCACCTATATCTTGTCTGATATAAAAAAAGTTAAACAAATGTTTAAAAAAACCTTTAAAATACTTGCTAAATGTATTATAATTATAAAGATAAATTATAAATTTACAATTGGACAGGAGGCTAATGTTTGGCTTCACAAAAACACAACAAAAAACAACAAAATGGACGGATTTAACAGTGTAACTCTTTGCGGAACTTTAGGTAGTGACCCAGAGTATAGCCAGATTACTTCAAAAGCCTCAGGCAAGACTACGCCAAAAGCTTTAATAAACATGGTGACAAACCGCACTTACATGGACGCGAGTGGAAACAAGCAACAGGATTCGCACTGGCATACTATAGAGGTGTGGGGTGCTCAAGCGGATGTGGTGAAAAACTTCACAAAAAAGGAAACTCCTTACTAATAGAAGGAGAACTTCGCTACAACAGCTGGGTAGATAAAGAATCTGGCCAGAAAAAAGAAAAAGCTTATGTACATGCTAGGAAGCTAACGCTTCTCCCTAATCAGCGTGAGCAATCAAGCAATCAAGGTCAGGCGCAGCAAAACGTAAACGAGTATGCGGGACAAGGTCAGCCACAGGGTCAGCCACAGGGTCAGCCACAAGGTCAGCCACAAGGTCAACCACAAGGTCAACCACAAGGTCAACCACAAGGTCAACCACAAGGTCAACCACAAGGTCAACCACAAGGTCAGTCTTTTACTCAAAATGATTTTAACGAATCAAGTGACGACCTTCCTTTCTAAAGGAAGTCTCTGCTGAAATTACATGTTAAAAAGCGGTTGATGAATAATTCATCAACCGCTTTTTTTATATGACCAAGCGAAAAACCCATTCATCAGATAGGTTGTTCACGACAAAAGGTTGAATATTCTTTAGTTGTTTAATACTTTTTCCACTTTTCGAATCCCTCGAAGATAAGAATGGGAATTCATATTGAATCCAGACTTTCTAAGCTTACCCCAAGTACCTTTTCCAGTGTTATAAATAACGAGCGCATTTATGTGACCGTATTTGTCGGTGTTACGCCTCATTATAAAACCCCACAAGAGAGTAGAGTTTTTTTCATTCTCCATCCATTTAGCAACTTTTTTCTTAGTTTTTACAGGAGTAACCCAAATAGTTTTACCATCGCCATTAACTACTTTTGAGACTTTATCATTTACTGTAAATGAAATAGGGGCGGCACCAAGACTGCTTAGAAAATCCATGTCATCCTCGCCCATTACTAGTTTTAAATAATGAAATGCTGTAGTAGATTTTATTTGACAAATCCCCAGAGCGCCTGCTGATGATTTCAATAAAGAGCCGCCATTCATATGTATTCCTCTAGATTCATATAAGAGTTGAAAAAGAGAATACTCATACATTTGCTTAGTCTCATCTAAATGGAATGCTTCGATGGCATTTAAAATGTTTATTGCCGTGGTCTTTACAGCGTCTTTATTGTAAACTAACAAGTTTGAGTAAATAGAGTCTTTTCGCTTGTCAAATCTAGCTTCTTCCATTGATAGAACTAGAGCCCCCAAAACAGACACGCTTGAGCTGTGTTTAAAAAAATCGGCGTCAACTTCTCTAGGGTTGTTGAAGGCAAAAATTGTAAAACTTAACAAGGCAGTCAAAATAATGAATAAATGCTTTATCCTCATGTCAGTGTTGTTATTGTAGTTTTATAAAAGATACGTAAGAGTCAATCAAAGGTTTCCATTCTTAAATAATCACCTATTTACATCTAAAAGATACTGTTCATGAAAAGGTTACTGAAAACAATACGCGAGTCCTTGCAGCAGTTCATTGATGAAGAGCAGCTTGATGAAGAAAGAATTACAAATAAAGAAGCAGCAGATTTTATAAATAGACAAGAGAATTTTGTTGGGTCACACACTTATGGGGAAGATTTAGGCGAGCTTGGGCAAATGTATGTAGCCTATTCTTATGGAGAACAACACCCTCTATACCTTCACGACAGTAGAACAGGCTTGTGGTACTACAACTATGAAGACTATTACCTTCCAGATGGGGAAATTAATATCTGGACTCGACGTCACTTGAAAGATTTGCGTCCCAATGAACACGCGATAGGAAAGTCAAAAAATTTCATTGATTTAAAAATCAAAGTCTTTAAAAATAAAAACAACATTGGCGATAACATACACACTGACCTTGAGCCAGGAGAAAAGTAATTATTATATCTTTGCTTTAAACTATAATTTTGTTACTTTGTAATAAATGAAAAGACGATTACGAGCATACCTAATTGCATTGACAGCCCTTTTTATGGCAGGATGCGCTGCGTTCTTCTCTGTAACAGGTGTGGGAAAACTCGCCTCTGGAGCAGGAACGGCAGCAATACTTTTAGTAGCAGCGCTAGAGGTTGGGAAATTGGTTATAGCATCTTTTGTTCACAGGCGATGGAATGAAATTGGAATCTTGCAAAGAGCAGGAGCTATATTTGGAATTATCGTAGCAATGGCCTTAACATCTATAGGTATATTTGGCCAACTAATTGGGGGCTATGCCGAGACGAGTGCTGAATTTCAAATAGGCAATCAAGAGATTCAACTTAAAGAAAGAGAAAAAGAATCGCTTAAAGGAAAAATTGTTCGATTCGAAGACCAGATTAACAGAAAAGAAAATAGAGCTGACGGACTTTCTAGCCTCAGAAAGCAGCAGGAGGACAGGATGGACTCACTTCAAAATAGACAAGCATGGAGAAGTGCACGTGAAGCAAAAAACCTTCTACAAGAAACAAATACAGAGATATCTCTACTTAACTTCGACATTGACTCACTAAATAATGAGATTGGATTAGTGATAGAAAATATCGCAGTGGTCGACAGTTCCATCGTTGTAATGAGCGGGGAACTCTCTCAGGGTGAAGCAGCTCCGTTAAAGATGATTGCGGATATGCTTGGAGTGGAGATGGATACAGCAACAAAAGGATTTTTTGGGTTTTTTGTTTTAATATTTGACCCATTTGCTATCATGCTCGTACTTTTCTTTAACGTTGAAATGACGGTCGTTAGGAAAGAAGAAGAAGATTTAAAGAAGATTCCAACACCTGGACCAGCAACTGAGCCCGAACCTTTTCTAGAACCTGGACCAGCAACTGAGCCCGAACCTTTTCTAGAACCTGGACCAGCAACTGAGCCCGAACCTGCTTTAGGAACTAATAAGATTGTTTATAAAGAAACCGTTACAGGAGACTTCATTCCCAAAGCGGACGTTTTAAAGATAGAAGAGATAGCTGAAGAAAAGAAAGAGCCCGTATACACGGATATCCCAGAAGACTCACATTTGATTGTATTAGAAAACATAAATAATAATGTAGATGCGATTGATATTTCTTCTCTTGACGAAACGTCTCAAATGTACATGAGACTTTTGGGTGTTCTTTACATCCAAGGACAGGTTATACCAGGCGGGAATTTATACACGTTTAGTGATTTTACGATAGCTGTTGAGTCAATAGGCTTAGAGATGACTACAGAAGCAATTAAAGATTTTCTCAAAGTATGCGTGATGCTTAAAATTATAAACGTAGACAAGCATAATCGAAAAGCAATTATGAACTACCGTGATGCACGAGAAATGATTTCCAAGTTAAAAGACTGAAACCTTTTCTGAATTCTACCGTATATTGGAGGCACACTAAAAATGTCCCCTTATGTGGTTTAGAGAAATTTGGAAAGAAGACGAGCTTATAACATTAGACGCACAAAAGAATTCTATTAGTGCAGAGCTCGAAAATGCGCAGGAGTTTAGAATCGAACCCCACCACATCCAATTAGCATCAAGAATAGATATCACATTTGGAGCAGACTACGACGTTTGCTACGAAGGTATATTCTGTACAGACGATAAGCGTCCGTTCGGAAATAAACCGTGGGACCAAGATATTGCAATAGAAATGGGAGAGAAGACCCAGGAAGAGTTTTCAAAAATGGATTTAGAGGAATACAAAGCCTGGTACAAGGAGAATTATTTCCGAATGTATCGAGTATTTCAAGAGACGAAGATTGTGATGCAAATCGCATTAACAAACATGGCGTCTCCAATCAGATTTGGGACCACATACAAGAGAGGGTTAAATAGTAAAGTTTGGTCGGAAGTGCGCGACCCGTCATAGATACAGAGTAGAGACTTATGGAAATAGATGATGCAGAATTAAAGAGTGCATGCGAACATTTGGGGGCGGACTTTGAAATACTTCGAGGAAAGAAGTGTCCTTACTGCAAAGGCGAAACAAAATACGTGGATTCATCCCTTGTGTATGGTCGTAGTTATGGGATGATGTATTTATGCGAGCCCTGTGATGCTTATGTTGGGGTTCACCATAAGACCTCAAAGGAGAGCTTAGGCAGTGTTGCCAAAGGAGAGCTTCGCAACTGGAGGAAGCAAGCCCACGCGGCTTTCGACCCCATTGCTTACGAGAGGAGAAAGAACTGGAACAGAAGAGAAGCCTACAGTTGGCTTAGAAAGAAAATGGGAATCCCCAAAGCATTGTGTCACATAGGCATGTTTTCTGTAAATAGATGCAAGAAGGTAATAGAAATTTGTAAAAAAACACCTTGGAATGAATAAAATAATGGAGCTATGGGAGAAGTCAGGACTACTTAACCATCTCAATGATTCGAAAAAAGTAGCATGCACAAGCAAGATGGAGGCGATGAAGAATTTTCTTCTATCTCCAGGCTATGAAAAAAAGATTAAACAGGTGAAGTCGATAACAGTTAATCCTGCAATGGTGATGTTCCCAATCGTGCGACGGTTGTTCGACAAGGGCCAAGAGTTTGATTCAGCAAACCTGGTCAAAAACTTTCTTGATTTTTGCGAAGAAAACCAGTTCAAAGCAAAATACGCAGCAGCGGAAGACCCAGAGCTTGAACTCACTTTTGATTTCTGCGATGAATACGCAGTATGATGCCCCCAGTTAAAAAGTTTGTATCCGAATTTAAAAAGTTTGCTCTCAAAGCGAACTTCGTAGACATGGTCGTGGGAATCATAGTCGGAATGAAATTCAGTGTCTTAATTAATTCTTTAGTCAAAGACATTATAATGCCTCCTTTCTCTTTGTTTACATCTTATGCAAATTTTGCTGATATGCAATTAACATTAAGGAATGAAACGAAACTAAATGGAGACGTCATAAAAGAAGCGGTGTCGATAAATTATGGACAGTTTATAGAGGTTGCAATTGACTTTTTAATTGTAGCTTTGGTAATGTATTTTGTAGTAAAAGGATATAACCTATATAAGGCTCGCCGAGAGGACCCAGACGACAAGACTGAGGAGACTCCAAAAGATATAGAATTACTCAAATCCATCGATGATGGTTTAAAGGAGCTCAACAATAACCTTACTAAATGACGAAAATAAAACTCCAAAAGAAATTTTTAAAAGAATACCTGAACACATGCTCGCCTAGTGGGTTTGAAGTTCAGATGGGTGGACAGCAAGTGTGGGTAAAACACATTTCAGATTACGTGGATAATGTTTACCTGGACACATATGGAAGCGCCATAGCCGAAATGGGAGATATGGATTCCGATTACACAGTAATGATTGAGGCCCATGCTGACGAGATTGCTTGGTATGTTCAACAAGTTGACAGCCGAGGTTATCTTAAAGTGATTCGCAACGGAGGAAGCGATACTCAAATAGCCCCATCTATGCGAGTAGATGTATGGGGAACCAAAGGAAAAATTCAAGGAGTGTTCGGTCATCCAGCAATTCATGTAAAAGGGCGAGCGAAAGAATCGACATTGGAAAGCATCTTTGTGGACATCGGAGCAAAAAATAAGAAGGATGCCGAGAAAATGGGAATCGAAGTAGGAACCATCATCACATTCCAAGCGGACTTCATGAGGCTCGGAAAAGATTACTTCACCGCAAAAGCTCTCGACAACAAGATTGGCGGATTTGCAATAGCGGAAGTCGCAAGACTCTTGAAGGAGAACAATGTGGAATTACCATTTAAGCTTTGTGTGGTGAACGCCGTACAAGAGGAGATTGGTTTGCGTGGAGCAGGTATGGTTGCGAAGCGAATAGAGCCCGATGTGGCGTTCGTAGTGGATGTTTGTCACGAAACCACGTCACCAGCATACAACTCGTCAAAACAAGGCTTGTTTGAGGCTGGGCAAGGCGGTGTGTTGACTATCGCTCCAGCGGTTCAAAATAATCTTCTTAAAATGGTTCGAGAGGTTTGTGACAGCAACGCCATCCCGTATCAGTTAGCAGCGTCTTCTAACCACACTGGAACAGATACAGACGCAATTGCTTATGCTGGTGAAGGAACAGCATCTGTTCTAATGTCTTTCCCGCTAAAATACATGCACACAACAGTTGAGACTGTACATAAAGAAGATGTAAAAAGTGTTATCGCATCAATGTACGAGTTTTTAATTCAATTGAAAGCGGGCCACGACTTCAAATACAAGATGTCATAATGGGAGATATAGAAAAATGTTTGACAGTTCAAATTTTCGGAGACACCGAGATTTCTGACTTAGATTTCGAAACCAGAGAGTCTCTCCCTGGCTGGAATGAGCCAGGCGCAGATTGCGTTTACTGTAAGCGTGAGATTCGCCTTGATAAAGATGGTGAGATTCTCAATAGATACCTAACTGCAGGAGGGGCGTGGGTCTCTATTGAACAAATAGAAAAGCTTCTTGCTGACTTTAAATCCAAAGGAGCAACCCACGTAAAAATTGAACATCATTCCGACCACAGTGGGTATATGTTTGACTATGGAGTGCTCCGATTATCTACTCAAGAGGATATTGCCACGGCAGATTTGCATGAAGAGAAGCATCAGCTTTCACGAAACGAATCCAGGATTAAACAATTAGAAAACGAATTGGCCATTCTAAAAGGAAAATAAGGATATGGGATTCAAAGTATACAAACGTCCGTGCAAAAACTGCTTGCTCACAAAAAACAGAATTGTCTCTCCAGAACGAGCTAGTGAAATCATTCAAACATGTGTAAAAGAGCAAACGTATTTCACTTGCCATAAAGACATGACAGGGGAAGGAAAAGAAGGGGTTTGTTGCAAAAAGTTCTACGATGACCTAGGGCACGTGAGTCAGATGATTAGAATTTCAGAACGTCTTAATATGATTGAGATGGTGGACCAGCCAGATACAGAAAGGCTAATAACATGGGAAGAGATGGACGCTAACAAGAAAAGGTGAAACTTTTTAAGCTGAGGCTCGTATATTGATAATAAATCAGTCTTATGAGTTTATACAAAAAGTTTCAAAAGCGCATAGAAGATGAAATGAACCATCATTCAGATGCGCATGCGCATGACATAATTGGTGTGTGGGGCACATTCATGAAAATGATGGGTGAGGCCAATTTCAATAAGATGCTCTCCTGTTACATGAAACCAGAACCAGGGCACTGGGAAAACTCAGAAGACGCATTTCAAGGCTTCCACAAAGGATTGCGCCAAGGAGATATTTTTAGCTGTTTTGTACGAACTAAAGAAGTTCCAGTTCCAGATGTGGAAGGGAAAAAGAAAGGAAGAACAAGAGCAGTCATTGACGAGCATATTGACGGCCACATCGAAAGCTTAATTTGGACAATGATTCACTTGGACCAAAACGACTCATTTCAAAAAACCTTTAGGCTCTACTGGGACCTGCATCAACAAGAAGTTCCAATAGTGGACTTTGTTTTTGAGAGAAAATCAGATAAAGATTGGGATGATAACTTCAACGGGTTAGTTGGAGTTAGGATTGAAGGCCAGGAGGAATTCTTGAGCAAAAAGCAGTTCGACGAGCTGTTCCCTAAGCTAGACACCATCTCGCTCAAGATTGAGCATGGAATCAAAAAATACAAATGGAACACTGGTCAAGAGGTGAAGCCTAAAGATGCAACCAACTATGCTGCGTTTGACTACCCACTTTACGAAGGAAGCAGAGACATAGGAGACATTATCTCTTGGGAATCGACAACCAACACCCCATTTAAATTCATTCAAACTATTGTTCTCCCTAAACCTCAGAAAGCATAATGCGGATATTTTCAACAAAATGGTGGCGCGATAGGGCCCTGAAGAAAGTTCGCCCAGAGCGAAGCAAGTTGTTTTCCGATGGCTCCGTTATAAGAGCAACAAGAGGAGCGCCAAACAAAACTAAGAAGACCTGGATTCTAATCGTGGATAGAGTCGATAAGGACCAGTTGAGACTGTTAACGGATTACGGAATAATCTGGTACAGAGTAGACGGAACGAGAGTAGTAGACCTCCCAGAAGGTGTAAAGACTGCTTGGAATTACATGTCTAACAATGACGTAAACGATTACGACCGAGAAAAGATTGTAGCAGAGCAACTTCAAGAAGCCAAAGGAGCCAACGGCTCAGACGTTTTGGAATTCGATATGTTTTGTATATTCCTTCCCGAACACCCTAAGTCTATCTATGCAGGATTTGCCTTAGAGGATGATTGCATGGGATTCCTAACGAAAATCAACATCACACGCCAGGCCCAGGATGAAAAATTAGCCTACTGGAAAAATCAGAAAGTGAGATATTTATTCACCACAGAGCATATCACAGAAGCCTAATGTAACCTTTTTAAATTCTCACCGTATACTGTGAATGAGCACTATATAAATATAATCATGGAAGAACAAGACTTAGCAGACCAATTAAAACCACAGTTGACGCCGTCTACCAAAGTGATAGACATTCCTTTACAAGTTTTTCTCACAGAACACAATCTTCTTAATGATTTATTTTCGTTTGATGGAGGAATCGTTAAAGAGCAAGTGTATTTTGTAACTGGCTCCTCAGGGGCAGGCAAAACCACACTATTTACTCAACTACAATGTGAGCTTAAAAGCATGAAGTCCGCACAATATCAAAGAGAGTCTAGCGCAGGTAAAGTGCGCTCTCGTAATCAAAACATGGACTTCCATGCTAATGCTCATTTGGACGACGAGAGAAGCATTCCTACGCTTGTCTCTTTTTTGGAATTGACAAAAGAAAACAAAACAGAGTTCATCATTGTGGACTCACTTCAAACTGCTGCATCTGATATTCCAGGCGGAAAATTAGAGCGCGAAGTAGAGGCGGTTCGTATGCTTCTTAAATGGGCGAAAGAAACTGGGGGAACAGTGTTCGTTATTGGCATGGTAACCAAGGAAGAGGATTTTGCAGGTTCTCAAGAAGCAATGCAATTGGTTGATGCTCACTTGCACTTGACTTTCGATAAGAAAGCAAACGAACGCTACTTAGAATTCCAGCAAAAAAACCGAGATGGAGAGGTTTATAAGCGATTATACTACTCGTTCCGTGAAGACAGAAAAGGTGTCCAGTTTTGGTCACCCTCAGAATGGATGGTGCACAAACGAGGATATACTTTGGCTGATATGATTCAATCTGCAATGCAAGGCTACATTGATGCGTGGAGGAATCATGACAATTACGAGGATTTCAAGGCTGAAATGACTATTAGTCAAAACAAGCTAGTGAAAGAAGGGTTTGATAGCCAAGTTGAATACCAGTGTGGTTTGCTTATGATTTGTCAATCTTCAATGGAGACTCATTTTGGAATGTAACTTAATTCAATTTCTTGCGTATATTGAGCATTAAAAACAATAGCAATGGGATGTGATATTCACATGTTTTCAGAGCGCAAGCCACAACGGCCAGCAATGGATGAAGACAAAGAAGTTTGGGAAAATTGTGACCTGTTCACGATGAATAAATACTTCGAGAGAGATAACGAAGAAGGTGAAAGCCAGTTTAATGTTGTCGAGGTCTGCGGAGGAAGGAATTACGATTTGTTCGGAGTCTTGGCCAACGTCAGAAACGAAAGGGATAATAATTTTATATGCGAACCCAAAGGCATTCCTAGCGATTGTTGTGCGTACATCATGGAACAACAAGAGTATTGGGGCGGTGATGGTCATTCGCATTCCTGGTTAACTTTGGCAGAGCTAAAAGAATACAGAAAAAACCAGAAAGAGACTAAATACTCTGGGTTTATGTCGCCAGACGATGCAGCACGAGTAGATGCGGGAGAAATGCCTAAATTTTGGTGGCACGGTGGAAACGCACCAAGCCAAATTTTTAGAAAGTGGGAATCTCAAAGAGATACTCTCAAAGGCCTGATTGAGGCGATGGAGCAAAGAAAAGAAGAAGTTTTTAGATACGATAATAGGTCAAATGAAAAAAAAGATTTGGAGTACCGAATTGTTTTCTGGTTTGACAACTAACATAAGCGAACATGAGTCAGTTTAAAAAAGGAATATTCGACCTCACACCAGAGCAAGAATCAATGTCAAAGATGTTTTACAATGGTAAAATAATCAAATTCATCATCGTCCCATACTCTTCTTACAACGACCTAGAGAAGATGATTCCCATCACCAAGACGACATTCTTATTTCCAGAGAGAGAAATGAATATGGAACAAATCAGAGGATTTGTATCTATGATTGTGGCTCAAGATACTCAAGAGGAAACAATCGTGTTCACTAAGGAACAGTCGATTATCTTAGATATGATTGACGGCTGTGTGAGAGTCATGGACTACAAAGGGGAGCTTCACGATTGCCCTTGTAAGACAATGATGGCCAACATCCACACTATTCAGTATGACATTCTCCGAAACAAAGAGTTTGCTCCACCAGAAGGTTTTCGTGATTTAATGAGAGACGCCATCAACGTCCTAATTAAATCTGTCAATGACAAAAAGGAAGCTAAGGACCAATTTGAGATTGGTGAGTATAACTCACTCCAAATGAAGATTGAAAACATCGGGGAGCAGCTAATTAGAGTCAAACTCTTGGAAATGTTGAAAGACGTTGGATATAAAGGGCAGACTACTCAAAACAAGATTGACTTTATCTAAGCTGAAATAGACAGGCTAGAGGCGACTAAATAGAGGCGACTAAATAGGTTTTCGTGCCTATTTATGGGAAACCAAATAGGCGTGAAATTAATCCGTTCCATAGTAAGAAGTGCTCTTTTTGAGAAATACGCAATTCATGAAAATGATGGGCAAGCCCATGTGTATGCGACAAACGACAAGGGTAAGTTTCCTTATGAAGGAAGGGAGGCGACACAGGTTCCTCAAGACGTAGACCCCGTAGCAGATTATCTGTGGGACTATGCTCAACTAGCTGACAATAAAGAGATTTATGAATTTCCAACAACGGAATTCAATCTCGGATTGAAAATCGAAAAACAGAGAAACCCAGAATTTAACATCTTAGAAGTGGCCGACAAGGTGATTTCACAACTGAAAGGCAACCCTCAATTCTATTCTGAATTAAGGGAGAAATACCGCTTTGGCACAAAGCCAGTTCAGTGGTGATAACTTTTAAAAAGGTGGTTATGAAAATTATAACACGTAGTGTAAAGAAGATTGTTTTTGAAGCAACTGCAGACGAGCTAAGAAGAAGAGGTTTCGATTCTTTGTGGGATGAAATTCGAAAGAACTATCCTGAAAAAAAATTTGACCTTCATACAATTGAAGAAGAAGACAGCATTTATTTTGAATTAAAGCCGTCACTGGTGGTATAGTGAACTACCCACAAACGTAAAAACGATTTGTGGGCATCATGAATAAATTTGAATTTGTCCCATTTTATGTCTATTGTTGTACTACAATATAACAATAGACATAAAAAAATGGCAGGACGAGCATTTTCTCAAGACCCTGATGACGATGAAAAAGGGATGGGCCCTTCTTTCACAGAGGGTTCCACGCAGGTATTAGAACATTTTGGTAGAGACCTAACGCTGCTAGCAGCAAAAGGAGAACTCGACCCTGTAATAGGGCGAGAAGAAGAAATCGACATGATGGTCCAAATTCTCAACAAAAGAAAGAAGAATAACCCCATAATCGTAGGAGAGGCTGGAACAGGAAAAACAGCATTAGTCGAAGGGCTGGCTTTGCGAATCGTAAATCGCAAAACTGATAGATGGTTACTCAATAAAAGAATTATTGAATTAAATTTGTCCTCCTTGGTCGGAGGAACAAAGTACCGTGGCCAGTTCGAAGAGCGAATGAAGGCTATTATTGACGAAGCAGTAAAAAATGACGATGTTATCATATTTATTGATGAAATTCACAATCTCATGGGAGCTGGTGGTGCATCTGGTTCAATGGATGCATCTCAAATCATTAAACCAGAGCTAGCTCGTGGTACAATGCGTGTTATTGGAGCAACAACTTTAGAGGAACACAAAAAAACAATTGCTAATGACTCAGCGCTTGATAGAAGATTTCAGAAAGTCATGCTGTCGGTTCCAACTGCGAAGCAGACGGTTGAAATTCTAAAACAAATAAAGGAACGCTATGAAGATTATCACGGCGTATCATTTTCAGACGAAACATTAGAATTTATAGTTGAGCTGTCAGATAGATATATTAACTACAGGAATTTCCCAGATAAAGCAATAGATGTCTTAGATGAAGTCGGCTCAAAAGCAAAGCTTGGATTTAGAGAAATACCTAAAGACCTAAAAGATGCCGAAGAAGGTCTTCAAGAGATTGAACAAGATAAGAAAAAAGCCGTAGCGAAGCAGCAATATGAAGTCGCAGCAAAACTTCGCGATAAAGAGCGAAGCACTAAGCAGAACATCCAGAATATGACTGAAAAATGGAAGCAGTCCTTAAAAGATGACAAACAACCTATCACAAAAAAAGACGTAGCAGCAATCATCGCATCCCACACAGGTATACCTGTGTCTAAGCTTACAGATAATGAAAGCAATAAGCTCTTGAAAATGCAAACATACCTTTCAGATAGAGTCATCGGACAGAAAGTAGCTATTGAAAAAATTTGTGAGGCAGTCCAAAGGTCTCGCGTAGGCATACAGGACCCAAACAAACCAATTGCATCTTTATTGTTTTTAGGTTCAACAGGAGTAGGTAAGACATACTTAAGCAAAATGCTAGCTGAGTACATGTTTGACCTCCCAGAGTCTTTCATTAGGTTTGATATGAGTGAATACATGGAGAAGATATCGGTCGCTAAGTTGATTGGGTCTCCCCCTGGTTACATTGGCCATGAAGACAAGGGTTTGTTGACTGAAAAAATTAAGAACCAACCTTACTCCATACTATTGTTTGATGAAATAGAGAAAGCGCATCCAGACGTATTCAATATTATGCTTCAAATTTTTGACGAAGGCAAACTGACGGATAATCATGGGCAAGAGATTAACTTTAAAAACACTGTCATCATTATGACATCAAATATTGGAACTGATAAGCTGTTTAAGAATAAATCACTTGGATTTGCTGCAAAAGAAACAGAGCAAGAAGATATTGAGAAACTTATCATGGGAGAGCTTGGAAATTTTTTCAGACCAGAGCTAATCAACCGCATTGACGAGAAAATAATCTTCATGCCACTTACAAAGGACGAGATAATGGACATTGTTAGCTTGGAACTACAAGTTGTTATAAGCAGAATTGAACAAAGAGGTTATAAGGTTAAAGTGTCAGACAGTGTGAAAGATTTCATAGCAGACGTAGGTTATGATAAGAAGTTTGGAGCAAGACCCCTTAAAAGAGCTATAACATCACATTTGGAGAACACTTTTGCGCAAGCTGTCCTCAAGGGCGAAATAAAAGAAGGAGCCTCAATAACCTTCTCTTATAGAGAGAAAGATAAAAAGGTGTTTATCCAAAAAAGAAATACGAATGCTAAAAATAAAGCCGAATAACGTACTAGAGTTTGACGGGCAGACAGTAAAGCTGGGTGGCGATGAGCTACCCAGCTTTTTACTGGCAAATCTATCAGAGAAAACATTTATCGACCCAGGAGTGACTGTAGCGGAGATAATGAACTTAATGTTTCACATAAAGGACTTTATTGAAAATTATACTTGCGAGGATTACTATGTGGTGAACACCGTTTACTCCGCTATGGATATGTCTTTTTTTCAAGATGTTTCTAATATCACAGTCAGGAGAGAAATAGTTGTATCTCACGAAAATGAAGTAATAAATCCTTTTTTTGCAGACTTCACCCTCAAAGAAGGAGAAGAGCCTAGAAAGATGTTTCGAGACTTAACCTTAGATATAAACACGCGCTTTTCTATAAAGAACCACGACGGTGTCATTATTCTTTCAGACCTTAATCAGAGCTTTTCATTTTTAGAGTTGATAGTTTTCGTTTTCGATGAACTCTATTATACCGCAACGAGTAAGAGCGAAGATGCGACCCCAATAGAAATGTAAACACCAGACTCATAACCATCAACATTGTTGTTGGCAGATGGATAAAGTATCCTTTAAACAGTTCAAACGACTCGTGGCTATCGGCAGTTATTAGTAAGTAGTCAAAAGTCCCGTGATACATCATTCCTCCAAAAAACCAATTAAGGGATAGAGAATCTTCCTAAACCCAGACTTAATGCTACCTACAGCAAAACCATAGCCCATAATTAATCCTGCTATCATGTGTGAGGTGACTGAAAAAATACTACGTTGAGACATTAAATATTGAGTAGCAACATCTCCTTGAGCAGGAAGGAATCTCATGGCATAGGTAACATTTTCAAAAATTGCAAACCCCACAGCCACGCAACAACTATAAAACATGATTGCGAACAAAGAGTCCTTCTCTTTCCGTAGCTTGTGACGTCTAGGCAGTGAAGTAAGTTTAAAAGCTGCCCCCTTAATAATTTCTTCTAGCAAAGCAATTTGAATGAAAGCTAAACACACCCAACTCCACACGGTAGGAGAGTAGTTTACTTGCATTGTATTAAAATCAATCTCCACCAAATCTTTATTCACGAACATTAAGTCTTGAATATGTGGGAAAATAAACTGAATCATTTCTACAAAAAAAATGGACACAAATCCGAAAAGGAGATATATGATAGATGATTTCCAGTTGATTAGTTTTCGACCAAAAAAGTAGATAAAACCCAAATAACTTAACGCTGGGACAGTTGCTGCTAAAAACAAGTGTAGATTAGTATCTTCGAACATACATCAGTCTTGAAACTTTCTCAACTGAGCCACAAAAGCTTTTTCAACTTCTTTATCAACGCTTTCTGGAACAAACCCCTTGACAACGCCTGTCTTCTTTTTCCAATCATCGCCATCAATTTCAGACTCGTCTGTATAATAATCTAAAATACTGTTGATAAGGCAAGCCATTTCAAGCATGCTTACTTCTCCCGATTCTTCTATTTGAAATTCCGTAGTCTGCGGAGTTTGTGGCGCATCAGGTGCGCTATCTGGTTGTTCTTGCTTCTCGCTCATCACTTTTCTTTTCTATAAATATGAATCTATAACGATAATATCTAAAGACTCATAAATTATTCCACCGCTGTAATCTTTTAACCCTAATAGTCAGATAGTTATAAGAAAAGTATATTTTTTTTGCAATTATGCTTGTGGTTTCCAAAAACATAATTATATTTGCAGAGCGATTGAACGAGAGACGAGTTTCTAAAATTTGTCCCTATTTAATTTCACTGGTAGGAACAACGGTTCCGATTGCCATATTGAAATACAACTTAAGGTAAGAATGGTAAAGAGAGTTACTTCATTTCCACATTTAACAATTTTTTTCCAAAATATACCAAGAGTTTACGACTTTCAGAGTGTTGAGAGGTGTGAACGTTTTTGACGTTTCCTAGGGGTTACTTCAACTATAAACAAACAAGCAAACAGGCTTTTTTGGAATAGTCGAAAGACCGTTTCGAAAAGACCATAAACAGAAACCCAGACACCAAGGATAGACTTGGATTTTCAGCCATTAATGAGCTGGTGACGGATTGGAACAGTACAATCACGATTACGGTAGACCGTATGACCGAAAGAGAAAGAACTTTCAACCTTATCACCCCCCTCTATTTTACCTCGAACAGTTATTTGCCTTACGGTGTTAAGGAGATGAGTTACTTCAACTACAAATAGAAAAACCACTCTCTCCAGGATTACCCGACCAAGGCATTATATTTTTCGAAAAAGCACCCTCTGCAAAGATGTGGTGCTTTTTTTTTATGCGCCAAAAACAAAGAATTAATAGAATAACAACAATTATAAACAACGACGAGATGTCAAAATTTAACGAAAAATCAAAGGTAGAAATGACTACCAACAAAGCGGGAGGAGAGGCTTATAAGTCGACTCCAGAGTTAGAGCTTGTGACGATTCTGTTGAACTCGTTTGTGTCTGATGACTTCTATTCGAAGGCAGGAGACCAAATAAAGGAGTTGACATCCGTTCTTAGCAAAGTGGACCCAGAGTTCGCAGCAAAGGCGGCTGTCTATGCCCGTAACGAGTTTGGAATGCGTTCTATCACCCACGTACTTGCGGGTGAAATCGCTAAGCACGCCTCAGGTAAGGCCTGGGCTAAAGAGTTTTACGCAGCTATTGTACGTCGTCCAGACGACATGACTGAGATTATGTCCTACTACTTCGGTAGAGAGGGTAAGAAAGCATCTTTGCCAAACGCGCTAAAGAAAGGTTTCAAGAAAGCTTTCGGAAAGTTCGATGCATACCAGCTTGCCAAGTACAGAGGAGACAAGAATGAAGTATCGCTTGTTGACGTTGTAAACTTGGTTCGTCCAAAAGGAACGGCTAGAAACGAGAAGGCACTTGCCGAGCTTGTTGCTGGAACCCTAAAGAGTGAAAACACTTTCGAGTCTAAGCTGTCCGCAGCTGGCCAGGGAGCGAAGACCTCTGAGGAGAAAGCCGCAAACAAAGCTGAGGCTTGGTCTGACTTGGTTATGTCAGGTAAGATTGGACAGTTTGCTCTTCTAAGAAACCTTAGAAACATCATCCAAGATGCTTCTGACGAGGTTCTTAACAAGGCATGCGAGCTGTTGACTACAGAGGCAAGAATTAAGAAGTCACTGATTCTTCCATTCAGATACATCACTGCACTCGACGAGATTACAGTGTTGACTGGAACAAAGTCTAAGAAAGTTCAAAGAGCGCTTAACACCGCCGTAGACCTAGCTTGTTCTAACATTCCAAAGTTTGATGGAAACACTGCAGTCGTAATTGACCTGTCAGGTTCTATGGATTGCCCAATTGCTGGAGGTAAAACTTACAGGAATAAAGTGGCAGCTCTATTTGGAGCCATGATGGCCAAGGCTAGTGATGCTGATGTAATGTCGTTTGGAACACACGCAATGTACCTTCCAGTTAACGTGAATGACTCAGTAATGGGTATGGCAAACTGGATTGTTGATACAAACCAAGGCTACGGCAACGTTGGCAAGTACAGGGTTGGTCACGGAACGAACTTCCAAGACATCTTCGTTAAGATGAAGGCGAAATACGACCGTGTATTCATCTTCTCGGACATGCAAGCGTGGATGGAGTACAATACTCCAAAAACTCAGTTTGCAGCGTACAAGAAGAAGTACGGTGCTCAGGACTGTAAAGTTTACGAGTTCAACTTGGCTGCAAGCGGAAGCATGCAGTTCCCAGAGAAGAACGTATTCGCGCTAAGAGGATTCTCTGAAAAGATTTTTGATGTCATTGACAATCTAGAAGTCGACAAAAGAGCGCTTATCAACACTATCAACAATTATGTTGATTTTGCTGAGCTTGCAACTAAGGAATAAGGGATAATAGTACTTGTGGCAAACGTGTATCCCCGAAAAACACATCGGTTCACCTACGGGTGGATGCCAATCACTTAGGTCACACAAGGATTAAAAGCTTTTAGAAAACCCTGTCGATTAATTTTGGCAGGGTTTTCTTTACTTTTACATCGATGTAGAGTATTCTTCTTTATGAGAAAAGGATATGTTTATCTAGTGCGACAAGGAGATACGGACCTATATAAAATAGGACACACATCTAACCACCCTAAAGCCAGGCTAGGAGAACTTCAAACTGGAAACCCAACCCAACTTCATCTAATAAACTACTATAGCACTTGTAATTACAAAGAGGTTGAGCAGTTGATGCATATTTCAAAAACCGCCAATCATCATTGGAGAGAATGGTTTAGGTTTGACCTTTCAATAGAGGATGCTTTTTTAACTGAATGTAAAGAAAAAGAAGTTAGCGCCAACTTCTTAGTGGAGCGTAAAAAAGCCCAGTCGGATTGGGAAAAAACGCTTAGTAGAAAAATTTAATCCACCTCTTCATCGTCCTGCGCATAATACTCGTCCTCATTAGGAGAGTCTGAATAATCATCGTGATATGTGTCAGCATCATCAAAGGTCGGCTTCCCTCCCCCAGGGTGCGAGTGGCCTCCATATGGCGGATAATAACCTCCGCTAGGGTATTGAGCTTCGTGCTGGTAGTCATTTGATATTCCAGTTTGTTTATCCCTAAAAGCACCAATGCCTTTACCGCCAAGAACATAGAGTCCAAACGTACCTAAAGCCCATCTCAAGTTCTCAGACACCACAAGAAGTGTGTCTTTATCCTCTAGAGTATAATTCGTAATAGCACAAAATGCTAAAATGACATTCAAGAGAAAAAAAACACCAAAGGAAACGAACAAGTAGATACGACCCTGGCTGTACTTTGTCCGCCCTTTACTGGTCTCAGTAAGCATGTCCTTTAGGATTCTGCTCATTTTTTATCTTGCGTTTTAAGCTTGTATGTAACCTTGTAATATGTGCTGTATAGCTGAGCAGCATTTAAAAACCACCAACCAACAGCTATTGCTGAGCCGCCTATTTTCCAACCAACACTTGGAAAATCTTTAATGCATGAGAAAATGGCATAAGTCACAAGTGCTGTAACAAGAACAAGTCTCCATTTTTTAGACTTGCTCAAGAGTGTGAAGTCCCAGAAATCTTTTGTAAAAAGGTCTCGCCAGAATTGTTTAAAAGCTTTCATGTATTTCGTTTTTAATAAATAGCCTGTAAAGAAATAGTGGTTTCCAAACTATTGATTTATGTAACTTTTTTTATATATTACCGTATATATAAAAATCAAAATGGAAAATCCAATTAAAGAAAACAGAATAATAAACGACAAAACATTTGCAAGACGACTTAAATCTCACTTACAAGAAACGAAAGCAAGCTGTGCAATGGGAGAAGAAGAAATTGAATATCTAAAAACAGTTGCGGAAAAACTATTAAGATATCAAATAGAAACTTCTCCGAAAGACGAGCAACAGTACCACTCAGACTGTGACGAAAAAACAAAATCTTAACTGTATCTTAGCATTTATTTTAAAGCTGCAATCAGCTAAAAACTTTTCCTCATTATGAGAATAGAAAATATAAAAGAAGTTGAATCGGAAATAGAAAGATTTCTAAAAAGATTGAAAGAATTCAAAAAAAGTGATTCAAATAAACACCTTTTTGAAAAAAACCCCAAACATTCCTGGATTAGAGGAGACAAAACTTCTGGAGCCTTAAAAAGAGCGTCTTTAGACTTAACAAGGTCTTTATCTAAAATGAGAATCGATACCTAACGCTGCATGACCAATAAAATTAAACAATTATTAATTGATTGTGCAAACTTCATACAGCCTTGGGATGATGGAGGCAATGAGGCTGAAAGATTAATAAAAAGAATAGACGAAGCCTTGAAGGAAGAGTAAAATTACCAACAAACGCTATCTACCAGGAGCTCAAACCCTGGCAATGTGAATAAAATTATATGAAAAACTTAAGACCAATCATAGACATAGACATGGACCATTGTGCAGTTGATTTTGCGAAAGGTACATCAGAGTGGCGAAAAAGACATCTTGATGAACAGTTCCCACATTCACATTTGGATTTCTGGATTAATCTTGACCCTATGTTTGGATTTATGGAGGCTTACGAAAAACTTAAAGACCACTACGACATTAAATTTCTGACAGCTCCTTCAATTCGAAACAATGCCTGTTGGACAGGAAAAGCAATGTGGGTCCAAAAACACTTTGGGGAATCATTTCTAAAAGAACTTACGATTACATCCTACAAAGGAAGACTCTCTGGAGCAGCGCTTGTTGATGATGGAAACGAACACGGTCAGCCAGATTACGGTGGTGAACACATCCATTATGGCCACGATGAAAGATTTACAAACTGGAGTGACATAACATTACACCTACTACAAAAAGCAAATGAGCGCAAAGAATAGACCTAAATTCAAAGAGCTGGAATCAGCGTTGAATGAATTAAATCTCAAAACGGAGGCAACTACGGTTGTTGATTTGAGGAAAAAAACCGCTGCGGCACTAGATGAAGCAGAAGCAAGCGCGAAAAACGACAAATCTTTCGCGGAAGTGTTAAAGAAAAACATAGTTCCTTTGGGGTTGATTGCAGGAGCAGTCGCTCTATACTCCCTAGATAAGAGTGGTGGTGGATGGTTGTTATTCTTCCTACTCCTTCACGGGGTAAGCAATTATGATTGGTAAAAAACAAAGACGCATTGCTGCCAGTATTGCAGCTTCCTTTGTCAGGTACTTGTTAGCGGACTAGGAGCAGACAACACTGACGAAAAGAGTCCGTTCCGAGTATAAAAAAAGAAGAGGAGTTGCAATAAATACAGAATTTGAGAGTAATGATGAAATCTCTGAAAACACAAAGGGAATGGACTTCTCAGGGCTGTCGGATGATTTATTTTCAAAAAAGATTGAAATAAGTGAAACTTTTTTATATCTTTGTCGTAGATTGTATTGAGAGCCAACTCTACAGCCTGACAAAATGACATCTAATATCAGATGGCACGGAAGTTGAAGAAGTAGGTTCAGAAACAAACAAAAAATAAGAGTCATGAAAAAAGCATTAGACAACCAGTAAGTACACCCTTCTACAGAGAAGAAAAACTTAAAGCTTTACATCGTCGTAAGACGAGACCTCGCTCCTGGAGCGCAGGCAACTCAAGGAATGCATTCATTCCACGTATTCAATCAAGAATACACAGCCATTTATGAAAAATGGTTATCGAATCCATATTTAGGATTCTTATCAGTCAAAGACGAGCAAGAACTCATCGAGCTCCGAGACAAACTCACGCAAAAAGGTATTAATTTCAGTTCCTTCCAGGAGCCTGACCTCGACAACCAGTTCACGTCTATTACCGTAGAACCAGGGAAAGAATCTGCCCGTTGGTTATCTAGTCTACCACTTGCTTTCAAAGAATTTACGAATCAACCAACTCTCAAGAGTTGTAATTGTAAAGAAGCCGCATGATGATGCAGGTTTCCATATCACGGTGCGAGAGCTTTTGGCTCATGGGACATTCGATTGTCCCCGCACCACTACGGCGGATGCATAAGCACCAGTTCAGGTTAAAGTCCTGAATCCGCCACCAGACGGGATAGCTCAGCGGTTAGAGCACCAGGCCTTAAAAACCTGGGGACGAGAGTTCGAATCTTTCTCCTGTCACAACAAAAGTTCATTGACGTGTTGGAATTTAAAAAAGGCGTGAGAGTCCATTAGGGATTCGCGGGAGATTCGTTTCTTCCCACGCCACCACGGCCCCTGCATTAGCACTAGAGGAAGAGAAAGTCTTCCTGGGGCCTCTTGGTGAGGTAGCTCAGTTGGTTCAGAGCACCAGGCTTTAAAACCCTGGAGGTCGAAGGTTCAAGTCCTTCCCTCACCACCACGCCGCTTGCATTAGCACTAGAATAGGTGAGATTCCTGTTAGCGGCACTTCCTGGAGTAGCTCAGTTGGTTAGAGCACCACCCTGATAAATGAGGAAAAGGATTGAAACGCAACCTGCGTGGCCACAAGGGTTGTGAAGTAGAGAATTGGAATCGAACGGTGGGGGTCGGGGGTTCGAGCCCTTCCTCCAGGACAATTTCCTGCGATAGCTTAGATATGTTAAAGCACCACACTGATAATGTGGAAGACGAACCGAAAGGACTCAGTTCGGGATGCAAACACAAAAACTCACTTGCGTGGCCACAAGAGTGAGTTAGTAGTTGATGTTGAAGAAATGATGGGGGGCAGAACCCTCTCGCGGGACCATTATAATGAGCAGTGAGATGCTTGGGGAGGCGCTGTTCTCATAAACAACTTCCCCCACATGGCGTGAGAATCTGAAAGAAGATTCGCGTGAGATTCGTTTCTCCCCACGCCACAACATGGGCGGATTGCACCAAGATTTTTAAGGAAATGTTCGAACGAGTACTTAAAAGGATGGAAGGCGCAAAACTAGATGGCTTAGCGGCCATAAGAAAAGTTGTAGGTTCGATTCCTATTCCGTTCACCAAACAATAAAAAAAACGAAAGCTATGGTAGAGACAAACAGAATTACACCCCAAGTGGTGATTGATGCTTTATGTGAGAGATTAAACCCGAAGCCTGGAGCGAGAATACTAGAACCATCTGCAGGCACAGGAGTATTGGCGGACGGGGTTCAAGAAAAATTCCAACAGTGTAAAATTGACTGTGTAGAACTTAATCAAGAATGCCGAGTCACACTGAAAGAAAAAGAATATGAGTTGGTTGGCTCAGACTTCTTCCGATTCGAAGCCCAGACACCATATGATTACGTCATTGCCTGTCCTAACTTTCGAGACAATGTCGATTGCAAACACATCATGCACATGTATGACCAACTTGCACCAGGCGGAACAATCTCAAGCTTAACATCTCCTTTTTGGATGGTTGGAGAGACTTAACTGCACAAAGAATTCCGTGAGTGGCTTCAAGATAAGAACTACTCCGTGACAATGGTCCCAGATTATTCATTTGTTGAGGATTACAAAACTGTACCCTCAGCTATAATCCGAATCAAGAAATGAAAAAGTTCAGACCAATTCAGTTCAGATGGAACGAAGCTTTAGGTGAAAAAAGTTGCCCGTATGCTTACAGATGGGTGTTCAATTTCTACTTATTTTCGTTCCGAGTTCACAACTTCATAAGAAGTGAACCAATCGCGCACCAGCATGACCATGCTTGGGATTTTATCACTTTCATACTGAAAGGAGGCTATTTAGACATAAGCCCAAATGGAATCGATAAGTTAAGACAAGGAAGCATTCGCTTTAGAAAAGCAGAACATATACATAATGTAGTGCTTCCTAAAGATGTGTCTTGCTGGACATTTGTATTAGCGTTTAAGCCACGACGAAAATGGGGTTTTTGGATTAATGGAAAATTGAAACGTCCATTAAAGTATTTTCATAAATATGGTCACTTGCCTTGCGAGGATTAAAAACAAAAAAAATAATGGATTGGTTTAAAAAAGTAATGGATTATAATGACAAGTTTGAGTGTGTGGATATTAATTTTGGCACCGAGTTGGGTGGTGAAATTAGTTTTGAAGTCCAATACTGGAATGGAGACAGAATGTCTTACAACTTTGTACTGATGTACTACATGAGCCCAATGGCATCAAACTTCTTTGATATAATAGATGAGTTTTGTGAAAAAACAGATTTAATCTTCTCTGAGTATGGAGATGTGTTTAAAAAAATAGACCAATTAAATGCTAAAGAAGAATCAGCGCAAGAAATGGCAAGCAAAATATCAAAACAGACTTACATTGTAAAAGACACAGAGTTTAATCCAGAAAGAAATCCTTCGTGGATGAAATCCTTGTACAGTATCGGAGAATCTTTGTCCGTGGAAATATTCGAGTTAGAAAGTCCAGAGAAATCAAAGTATGGTATACATATGTCAACAAACTGCAATGACGCCATTCCATGCTGCTCTTATTTTCCAACCATTGTATTGACGCATATTGATGAATCAAAAACCATTGATGAAGAAATAGAGAGAACACTAGAATATGCGATATGGTACTTTAAAGAGAATCCAGGCATAATAGACTACATCTATGATAGAAAAAACAAAGATAAAATCAACATAAAGTTAGCCAAACTAGAAAATTCTGTCCCAGGTAAGGTGAAAGAATTCATGACATTAAAAGAATGGTTGATAACTTCAAAACCTAGTTAGTAACCACTATTTTAATGCTATGGCTACTGTAGATAACACGAGATATTGTATAGAATGGACTTCAAACTATACAGCTAAGCATCGCCCCAGGGTGGCTTGGACCAAATACTCTGGTCCATATTCCTCGTTACGAAGAGTTATGCAGGCTAAGAAAGATATTCTATCTTCACCGTATTGTGGAGACTGGCTGTATCGGATAGCACATTACCACAAGGGGCGTTAGTTCAGAGGTAGAACATCAGGCTTTAACCCTGTACGTCAGGGGTTCGAACCCCCTACGCCCCTCTTGAATTACAGATAGAAAAAGGCCGCCCTTCGAACAGTTTTTATATTTGTAAAATTGATTACATTTGTAGAATGCGAAACCCCACAAAGAAGTTTGAAAACGATAATATATCATTTTATAGATACAGCTGGGGAAAACCAGTTGCTTTTCACTTAACTTACGAGTGCCACGGGTATTCTGATGATGAGAGACCCCAAATCCATATAGCATTCCTATTCTGGAGCCTGTTTTGGAGTATGCCCTGGTCACACAAGAGAAAGGATTACGGCGACTCAGAACAGTATGGCTGTTATTGGTATCAGGATGGTTGGCAGAGTCAGAGCTTTGTTATTCGTTACGGAAAGAAATCTAAATACATTAATATGCCCTGGAATCTCGACCACGTTCGCCACAGCATTAAATTGAAGGATGGAACATGGGTTCATTCAATAAAAGGCGACAAACAAGACTTTTATAAAGACGAATGGAAAGAGAAAATGTGGAGAACTAATATGCCGTATGTTGATAAGCACACTCCAAATGGAGAACTGAACGTGGTTAATGCCGATATATCCATCTCGGAGAGAGAATGGAGAATGAGATGGTTCAAACGAACAACTATGTTCAGCCAAGTGAGTCGTACAATTGACGTTGAATTCTCTTCAGAAGTAGGAAAGAGAAGAGGAAGCTGGAAAGGTGGAACCACTGGTTGTGGTGAAAGATTTGATAAACACGAAACATGGAAGGACGGATTTGAGAGACTAACACAGAGAGTTTTTTAATGGACGATTTGACCCAAGTTCAAAGACCTGTTCTTGCAGCACTAAATTTAAAATTATGAATAGAATTAAGCAATGTTTTTTATACAATGTTAGTTGCCGTTTTTCCTTACACTTTTGGGAGATAAGCAAATGGACTAGATTTAAAGATAAAAAATGTAAACAGATATACGAACAAGGATTTAGACGAGAGTGTAAGGTTTGCGATAAAAGCCAATATTTAGGAAAGCCAAAAAAGTATGACCCGACAGCTTATGTTTGGTTAAACTCTAATGGCAACGCCCCTTGTATGGTGGCGTTGTGAGGAACGAACTATGCACTATACAAAGTGCTGTGTGTAGTGCGGATTATTAATTAAATAATATTGAAATGGAAAGAAAGATAAATTGTAAATATAATAACAAAGGTGCTTGGTGTACCAATGAAAATATTAAACGCTCATTGTTTGGAATAGGCGCAAGATGTTGTAGTAAATTTTACGACAAAGAGTGTGACTTCCAAGAAATCAGAACCAAAAAATCTAAGCCACCGCCAAGACGTACAAAAGTGTAGCATTACACACAGCGTTAAATGTATGTTATCGGTTTTGTTTTTCACAAAACTGGAATATACATAGCGTTATGCTACGTGTTGAATTATTAAAGGATGATGTTTATTTGAAACTATTTTTATATAAAGATACTATGAGCGAAGATGTGAGAAAAATGATTGATAAAGTTAAGAACTTTAAGGAATTTGTAAATGAAAATCTTAATAATTCCAAATATTTTCTAAGATGGACAAGCGATGCAGATGATGATACTAGACGTAATTTTAGTGGAAATATGCAAGCATGGTTTGAAACGGAGAAAGATGCTATGGATGATTACAACGAGAGAGTTGGGGACGGTAAATATGTACCATATCCACCAAGAAAAGATGTTACAAATGGTATGTGGAATAGTGAACCCGAATGGGGTTTATCAGGATATGGATTTGATGATGAAAAATCGTTCAATAAGGCTATTGAAGAAATTGAAGATATTTCTTGGCATCATAAAGATAGTCTACAACAAGAACTTGTAGTGTTTAAAAGTTCAAATTTTATACTTGGAGATGGATTTGATGGTGAAGATGTTTTTAAGGATGTAATTAATTATTACGATGTCGAACCTAATATGAATTATAGTGAAGTGATGAAAGAAATTAATAAACAGAGATAGTCTTGAAAAATAAGGTGCGTTGGCAAAATTCTTTTTGTTTTTTATCACAAATGTTAAATTGAAGAACTGAACTAAGGCATGGAGCATAACGTTAAATGTATGTTATCGGTTTTGTTTTTCACAAAACTGGAATATACATAGCGTTAGCACCAGTACGGTTTGTTTGTCAGAAATTTAATTTTGGAATATCTATATATAAAAGAAAACAATGAAAGATTTGAGAGGATTTATTAAAACAACTATAAGAGAATTTTTGAATGAAGGTTTAGAAGATACATCTTGGACAAATAATGACAACCAAACAGTTACGTTAGTTCAGATATTAGACCTTACAAAAAACATTAAAGTTCAAGAAATGGATACCAATAAACTAAAAAATATTGTATTAACTTGGGACGGAAACACAGAAGAAATTGATAAAATAGAAAAATCCGACATACAATACCCAGTATTGATTTTGATGAATGATGATAAATCTATTAAATATATTCTTGATGGAAATCACAGGATTCAAAAATCAATTAGAAATAATTTACCAACAGTAAAATGTAAATTAATTAAATTTAGTAAATTACCTGATTGGGTTCAAAAAATATTGGGGTAAATTGTCTTTTAAATTTTTTAACCTAAATGTTGATTAGAACGATGAATGTAACACTTACACATAACGTTTGTGTATGAAACGTTGCTTTTCGCAATGTTTTATGACACGGTGTTAGGTGCTTTTAAATAAAAAAAATAGGGAGGGATTTTATGATAAAAAATAATACGATATACAATGAAAACTGCTTAGATACAATGAGCAGAATGAAAGATGGTTTAATTGACTTAACAGTTACTTCGCCCCCTTACGATGGACTGAGAACCTATAACGGATACTCATTTCCTTTTGAAGATATTGCAAATGAATTGTATAGAATTACAAAAATAGGAGGTGTGGTTGTTTGGGTAGTTGGAGATGCTACCGTAAAAGGAAGCGAAACAGGAACAAGTTTTAAACAGGCATTGTATTTTAAAGAATGTGGATTTAACTTACACGATACAATGATTTACAAAAAGAAAAATCCAATACCGCTAACACACAATAGGTACGAGCAATGTTTTGAATATATGTTTATTTTTAGCAAAGGGAAACCAAAAACATTTAATCCATTTATGGAAGATTGCATACACGCAGGTAAAGACATTGTAAAAAATAGAACTTTTTACCAAACAAATGAATGTAAAACAAATATTGGACATAAAAATAATGCAATAAGCAAGCAGAAGATAAAGCAAAATATATTTGAGTATTCATTATTTGGTGGTAAAAAGAAATTTATACAGGGGGCAATATTCCCAGAACAACTTGCTAATGACCATATAATTAGTTGGAGTAATGAGTACGATATTGTTTATGATTGCTTTGGAGGAAGCGGAACAACTGCTAAGATGGCTGAATTAAATAAACGCAAATGGATTATTTCAGAAACAAGTGCAGAGTATTGCGAGATTATAAAACAAAGGTTGAAAGTCGCACAAATGCAAACCTAATGGTTTTGTAAAAACCAAAGTGCGGTGGCTTTTTTTTATTTTATTGCACCTAACAAGCGAATAAATGCAATACAGTGTACGGCATACACTAACAAACAACCAAGAAAATGAACAGACCAGTGAGTAAAGATATGAGAGAAATGATTGATAAAGTTAAGAACTTTAAACGGCTTGTGAATGAACAATTAAAATATAATGGTGAAGATTCATTAAATAATGATGAACTGTTTTTTCATGGGACTTCATTAAAACAATGGAATAAAATTATTAATAATTCATTCAATGTTTCTGATTTGTATCTTGGTGATGATGAGGATAATATTGCAAGAAATTACGCTGAAATGCAATCACAAAGTGATAATTCTGATGGTGTAATTATAGTAATGAATAGTGAATTATTGCGAGGTAAACTAATTGATGATTATCATAGTGAAACAAGACAAATTGGTCAGTATATATTCAATGGTAATATTAAAGATTCGATACATACTGTAAAAAATATTGAAACTAATAAGGTGATTATGTCGTATAAAGACTTATAACTATGTGGTTCAAAATTCTACCTTAAATAACCGTACTGTGTATAACTAACAAGGTGTATAATAAAGTTTGCTATCAGCATTGTGCGTATGCACCGTTTTATTATTTGTTCCTTTCTTTTTTTTACGCTCATGCTCATATTAAAAGCATGACTATCACATTGGATAAAAAGAAAAGAGAAGGCGAATTTTATACACCTCAAATATGGGTGGACGAAGCACATAGGCTGATTCAGGACAACTTGGGAAAAAACTGGAAACAAGAGTATGTGGTGTGGGACTGTGCTTCGGGCTTTATGAACCTTACCCAAGGATATGAATTTAAAGAATTGTATAGTTCAACTCTTCATAAAGCTGATATTGATAAGTGTGAAACAGTTTCAAATCAGCAAGCTTTTCAGTTTGACTTCCTTAATGATGACTCTGAAAAGCTAACGACTCAGTCGCCAGCTTTAAAACAAGCAATAAAAGATGACAAACCAATCGTCTTTTTAATAAATCCTCCATACGCAACCGCTAACAATAAAGGAGCAACCTCAAGCCATAAATCAGGAACAGCCAAGACTTGGATTAATAATGAAATGCGAGAAAACGGTTGGGGAAAGTCATCTCAACAGCTCTACGCTCAGTTTCTTTATCGCATCAATGCGATAAAAGAAGCATATGGTATTTCCAATGTTGTAATTGCCGTGTTTTCACCACCTCTTTTTTTAACTGGGTCAAGTTTTAAAACTTTTAGAGAAAGGATGTTTAAGAATTTTAGGGTCCAAGACGGTTTTTTGTTTCCAGCATCAGAATTCATGGAGGTAAAGTCAGACTGGGGAATAACCTTCACTTTGATGACCCCAGGATTAGATGAACGAACATCTTGGAGTTATGAAGTGATTGCAGACCCTCGCATCAAAGGAGTTCTTCCAAAACGTAAAGAATTATACAACACAGACCAAAGAGAAGCAGCATCTATCTGGGCAAGGGAAGAGACAAAAGGATTAAGGTCAAATAAAAACATTCCTCAGTTCACAAGTGCATTAAAATGGAAAGTGGAAGGCAAAACAATGCGAGGAAGCCTTGTTGATGGAGCGATTGGATATTTTCTGAATGCATCAAACAATATTTATGAAAACCCACAACAAGTAGCGCTATATAGCTGGGCTGCGTCAAAAGGAAACGGGTTCTCTATTATACCAGATAATCTAAAGAAGGTTTGTAGCTTGTTTGCGGCACGAAAGACTCACGTGGGACCGTATTCCACCTGGATTAACCAAAAAGACGAATACATGGCCCCAAACACCTCTGCTGAACTATGGAATCAATACGCTGCAGACTCTTTAGTTTACTCTTTGTTCCATTCAGCGTCACATCAAAGTTCGATAGGCGGAATTGTTTTTAAAAAGCAGGAATATGATGTAAGAAACAGCTTTTTCTGGGGCGACCCATGTCTAATAGACATTGAACATAAACAAGACAGGTCAGCCACGATAATGAACAGTATGATTCAGAGCAATGTGAAACACATGTCTCAAGATGCAGTAGATGTGTTGGAGATAGCTAATAAAATGCTATATTGGAGCGGCCCAGAACGAATGGTTTATGCCAAAGCTCACCCAGAACTCCATTTGGACAGGTGGGATGCGGGTTATTCTCAACTAAAGGAGCATTGGAAAAAAGACAAGCCAGATTTATTTAAAAAACTAACGGTAGCCTATAAAATCCTTGAAGAAAAACTCAGATGGATGACTTATGAAGTTGGTTTCTTAGTTAAGTAAAAACATTGTATTTACAGCATGATGTCAAATAGTAGCATAACACCTTTTAAAGAGAGAGAACTCAATTACTCTCAGTCAGTCGACGTATATCGATGTTTAAATAGAAAAGGCACAGTTTTTAGCATTAAACAGAAAAGCCTGGTTGTGGCCCATGCGACTGAGCTAGAGATGAAAAACGTTAACTTTATTGTAAATCCAGCAGGAAAGAAAAAAGCTATAACGTCTAAAATTAAAAATGTGCACGCCTTTATACGAGGAAAGATTGGGCGCCACGTTCAGGAAGAGGTTTTAATCTTATACCCTCTAGTTTACGACTCTTTTTCAGAAAAAGGTTTTATCATTGAAGGTGAAGAGGTTGGCTCAAGTCCAATGGTGACAATACGAACACATGGAATATACGCGATGAAGCCTTTGCAAAGCTTCCTTGCATAGAGAATACACCTGCTATTTGTACTCCTTTGCTTCGACAATTAAATCCCCAACAAGCTTTTCAGCCCTTATCTTGTTTCCGTGTTTATCGAAGTATATAACATAGGAAGACTTCTCAAGTGTTGAATATGTAATCCAAACTCCTACTCGAACTCCGTGCGAGAATTCTCCAACTCCAAGTATTTCTCCGCTTTTTCGGAACTCAACAAACTTTCCGTGAGCTCTTTCTTGACAATCAGCTGTTCCTTTAAATTTGACTTCACCACTTTCATAATAACTGAAACAGCTAAAAAGTGAGTCACATTCCAACTCCCCTTGAGCTGTAGTGGTGAGAGTACATAGTATAATAAGTAAAATTAATATCTTTTTCATAATGTATGTTTTGTGCGATTACTCCAATAAATAGTTCATAACATTAACTTAACATTGGAAACACAAATTTAACATAATAAAAAACAAACGCAAAGTAAAATGCTTTTTTCTGTATCTTTGGTAGCTAAACATGGGAATCACGAAAAGCATAGACTTTAAAATTTAACGCTTAATAAGTATTTTTTGCAAAACACAAAAAGCATGACTTGGACAGATATAATTAACAAAGCCATTGATGAAGCTGAGAAAGGTGGACACAAAATAGACAGAACAAAAATACACTGGGGTCAGATGACTACTAACGGAGGCTATAACAGCTTAATCTTTAAGCATGAGTTCGCCGAAGCTATTTTTGGTAACGGAGAACATTATGATAGATTATTGGAAGTGGAAACACAGAACGCAGAAACAGCAGGAACAGAAATTGATTTTGATTTCCTGCCACTTCCAACTTGGAAAAAAATGCTTCAGCAGCTGGTAATTCAAGAAGAGCCTTTAGAGTGGTTGTCTAAAGCAATTGACAACAAGGCTAACCTGGAGAACATAGGAAAAGGAGTCGTTGAGGGAACAAGAGATACCTCCGCAATCCGAGAGATGCTCAAAAAGCAATTCAACCAATAAGAAACTTTTTCTTAATTTCTTCGTATATTCAAAAAATGGGAACAAACTACTACGCAATCAGAATCGTGAGCAATGATGAAAAAGAGGTGCTCAAATCTCTTGTGGACCAAGAACGCTTAAAAGAGCTAAAAAAAGCTTTTTTTGATACGATAATCCACATTGGAAAGTCTTCTCATGGTTGGGAGTTTTGTTTCAACCACAATAATTGGATGCACTATGATTCATTAGAGTCTCTGACAAAGTTTCTGTTGAATCATCAAATTTTAGACGAGTACGATACACCCATTACTGCAGATGATTTTTGGAAGCAGGTTAAAGCGAAACGAGGAGGCCTTACTGGTGATAAATATGCAGACCAGTGGGAAGAAATGCATCCAGAAATCTCAAAACCTTATTATATGGTGGATGGCACAAAGACTGATAACAAGTGGTTTGGGTTGAGGTTTTCAACCTCAACAGAGTTTTCTTGAAACCCACATAAGGCTTATATCTAAAAAAAAAGAGAATCACTATACTTTTTTTAAATGAACAAATTAATTAAATTATTTATGGCAATTTTTAGAATTGATTCAAATAAGTACGAAGGTAAAGTTGTTAATATTAGTGGAGACGGAGAAATTTACATCGATGGAGAACAAGTTCATGTTGGAGATAGCAAGCGGGTCGTGAATATTACTGTTGAAGGCGATGTAGAGCTGGTCCAAGGAGCCTTTGGAAATTTAAACGTCACAGGTAACTCAGGGCGAATAACCTCAGCAAGCGGAGACATTGAAGTAGGAGGAGATATTCGCGGAGACGTTCAAAGCGCTTCTGGTGATATCGAAGTCGGAGGAAACATTGAAGGCAGCGTTAAAACAGCTTCTGGAGATGTTGATGTAAAAGGAGACATTGCTGGTTTGGTATCAACTAAAAGTGGAGACATTGATGCTAAGACAATTAGCGGAGGCATCAGTATGTAGCTTTAACAGAAAGCATTAAATAGCCAGTAATACGGCAAAAAACAGCTGGTTTCAATATGGCTAGTTTTTGATTTTAGACCTGTATTTATTAATACAATGAAAGGTCGAACAAACATAACCAGCGTAGATATTAAAATGTACAACTTACTTTTTGAAGCAGTAAGTGCACATCCAGGAACACTTGGAAAACTGATTCCCACTTTTCTAATAAATGAATCCATTTTCTTTTTTGAGAACGGTGAAGAGTATGAAAAGTGTGGCGCCCTCAAGAAGTTTTTTGACAAGCACCCAAGAAAACGCTTAATTATATCTAGAAAAGATTATCTAGATTTTGGATGGCAACTCATAGAATGAACACATGGAGATAGAGAATACAAAGTTTGAAGGAGTATACATTATAACACCTAAAGTTTTTAAAGATATACGAGGCTCATTTTTTGAATCATTCAATCACGAGAAGTTTGCATTAGCTACTGGAGCAGCCCCAGTGTTTATCCAAGATAACATATCTCACTCCACCAGAGGCACTCTAAGAGGGCTTCATTACCAGCTCCCACCACATGCCCAAGCAAAGCTTGTTAGTGTAATACAGGGTAGCGTCACGGATTTTATCGTAGACTTGCGCCCATACTCAAAAACATTTACTCAGCACGCAGAGTTCGAATTGTCTGGAGACAATAAGAAACAGCTGTACATCCCCAAAGGATTTGCGCATGGTTTCTTTTGTTCATTAGATTGCATTATGCATTATAAAGTAGCAGGGAAGTACAACCCAAAAGTGGAGCGCACTTTAAGGTGGGATGAGCCCCAGTTTGGATTCAAGAATGCGGTCGAGTGCTGCGTAAACCCAGATGGTGTGATTCAATCTTCGAAGGACCAAGTGGGAATAACCATGAAGGAATGTTTGGCGGAGATTAAAGAGATAGGTCGGGACCCAAAACAATTATCCATAGTAGAGTGGTAAACAACGTTAGTTGAAACTTTTTTATTAATTCATCGTATATTAAACCAAGGCTAATGAAAAAGTCTTTTTATTTATGGATGAGTTATTAGCAAAAAGTACTGGCGAAACCCTGATTGAGCACAGTCGAAAGGTTGCTGAGGTTGCGGAATATATTGCCGACTCAGTTATAGTTACCTCAGATACAGAAAAAAAACATTTTATATCAGTTATCCGCAAAGCGGCGCTTCTTCATGATATTGGAAAAGCCGAAACCGAGTTTCAAACTTTACTCCGAAACTCTTTAAATGGTAAATCCACTAAAACAAAGAAAAAAGACATTATTTTTTCGCACAATGAAGTGGGATGGGCATTTGTAAGAATGTACATCAGCTTTGACTCAGAGGAGCTAAGACAAGTTGCTGAAGCAGTATACTGGCATCACGGCATTAACAATGTAATGGGCAAGCACACAGATGCGTCTATTCTTGAGTGGGTTCGGAAGAAGAAAGATAATTCTATCGATAGAATGATTGAATTCGTCGAAGAATTATTTCCTGGCCAAGTCCTTGATAGGCCAAGAATAGCTGAAACATCAAGCCCTCATTACTATATTAGAGATTTTAACGAGACGAGCGACCTCAACGTTGACAACACGATTATTCGCATGTGCGTGGTAAGAGCTGACCACTTAGTTAGTGAATTAGGAGATTTTACAGTTGATGAAATTAAAAAAACTATAAATGAACGACTGATTCAACAACACCGTTACGCTTTTACTAAATGCCCATATCCTGGACATGAAAAAAGATGGACACAACAAGTTGCTTTAGCATCTAGGACGACCTCGTTTAAGACTGTTCAAATCAACGCCCCTGCTGGATACGGAAAAACACTTCTAGGTTTACTTTGGAGCACTGTCAACAATAAACGGCTTATTTGGGTGTGTCCAAGAAATGCTGTGGCACAATCAGTGTACCACAACATCTTAAGAGAGCTTAAAAATGCAGGAATTGAAACTTCAGTAGAATTATATTACGCTGGAAAACAACAGGCCTCAAATTCAGATTTAGGAATAAAGTTTTCAAGCGATATCATTGTAACCAACGTAGATAACTTTTTACGTCCGACAAAAGAGCATTGTAACGATATTGATTTATTAATGGTATCCGATGCAGATGTTGTATTTGATGAGTATCATGAGCTAGTGTCGGACGGGGCTTTACTGGCTGGTTTTATAAATCTAATGAAGGTAAGACATCAGATGACAAACGGACGCTCTTTACTGCTGTCCGCAACCCCACTTGATTTATCAGTTTATTGGGATTCATTTGACAACTCAACAGCCCATTTGCCTGGAAAATTTGAACATGCTCCTGCTGTCCACAATAAATCATACAAACTCACTACAAAAGAGGGGCGTTCTAGAATATCTGAAAGTAAAAAAAGCCCTGTTCTTTTTATCTCTAATTCTATAGTTGAGTGTCAAAGAAATAAGCACAAACACAATGAAGATACTATTTTGTTTCATGGAAAATTTGAGGACGACGACAATCAAGCGCGATTAAGCGTTATTCTTCAAAACTATGGAAAGCAATCCGACAGAAATATTGAAAAAGAACACGTAATAGCGAGCCCAATAGCACAGGCATCTTTAGATGTTTCTTTTAGGCATTTGATTGAAAGTTGCCTGTCTCCAGAAGCTACTCTTCAAAGAGTAGGCCGTGTCGACAGGTGGGGAGATTATGATGACCAGTCTGAAATTCTAACATATCGAATCCCTTCAGATAATTCTGGACGAAGTGAGAATAGAGCCCGCGAAACAATGTACTCACGAGAACTGTCTGACTTATGGTTTAATTTTCTAACACAAAGTCAAGGGGAAACAACTTTAGATAACCTATATTCTTTGTATAATAAACATTGTAAAGAAAATGAAGCCTTAAGAAGAATCTGGTTAAACACAAAATATCGACAAAGCCGCATGGATTTACATGAGAAAATTTATCCTAATAGGTTAACGATTAAAAGTGAAAACTCGGAAGTCCATAAAATACAAGAAACTAGCTATAGAAGCAAAGGAAATGAAATCTTTTTTACTGCTAAAAAATGGGCAAAAAAAGAATGGACACAGCCTAAATCAACTCCTATTTATGATTCTATACCCGAAGACTTCCATGAAGACTCCAACGCACTAGCAAAAGTATTTAAGATAATTAAACATCTTAACGATGAGCCAGATTGCGCTTTTGATTACACTAGATTTTTAAAAGTTCCAAAGCATAGCACAAATCTTGAATTATTGCGTATAATGGCGAAATACAAATCAATGCCGTATCCGAGGATGGATATGGAATATCATGACATTTACGGATATATTAAAAAAACTTTACTGGAAGAGTTTGACCAGCCAATTTACGAGTAAACAATTCATAGAAATTACATATTAACCTTTAAACAGATTACCATGAGCAAAGTAAAGTCAATTCTTTTTAAAATTGAAATTGAAGGCAATGGCGTTGTTAATTACGATAGCAATGAGCAACGGTTCCATATTGGAGAAAAATTCCCTTTCTTAAAATCATACCATAGCAACGTAATGTATGCAAAGAGAAACATTTACAACGATGGAAAAGAGCCTCGTTACAAATTAGTTATTTCGCCTACCTGCATGAAGCATGCGATGTATGATAAAGTGTCTCAAACACCAAAGCTTACACACAATAAAGATTTACTTTATGCAAACCTTGCCCATCCAGAAAGCATTCTTAATGGGCACTTGCATGCCATTAAAAACGATACGTTAAAAAGAAAAGGAGCCATTACACTAGTAGCTGCCGAACAAACGTGCGATGCTCTTTCGCGTCTCGAATTCCATTCAAAGTCTGGTGAGAAAATCAGCTATGAAGCAGACGAAGAAAAAAGTGATAATTCTATCTACAAAAAAGAAACAATTGGGAAGATTAAGTATTCATCTCAAGGTGCTATAAACCTGAAAGAGCTTCAGTTTTACTCTTGTGACGAAATCATGGGACGTTATGGTTTTAATCCCGACCATTTTGATTTATTCAAAAAGTACGCCGACATTCACTTTGGCTCATTTGATAATGAGCTTGGATTTTTCCAAATGAGAGGAAGTTCTGTAAACATTGCTGAGCGTGGATTCAAATTCACAGATGACCAGGTTCGTTTATTAGTTTCTGTATTTTTAGAAAAGCTTCTTACGTTGGACATCAGTCGAAGCAGTGCTTATGCACGCAAAGAGAAGCTGATGGTGAAACTGGTTTCCAATCCTTTGATTGACAGGTTTAACAGCGAAGAGGGTTGGGTCGAAATCAATTCAATAGAAAATATTCAAGCTCTGCAGTATGAAGTGTTTGAAGCATATACGGAAGATGTTACTGGAGATGCAAAAAAACTTCATGAAGAATTAAAGAAGTACGCGGAAGAAGAACGAGCAACTTTAAAAAAGAATAGCGTGGAAAAGAAAGCCAAAGCCGCAAAGCAAAAAGCAGAGAAAGTAAAGAAAACCGAAACCACCCCAGCATGAAAGAATTTATGGTTTTGAAGTTTAAAGATGCAGTTTTGTTTCGTAACCATAAAGACACGAAAGATAAATTGTTTCTTGGAAATAAAGACGCAGGTGAGATTCGAAAGGGGCTCCCTCAATTTGAGTCCTACTTAACACATCATCAGATTTCAAATGTCTTGCACGTGCTTTTTAATGAAAGACCAGTCCCTTTTTTTGGGGCCTGTGTCTATCAGAAGCAGGATAGATTGATTGAGAAGGCAAAAAACAGCTTCCTAAAGATTGAAGTGCCCACTTGGGTTACTAAAAAAGGGGATGTTCGAGAAATTAAAGAGATATGCCGCACAAGGAAAGCTTTTTGGAACTCAAACGCCAAAATAACAAACCTCACTTGGGATTTGATTGAAGCCTACCTAAAAGAGCATTATGGTGATTTCATCACAATGCTCATAGAGGCAACGGGCCACTCAAATATTAGAAAAGTTCCAGTAGAAGATGTGCCTGATATTTTTAAGCAATCTTTAAACTCAGCCTCTAAACAAGCTTTGCTCTCTCATTTTAGAGAACGTAAAGTTGGAAAAACGGGTGTCGTTAACTGGCTGAGAAATAAGACTCCTACTGATAAAAACGACCCTATGGAGATGGCTAAGGACTCTATCGCAAAAGGACTTATGCTGGTTGTTCCCAATGGCATAGATAAAACGATTCGCTTGAGCGGAACCCTTATTGTGCCGCTTGATGAAGAAGACAAAGAAGTCCTTGAAAACTCAGCTGGTGTGGCAACTATATTGGATGGAGGCTTGGTTTGGATTGAAAGAGTGGTATCGGGAAACAGGCTAAGCATTGAGGGTTATGATAGAGTAGGAGATATATCCACTAAACTTACAATAGAGTCATGAGAATACAGTTAAAATTTAGCTCCGCAAAGGAGTTGGTTCCAAATAACCTTAAGCACGTTGTGAGTTACATTCATAAATGCTTAGGAAAAGATAATCTCTATCACAATCAACCTTCTAACTATGTTATCTCTAGGATGATTGGAGGAACGATTACAGAAGGCGGAACATCCATTGAGTACGCTCATGGAGGCAGTTTGTTTATATCCTCTGGAGACGAGAGCTTTTTAAATAAACTTCTCGCAGGAGCAGGAGCAAATAAAGATTTTGGATTTGGAATGAAACTGACGGGCATTGAGTTCATCCAAGAAGACTTGTATGATGGTTTTACTGTTTTTAAAACCACTGAAACTGGCATTTTGCTAAAGAAAAAAAATGGAGGCCGTTATGAATTTCACACCCTAAATGATGATGGGTTTGAAGAGGAGTTGTCTGAACAAACAAAAAGACGTTTGTCAAACATTGACAACACTTTAAAATTTGACGGCTTTAGAATTGAAGTTCAGAAATCAAACCACAATAAGGTTAGAGATATTTTGATGAGTTCTTCTGGAGCCCCAAGTAAAACCAGTGTGAACAAAGCAAATGTATGCAGCGTTGTTGTACATTGCAACAAAAAGATTGCTCAAGCTATTCACGACTATGGTTTGGGACAATCTACAGGAATAGGGTTTGGAATGGTTATGGAGATTACAAACTCAAAACTCTACATCTGACTCCTTGTGCAAGCGCTCTTTGACGTCTTTTTTCCATCCAGTACATGTGGTTGTTGCTTGTTTATTAGCGCATTAGCCACAGGTACCCTGTTTATCATCTCATTCTGCAAGGGAATCACAACAAGTGAACAACCCAACTTCAAAGCAGTGGTCCTGTTTATCATCTCATTCTGCAAGGGAATCACAACTCTTAGAATCAAGTTCGCCAACTTCAAACACCTGTTTATCATCTCATTCTGCAAGGGAATCACAACTTCGCGGGTTATTTAAGCTGAGTGGTCCTGTTTATCATTCTCATTCTGCAAGGGAATCACAACGATTGGTCTTGAAGACTAAGATTTAATCTACCTGTTTATCATCTCATTCTGCAAGGGAATCACAACAAAAGGAACGTACTAAAGGAATTCGATTCCCCTGTTTATCATCTCATTCTGCAAGGGAATCACAACTCGATTAGCGGAATTAGTTCCAAAAGCTTCCCTGTTTATCATCTCATTCTGCAAGGGAATCACAACAGACAAAAACCACCTCGAAACGAAGGTGAACCTGTTTATCATCTCATTCTGCAAGGGAATCACAACTACTCTCTTGCTTCCATTCGATGTTGCTTTGCCTGTTTATCATCTCATTCTGCAAGGGAATCACAACTAATAGCTACACGCCCTTCTTATCCTTTGTCCTGTTTATCATCTCATTCTGCAAGGGAATCACAACTATATCTGCTTGCAAGCTCCCGACCTTTGCCTTGTTTATCATCTCATTCTGCAAGGGAATCACAACTCTTCCTCAAATCGGTATTCATTATAGTCTCCTGTTTATCATCTCATTCTGCAAGGGAATCACAACTGAACAGCAAAATTATTCAAGGCGATTGCCCCTGTTTATCATCTCATTCTGCAAGGGAATCACAACATAAAGGCTTTCTGATGTATCAATTCCCTCCTGTTTATCATCTCATTCTGCAAGGGAATCACAACATGGCAAGCAAATATGTTTCTGTTTTGGTACCTGTTTATCATCTCATTCTGCAAGGGAATCACAACACCATCTTGGTAATTCTTTATTTGGCTGTGCCTGTTTATCATCTCATTCTGCAAGGGAATCACAACTGTTGGGTGCTGTGGCTAATCGTAATCCGCCTGTTTATCATCTCATTCTGCAAGGGAATCACAACTACCTGCCATCTGTTTGAAATATTTTATCTCCTGTTTAAAACGGAATTTCTGCTGATTATTTTTTAGTTTAAGAAGGATGTCTTCGATTTGCTTTATATCTCTGAAATTCTTTGACTTTTGACAGCAGATTTTGGTGATTTCAGCAAGTGCAAGCCCTTTCAATGTGTTCTCTGTGTTTACAGCTGTTAAAAGATAATTTAGACGGTCGATTTCATTTTCCATTGTTGTTGTTTAATCTGAAATAGGCTGAAATTTATTCGAGATAAATTTTGTTTAGAGAATAATGCTCACCTGTTTATCATCTCATTCTGCAAGGGAATCACAACGGGATGCACGGGGCGCATTCAACTTTTAAACCTGTTTATCATCTCATTCTGCAAGGGAATCACAACTTCGCCTAAGGTGGTTATTCCATCGTTAGACCTGTTTATCATCTCATTCTGCAAGGGAATCACAACAGCTTGTAGGTATTTGAAGTTGCTCCCTCCCCTGTTTATCATCTCATCCTGTAAGGGAATCACAACATTTTGCACTTCTTGGTTTGACATCATACCCCTGTTTATCACCTCATCCTGTAAAGGAATAATTTACTACTATTTCACAATACACTAAAAATCAGTAAATTGTAAAATAATTTTTAAATATTTACATAAAAACTTGGAATAGATGCAACTTATTGTATATCTTTGCGTCTCAATTATAGAACGAGAAAATATTTTTCCCAACTATATATTGACAACTAATTCCTTCTCGTCCCTGAGAAATAAAACTTGAAGGTAAAGAACAAAAACAATGAAAACACTCCCAAACATAAATTGGTCGTCATCAAGATGGAGTTCTAGGAAAAACCTAGGGCCTGACCGAGTTATGCGTTAATGTGAATTCATAAACGATATCAAGGAAAGCCCTAGGAGAAATCTTAGGGCTTTTTTTGTGTCCAAAAAATAAGGAAGGTACCTCGCAAGTGGTGTGGAACAGGGCTTGAACCCCTGGGTGTCGTTTGCTCGGCAGGGGTTCGAACCCTCTATCTTCCTCAATACAGTTCTTTGACATGTTGGGTTTTTATGGAAGTGACGCGAATGTTGTCATTGTCGCACCAGTCTTGAAAACTGGCTCACTTAATTGTGACGAGGGTTGGATTCCCTTCGCTTCCTCAAAGTCGTGACTCTCGACTCAAACTAGAGCCATATGGCGAGGTACTCAAATGGTAAAGAGGCCGCTTTGCTAAAGCGGTAGGGCAGTAAAATGTTACGTGGGTTCGACCCCCATCTTCGCCTCCATATGGATAGATACTCAAATGGTAAAGAGGCTGTCTTGGAAAGGCAGTAGGCCCTTCGGGGTGCGAGAGTTCGAACCCCACTTCGTCCACCCCTGGGCGGTTTTGTACTTTTTGAAGCTATGTATTAGAAATAATACACCATGCCTAGAAAAGAAAAGAAGTTTCATTACATCTACAAAACCACTAATACCCTAACGGGTAGATATTATATTGGGATGCATTCCACCGATGTAGTTGAAGATGGATACCTGGGTTCAGGTAAGCGTCTTCGACGTTCTGTCAATAAGCATGGAGCTGAATGTCACTCCAGAGAGATACTTGAGTTTTGCAATTCTCGAAAGGAGTTGATTGATAAGGAAAAAGAGGTCGTGACATTGGAGGAAATTGCTAAGAATGACTGTATGAATCTAATGCCAGGAGGCAGAGGGGGATTTATCAGTGATGAGCATCAGAGGCATAGGTCTATTTGTGCTGCTAAAGCAGCTAAGAAAAAAGCAGATGAAAACCCGAAGTTTAAAAAGAAATGGGAGGAAGCTAGGTTAAAAGGATTAAAAAAAGCCTACAAAGAGGGAAGAATACCAAACATTCAAGACCATTATGATTGGTCAGGAAAAGAGCATACACCTGAGACAATTAAAAAGTTGAGAATAGTAAAGAAAGGAAAAGGAATTGGTAAATCTAATTCTCAATTTAATACTTGCTGGATTAATAATGGAGTTGATTCTAAAAAAGTTAACAAACAGACTATTGAAGATTTCTTTAGTCAAGGGTGGGTAAAAGGTAGAAAGATGAAAGATGGGTTTAAAAACAAATTTAAGCTCTCACAGGAAGAAGTTAATAAAAGAAAAAACCTCATGTCTCATATTGATTTTAATAAAAGAGGTTGGGTGAAACAAGCTTGCGAAGCTTTGAATATGAAGCCTGGGGGAGTTAAAAGATTTGTAAACACATATATAAGAAATTAAATGGCTCCGTAATTCAATTGGACAGAATATCAGTTTTCTAAACTGAGGGTTCCGAGTTCGAATCTCGGCGGGGTCACTTATGGTTTGTATCGACCAGGTCAGGATTAACCTGACCAAACAGATACGATACGCTGGTCCTACTTCATAGGTGAGAGAGACAGATTCCAACCCTGTCGCCTTCGGGATTTGTGGGTTCGACTCCTACGACCAGCGCTAAAATTACAACGTTAGAATTAATACACGTCGGCTATTCATTGGTGAGACAGAGGGTCTCCAAAACCCTTGCCCGTAAGGGATGTGCAGATTCGACTTCTGCTCGGCGTGCTTATTTGAAACAAAACCCAATTGAATGCGTATATTTGCTTACATGAGAAAACTAGCAACCATTCGGAGAATAGAATCACTACATCCTATTAAAAAAGCTGACCGTATCGAACTTGCAAAAGTTGGTGGTTGGAGGTCAGTGGTCAAAAAAGGAGAATTCAATGTTGGCGACATGGTAGTTTATTGTGAGATAGATTCTTTATTGCCTGTGAAAGAAGAATTTGAGTTTCTTCGAAAATCTTGTTTTAGAGAATTGCCATATGGAGTTTCGGGGTTCCGATTAAGAACAATGAAACTTCGAGGTCAAATATCACAAGGCCTCATACTTCCTTTGTCAGTTCTTTCTTCAGGAGATTTTAAAATTGGAGAAGATGTAACTGAGCAGTTACAGATAATCAAGTACGACCCACCTATTCCAAAAGAAATGATGGAAAGTGCAATTGGAGTTTTTCCGTCGTTTATTAAAAAGACAGAAGAGGAAAGAATTCAAAACTTAGATTCGGAGATAGAGCTTTTAAAGGGGCGAACTTTTTTCGTAACTGAAAAACTTAATGGACTCTCGATGACAGTTTTTCATAACGCAAACGAATTTGGCGTTTGTGGAAGAAACTATCAATATAAAAAACTTGAAAGCAATGCTTTGTGGTCTTCGGCGATAGAAGAAGGGCTAGAAGAGAAATTAAAAGCTTACGGTAAAAATATTGCTATTCAAGGCGAGTTGGTTGGGCCTGGAATCAGCGATAATCCATATGAGCTTGTGACAAAAGAATACCGAGTTTATAACATATTCAACATTGATGAATACGCATACCTCTCGAAAAAAGATTGTCAAGAATTAGCCACTCAAATGAGCCTAAAGTTAGTTCCACTTGTCTCAGCGTCTATGGCATTGCCTGAATCTGTAGATGCCATCCTAGAAATGGCTGATGGACCAAGCCAGTTAAATCCAGAGACTCAGAAAGAAGGAGATGTTTGGGTAAGCGGCGATGGACAAGATAGAGTCTCTTTTAAAGTTATTTCGAATCATTTTTTATTGGAGGAATGATTTTCGTATATTTACATTTGGCCCCGTAGCTCAGTGGAAGAGCAATTCCCTTCTAAGGAATCGGTCCCAGGTTCGAATCCTGGCGGGGTCACTAAATGCAAGAATGGAGATTTATCTCCTGAGACGCCTAATGCTTTACACACCCTGGGTTCCTAGCCCAGGCAATGTGGTGCTAGTAAAGCTTCTTGTGTTTTTTAAAGACAGCAAATGAAACTTTTTTCGAAAAGCTCCGTATAATAGTAATATAAACAAAAACAAATAACGCTTATGAAATCTTACGCATCTATTATCATTGTATTTATTTCAATGTTTTTTCTGCCCTCTGCTTTTGCAGCAGAACCCGTCTATAACGACGAAGAATCCATTGCCGTGTATGAACCCGTCGTTACAATCACTGCTCTAGGAGGAAATGAATATCAAGTTAAGATTGAGGTCTGGCTGCCAAAAAACACCACAGGAGGCGTTGTTTCTAATACTGTCAATGGTGACACACGCTCTATTGACATCGATATTGTTGGAGGAGTACCTATCAACGGGCCTCATCTTGAAACTTATAGTTTAGTTGTTACACGCCTTTCAGGGGAAAACGAAATACTTACAGAAGTTTTTGAGTTAACACAAGGTAAGCCTAAGAAGAAGAAAGGGCAGACTGTTGTGGTTTATTCAGGTGTAATTTAAAAATACTTGGAATGTAGGCTTGGAAGCAGCCATCATCTAAAGAGTAGCGACGTGAGGTGTTAAAGGGACCATCTGAGAGCTTTTAGCGTAATAGCACACCGAGTATTTTTGGTATTATTTTAACTGGCACTGAAAAGCCCATAACGGATGACAACTCCAAGGGTAGTTCCATCGAAAGATGGCGGTGTAGCGGGTGGAGATACAGTGACTCCGTAAAGAAATGGCACGATAGCTATGCGCCTCAGTTAAAGACCTTGTGTCGTCCTCTGCTCTGTTCCTCGGAACAGCAAGACGGTCCCGCTGGACAGAAGGCCTCTGATTCCAGCCGCTGACATTTAAGAAACGGGCCCTAATAAATATCCCCACAGGAGGCTAGTGTGTCGTCGCATGAATAGAAGTGGGTAGTGCCACAGAGATGGGTAGTTGATGCCGTATCACGAAATCAGACAGGAACGATTCCCTGACAACAAGCGTAGCTCTAACCCTATTGTGGGGACATCTTAAAAGCAAGGCTCCTTCGGGAATGTGGAAGCATAAGTTCTTGTATTTGTTGGGTGAGATTTGGCCAGGTGGCAGAATGGATATTGCGCCAACCTCCTAAGTTGGTGTCCGAAAGGCACTTGTGGGTTCGAATCCCTCCTTGGTCACAAAAATTTTACCGTTTTGAATGGAATACATAATACCTTTTCAAATAGTGCACATCAAAAGCAGGAGCTTCATTCATGAATATAAAAATCCGCCTGAATTAAGCGACCTGACTCCTGGAGATGTATTTTTGATAGAATCACAGTTGTCATCTATTGGGCCTCATAGTTTGCATCCTATAGTTTTTATGGGTGGAGTTAAGACTCGTTCTATAACGCGCTCAGGATTTAAACTTACCACTTTCAAATATAAATTTCTAGGCACAGCAAGAGTAGAGGTTGGAAACATGATAATGACAAACATATATCTGGAGACATGGCCATAATCGGAGCTACTTATAATAAAACGATTTGGAAGACTTCCCATATTGCGAGGATTACCCTGGCTGCGACGAGTGAAACTTTTTAAAGTTTTATACGTATATTACAAATAAAAACTCCATGCCAAAGTTAAGATGGTTCATTCCCTTGGGGAATACAAAACTCATGTAACGAGCTGTGGTCGGAAGAAACCGACTGCGGCTGTAACCACATGAGTCATGAAAAACACGAAGAGGGCGTATCGACGCAACAAGAAACGAGTGAAGTTCGAAAAGCGGCTTAACGACTGGTTCTCTCACTGGGGTGATACTCCCTGGAAGTACGAGAACATCGAGAAAGCTCGCTTGGGAGAAGACTGGACCTTTCTGCGCACTACTTGGAAATCATGCAGTTGTGATGGGTGTTCACCTAATTATAAGCGGCCACCGAAGCCTAAAACCCAAAAAGAGATATGGGACGAATTATACGACTGCTGATTGTAGCAGTTGTCCTAATAACAATGTCAGGCTGCGCGTCGAAGGAAAGATGCGCAGCGTATGACGATATTCATCTGCAAGAGTAACATTTGCGTCTATTTATAGGCATGAATAAGCTTAGAAGTCAAATACGCAAGGCGCTACTGGAAATTGAATTTCCTAGCCAGGATTACTCTCAAGAGAATGAGTCTATGGGTACGCCAGTCATGATTGAGACTGAACCTCTTAAGGCGTTCTTGGACCAAGAAGGAATTTTTGGCATGGAGTCAGAACTTATATCCATACTAGAGAAGCAGCCTACTCCAGAGGTTAAGTCAGCTTTGGAATCAGAGATTAAATTTAAACAATCCAACAAACAAGTTGAAACACTTTCCGTTGAGGAAATGTTAAACTTGTATTTGGAGTTGAATAATCTTCAACAATACTTTGGCGATATAATATCTTTTGCACACAACAGCTACAACGTATAGCTTATGAAAGAGATATCATTAGACCGTTCATTCAATCTTCCACACTACAATCGTTTAGACGAAAAAAGAATGGAAGGACTAAGAAAAATAGTACGAAAGACACTTTTAGAAATCTCTTCGACTGAGTGCGATGGGTGTGCTTATTTTGATATGGATTCTATTTTAAAATATGTAGAATTTGAGTATCCTCTATATTCAATTTTAGAAAAATGGAAAACTGCTAAACTTGTTTTTATTAGCCCTAAACAGTACATTTACAAAATTGCAAGCGGCTTTGGAGGCCTTAGTTATGATGATGCTATGGGACCAGCTGAGCTTGATGATAGAAAAAAAGTAAAGACGTATGCTGAGGCAATGAAACAAGGAGATAAGTTTCCTATTGGATTTTACACAAAAGGAAAAAGCAATCAAGAAGGACGACATAGAGCTATAGCAGCCATGTTGCTTGGGGCTAAATTAATCCCTGTCATTGAAAAAGTTGATTTATCTGATAAAGATGTTTCTTTTTTAATAGAAAAATGGAAAAACATGGAGTTCGAAGAGCTTAATCAGCTTTTTATCAAAATGGGTTTTGATGAAGGCATTTCCAGTCTAGGATATAACTCTCTTAAAAGGAGAGTTGCGAATAAAAAGAAAGAGAAAGGTATTGACTTACATGAATCTTCAATGGATTTTAGAACTTTTATTCACAAAGCAATTCACAGTGTAATTCATGGACGAGTTAAGAAAACTCACATGGTTATCGCTATGATAGAGGTTCATGACCCTAAAGAAGTGAACAAGCTAATAAAAGCCGCAAGAGAAGCCATGAGAGGCATGGGTGTCAAAGTTCCGTTCAAATGGAAGTTTCCACAAGGGTATCACATGACTGTTAAACTTGGTCAATTGCCTTTAGGCATTAAAATGCGTGGCGATGTAAACAAGGACATAGAGCTTAGCGTTGAAACACTAGGGATTAGCGATGACGCAATTGCTTTTGGGGTAAAGGGGTACTTTAGTAAAAATGAAATCCAACATATAACGCTTAGATTTAAAGACGTGCCAAGCGCATCTAATAGTATTGAAAACTGGATTCCCCTGGCAAGTCCTTTTTCAGTAATAGGAACAGTAAAACAATTAACTTAATCATGCACGACGGAAAACTAGACCACTCAAAAGACAATGAGGAGGTGACAGCAAGGTTCACTTTATCTCAAGAAGACCGAGAAGGTTTTCAAAAAATAAACTGTGACGGATGTTGCACAGGCATCAAGGTAAACGTAGACTCCTTCAATGCTCCCAAAGAGATGGTTAACCTTCTCACCACAGCTCAGCTAGTAAGAGCAATAGAGGAGCTTGTCGAATACCGTAACAGCGGACTTCGAGAGTAACCTTCTCCTACAATACCCGTATATAGGGCATGAGTTATACAGAAATTTACAAGTTTAAGAAAGATGGTGACGCTGAGGAAATCGGCGAAGTCAAAAATGCTTTCAGAGGAGCTATGGCCATCTGGACCCATTTAGAAAAGAAATATCTCCCCAAGTTTATTCCAGAATGGGCGAAATCTATAGGCGAAGACCTAACTAAAGACTACTCTAGAATATCCTCAATGAAACAAGAGGACATGAAAGAGGTATGGGATATTATCAAACACCCATACATCACCGATACCCACAAGATAGCTATGAACTCCACTTTCGACAATGTCGTTGTGAAGCGAGAGAATCTAGAGAAGCTAGTTTTGGCGTTCCGTGAGTTTGAGTTTGAAACATCGCTCAAAGAACAAGCAGATTTAATAGAGGAGGCTCTCAAAGATGACCCAGACCTGCTTGGATTGGGCTGGAATCAAACTTCTGTCAATGGAGACACTTGGGCAAACTCTGGTGAGTATAACGAGGAAACAGAGGAACATGCTTCTTATAATCTATTAAAAGAGAAGAAGCATTGGTTCATGTTTGACGACATGTAACCAAAAAGTAGTATATTCGTATACTAAATTATAATGTCACTGTCACGCAAATATGGCCGCAACGGCAAAACTTACCACGTAACTTTCTCTCCTGGAACAGATTCCACCGATAGAAAGAACTGGAAGTTTTGGGATAACATCGTAAATGGTGTTGTGCAGGAGGATTATGCTGATACAAAATTGTTTAAGGATGTATTGGCTCAACCTCCCATAGAGACTATTTTGGAGGCCAGCGTTTAAACGTTGGGAGCTAGAAGCGTTTGCTAATAAGAAGGGAATGACCCAAGAGCAATACCGCGAAGCAATTATTGGTCTAGAGGCAAAACGAGCTAATTATGGCAAGAAAAAGAACGTTTGAAACCTGGTCTAAAAGCGAACAGTATAAAACTTTACTGAACTGCATTCAATTCGCAGCAGGCGAAGTTACAGACAACGCCTCTATTTTAAATAAGTTCAAAGACCACAAGCTTTTTCGTCTTGCCGCGCAGCACAATAAACACGTGCGCCACAAAGATTTCGAAATATTAAAAACTATTACTGTATTCGAGCTGGTCCAAAACATTATTTCTTCAGAGCTTAAAGAGTCGTAACCTTTCATAGTCGTAACCTTTCATAGTAAACACCGTATATTACACTATGAACAGCATTGATAAACGTCATATTAAAATGGAAATTCAATACGGAATTATGGCAGCAGTCGGCTTAGAAAAAACAGACCCGACTTCTTCATGTCAAGCAAAGGAATCGGAGATGCCAGATTGGTGTCCCATTAAAGAAGAAGAAGATGAAAGATAGACTCCAAAACCACAAGCGAGACAACCCAGGACACGCAACTCCACTAACGCCGAGAAACATCATCCCTTGGGAGAGACTATTAAGAGACGCAAGAAGCATTTCACTCAGAGCGCACTTCATGCAAGACTGGAGCGGCTGGAACTACCAAGTTCATCTAGACCGAGTTGATGATGCAATCTGTGATTTCGGATTCGGAGACAAAACCATACCTGGCTACAGACGAAGAGTCGCAGCAATCTTTCATGATATGATTGAGGATTGTGGTTGGACCTACAATGATATTGTTGAGTTTGTCAACTCAACAATCGGAAGCTCATGGGGAGACCCGAAAGTGATTGCAGACATATGCTACGCTTTGACTGATGAAAAAGGTCGCAACCGAAAAGAGAGAAAACCAGATAAGCTTTATGATGAAATGGCTATCGAACGAGATTACATCGTTGGAAAAAACGCTGACCGTATTGTCAACCGAGAACGCGCTGGAAAAGCGTCCCTTTACAACAAAGAATATCCTGAGTACAGGGCCAAGCTTTACACGAAAGGTCACTGCGATAATATGTGGACCTACATGGACGAGCTACATAGCTTTACTCCGCTGGTGGTGTAGTACATTGCTCCAAATATAGCTATAAAAAGTATTTCACAAGCCCCGTTTTTTGGGGCTTTGTGCTTATTTATAATTGAAGAAACGTTCTTTGATTAATATTAATAGCTATGGAAAAAATGCAGAAAATGTATAGTCCACAAATGTTTCAATATGAGGCATTTGACGAGAGTCCTTTTTTGGGAATCCGCGAAATTAAAAAAGGCGATATCTTTTACGAATGTGAAAGAGGCGTCAATGTTAAACTGGAAGCATTAAGCGACGCCAGGAAAACAGGAAGCGGGTGGCTCTGTAAAGTTAAAACAAACGAAAAAATTATGACAATTTACAGCTCAACAACTAATATGTACGGGCCGAGTTTATATAGAATTCCGTACTATCTTACAACGAACGAAAAAAACCAACACGGATTTATCGTAGAATAAGGAAAAATAAATATTTATGTAACCAAATTGCCTGTCCACCGTATACTGGTGTGACAGGCAATTTGCGTTTAAGACCTTTTTGCCGAACATTGTAACCTTTTAATTTTGTATTCGTATATTTAAACCGTAACGCATTTAACGAAATAAATAAATCATGGCAGAAAAGAGAAAATTGAGCTGGTTTGAATCCACTCTAATAAAAACGGGTCTTGCAAAATTAAGCGACCAAACTGTTCTCGGCGATAAAGCGCCGACGGGTATAGTGGAGCCAATTCCATCAGCGTCAACATTCCCTGCAGCAGATGGCGAAGTAAAAGGGATAGTTGACTCTGAGATTAGAAAAACACTCGATGAAGAGCTTTTGAACTTTAACAACACCGACCCTCGAACTAAAGGAATCGACTTTTTTGAATTCAAAGAGGGACTAAAAATTGCTACTGGCGCAACAGCTGAATCAAGGGCTGCAAATGCTTTTAAAACTGCTCAGGCGTATTCAGGTGGATTGCTCACTAAAGAGCGTTTGTTGAGCACTGCAAAATTGTATCGAGAAATCATTGAAGGAGAAGCTGATGGCTTTGAAGCTCATGTGAAAAACTTGATTGGAGAAACAGTTGGACAACAAGAGAACGAAGCTCGTGAACTTGAGGAACAAAACAAATCAATCAGCAGCCAAATCGACGCGCTCAACACTGAAAAAAATAAGAACATTGAGCGATTAAACACTTTGAAAGGTGAAATCTTCACTGGACGTCGTAACATCGACCAAAAAGCAGCAAACTTTGAATCAACTCTGCTCGTCCTTGTAAACGAGCACAAACTAGCTGTTGAAGCAGTTGAATCACTACAAGATGCGGCTGCATCTGTTTAACCACTAAAACCCGAAACAGATGTTAGGAGAAGAAAATTACGAAGAAAGAAAAAAGTCGTTCTGGAAAAAACCAGAAGGGATAGGAGCGATAATTTTACTAGCAATAGGTGCCGTTGCTGCGGCGTTTTCAGCCTCAGCGATTATTGCTTTTGTGTCAAGCATTCTGGCCTCAGTGGTCGGAATTGTGGTTCTAGGATTCATTGCGGCTTTAATTATCTTCGCATGGAGAGATGAAAGATTAAAAACTTCCATCCGATACGTTATGAAGTCTTGGATGAAAAACCTTGCGGGAGCAGTTGGTGTGAAAACCAACCCGATAGCTATTCTTGAAGGCTACGTTGATGACCTTAAAAAGAAGAGAATAAAAATGGTTAAAGGGCGCAAGGTTATGATGCGTCAGATTTCCAATGTTGAAGGAAAGCGGCAAAAGCGCTCAGAGGAGTACGAAGAGTATAAAAGCTTAGCACTAGCGGCTCGAAAAAGAGGTGATAAAACTCTAGAAGGTAGAAATGCTGGAAGAGCTATACAACTTGAGACTATAATCCAGAAGTACCAGGCGATGGTAGACAAGATGTCATTTTTGCTGAAAGTCATTAAGAGAATGGAGAAAGCCAGTGACACGATGATTTCAGAAATTTCATTCAAGGTTGGACTTAAGAAAGAGGAGTACGAAATGATGAAGACTTCTCACGGAGTTATATCTGATGCATGGGCCATTGTTAAGGGCGGGACATCACAGAAGCAGCTTTATGACGAAGCTTGGGATTATGTCACTGAACAAACTGAGTTCCGAGTTATGGATATGGAGAACATGCTTCACGGAATGCAAGACTTCATGGATAATGTAGACCTTAAAAACGAAGCCTCTTTGGAAAAAGGCTTAATTAAACTTGACGAGTGGGAGAAGAGTTTAAACAACTCATTTGATGAAGGATTCGACTTTTTAAATGCCACTGACAAGCCTGTCGAGTTCGCTAAGGCGCAACGAGAAAGCAAAGAGAGCGGTAGAGAAAAAGTGAAAATGCAAGCGCAAACACAATCTGCATCTAGCGAAGCTTCATCAGGAGGAAGCGGGAGTAAGTATTTTAACTAAATCGAAACCTTTACCGTTCATGCACGTATATTATGGGCAAGTTTAAGAAACGACATCGTAGACTGAAAAGAGAATTGAAAAAATATTTTGAATAATCTTGAAGAACAGTTTTGATAAAAAATAAAAAAGTGGAGACCAGCAACCATTTTAAAAACGGGGCGAAAACTGAAAAGCCAAACGAGTAAGAATAAAAAATAGAAAAATGAAATTTAAATTAACACTTATCGCACTTTTATTGACAGTTTTCACTGTACAAATATTTGGACAAGAACGAACAAATAGAGAAAAAATAAGTTTTGAAACAACATCGGGAACTCTTTTAAAAGCAACAGGATGGGCTAACAACTCTACGCTTGGTGAATGGATAGATTATGAAAACGTAATTTCAGACAACAAGGATTATAAGGTTAAATACAAATCGTTGCAAGGTCCGCATATGATGTCGAGTAGAGGCCAAAACTTTCAAAAAGTGCAAACAAGAACAACTACTTATAAAGGAACTACATATTATGTTCTAATAGTAGACAAGTGGAATGGACGATTCGAATATCCTAATATCTACCGAGATTGGTATAAATTTAAACAAACAATTGGATACATTTATACCAAAGCAGAATATCAAAAATTATTGAATATTGAGAGTCTTGTAGAATTAAAAACTCAATATTGGGTAAGTATCGGTTCAAAATATGATAAATATGATGAAACAAAATTTCTTGATTTAATTCAAACAGAACTGGCAAGAGAGAAAAGTGAATATTCAGCCGAATTCACTTTTCCTGTTATGAAATCAAAAGAAGGAGCAATTAGGTTTTATTTGCCCATATCCCCTTCAAGATATGATTTTGAAGAAAATATTTTGAAACAGATTTTGAGAACTTTACGAAAATAATACTAAAATAACCAACCCATACACAAACCGTTAAAGCATATTCAAACAATCATAAACCGCGCATAAGTGCACAATTTTAAAATCGAAAATCATGGCAGTACAAGTCAGTAAAGGGCGTATCACGTCAATCCTCTTAGTGATTGCACTAATAGGGGGTCTCTACTTCGCATATAGCAATGGCTATATTGGACAAGGAGGAGACAATATTGTCGTCGCAGGAGACGACGAAACACAGATTTTAGAGCCAATGGCTCCAGTGTCTGAGGATGGAACTCAAGTGTTCCGAATTGGAGTTGTAACGTGGCCTGGCTACCTTGCAGCACAATACTGGAACAACGGATTTTCTCCTAACTCTGGCTCAAGGTTCCGTTCAAACTATGGCTTTGATGTCCAGTTTGTTCTTCTTGAAGACCAATTAGCATCTCGTTCAGCTCTTATTGGGGATGAAGTGGACTTGCTCTGGTCAACAGTGGAAAGTTTTCCTGCGGAAGCGGCAGGACTAGCTAAGTCAGGAGTAGAGTATGTATGGCAATCAGATTTCTCACGTGGTGGAGATGCCTGTGTGGTTCGAACGGATGCTGGAATTAATTCAGCCCAGGACTTACGAGGAAAAACGATAGCCTACTCAGAGAGAACACCATCACACGCATTTTTGATGTATGTATTAGAAGCAGGAGGACTGACATTGGATGACATCGTCCCAGCACCATGCCCAAGTGCTTTAGATGCAGCTCAAGTATTTAATTCAGGACAAGCGGATGCCGCAATTGTATGGGCACCAGACAACTTCAACTGTGTTGAGACAATCAACGCTAAGATGAAGGACTCAAATGCAGCAAGAGTGTTGATGGATACAAAAACCGCAACACATATTATCGCCGATGGATTCCTTGTGAAGAAAAGCTTTAAAGATGCAAACTTCGAAAACCTTGTAAACCTTTTCGAAGGATGGGCAATGGGAGCAGCTGAACTTCAAACCTCAGATGAAGCACGTCAAAAAGGAGCGCAAATTCTTGTAGACAATCTTGAAGGGTTTGTTACTTACGAAGATGCCTACGCTTCACTTAGCGATGTATACTACACATCAATAGCGGACAACGTTAACTTCTTTGGCCTTAACCGAGCATATGAAAATGTAACCGCACAAGAGCTGTACGATGAAACTGGAAAACGATTTGTAAAATCAGGAGTGATTGCTTCATTCCCGAATTGGGGGCAGGTTTCTGACCGAAGCATCGTCCAGGAAGTTGCTAAACGTATGGAGGAAAAAGGATTAATGAATAAGCCAGGTTATGTTGCTGAAAACACAGTGATTGAAAATGCGCCTTCACCAACCTTTGCCAACACAGAGACTGTGGCAGCAATATCCTCTAAAGCACTTCAAGTGTACTTTAAAACAGGAAGCTCAAACCTAGATTTCAATGCAAAAAATTACATTAAATCTGAATTTGGAACAGTTGCCCGAACAAACATGGGAGCGACCATTCGAATTGTAGGAAACACTGATGCACAAGGCTCGTCAATGATTAACGAGCGCCTTTCAAAGGAACGTGCCGAGTCAGTTAAAGACTATATGGTTACAGCGTGGAGCATCGACCCAAACAGAATAGTAGCTGTTGGCAATGGTCCAAAGAAAGCTGTTAAAGCAGGAGCTCAAGGAGCTAACCAGGCTTACAGAACGGTTGACTTCGAATTGATTACCCAGTAAGGGAAAATAGTTCATAAACAAACTGCAAAGGGCGCAGAGGCTGAGTAGAAACACCAGAACTGCGCCCTTTTTATATCCAGTCACACCATGAAAATATTCACTACAAAACACATCTGGAAGATAAAGGCTCAGTTGACAAAGCGAGAGAAAACCTTCATAGGATTCTTAGGGTTGCTTGTAATATTAGCAGGATGGTACCTACTAACTGAGTTCGGTGGAATACCAGAACAAATTCTTCCAAAGCCGCTAGATGTGCTAGGCGCATTTGACGGACTTATTGACCCTGAAGCAACAAGACAGAAAGGCTTATTGGAACACATCGAGAAAAGTCTTGTAAGGAACTTTTTAGGGTTTCTTGAGGCCGCAATCATCGCTATCCCATTAGGCTTCTTAATCGCTCTTAAATCACCTATAAGAGCAATTTTTGAAAAGTACATCCAGTCTGCTCGTTACTTACCAATTGCGGCATTGATTGCTCTCTTTATTATCTGGTTTGGAATCGGAGAGACAATGAAGATTCAATTTCTTGCATGTGGCATAATTGTTTACTTGCTTCCTGCGATGATTGCTAGAGTAGACGAAGTCAAAAAAATGTATGAGAACACAGCTAGAACACTTAATGCTTCTGAGTGGGAAATATTTAAAACAATCTATTTGCCAAAAGGCTTAGGGCTGGTATTTACGGATATCATCAATCTTACAGCAATTTCATGGACCTACATCATCATTGCTGAGAACATTAATTCAGCGCAAGGCGGAGTTGGAGTGCTGTGTTGGCAAATGGCTCGACAGAGCGAATACGCAAGTGTATTCGCGGTGTTGTTTGTTATTTTCTTAATTGGATTCCTTCAGGATAAAATTCTAACTCTAATTGATAGAAAAATATTCCCTTGGAAGCATCAAAACAAATCTAACAAATGAGCAATATCTTAGAACTAAGAAACGTGTGCAAGTCATACGACAGCGGCGAGGTCAAAATCATTGAGAATCTGGATTTGGTCGTTCCTAAAAAAGAAAAAGGAAACCTGATTGTTATCCTGGGACCATCTGGTTGCGGAAAGAGTACACTTCTACGATTCATATCGGGACTAGATATTCCTACCTCTGGAACTGTAATGGTGAACGGAAAGCCAGCACAAGACAAGTCAAATAAAGTTGGACAAGTTTTTCAAAAGTATAGTTCATACGACTGGTATTCTGTGTTGAGAAATGTTCAACTGGGATTGGAGTATCGAAATAATGCTTTCATGGAGAGCCCGTTGCGGTTCGTAAAAGAAAGGCTTGGCAAATCAAGCGAAACCTATTTAAGCAAAGCTGAACGAAACAGGCAGGCTTTGGAGATTATTGAAAAGGTTGGACTTAAAGGTCATGAAAACAAATTTGCTCAGTATCCGCTTTTGAGTGGTGGTCAACTTCAGCGTGTTGCAATTGCCCGAAGCATCTTGGCGAACCCAAGCATCATGTTAATGGATGAGCCGTTTGGAGCCCTTGATGTTAAGACTCGTAACCAGATGCAACAACTGACGTTAAACCTATTTTATGAATACAAACCGACAATCCTTTTTATTACGCACGACATCCGCGAAGCTGTTTATTTGGCGGATGAAATCTATGTCATGGGGAACGCTCCTGCTAAGTTTGTGAAAAAAATTGATGTCACAGCTGAAATAGGATATGAACGACCAGTAGAGATTAAACAGTCAAAGAAATTCTACGACGTTTATAACCTAGTTTATGATATCATGATGTCGATGGAGTAAGCCACCCTTAAAGCTTGTAAGATTTAGGCTCGTGTTTTTAAAGTAAAAAAACAAGACCATGATTTTCTACTGAAAAAACACAAGCCAAAAAGCCTCGTAATTAATTACGAGGCTTTTGTTGTTTTTATCATTATAATCCTTAGTTTTGTTATAGAAATGAGAGAAAAAGCAAGTTTAGGCTCAATAATTAAAGAAAACTGGAAGTTGACTCTTCATAAGCTTTGGGTAGCCAGGTACATGTGGAAGGTTTGTCGGGCTCTAATGAAAAGAGCATGGAGACATGATTTTTCTAAATACTCAAAACACGAGGCACCTTACTTTGCTAAAGCGAGCTCTTTAAAGAAACTCAAGTATGGCACAGAAGATTATAAAAAGAACTTAGAGTCAATTCAACCAGCTCTTGAACATCATTACAAGAACAATTCTCATCATCCACAGCACTACGCTAAAGGAATAATGACAATGTCAATACTTGATTGGTGTGAAATGCTTTGTGATTGGAAAGCAGCAACAAGAAGAACAAAATCAGGAAGCATAAAAGTCTCTTTGGAAGAGGGTCAAGAAAGATATAAATACTCTAATGAGACCAAGAGTAAATTTTCTGACTTTCTTCGTGAAGTAGGCATCTGGAAACCATCTTATAATGTTTACAGAAAACCTAAAGGAGAAGGCGAATACGATTATACAATGATTCCTGATGATGCAGGATGGATTTACGAGCAGTGTGAAAAAGAATGTGAAATGATATTCTCATCAGAGAGTGAGAAACAAGTTAGAAGATATTTTGAAGCAGTCTCAGAACGAGCTATAAAACAATGAGTAAACATAGACCATCAAACAATTTAACAGTGTTAGACCAGGATAACTTTATCCTTGACGGTACACTTGTGGTTATTGACCAGTTAACTGGCGAACATAAAGACGCCAAACTTGACGAAAACAGCGTCAAGCAAACTGTTTTTGAATACAAGAGAACAATGATAGACCGAGGCCTTGCTTTTGGTGTCTTGGAAAAAAGCATGATTGCAGACAAGGAAGACGAAATAAGCGCTCAAGAGCTTTTGAATGTCAATGACTTCGAAATAAAGCTTGCTCAAGACTGGGAGGAAGAAGAACTTAATGAAGACGATATCGCTTTCCAAATTATGGACATGATGTATGACGCTGAGGGAAGGAGGGTTGTTGGACGAATCCATCTTTTAGATACTCCTCAAGGTTTAATTGCTAGAGAAAACATAAGCAAAGGATTAAAGTGCTATATCAGCTCTAGCGGAGTAGAAGATGTAGTGACCAGAGATAAATCAGTACCACTAGAAGTAGATTTTGCGTTTTTACACAAACTGCAATCCTTTAAAGAGGGGTGGAAATTATCTTTCATTGGACGTGGCGGAAAATATGGATTCTAATGGTGGAATTTAGGGCAAACAAAAGCATAACACAACACAGTAAAAAATGGACGAAAAAAAACAAACTCCACCAGCCTCTAGAGCTGATGAGTTAAGAGATGCAACTTTGGAATACTTTACGTCTCACGCAACTAAGACTAATACAGAGTTTAGAGAAGAGGATTTATTGGTGACACTAACCAATGAATATGAGCTAAATATGTTTATAGAACTCAAAAAAAGAACAGAAAAAACAAGAGGCAATAAGTTTAAAATAACAAACATCACGCCGATTGAGCAGAGTTCAATTACGGACTACTGTTTTTCTCTAGCCACAAAAGACCATGACCAAGGCGGGCGAAAACTAAAGCAGAAGGAGCTTTATTTAGGAGATAGAATGGGTGCGTATAGAGTTGATTTTTCTGACGGAAGCTTTATGTGTTTTTCAAAATGGATGATTGGAGAAGGAAAAACTAAATGCTTAGAAGGTGTTTATGTAGCCACAAAAGAGACTTGGTTGAACTTTTTCGAAATCCTCTCTGAGGAGAATAAGAGAATCACCAGGCCTAAGAAAGGAGTCTTCCGTATTCGAGGTGGAGCTGGAGGGGAGCTTGAATATGAAAGAGTTAAGGAGTTAAAAGAGACACCAGTTGTCCACCCATCGACCTCAATTTTAAAAGATGACATGGAATTCTTTTACAGCAACGTAACCATGTTTACGAAGTTCAATCAGCCAGGGACCAGAAAAGTAATGCTTGTCGGGCCTCCTGGAACAGGAAAGTCGTCCATTTCTATGCGCTTAGCCACAAGTCTAAGTAAAGAAAAATGTGTTGTTTTCTCCACAGACTTATCAGCAGTTGCGTATCATTTAGACAGATGCGCAAAGTATAAAATGTCAACATTTGTCATCTTGGAAGACGCAGAATCAACTTTAAGAGATGCTACATCTTCTATCTTAAATTTCTTAGATGGAATAGACCAGCCAATCAACAAAAGTGGAGCATACATTGTAATGACAACTAATCACCCAGACCGAATTGAGCCTAGAATTCTAAAGCGCCCAGGAAGAGTGGATAAAATAATTCACTTTGGAGCTTTAAAAGGAATGGACGCATTGCTGTGTGCTGACATATACTTTGAAGACATCATCTTTTTCAAAGAGATGTCTAAAAAAGAAAAAGACACCCTTCGAGAAGAGCTTCTACCAGTTGTTCACAACAAAGGTGAAGGAATGACAGGCGCAGAGATTAAGCAACTATCAGAAGCCACAATAGCTTACGCAGTGTCTAATCAAATTGAGAAAATCACTGTAAAAATTATAAGCGAGGTAAAAGAAAAGCTCTCAGAAGACCTTAAGAATGTCTATGAGCTAGCAGAGGAAGAAGGATTAGGTAAGTCAAGTTCTGGGAAACCAGTTTTCCATCCAAAATACAAAAAGGAACAAGAAAAACAATCCTTTGATTTTGACCCGTTAAGAAAGCAGGAAAGCTTCTAAAACAGCTCAATACAAAAAGGCAACTTTCCTCAAAGTTGCCTTTTTTTTTGTAACCTTTTGACAAAGTGCTCGTATATTAAAAGAAAACATTCAGAAACGCAGAACCTAAAAACAAAAGAATCTTGAATAACGAACAATTTTCCCCAGGGGCACATGATACGCTTGCAAGAGCACAGCGTCAAGCAATGTCATTCTCTCACAAACAAGTTGAGCCAATACACGTTTTACGTGCTATACTGGTTGAACAAGATAATTTGGTTGCAATTATCCTAGATAAAGTAAACGAAGACAGCGGTAAGACATATACCATCGAAGAGATGAACACGTTGTCAAAGACTTTCTTAGAGAACACCAAAGTTGTTCAGTACGAAGGTCGTCCAGAGATGTCTGAGGTGATGAATCAACTTCTGGTAATAGCAATTGGGTTTGGAGAAAACGAACAAGGTGGAGAACAACTCTGCCAACCAAAACACTTGCTTCGAGCATTTTTCCGTGTGAACTCCACTGCCACAAATGTACTTATCTCGATGGATATCGAAGAGAAGCACCTCGATTCAGCGCTTGAAGATATTCAAGGTGAGAATGAATTCATCGCAGAAGGAGGAGAAAGCAAAACTCCCAACTTGGATGCATACGCCGTCAACTTAAACGAACGTGCGGAGCAAAACAAGCTTGACCCAGTTATTGGGCGAGACACGGAAATGCGTCGTGCCCTTCACATCCTTTCAAAACGCACCAAGAACAATCCAATTTTGATTGGAGAGGCAGGAGTTGGTAAAACAGCTATTGTTGAAGGATTGGCACAAAGAATATTTAGCGGAGATGTCCCAGTCAATATGAAAGGGTGCACTTTGTTCTCTCTTGACATGGCTTCTCTAATTGCAGGGGCTTCATTTAAAGGAGAATTTGAACAACGTCTTAAAGGTGTTATCAAAGAAGTTGAGGACTCTAACAAAGAGTTCATTTTGTTCATTGACGAGATTCACACAATCTTGGACGCAGGTTCAGGTGGTGGAGCTTTGAGTGCAGGAGAGCTTTTGAAGCCCGCTTTGGCTCGTGGAGAAATGGCAACGGTTGGAGCAACAACTCTGAACGAGTACCAGAAACACATCGAGAAAGATTCAGCTTTGGAGCGTAGATTTCAAAAAGTAATGGTCGAAGAACCAACTCCTGGAACAACAGTTGCAATATTACGCGGTCTTCAAAGTAGGTATGAAAACTTTCACAAGGTTCAGTTTTCAGATGATGCCTTGACTGCGGCAGTGAAGATGTCGGACAGATACATTACCGATAGAAACCTTCCAGACAAAGCAATCGACCTGATTGATGAAGCTGCATCTAAAATTCGTTTGGAGATTAACTCCAAGCCAGAAGTGCTGGATGAAGTTGACAGAGAAATCACACAAATTCGAATTGAGCTCGCAGCAATGGGCTCAGATTCAAATGCATCTGAGAAGCGCAAGCGAGAGATGCTCGACAAATTGTCTGAGCTAATTGAGACGCAAGAAGATTTGAATGCGAAGTGGCTTCGTGAAAAGAAGTACATTGACGAGATTCAAGAACTCAAGCGAGCCCAAGAAGAATTGTCTTTCCAGGCGGAGCAGTTCACAAAGAACTCAGACCTTGAAGGAGCTGCAAAGCTCCTTCACGGTGAGTTGCCAGAGAACGAAAAGCAACAAGCAGTAGCTAGAGAGAAACTGATTGAGATTCAATCTCACCACAAGCTTCTAAAAGAAGTTGTGACTGAGTTAGAGATTGCAGAAGTTGTTTCGGCTTGGACTGGAATTCCAGTCTCGAAAATGACAAAGAGTGATAATGAGAAACTTCTTTACATTGAAGATGAATTGCAAAAGCGAGTTATCGGACAAATAGAGGCTGTATCAGAAGTTGCGAAGTCAATCCGAGTGAATCGTGTCCCAGGTATTGGTGACCCAAAGAAGCCTATTGGTTCATTTCTATTCTTGGGAACAACGGGAGTTGGAAAAACAGAGTTGGCAAAAGCGCTTGCTGAGTACCTATTTGATGACGAAACTCACATGATTCGAATTGACATGTCTGAGTACCAAGAGAAGCACACTGTTTCTCGACTTGTAGGTTCGCCTCCAGGGTATATTGGATATGACGAAGGAGGTCAATTGACGGAGCCAGTCCGAAAGCGCCCATACAATGTTGTGTTGTTGGACGAGATTGAGAAGGCTCACCCAGATGTGTTGAACGTGCTTCTGCAGGTTCTAGACGATGGACGTCTAACAGACAACAAAGGACGATTGGTGAACTTTAAGAACACCATCATCATCATGACTTCAAACATTGGGTCCAGAGTTATCCAAGATGAATTCAAGGATTCAGGAAACGTAATAACGCCAGAGCTTGTCAAAGCAATCAACGAGGACGTTATGGAAGAACTCAAGCAAACAATGCGCCCTGAGCTTCTTAACCGACTTGACGAGGTTGTTATTTTCAACCCGCTCGACCAAACCGCAATTAACCAGATTGTTGAATTGCAACTCAAATCTTTCAGAAAGAACATGGAAGAGGAAGAGTACGAGTTGAACTGGACCGCAGAGGCAGTGGAGTTGCTTGGAATAAAAGGCTACGACCCACAGTTTGGAGCGAGACCAGTTAAAAGAGCGATTACGGAACTTGTCCGTGAGCCATTGAGTTTTGAGATTCTAGGCGGTAACGTTGGGAAGAAAACACCAATCCTTATCGGAAGAAAAGGAGAAGAGTTGTCTTTCAAAAACGAGAAGACTTTGAAGCCTAAGAAAGAGGTGAAAGAAATAAAAACAGAAGTAGAAGCATGAGAATCTACGTAACAGACTTTGCAGGGAACGCCCACTTTAAAGGTGGCGGTGGAACGCAGATAGATACATCAAAAGAAGAGTTCGCCACACAGGTGAACTCTCTTTTGGATTCAGGTAAGGCCACAGTAAAACCTTCTCTGTATCCTTTTTGCAAGTACATCATCGTTCCTAATTTCACAACTGCGAAGCCTGGCACGGTTGAAATAACTCAAGACAATCAGAAGTATCTCCGTTGCGCCTGGAAGGCTAGACGAGAAGGAGAGCTTCCGTTCCTGTCTAAAAATCTTTTGTTGCCACACAACTACAAACTGCCCACAGCCACTCATTTGGTTGTTATCGTTTACAGTCGTGAGCAATTAGAGAAAGAAGAGTCTGATTTTGAGACTGGAGAAACTGTCGCATCTGACTTTGGAGTGGTTGCCATCCAGGCAAACATGTATCCAGACGTAGAGCTAATGACTCCAGCCACAATGATTCGAAACGCAATGGGCAAAGAGCTCGGAGGCAATGGAGAAGACATCGTGCAGGAGTACATTTTGGAGTCAGAAAAGTTCTGGGCCACTCACGCATCTGCAATGCTTCAAAAGCAACACCCAGAGTACATCGATAGATTTCAAGGTTCTGCTGAACAATTAGCAGAGGACATTGGAAATTTAAGGTATGATGCCTTATCGGAGTTCCTAGGCAAGCTTAGCACAAAGCTCAAGACGGATGCTAAAGCAGATGCCAAAGCAGGAAAGAAACTGCTGTCGGAGTTTCTTTCCAGAATGGGTGACGACATAAATAACGCAAAGTTTCAGAGCGATTCGGCATGGTTGATTAGTGAGCCACACATGAACCAAAAGTAATATACTGTAACAATGGATATCGATAAAAGCAAGCTTACCTTCACGGGCAGCATGAACTACATACTTCAAATTTTCTCTGAGAAGGATTCAGAGCAAGTAATTGTTGACCAATATCAACCTCGAAAGAATAAGGTCTGGACTGGCGAGATGACGAAAGAGGAATTAAAACCTCAAGTCGAAGAAACTATTGAGAGAATGAAGATAGCAATGATGCATCTTCAGGAGTATCTAGACGGGAAGCGAGAAACAGTGTACTACTGGGAGTTCAAAGATGAGCAGCACACCCCTAAAGGTGAATGAAACCTTATTTATAATCCTACGTATATTTAAGCATGGAAAACTACACTCAAGAAGAAGCTCAAAACATCCTGAACCAGATTAGTTTCGCACCATCTGGAATCCAAATGCACGAAACAGGAAAACCTCAGTTCGAGATACAGAAGACAGACGACATATTCTTGCTGAGATGTAGATTCTGGAGACCAGACACTTTAACTGGGGAAATGGGCACTGGCTTTGGCCGAGACTACACAGCTCCACTAGATACTAGCGAAAAAGGCTTAGTGATGACAGCGTGGCTTGCTTTCGAGCAAATCGTTAAGCATGAGATGATGGAGTCCTTTTTATATAAAGGAGTTCGCTTATTTAATCCACACAAATCACTAGAAGAACTTGCATATCCAGAGACAATACCAGACAAAAAGCGCTCGTGGTTCAAGAGACAGCTTAGGAAAATCTCCGAATAAACAGTTTACTTTACCCCTAAAATGAAGCACTTTTTACCAAAGACATATTTTTTTGAAAAAAACTTTTACTTTTAAAATGCTAACTATCATTGAATTACATAATAAATTGAAAATAAACGAGAAAAAACTTGTGAGTTCTAAGTAATCTTTCTATTTTTGCCTCGTATTTATTACCAAGAGCAACTCTTTTGAGAAGCACTTTTAAAAAACAAAACACATTCAATGTTCAACTTTACAGACATAGCGATTTCAAACCAACCGATGCCGATGGCAGCGACTGGCTGTGCGCCCGATTATAGCGGGAGCAAGCAGAATGACCTGGTTATGTCTAAACTGAACAACAGTTGATGTAGAGACATAAACCATTAGGGAAAACCCCCAGGTCATTCAATCAAACGAATGACCTGGGGGTTTTTTTTGTTTCTGGACTCAACGGAGCCAGAAGATTAATTGAAATATTAATATCGGGAGGAAGTGCAGTCAGGTAGCACGGGGCATTTGGGATGCTCAGGTCGAGGGTTCAAATCCCTCTCTCCCGACACAAAGTGTTAGTTTACAAGAGTTTCTAGTAAATGTCCACACGAGTAGGAGTTTTTGAAAACAATAAGAGTTCTTTGACATATTGATAATAAAGTTAATTAAAAAACCCAAGATATTACACCGATGTAATCGTCATAATATCTTGGGAAAATGGTGGCGCATCATATTGGCGCATGTTGCCTCCCTGTCACGGAGGAGATTGAGGATTCGAATTCCTTCGTCACCGCTTTGGTGCATTAAAGTACCACAATTTATTATGGGGAGGAATAATTAATACTTTTTCGCTTTTTACCTGGCAACAGTGTTGATAGAAAGAGTTACTTCGAAAATTAGTATCATAAACTATAATTGCAGATTAAGACCTGCCCTCCCCACCATATTTAAAAATTTTCAGTGTTGAAAGAAGAGTTACTTCGTTATAGGAACATAAAATCACTCTTCTTAGAATTACCTGAAAAAATGGTGGCGCATCATATTGGCGCATGTTGCCTCCCTGTCACGGAGGAGATTGAGGATTCGAATTCCTTCGCTACCGCCCTTGGTCATTTACGCTTATGACCTTAATAAACAAAAAAACGACACGGTGTGGAGGTGTTGATGGTAACATTTGTCCCTGTCACGGATGAGATTGTGGGTTCGACTCCCATGCACACCGCCAATTCAATCTTAGGTGCCTTAGGTAGCCGAGTCGCTTCGTCAGCGAAAAAGGACTCACTGAGATGTAGGCGCATTGAGCGTCGCATTAAAGGCTTGGGGATGACGCCCTGAGATTGATTGTTTATGGGGTTGAAGCATGTGCTGGCTAATGCATCTGTCTGGCAGACAGAAGACCGTGGGTTCAATTCCCATCTTCTCCACAATAAAAGATTAAAGAAAACAGGATATGCGACGAGCGTCTGGTGGGTATTCCCCTCATCAGGTTAAGCCGTTGGGGAACATGTCCTGCTAATGGGGATGTAGCTCAATTGGCTGAGCGGCTGCCTTGCACGTAGCGTCGTATGTGGGTTCGAGTCCCATCATCTCCACAAATTCCAAAACGGTTCGAATCCGTTGCAGAGAGAAGGCCTCTACTCTGCCCAGTTGTTCGCGACATGCTGGTCCTTGGTTGGTGAGGAATCAATTTTTAAATGGGAGTGAGGCAACTATCGGTTGTGTTGTGCCAGGTTGTAACCCTGGTCCCTCTGGGTAAACGTTGGGGGTTCGAGTCCCTCCACTCTCACATGGCAGTCATGCCACTTTCTTCGGAAGTAACCTCAATAGGGGTTGTGAAAAATGACTATTATGGAAGTGAGGTCGACTATCGGTTGTGTCGCACTAGACTGTAAATCTAGTCCCTTTGGGTAAACAATGGGGGTTCGAGCCCCTCCGCTTCCACTTTGATTTCATAAACAAAAGTAACAGTTATGAAATCTTTGTTACTTTTGTAGTCTATTTATAGTAAATTAAAAACTTGTGAGTAGAAAAGGAAAGGTTGACCTACAGTCAGTAAGTGATTTTAAAGTCATAATAGAATCTAGCAAAAGCATAAGAGAGGTTTTAACTAAGCTTGGATATAAAAATCCAAGCGGCTCAATGCATTCAAAAGTGAGAGAAAGAGTTACACGAGATGGTTTATCTATCACTCACATGATTGGAAGATATGATTCTGGAAACGGAAGAAGAATTCCACTAAGTGATATATTAGTCGAAAATTCAACTTACTCTAATATTGCTAGACTGAAAATTAGGTTAGTAAATGAAGGGTTTTTAGAGTATAAATGTGTCAGTTGTAGTAATGAAGGCGATTGGATGGGTAATCCAATAGTTTTGCAATTAGACCATAAGAACGGAGTTCGTGATGACCATAGGTTGGAAAATTTAAGATTTATGTGTCCTAATTGCCACAGCCAAACAGCAACATTTGGAGGTAAAAACTGTAGAAAATAGTCAGTTCGAACCCTACTATGCCCACACTACAACTTTATGGGGAGTGTTTTATTACACTTACTCTTTCTAGCGTTACCTGCATAGCAGTGTTGAAGAACAGAGTTACTTCGGTTCAATTTTTTGCTAAACACAAGAATAGATAGGTTCGATTCCTATACTCCCCACCATCTTGCTATGATGGATTGTGACCAAGAGGGGCCACCCGATGACAATCACAAACAGGGTTTGACGTGCTCCGAAACGGAGATTTGTTTAATGAGATGCCGATACCAGAGCTAATGCGTATGGTTTCTTCTTTTTCAATTCAAAACATGCTATCCAGAGACGCATTTAAAGCTAGAATGGACCGAGAGCAACCAATTGCTATCCACGAGCTTTTAGTCCCAATTCTTCAAGGCCATGATAGCGTCCATTTGAGGACTGAGATTGAAATTGGAGGTTCAGACCAATTGTTCAACTTCACCATTGCCAGACGAATGCAAGAACTTGATGGCCAGAAGCCGCAAGTGAGTTTGATGGCTCCAATTATTCGAGGAACAGACGGAAGGAAGATGTTAAAATCATTCGACAACTGTATCTTCCTTGATGGAACCCCAGGAGGCACTTTCGGGGCCTGTATGAGCATATCTGACGCTGTAATGGACGAAGAGTTCATTCCACTCCTAACAGACCTAAAAACCTTTCCTGAGAGCCCCGTATTGAGAAAGAAAGCTATGGCCAAAGATATTGTTCGCCAGATTCACGGCCAAGAGGCTGCAGAGCGGGCTCAATCGGGATTCGAGAACCAGGTTCAGAAGAAAGAAATCCCAGCTGTTATTAAAAATATTGAAGCAAAAGACTTGATTCAAGCTGTAGTTGCAGTCAGAGATTGTAGCAACTCAGCAGCAAGAAGATTGATTTCAGAAGGAGGTGTTCAGGTGGAAGGAGGTGCGGTAACTGAAAACGGCCCAGTAGAGTCGGGTCAGGTTGTCAAAGTTGGCAAAAGAGAATTCGTTAAGATTTTATAAGTATCAACCCCTCTGATTTATTGACCTAATAAGAGCTGTAGAAACACCATTTATTGATTGAATTTGACTCAGAGTTCTTTGGCTTTTAGATTGAATACCAGATATTGGAGCTATTTCTTGACTATCGGTATAATAAACTTTCAATGCACAACCACGACTTGCAATTGCAATTGGTGTTCCCACAACAGAAGAGACTTCTATGTCAAATCCAAAATCTGCCTGGTCACCATCTGCCCAAGATAAGCCAGACAAGTCGTTGGGGCCTCCGAGTGTGCCGCCGTAGTAATCGTTCCCACCAACAAAAGTGTTTGTGTAAAGTATGTTTGAGTATGCTGTTCCATTATACAGGCGAATATTATAAGTTGCCTCTTCATTGGCTCCAGTGGAGCCAGCTGTCCCAATCGCATTAGATGACGTGCTTCCCGTTAAAACTAATTCTACGCCGTCTATGGTGGCGCCTTCTGGAATCTGAGAGGAATCAAAACAGTTATACCAAGTATTCCGTCTATTAGCTGATACAGTAAAGGCAACAGAAGAACCCGCTTGATTTCTGTGTAAACGGATTGCTTGACCCCAAGAACTTGACCTCCCAGGCACAAAATTTGAAAGAGGTCCCAAAGTTAATGTCTCAGCCATGATGGGTATATTTAGGCATGTGATACTCCTTATGGTTAAAGTAATCATTCTGAGGAGGGTTCACATGCAGTGTTTCAAACTCTACATTTTTAAACTTATGCTCATTCCAGTCTCTAGGAAGATTGTTCCACCAAGTCACTTTAGCTTGGTCATTGCATATTTTAGGAATCAATTTTTTAAAACTACTTGCCTTTGCATCAAGGTATGTATCAAAAAACACTCCATCATAAGCCTCAAGAAGCTCTCTATTCTCCCACCAACACCCAGTAATGATTTTAACATTTTCTCTATTATCTGCCCATTCTTCCAATAATGGAATTACTTCTGAATGAATCTCACATATAGTATGCGATTTAATGTGGTGCTGTTGTATAAAATTAGCTGATATTCCCATGCCAAATCCCATTTCTATTATATCACCTCCGTCTTGACAAACAAAATTTGCCACATGCTGCATGATAGGAGACTCCCATTCATGCATAACAATGTTGCCTCCTTCAGTTTGAATGCTCTCTTTGTTAAATAATATTTTTGAGTCTTTATAAATCATGAAATAACAAAATAATCATGGCTTGGGTTAAAATAGATACTATAATAAGCGCTTCTGCCAGAAGAAAAGTCCTCTATAAAATGTCCAACCGCCCTAACAACGGCCCCAGATGTTGTTGGTGGAGCAAATGTGAATTTAGACGTTGATTCACTTAGGTAAATAGTGCCCCCAGTAACAGCAGTGCCATCAAAGTTTGAAGAATCAATTAACACAATCCCACTAGCTAGCATGCCTGGGTTGTCCGAAGACGTAGTTTGCGCCATACCAAGAAAACCTATTGAGGTTCCAGACGCAGAAGCATCTGCTTGATTCCAAGTTCCGTTTGTAGACAAGTAATAAACTCCTCCAGCTGAGACAGCTGTTGTTCGAGTCGTCCTAATTAATATAGGATTCTCTGTGGCCTCATTTAATGTTGTGTAATTAACTAAATTTGTTACCCAACCAGCAGCATCTCCTGCTCCTCTAAACAACGCCGAAAGGTCTGTTCCTCCAGAAGATATTGTTGTTGTCGCGTTTATTGAGCCCGTCACAACCAAAGCTGACCCATTGAAAGTTAGGTTGGATTCTCCATTTATACCGTTTGCGGCAGTCGAAGTTATAATCCGATTATCAGCTCCATTAGTGTATGTGGACAAAGGGCCTGCGGCGTTTGAAAACAACACCGAAAGGTCTGTTCCTCCAGAAGATATTGTTGTTGTCGCGTTTATTGAGCCCGTCACAACCAAAGCTGACCCATTGAAAGTTAGGTTGGATTCTCCATTTATACCGTTTGCGGCAGTCGAAGTTATAATCCGATTATCAGCTCCATTAGTGTATGTGGACAAAGGGCCTGCGGCGTTTGAAAACAACACCGAAAGGTCTGTTCCTCCAGAAGATATTGTTGTTGTCGCGTTTATTGAGCCCGTCACAACCAAAGCTGACCCATTGAAAGTTAGGTTGGATTCTCCATTTATACCGTTTGCGGCAGTCGAAGTTATAATCCGATTATCAGCTCCATTAGTGTATGTGGACAAAGGGCCTGCGGCGTTTGAAAACAACACCGAAAGGTCTGTTCCTCCAGAAGATATTGTTGTTGTCGCGTTTATTGAGCCCGTCACAACCAAAGCTGACCCATTGAAAGTTAGGTTGGATTCTCCATTTATACCGTTTGCGGCAGTCGAAGTTATAATCCGATTATCAGCTCCATTAGTGTATGTGGACAAAGGGCCTGCGGCGTTTGAAAACAACACCGAAAGGTCTGTTCCTCCAGAAGATATTGTTGTTGTCGCGTTTATTGAGCCCGTCACAACCAAAGCTGACCCATTGAAAGTTAGGTTGGATTCTCCATTTATACCGTTTGCGGCAGTCGAAGTTATAATCCGATTATCAGCTCCATTAGTGTATGTGGACAAAGGGCCTGCGGCGTTTGAAAACAACACCGAAAGGTCTGTTCCTCCAGAAGATATTGTTGTTGTCGCGTTTATTGAGCCTGTCACAACCAAAGCTGACCCATTGAAAGTTAGGTTGGATTCTCCATTTATACCGTTTGCGGAAGTCGAAGTTATAATGCGATTATCAGCTCCATTGGTGTATGTGGACAAAGGGCCTGCGGCGTTTGAAAACAACACCGAAAGGTCTGTTCCTCCAGAATATATTGTTGTTGTCGCGTTTATTGAGCCTGTCACAACCAAAGCTGACCCATTGAAAGTTAGGTTGGATTCTCCATTTATACCGTTTGCGGAAGTCGAAGTTATAATGCGATTATCAGCTCCATTGGTGTATGTGGACAAAGGGCCTGCGGCGTTTGAAAACAACACCGAAAGGTCTGTTCCTCCAGAAGATATTCTTGTTGTCGCGTTTATTGAACCCATCTCAACTGGGCTTGTAAAGTCTACATCTCCTTTAAACAATACACCACCATTTACAATCCCGCCAGCAATCGGCAGATATTCACCAGGTGTTGTGGAGCCAGTCCCAATAAACTGAGTCTGAGAAACGCTTTGACCCTGGTCCCCACGAACCTCCATCAACCCATTTTGGTCCAAAGTCAAATAGTATTGACCCTGCTTCGGTTTAACAAAGCTATTGTCTCGTGGGTCTTTATAATATATGTATCCTTTTCTCATGGAAGTAAGCTTCTTTTTATAAATAGTTTGAAACCTTTTCTTTAATTCAGCGCATATCTAAATTACTCACTGCGTTACTAATCTTGTGAGTAATCAGAGTGTTAATTATAATTAACCGACCCATACCTTAACTGTAAAGGTTCATCGTTAGTATTTCACAATCGGTCTACAAGGTAAAACTTTTCATGATTAATGATTATTTATAAGAAACATCATCTTATGAAAAAAATCATATTATTTGTAGCATTTGCCCTTCTTGTGACCCAAGGTTGCCAGAAGGAAGTGTTTGAAGAAATACCTTTTTCTCAAGCAGAAAATAAGGAATATCAAATCACATTTGAGACTCCTGAAGAAATGGCTGTGTGGTTCAATGACAAACTTGATGAGGTAAGATTTGATGCCGAAATGTTTGAAGAAGCATTCGCTAGAAGTCGAAGACCTCTTTGTTATAATACTGAAGATTTGCTTAGTTTTATTTCTCAGTACAGAACAAGAGTTCCAGATTTCATTCCAGTATGGAATAATTATTTTCAAGACGTAAACTGTTTTGACTCACGGTGGGAATTTTTCCTGTACGAAAGACAGCAGGACGGCACAGCTCCACCTCCTGCAGTTACTGAATTGGTAGATAATGTTGAATGGAATGTTTCAGGAGCCATAGTTAATACAGATGGGGATTTACAGTTTGCCACTTATTTCATAACGGAGGGTGACACAATTCTTAACCCAAACTGTCCAGGGACATTTCAGCCACCATGCAATGGGGGACATGAAGTCGTTGTGACTGTTACAATTGGAGGAGCGACCTACCAAAGGTCCAATATTAGCTTTGGCGGAGTAAACAACGTTCCTGCATCTATAGCCCCGCTATGCACTGAATTAACAGTTTCTGATATAACAGATTCTGGTCAGTTTGACCAGGATTGCCCCTGCCCTACTGTGTTTGATAGTTATGAATTCTTGTTGGATTCAGGTCTTGAATGGGATTTGGACAATGATGGAGTAGTAGAGCTTCTAGATTTGCTAATATTCTTTGAGAATTACGGCTGTTAAACACAATGGCTACACAAGGTTAAGAACCCTCTTCGGAGGGTTTTTTTGTTTTACACAAATTATTTTTTAGTTTTTGAAACCAAAATAAAAATTCATCGTATATTAAAACGATGAAATTCAACAACAGAGACAATGAAGTCGTAGAAGCAAAAGATGGACGCAAATTCTGGAACTCTAGAAGCTGTGCAGTAACGTCAATTGTGATAATGCGAGTAGGCAAGTGGTACCAGAGAAAGAAGTATTTCCTACTGACCACTCTAAGAGGTAAAGACACACCTGACTTTCAAGGTTATAGATGTTGCCCATGCGGGTACTTAGATTGGGATGAGCCACTTCATTACGCAGCCGTTAGAGAGACAGAAGAAGAAACCACGTTCAACCCAATCGACGCTTGGTCATCCAAGACGTATCCACTTGATTCTAATGATGATAATTCTAAAAGAGTCAAGATGGGGCTGATTTATGAGAAATATCGAAACGGGCAGCCATTCTATTTAAGTTCGGAGCCATCTGCGAACAAGCAGAATGTCACAGCTTGCTTCGGAGTGGTGTTTTCAATTCCTGACGAAGAAAGCTTACCGTTGATTAGCGGAGCAAATGTAAACAAGGCAGATTTTGAAGAAGTAGCATCCGCAGAATGGACACCTTTTGAAGAGGTAAAGTCCAAAAAGCATAAGTTTGCCTTCAATCACGACAATAGAGCATTGAGTTTTTTCGATATCTACAAAGCCGCACAAAGTTGGCGGAAACCGTGGTAAAAGAGTTTAAATTATTGTAGCTAACGGATAAATACAAACAAAACTTAACATGGAAGAAATAACAATTTACAAATATCAATTAGAAAAGATAAAAGAAGCGTTGAGATTAACAAAGAACATTTATGTAAACAATAAAGATGGCGAAGAAACTTGCTATGATAGACAAGTGAAATTAGCAGCTTTATATGCTGAGAATGCTTTAAACAACGATAAGGATAAGAAAGTTGATTATATGGGTAATTAGCAGTTATTGCTTACAACGATTTCAACGTAGACTGGGATTCAAAGATTCGATAACTCTAAATCTTACAGCGCAAAAATGATGTATTTTTCACCAAAACAAGTTCAAACATAAATTATGAGACGAGTACTAATGTTTCTGTTGTTAACAGCAAGTTTTCCTTTGTTTTCACAAACAGACACGACTATTCAAAAAATCGAAATAGCGACTGTGACTGCGTATCGCGCAGACCTCAGAGCACCTGTGACATTTAAGAACATCGATAAACAAGAAATCGATAAGGTGAATATGGGTCAAGAGCCGACGGCAATATTAAATTACACACCGTCTGTTACAGCTACATCAGACGGAGGAAACTTCTTTGGGTACTCCAGTTTTAGAATTAGAGGAATTGACCAAACCAGAGTCAATGTGACGCTAGATGGCATCCCTTTAAACGAGCCAGAAGACCAAGGGCTCTATTTCAACAATTATCCAGACTTTTTTAACTCTGTGAGTTCAATTCAAATTCAAAGAGGCGTTGGAACGTCATCAAACGGAGTGTCTGCATTTGGCGGAAGCATTAACATGACGTCCGCTGACATTTTCGCCCCAAAAAGCCTAGGAGGCGGATTTGGGTACGGCTCATTTGGAACTGGTCGGATATATGCGGAATACAACACTGGAAAGAGTGAAAAGGGTTACGGAGCCTATGTTAGAGTTTCCAGCATTGCAACCGATGGCTTCGTTGATAACGCAAGTCACTTTGGGAAGTCTGCATTTTACGGCGTCGGAAGACAATGGGGTGACAACACGCTGAAGCTGGTTGGATTTATTGGAAATCAAGAGAATGGAATGGCCTGGTTGGGTGCGACTCAAGAAATGCTTAACGAATCCCCAACAACCAACGGAAACACTATAGATGAAGACGACAACTTCACAAACAGCCTAACATCACTTCAGTACACAAAGTTGACTGGAAACACTAGAGTGAATGCCACAGCTTATTATAGTTACCTAAACGGGAACTATGACATCAACCTACGTAACTTTGGAATAGAAGCTTCTCAGAACATTGCATTGCTTCATCATTATTACGGAGGACTTGTTAATGTCACACACTACCTAGACAAGTTCCAAGTAACATATGGTGTGCATGGAAACCAATTTGACAGACGTCACACAGGTTCTTCCGATATTCCAAACGCAGAAGCGGAAACTGATTCTGATACTCCAGAATCGGAAATTGATTCTGGTACTCCAGAAACAGAAATTGATTCTAACATTCCAGAATCGGAAATTGATTCTGGTACTCCAGAAACAGAAATTGATTCTAACATTCTGCCACCTCCATTTAGAAATTATGTGAATACTGGAAACAGACAGACGTTTAGTGGATTTGCGAAAGCAAGCTATGAAATAGGGAAGCTTCGTCTTTATGGGGACATTCAACAAAGACTAACGAGTTTCACTTATGAAGGAAATCAAGAAATGCCTACACAAGACTGGGCTTTCTTAAACTATCGTGGTGGAGCAAACTACGAAATAAACAAAAGATACAGCGTTTACTACAGTTACGGCAAAACATCCCGTGAACCAACTAGAAATGATTTGTTTATGGGGAATGATAATTTAGATTTATCTCTTTACAACGGTGGGATATTTCAAGAAATAACACCAGAAACCGTGCAGGACCATGAGTTGGGGATTAAATTTAACTCAGGTAAATTAGACTTTCAAATCAACGGCTACTTTATGGGCTTCGAAAACGAAATCACCCTCTTAGGCGCTATTGGTCCAAACGGATTACAGCTTAGCGGAAACGTAGACAACTCCTACCGTTCTGGGGTGGAGCTAGACCTAGGCTATAAAGCAACAGAGAGACTAAAATTTACAGCACAACTGACACAGTCTCAAAACAGAATTACTCAAGACGATGTGGAGTTCAATCACGTATTGACCCCGAACACCATAGCAAACGCAAGTGTGGAGTACGACATAAAAGACTTCACGTTGGGTATGAGTACAAAATACCAAGGAGAAGCGTATTTAGACCTGGCCAACACAGAGCAGATTGATGGGTTTAGTTTATTGAATTTAAGAGCGACTTACCACGCGGAGAGTACAATAGACTTTTCTTTATTTTTGAACAACGTCACCAATCAAGTTTATAACGCCAGTGGATACACGGTTGATTATGGAGACGGTGGTGTATCCGCTGATGAAGTGAGGTATTTTAGGCAAGCAGGATTCAACGCATTTGTGAGCATATCAGTCAAGATTTGAAAGAATTATTTGACATAGAAAATGTGCTTATTGACTTCGGACTCTATCAACTGAGCTACCTAGAGACCATCGGGACCATCTTCGGACTGGTTTGCGTGTGGCTCGCAGCAAAAGGAAATAGGCACACTTGGACCACTGGCATAGTGTCAGCTAGTGCGTTTTTTTATCTGTTCTATCAGATAGCTCTTTACTCAGATATGTTTCTGCAGGGCTTCTTCTCCATTACCAGCATATTTGGCTGGTTTATGTGGAAGCATAAAAAGCATGAAACCCCAATAACCACAGTTAATTTAAAGCATCGATTATTTTTTATGATGCTTATTGTGGTCGCTAGTGTGATATTGGCGAAACAAATTCAGACTATTCACGTATATTATAGTAGCTGGTTTCCAGAGCCAGCTGCATTCCCTGTAGCTGACGCATTCACAACAGTGTTAAGTGTGGCAGCTACTTTCTTGTTAATGAATAAGAAACTGGAAGCATGGATTCTCTGGATTATAGTTGACATAATTTCCATCTGGATTTATTTCCAAAAAAGAGTTTGGCTAGTAGGGGTTGAGTATTGCATATTCTTGTGCATAGCTACTTACGGCGGATACAGATGGTTTAAAATACTGCAAAATGATAAAAGAGATACTTGACCAGATTGCTCAAGAGCCAGGAGACAACGCCAAAGTTGACATCCTGACTTCACACCAAGAAAACACCTTGCTTCAAGAGGTTCTTTATAACGCTCTTTCAAAGCGAGTTAAGTTTTACATCAAACAGATTCCAAGTTATTCCAGCAATGGAAAAAACATGGGAGTCTCGTGGGGGTTAGAGCAGCTCAAAGAGTTATCCAGGAAAGGCGGTATAAGAGGCTCTGTGGCAGTTTCACACCTAGCTTATATATTGGCTTCGCTTAGTGATGATGATGCGTATGTCATCGAAAGGATAATTGATAAGCGCCCAAAGATTGATATGGGTCGAACTCAAATTAACAAAGTGTTCAAAGACCTTATTGAGAAGACTCCTTATATGGGAGCTAAGTCATATGCTGAAAACCTTGTTAGAGCCATCTTGAAATCAGGCAGAGCAATCAGTCAAATCAAAATGGATGGCCGTTACGCCAATGCTATCATTCGTGGTGGTGAGATTGAACTTGAGTCTCGTGCTGGAGAACCAACTGTATTAACTGGCGCAGCATTTCTGGAAGAACTTCGAGTCCTGACAGATGAATATGTCCTCAACGGCGAGTTGACTGTGAGAGGTGTCCCTGCTAGGTCAATAGCCAATGGAATTGTTGCCTCGCTAATAGACATTCAGAAAAAGCGAGAAGACCGTGGCCCCGCAGAAACTTTAAAGAAAGAGCAAGCATTCTTGAAGAAGCACGCAACCGATTTTGGAACTCCTGATATGAGTTTTCAAAATGCGCTTGATGCAATTGTGTATACGTGTTGGGACATGATTACTGTAGATGAATACTACGACAAAAAGTCAACTAGACCATACGAAGAACGTCTTGCTCAATTAGAGGCGATTATTAAAGAAAAGCAGCCAACACGAATTGACCTGATTGAGTCTCGAATCGTAACGACGTTCAGAGAAGCGATGGAACACTTTCAGGAAGCTCTGGCGTTAGATTTGGAAGGAACAATCGTGAAAGACCTGGAAGGAGCCTGGAAGGACGGAAAGCCGAATTGGCAAGTGAAAATGAAGCTTGACATGAACATCGACCTAAAAACTGTTCGATATCTATACGGTAATGAAGGAACGAAAAACGAGAATGTCATCTCAAGAATTGAACTCGCGAGCTCGTGTGGGCTTTTAAAGACAACGTCGTCCAACATGGATGAAGATATGATGACATATGTCACTGAAAACCAGGAGGAGCTTAAAGATGCTATTTGGGAAGTGAACTGTAAAGGCTTGAGTCAAAACTCAAAAGGAGAGTGGTCTCTTGCGCATCCATCTATTGTTAAGGAGCGTGATGATAAAACCACATTTAACTCCCTAGAGGAGGCTAAAGAAATCGAAGAGGCAGCAAAGAGCATTGTATGATTACAATCCTATGAGTTGCAAACGATTAAGATAGGTTTTTGTACATATTTATATGATTTAGCGCAAAACTCACTCATTACTTTTGCGTGGGTGAGGTGTAAGCTTTTTTTTTGTATATTTAAAAATAAGTTCTACATAAAGTGATGAAATATCACGTAAAAACACAAAGTTAACGATTATGAACAAACATATTCTATTAAAAGAAGGCTTAACTATGCATAACGTTAAGCTTGACACAAAGCAGGCAGCTCGTCCACCAGCTCCACCAGCTCCGCCATCTCGTCCACCAGCTCCACCAGCTCCGCCATCTCGTCCTCCAGCTCGTCCTCCAGCTCGTCCTCCAGCTCGTCCTCCATCTCGTCCTCCATCTCGTCCACCAGCTCCTCCAGCTCGTCCTCCATCTCGTCCACCAGCTCCTCCATCTCGTCCTCCATCTCGTCCACCAGCTCCTCCAGCTCGTCCTCCATCTCGTCCACCAGCTCCTCCAGCTCGTCCTCCATCTCGTCCACCAGCTCCTCCAGCTCGTCCTCCATCTCGTCCACCAGCTCCTCCAGCTCGTCCACCATCCACCGCTCGTCCACCAGCTCGTCCTCCATCTCGTTAATAATCAGCTCTAGTTCAGAAAGTAGAAAGAGAAATGATTAGATTTAAGAATTAAATGGAAAAGAAAAAAAGAAGCTCACACGCCACTAAATTTCTTTTCCAATTGTATAATATTTGTTATACTAACATATAATTGGAAATAAAATTTAATGCTGCGTGAAACTTTGTTATTTATTTTTCGTATTTTTCAAAAAGAACATTATATGAAAAAGTATAAGCGAGGATTAATACTAGGTAAGTTCATGCCAATCACAAAAGGCCATGAAGCACTTATAGATTACGGCCTTAAGCTTTGTGAGGAAATTATATTGTTGATTTGCACGACTCCGAATGAACCAATCCCAGGCGAGCTTCGCTATGAATGGGTGCGCCAGATTTATCGAGATAAGCCAGTCATTCCTCTTCATCTTGTATTCGATGAAAGAGACTTGGCCTCAACAAGCGTCCCAGCAAAAGACATCTCCAAACAGTGGGCAGAACATATTAAATGGTTTATTCCTGAGGTGGACGTTTTTATCTCTTCAGAAAAGTATGGAGAAATGGTTGCGGGGTATATGGGGGTGGAGAATGAGTATTTCGACTTAAAAAGGGTGACGGTGGACATATCTGCGACTGAAATACGACAGAATCCATATCTGCACTGGGAAATGCTTTCTCAACCAATTCAAGACTATTTCTTTAAGAAAGTCATACTGGTGGGAACGGAGTCCACTGGAAAAACAGAGCTAGCTAAACGATTATCTAAGACTTTCAATTCAGATTGGGTTCATGAGGTCGGTAGAGACATTGTGCCAGACGCAAGTGCTTGTACAAAAAAAGATTTAATGCGTATAGCTAAGGAGCACGCAAAGAACATTATAATTGCGGAACAGAAACGAAATAGAATTCTATTCATTGATACAGATATCAATATCACCAGGTCATACTTTGCGTATATCTTTAAAGAAGACATGCGAGTGGACGAGTGGATGAAAACAGCTAATAAAGGAGATTTATACCTTTACCTGGAAGCGGACGCTGAATATGTCCAAGATGGAACGAGGCTACCTAAAAGAGAGCGACTCATACTCGACAAGAGCCACAAGGAGCAGTTAGCATCCCAGGGGATTCAATATTTTAGTGTATTCGGTAAGGATTGGAAAGAAAGAGAAGAAATGGCGATGGATATCATCTGCCGACAAATACTACTCCCGAACACAATCAACAAATTAGATAATTGATATAGCCCACGCTAAGCTTCATATTATATGCGGGAACTGTGGATGTAATAACATGCTCTCCTATGAGATTGTAAATGACTACAACGACGATAATGAGTGTGAGTATCAAAGAGTATCTATATCTTGTGGTAATTGTGGCACACTGCACTGCTTAGAGGATAATGCAGATGAACGTAAAAAATGATAGATTAAAAAGCCTGCGGATACGCTTGTCTAAGTTTTCCGTAGTCAATCATTCTATTCACTTGAGGTGCATGCTCCAGGTCTGAGCCACTGCTCCACAACTCTTCTGCCATAGCAGGAGTTAGGTGGTACACAAATCCTTCACCAGCTGCATACTCTTCAGGAGTGCTGGCTTTACCTTGCTCGATGTGGTCCTCAGCTGCATTCATAATTTGGCTTTGGTCCAACTCAGTGCTTTCGTAATCATAACTGTCGTATTGACCATCTTCATCTCCCTGGGATTCAGGCGATGCTTCTCCGTACTCAGCGGTTAGACTGCTTTGCAGTTCAGGGTTTATTTTTATGTTCTGCACAGAGATGACATAGAATCTACCAGATGACTTCACGAGGAATTCACTTTCAGAGTCTCCAGCTACAAAATTTAAACTATTGCTTATCTTTTTTGAGGACGAAACAAAAGAGTCTTCTTGGTTCCAAGGAGCATCAGGATTATCTGATGCCCCTGCAGGATAGTTCTCTTCAAGTTTTCTTCTAACAATGGAACGTAGGTCTTTATGGCTCATGTTGATGCTTTTCAATAAATAGCGAAACTTTTGTCTCTATATTTTTTCTTTATATTTTAAGAATTTTGCTCTTTCCACTTGTCAAGAGCCTTGTAGTCGAATTTGTTTTTTTCATTATCATATCCACACTTATGACAAAGCAAAGGATTCTTGTCTTCCTTTTCTCTGTCCCAATGCCATTCGCAATTTTCACAGTTTATGTGTGAATCTGTAGCTTTCCCTTCTTCCACATTCTTTGGAATTCTAAACCTAAGAAAGGGTTTGTCATTTATTGTGATATCGCCCTTGTCATTAGTTGATATTTTTTTAACCTCGATTTTTTTATTCTTAAATTTGCCTCCAAGAATTTTATCGCCTATCTTTATAGATATGGTAGTGTCGTCAAAAATTACCTTGAGCTCTTCTCGTATTATTTTCCTTATGTTCATCTTTAATAAATAGATAAACATTTTTCCTAGAGCTTTATATTAAAGGCGAAATTAACAATAATAACAAGACAATATGGGGATGTATATGAATGTGACTGTCGGAATATATTTAAAATTTCCAAAAGTCGCTAAAGACGCGATAGATGTTGCTTGGAAGAGCATGGTGACTGGAAGAGAATTCTATGATGCCAAAAATAGTTGAGTAGATGGAATTAATAGAGGAAATAAAAAATATACTCAAAGATGATAAATCGGTTGTTATTTCAAACACTGGTGATGACGAGTATCTTTTTTATAGAAAGATAAATGAAGACTACATTAATCTAATTGTTGATGATGACTTGGATATTGAGATTTTGGTAATTAAAAAAGATAGAACTGAAACGTATAACGAAATATTTTCTCATGGTGAATATAAACTAGAAGATGTCATTGAGAGATTCAACAAATTGTGCGCTGGATAAAATCTCTAATTATGGGAATGTATGATACAGTCGTAACCCCTAGATAACCTTATATGTTATCCTTACTCTATAAAGGTAATCCCTTCCAAGTCGTTTATCAGCAAATTGCTGATTTTGTAGGCCCACAGTTATAATCATGCTCTCAGATACTCTAAACTTATTTGCTACCCCACCACGATACCTATCTAACATGTATAGACTACCTATTTCATGAAACACTTCGAAGTCCGCTGAGGGGTTGAAAAATCCTTCGACATCTTTTGCTTTAAATACAAGAAGATGCCTAATGTATTGCGCGTTATCTCCAAACTCATCCCACCCCACTTGCAAGCGAAGTCTGCTTTCTATCCAGTCAAAATCATTAATATAATCTACGTTTAACCTGCTTCCAACGACTTCGTTTAAAATGAACCAATACGATACTCTTAGCTTCGACCTATCGTTAAATAAGAAGCCCAGACTAGGAGCAAGGATGGCTGTGTTTTTCCTGGAGGAGTCTGAGAAAAATCGAAGCTCTTCTCGCAAGCCGTACTCAACTGATTGTTTTTTTGCAATAACTGTGGCGCCCACCCTAAGGCTGTTGTAGGCATTTATCTGACCTAGCCCCAAGAGAGGTAATGTCAGAAAGAGTAAAACCATAAATGTCTTCATAAAACAATAATACGAAAAATGATTATAATTATCAAAAAGAAAGCCAGGACGGTAGCGAATCGTTCCTGGCTTAGTGTTTGCCGTAAAGCAAACGGTCCTAATCCACAGCCTTAGCTGCGGTCGTAAGATTATAATGAACCTTTGCCAACGACGTCGTTAGCTTTGAGGTTTTGAATTTTTGCAATAAGCCCTTTCATGAGCTCTCTATTTTTTTCGTTGTATCCGCCTTGTCTTCCTTGGGCGAAATCTTTTTTCAAGCCACCTAGAGCATTTGCTATCATAGGCTTCAAGTCTTTCACCAGCTTGTTTGCGGAAGCTCTGTTTGCAGCCTGGAAAGAGCCAGCGTTGTCTGCTTTTATAATAGTCTCTGGGTAATTTAGGTCATTCTTTAGGAAATGGATTGATATCTCAACACTAGAGACATAATCGTGAGCTGGATTGATAAGGTCGAATTCTCCTGAGAAAGAAACCCAGCTATCATCTATTGAAACCTTAACCTCTCCCAGGTTTGGTGAATTGGTTTTAATGAACCACCTTGAAGAATCACCTTCTCCACGAGTAAACTCAGGATATACCTTTTCGGCTCTTTGAATTAGTTTCGATTTGATATCATCATGCTTTGGGTGGTTTCGATACTTCCCATCAAATTCATAGGAGGTCATATTTTCCTCTAGCGCTCCGTCTTCATCTTCATAGACAATATTCTCGGCGTAGTATTGAGGAGCAAGTCTTTCAGCTTCCTCATCAGAGGCGAGGTCAAGGTCTCTTATAAATGCTTCTGGGTCTTCAAAAGTTCCTAGAGGAGTGTACTCGTCTCCAACTTCTTTGTCGAAATAATCCAAAGCTGCTGTGCCGTCATCTCCGAAGAAATCACTAGGATTGAAATCCTCACCTATTAATCCGATTATCTCAGATTCTATTAGCTCCACCTTGAACGTCAACTCATGAAGTTGGTCCAGTTCTTTTATTTTATCGCTAATTAGCTGAGACAGCTCTTTGTTGCCTATCTTTCCCATGTTTGTTGCTTTTCAATAAATAGCCAGAGAAATCGTTCTCATTACAGTAGGGCGTATATTTAATTGTTCATAACACTGTTAATTACTTTTTATAAAAAAAGCTTTGATTCTTAAAAGACTGGTGTATATTTGCAACGTCTTTGAGATACGAACAAAGATATGTTGTCAAAACATTCAAGTTCTTTTTTCTTTATCAATGCAGGTTCTAAAATCAGCTTTACTTTCACAAGCCCGTTAAAAGGGTGAAAATAAAAAAGTTAAAACTTGCTTGTTAGTTAGAAAAATATGATTACATTTGCCAAGTCGTTTGACACCAACGAGGTGTCGTTTAAACGGAATAAGTTCTTTGAATAAATAATATTATAATACTTCAGGCCGTTTGGGGTCTGGTGTGAGTGAAAATCTCACACAAGCCTTCGGGAAAATGTTCGTTGGTGACAGCGGAAAAGAGAGTCAGTTCACTACTTCTCTCGCTAAGCAGAGTTCGCTTTGTTTAGATGACCAAAAAATAGCAAGTACACGTTCAGTGACCTAGCGGTTTAGAATGTGGCATATATATAAAAGTGTATATGCCTGAGGGTTAATCCCCAAAAAGAAAGCTAAGGATAAAACGACCGATTGGTCTCCGCCTACGGGTAGAGTCAATGTCGGAAAGTGCGAAGTTGGTAACTAAGTGCTTTATCCATAATTCGGAGGATTCTCACTGTTAAGAAACAAGACGAAAGAGCTAGAAATAGTTATGGACTCAAAAGTTCTTACATGAATTCAAGGTTTTAATTTGAGTCCACCAGGGCTTGATAGGAAGTTGCGTGGTATTTTATGCCCCAAAGGTATAAAGCTGCTCCGCATCCGTGACTTCTTAGTGATAACTAGATAGCCTTCGGGTTAACTTTTTCTTCCAAAAAAGATAAAAGCAAAAGTAGGTGCGGTGTGAAACGTCAGTCTGATAACTTAACTTCGGATTGAAAAACCTCTAATTCTTTCGCCTTCGGGTAAGAGAGGACTGTTGAGTGACGCAATTGCTCACAGGTTGGTTTGATTGTTGACACAAAAGGTTTGTACAACTTTTTGTAGCATAAAGTCTGCCGAGTAGCGTTTTACATTACGAGTGGTTTCCGCAAGAGACCGAGGTTGACCCGATACATGCTGAAAGGTATGTGGACAGTGTTGAAAACCCGCCCTGGCAAGGGTTCGTTAATAGCGATAAGGGAATACGCCAACCAAAGATGGGTTATTAAAGCTGTAGTCTCAAGCTTTTAAAATTTTCAGGTTGCAAGCCTGGAATGGTCGTCAAGTGGCCTTACAAGGCCAACTCGCCAAATAAAAGGCTCTATAGAACTCAGGTTCTGTGGGGCCTTTTTGTGTTTAGTGGTTTATGTGAATAAATCTTGAGTTTGTCTTGGTGTTTGACTACTATTTAGCATTGAACACAATACGACTTAAAATGACAGAAGCAAAAATGGTATTTAAGTATGATTTTACTGATGATTTATCTCTAACTTTCTTTGATGACCAAATTTCAGCCCTATGGGACCTGAATAGAAATTTCAAAGCCATATATAAAGGAGATGATAGCAATATGCCCACATTCAGTTCTGGAATTCAGGTTTCACATCAACCAGTATCGTATGCATTCAAAACACCTTTCCACGTAGAAAGAGATTTCAAACTAACCCTATCTTTAGAGGCAGACAGTGTCAAAAATATTCCGCTTGTTAAGATTGGCGACTTTGGCAGTATTGTGTTCACACAGAATTATATGGTTATGTCGTTCGACAGGGCCAATACAACCAAGATTGTATATCCAACCATTATCCACAAAGGCGGATGTGTATCAATCACTGTGGGCCGTCAAGGTTCAAATTACATCGTTGTAATAACCACATCACAAGGTACCACACAAAAGTCAGTAGAGATTTTGAATCCAAAAGGATTTGACATCACTGGGTTGTTTGGGGGGGAAACTATAATGGAAATGGAAGGGACCATTTTTGGATTAGAGTTATTCGACAGCCTGACCGATATTATCTCTGATGAAACAAGAGAGGTTGAGGAAGTGGATGAAAACATAAAGGAAGAGCAGACGCAGGAGGAAGCTATTGAAGCAACCGACGAGACAGAAGATATTATTAAAAAAACAGAAGAAACAACAGATAAAATGACACCATTTGACAAACTACTTCCAGCAGAAGTGAAATTACTAGCCAACTATGAAGGTTTAGCAGCAGCTTTTAACATAGCCAAACCTGAGGGGTCAATCGAGGCTCACGCTACAGAAAGTAAGGCATACATCACGAAGTTTATCTACTACGCTCTGACGGCGTTGGTGGACTATAAAGGTCAAGACCACAACTTCCTATACCAAAGAGCCAAGTACATCGCACCGATGTTTGGAAAAGAAGTAGTGGAAGAAGAGTTGAGAGAAAGAGAGTACGCTTTCAAAACAGAGAAAGAATACGACACATTCGATTTCGGCAGAATCTCAAACGCAAACCTCACCAACAAAATGCTTGTTAAGCTTTTAATGGAGGAGCATGGCCTTTGGAAGAATGAAATTGTAAAACTATAATCATGTCAGTAAACAAGAAAGACGTTGCTAGAGTATTCGACCAATGGTGGTTCGGCTCATCTCTTTATGGATTAGGTGCATTATTTTTATGGATGGCTGGTGCAGGAACACTCCTCGTGGGAATGGCATTAGGAGCTGGATTAGCTAGTTTTGTCAGGCTTTTTTGGAGCTCAAAAGGCAATCAGGAAGGAGTCGAATCCAAATAGCTTGCATAATTCATGCTGATGATATATATATACACTATGAGGATACTTTTGTTATCCCTTTTGTTGTTTGGCATCTCCGTAACAGCTGAATGCCAAACAAAAGGATTTGGAAACTTTCAGTCTAGCAAACTAATAATGCGCTACGACTCAATCAGACACGGTGTCCAAACATCTGGAGGAGACTCTACGATGATTTACAAGATATATCGAAGCACAGATGGTTTGATGATGGAGTCTGGTAAACTTTATAATACTTTCATCCCTTTGTCTGGTGAGAAGTTTCCAAAAGGAGTCTATCTTATCTATTTCAGAGCTAAGTATAGATACATAAATAATCAATTCACAATAGAATGAATGCTTATCTAGAGATTGTTTTTCTTTATATTTCTATTTACATAGCTGCATAATGGTTGTGTTTGTATACTTAAGTAAGGTAATGAGCTCTTTTTCAGCAGAAGCACTAGAAAGCGGAATAATATGGTCTATATCCCATCTATAGTTTATTTCACCATTATACAACCCTCTATTGCTCCATGTTATCCAGCTCCCAAAATTACATTTTATTGCTATTTATTACAAATAAAGTAATCGTGCGTAAGCTAATTTGGGAAGTAGAAAAAGTAAGAGGTCAGTACTTGGCTGGAATTTTAACGTTTGAAAACTTTTTAAAGAAAGAGGCCGAGATATATTTGGCTGAAGGAAAATTGCAAGATATCTATCAGAAGTATTACAGTAAAATACCTTTTGAGGATTTTACAACCATAATTTCCGCCGACCCTACAACTCCTGTTCGTGATAATGAGGTACAAAAGCCTGGAAAATTTTCCAAATGGCTTTTAGATATCTACATGAAAGGAAATCTTCGCCTAGAAGACCTTTACCGAGCCACTGAGTATCTTGACCTTTTTATGCGCCACCAAAAGAAGCTTGAAATTTCACAGCGTAATATTAATAGCTATGATTCGCTTCAAAAATTAGCTTCTGCTCTTGAGTTGTTTAAAGGCACAAAGACTCAGAGTCAAGTTTCAGATGAGGCCAAAAAAGATGCAGACAAAGTATTTGAGAACGCCAATTGGTTGGTTGTGGTCCCAAAAACAAAAGAAGCAAGCTGTTATTATGGAAAAGGAACAGAATGGTGCACAGCGTCCACCGCTAATGACTATAAACATAATCGATTTGATGATTATAGCGACTTAGGCAAGCTTTATATCAATATTAACAAAAAAGAGGGCAGGAAATATCAGTTTCATTTTTCGGGAAATGAATTTATGAATGAAAATGATGAATCAATTAACTTGCTTGAGATTTTAAACACAGACCCTGAATTGCTAGAGTTTTATTGGATTAATGAAATAAAAGACTCAAATGAACCATCTGACATTAGGGAGCTGAGTGATGGAGGAGCTGAATATCTAGCATGGAACTTTGATGATTTAATAGATTCTGAAATCGTCACAACGGGAGATAGTGATGAAGAATGGGTTAAATCCCTTTTAAAAGGTGACGGCTACCACTCTTCTGGTGAGGTGACAATAAGATTTGACCCTCACTATAACGCAGATGATATTGATAATGACAATGCAAACTCCATTAGAAAAATACTGACTCAAGCCACCCAGGATGGTGAATATGTTTGGGATGATGACTTAGAATGGGATGATGATGAAGATGTGGTTAAATTTGCTTACGAGAACGACTTAGAAACACAAAGTATACTCGACATAATCAACTCATCAGTATACGCTTTAACTGCAGAGAGCGAAGCATATACTTCAATTACAACTCAATTAAAAAGCCATTTTGGACTAAGTTCTGTGGAATATGAAGAGGTGCGTGATTATTTTTATGACAAAGAAGGAGTTAAGCACGAGACAACAAAAACCCTTTTTAAATATAAAATATCTCCTGAGGATTATAAGAAAATTAAAATATCCTTATTTCAACCAGAATTAGAAGAGGATATAACAAGAGCTTTGTCGGCATGTCAAAATGGGTTTGATGATATAGAGCTTGATATCAATATACCCCGATATGGATGGGAAGGTGAGTGGGATAAAGCCGTTTTTAATGAAGAATTAGCCAATTGGTTCCAAAACTTTTACAGGTCAAGCAGAAATTAACTTTGGTGAACTCCCTGTTTATAGCAAAGAGTTCACCATCGAAAACTCAGACATAACCATAGACTCTAAAATAACAGCCTCCCTGGCTTATGAAGCGCCTAGCGGGAAAGATTTAGACGAGGTAACTATGGATGATTTAAACATAATCTGTGGAGTAGCAGCATTAGGAAGTTTTAAAATGTTCGTAAAGGCCGTAGATGGGTCTTATTTACATGATAAATTTAAAATAAACTATTCATTCTCAGTATAAAAAAAAGCAAGATGGCAACAATCAAATCAGGAGACTCTACAGGCTTAGCCAGCATAGACCCTGTAAGCAAAGCAATAAGAGTAACTAATTATAGCTCTAGCGGTGTAGAGGTTACGGGTCACGTTCCAGATGTGATAGCTGTATCGAGTGTAGGAGAAGTTGATAACGACATTATAGGTTCTTTTGATGTAACTGAGTATAGCTTTGTTTCTCTACAGCTTCACGGGACATGGATAGGAACGGTAAAAGCGCAAGAGTCAAACGACAATGGAACGTGGTCGGACGTTGTAATCCAAAGAACAGGAAACCTTCTAGACCCTTACGTCACGCTTTTAACAGGTATTGGTCTAGTAAAAATTCCAGTCATAGCTAAGTATTTGCGAGTACGAGTGACGGCTTACACATCTGGGACAGTAGAAGGCGTTGCACTCGCTTATGTCAAAGACATTCACACGGGGCAAATTTCATCTACGGGTGAAGTGAGCATAGCATCGGGGCAAACTGTAGGACTTAATGCTGGCGCAGAAGTAATAGGGCACGTTATTGTAGACCCTTCACCTATAGCTTTGGAGAGCGATTTATATGTTGGACTTGCCAGCGATTCTGCATTTAATGCAAGAAACACTAAAGACTCGGCCACAACATTAAGGTCAATCACCTTTACTAACCTAGCGGCTACGCCTCGCTATCTTAAACTGTATGATACAGCAGGCGTTCCTACAGCGGGCTCTGGCACCCCTGTGCTTTTATTATCCTTACCCGCTGTAGGAACATTGGCATTTCCTTTGCCAGCAGAAGGCTTTGTGTTTGCTAATGGCATAGGCATGACCATGACACTTAAGCCGCCCCATGACGACACAACAAACACAGCTACTGTAGACTTTTCTATGGTATCCGTGTTTCATGCTTAAAATTCGCATAACACTTGCTTTGTTATTCTCCAACCCCTCAAAGAACTGCAGATGAATTGAAGGTTAAATCCAAGCAGTATATTGAGAACTTGGAATGGCAAGACATTAAAACCTTGCTTCGGTATTCCTCAAATCCACAACAAATAATTAATTTGCTTTTATTAAATAAACTATTTGTTGTGAGGTTAAATTTAAAAGGAGTTGAATATTTACTTCGTTACTCAGAAAACCCAAAACCTACACACAACATTATAACAAGATTAAGGGCTGACTTAATAAGTAATTGAATCAGCGTTTTGATATGCTATTTATAAAAAACTTACAACATGGCAATAAAGCTTAGAAGAACGCAAGGTTCAGACTCAAAACTGAACACTGAATTAAGTGAGACTACATTAGATGTAGCATTAAGAGCAACAATTCGGATGCAAATATTTGAAATCATGATTGATGCTGGAGATGTAAAACTTTTAGAAAACTCTGAGCGCATTGAAAAAGATGGCAAAGACCTTTTGGATGAAGGGCTTTGGGATAACATTCATGCTAAACGTAAAAGAGGTGAAAAACCTGCAAAGCCAGGTACCAAAGACTATCCAGACGCAAAGTCTTGGAAGAAGGCTCAAAATGAGGATTTAACACAAGAGGAATGGGAAGAGGCAAATTCTATCTTTGAGAAAGCACCAGGATGGGAAGAGTGTCAACCAACACTTGATGAAGCTGAATACCAAGGGCGAAAGGTAGAGCTTAATAAACCAATGCAAGGTGACGTTAAAAAATTTAAAGTGTACACTAAAAATGACAAAGGAAACGTGGTCAAAGTCAATTTTGGTCAGAAAGGCGTCAAAATAAAAAAGGACAACCCAGAACGTAGAAAATCTTTTAGAGCTCGTCACGGATGTGATAGCCCAGGCCCTAAGTGGAAAGCAAAGTATTGGTCTTGTAGTAAATGGTAGTTATTTGAAACGAACAAGCGAAAAACGCTTTATAATTGAAACCTAAAAAGAGATAATAAAAATTTTTCTTAATTCATTGACGCCCTAATTTAATCAGCGTTTTGATATGCTATTTATAAAAAACCTACAATATGGCACTAGAGCTTAGAAGAACGCAAAGTTCAAACCCAAAACTGAACGATGCAGCAGTAGTCTATGTTCACTCGAACAATCCAGACCCAAAGGAGGCTGGAAACGAAACATTTCAAGCAAAAGGCATTCTAAAAGACGCCAAAGCAAGGTGGAACCGATTTGAAAAGCGCTGGGAGTGGACTATTATGAAGGTAGAGTACACAGACATGGTGCTTAAGCTGTCTGCAGAGGCCGTTGACAAGGCGAACGAGTTTATTGAGGTCAAAGTGGATAAAATGGCCCCGTTAATAAAGGCTTTACAGGATATCGAAGAAGGAGTAAAAGGCGCAAAAGGCGTTTCTGTAGAGGATGCAGACGCTGTAATGGCAAAGCTTGTTAGCTTTATTAAAGACCTTCAAGACGAAGTGGATGAAGTGCTTTTTGATGAAAAGATTCAAAAATACTTTGATTTCTTAGCGTCATCAAGAGGATACAGTTTTAATAACATGGTCTTGATTATGATTCAAGACCCTAGCTCTAAAGATGTGCGTTCAAAGACCAATTGGGGACTTGTTGGCTTAAAACCAAAATCAGATGCCCAATCCATCATGATGCTTCGACCAAAGACTCGTCCAAAGTCAAAATCAATGAGAGATAGCGATTTAGGTGTGTTTATGAAGCAGAAAGGATATGCATCAACTGGTCAAATGAAGCCAGCAGATTGGGTTAAGCTTAAACAAATACAGAACCTAGGTATTCCAATTGGCGGGTTTGCTGCATATCAAGCATATGACAAAAGGTTTACTGAATCAATTAATCCAGACGAGGAAATTCCAACCGCACCAGACCTACAGTGGTCTTCGAATGAACCAAGTGAACAAGCAGAGTATGTTCGCGATGCCATGATGATTGCGGCAAGAAAACTCAAAATAGACGTTAGCTTTGCAGGCGAAGACCACCTCAAAGGAGCAAAAGGATATTCAGCTGGAGGAAAGATTGTCCTTCTTCAAGGGCACGATGGCATAGGAGGCCTTTCGACGATGGCACACGAACTGTCTCATGAGATTCTTCACCAAAATTTTCTACAAAAACAATCCAAAGATAAAAAATCAAGCAATGACCAAGATTTCCTAGACCTATACATAGGGAGGGATGCAAAAGGCATTATCGAGTTGCAAGCCGAAGCTTCTGCTTATGTTGTTATTCGTAACTATGGGCTGGAATCAAAAACGCATGCAAATTATATAGCTTTGTTTCGAAATGATAGAAATAACATTGAAAAAAACCTTACAATTATCACTAGGGTAGCAAATAAAGTGATAAAATTAACAGACGCAAACATGGGAGAAAGTTTAAACGAGACAATCAAAGAAGAGCTTAATGTGGCTCAAGTAGCAAGCATGCTCGGAATCAAGCTCCAACAGGAACCAATGGAAGAATCAACAGACTACGATAGATATGAAGAAGTTGTCTTTTTACAAGGACATGAAGCAGAGGAAGCACTAGACATTCTTGCTCAATATGGTGAAAATGAAGCTTTGGCCTTCCTTACTCAATGGCATGACTCAGGAAATCACATGGGGACCACTCAAGCCCCAGGTAATTCTTCAGCTCAAACATTTCAAAAAGACGGATACACAATGTCGTATGACACGAGCATTGGTTATATAGGCCTTATTTATGATGTGCAGCATGATGACTTGAAACACCAAATGCACTCAATGGGAGAGATTCCACTTAACGAGGCAATCAGGAGTGAAATTAGAAAAATACTCTTAGAGTCTCAGGAAAAAGCAAAAGGATACAACTACGAGGTTTACCACGAAACACTGTCAGGAGCCTTAGAGACCTTGACTGAGTTTTTAGCAGAGAAAGGCTATGAGGTATCTGATGACCAATTATTTCAGTTTGGTGTTGGTGGCGTAAGCTACGGAGACACAAAGAGCTATTCGTTTGAGTTAACCAGGAATGGTGGAGAGCCAGCTAAAAACCAACTTCAGGTGCAAATCTACAGAATGGACAGTGGAAGGTATGAGCTGAATATGTACTACAACAACTCTAAGTCAATAAAGGAATACTCAAAAACCTTCAAAAACAACAAAAAATGAGAAGCCTCATGAATATCCGCATGCGTCGATTGGCAGGCCTTCTAGACGAGGCACAAGAAAACGAACTCTTGGGTCTTATGACCGAAAACAAACTCTATGGTGGGAATGTTTTGGACATGGCAATGAAGCGCATGGACGATAACAGTGAGGAGGTGCAAAACATGCTGGCGATTGCAGGTCTTTTTCGAGATGCATTTGGGGACATCCAACAATTGACATCCAAAGAGGAACTAGAAGGGGTGTTTGGGAATTGGTATGAGAAAACAGTTCAAGGCATGTTGAAAACTGAGGCGTTTGTGGAAAACCCAGAGTTGGCAAAAAGGTATTTGGATGCATATGTTCAGAACATTAAATCCCTTGGAGGCAAAGCCAGCAGGTTCTCATTGAAGAAAATTGAATCTGGACTTGTTGACATCGTCAACAACAACAAGTGGATAGAGCAAGATTCTTTTGCAGGAAATAACAGCATATATTCACCACACGACGAGGACATCATTGACGATAACGATGATATTTTGGTGTTGAATGCACCCAACAAAGCCAGATGTGTCCTTTATGGCCAAGGCGAAAGCTGGTGCATCGGAAAGTCGGATTTGAATTATTATAACACATATCGTCTTTCTTATGGTGCGACACCGTATTATGTGCTGCAGAAGAAGCTCCCCAAGGACCACAACGACCACAAGTTGGTTGTGATGAACTATGGAAATCGAGGGTATGCCATTGCAGATAGAGGAAATTCGGAACGGCATGGTGGCGCTGAACAGGCGGGGCCGTGGTCTCAAGTGGAGGCAGCAGTCCCTGCGTTGAGAGGCAAGGAGCAGCTTTTCCCATACCGTAAAGTCACGGATGAAGAGATAAGATATAGCAAAGTGTTAAAGTCAGCTGCCAGTTTTTCCCAAAGCGATTTGCAGGGACATATTGACCAGCTCACTGTGGGCTTGGTTGTGAATGGTGCTCAGGTAACGGCTGAGGATTTCATTCGTGATTTGGCCGTTGAAACAAAATTTAATGATGAGCAAATCAAGTCATTGCGTGACTCTTTGAAAGACAGCTTGATTGAGTCTGGATATTTCATTGCTAACAAGTCTTATTTTCTTAACCCAAAGCAGCTTCGGCGCAACGCAATCCTTAAAATTGGACAAAATGAACGCCTTTACGGAGATGAGCTCCTATCGCTTCCCCCCGAAAGTCAAGCCACACATATTGCGGGGCTTGGTGCGGATGGTATAGAGACTTTGTTTTGGCGTGCGCCAAACCCACAAGGAGTTGTGGATGTGCTTCTGGCCAGTCCGCAGTTTGTTGCGGGGCTTGATGCGGATGGCATAGGTCTTTTGCTTTGGCGTGCGACAGGCAAACAAAGAATTTTGGATGTGCTTCTGGCCAGTCCGCAGTTTGTTGCGGGGCTTGATGCGAGAGGTATAAGGACTTTGCTTGCTTCTGCGTCAAACCCACAAAGAGTTGTGGATGTGCTTCTGGCCAATCCGCAGTTTGTTGCGGGGCTTGATGCGGATGGCATAAGGACTTTGCTTCGTAGTGCGACAAACAAACAAAGAGTTGTGGATGTGCTTCTGGCCAGTCCGCAGTTTGTTGCGGGGCTTGATGGGGATGGTATAAGTCGTTTGCTTGCTTCTGCGCCAAACCCACAAGGAGTTGTGGATGTGCTTCTGGCCAGTCCGCAGTTTGTTGCGGGGCTTGATGCGGATGGTATAGGTTATTTGCTTGGGCGTGCGACAAACCCACAAGGCGTTGTGGATGTGCTTCTGGCCAGTCCGCAGCTTGTTGCGAGGCTTGATGCGAATGGCATAATTACTTTGCTTTTTTATGCGCCAAACCCACAAGGAGTTGTGGATGTGCTTCTGGCCAATCCGCAGTTTGTTGCGGGGATTGATGCGGATGGTATAATTTATTTGCTTGCTTATGCGTCAAACCCACAAAGAGTTGTGGATGTGTTGGGCGACAAAGCTGAAAATTTCATGTTGGGGCTTGATGCATATGGTATAAGGACTTTGCTTGCTTATGCGTCAAACCCACAAGGAGTTGTGGATGTGTTGGGCGACAAAGCTGAAAATCTCATGCTGGGGCTTGATGCGAATGTTATAAGGAATTTGCTTTGGCAGTCAAAAAACAAAGATGCTGTAAGAGTCATATTAGCGAAATTAAGACCTGACTTGATAAACGAGCAAGCGAAAAAGCGTTTGATAAGTGAAATCCGAAGAGAGATAAGAAAAGCCCTCAAAAACAACAAAAAATGAGAAGCCTCATGAATATCCGCATGCGTCGATTGGCAGGCCTTCTAGATGAGGCACAAGAAAACGAACTCTTGGGTCTTATGACCGAAAACAAACTCTATGGTGGGAATGTTTTGGACATGGCAATGAAGCGCATGGACGATAACAGTGAGGAGGTGCAAAACATGCTGGCGATTGCAGGTCTTTTTCGAGATGTATTTGGGGACATCCAACAATTGACATCCAAAGAGGAACTAGAAGGGGTGTTTGGGAATTGGTATGAGAAAACAGTTCAAGGCATGTTGAAAACTGAGGCGTTTGTGGAAAACCCAGAGTTGGCAAAAAGGTATTTGGATGCATATGTTCAGAACATTAAATCCCTTGGAAGCAAAGCCAGCAGGTTCTCATTGAAGAAAATTGAATCTGGACTTGTTGACATCGTCAACAACAACAAGTGGATAGAGCAAGATTCTTTTGCAGGAAATAACAGCATATATTCACCACACGACGAGGACATCATTGACGATAACGATGATATTTTGGTGTTGAATGCACCCAACAAAGCCAGATGTGTCCTTTATGGCCAAGGCGAAAGCTGGTGCATCGGAAAGTCGGATTTGAATTATTATAACACATATCGTCTTTCTTATGGTGCGACACCGTATTATGTGCTGCAGAAGAAGCTCCCCAAGGACCACAACGACCACAAGTTGGTTGTGATGAACTATGGAAATCGAGGGTATGCCATTGCAGATAGAAGAAATTCGGAACGGCATGGTAGCGCTAACCTGGCGGGGCCGTGGTCTCAAGTGGAGGCAGCAGTCCCTGCGTTGAGAGGCAAGGAGCAGCTTTTCCCATACCGTAAAGTCACGGATGAAGAGATAAGATATAGCAAAGTGTTAAAGTCAGCTGCCAGTTTTTCCCAAAGCGATTTGCAGGGACATATTGACCAGCTCACTGTGGGCTTGGTTGTGAATGGTGCTCAGGTAACGGCTGAGGATTTCATTCGTGATTTGGCCGTTGAAACAAAATTTAATGATGAGCAAATCAAGTCATTGCGTGACTCTTTGAAAGACAGCTTGATTGAGTCTGGATATTTCATTGCTAACAAGTCTTATTTTCTTAACCCAAAGCAGCTTCGGCGCAACGCAATCCTTAAAATTGGACAAAATGAACGCCTTTACGGAGATGAGCTCCTATCGCTTCCCCCCGAAAGTCAAGCCACACATATTGCGGGGCTTGATACATATGGTATAAGGACTTTGCTTGCTTCTGCGCCAAACCCACAAGGAGTTGTGGATGTGCTTCTGGCCAATCCGCAGTTTGTTGCGGGGCTTGATGCGAGAGGTATAAGGACTTTGCTTTGGCATGCGCCAAACCCACAAGGAGTTGTGGATGTGTTGGGCGACAAAGCTGAAAATTTCATGTTGGGGCTTGATGAATATGGTATAATGACTTTGATTGGTTATGCGCCAAACCCACAAGGAGTTGTGGATGTGTTGGGCGACAAAGCTGAAAATTTCATGTTGGGGCTTGATGCATATGGTATAAGGAATTTGCTTATGCTGTCAAAAAACAAAGATGCTGTAAGAGTCATATTAGCGAAATTAAGACCTGACTTGATAAACGAGCAAGCGAAAAAGCGTTTGATAAGTGAAATCCGAAGAGAGATAAGAAAAGCCCTCAAAAACAACAAAATTTAACTTGCTGCTAGTTTGTTAAAATTCTGAGTAATGCATTCTTGTGCGAACTCAAGAAGGCTGTTTCCGACTCGTCTTAGATATTTTGCGTCTTCACTAGAGGACGCACACACTTTATTTTTGCCCACAACCATACACACTTTGTCGCCACGAGAAAACTCATTTGATGCCGCAATAAGTTGTAAAGCAACATCTTGTACATCGCTTGCAGTCATATGGCCTCCGTACTCATCTGTTAGTTCGAAAAGTTGGTGAAAAATGTAAGAATAGTTCGTATTCGACAAATTGATTTGAGGTCTTGACTTACCTTGGTTTGGATTCTCTGAAATCATCCACACAATACCTGTTTCTTTAGGGTGGAGTTCACTGGCTGGGACAATAGTGTACTTAAACCCCAATCCATTCAACCTTTTCTTAACATGCTTGATTACCCATTCTTTTGCGTCTCCAGGCAGGTTATCAATGTCTTGGTCCAAAACTGGCCCAGTCGGGTCGTCAAAGCTAAACCTGTCATCATAGCCTTCTCCGAAGAACACGATGTGATAGATTTTATAATCACCTTCATCAACAAGGTCTTTGAAGAATTCGTACTTATAGTAGAGCTGAGCAACAGTGTCCTTTACGAGATGCGCCAAGTCTAGCAAAGTGTCCATATCTGGTTCAGCATTAGGATATTCTTCATTGCTAGGGGTGATTGTGACCGACTCGTTGAGTTTACTTTTTAGAGATTCTCTGATTATCTTACGAATGTGCTTCATACCCATAAATAATGAAACTTTTTGCGGTATCTTGCGTATATTTGGGGCAAGTACAAACTCAACCCTATGGCAACTATAAAATCAAAATTAGATTCAGCATTAAACGAGAAAGACGTAGAGAATATCTACAGAGATGAGCTCTTGAGCATTGTCAAGGGAGCAGAGATTACATCACCTCTTGGAGGAGACGGTCTTCTTGAGTTTCTCAATAAAGAAGTGTCTAGTCTTCGACTTTTATTAGAGTTTAAGTTTGATGATGATTTCAAGAAAAAGATAAACCAGTGCAGTGTTCTTGTACAGTGTCTTTATTACATTAAAAAATACGAGAATGCTGGAGCCAAACTTCCAAACGTTATTTTTGTTGGTGACAAAAACGAATGCTTTGCACTTCACTCAAACGCAGTTCTAAAGTACCTAGGGCATGAAATCGACTGGTCTATTGCTCCTTCATCAGCAGCTAAATCCAACCCCAACCTTATAAAAGCAATGGTTGACGACCAAGACGTGTCGCCTTTTGTTTTCAACGTAGACAAAGATTTTGAGCTCAGCAAAGCAGTTGACAAAATAAAAGACTTTAACAGCAATGTGATTCGTCTTATACGAGTTACCACGCATAACATCAACGCTATATTCGATTACTTCTTCGAAAGCGTATACGATGAAAAGCATAACGATTTAACACCAAACCAACTAGCCAATTTGTTCATTCAAATCCTGGTTAACCCAAACGAAAATTACCTTCACCCAAAAATAAAAAACACCCTTATCACAAAATCACTGGGTGATGTTCGAGTCAACGGAAACCTTTTCAACAGCTTCTTTAAACACTTTGAGCATTCTTATAGCCCGAAGGAAAAAGAAACTATGACTGGAATGGTTGACCGACTTGTAGAGGACACAACCCGTCGCAAGCAAGGTGAGTTTTTCACCCCAACCCTATGGGTGGATGAAGGGCATAAGCTTTTGACTGAGAATCTTGGCGAGGACTGGAAGCAAGAATATGTGGTATGGGATTGTGCATGTGGCACACTGAATCTAACAAGGGATTATAGATTTGGCGAGGCGTATTGTAGCACTTTGATTCAAGATGATATTAATACTGCCAATCAAATGAACTTCAACCCAGAGGCGGTTAGGTTTCAGTATGACTTCCTAAATGAAGGAGAGAAGGGATTGTTGGAGAAAGCGCCAAGTCTGGTCGAGGCGTTGAGAGGCAATAAGAAGATTTTGTTTCTGATTAACCCGCCTTATGCTGCAGCTGGAAAAAGAGGTGTTGTTGGAGATAAAGAGGGAATGGCTCATACAGCTATAAACGACATCATGAAAAAAGAAGGCTGGGGAGGCTGCTCTAAGCAACTGTATGCTCAGTTTTTGTACAAGATTTTCAAGCTAAAGGAAAAATACAGCCTGACCAATGTAGAGATTGGGGTTTACTCAAAACCAGCGTTTTTAACCAGCTCATCTTTTAATAAGTTTCGTGAGAAATTCTTTACTGGGTTTCAAGTTCGTGATGGCTTTGTGTTTCAAGCGTCAGAATTTGCGGACGTAAGCGGAGCTTGGGGTGTGTCATTCACACACATTACCGACCAAGAAGGTTTTGAGCAGAGTAAGTTCGAGTTAAAGCGAACCAACCAAGACACTTTCGAAATTGAGTCGTTTGGCATAAAAGGGTTTTATAATACTGACGGAGTATACCCTGCAAGAGAGTGGATAAGAGAAGAGGTAAAAGGTTTAGAACGTTTTGATTGCCCTCAAATTCAGAGTTATAAAACTCTTGGGAATAGAAATAAAATTGGATGGAAAAATCAACTGGGGTGTATTAATAATCACGCCAATTCAGTTTATGACAATAGTTTAAACGTGTTTATATCATCTTCAACAACTACAAAAAACAGCAACATTCCAGTAATCCCAGAAAACTTCCACAAGGTAACTACGCTATTCACGGCTCGTAAATCCATTACTGGAAAGTACGCCAATTGGATAAACGACAAAGACGAATACCTCGCACCAGACGAGAACCACCCTAAGTGGAATCAGTTTGTAACTGACTCACTTGTGTACTCTTTGTTCAACAATTCTTCACAGCAATCTTCACTCCGTAAAATGGATTACAAAGACAAGAAATGGGACATCAAGAACGAGTTCTTTTGGTTACCGAAATCACAAATGCTTGTCCTGGCCAATGAACACGGTTACGATGCTCTTTACAACGACGGAAGAACCGATTCGGAACGTCATGTCTCCAACTTGCTTTGGCAAGAAGGAATGTCCAACAATCTTTCTCCAGATGCCTTAGGCATGCTTTGCATGGCCACTGCACTTCTCACAAAATCAATGACCACTCGACAGCTTATGTCGGAGGCCAACCCAGAAGCCCACTTGGACTCATGGGATGCAGGATATGCCCAGTTGAAGATTGTTTGGCAAGAGTACCACAAAGAGGAATTCAAAGCTTTTAGAGCGGCTTACAAAGAGTTTGAGGATAGAATGAGGCCTCAAGTTTACGAGCTGGGATTTTTGAAAGGAGAACCAATAACAGTATAAGATGCCAAGTGGGCATCTACGAAACTTTTTACGTATATAAGGTGAAATCAATTCAGAAACATGAAAAAATCTTACTAATCCTAATAGTACTCGGAGGGTTTGTAGCTTATCCAGCGCTTTATCGAATGTCCGAAGAGACAATCATAATCCACGTTGAAAAAACGGAGCGAATCCAACACGGTGATGTTCAAAAGTACATGGTGTATACCGACGGCGAAACCTTTGAGAACACTGATAGCTGGATATTTCTTAAAAGAAACAGTTCAGACATCTATGGTCTGCTTAAATCGGAACAACAGTACGAAGTTCGAGTTGCTGGATGGCGCTCGACATGGCTCAGTTCTTACCGCAACATAATCGAAATAAAATGATGTTTTACTTAATCGCCATGATGTTCGTGGCCTATGAACTCGACAAGTTCTTTCGAGTCCGTTCGTATATTCAGCTCGCTAAAGACATAGAGTACATTGGCTCCGAAAAAGCCAAGCCCACTCTAAACAAGCACGCTATAAGCAAGCTATGGACAAAGCCGATGATATTTCTCGTGATTATGGAGGTTGGGTACTTTATTTGGAGCGTAGTCGGACTGTTTTCAGAGCTTCGACTTTATTACGCCTGGATACTCATTCCACCAGCAGTCGGAATAGCGCTTGGGAAGGCTTATAGAGATAAGATGAAGGCCAAGAGAGATAAGATGCCATATAAGATAGTCACTAGCTGGATATTCGGAGTTGTGCCACTTGGATTTATCCTTTATTATGCCTGGATAGAAGGAATTCTCTTCTAAACCCAAATTAAATAGGAAAAAAAAATACGCTGCAACTAACTGATTATAAACGAATTGTAAAATAATTTGAAAATAAAATAGAAAATGCTTGTGAGCTCTAAGTAACCTTTCTATTTTTGCAACGTATTTATTATCAACCGCTCCCTAATGGTGAGCACAAAAAAGACTTAGAAACAATGTACGCTTTGAACAATATACACACGATTAAATCAACGCATAAAACGTGCGTGGAAACCAATTGCATTATTAAGCATAATGCGACAGGAATCGGGTTGTATGGTATTGACGAGATAAGTTGATGCAATAGTACAAAATTCAAGATATTTGAAAACCCGATTCCTTCCCAGGAGTCGGGTTTTTTTATGCCCTATTGTCAACGGACAATTGGAAAGAGTTTGAAAAAAATGGACATGTGGTCTGAGCGGCGAAAGCACAAGTTTGCAAAACTTGAGAGATATAGTCTCCATCGGGGGTTCGATTCCCTCCATGTCCTCCATATTCTGGGGAAGCTTAAGTGGTATAAGCGGCGGTTTGTTAAACCGAGGATAGACGGGTTCGAGTCCCTCTCCCAGAGCAGTATTTGAATACAACGGTATTCATCTTATTTTTGAAATATTATAAGTTTTAAACGCTGGTGTAGCTCAGAGGCAGAGCATTCGACTGTTAATCGAAATGTCGAGATTTCGAAATTCTCCACCAGCGCAAAACAACTTTAACGAGTGTTGATTGGTAATGCATTGCCTCGTTAAATATGTCCCTCGTAGCTCAGTTGGTTAGAGCGCTAAATTTTCTCTTTAAGACTTTACCTGTCTGACAGTGTTGATTGAAAGAGTTACTTCGTTTTTGGTACGAGAGGTCGCAGGTTCGAATCCTGTCGGGGGGCCATTAGACTAATAGGAAAGACTATTAAATATGCAGTGTATAGCTCAGTCGGTTAGAGCGCAAGTTTGTGGTACTTGAGGCCGAGGGTTCGATTCCCTCTATGCTGCCCATGTGGAAGGTGAATAGAGACTACCATCTCTTGAAGCTGAAAGCGGAGTCGTCAGGACTACCTTGGTAGAGGTGTATAAAAGTCAGACGGCGGCGACGGTAGCTCAAGGATAGAGCACCAGCTAACGCTGGAGGTTGCAGGTTCGAGTCCTGTCCGTGGCACAAAAAGGATACACCCTTGGGAGGTTTTAGCAGAACCGTCTATGGACCCTGGAGCGTCATCGCTATGCTAGATGATTAGTACGAAAAAGCTACTCGTGAAGGTAGCCATGCGATGATACGGTTTGAATCGCAATTTGCCCGTGTAGCTCAGTTTGGTCAGAGCACGCCCTTGGTAGGGGCGAGGTCGGTGGTTCGAATCCGCTCTAGGGCTCAAATGATAGAAAACGTTCTATCGTTATAATTGAAATGTTAAAATGGAGAAGTAGCTCAGTCGGCTATATTGTTATTGAGTTTATTAGCTATACAACACGGTAGGAATGAACAGGAGAAGCGTTTTTGGGAATGCTAGTTGAACCCATACGATAATCCGCTTTGGTTAGAGCACGTGACTGATAATCACGAGGTCGCAGGTTCGAGCCCTGCTTTCTCCATTAACTGAACCAAAATTTTAAAATTAGCAAGTTCTGTGAACCTCCCGTTTAGGGAAGGAAGAGTTAAAGCTGGTTTTTATGCCTCTAAAGCATTTAGGGATGATGTTCGCTCTTGTAAAGCGAGGAATACAGTTCGATTCTGTGTAGAGGCTCTTGATTTTTTCGAATCTGATATTCATATTCTTCAAAAAGGGAATATGAAATGGTCAGAAGAAGAGTTTAAAGAAGCTCTGAGATTACATATTGAAGGAGAGATGTTTGCTGGAATAGCATCATCTCTTGGAAGAACAGTGTCTTCGGTAAAAAATAAGATGTCAAAACAAGGCATTTCGCAGAATAAGCGAAAATTTTATGAGAGAAAAACATGTCGAAGCAAGAGTTGTGGCAAAGAGTTTGATTCACTTATAAGTGAATCTAGGGCATACTGTTCTCAAAGCTGCGCTGCACACGTTAACAACATTAAGCACCCTAAAAGGAGAGTTGTCAACATGTCAGAAGATGGAGTAAAGAGAAGGAGAAAATATAGAGGTAAGAAGGATAATGAGTGTTTAAGCTGTGGAAAACCAGTGATACACAAATTTTGTGGACCTTCGTGTAAACACAAGTTAGATAGAAAGAATATTTTTTCGCAAATTGAATCTGGAACATTTAAAAGAGACAATAAGGAAACAGAGCAAAGATGGGTTAAGAAGTACTTGATTTATGTGCATGGAGAAAAGTGTATGAAGTGTGGATGGAAAGAGGTAAATCCTTATAGTGGTAATGTCCCTATAGAGATTGAACATAAGGATGGAAATAGTGATAATAATAGTCTGGAAAACGTAGAATTATTATGTCCTAACCACCATTCCCTAACGCCCACATATAAGGGATTGAACGCAGGAAAAGGTCGTCATAAAAGACGAAAAAGATACAGAGATAATAAGAGTTATTAAACGATAGTAAAATGAAATACAAGATGAAGAAACGTAAACCCTAGTGTTTAAGATGAGCTACAAGACCATCTTAAGCCAAGCGAAGAGATTCGCGCTAACATTAAGATGGTCCTATGGCAGAATGGCGATGCACCTCCCTTTTAAGGACCGACGCGGGGGTTCGATTCCCTCTGGACCCACTGATTTCCTTTCGTAACTCAGTTGGTAGAGTAGCAGGTTTTTACCCTGCGAGTCCCTGGTTCGAGCCCAGGCGGGAGGACACATAACCGAAAGCAGTAATGCTTTCACACGCCTTCGTAGCTCAGTTGGCTGGTAGCACTCCGCTTTTAACGGAGGGGTCCTTGGTTCGAGTCCAAGTGGGGGGACAAATGAAGATAAATCTTCAAATGCCTTTGTAGCTCAGTTGGTTAGAGTAACGGATTCTTAATCCGAGGGTCCTGGGTTCGAGTCCCAGCGGGGGCACTTTAAATGTAAAGTGTTATGAATGGTTTAACAATTTTAAATATTACTCGTCCACAAGGCAACTGGAAGTGGATTATCGAAAATGGTTTAGTTGTGAGAAACTGGGGAGGCAGGGATGAGATTCCAGTCGATAACCCGTGTACTCCAAGAGAGTTTCTTCAGAGAAACAATCATAATTGGATTCGAAACTATGGTTTGGCACATGTTTTTTGTGCGGAAGTCATGACAAGATATGACAGCTCAGATGGTGATAAGCCATATAGATGGGTTGTGGAAGAAAGAATAGACAGAGGGTGAAACTCCTTCTTTATAGGGGTGTAGTTCAGCTGGTTGGAACGCATGACTGATACTCATGAGGTCGGGGGTTCAAGTCCCTCCATCCCTACTTTGCCTGTATTGGCAGAACACGAATGGTGTGCCCACAGTAGCACGTGTAATACTGTGGGAGTTGCGACTTTTTAAAAGTGCGCCAGGTAGTCGTCGTGTTCTGCGAATATAGATTTTGGCTCTTTGACGTATTTGGCTTATATTTGTGTTTTAGATTATAGACGAATGAAAATAGCAATAACAGGAGGTTTTGGCTTCATCGGGAGCAATTTAGTGAACTATTTGGTCCAAAAGTATCCAGATTATGAATTCACAATTATTGATGATGTGTCGCATTATGCAGCCCATCCAGAGAATGTGATGTCTGCATTGAATTTGAATCAATACACAAACATCGACATCAACAATGCTCTTGTCATTGATGAAATTTTTAATTGCAATAATTTTGATGGAGTGATTCACCTTGCTGCTGAGTCTCATGTTGACAAGTCTATTGACGACCCATTGAGGTTTGTGAAGACAAATGTGATTGGCACGTGCAATTTATTAGAAGCATCAAGAAAACATGGGGTGAAACGGTTTTATCAAATCTCCACTGATGAAGTTTTTGGGCACTTGGGAGCAGAAGGTAAATTTACTGAGGATACTCCATATGCGCCTCGAAGCCCATACAGTGCTTCAAAAGCATCGGCTGACCACTTGGTTCGAGCGTACCACGCTACCTACGGATTGCCTGTGGTGTTGTCGAATTGCTCAAACAATTACGGCCCTCACCAGGACCAGGAGAAACTAATTCCAACGGTGATAAGGTCAATTCTCCAAGGCAACCCGATTCCAGTGTATGGAAAAGGAGATAACGTTAGAGACTGGTTGCATGTGGAAGACCATTGCGCAGCGATAGACAATATTTTCCATGAAGGCGAAATTGGAGAGACTTATTGCGTTGGTGGAGATAATGAATTACAGAATATCGAGATTATCGAAATTATCTGTGAAATGATGGAAAAAAATATTGAAGGCAATCCTAAGGACTTGATTTCATACGTTGAGGACCGAAAAGGACATGACTTCAGATACGCTGTTGATTGCGAAAAGCTGAAAACGAAACTTTCTTGGAAACAAAACGTATATTTCATAGAAGGTCTTCGAAAAACGATTGACTGGTATATTGAGAAACATGAAAAAGAAGTTAATTAATATATTCTTTGGAGAAGCCTTATTTCCTGGAAACCTTTATTGGTGGATGCTTTTGTTAACGATATTGGGCTTGGGGCTTTACATAGAGGTTTGTATTTGTTGATAATTTACATTAAAAAAAGCGCCTATAGCTCAGCCTGGTTAGTAGCAGCTCGCTCATAACGAGAAGGTCGACAGTTCGAATCTGTCTAGGCGCACAACTAGAAGGTTATGTTAATTGACATAATTTTCTAACTACTTATGACAACAAAGAGTCGATATGGAAGAGGTTTTCGAGGAAACAGTTTCTATAACGAAATATGCTTAAAATATTGCAGGATAAATTTGAACTGTTTATATTTGATTAATTATGACAACAAAGAATCGATACATGATATATAGATTGACTACACTCCAAGCATGGGGGCGTAGCTCATCGGTTAGAGCTGGAAGCTTATATCTTCTGTACGCAGTGAGTTCGATTCTCACCGTCCCTACTATTTTAACGTGAAACAATCACTTAAAAAGGCAAGCCAAATTAAATAAAACAATGGAAACACTCTCACAACCAAAGGAAACCAAAGCGAGGAAACAGCATGCTTGTGATTTCTGCGGAGAAAAATTGGTGGTGGGTGAAACGTATCTAAAGTCTACACATGTCGCAGATGGCGACATATACACCTGGAAGGCTCATAGGTATTGTTCCAAATTAGCAGAAACGCTTAATATGTATTCTGAGTGCGAAGAAGGCGTCACAATGAATGACTTTATGGAGATGGTTAGTTCAGAGCACGGTAAAATATTAGCAAGCCAACTACCTGTCCATGATGTTCATAAATATGGTGACATCATGCTTCAGCTTTCGCATGTTAAGTTTAGAGAAAAGCTTTGGTTTGTCATTAGACACCATAAGAAGATTGGTAAAGAAGTTTAAAAATAAATAAAGTGGAAACACAGATGCATACATATCGATTTACCGTGACCTCACTAATAGCGGGGTTGCTGACACAAGGCTCGAAACGAGCGAGTTGGCCTGGGCGAGATATGCTCTTACCCTTTTCAATTAACGGCACATCTGAAGCCTTCCAATTCGGATAAGTAGCCATCGTCTTTCGGTGGTTATTAAAACTAGTTATAAATGACCACCACAAAACAAAAAGACAATGACGCACGAATTCAAAAAATTGGGAGGACCAGTTGTAGAAAACTTGGGTGAGTATCTTAGAGAATACCTAAATAAATTTCCAAACACTACAGTTTACGTAGGAACTGACTCTCAAACTTCTGGAGCAATCAGCAGATTCGTAACAGTCGTTGCACTTTATGATGAGGACCGAAGAGATGGTGTTCACTACATATTCAGCAAGCGTTCTGACAAACGAGAGAAAGACACTTTCTCTAAAATGTGGAAAGAGATTGAATTATCTTTTGAAGTTGCTGAGTACTTAGAGATTGAACTTGAAGGTTTTGCTAAGAGAATTTCTCCAGAAGAGCTAATAGCTATTAAGAAAGCAGAGCTTATAAAGCCGATTCGCGAGAGAGACCCTTCTAAAATTGTTTATGACACTCATCAGACGAAGCTGGTTAATATCGATGTTGACATCAATCCTTTTCCAGGTGGTGGTCATAATAAGTCGCATGTAGCATATGCAGCTGTTAAATCTTACTTGAGCGGTATGGGATACCGAGTTCGATTTAAACCAGACGCACTTGCCGCTTCTTCTGCCGCAGACTTTAGACTGAAGAAAGGTAGCGGAGTTAAAAGTCGGAAAAAGATAAAATCAAAGAAGCAATAAAGAAAGCTGGCCTGTGTGGGTCGGCTTTTTTTTTGTTTGTGAAACTTTTTTGAATTAGATTCGTATATTCATCTAAACAAACAAAAATAATGGAATTTCAAGACAAGTTGAAAGAGCTGGCAGAAAAGGTTGCGAGCCTAAAGGAAAGCATTCAAACAGAAGAAGCAACAAAAAACGCTTTCATAATGCCATTTATCCAAATTCTTGGATATGATGTTTTCAGTCCAATGGAAGTAATTCCAGAGTTTACTGCAGACATTGGAATTAAAAAAGGAGAAAAAGTTGATTATGCAATATTACAAGATGGAGACCCCGTCGTTCTAATTGAGTGTAAAAACTGGAAAGAGAATCTTGATGCTCACAGCTCACAGCTTCACAGATATTTTCACGCAACTACAGCGCGTTTTGGAATTTTAACAAATGGCCGAAAGTATAAGTTTTATACAGACTTAGAGCAGAAAAACATTATGGATACCGAACCCTTTCTGGAGTTTGATATTGAAAACATTAAAGAAAATATAGTTAACGAATTAAAAAAATTCCACAAGATATCATTTGATGTTGATAAAATTGTAAACACTGCAAGTGGGTTAAGGTATTCAACAGCCATTAAAGAGGTTTTAGTTCAAGAGCTTTCTGAACCATCAGAAGAATTTGTGAGATTTTTCACGAAACAAATTGTTCCAGGAAAATCAATCACAAAGAAAATTTTGGAACAATTTACTGAAATTGTAAAGAAAGCAACTAATCAAGCATTCAAAGACATTGTAAATGAAAGATTGCAATCTGCATTAAGCAAGAATGAACCAGCACTTGAAGAAGTGGAAGAAGTGGAAGAAGAAAGCAAAATTGTTACAACTGAGCAAGAGCGTGAAGCATATCACATTATTCGGGCAATTTTATGGACAAAAGTTGATATAAGCAGAATTGTTGAAAGAGACACTCAATCCTATTTTGGAGTTTTGTTGGATGATAATAATAGAAAACCAATTTGTCGTTTACATCTAAATGGAAACACAAAATACCTAGGACTTTTTGACAAAGAGAAGAAAGAGGAAAGGATTTTGTTGCATAGCATTGATGATATCTACTTATACACAGACAGGCTTGTTGAGACAGTTTTGATGTACGAATAAAAAGTTTATTTTCAAAGAAAGCTGGCCTGTGTGGGTCGGCTTTTTTTTTGTTTGTGAAACTTTTTTGAATTAGATTCGTATCCTCAACAGGATTGATAATTTACTAGAATTAAACTATACTAGTTGTAATACAGACCAATGAAAAAAGTAGCAACATGCTTTGGCGGTGCCATGAACATTTCTGACTCTCCAGCATATTTGGATTCGGTTGATATTGGCGCTTGGTTGGCGGATAATGAATACGTCATCAAAACAGGAGGTTATGGCGGGATGATGGAAGCATTTTCAAAAGGAGCATCACAAGCACAAGGACACGTTATAGGATGCACTTGTGAAAGTTTTGGAGTTAACTCCAAGCCCAATCAATATATTGCCGAGGAAAGGAAGTCAAAGAACCTCTATGGGCGCTTAAAACGCCTTATTGAGGAAGACGGCCCTTGTTATAGAGTGTTTATTTGTCAAGTAGGAGGAGCAGGAACTTTTACAGAGCTCTTTATTTGTCTTGATTTATTTCGGAAAATGAAATCCCCTCCACCTATTTACTTAGTAGGAGCTCATTACGAAGGAATTATTGATGCGGTAAAACCGTATATGAACACAAAAGAGCATGCGCTTACAACCATCGTAACAACCAAAGAAAACCTATACCAAAAGATAAAAGAGGATGAAAGTCGACATTGGGCCGCTCAAAGAAAACAAGATTAAAGAGTTTAAGTTTGCAGAAGAGCTTCTTGAGTTTTATCGCGACGGAGAGCAAATGATTGCCAAAGGGAACATTAGCTACAACGGAGGGGTTAGGTCTCACAATTATTTAAAAGGTAGCGGGTGGTTTCTGTTTTACGAAGACTCTCCAGTTTTAACTATTCATAAGCAATGCTTTAAATCTTCTGATGGGTTAGAAGAACACACTGGGGCCTATCATATTTGGGCAGGACCATCAAAAGGTGCGCAGTGTCAGCATATACTAGCAAAAATATACCCTAAATACTATACTCCAGAGACAGGGTACGGACTAACCACAGCAGATGACGTTCTTTGCGATAAGGAACGCGCATTTATCAACTCACCCATCTTTGAACAAGGGTTCATGAACCCAGTAAAACCTTGGACGGGCAAACCTGTCCCTGGAGACCGCATCGGGGTTAAAGTTGGAGGAGTACTATACAAGACGTTAATCGATAAATCTGGAGCACAAAGATTCATCCCGAACTCGCTCCTAAAGCATTTGAGTGGCGGTAACGGGTTCAACATCGTTCAGCTGACCGAGGATTACATCAATGGAAAGTTTGCCCGAAGAGAATTTCTAGAATTTCTAATGGGGCTTGGAATCTTCTATCACACTCTCGCTGAGATGCCAGTGTTTGGCAACCTTGAATTTGAAAATCCACTTTATCTCTGAAACCTTTTTTGTTTTTGACCGTATATTAATGATATGGACGATAACTTAAACACTAAAACGAAGCTACTTAACAAAGTTAAAGAGCTTGAAGCTAATAAGCGTGAAGTTGAGCTTGGCTATAAGAACGACGAGCTTTACAGTCAATACCAAACTCAATTAAACGAACTCAACCAAAAGAGAGAGAAGCTTCGTTTGGAGATGTCTTGTCTTCGTAGTGAACACGAAAGAGACTGCAGAGACGAAGTAGTGTTCATTAAGGAGGAAATCCAATACATGAAGAACCTGGCCGATGAATCAGACGGCTTGAACCCCAAAGACTTTGGTCCAGATATCCAAGAAGCATTTAAAGCTTGCGGAAGTGGAACAACAACACCTCACCACATGTTTAGACTTGTGTGGGTCAGCCAGGACGAACAATACGCTGTATTCAAAATGAGAGGTCACGGTGGCGGAGCATACCCAAATTCGTGGTACTTAAACGTCAGATACAATCTTCACCACATCCCAACTGTTGTTGAAGGAGGATTCTACAAAATCAAACACAACTATGGAACTGTTATGTGGTGGGAAGGTAAGAGGTGGAGCAAGGCTCGACTTAAAGAAGTGGTGGAGGCTGCAATAAAACACTCAAACGAAACTTTATCGTGAATCAAACGTATACTGGTTCATGAAGTACAGTTCATTCGTAAACACCCACGATGTTCTTAAAGAAGTCATCTATGCCAGCAAAGACACCAAAGACAAGATGGACTTGGGGGTTTGGCTGTACGAAGAAGATTTTATCCAATTCCATTACAACCATTCCAGAGTAGACACATACTTCGAAGCCAACAGCCCGATTGTGGTTGTTCCTGGGTCTAGCTTTTTATGCTTGGCTAAAAGAGGTCCGCTCCAAAATTGGAATGGATATGTTGGTGTGGGTCAAGATAGCGCTCTGTTTGGGCTGAGCTATGGCGAGCTGGGTGAAAGATTTGGTTGGGATATACCTGCTCATGGCGGATTGACTTTTGCCAACACAATCTTGCCTTTTAAACGAAATGAAAAGAGACCACACGAACAACTGAGGTATGTTCATAATCAGAAGGGTTGGGCTCGAAAGAAATGGTTCTTCGGCTTTGACTGCGCACACAGCGGGGATTTAATTCCCAATAAGGAAATGCAGCGATTTACCTCTCTAATGTCAGGAGAGTATAGAGACCAGAAATTTATAATAGAGCGAATCAAAGCCCTGGCGGCTCATTTGTTAAAAATAGAAACTGCTTTGAAACAAAATCATCCCAGGTACGTATATTAACTCATGGAACAAATAGTAGTCATACAAGATGTAAAAACTAGAGAGTATTACTTTAGTTACAGAGGAGACTTTGGATTCAACGCTGACATTGGAAGCGCAGACACATTCGATAACGAAAGCTTTGCTTTGGCAGAAATGCGCAAATCAGAAGAAGAAGACGGCTCAGACATTTTTTCTGGACGTATAATTGAGATAAAAATGTATTACAAATTTTGAAGAGTAATGAGTGATTTAAGAAAAAACTTGAACAAAATTCTAAACAGTGGTCTCTCTGATTCTCAAATTGAATCAGAGCTGCTTAATATCATATATGAGCGAAAGAAGGAAAATATGATGACAGTGTTTCTTCAAATCCAAGACTTGGACAAGAAGAGAGTGCAACAAGAGAACAACTTACTCTACAGAGGGTTAGAGGATGGCATGCATTCTTTAGCAGGTTTATCTAGAGAGCTTCTTGACGGAAAAACAAAAGCTAAAGCTTTGTCTTATTATAAGATGGTTTTCGAAGACGGAAACATTGCTCACTTAATAGGTGTTTGTAAAGCATATTTCCCTTCTGGAAAATCAGATGGAGCATCTAATAACGGTGTCTGGTTTTTTAAAAAGTTCACGGAGTTGCTCGTCAAGAACAAAGAAGAGTACATGAAAGGAGGAAGCTCCTTTCGGTGGACGGAAATACATAAACATGCAGAATACATTAGCCTGGTGTTAAAGAATTTAGAAGAAAAATAAATTGAAGAGAGTGATGGACAGTGTATCGCGCTGTGCCATTCGTGGCAGGCGAGGAACCTCAGGGCACCCGCACAAGAGGTGGAAGTCGAAAGACGCTATACCACCGCAACTTTGGGTGCAACTCAAATTTTCCTAGCAGGGGTACTTGTGCTGCTATAATGGAGTGGTTAGAGGCTTAGACAAATGATACATCTCGACAGGACCCTGGGTACAGATTCACTCTCTTCTTTTTTTTACAAATACACGACTATTAAAGTAAAACAATTGTAATGAAATCAAAATTTTCGAAAACAAGTATATGGAAGATGTCAATAGTTCGGGCGATACCATTCGTCTTAGCAGTGTCATTGCTGTTCACATCTTGCAACGATGAAGGTTTACGAAGGAAAGATTACTGGACTGATATCAATTATCCAAAATATGGCATCATTAGCATTAGAATTATTCCAGACTCAATGCATCAAGAGTATCTGACGACAATAAAAGACCTTGTTCGTGTTGGTCGAGAAAAAGTAGATTTCATTCCTGAAAACAGTCTTAAGTACGCAAAGGAGATAGCGGACCAACTGTATATGAGAGATGCGGAAGCATTATCGATTTACCTTGCTGAATACCAACGATGTGAAATACCATATTATCATTTGGACTCAACGCAGAGGATTATTTTCAATCATTTGAAAAACGGAAACCCGCAAGACACTTCAAAGGTCGAGCTCAAGTGATGTAACCTTTTTCTGCCGACCACGTACATTTACATGTGAACTCAAAGCGAACTATATTACAACACCCGCGAACCTGGATTGGTTTTTCTTTCGTCAATGGCGGAACACAAAATACATTTAAAGTAAAAGAGGTTAGGCGTTCAATAACAGGAACAAGATACCGAGTTTTATTGGACTCCCCATTAGCGATGTTAAGTGAGATTGGGTTTGACTCAAGAGTGTTTAGAAAAAATTTTACTCAAATTGAAGATGAATAGATTTATTATCCTTTACAAGGACCAAGCACACCCAATAGAAGGGGACACGGCAGCCAAGATTGAGAAAAAGATTCGACAAGACTGGGAGCAAAACCAAAATTTAGAAGCATCAAGCTTTAACTCTTATGGGGTTAGAATTGGTTTTCAAGAGTATTCTCGTGGAGAAGCAGTAGTGATGGAGCTTGAAACCTGGTTTGAATTGAATAAGAAAAAATGATTCTTCACATCGAAGTAGAGAAGTTTATTTACAAGCAAGCCACAGTTACATCAGTGGAAAGTGGAGATAAGATTCTTATCGAGTTCGAAGATGGAGATGGCATCGAAGTTTACACGCCAAAGATATATTTTAGAATGAGCCATATTGGAATTGAAGGCTTTGTCCGAGAAGGAACGAAGTTTGATTTCAAAAGAAGGACATTTGACTGTTACCCAACAAAACCTAGAAGTAAATGAGCGAAGAAATAAAAGCAGAACCAGACTTTCTAGAGAAGACTCTTTTGGAGCCAATGTCCAAGCTTGAGCCGCAGCCACTATCTGAGGACCAGACAGAAATGGTAATTTCCATTATATTGGCTGATAAGCAAGGGAAGATTGTCGACATGTACGAAGAGTTTAAAAAATCAATATGGGTTCTACGGGCATTGGAGAAACGAGTGGAGATATCACTCACTGTGAATATCGATAAAGCCACGCAAATAATGCTAATAATGCTTCTTGATGGAAACATTGGGCGGTGCGTAATGTTTTTGTACTACTTTCAATGGTGGGCAAAACAAAACAACGAGCGCAACATAACAATGGATATCGTCGTGCAAAGAATTATACCAATGGGACTTCCTGATATGGATGAGCTCTCGCTTTTATGGGATGCTCAGAAAGCAAAAGAAGGCGGAAATTACATAGATTTACCTGCGGCCTCTGAGTCGATTCAATTTGATACAAAATGAAATCAATACACTACGTTAAGAAGTACAATCTCAATCTGGGGCCAAACTTCAATCATAAAGAGCTTATAAGTGATTTAACGCTTGACTTCATCACACTGCTTGAGGTCGGTAAAGCACATCAGAACATAAAAGGCTTTGAGAACGCTGTGAATGCCATCAAGATGAAGTTCGATGGTATTTCAAACAAAACCGCAGGAGTATTCCCAGAGAAGCTGTGGGGCTTCTTCTTCGCCACAGTGATAGCCAAGATGCGAGAAGACTTGTTCCCTGACATCATGAAAGCTAGGTCTGACCGAAGAGATGAGATAAAGAAAGAGCGAGAGGAGCGTCAACGAATGTACGATGGCGGAGACTTCTTCGAGGATTGGTTTAAGAGAGCATTCATCGCGTCTATACTAGCTGGGTCTGCAGCTCCAACTACTGAACTATCATTACTGGGTCTAACGGAATCAGCTACGGAAGACGAGATAAAAGTGTCTTACAAAAACCTAGCGAAGAAACATCACCCAGATAAAGGTGGTAAGCAAGCCAAGTTTGTGGAGATTACTGAGGCTAAAAATAAATGCTTGGCCTGGGTAGCAAAGAAGAGTTAATGAGGTACAAGAAAGGCTTTACTTCATGGGAAGACTCTGGTCTTCGTTCTGGAAACTTTGGAAGAAGAACGTTTGTTTCAGACGAAGAGGAAGCGAAGTACGAGGAATTTTATGGCTTGAAACTAATGGAAAATGCCCACTACAAGAGAGCTTTTTTATCAAAACGACACCACGCTTTGTGGAGAGCTGATTTCATCTTTATACAAGATAACAAATGACAAAACGCACTTACATAACAACGACACTACCATACGCAAATGGGACGCCACACGCTGGTCACTTGTTTGAGTTCGTACTGGCTGACATCGCAGCTAGGGGTCGAAGACTTGTGGGTGATAATGTTTATTTCAACATTGGCTTGGATGAACATGGCGGAAAAATCGCAGAGTCCACAAAAGGTATTCCATTGCTAGAATTTAGAAAACAAACCCGCAGAACATGGAAAGCTTTTGCAGAGGACTGGAACATCACCTATAACAACTTTTATCAAACCGCCACAGACCAACACAAAGCACAAGTGGTTGCGTTTTGGAATCAACTGGTAAAAGATGGTCGACTAGAACTTCGAGATTACACAGGGCGCTATTGCACAGGATGCGAGAGCTTTAAAACCGAAACAGAACTCCAGGACGGCAAATGCCCAGACCACCCAACGAGCGAGGTCCAAGAAATATCAGAGCAGAACTATTTTCTGATTCTGAAAGACCTTAGAGACGACATTATAAAAAATGCGACCTCTGAAATAAAACTACAACCCGAAGCAAAGCGTAAAGAACTAATTCGTTACGCTGAGGAGGTTCAAAACCTATCGGTATCAAGAATACACAAGCCCAATAGCAATCTCATTCAATCACCAGACCCAGAACATGACATTTATGTGTGGGTGGATGCGCTATTGAATTACATACTTGCGGCGGGATGGAATACTGACGACAGAAAGTTTTTTGACTTCTGGACCACTGGAGAAACAGTCCAGATATGTGGCCCAGACAACTTGAAGTTTCAAGGAGTAATTTGGCAGTACCTACTTAAAGTCTTAGACTTCCCTCTTACCAATCGATTATTGGTGCACGGAACAATCCGAGACAAAGATGGTCTAAAGCTATCAAAGACATTAGGAAATTATATCGACCCACAAGAGCAGTTAGAGAAGTTTGGTATTGACGCTGTTCGATACTACATCGCAGCAGGCCTCCCAACTTACCAGGATTCAAATTGGAATCAAGAAGAGATAGCAGAACTGCACGATGCTCACTTGGTAAATGGCTTCGGAAACCTCGCTAGAAGAGTAACAGTGTTGTTTAAAAAGAATGGCTGGTCTGGAATCCTTTGCGAGCCAGAAGACTGGTGGAGTGACCAAATATCCGATAATATAAAGCAGGATGTGCAAAAGCTCAACAACAATGTAATGTTCTACTACGACAACTTTAACTTCAACAAAGCAGCCCTCACCATTAATCAGTTAAATGATTACGGTAACAAACATTTACAGGAAATCGCTCCTTGGAGTAAGACAATAGGTGAAAAAGAGAAGCTTCAATGCCTAATAGATGGTTGGTGGATTGTTAAGAACATCATCAAGCTGTATTCGCCCATCATTCCAACGAAAACGAGTGAAATTCGCCTACAAATTGACTCTTGGAGTGTATTAAAGCAGATGGACTCAACATTTGAGCCAGAGCCTGTGCTTTGGTTTAAACCGTTAAAGAAAACAATGATTTGAACAAATAAACACCATCATGAAAATAACACGCACAAGCATATATAATTCTCTTTTAGAAAAAGCTATCACCCAAGGGGGTTACTGTGTGTTTAGTTTTAATAAAGATGATGCTTCTGGGGTTTTGTTGCATTTTCAAACTCCAGAAGAACCTTTAGAACACTTTACAATACTTCGTAACAATTCCAACCAGAGTGAGATGGCAATGTTGCTACGAAGCTGCACTCCTGATGAATTTAAGCTTCTTGACCTATATCCCACTGAAGCTGAAGAAGGTGCCTTAGAACATTTTGTGCACATTGAAGACGATTGCGTTAATATTTATTTCCGCAATTTATACTTCTACAAAGCGGATGCATTAACTACCGAGCAAATTGAAAATCTCAAACCCACATTCAGCATTAATGGGAGCATGGAGATGGTTGAATGGTTTCAAGTCTCTAGAGGGTTACATTATACTACTATAAACAGTGGCCTTCGCCACGCTGACGGAGAAACAAAATCACCCTATCAATATTCCGCAACAACAATTGGAGAAGATGCTGACCTTACTGCTCGAAAGAAGTTTACAAAGTGGTGGGAGCAAAAATTAAAGCCTTGATTTTTTTACTCTATTTATTGGAAACAAAGCACAATAAACTTTACCAACAAATACTGTTATGACAAAAAAAGTATCAATTTCCGAATTTAGAAAAATTATTAGAGAAGAGGTCGTTAAGCTTATAAATGAATCATTTACTGAAAATTTTGACGAAATGGAAGAAGGTTTTTTTGGGCCAAATAAAGAAGAAATTGAATCAAATAAACAAGAGCTTTCTGCACAAATTGATGCGCTTATGACTCCGCTTCTCGCTAAAATTCCAGATGGATGGAAGATAGTGGGTTCAAAAGAAGAAGTCCTTAATAAGGCTGCTGATTCTAAATTTAAGGGTGAACCTTGGTTAAAAAGGGGTCATGGCTTAAACACTAACACTGTTTATCTTGGATTTAAGCCAGAGATTTCTAGGTTTCAACAGTTTGCTTCTGCAGCTGCCTCATCACGTAGAGCTGAATAATACTCAAGATATAAAATCACCCTATCAATATTCCGCAACAACAATTGGAGAAGATGCTGACCTTACTGCTCGAAAGAAGTTTACAAAGTGGTGGGAGCAAAAATTAGAGCCTTGATTTTTTTACTCTATTTATTGGAAACAAAGCACAATAAACTTTACCAACAAATACTGTTATGGGAAAAAAAGTATCAATTTCCGAATTTAGAAAAATTATTAGAGAAGAGGTCGTTAAGCTTATAAATGAATCATTTACTGAAAATTTTGACGAAATGGAAGAAGGTTTTTTTGGGCCAAATAAAGAAGAAATTGAATCAAATAAACAAGAGCTTTCTGCACAAATTGATGCGCTTATGACTCCGCTTCTCGCTAAAATTCCAGATGGATGGAAGATAGTGGGTTCAAAAGAAGAAGTCCTTAATAAGGCTGCTGATTCTAAATTTAAGGGTGAACCTTGGTTAAGAAGGGGTCATAACACTAACACTGTTTATCTTGGATTTGAGCCAGAGATTTCTAGGTTTCAAAAGATTGCTTCTGCAGCTGGCTCATCACGTAGAGCTGAATAATACTCAAGATATAAAATCACCCTATCAATATTCCGCAACAACAATTGGAGAAGATGCTGACCTTACTGCTCGAAAGAAGTTTACAAAGTGGTGGGAGCAAAAATTAGAGCAGGTATAAGCCGCCAAAGAAGAGAAATAAACAAGTAAACCAAATTATATCTTATCAATACTGGTTGAAATTTGAAAAAAACAAAGTATCTTTATCGCTGATTTTCAATGGTTTAAATATTTATTTGAAAATAAACACAAAAATACTTGTGAGTTCTAAGTAACCTTTCTATTTTTGCCTCGTATTTATAACCAACGCTTCCATTTGTGTGAAGCATAGAAAAAGAAACAATGAACACATTACAAACCATATCTAACACCATTTCTTCGCACTTGCGATTTGTGCTGTTTTTTGTACTCCGTTTAAGACGGACTGGTTCAGGTATTGTGTGACTTAGACATACTTTATAAAGCGAAAGCCCTGGACCCAAAAAAGGTCTGGGGCTTTTTGTTTTAACATATGTGGCGGTGTAGCTGGATAGGTATACAGTACTAGATTGAAACCCTAGAGATGGCGAGTTCGAATCCCCCCCCTCCACACAACAACGATGAAATGTCATCGGATAGTTCTTTGAAATATGGTGCGGTAGCTCAGTTGGTAGAGCAATGGACTGAAAATCCATGTGTCGGCAGTTCAAATCTGCCTCGCACCACTTTATTCTAGTGTTGACAGAAAGAGTTACTTCGAGTGCACTGGTTACACATCAAATTTAAATTTTGACTTCGCGGTTCAAATCCGCCTGTTATCTCTCTCGCTTTTTACCTAGAATAATACAGGAGTATAGCTCAGTTGGTTCAGAGCTTCGCGTTTACACCGCGAGTATGTCGGGGGTTCGAATCCCTCTACTCCTACTTATAACAAGCCAAACGAGGCTGTTTTTGTAGCATTTGGCTGCAATTGACATATTGAAATTTACTTTCTGCAAAGAAGCGCGAAATAGAAGTTGTATAAGCAAAATGGTAAAGTTGGCCCTCGTAAGGGGTGGCAAACGTAAGAAACGATTCTCGGTTCGAGTCCGAGTACAACGGGAAATCAAACTGATTTGAATTCAGGATAAGGAGCGACGTGAAAACCGCAACATGTCTTAAGATAAAAAGAGAGACAAAAGGAGCTAGGTAATCGCGGATGCATCTGCGGTCGAAAGCGCTGGCCATTGAGGCCAGAGACTGGTGAGAGTCCAGAGATTTTTGAGGAATCCCTTGAAAGAGGATATGGGGTTGCAAACCCATACAGGAAGTAATATACCCCTATGAACAAATTGGTAAAGTTGCTGGGTTTAGGCCCCAGGGCACACGTAAGATACGTTCTCGGTTCGAGTCCGAGCGGGGGTACCAAATGCCGATGTGATGAAACTGGTAGACATCAATGATTTAGGCTCATTGGTCCGAAAGGGCGTGCAGGTTCGACCCCTGTCATCGGTACAAGAAGTCCTTCTTCGGAAGGCAGCATGGCCAGGTGGTGGAATTGGTAGACACCGCGTTTTCAAAAGGCGCTGCTCGAAAGAGTGTGAGGGTTCGAGTCCCTTTCTGGTTACGATAGTGTTAATGTGAGGAAAGTGTCGTTTTTTGATACTGTTCTCAAAAAATTGCTAAAATGGAAAAGGACGACATAGAGAGAATATTGAAAAACATCCCTATTGACGGAGCAGAGATTGGAGCTTTTTTAAGAGACGCAACTCCTGAGCAGCGAAAGCAATATCAGGACAAAGCCAAGCCTAAACGCGAAAGAGCGAGATTAAAGGCCGAGATTAAATACTGGAGACATCTACACAAGTTTAAAACTGCGTTGGATGTTCCAAGATTACCTCATGCCGAAGAGAATCTTTGGAAAGTTTACTTTGTCCCAGCGTTAATTGAAGCAGGAGCAATTCCACTGGTGGAAATGGAAGACGGAGTTGTTTATGAAGGTAACCATAGAGTGGGAAAAGTTGCAAGATGGAATGCGGAGGTAAAAGAGTTTACGTATCCTTACTGGGAATGGAACCAGAAAACCACAATGAAGTGTAATCATTTTGAGAATGATAATGGTTTTGCACTATTTGTCCCCCTAAAGAGGGTGGCGGGAAAAGAAGTTGATTTATTGACGTTTTTAGATTAATATCTCTTTAGCTCAGCTGGTTCAGAGCGCTACCCTGACACGGTAGAGGCCATTGGTTCGAATCCAATAGGAGATACAATTAAGAGGCTTTCTTATTATCGTTAGTCAAGTAGCATGAGATAATAAGAACGAAAGACGGAGGAAAGCTAATGACACCTCTGTACCAGGCCCAGTGCTGGAATTGGTAGACAGGCATGGTTGAGGGCCATGTGTCCGTAAGGGCGTGTGGGTTCGACCCCCACCTGGGTCACAAGGCAGAATCGTGAGATTCCGCGTAGTATGGTGAGGTAGCTCAGTCTGGTAGAGCAAGGCCCTGAAAAGGCTTGTGTCGGTGGTTCGAATCCATCTCTTACCACAAAGGCAACTTCTGCCTACAGACAAAGAAGTAAACGAGAACTTGTCGTTGAGAGTAGTTCAATATGCCCTAGTATACCCTCTGTCTTCGAAACAGGTGAAAGGTTAACTGGACACATGTAGGTTCGACTCCTATCTGGGGTACAAAATGTTACTAAATCGTTACACGATGGAAGGAGCAATTAAAATATGGAACGACGAAGGAGAGGTCTATGAATTAAGACTAACAAAGAAAGACATTAAGCTGTTAAAGAACATCGTGATGGATTTAGAAAAGGTTTATATCAGGAGCGGACTCCAGGGCCAAAAGCTCAAAGAGGCGTGCGCCAATGATAAGCGGATTGACTTGCTAGACAGAATAGTAAACAATCAAATTGTCTGGCATAAGCCTTGGTTGGACAATAAAGAGTAAAAATGGCCTATTAGCTCAACTGGACAGAGCACTGCCTTGCGAAGGCAACGGTTAGAGGTTCGAATCCTCTCTGAGGTACCAAATTATACCTGAACGGGTATAGTAGATTTAAAATAGTATTGATTATCAAATAGTTAGAAAAACACTATACCCGAAAGGGTATAATTGAAACAAAAACGGTTCAGAGCCTTATATTATAGAACAATGAAAACGATTGCAGAATATATTACAGAGAAACTCGACCAAGGTCGTTTATGTGGCAAGGATTTATCCTTGTTATTACTCTCGTAATGTATATGCTCTCGTGGTGAAATTGGTGTAAATTCAAACACAAGAGTCATGCCCCACTAGCCCAATTGGCAGAGGCAAAGGACTTAAAATCCTTACAGTCTGAGTTCGAATCTCAGGTGGGGTACAAATTAAAACAAACATTATAAGAAGTAAACGAGCGTAGTCTTCGCTGGAAAGACGATAGCATGAATTTTATATTTTTCTTAAATTAAACTACTTGGCTTATGAAGTTTTTAAAACTCTTTCTGCGTCCAATTATCAGCATTAAAGGAGTTAAGTGTGAAATTAGCGAAGACTATTTCAAGTTTCTACAAAAAAGCTGACTCAGAACTTGTTGAATAGATAATTTTGTCTATCTTCGTTATTCAGATATAACAAAAAACATGTTTAAAGCATTCAAACAATCTTTTATCGCAGCAATTCTAGGCAACCTATTAGTTGCTGTCGGAGTCATCTGGGGTCTCTACGAAATTATATCATGGTTTACGACTAAAGACACAGACGCTATAGATGCGGTGGATTTCAACTTCTTCTGGCTAATTGGCATCGGAGCGGTTTTGTTTGTAGGAATGTTTATACGAGCATTCACAAATGCTACAAAAGAATTCTAAAAATATCGCACTGGATGTAACCTTTTAAAATTACTCACGTAGATTAGGTGTAATTCATTTTAACAAACAAAAAATAGAATCATGGCAAAGAAAACCAAAGAGGTAGCTAAAGAGGTAAAAAATGACGAAATTCTACAGGAGGTAGATTTGGTGATGAAAATTGAAGAAGTAGACTTTAACGGAGTTGAAGAGTATTTCGGAATTATGAAGATGGACCCAGAGTTCACCTTGGAGCAATTTAAAGAAAGATTCCTCTGGGAGCCAGTTACAAAACACTTAATTGACGAGGCCTCTTTGATAGAGGACTGGAACAAGTATCCACCTTTTACAGCAATGGAGTGTATCAAGCGGTTTAGTGAGAACCAACAGAAAATGATGGTTGCGTTCAAACATCTCGGTCCTGAGCAAGTTGTCAAATCTCTTGATGCAGTATTGATTGATGAAGAGTCAATCAACAAGACTCAGATTCGTACTCGTCTAAAGAACCCAGGCATGAAGAACATGCTGAACCGTTCTGTTGATAAGGAACTTTCTGAGGATGATTTCGAAGACTACGCAGTGGAATACACTGATACCTACAAGCTTCACAAGATTGCTCGTGAGACATTTAAAAAGAGTGGTGTTGAGCTGACAAGTGATGTTTTCGTCGTTGAAGCAGTATGTCCTTCGACTGACCATCACTACTTCTTGTTTGTTGATGACACCAACGAACAGTGTACTAAATCTGCCGTAGGCGCCATAGCCTGGACTATATTTAAACCAGACGGCAGTCCTTCTACCAGAGAAGAGTATCTAGACATGGCCTACAACGGAAAAGAATCCTAAGAAAAGATTGTCTTTTCAACGGAAATTAAATAATATTGAATAGAACGTTCAATTCATTAAAAACAACACGTGTTATGAAAACAATTGGAACACCAACACGTCATGGAGACATGATGTTCTTCAGAGTAGCCTCTGAAGAAGTAGCTAAGTTTAAAGAGAACAAAGCTCAAAAGAATCTAACTGTAGGCCTCGGTGAGGTAACGGGCCATGCTCACAACGTAAAGCCTCTTGCAGGTGGAGAAGTGATTGAGTACTCAGATTCATTTACTAACTCTGGCACCCAAAATTTTTTAGAGCGCGATGAAGTCGTGTTTGAAGTAAAAGGGAAAAGTGCCATCGTTCACCACGAAGAGCACGACATCTTGACTCTTAAGCCAGGATGCTACGTGAGACTTCACCAGAAGGTTTACGACCCATTTACTAAGCAAATCCAAAGAGTTATTGACTAATTCACCTTGGTGAATAAGTTGAGCTCCTTCGGTAGCCTCAGTACTTTAAAAGCCTTCCAATATTGGAAGGCTTTTTTTTTGAAACCTTTTTTGATAATTTACGTATATTACAAGAAAGATAGAAATAAAATGGTGCAAGATAAACTGGTTATTAAAATGCTGCTAGGGAATGCTTATTTCAACGGTCCCAGAGAAATATTCGGTTACATTAGGATTGACCCCAACGTGACCTTTGATTCTTTTGTAGAAGAACACATAGAAGAAGTCACTAAGGTAATATTCGACATGGATTCCGTTGAGGAGTCATTCAACAAGTACCCCGCCTTCACAGAAGAAGAATCAAAAGAAGTGTTCGCGAATAGGCCAGAGAGCCTGGCGGAGATTCTTGATAGACTGGAAGAATATAAGACTCAAAAAGAACACACAACCATTAAGATAAATGACGATGGAGAGATAGTCGTCATTATGAGCTTTGGGGAAGGAGTCGTGGTTGAAGGGGTTAAAAAAACTATGGGATGCTTGAAGATGGACCCCGAAATGACTTGTGAAAAGTTCATTAAGACAAAGTTTGACTATTTTACCAGGAAAACATTTAAAGTGGAAACAATCAAGAAAATGTTTGAAACACATCCTGCATTCACAAAAGAGGATTGTGAATATGAATTCAAAAATGAACCAAAAGCACTAATAGCTACTCTCGCTAGATTGGCGCAATTTTCAAAACAAGACACATGGTAATAGGTAATATACTATTTGATGACAAAAGAGAGTTCTATGGAGTGCTAAAGATGGATAAAGACTTCGAGTTGAAGGACCTTAAAAAAAAGCACGCAAAAAAAGAACTTCTCACATACTCTCAACAGGAGCTTAAAGAGTTTTTTGAAGAAGCAACTGATTTTAGCAAAATAAAAGACATATTTAAAATTCAAGACTGGGAGCAGGTTGAAAAAGATTGGAATGAGTTTGACGGTTTCACTGCCACACAAGCAATAAGGCGCTTAAAAGGGAAATATCTTCACATGATGACGGCTTTCCGATTTATGGGTGGCAAAGAAGTTGTTCGAATTTTAGGCGGAACAGTCATAAGCGAAGAATCGCTGGATATAACAATTGTTCGCATGCGAGCAGAAAACCCCAAACTGTTTGACATCAAAAACGGAAAAGCATCACTACATGAGTTTCGTGTCAATTTTACAGACACTTACAAACTTCATAAGATTTCAAAAGAAGATTTCTCTAAAAAAGAAATTTCGAGCGCTGAGGATGTATATATCTTAGAATCCATTAGAGAGTCAGCTAGTCACCACCAATTTATATTTGTAGACCAAGAAGAGGAGCAATGTCAAACAGCGATTGGAGCTGCGGCATGGAGCATTTCAAAAGAAGATGGAGAAAAAATGACTCGCAAAGAGTTTGTAAGCATGAATAACAATGCTGAATCTGAAGAGAAAACCATGGATGAAAGTAGTAAAAAAGTATATTACACCATTGTAACTGAGAATCCTCTTGGCGCAATGAAGCACATCAATAAAGTTAAAATATCAGGCTCAAACCCAAAAGAATGTGTCGAAGTGATGCTTTACAATAAAAACCTTATCAAAGAGGTGTTGGATAAAATTAAAGAGCACTCCCCAAAGGAAATGGTGTTCTGCTTTTCAGATATCCCTGGTCATGAAATTGTATTCACGAACAACCACTTTGATGACTTGTTTAGTCAGTGGATTGAGGCAATGATTGAGATGGAGAATTACGAATTAGCAACGGAGTTGAGAGACTTCTTTAAAACCCTTTAGAATGGAAGAATTTGTTAAGCAATTGAGAGATGCCGTTGTTGAGGATTTATTGCAAGATGAAGAGAGCTCAGATAAAGAGTATGTTTGGAGTGGAACCGCCAAACGCACACTCACCAAGCGAGAGCTATCTGAGGAGGTCAAGAACGGCACTAAGGAAGGCGATTTGATGCTGACCAGGCTTATCAAGCTATCTATGGACTTATTTAACAGAGGAAAAGAGGACTTGAAAGACGTAAGACTAATAGTGAGGTCGACACCAGAGTTTGAACATGACTGTGAGTCCTGCGTTTTCCTGGGACACTACAACAAAAACGACTTGTATTGCTGCGAGCAGGGAAGCGAAGGAAGCGGTCGATGGACAGTGATTGCGAGACGAAGCAGCAGCGGCCCTGATTACTCAAGCGGTATAGTGTTTGCAACTCCTGATGGTAACGAATGGTTGTACAAAGCCAAGCTTTTGGCTATTGAAAAAGGCTTGATAGATGAGTGAAGCTGCAGAGGAGAGGAGCTAATTAAAGTTTTTTTAACGAGGTCAGTTCCCCTACAACCCAGACGGGCCAATATTTACAGCGCAGCAGTGGAAGGAGCTGATAAAAATGATTTAAGTTTTTCGTAGGTTTTAAGAAACCTAATACTTATATTTGCGTATAATATAACAAAGAGGAGTTTTTCTCTCTATTTATAGAAACAATGAAAGCATTTATCGACATCCAACAAGTTCAACAGCAACAGCTCTCCGCTGAACGCCTGAACTTGCTATGATGTTGATGTAACAATACAACTACAATGTAAAAGCCCAGGTTAACAGCCTGGGCTTTTTGCGTTTTGCAGTTTTTTTATATTCTACTGTGATGGAGAAGCGTTGGTGATAAATTAGCGAATATTGTCCTATTATGTAATGGTTAGCATACTGGCTTTTGGCGTCAGGAGTCTCAGTTCGAATCTGGGTAGGACAACAAATAACAAACATTGCCTCTTGGTGTAGTGGTAACATCTAAGAATCTGGCTCTTAAGTCGGGGGTTCGAGCCCCTCAGAGGTAACAAAAATAAAAACTATGAACATTTCTATTACTATTATACTGCCTCCAATGAGCGAAAAAGCGACAGCTAAGTTTCTAAGGATAAAAGAAAAAAAAGAAGAAAGTCTACAAAAGATGCTAAAGGATTACAAACGAGAAATCAGTTAGCTGAAATGGATTCAGGAACACTCCTTTTGGAGGATAAAGTAAGAATCTTACAAAGATGGATTGGTAAGGCGTTGGAATCTAACGATTTCATGCCGATGTTTTAACATTAACCCCCTATAGTATATAGGTATGGATTACATTCGGTTTTGGTCCGAAGAAGCTAGGTTCGAGTCCTAGTAGGGGGTCATATTGGAGTATAGTGTAATTGGCAACACGCTGGGTTTTGGTCCCAGAGACGTACTACCGCTTGTGAGGGTTCGAACCCCCCTGCTCCAACAAAAAAGCTCTCATCAATGAGAGCTTTTTATGTGGCAAGCTTTTTATTAGCTTTATCTAAGGCGTTTTGAGTAAGGCCAGCGTCGGTTTTGGTTTGAATAAACTTTTTATTCAAAGGAGTTTTCTTTATTTCCTCCAGCCCGCTGTCCAAGATAATAAAGTTTTGGACATGGGACTCATGAACTTGTAGCCACGTCATAATTCCACTTTGCTTATCCATCCCTTTAGGGAGTGCACTCATTACGGAATAAGGGATTAACCCTTCTTGATATAAGATTTTTGCTAATGAAAAGAAGTCTGACTGTTCCTCCCAAGGAGTAGTCAGAACAAGTTTTGCACCGTGCTGAAGAATCAGCTTATTAAGATTAGAAACCAAACTTCTATCGATGGCGCTTTCTTGTTGAAAGCTGTCGACTGAAACTGTGTTTAAAACTCCACTGATGTCACAAAATATGATTACCATTCATTAATATGCGAGACTATAACACAAAAAGCAAATCAGATTGAGTATATTTACAAAATGGGGGCAAGCAAAGAGTTGTGGATGAATTTAATCGTGCCGTACTATAGAAACGGTGTTCAAGTTGGCTATTTAAAGCCAGATGGAGAAATATTTGAGCCTGAAATTCAACAAGAAGTGAAACCTTTCCAGAAAAGCACCGTATATTATGTGAATCCTAGAAGGAGCGAATCATAAAATAAACGCAAACAAGAGATGCCGAATAAACTACTGTCAAAACTAAAGACTAGCCTTTTTATGTCTACGAACAAAGAGTTTCTAGATTTAGAAACCAGACTGTTCGAAACGCGAGAGCAAACAATCGAAGGCTCTATGACAGCGGAGATGGATAATCCACTGCTGAGTCAAGACTATATTTCCAACTCAGAAGAGAAAGGAGGCGTGGTTACAGACCACACTCGCTTGCTAGCTAAAGAGTCTGTACAGAACCAAAAACAGATTTTAAAAGAATACAATTGGGATGAAGATTTGCAAGAAATCTACACCAAGAAAGGCCAGCTCACAGAGCGTAAACATGAAGAAGAAGCTTATCAGACCGACGTCTTTTTGATGGATGAAATCAAAACAATTTGTCTTGATTTCAATATGAAGCTTCGCCCAGCCAAAGAGCTTCTTTTCTATGACAATGCGCAAAATATGAAATAATCCCAGTGATTGAGGAGTTTACTTCAAAACTAAAGTACGACTCAGGAAGTAGAGAGTATGATAAGTTTTTTGCGCTGGCAATAGCAGAAGACTTTGCTAGTGAAGAAGACCGAGCAAGTGGGAAGAAAGCAAAATCTAAAGAGCCTAGACTGATGCTGTTTTACTTAACAGATAAAGAAAAGAAAACGTTTGTTCACGTGAACACTTGGGGGAGCACAACATACTCTGTGACCCGATATATAAATGCCTGGGCAATCAGAAACCCTAGAAACGCTTTTCTTAGCCGAGGAGTGAAAATAGCAGCATCAATCTTTATTTTTGCAGCAATTTTTGGCTCTGGGTCAATATTGACAACATGGATTTTATCAATGATTTTAGGCGCTGTAATTTCAGGCATTTGGGTTATGATTCAGATAAGCCAATCTGCTAAATCAAAAGCATCTTACGGCAAAGAAAGCTATGAGTTTACTGACGATAGTTGGGACAGCGTGGCCTAAATATTTTTTTAAACCTGAAGTATACTACAAATATGAAGACACCAATAATTATAAGAAACGTATTAATCATCGGAATAGCAATGCTTCTAGGCCTATCAGGAAGATGGTTAAAGTACAAGAATTCACCATCAGAAAAGTCTGAAAAAAAGTGCTTTGAGATAAGCGCCAGCATAGTAAAAAATGCAGAACCAAACAAAACCTACTTCGGTACCGTTAAAATTACGACCAGACATGAGGCTGTCGGCTGGCCTACAATAAAGGTAACGGTCCAAAGAGACACGTTGACAGCTGAAGAGGGTGGATATTTTGGAGAAGCAAATTGATTCGAATTCACCTTCAATTTTGACTTTGTTTTTCTTATACTTAAACTGTGTTACAACGCATTTTAAATAGAATTAGAGAGATAAGGATTCGACGACAGCTATCGAAAGCCATTCGTTCCACTAGTGGAATAGAAAAGGTGAATACAAAATTCTTAAAACACATCGTAAATGGACTTGCACGTAGCTTGTCCATTTCTTTGTATAAAAACATTACGGTTGTGTCGTCTTCCAGAAAGCTTGTACACGTTTACAATGGTAATACCAATGACAAAGGAAAAACACGCTCCTATTTTCAATTAAAAATAATGTATAAAAAGGGATGTTGTGAGACAGAGTACATTGTTTTGAAAAACCCAGGAACCTTCTGGCAAATTCAAATCACAACAAAAATCAGAAATGGGGACTCAATAGTTCAAAGGCCAAAAGATGCTTTAGTTTACCTGGGATTGGCGAAACTTAAATCTTAATTCAACGTATATTAGTATATGACTAATATAGAGCAAGAAATAGAGCGCCGATTTTTAATGTGGAGCATTCCCAACATCAATTATGACGAGATTATCCGAATTGAGCAATGTTACCGAAACGATATCCCAGAGAGAATTAGACAGTCAGAGCATTTTTTAACTCCTCGAAAGCCGTATTACGACTTCTGGCTATCAGAGAAGTCTCAGATGGCTTTCGAGAAAACTCTTAAATATAAAATCCCAAACAAAGAAGGAGTTCAAGAAATGAACACCGCTATCAACGAGGCGAAGTATGGTGAGCTAAAATCAAAATATCCAAATCATCTCAAAAAAATTAGACATGTCAAAAAGTGTAAACAGAATCCAGGTTTAAAATGGGAGATTGATGATTTCTCATGTCATAACACTGAAAACAGCTCTTTAATAATCGTAGAAATTGAAGTACCATCTATGGCTTATGATTTAAAGATGCCAGAATGGATTAAGTCTGCTGTACTAACTGAAGTTACTGGGCAAATTGCGTTCGCCAATTTCAAACTAGCTAAACTTAATCAGAAGTAAAAAGCATTCATTATGTTCGTAATTGCGAGTATATTTTCTATTTATGGAAAAAGACACTAATGGGCAGAAAAATAATAAAGCGCAAGACATTAACCACCGTTGTAAAGACAGTAGAGATTAATGGGAAGAAATACATTGAAATGGACCAAAGTGCAACAATGCAGGATTATCAAAACGCTGTTTTGAATAGTGCATTGACGGAAAACAGTTTTCACCCAACTGCAACCGCAACGAGTCTTGGGCTGGGAAAGAGCACAGTGTATCGTATGCTGAGTGCAGAAGAAGAAAAAAAGAATAAGTGATGAACGAATTTGTAAAAGAGTTTAAAGACCCAGGACCAGTTGTAGTAAATTTAGAAACGGTTATACGAAAATGGAACCGACTATGGTTTATCTCCCAGTGGGGAGATGATTACACCTTGGTTAAGCAAATGAGAAAAGACTCACCTATAACGACTTTAAAAGTCAGAATGGATAGCAAACAAACCGAAACCCTAATAGCCATCTTGGACTTGGAAAGAACCCAGTCTGGAATATTTAGAAGTGGTGCAACCTGGAAAAAAAAAGAACAAAGTGAGTAACAAAGCAACAAAAGCAAGCCAGCACTTATCCTTCATTCTGAGACATAATCCTAAAGCTGGAAATATCACTCTTGATGAAGAGGGTTGGGTAGCTGTGAGTGACATTATTTCTGGTTCAAAAGACCAAATAACTCAAGAGCAGATAGAAGAAGCTGTAGAACACAACGATAAGAAACGTTTCGAGCTCAAAGAAGGGCGAATAAGAGCCTTGCAGGGCCACTCCTCAGGTCTTGGGGTTAACATCAAAATGGCAGCGTATATACCTGATGGGCCTGTTTATCATGGGACTATAGAAAAGAATGTAAACTCAATTTTAGAAGACGGACTCAAGCCTAAGAGGCCTGGGGCAAAGAAAGGTCGGATTCATGTGCATCTATCAAAAGACATTTCCACCGCCACAAACGTAGGAAAACGTCATGGCATTCCAGTTATACTGGAGATTGACGCTAGACATATGCGTGCTGACGGGTTAAAACTGATGGAATCAAAAAACGGGGTAGTACTCGCCAAAGAAGTTCCACCCCGTTACATTAAAAGATTAGATTAACTACCTTATATCAAAAAGAACGCTGAAGGCCATTACTTTTCCAAAATCTTCCTCACGAGCGTCAACTTTCATGCCTTCAAGGTCTGCCTCTAGATAAGACTCGATTGTGTAAGATTCAGAATTTATTTCAGTTATATGAATAGTTGAGGAATCTGTCAAAACTATACCTACTCTGGCGTAACCACCTCGCTTAACCCCAGACGCCTCAAACGGGATATGCAACTGCTTCTCAATCTGAGATATTATTGAATCTCTCTGCATTATTTTAAGAGAATCGGGCGTTTGTGAAAATGCTCCAGTTGCTAAAAACAAAGCAGTTAGGAGGGTGATAAATTTTTGTTTCATTATCGTCTTTTATGTTTATTGCCATAAGTAGATAAAGGTTTGATGGAGTCGTAAAATAAAGCTCAATTTAACATTAAATTAATGTATCCTAAATCAAGAATATAATCCGTATATTTACGGTGACAAGAAGTTAAAAAGATACAACATGGCAAAAAACAGCACACAAGAAAACACACGAAAAGAAAAAGCAAGAGACAAAGCTCTTGTCATTGACTTGGAATGCTCTTGCTGGAGAGGTCATCCACCAGAAGGTCAGCGTCAAGAGATTATCGAGATTGGCATTTGCATGTTAGACTTTAACACACGGGAAATCACAAAAAAACAAGGAATCCTGGTTAAGAACCACGAATCTGAGATTTCTGATTTCTGTACCAAACTCACATCAATCACGCAAGACATGATTGATAAAGAAGGAGTTGAGTTTGATGAAGCATGTAGAATTCTCAAAGAGTACTACAAGTCGGAAAAGAGAATATGGTTCTCTTGGGGCAACTTTGACCGAACAATGCTCGTGAAAGACTGTCTTCACAGAGGCGAAGAATATCCTTTGAGCGATTATCACTTTAACGCCAAAACTCTTTATGGCTTCAAACACAAGATGAAGAATGAACCTGGAGTTCAAAGAGCGCTAAAGCACGCAGGAATGACTTTTGAAGGCACACACCACAGAGGTGTAGACGACGCAGTAAATATCGCAAGATTGATTGAGACCATTTTTGAAAATGTGGATGAAGCAAGAGAGCTTAGCTTTAAGTCTAAAAAACAATAGTTATCGCAACCTTTTTAATGTTGCATCGTATATTATGCATATGAACTTATTTCCTCAATTCTGGTTTGAAGGCAACTTATCTTTTGGATGGGTAAGGAATTTAGATGATTTACATAAAGTGTTTGAAAGGTATCAAGGTCAATTAAATCCTAATCAAATATTGGACAAAGCCAAGTGCAGAATTCATAAAAGAAAAGGAACTTTTGAATACGGACTCAAACGACAACACTCTCGCGAAAAAGGCGCAGAGACACTGAGAGAGTTCTTTTTAAAACACAGTATAGAGTTTAATTTTTAATAATCATGAGCGAAGAAAAAAATTACTATAAAATTCTTGGCGTTGCTGAGACTGCTACAAAAGCTGAGATGAAAAAAGCTTATCGCAAATTGGCTGTCAAGTATCATCTTTAATGTCGTTATAGTTAGTTTTCTATACTACTTATTAATAAAAGTAGTGAGAAAATCAACGAAAGAAGAATTTAAAGAAAAATCGAATATAACGCATAATGCAAAATACGACTACTCCTTATCTGTTTACACTAATAGTTCAACAAAAATAAAAATACTATGTCCAGAGCATGGTGTTTTTGAGCAAACGCCTAACTCTCATATAATGGGGTCTGGATGTTCTAAGTGCTCTGGAAATGCAAAAAAAACAAATTCTCAGTTTGTAATAGAAGCAAAGTCAAAGCACGGTAATAAATATGACTACTCTTTGGTAAAGTATAAAAATGCGAACAAGGGAGTTGATATAAACTGTTATAAGCATGGTATTTTTAAGCAAAACCCTAGCAATCACCTAAGAGGAGAAGGGTGTCCACTATGCGGAAATGACAAGACTAGATTAAAGAATCGTGAATCATTAGATTCCTTTATAAGAAGAGCAAAATTGAAACACGGGGACAATTATGATTATTCTTTGGTAGAGTATAAAAATAATAAAACAAAAGTTCTGATTAATTGTCCTAAACATGGCGTTTTCGAACAGCTTCCATATTCGCATTTAATAGGGTCGGATTGCACAAAGTGTGGAGTAGAAAAAGCTAAAAAATCAAGGACCAAAACTAATTCTCGTTTTATAGACGAAGCAAAGTTAATACATGAAGGTAAATATGATTATTCTTTAGTTGAGTATACCAACACAGATATTAAGGTTAAAATAATATGCCCTAAGCATGAAGCATTTAAACAGAAACCAACTAAACATCTTCAAAATCAAGGATGTCCTGTATGTAGAGAAAGTAAATTAGAAAAAGAAGTAAGAAACCTTCTTTTGAAGAATAAGATTAAATTCAATTCTCAACATGGTCGAAAAAACGATGATTTATTTCTAAGCGGGCAGACAGTGGATTTTTATTTACCAGAACACAAGATAGCTATTGAATGCCAAGGTATTCAACACTTTGAGCCCATAGATTTTGGAAATAAAGGAAGTGTGTATAGTTCCGAAAGGTTTCGTATAAATTTGATGAGTGACCATAAAAAATATCTTATGTGTAACAAAAAAGGGGTAGATGTCGTATATTATACAAGAAAACATAAATACGTCAATAAAGAGTATATTGGAGAATTATTTTCTGATAAAAAAGAATTACTTAACAGAATAAAAAATAAAGATGAAAAATAAGCAAGATTATTATGAACTACTTGAAATAACTGAGGAAGAAAAAAGCCTCCCAAAAAAGGATTTGGAAAAAATTATAAAAAAAAATTACTACAGAAAATGTAAGCTTTACCATCCAGACAAAAACCCTGGGAATGCCGAGGCTGAATCTAAATTCAAATCACTCACTGAGGCTTACGAAACTTTAACGGACGACGGAAAAAAAAACGTTATGATTCGCTGAATAATCCACAATTTGAAGATATTTTTTCACAATTTGAAGATATTTTTGGACATGGCGGCGGATTTGGAGCTCAACAGATTAGAAAGGGCGCAGATGTAGTGCACACTCTTGAATTGTCATATGAAGACGTTATAACGGGAATGGAAGCACAAGTTAGCTATTTTCGAACAGGCACTAATGGAGCTCAGGAAAAACAAACGGTCAAAATATTAGTGAGACGAGGAGCTTATGAAGGGATGAGCGTTCGCTCAACAGGTATGGGAAACTTTCCTCCGCCTATCCAAGGAATTATAACAAGAAATATCCCAGGAGACTTACATATAAAATATAAATTTAAGAAGCACGATAAGTTTCGAAATGAGGGCAGAGACCTTATTAATGAGCTTGATGTCCCATTCGACAAAATGGTTATCGGCGGAAAAGTTGTTGTGGAATCAATAGATGGAAAGCAAACTATCTTAACCATTCCACCAGGCACAAAAAGCGGAAAGAAATTTCGCTTTAAAGGACGAGGCCTTCCAGAGCTTGTTCAAAAATCTAACTCAATGGGATTCATAAGTCATGAAGAAGCTCAAGGAGACCTTTATGCTCTAGTACAGGTGTACATTCCAGAGCAAGTGAATCAACAGCAAGTTGAGTGGCTTGAAAAGGGAAGAGAATCTGGAATTTTTAACAGATGAAACTAAGTCCAATTTCTTGCGTATATTACATACAACGAAGTCAAAAATAAATGGATATAGCCAGTAAACCAAGTGTAGGAGTTCTTATAATTGATGCTCAGAATGATTTCTGTGAAAACAGAGGCCAGACTGGGTCTTTATACATTAAAGGCTCAACTGAGGACATGCAAAGAGGTGCTCAGTTTATCAAAACCAACAAAGATTTAATCAAGAAGATTTATGCATCGTTTGATGTTCACAGTCGGATGCAAATATTTCATCAAGCCTGGTGGATAGAGACAGCAACTGGAGAAAACCCAGAGCCGTATACTCTAATCACTCTAAAGGATATTGACAACGGAGTCTTCATAGCTAATATTGAACAAGATTGGAGTCGAGAGTACGTGAGGCTGCTTGAGGAACAAGGTGAATTCATGCACCTTATATGGCCTTACCACTGTATACAAGGCACTTGGGGCTCTTTGATGCATACAAGTGTTGCTAAAGCAATAGAGGATTGGCAAGTCAACTATGGTTCAGCCATTACTCTAGAGACCCTAAATAAAGGCTGGGCTCCAGGATATGAATACTTTGGCATCTTTAAGCCGCAGGTTCAATCTCAAGGAGACACTTACACTTGGTTTAACAAGGAGTTTGCTAAGAAGCTTGACCAACACGACGTGCTTTATGTTTTCGGAGAAGCTGAGTCACATTGCGTCGGGTTATCTATAAAACAATTGCTTGATGAAGCGAATAAGAGCTTAAGCGTAGCGAGTAGCTTACTGGGTAAGATTGTTTTACTATCTGACTGCATGAGTGATGTAAAAGGTTACGAAGGGGCAATGCAACCAGTTTTTAAAGAGGCGTGTGAGAAGTTTGGAATGAGAATGCAGAAACATGATGAAGTGAATGTCCCTAAGGACGCAAAGCTACTTGTGTGATTAAATCTTTTTGGAAAGGGTTCTTTTCAACCTTCACCGACATCGGTTAGTAATGAATAAAATTGAAAATGAAGTTAGAAATAAATAAAATAAGAACAACTCCACCTGGTATGAATTTCGCTTTTTGCGTCTATGGAGAACCCACTCAAGAGGTTTTGGATTGGGCGGAAAAGTGGGGATTTCCAAAAGAAGTTTCTGGCGCGTTTACAAATTTTAAAGTTCCAAAAGGATATGACCTTTCTGAATGTTTTGAAAAACCTGTCCCTTATGCGTATCTAGACGGATTCTCTCCGAACCTAAACAAGCATTTGCATTTAGGTCATTTCTGTAACATGGTGCTTGCGAAAGCCCTGCTTGGAATGGGTGTGGCTGAACAAACACTAGCTATACTGGGAGACACTCTTAAAGGAGAAGTAAGTGCATATGACGCAAAATTTGCTCTTGAAAAGCATTGCAAAGATTTTAATTACACCATTGTAAAAACAATATTAGCGTCAGAAGTTCACTTGAAGGAATCAATTGAGGAAGCATTGTTAAGCCCAGGGGAAGGGAAGTATGCAGGAGCTTTATGTTTTAGTCACGACAAAGGAAGAGAAGTAGGGTTAAGAAGCGATGGTTCCACAACGTATTTCTACCAAGATATAGCATTGGCACACATGCTTAAAGACCCTTATTTAGTAATCACTGGAGACGAACAAAAAGAACATTTTGCACATGTTAAAGAAATATGCAACTGGGTAGATTATTTAGGGATGGGGCTTGTGTTGAATGATGGGGTAAAGATGTCTTCTCGAAAAGGCAATGTCATTATGATGCAAGAGATTATTGACGAACTTCAGGCTGAGTTTGACAACATCCAATTGGTGTACAATATTGTTGCTGGAAAACTTTTGAATTATGCGCCAAGTAGTAGTAAAAACATCATTAAGAAGGAATTAATGCAAGTCGGCTCTTCTCCAGGATTATACTTGAGCTACGCTATGGCTCGTCTACAGTCGGCAGGATGCACATTTCTAGCTGTGAACAAGTTTAATGATACAAAACTGCAGTTTGAACAAGCTCGCGCACTAAGCGAAAAAGACCCAAGCATCTTATTAAAAGCGCTTATGGGTCATGCGAAGAATATTAACAAACTATATGAGGACAATCCAATCAAAGGAAACGAGAACAATCAAATTTTCTTTTCTGGATTGCTTGAGGATTTGGCTTATGGAATGACAAAATTAGGGATGTTTCACGTGTGTCGTGTACCCACAAACAAATAAGAACGTTAAGCAAGGAAAAGCGTATTTAGTTTTTGCAGTAAAATTATTAGGTGCATTTTAACACAAATCTAACTGAATCAAAATGAAGAATTTATCAGACAGAGATTTTAAAGTACACATTCTAGGTTACGGCGGAGCATGGGACTATAAAGAGGGCCAGGCAGCTTTTTATATCCAATGTAAAGACCATGAGCCTGTACTTGTGGATTGCGGCTCGACCGTACACCCAAAGCTTCTAGAGCTGATTGGGTCCACTCAAAGAGCTCTAGATGAAAATCATATCATTATAACCCACACTCACGAGGACCACGTCGGGAGTTTGAGCACCAACATCTATCATAGGTATTTCCAAGCGCTTATCAGAAACGAATCCGCCACAACAAACATTATAGCGATGCCTGCGGTGAAGGGCTTGGTGAATCAGAAACTACTCCTTATAAATAATCACAATTCAGACCAGTTTGAGTTTAAAGACGCAGGAGTTTTTGAGAACTTGGGGATGAGCATAGCTTTGGTTGACACCACAGGACACCATTTTGAAGGATATCCTACGTCTGGAGTCGTAATGCGAAGTGCTGGTGGTGAATATGTGGTAATAAGCGGAGACATCAACACTCCAATTTTTCCATTAATAAAAGAGCAATATCCTGGTGCTTATGAAGAAATGCAAGCAAACCCTAAAAACGTCTTAGTGCTTCACGACATCACGACTTTTAATTTTAAGGAAAACCCTCACTGTTTTTACGAAAAGCTTTTAAATTATAAAGAAAAATTTCCGTACATTTACGGATATCATCATGACAAAGGTCAGATGGAAGCTTTAAATCAAGCAGGATGGGTAAACTTCTGCGGAGACTACATTGACAGAGACATCAAGGTCGAATAGACAACACAACTGAGTAAGCACCGCTCAAAATTTAAACAATAGAAACATTATATACACTATGGACACTAGTAGATTATTTAACGAATTTGTTCGCTTTGCCAAATTGGACCACTCAATACCAATTGAGTCGATTTCACAAGTAGCGAATATTCAAATGCAAATGGACACGAGAATTCCTAAAATCGAATCCATTTCTAAAAATATTCCTGGATATTCGCCTAAGGCTATGACTCCCTACATTCTTGAAGAACGTAAAATGAACGTTACAGCGATGGACGTGTTCTCAAGATTAATGGTGGAAAGAATCATCTTTTTGGGAATGCCAATTGATGACCAAGTAGCCAACATTGTTATTGCCCAGCTTTTGTTTCTAAATTCTGTAGACCAGACTAAAGACATTGGAATGTACATAAACTCTCCAGGAGGAAGTGTTTATGCTGGACTTGGGATATATGACACAATGCACTATGTGGAATGTGATGTTACAACTACTTGTACTGGACTAGCTGCTTCTATGGCTTATGTTTTAGCAATAAGCGGAGCAAAAGGGAAGAGAGTAGCTCTTCCTAATTCTAGATATATGCAGCACCAACCTCTTGGTGGGGCATATGGTCAAGCGTCTGATATTGAAATCACTCATAAGGAGATTCAATTCTTAAAGAAACGTTTGTACCACATTATTTCAGCAAAAACAGGCCAAACCTTTGAGCAAGTAGAAAAAGATTGCGACCGTGACCATTGGATGAGTCCTACGGATGCAAAAGCCTATGGGTGTATTGATGAGGTAATGCCAAACAATGATGGAGTGGAATATTAGACTCCCTGAGGTTCCCATAGGCGAAGCAGTGTGGCAGAAATCAGTTGTCGGGACAACTGATTTCTTTTTTTTACATTTTTCTGCTACCATCATCATGGAAGATTGCAATAAATATGCCTTTTCGGCATCAATGAATAGAAAATCTTGGGTTTTAAACTCTCGCATGAATTGGGATAGTTTTGAATTCTCCTTTAGCAATGCTAAATTTCACAAAAGGCCTAAATTTCCAGCAGAGCTGTTTGGAGTGGATATTATTAGAAACACCACTCCAAACGGCTACTATGGAGACTTGATTATCTTTAATATGATTTTACCATCAAAAAAACAGAATACCAAAACTTCAATTCGAGGCTGGGTCGAGGCTGTTAAATATCCTGGGTCTAAACTTTTGAGTTTTAAAAATGCAAAAATTATGTTTGTATGAGAGCTTCTGATACAAAACTTCAGCTGGAGTCGTTTATACCTCCTGGGAACACCTGGCTAAGAGGCATGATTGAAGAGAGCCTTAGTCATCCTCCATACCCTGTGGCAAAGCTAGGAGACGAATATTTTGTGGGCACAGTGATTTCCACTGTACGGCTTCGTTCAATTCCATCTATGAAAGATTCTTATTTTGGCAAAATGTTAGACTTTTACCATCTTAAAGGCAGTCTTAAAGATTGTGGTTTCAAAATAAACGATAGATTTGAAGGAGCTCTTGAATCGGCTATCAGCGACATGAAGGTGTTTGATTCATCTGGACTCAATTTAAAACCAGGAATAGATGACATACTTGATATTAGCGGGGACAAACGCTGGTATATGACTATACACAAAAACAATTCACTACAAAGTAAGGGCAGCAGAGAAGTTATAGCACTGATATTTATCAGGTGCAAAAAAAGCACTGATAATTCTATAACACCAAACTCAATAAGGATTAACCTTGTATCATGAAGATTTTGCTTACATCAGACACACATACTTTTCAAGACGAGATATCACAAGAATGGCTTGTTGAGGCTGATGTTATTTGCCATTCAGGGGATTTTTGTTTAAAAGGAACCTTTGAAGAAGGTTTGGCTTTTATGGAGTGGTTCAAAAATCTACCATACAAACACAAGATTTTCATTGCAGGAAACCACGATATATGCTTTGATGAAACTCACAATAAATGTTCTTACTTCAGAACAAGACATAAAGATTATCATGGTAAATACATTGAAGATATCCGAAAAGAAGTCCCTGAGGGTGTAATTTACTTAGAGAACTCCGAGGTTGTAATCGACGGGATTAAGTTTTGGGGTTCTCCTCAAACTCCAGAGTTTTACAACTGGGCTTTTAATGTTCCCCGTGGAGAAGCTATAGCTGAGTACTGGAATAAGATTCCTGACGATGTTGATATCCTTTTAACTCATGGACCGCCGCATAAGATTCTAGACATGACAGCAGAAGGGGATTATGCGGGCTGTGAGGAACTTGCTAAGGCTATCAAGCGTGTCAAGCCGCTGGTGAATTCTTTCGGTCATATCCATGAAGACAGAGGTGTTCAAGAGAAAGAAGGAGTATTGTTTTTAAACGCCAGTTTGGTCAATAGACAGTATTGGGTTGCGAATAAGCCATTCCTTATTGAGATTAACGAGAATAAAACCGTGACTTTGCTGTAACAAAAACCCTTTATTTTCGTACATTTAGTAGTAACATTTAGGTATGAATTTAAAAACTATACCTAAGAACTACCGAATTAGAATAACGCTATGCGACGAAAAGGGTTCTCCTATTGGAGAAGCAATGGTCGGAATGGATTTCATGGATGCTCGAAAAGAGTATTATGGAGAGAGCGGACTAGATTTTAATCTACACCTTCTATGGCAGCAATACCTCGATGGACTGCTGCCACAAGAGAAAGAATTATTACTAAATAGAAATGGAGAAGATAGAGCAGATAATACAGAGCAAGACGGAGTTTAGTTTTTTCTGGGGGGCAAATGACCCTGAGTCAAACTTTCACCAGCCCGTCTTTTTTACTGATGGGAAGAATGTGTTCAATTCTTCTGAACAATATTTTATGCTTAGAAAAGCAGAGTTTTTTAATGATGAAAAAGCGGCGATAAAAATAATGGAAGCTACTGACCCCGCCGTTCAGAAACAAGAAGGAAGAAAAATAAAACCTTTCGTTGAGGAAGATTGGAACCACGTTTGTCGCCGACTCATGTACGAGGCTGTATACTTAAAGTTTTCTCAAAACGAATCCCTAAAAAAACACTTGTTCAAGAGCCTTGGGAAAGAGAATGTAGAAGCAAGCCCATTTGATGAAATTTGGGGCATTAAGCTTCGAGAAAGCGATTACCGTGCCTCAATAAAATCACAATGGAAAGGAAAGAATTGGCTCGGAATCATTTTAGATGAGGTTCGTGATGAACTTCGCCAAGACCTTTTAATGAGCAAAACACGATATAAATAATATGCTGAATTTACCAGACAGTCTTTTGACAGAGCTTCAGGAGAGCGAAAACATTCTTTTAGTTGGTGCAGGTGGGGGATTTGATGTTCTGGCCACCTTACCTCTTTATTACAGCTTAGTGAACCAGTATGACATTAAGGTTCACGTGTCTAATTATAGCTTTGTGCACTTTACTGAGCTTGCTCAATTAAATAAAACAGTGGACTTTGAGCCAAAAGTCCAAGGAGCAACAAGTAATATTCTTGCATTAACAAATCACTTTCCAGAAGGGTATTTGGCAGAGTACTTTAAAGAAGGGTTCGGCTCGGACACAACCGTCTGGATGTTTGACAGGCACCAGACTATAAAAGAATTACAGGGTTCGTATGAAAGATTTCTAAAACAATTAAACATAGACACTGTTATTGTTTGCGGTTATGGAACCAGAGGCATCATGAGAGGCAACGAGGAGAGAAGCGGAGACATGCTTCATTCCACGATAAACATGGGAGCACTGTCCAATATTAAGGGGATAAAAAAATACTTAATGACTATTGGTCATGAGCTTGACTCACCAAAGCCTGTTTCATTTAAATCCACGTTAGAGAACATAAGTTTAATTACAAAACAAGGAGGTTATTTAGGTGGGTTAATGCTGGGTCCACAAATGGCGTCTTACGCATTTATGAAGTCGGCATTCGAATTCATTGTGCAACAAGACAATCATGAGAGCAACGCACTAATCGAGACAATAATTGTAGGAACAGAAGGCGGTTTTGGTCCATATGAAAACGGAGCAACCGTATGCGCACTAATGAATCAATGCCACTTCTTCGACTTAGATGTGGTCATGGCTTTCAACCAAGTGTTTCCAATGGTGGAAAACATCGATGACTACTCTCAACTCGTTCAAGACGGCTTGAGTTTAATTAAGAATTCAAACAACCGAGCATTTACACCACTTCAAATATGACAACATCAAACGTAGGTCAGATAAGAGATAATAGCGGAAATCTTTGCGATTACATCAAAGGATTGAAGGAGGGCCAAAAACTATTAGCAAAAATAACAACCTGGACTCTTGATGATGTAGGAATGAGCGGAGGCGTGTTTAAGACTGAAAGATTCATTCAAGGCCAGGAGTACTCAGTAAAAGAGCTGTACAACTGGAACGGTGCAATTGTCGCTTATGTTGTAGATGAAACTGGGTGTATGACCTGGGCAACACCAGATGATTTCTCAATACCAGCGTAACCTTTTTCTCTTTTATTCGTAGGGTTTTGAGGTGGAAATAAAAAGAGCCTGACAAATGCCAAGCTCTTTTTATTTGTGCTTTAAAAATTATCTTTTTTCTTTAGGACCAGTTCCGTCAGTCCATTTAATATTATATTCTCCATCCATGATTGCAACTACTAGAGAAGCCATTCCTTTTTTAAGGTTTTGCTTTGATGTATAACCCTCTCCTGAGTCTGCAACAATTTTATTATTTTTGGCTTTGAATCTCCACCTGAAATGGTCTTTTGCGTCTTTAAAGATTTCAAAGAAAGGAAGTCTTCCGCCATTATCACTTGAGACTTCTTTGTCGATAACTTCGTTAACATCCACTGGAGGCCTTGTTTGAATACAATTGGCTTTGCACGCACGCAACTCGTCTGCAGTCTTTGTGAGCTCTCTCTGTTTTTCACTCAATTGATTTTTTAGACCATCAACTTCTCTAGCATACGCTAGGTTTTGAGTCTTCAATCCACTTGCCTCGTTTTGAGCTTTTGCCAAGTCATTTTTGTATACCTGCTGTGCTCCATTGTTTTTTGGTTTTTTGGTTAGCCATAAAATAAGGAACAAAACAGCTGCACCACCAAATATACATGTCAACATATTCTAGATTTTTATTTGTTACAGGTAAATAATAGTAAAAATATAATGTTATCTCAAGGTTTTATCGGCACCATTATAAACGTGGTCGAAGTCTTGAATATTTTTGTGAATATCTTCTGGAGAAGTCATGTACCATTTTGGGAACTCTTTGCTGTAAATCCAGGCAATAAATTCTGAGCAATAAAACTTCTTCGCAGCTTTCCTTTCTTTTTTCTTCCCGTACCATTTCCCAGTGACCTGATATATAATCTGGAACACAAACACATCCAGCAAGTCATATTTGGTCCTAGATACTTTACTCAAAGCTTTCAAGCTGAGCTCTCGTTTGTCGATGTCGCCTTTCGACCTAGAAACTGTGACCTGCATCCCATCAGGAAACTCGTCTAATGGCTTGATGATAATTCCACTAGTAAAAGCCTCACAGACAAACATTGTCACCCAGACCTCAATAGCCACAGCTGAGTGTGTATATTTGTAATTGGTAAAGAATCTAGTGAACTACCCACCCACGGCAGAGCCGATGGGGTGGGCTTCGGAGGTCATAGACTCACCTAATGGCAACGCCTTACTCCGTTTTTGTTTTGATTGCGAATCAGTCCCTGACACACAATTTATTATATTTAATCCTTGTTTAAGTATGTTTTTACTTGCATTAAAATCTCTATCGTGAGTTTCATTGCAACCATCACAAGTCCATTCTCTATGTTTTAATTCTAAATCTTGTTTAATCCAACCACAAGAAGAACACGTCTTTGATGATGGAAACCATCTATCTATTTTAACGTATTCTTTGTCATTCCATTTAGATTTATACTCTAACATAGTGTAAAATGAACCCCAACTAACATCAGATATTGCTTGTGCTAATTTATGATTCTTCATCATACCCTTTACATTTAAATCTTCTACTACTATTATGTCGTGGTTTTTGACAATTTCAGTAGATATTTTATGTAAATAATCTGTTCTTATATTTGTTATATTTTCATATATAACCCCAAGTTTTTGTTTTTGTTTATTTCTTGATTCACTACCTTTTACTTTTTTAGATAATTGTGTTTGATTATATTTTAATTTCTTTAATTTAGATTTAAGTGGTTTAATATTTTCATACACTTTTCCATCAGATAGTATCGCAAAATCTTTAATACCTACATCAATACCAACTGATGTTTTGGTTTTAGAGTAAGGTTTATGGTTTTCTTCACAAGTAACAGATACATAATATTTACCAGTCGTATTTTTACTTATTGTAGCAAATAGTATTTTACCTTTAATTTCTCTATGAACTTTTACTTTAATCCCACTTTTAAATTTAGGGATTACTAAAGTATCTTCTTCGATGAATACATTTTGAGGTATCTTGAAACTCTGTTTATTATATTTTGACTTAAACTTTGGAAATTGATTTTGTTTATTAAAAAAGTTTTTATACGCAGTATCTAAATTTCTAATGGCAGATTGTAAAGACTGGGAGTTAACTTCTTTTAACCACTCAGTATCTTCTTCTTTTTTTAATTGAGTTAAACTATTAGCATTATCATAATAATTCAAAGAAGTCTTGTCATTCAAATATTGTTCTTTACGAACATTTAAAAAATGATTAAATACAAATCTTGAACACCCAAAATGTTTAGACATAAGAGTTTCTTGCTCCTTTGTAGGGTAAATTCTAAATTTATATGACCTGTGAATTTCTTTCATCTATTATTAAATAGTCTAATATTTTGTAAAGTCACAATTATTTTACAAATATTAGTTAATTTGTAAATATATTTTTAAGTCAAGGTTAATATATCGCTTACATCCCACCAACGCAAAAGCGATTAGTGGGTTTTACGCTTGAAATATAAATGGAGCCATGTAAGTCACAGGGCGCTTCCATTCAAATGGAGTATAGGTGGAGAGGATGTCTCCAGTTTGAAGTTTAAATGTGGATTCCATGATGTCGTTCCTAATAAATAGAAACCTTTGTTTGAATTCACCGTATATTAAGATAAAACAAATGATAACATTGATACCAACATATTTAACAGAGGAGCATATATCACTGTCTATTCTACTCGATAAGAAAGAAGAACTGATGAAAGAAGGAATAGAGCTTGTCCAAGAAGGAGATTTCAGCTTCTATTTAGAAAAGAATGGAATTAAGCTACATGGGAGTCTAGGTCACTTTTTTGGTGAAGTGGATTTCTTTATGAACGAACCATCCTTTGTGGGCCCAATTACGGAGCAGTTAAAAAAACACTTCCAGGTCGACTTTATCTTAGAGCATGAAAAGAGTTAATAGATTTTGTCAATACTGTGGAAAACACTCTGAGAGGGAATATCATATTGCATGCCAGGCGCGAGACACAAATCGCAAAACTCTGGCATGCATCTTATTTCTAGCCTTGGAGGGGTTGATATATTTTTATATCGTCCTCACCCCTTATCTAGAATCACATCAATAATAGTTTTATCTTCAGGATGCGATACATCATCGTAGGTGATGTCTTTCACAATTAAACCAACTGGACGCCCTTCTTTTGATTTAGCTATTACCCTGGCTCCAATTCCAAGCCCCGCAAGCCTTTTTGCGTTCGGCAATACAATTTCCTCCTGGCTGTAATTCACAATTATCTGGTACTCTACTCCTTCGTCGGAATTCTTTTTGGTTTCGTCTCGAATTTGCTTCATCTCTTCCAAGAGCTTTCCAAACTCTTTCTTGATTTCCCCAATCTCTTGAGCTGTGGATTCATGAATCTTTCCAGCCTGTTTTTCAAGCTCTTTCTTGAGATTGGCCTCTTTTTCTTTCTGAACCTCTATAGCTTGCTTTGAGACGTCTTCTTCCGCTTCTTGAAGCTCGGCTCTACGTTTTGCTATGTCGAGCTTCTGAAGACTCCTAAGCCCTTTAGCGTACTCTGAGACCAGCTTCATCTGATAGTCTTGAGAGTTCATTTGTGGGTCGTGAAACGGAAAGTGTGGTTGGTTGTATTTGAATAGAATCATATCCACTGACTCCAGTGGCATATCCAAGTATTTTGTTGACAACCCATCTACATAGCTTTTGTAGTCTGGGTTGAATATATCATATAGGTCGTTGAGTAGGTTGGCAAGGTTGCCTTTGTTTATTTTTTCCATGTTGCTGCCTTTTATCTAAAATAGGCAACAAGGGTTTAAAACAAAATGCGGAAATCATTTGTCCTATAACCTTCGCCAAAGTAAACTCTATGTGTTCCTGTGGAAACATCTATCCCAACAGTTACAGTATGAAGGATGGTCCTGTATTCATAAGGCTTTGCAAGGCGTCCACGTTTTCAGAAGTGGATAAACTCTCTTTCACATAGCTTCTATTCGCTCCATAATCTTCTGTCTTTTTCTGTTTCGTACAATTCCGCACAAACCCACCATTCTCCAACATTAGAAAAAGGTTCAGTCATAAAGAAGTGGTACGTAATTTCTTTGTCTTCATCAGTGTGTGTCTCGCAGTATACCTTATATAAATCGATTCCCTGTTTATAAGAGGCATCAACAATGTTTTGAAAACTCTTAAAGTCTTTTGAGTCATGTTTGTACACGCCAACAACGTTTGAAAATCCATCACGGACCAAATCTCTGTCCTTTCGAATCCAAGTCTTGTTTTCCGCCGCAACCTCCATTCCTTTTCGCCTGAGGTTTAACCAGCGTTGAGCTTGGTCCCCTGGGAGTTGAATGTCTGTTGCCATGAATATCGTTTCCTTGAAGTATGTCCCGTATCGAGCAGTGTCGTCTATCACAAGATGAATCCCTTCTTCTTCGGCGTATAATGCTTTTGAGGAGTCCCAAGTTTTAGAGTCCATCCAAGGATTGCCATCAGTGTCGTAACTGATGTCGGTTCCTCTTCGTTTATGCCAATCCGCAATTGAGAACAAGTGAGTGTAAATCAATCCGCAATCTTTTATTTGCTGGTTAAGATAATCTCCTTCGTGTTCTCCCGTCATTAAGTGAACCTCATGGCCAGCATCGACCAATAGTTTAGATATAAGTGAAAAGAATTCGGGTATCTTATCACTTACCCCGTGGAGGTCAAGACCTAATTTATACTTCTCTGTCATAATAATCGTTTTTGAAGCGGTAGAACTTATTGCAAGACATAGTTGTGTCTATCGGTATGTCTTTTCCAGAATATATGGACTTACCAATCTCTAGTTTCTTTTTCTCAGGCAATAATGATTCCTGTTGAGCATAGTCATATATGCTCAACGGCTCTTTAGGCCCAATGTTGTACACACCTTTGGCCCCACTCATTATAAGAAAATTCATTTGGGTGATTGCCATGTGCACACTTTGGAAGCTTCCAATTACATTGATGTAACCCTTTTTAAAAGGAAATGGACTCGCTTTGTGGGCTGTCCTTATAACAAGGTAGTCTTGACCCTTTAGTTCAATGTGATTGTCCGCCATCAATTTGGTACAGGAATACCAGCTTCCGAATGGGACCAGAACATCTTTCTCGTTTGCCATTGGCGAGGAGCCAGCATAGACATAGTCGGTACTGACGTGAACTAATCTCTTTCCCAACGTGGCACAGAAATCAGCAAGGAACGCAGCGAATACATAATTCACATTCCAGTGTGTATTTTTCTGCTTATCCTTGGTGTCGGTGTGAGCAATTGTATTGATAATAACATCATATGGCAGCAAGAGCTTTTCAAGCAAAGGAAAGTCCATAAAATCTGTCTCCGTTAATTTCCTGGAGAACTGCTTGTATTCAAAGCTAGGGCCACCCCAATCTATTGCTTCAAAATATCTATTCAATCCTTCTCCTATTAACCCGTCACCAAGGAGGGCTATTTTGGAGTTTTTTATGTCTTTATTGCTCAGGTTGAGGTTCATCAAATACTAATATTGTTTTCGTTTTCTCCACTAATTGGGTGAACTTTCCCAGATATGTCACTGCTCTCACCTTTTTGTTATCTACCCACACATATTCCTCTCCGTCTTTGATTCGAGGCTTGTTCATAACAAGGCTATCGTATTTGAAGCCGTTGTCTTTTAGCCACGCCTCGGTGACACCTCTGTGCTCTTCTCTTCTTGCTGTGAAGAAATGAATCTGATGCCCAACCTTTCTCCACTCTAAAAGAACAGCTAATGCGTCTGGGAATGCTTTTGCTGTAGCGAACATCTCAGGAGTCTCGTTGGGGATGTCATCACAAATGGTCCCATCTATATCTACTAAATAAACCTTGGGCTTATCAGTAGACCCCTTGTACTCTATATTTCCTTTTTCTTGCATCTTATAAATACTGCTCTAATATGCCTTTTTTTGATAAGGATTTCAAGCGTCTAATAGCTTTTTGCTTGATTTGTCTGCACCTTTCTCTAGTAAGCCCCATATCATCACCAATTTCTGACAAAGACTTTGGAGATGATATGCCAATCCCATAAAAACCTCTAATCACTAGCTGCTCTTTATTTGGCATCATTTTCAGATGTTTTTCAATCTCAACTTTAAGGTCTGACACATTCATAAGACCTTCTAAGTCTTCAAGCCCGTTAGAGTCCATGTTGTCAACGAAACGAACATCGCTATCGGATTGATTTGTATAGGAATCGATGCTAAACGCATATTTGTTGACGGCGAAAAGCTGGTCGATATCCTTCTGGGTTAAGTGCCCATGTTTATCGTCCATTGCACCAAGCTCAATTGCTATCTCTTCAGAAGTCGGCATCCTTTCTAAATGCTGCTCCAATTCAGCTTGGATTTTTTTAACTTTACTAAAGAGCCCTATTTTATTTAAAGGTTTTCGAACGACATCTCCAACATCAGATATCTCTTGAAGAATAGACTGACGAATCCACCACACAGCATAGGAAATAAACTTAAAACCCCTAGTCTCGTCGAAGCGCATCGCTGCCTTAACCATTCCAAGATTGCCAGCATTTATAAGGTCATTAAGGTCTAGTTTGCTTGTAGAGTTTCTATATTGCTTTGCCACGGATATGACAAATCTTAAATTTCCCAAAACCATCTTATCTATAAGCTCCTTTTCTCTCTTAGGGTCTTTTGTGTTTCGAAGCTCGAAAGCTATTTCGGCCTCTTCTTCTGCAGACAGGCCACCACCGCTTATGGAAGAGACCTCTGTTAGATATTTATTTAAAGAGACCGTATCTCGCTGAGTAATCTGCTTAGTAATTCTAAGTTGTCTCATTAAGTGTTTTTTTTTATTTTAAACTGTTTTCTACCCAATATACGCAGCACTCGTCAAAAGGTTACGCAAATAAAAAAAGAGCTTCTCTTAGAGAAGCTCTTTTATTTTCGAACTCAGGCTGCTAGAGCCATAAGCGTAGTAACTGATGCTCTTGGAGCAAGAGATACTACTTTTCCTGTTGTTTTGCCGTTTAGACAAGTGTGCTTTATGCTATTTTTTCTTTCTCCCTTCAAGCCACGTTTCAAAATAGCCAAGTTTGGGCCCATTTGCAATATAGTAGTCCTTTAGTGGACCCAGAGGGAGTCGAACCCTCGTTAACGTAACGTTTTGAGCAGAATCATTGGGTAAAAGACCCACGCTGCACTCAGCATTAATAATTAGGACAAAAATAATGCTTTTATTATAATTCACAAAATAAAAAGCATTATTCTTTCAAAATAACTTTCTCCCTGAGATAGAAACGATACTTAATAAGCTCCGAGTCTATCTCTATTAACTGCCTATTGTTTCTTTCATAGCTTTTTTTTAGGCTGTCCAAGCCATCCATAACAACCTGCAACATGAACACATTAGTGTCACACCGAGTAAGTAAGTTTGAAAATAAAACTTGAGCCTCAAGTATCTGAGTGAAATCATGCCTAGTTTCTCTCTGGCGCTCTAAAGTATTCCACATTTTTATTTTACCCTCGTCAGTCAAAACACTCGACCCGTCGTGGTATGGAGAGTCAGACGCCCAAACTTTATTCAGACCTTTGCTTGGCTCCTCTGGGACTTCCGCATGTTTTAGTTCGACTTTTTGTCTAAGCCGTTCTTTGTCATTAGTGTATTTTTTACAAAAAGAACATACTCCAATAGATACTATTCCAATACATACTATCAAAATAAAGATGTCAAAAGAATTCCCCTTACCTATTTTTGCAATCATGGTATATCGTTTTTAAGTTCAACTTTTTTTTCAACTCCGCCGTAATGATTTATGTAAAACGTGTAATCTTGAATATTAGTTATAGAGCATTCTCTTTTAGCTTTCAGATTAATAAGTTGTTCGTTCATGTTTGAGACCAATTCTACATAGAAAACTTTAATCTCTGGATTGTCTTGGTTGACAATGAACATCCCTAGCGAGTCGATGGCCGAATATATATTTTCGATTCTTTCTTGAGTCACTTTAAGGCTTTCAGTTTCAACTGGAAAGTAGCGAATGCTTTTAAGAACTTTTTCCTTTATAACGTCTTTATTATCAACTGCCTCGCCACACCCAGTTAGAACAAGACTTAGCAAAACTATTAGACCTATATTTCTAGCAAAAAAAGGACTAAATTTTGTTGGCTTCTCTGAATTTTCTGGCATAAATTTTTTGCGTTTCATTTAGCATCGATTTGAATTGTTTTTTATACTCTTTATGAACTTTCATGTCATTTTTGTGACATTTTTCATAATAACTCAATATGCTTCTGTCTTCCCAGCCACTTCCCATAAAAGGTAAAAAAGCTCCCTGACTCATTGCTCTACAGACAGTTTTACTACATAAAATGTAGAATATTCTCCTAGCCAATACAGTATCCTTTTTTTTTGATTTTAAAAAAAAATATTCCTGGGGAACACCAATTCGCGCACTAACAAGCTCTTTTATTTCGTCCCAACCGTCTGGCTTATTCATGTGTTCTAGTTATTAAATAATGTATCCAAAGCATTTACTCGCTGAGGAGTAAAACTAAGCTCAAGGAACCCTTCAGTCATCTCAGCAATCATACAATAAGACTCTTTCTGCTCACCACCTAAAGCAACGTCTTTAAGCATTGAGCTTGCGATTGTTTTAAGTTTTTTTGAGCAAAGATTTTCTCCTGCGTCGCCTTTAACTTTAAGATAGTCTAAAGTTTTGTCAAAATCAAAAAATTCAAGGATGTGGGTGATTTGGTCTTCAGTCTTCATTTTTTCTTAATCCTTTAATGTTAAAAGTGCTTTTAAAGCTAAACAGAAACCCTTCAAGGTCAAAAGTTTTCATATGTAAATCGCTGTGATTATCTCTGTAGTTTTCAGCAAGAACCTTTTGCAATTCTAGTCTTATTACAGTAGGTGATGCCTCCACTTTGTTTCTTAGACAAATCTCTAATCCATTCAAAATCCCATTAATAAAACCACGCTCTTTAAGCTCTTTCTGATGAATACTACCAGTGACTTTTTTTGTATTCTTTTTAGATAGATTTTCTACCCAATCTTCCACCTCTATATCTTGCATATCTTATTAATTTACGTATGTTCTTTGAAAAGGTTTCATTGTTATCTTTTTTTGCTTAAAAAATCACTTTTAAACTTCAACATCCATCTTTCAACAGCATGAGGGTCTAAATTTGAGGAAAAGTGTATCCAGTCGGATACACTTTTTCCATCAATGGAAGAAAGCTGAAACAAGCTCCCATTGACGGTGACGTCTCTAGTGTTTATACTAAGAAAAACAATTTTGCACCCACCTCTAATGGCTTGAGCTACTGGGCGAAACAGGTGAACTCGAAAATGACTAGCCCTAGCAATTATTTGATGTTTTTTTGCAGACTCCTTTATAATGGGTAGGAGCGGAGTTATTTCATCACAATGGAAAGTGTCCCAGTCCTCGGCTAATTCATGTTTTAAGCTTGTCTGGATAGGTTTCCCACAAAACCAACCGCCTGACACTTTGCATCCCTCATATCTGTTAGTTATAGGATTATAACCTAGCCCCACGTTAAGGTCTGCAAGACGTACTTGTGTCTTGCTTTTCTGGACTTTGCCTTTAACTTTAGAGGCGGTTACATATACGAGCCCACCCTTATCCTTCCTTTCTTTTGCAGTGTGGGTCAGAAGTACAATTTGGTCTTTTTTTACTTTTGAATACTCCATGTTTTTGAGTAGATTAAAAAAATGACTACGTTAGTTAAAATCGGGTACGTATAAACAGCTAAATCAACAAAGAAAAACTTTGCTGAGGCCGCCTTTGTTAAGTTATCCACATATTCTATGTAGGCACCGTAGACAACAAGAACACAGAATGTAGCAACGGTTGTTACCATCCACATTAAGAGAATTGGCTTTTTCATTTTTATACGATATGTTTTTATAGTATACGTAAAATTTTCAAAAAAGTTACTGTAACCTTTATAGAGAAAATTCGTATATTGTGTGAATTCCAACCAAAGAGAACAGCATGGGGATGTTTGATACAGTAATGGTGCCTTGCCCAGAATGCGGTGAGAAGCACGAGTTTCAAAGTAAGAGTGGCGAGTGCACTCTGAAGAAAGTTGATTTAGAAAACTGCCCTTCAGATATGTTGGCAGATGTAAATAGACATTCTCCTTGTGCTTGTAGTTGCGGAATTATCTTCGTAGTAGACTTAGATAGTCGAGCCAGTATAAAAGTTAGTGAGGTTGAATCGAAATGTGTGGCAGGGTGCAAGGTTTACACAGGCGGCGAAATAAGACACCACGGAGACTGTGTGTTTTACCCAGAATCCCTCACGAGAAAATATGATGAGCTTGCAAAAGAGAACGAGAAACTACGTAATGGATGCAAAGTTGTGGTCGATGGATATGAAAGTGATGGGATGGAGAACATGGGGACAAGAGACGAAGTCTTTTATGAACAGTGTAAAAAAGCATTAGGCGAATCAAAGCAAGTAAAGAGAACTGAATGGAGCAAATGATAAAGTTGAACACGGCATACGATTACGACATGACGCTAGAAGATGCGTTGTGGGGAGAAAAAAATCCTATCAAGGAACAGACGCAAGCGCGAGCGCAGAGAGATGTAGAGCTAGGCTATAACGTTTTTATCATCACCAAACGATGTAAAGACAGGTCAGAAGAAGCCGACCCAGTGTACGAAACAGCGGCCAAGCTAGGTATCCCAAGAGAAAATGTTCTATTCACCTGCTTTAAAGAGAAGGTGCGTGCGCTAAGAGATAATAACATTGATTTATTCCTAGAGGATGAAGAACAGTCTTTGATGATTACAAGGGCTGCAACTTTCACCAGTGTGGTATCTGTGTTTGACAAGTTCAACAAAGGACTTCATTGGGAAGATGCTCTTAACGAGAGAGAGAAACAGCTTATTAAGTTTTACAATAGAACCATCCATATAGGAGGAGACCACGGCGGATTCCCAACCAAATCTAGAATACGAGAGCAACTTGAAAGACGTTTCGACGACGTAGTTGATTATGGCTGCCCAGGAGAAGATTCTTGCGACTATCCAGACTTCGGAAAGAAAGTGGCCGAGGCAGTGCAACTTTCTGTTCAAGACGGAGGAACAGATTTCGGAATCTTATTCTGTTCGACAGGACAAGGCATGGCGATGACCGCTAACAGATTTCCTGGAGTTAGGGCAGCTTTGTGTTGGGATGTTGATATCGCCAGGTTGGCGCGTGAACACAATAATGCAAACGTATTATGTATCCCGTCTAAGCGTTTAAAACCAAACGAGATTGAAGACATTATCTACGTTTTCTTTACGACACAATTCGAAGGTGGCAGACACCAGAGAAGGGTTGATTTGATTGAGCATGAAGATTAGAAGAAGAGCATTCTCCAACCTGTCTTCGCTTTTGGAGATTCAAGGTTTTACTTAGCCACTATTGGAAAAGACAATAGGAGAAGACACCATAGTCGCAGACCAAATTAACGGAGAAACTCAAAAAGCGATACGAATAAGGTATTATGTCCCAATGACATTCAAACTGGGCGTTGGAGAGCATTCAGAGACAATCGTTCGGAAAGGTCGAACAGTTCAAGATATTTCATTCCACATAACCACATGAAGGATATTTTAGGGGTCATAGCAGTAGTTTTTTTGATTGGGTGTTTTTGGCTCATAGACTCTAGTTATGAAAGAGAAGGCTTGGGCTGGACTTATGTTATATGGAGCCTGTTGGCCATTTTGCTTTTTATATTGTGGCGAATTAAAAAAAGAAAAAGCAAATGATATTTCTCATACTGCTAACGGCTAACGGCGTCAACGTAACCTTTTCAATATTCAAACGTATATTAACTAATTTTTATAAAAACAAAACATGGATTCAAAAGAAAATTTCCTAAGAGATATGGAGGCTGATAAAGTCATCAATTCAGCAGTGATAAAATCAATGGTGGGTGGAGCTATTCCAATTCCACTGCTAGACATTGCTGCCACAACAGCTGTACAAGTTGGCATGATTAAGAAGCTGTGCGGACTTTATGGTGTAGAATACTCAGGAAAAGAAAGCTCTGCTTTAATTTCCTCTCTAGCCTCATCTTTCGGCGCCAAATTTGGCGCAAGCATTGTAAAGTCAATTCCTTTTATTGGAGGAATTCTTGGAGCCCCAGTTATGATTACACTATCTGGTGTCCTCACTTATGCCACGGGTAAAGCGTTTACACAGTACGTTAAGGCAAATAGTTCGGTAAAAGCCTTTAGAGAATTTGACTTAACAGATTTGACAAACAAAATCAAAGAGAACCTTAATGAAGGAGCTAAGCATGTTAAGAAGCAAGTCGGAGACACGTTCAACGTTGATATTGAACAGAAATTGAAAGACATCTCAACAAAGGCAAAGTCAAAAAACTCTTCGGCAGAGGAAAAGAAAGAAGCTACAAACGAAGCGCTGTCTTTGATTATGGCGAAAGTAGACAGCGTTTTTGAGGACGATAACAACGCTGAAATTTGGCTCAACAACAAGAACAAGCTTTCTGGAAACAAGACTCCTCAACAGTTTATTGACGAAGATAAGTATGAAGAAGTTGGTCAGTGGTTAGACATCTTATTAAACATGAAGAGCACAAGCTACCTCGACAAAGCATAATAAACATTAAAACAGATACGTTACAAAAAAGGGCATATTACAATTGTAATATGCCCTTTTTTGTGTTATATTTGCTTTTATAGATTACAACGCAGGAGCAATATGGGCAAAGAAAACAAAGAAGAAGGGGCACCTCTATCCAGTAACTTAGACGAAGTCAGAAATGAGATTGATTCAACTAAATGGTATGGTTGTATTGTTTTAGATGAGGAACTAAGTCCAATATTGTTTCCTCTCAACAGAGAAGGAGGCATTATGGAGGGAGCAGGAATAGAAGACCATAAAGGCGCCTACGGTGAGCTAGGCAGAGGAGGAATGGCCATCGTACAGTGTCAATTTAAGAAAGACGGAGAAGTTATATCTCCAGAAACAGCCTCCGAAGAATACAAGTATAAAGACATAGAGTTCAACACTATGATTCTGTCAACAGTGTCAGTTTATGGTCTTATTGGAAAACTCGACAACGTCTGGGGTTTGTATGAGGAATCCACAGAAAGATTTAAAACGATGCTTGATAGCTGCGTGGAAGAATTTCTTGAAGAAGAGAATCCAGACAAGAAGTATCTAGCCTTTTCGGTTTACGAAACTAAAGACGAATCCCAGAGTTTATACGTTATAAACAAGCTTGGAAAAATGTATCCCAAATTTAAATTTAAAGGCGGCAAGGAAGGTATTAAGGAAAACCTTAATCAAGGAGAAATCTACGAGGTTCAGTTTCAAGACGGCACATTGCCTATAACTCTAAAACAAGCAAGCGGAAGAGCAGCTGCGGAACCCGACAATATATTTCTATCAGCAGCACTTCTTGGCAGTGTAAAGTTGAGAGATAACTATAAGTTCACGACCTGGGAAGAAGCCTTGGAAAAAGACTATGACAACATACAGCTACTTATGAAGCATTCAATGTTTGCGTTAAAAAAATCAAATGACAACCTCCTTGAAAAAGAAAATAAAGAAAAATAATGAAGTTTATTAGCTGCGACATCGAAACGACTGGCCTGGACCCAGAGCGGAACCAAATTTTAGAAATAGGTGCGATTATGGAGAATACCCAAATCCCCTTTAAATATGAAGACATTCCTAAGTTTGAGTGCATCATAGACCATGGTGAAATAACAGGAAGTCCAGTGGCAATCCATTTGAATGCGAGGTTGTTCCAGATTCTGGATTCGTATCACCGAGAAAATGACCAAAAAACCAAAGAAGAGATACGAGTGAAAAATAATATCATGACAGAGATTCAAGCGGTGGAAGCATTCCATCAATGGATTTATGAGGTGATGGAGTTTTCTAAGGACCCTTATGTGAGTCCTTTTAAGAAGCAAAAAGAAGCATCTAAAAAACCAACTTCTCCAGTTAGGGTGTCGATGGCAGGTAAGAACTTTGCGACTTTTGATAGATTGTTTTTGAACCGATTGAAAGGGTTTAAAGGATTCATCAAAATGAACCAGAGAATTTTGGACCCAGCCATTTTATATGTGGACTGGAAAGAAGATTCAACGCTTCCAAACCTTAAATTATGCAAGGAAAGAGCAGGAATAGAAGGGGTTGTTACACACAAGGCGGTGGAAGACGCTTGGGACGTTATAGAGATTCTAAGAGCTAAGTATTGAAACCTTTTCAATTTCTATGCGTATATTAACTCTAAACGTTAACCAAAAACCAAACTATGAAGAAAGTATTCACATTATTAATGATGCTTGTCGCATTCACATGTTTTTCACAAAACCAGGAGACAAGCTCTGAGCCAATAGATTCGGGCCCCTTGCTTGTGGAAACTCCTGCAGACACATCTGCTTTCTCTCTTGAAACAGGGCTAAGTATTTATACTCGTTATTTTTGGCGTGGTGTTAAGTTTGGTTCAGGACCTTCTTTGCAAGGTTTAATGGAGTTTTCACACAAAAAAGGGTTCGGAGTAGGCGCTTATGTGTGCGGAAACCTCACTGGGTCCTTTATGGATTTTGGAAACACGACTAATTTATATATCTGGTATGGAACTGACATTGGAGATGATGGAGGAATTACTGTAATCCTGGATGACTACTACTTTTACAATGAAGACAACGTAGATGATGCTTTTGACTACACTGATACAACTAGGCATTACATTGAAGCTAGGTTGGAAGGAAATTGCGGAAAATTTGATGGAACTGTTGGGTACTCCATTTATCAAGGAGATATAAAAGTTGACCCAGACACTGGAGAAGTTGGAGAACAAGATTCAGCGCCATACATTGAGCTAGGTTATTCGGTTAATAATGATACTCGACTATTCATCGGAGGTGTTACAGGAGCTTCGGCTTTAAACTTCCAAGATAAAGAAGGAATCACCAACATCGGGATAACGCACTCACGAGACTTACGTGGCTTGCCCGTGGAAACGACATTCGTTGTCAACCCCGCGTACAAGAACATAAGCGATGTGCCAGGAGCGACAAGGAGCGCCATCAGCTTGGTGGTTGCCATCACACTATAAAAAAAAGGGGCTGATGGACACAGCCCCTTTTTTTTTATTTACAACACAACATGCTCACAGTAGTAACAACGTATAGGGACAATTTTGATTTGATGGAGCTGATGGTGAAGTACTACACTTCCTATTGGAAATCCGACCAACTTATTTTCTGTATCGGATTAGACAAAACTCCAAAAGAAGACATCTTAGAGCAGCTTAGAAAGCTCGACCCCACAATCCCAGAGGTATCACACAAGAAAGGTGTTCATGAATGGCACAACGGAAAACTGATAGAGGCAATCTTCTATCCCCACACACCGTTCAACACCGCCCAGGAGTGGAACAACAAACGGAACGAACTCATTAACATGGTTGTTCCGTTTGTCAAGAATAAAGACACTGCGTTGATTGACAACGATGAATTCATCTATTGTCCAGACCCAGAGTCCGCACTCAAGAAAGGCCCAATAAAACTGCATTACTGTGAATACGTCCCGAACGAGAAATTCTCTTTTGATGATGACTTGAAATTCACAAACCAAAGCTACTACTACCGAGCCATAATTAAAGGGCAGAAGGATGTCGAGCACAACTGGTGCGTTCTTTGGTCACCCCAGGCGTATATCAAAAACGGTCATGTTGGGGACGGGAATCAGTGTCAACACATCACTCATGAAGACGATTGGGAAACCTTGAAAGAGAAGAATTTTGTGTTCCATTTCGGTACTCTCTCCAGAGAGTTTTATAAGGAGCGAAAATACTGGAGTCAGGGTACAGAAAAGAACATTGTAAACCATTTAATAGAGGAGAGTGAATTAGATAGACTATTTACTGAACAACATCTGAATTGCCCATACCCCTCTTTTGTGTGCAATTGGCTAAAAAGTTTCCTCTAGTGAAACAAAAAAACGGTAACTCTCGTATATTTTTAATATGGCAGAGTTAGATTTACACGGCGTCACGCACGCCGAAGCAGATAGGAAGGTGGAGAATTTTGTCTTTGCCAACCAGCACAACTTCCCTATAACGATAATCACTGGTCATTCTCCAGATATGAAGAAGATTGTTCGGACAGTGCTTGACCGAAACAAGTTCAAGCATTACGACGGAGATTACAGCCAGTCCAATATGGGCGTGATTACAGTAGAAGGGTTTAAGACAAAGAAATGAAAGTCACAAAGCATACATCTGAAATTTGGACGATAAAAGACTTTTTGTCCAAAGAGGAGTGTGACGAACTAATTCGTCAGAGCGAAGAGATTGGATACCAGGAAGCTGATATCAGCTACAAAGCTGGGTCCAAAATGGTGAAGTCTATTAGAGACAACTACCGAGTGACTTTAGAGAGTGAAGAGTTGGCAAATGAATATTGGGAAAAGGTGAAAGAGTTTTGCCCCGAAACCATAGATGATTTTTCAGCGCAAAGATTAAACGAGAGATTTCGGTTTTACCGCTACAGCGATGAACAGAGATTTAGACGTCACAGAGATGGCCGAGTAGAGATAAGTCCAACAGAAGAGAGCAGAATCACAATGATGATTTACCTCAATGATGGATTTGAAGGTGGAGAAACGAGTTTTAAGAATGTAAAAATTCAACCAGAGCCTGGAACGGTTTTGTTGTTTATACATGAAGAAAAACACGAAGGCCTTCCAGTGACAAATGGAGTAAAGTACGTCCTTAGAACGGACGTGATTTACAATAAACAAAAAGAATGAAAGTAAAATACGAAAATACTGAGTATGAAAAGTTCATCGGGACATTAGGTCACGGTGAAGGTGTAATACACCAAGTTCATACAATAGAAGAGTACCCATTTAAAATATTGGTGCAAGCAGCTCTTGTGGGAGCTGCTAAACCAGGAGACCGAATAGAGGTCTCTGCGGTAAAGTGGACACAAGGCAAAAAGAATCTGAAAACGAAAGTTATTCAGGTTTTCGGTGCTGAAGTTGATGAAAAAACTGAGCAGCAAACAATATTAGCAAAATGTGGAATCAGAAGTCAGTGGCCAGATAAGGTTGTTAGCCAATCCGAATCTATTAGCACTATAATAACTCCAGAGGAGATTAAAAAAAGATTTGACTTCAGAGACAGGCAAACAATAACAATAGACCCAGAAACTGCCAAAGATTTTGACGATGCTATATCGTTAAAAAAACTTAACGACCATCAATGGGAGCTAGGTGTGCACATTGCAGATGTAGCACACTACTTGCCAGCAAACTCTCCAATGGATAAAGAAGCTTTTAAGCGCGGAAACTCGACCTACCTGGTTGGGAGATGTGTCCCAATGCTTCCAGAAAAACTATCTAATGGGGTTTGCAGCTTGAGACCAAACGAAGAAAAACTCACTTTCTCAGCGGTATTTCACATCAACGACAAAGGAGAGGTTAACTATGAATACATTACTCGTTCTGTAATTAAGTCTGACAGACGCTATTCATACGTAGAGGCTCAAGAGCGAATTGACGGAAAAGCTAAGGATGAACACTCCGATATGATTCAAAGGCTTCACACCGTCTCTAAAGCTCTTAGAGTGGACAGGCAGAAGGGTGGAAGCGTGTCTTTTGAGTCTACAATCAGAAACATCATTCTCGATGACGATTTTAATCCAATTGACATTGTTACTGAAGAAGCTTCTGATGCTCACAGTTTGATTGAAGAGCTAATGCTGCTCGCGAATCGAAAAGTCGCCAAATTCATTTGGGACCAAAAGCGCCCATCGATGTATCGAGTTCACGACAAACCTGAGAAGAAAAACATCATTGAGTTAAGAAGGTTTGCGAAGTTTTTTGGATACAAAATTGACATATCGAGTGATAAAGCTATTACAAATTCCATTAATGGAATGTTGAAAGCTTCTCAAGGAAAGCCTGAGGCAAATTCTATTCAACAGTTTACTATTCGAACAATGACTAAGGCGCGATATGACAGCGTACAAGGTAAGCACTACGGGCTGGGTTTTGAATGGTATACTCACTTTACTTCTCCAATTCGAAGATACGCCGACGTGACAGTACACAGAGTTCTTAGTGCTATACTTATGGGCCAAAAGTCTGACACACCAAAGCGTGTCGACATGATGGCAAAGCACGTTAGCTCTACAGAGGTGGCATCTACCAAAGCTGAGCGTGAAAGTAGAAAGTTGAAAGAGGTTAAATACATGGAGAAGTTTATTGGAGAGATATTCGAAGGGGTAATTGTAGGCATTGAAAGCTATGGAGTATTCGTTGAGCTCCCAGTAAACGGATGCAGAGGCTTAATTCAACGAAGCCAATTGGAAGAGCTCGGTTTTAAATTTCACTTTTGGAAGTTTAGAATTTCTAACGGAAGAAAAAAACACAGACTTGGGGACCAGATTTTTGTTCAACTAGATGATGTCGACTTAGAACTTAAACACATTAGCTTCAACTGGTATGAAGAAAAATGGATAGAAAATCAGGTTGTTCATAAAAAACAGATAGTGTAATGGCTAAGAGGAAATCTATATACAACAACAGGAAGGCATATTTTAACTATGAAATAGGAAAGAGCTTCACAGCTGGCATTATGCTCTTGGGTGGTGAAATTAAATCAATCAGAGCAGGAGAAACCTCTGTTAAAGAGGCGTATTGCTATTTTCAAAAAGACGGGCTTTACATTAAAGGAATGTATGTAAAGCCTCATATGTCTTCGGACATAGAGCCATCTAGGTTAAGAAAACTTTTAGTCACAAAAGAAGAGCAAGCGAAGCTAAAGAAAGCGTTAGAACAACAAGGCCAGACAATTGTGCCACTTGAGTTGTTTATAGGTAAAAATGGAAAGGCTAAAATTGAAATTGGCCTCGCCAAAGGCAAGCGTCAATACGAGAAAAGAAATTCTATAAAAGAAAGAGAAATAGAGAGAGACCAGGCTCGTGAGGAATAAATTCACTATTTATATTCTTTAACCATTTGATATTGGCCCAGCTTGGGCCAATATTGCTTTAACATTGTTACTATGGTAGTCAAAAGTAAGACCCCGAAAATGTGTTGTCCAGACTGTAAAAGGTGTGGAGGTATAGAGCACGATGAATCAAAAAAAGCACATTGCAGATTTTGCAACTGGACTGGTGACCAAGACTCTTTAATTGTGGACAATGATGAATTTAAATATCATGACCATGAACCAGGAATCGACTAAAAAAAACACAGAGCTGGACCCTATTGACTTAGAACCAATCACCAATCACAGCCTTATAGACTTTATTTTACTCACAAGGGACAGATATGCTTTTGCCGTAGCTGTGTGGGTGACATTTTTTCTCATATGGCCTCCTGTTGGCGTTGCGCTCTTGGCGATAGATGTATTTGTTTCTAGAGGGGCTTATAAAATTCACAAAAAAGAAGAGGACAAAATGAATAAGATTAAGCAAGAGCTTTGGAAAATAAAACTTCAAGAGATGAATTTTCTCTCTCAATTTTAACAATTTGCTGCTTAAAACTATTTTTTCAAGTTGTCAACGTGATTTTAACAAATTTGAAAATTCACTATAAATTGCATATTTTCAATTACAATGAAAAAAATAATCCCGTTAATAATTGCTTTATTCATGATGTCTTGCGGTAGGGATAAGGCAAATACAGAAACAGTAATCTTAAACTTTAGCTCTGCAGATAATTATTTACAGACAAAAGGCACACCTTTGGTTTTTATAGAAAACTTAGGACCTGGTAATGTCCAGATAAAATTGGACTCTGTGTTTATGAACATTCCAGTCGATGATATTGAATTCAATTATAGAAAAGGAAAAACATTAGCAACAGACAGAGGTGTTGTTGTTTACTCAAGCGTCCCTGAGTCCCAAGTATTTCTAATATTGGGGACAGACAGTGATGGAAACTATTTTTGTGAACTCCACACAGGAAACAGAGTAGTGATGTTTAATGTCGAATCTATAGATGAGGGTTAAAATGTATTAACCACAAAAAAGCAAAGATTATAACCTACAATTTCTTTATATTTGTATAAATGATACAACCCATGATAAAATCTACTGAAGTCCAGCTTGACATGCTGTGTTCAATTATAGAAAGCAACTACGGAGTAAAACGCGAAGATTTTTTATCTAAATGTAGGAAGCGAGAATTGGTTAATTATAGAAGAATTTTAATGGTTATCCTAAAGAAGCACACAAAGGAATCACTAGCAAGCATCGGAAGACACTTAGGAGGAAAAGACCATGCTACTGTATTACATGCCGTCAGAACTCATGAAAACTTAATGATAGAAAACCAGAAAACATGCATCCCTGTTGAGAAAGAATATGCAGAAATGTTTGCAGTAGTGTATTCAGAGTATTTAGTGTCTTTAGACAGCACTTTAGACAAAATTTCGTTAAAAAACGTCTTGCTTACCAAGATAGAAACTATGAAAAAGCAGGTAGAAAGAATCAACGAACAACTGGCAGAGTTAAACCGATACAGAGGTAAAGCTAAATCTGGAAAAATAGAAGAAACAAATCAGGTTGATAGTTAAAAATATAATATCTAGCGCAGACGAGGCTTTTGAAGTCGTAGTAATTCCCTACCACGACTTCAAAAGCCTCGTCTGCATTTATGAAGAACACACTATAGACAAAAAACGCCTTGTATACGAAGGAGAAGCTAAGTTCATCTCTGAACAATTGGCAAATCAAGTAGTTGAATCTGACAACTCTCACATCCTCAAAAAGCTTGAAGCTCCAAAACAAAACGCAAGCTATATAACAAAGCTAGAGGACCCGAAACCAAAGTTTAAGAATTACGTTACTGGAGAGTTTGACCAAGATACGGCCAAATCATCTTTTGAGACAATCATTAAAAAGATGAACGACACCAAGTTTGTGCTAATCCACATTAGACAAACAAAGTCCTATCCTCCTGAAGAAATTCTTTAAGAGATGTTTGCCGCACTTGGTAATTAGTGTTTCCTACAGCTATAGATAAAGCACGACGCTCTCCAATAAACACAGCAAGCTTTTTTGCTCTTGTTATTCCAGTGTATATAAGATTTCTAAAAAGCATCCTGTAGTAGCTCATTGTGATTGGCATGATAACATGCTCGAACTCACTACCTTGGGATTTGTGGATTGTAACACAATAGGCCAACTCTAGTTCTATAAAATTAACTCGGTCGTATGCAACTATTTTGTCGTCATATTTAATATTCATCTTTCCAGAATTGGTATCAATGTCTAATATTTTTCCTACATCACCATTGTACACCCCAAGGTCATAATTGTTTGAAGTCTGTATAACCTTATCACCTTCTCTAAATGTAATATCTAAGACACTAACTTCTCTTTTGCCACTGGCCGCAGGGTTCACTCTTTCTTGAATTCGCTTATTCATTTCAATAGTCCCAACTGCTCCTATTTTCATTGGTATAAGCACTTGAACGTCGTCTGAACTCTTGAAGTATTTTGGAATTGTTTCAGCATAAATGTGTTCAATCATATCAACCACATTCTTACCATATCTCAAAGAATTCCATCGAGGGTAATCTTGGTTTGAGTTTCCTGCATCTGAAAAACCAGAGTCAATAAACAAGCACTCAGCGCCAGAGGTCCATAACTCAGGTACAGCGATAGGAGATTCAATGTTTGGTGTAATACCCTGGTTTATCTGGTGGCTATACGTGATAATCTCAGAACCCTCACCTTGACGATAAATCTTGGTGAGTCTGTAGACATCAATTTGACTAGATTCAATCATATCTCTAAAGAAGTTGCCAGGGCCCACTGGTGGAAGTTGGTCAACGTCACCCACGAATAATATCTGCGCACCAGGCTTTAGGGCTCTCAGCAGTGAAGCAGCTAAATGTATGTCTACCATAGACGTCTCATCCACAACCAAGAAGTCGCATGGAAGCTGGTTGCCTTCTCCATGCTCGAACCCAAAATTAACTGGGTCCCAAACCAGAGTTCTGTGTATTGTCTTTGCTTCTTTTCCTGTTACCTCAGACAAACGCTTAGCCGCCTTTCCCGTTGGTGCACACAATAGAACTTTCTTATTAATATATTCTAGAGCCATTACAAGACTTTTTGTGGTGAATGATTTTCCAGTACCAGGGCCACCCGTTAATACGCTCACACCGTTGTTTACAATGTGCTTTATGTGGCCTTCTTGTTCCTCAGAGAGGATGATACCGTCTTTAGCAAGTCCTCGAAGCGCTTCATCATCAAAAAATAACTTTTTCTGTTTGCTATTGAGTGCAAGGAGTTTGTCTGCGATATAATTTTCATCTTTCCAAGAACGCTTGGAATAAAACCGCTCTTCACCATCATGTTTATATCTATACAGATTTTCAAGTAATCTAAGCGCGTCGAGACGATTTGCTATTTTATGGTGGTCTTCTAGGTTAATCAACATGTTGCAACTTTCCATGATTTGGTCAAACAATAGATAAGTATGACCAGTTTTCGAAGCCTCGCTTAATGTGTAAACGATGCAAGCGTCAATTCTTAGCTCAGAGTCTAGGTTGAAACCCACGTCTTTAGCAATCGCATCAGCTTTTTTAAACCCTACCCCCTTAACTCTGTATATTAAGTCGTATGGATTTTTCTGAATTTGCTGAACACAATCACTTTGATACTCTTCGTAAATCTTTACCGCCAGCGTAGCAGGGATGTTAAACCCTTGAAGAAATATCATAATATCTTTGACTTCCTTATTCTTTGCCCAAGAGCGACGAATCTTCTTCATAAGGCTTTCGCTCACACCGCGAACCTCAAGAAGTCTTTCTACGTCATTATTGATTATGTCGTATGTGTTATCTTTGAAGTGGTTTACAATTCTTCTAGCCTTTACTGGGCCTATACCATCAAAAAAGCTTGAAGACAAAAAAGAAATAAGACCTTCCGTGGTTGAAGGAGGGACTTCCCACGCCTCTTCACATTTAAACTGTTTACCATATTTAGCATTATCAATCCACTCCCCTTTAAACTCCATTGTCATGCCCTCGTGTATTTTTAGGTGATTTAGAGTTATGGTTATCTCCGTAACAGGGTCTATATTGACTTTAATTATCTGATATCCGTTATCTTCATTTCTAAATACGACTCGTCTTACCTCTCCAACGATTCTCTCCAAAGAGATTAATATAGGCCTTGCTAGTTCTTCCATATTGATGTAGTGTGAGTTACAAATTTATAACTTTGATTCGAAATATAAGTTCTTTCTTAACAAACATATTAGTAAATGAGAAACCTTTTTAAACATTCTTCGTATAATAGGTTATGGCATATGTAATAATTTATTTTTTTGGGGTTATGTTTCTACTAATAAGAATGCAAGCCAAAAGAAAAAAGAAAATTAGTGATAATAGTTACTACAGAGACTCAGATGTATATTGGTCCATATATTCATTACCCTTAATCTTTGCCCTGCTAATTTATATAGCTTATCCTCATGGAAATGTGAAAGGAGGAATAGTCACAAGGGTTGTTAAAACTTTTGAAACAGAAACTATAAGAATGGAATCTGTGCACGAGTTTTCGTCTTATAGGAAAGGAGTTGAAACCTTTTGGTGGGGATGTCCTTTTGGCGGGGAAGGTTCGGAACATAGCCTCAGAAACATAGTGATAACAAACAAAATTGACTCCACACAAACAATAGTGGAAAATTTTAAAAATCTACAAGAGTACGAATTAAAAGAGATAGTAAATCATGAACAATAACAAGAAAATAAACTACCTGTTGCGAGCGGTTCTTATTGGAGCAAGTGTGTTGGTAATATTACTTTTTTTTGGAAATTTAATGTTGAAATCCCCATCAGTAAACCCTGTTAGCACAGAAGAGTTTGTATGTACTGAACACCAGAAAGAAGCAAAATACAAATACACTATCTCCTATAGAGGGCGAAGCTTCTTAGTGGGGCCTAAAGTTTTAGATACTTATCCAATTTTTGACCTTTCGAATGGTGAAATTATTCCCATAGAGGATAACGACTACGAACAGGTCCTAAAGTGCATTAGGATGTACAATTTCCACAAAGAAGGCTTAATTGGAAAATCGCCCGCCGAGCTAAGGAATGGCGAACTAATTATTAATCCGAAGCAGAATGAATAAAGCACTTTTTATGGGGGTTTTTTTAATTCTATGCTCCTGTTCAGAGCCTAAGAGCACAGAGGACATTAATTTAGAAAACAATTTATGTATTTTTAATGAAAGCATAATTATTGGACATGCTTCTAAAAATGGAGTAAATATTATTTCTTGCCTTACAAGCGGCGTAGCCAAAAAAACATACATAAGCGATGATTTATCCATTTACATAAAAGACGTATATTCAGATGGAGACACTATTAGGTGCGAAATGGGATATAAAAAAGAGAATACATTAAGAGTTCCACTGTTGGAATCAAAAACCCAGTCAAAATGAATATAAAGTCTATAAGTAAGACTCTAGTAGTCATGTTTTTAGCAATTGGTCTCTCAACTGTAATCACATCTTGCGAAGCAAAATCAAAGGCAAATCTGTGTGAGTATGAGGGTTATTATATAATTAGCCAATTTAAAGAAGAATCTGGGTGTGGCTGCGAAACGAAACACTACCTTTATTTGAAAAATGGAAACAAGTTTGAAAGCATCCATGTAAATGCGGCCATTTGGAGTTTCTACGAAAAAGAGAAACCAAAAGAAGGTTATTACCAAATAATCTGTAAAGAAACAGCAGAGCTAAAGGATAAGTTATGAATAAAGCGGAATATATAAGATTTAAAACCTTTGACGGTCGATTGAAAACTCTCGCTAAGGTTGATGACCAGCATTTAAGCAATATCGTGCACTATGCTGAAAACATAGGCGTGTCTGGTTTTTACCTTATGTACAAAAGGGAAATTGAAAGCCTAATACAACAGCGCCTTGGAGGTATAAAACTTCCCTACCGCCCTCCTGTCCAACATATAGATGAGATTCAACGTCTGGAGTCACAAGGAATGCTTCAGGTTGTAAATGGAAAAGTGCTAATCAAAAAGAATGGCGTAATCATCGGCGAGGTGGTTGGCCCAAAATCAAAACAGACATGAAACGATACACACCACTACTGCTAACAACAGCAGGGTTGGGTTTATTTTATACTTTGGAGAACTTAATCCCAGGCGGGAAGATAATTCTTTATCCTTTCAAGTTGCTAGTGACAATGCTTCATGAATTTGGTCACGCAATGGGGGCTATTGTGACTGGAGGAGATGTTGAGTCTATCAAGATTAACGCAGATGGAAGTGGGTGGTGTAAAACAGCGGGGGGCTCAAGAGGAATAATCCTTATGGGCGGATACATCGGAAGCGCTTTGTTTGGCAATTTTCTGCTGTACATGGGATTCGTTTACCAAAAGTATTCAAAGTATGTCTTATACGCCCTTGCAGGGGTTTTGATAATCATATCCACAGTATGGAGTGCAGACTTAACCAATACAGCGTTTGTGTTAGCGTTCTTATTGGGCATCTTTTTGATTAACAGAACAAAATACAACCACATATTTTTGATGCTATTAGGAGTGCTGTGTGTTGGTCATATTATTAATGATTTTAATGTTGGCCCAACGAGTGACTTGGCGAAGTTTACAGAGGTGTGGCCGATGATTTCGGCTAATGGTTGGATGTATATTTGGCTTGTGTTTGCTGTTGGAATTACTTGTTTCACATTATATAGGATGACGAAAATGAAACCAAAAGAGAAATCTCCCGTATATTCAAATAACACATTATAATAACGACAATATGCCAAACAAGGAAACATGCACACAATGCAAAGGTACAGGAACCTTCGAAGCCCTAGTTAGTCAACACGGAAACGAAAAAGAGACCGTGACTTGTACCAAGTGCAGCGGAAAAAAGGTTGTTTATAGAATGACGGACCAAGAAGAACAGGACTATCACGATGATTACTGGTAGTTAATTGATTTAAAAACTAAAAACTTATACTGGAGTTTATCAGATAAGATTAAAACTGAACCATGAAAGGAAAACACATACTACTGTTCTTAATAGTCATTGCGGGTATTGCCGCACTTGTATTCCATAAAGATTTGCAAGCAATGCTTGATGGAGAATCTACTGGATTCGGTGGAAGCTTCACAATCGGTACATGTGAATTGCCAGTTAAAGTTCAGTTCTCGGTTATTCGATTTAACGGAAAGCCAGTTTCTGCTGTCACTATCGCAAATGCAAATGATAAAATAATCCACTTCCTAGGAGTAGACGAGGAGCAGCTGGAAAAAGCAATGGGAGTAAAGAATTATTACACAAACAAAAGATTCATTGATGAATATCGTAGAGAGCGAATTCAAGCTGCGTACATACCATCGCGAGGAGCGTTCTCTCACAAAATCGAGAAGCTCACTATAAAAATAGAGTGAAACTTTTTAAGCTAGTTTCGTATGTTTTAAAGAATAAACTTATTATCAATGTCTAAACTACTTACATACTTTAAGTCTTGGCCGAGCGGAAGCGAACCGTTAAACGAGAAACAATTACTTGCTCTTCAAATAGTTGCTCAACTAGACCAGACTCGCGCCATCGATTCCAGAATAATGGAAGAGATAATGGACGACCGTAAGCACCCAGACCGAAAAAGACTAAAGACTCTTAAAAGAGATAGGTTGTTTAAATACTTTATGGATACCCATGACGTCATTGGGGGCAAAATTAGAATGTCTTTACCATATGTTATGCTTATATGCTCTCTTAGCACTAGTAAGCGAGATATTCTTTTATACCACTCATACTGTGTTTACTTTGCAAAGAAAGAAGGTTTTTGGTTTATTGATGTGGACTTCTGGGCGCTTAAAGTATTTCATGGTGGGTTGATAAAAAACAAAGTTTGGAGACAACTTTGGAAAGACCAATTGGAAGAAGGTTTCTTGGAAGATAAAACTGCATGGAAAGAGTTGCATCAGTCAGAGTTTACGATTATAGAAAAAGAAAAACATGAGGCTTGAAGCAAACGTAAGTACAGAGATAATTAGATACACAGAGGTGTACTGGGAGATAGATAGACCACACGCTAGACGCCGTGTGTTAGATGCTATGTTTCTAGCACCATCTACTGGGTTTGAATGGACAACACAAGGATATCTTGTGAATGAGGAAAGAGATGCTGTTATAACTGAAAGAGCCCAGCGATACGGCAATATAAAATGTGACACCTTTGTTGACATAGCATGGCTTGAAGAGCACCCAGTAAAAGGACGAAGAGGAACCTGGGTTCCGACTCCAATATCTGAAACATGCAACCTATTCAAGATTCCAGACAACGTGGCTCCTGATTATCTGGAGGCTGCATATGAGATTGCGCAACAATCCTATGTGTACCTAAAAACATACGACCTCACAAATTACCCAACCAGGGTCTCGGTTAAAAAAATGCAAGAGTGGATTGAAACTGTAATCGATGGAGACATCGACTACGAATGTCCGTCTAGATATCACATAGCTCACACAGACGGAGTTCTAGATATAGATTGGGCGCAGAAGTACGAAGACGATAAGTTTGATTCCAAGATACGAAGGATGTGTTATGCTTTAGAAGACTTCTTTGAGAGATACAGGGAACTGAAACAAAAGCAGGGTCCAATCTCAGTCTATCTGGACGACAACAGACCTACTCATCAAGAGTACGACGTCCACGTCTACACAACCCAACATACCATCGACTTGTTGGAGTTCGGAAACGTAACGATGATGTCTCTGGACAACGACTTAGGCCCGTATAGCCCAGAAGAAGGCTACAAAGTTGCAAACTACATCGAGGAGCAAGCGTTTCACGGTAAGATGAAGAAATTAGCTGTGCATGTGCATAGCGCGAATACAGTACGACAAAAAGAGATTGTTCGCTCAATCGGACAAGCAAACAAGTTTTGGAGCAAAACAAAAGTCGCTATATGAAAGCAATGATATTTATGTCGTCAATAGCAGCGGTGCTATTTAGCTGCGAGTCCACAGCTGAAAGCACAGGAGAGTCTGAAGAAATAACAACTGTTAGAGACAGTGTGGATGCAATTGTTTACGTAAACAGATTTGAAAATGAAGGCATCAGATACATTTGTTTTAGCGAAAGGAACCAAAGCAATACTCAGTTCATGATTGACCAAGCTTACTACCTTCAAGGAGACACGGTCGATTTCTGTGGACGCACCTGGGTGGCTCTGACGCCTACGCCTACGCCGATTGAAACAATCAAAAAAGAAAAAATTCCAACGATAGAATGAGAACATTAACTATTTTAACCATTTTAACCACTATGCTACTGTGCACGGGATGTGATACCCACGACCCTAAACAGCATTTGAAGAATTTCTATATAAAAGAACTTGAAAAGGGAAAGGCAAATGTAGCTGCATCCATAGCCGAGGCTGAAACAGCAGAGTTGAATATTGCTTACGAAACTACTCCTAAACTCATCACAAAAGACTTATATGTGCCTTTTAAAATGGTTGGTCATGATGGTGACAAGTCTTATACGGGGTACAATTTTGAGCATAACGGAATCAAGTACATCGGATTATTCCTGGAGAACGAGTCAATGAATGCAGCTGCTGTTGTAGATTACTCTCAGTTCTTTGTTCAGGATACACTGTTTGTTGGAGGAAGAACTTGGGTGGCTTTAACAACTGCTCCAAATATAAATGAAAATGAATAAAATACTCTTAGCACTATTAGTGCTGATACTTGTTTCCTGCGATAACAGACCGAATGGCGTTTACGAAGGGAAGTCTGACCGTGTGTATGATGCTTTATCTGTTGAACACAACGGTATAAAATACCTATTCTTTGAGGCTTCTGACATAGACAGAAGAGGGTGGGTTGTAGATTACTCTCAATTTTTCACCAAAGACACCCTTAATGTGCATGGTAATGTATGGGTGCGCATGGGCGCGGTAGAAGATTTTAAACCATTAAGAATACCAGAAGTAATAAAATGAGCAAAGCAGTAATAGTAACAGCACCAGAAAATTACGTCAACTCAAAATGGGTTGACCACACGGCTATATTTTTAGCAGGAAGCATTGATAACGGAATTGCCCCAGATTGGCAAAAGGAAGTCCTGCTTGCTTTAAAAGATAAGGATGTAATGCTTATGAACCCTCGTCGCAAAGATTGGGATAGTAATGCTGGAGATAAAGAAGTAGAATTACAAGTTAACTGGGAGTTGGATGCAATGGAATACGCTAACTACGTTATCATGTATTTGGCAGAAGGCTCTAAAGCTCCAATATCTTTATTAGAGCTAGGCTTGGAGGCCAAGTCAGGTCGAATAATCGTGGCAGCACATCCTACTTACTACAGAAGAGTCAATGTGAAAGTTGTTTGTGAAAGAAACAGCATCCCTCTTTATGAGACTTTAGATGAGTTAATTCAGGCAATAACGGAAAAGATTAAATAGAAAAACATGGCATTACTATCATTTTTTGACAAAAGAGAGCAAAGATTAACTGATAAAAAATTCAGCAAACTCACGATGGAAGAGGCGGCAATTTGCGACTGGATATGCTTAGAATCGCCTTTAGAGGCGTCAAAAGTTATGCACGACATTCTAGGGCTTGATTGGCGCAAAATGCCCTTTAAATCCATCTGCGAAATCCTTCAGCTAAGATTTGGAGATACTTTTTTTCACAAAAGTGAAGGCTTTGATTTTGACACATGGAATATGCTATACTTTTTGGGCTCTAATCTTAACGAGGACCAAAAAAAGTTTTTAAGAGAAAATAATTTTCTCCCTCATAAGTACACATCATCTAAAGACGAGGTATCAGACATTGAGAAAACTGTTAACAGTTTACGCGTCTCTTTAGTTGAATTCAAAAACGCAAGCCAAACTGAACAGGTTAATTCCACTTTGAAAAAAATTGACGACCTAGAACGACAAAAAATTATTCTTAAAAACACCATTGCGAGATGGATGAAAACAAACCCTGATGGCGGCAATCCTGCAGATGCATCTGAGTACATAAGCAGCCATTCTGATTTGAGAGCATGGCGTTTGCGAAATCAAGACTCAGCAACAATGAAGGGGCAGATGTTTGGAATCATTATTAACCAAATGACCTCAGCTTTGTCTCAAGCAAAAGAAGGAAAAGTCTATAGAAAAGGAGAGTTTGGCCACTATGAAGAACGCTTGCATAGGCGGAATGAAAGAAAAAGATTGGAAGATATTAAAAATGGAAAAGCAGGATGGCCCTCATTTGGAAACGATAATAAGCCTCTTGGGAATAAAATGCCACGCAATTCTATCTGTGAAACTCCAACTGTTTTCACAAACACCATTGCAAGAAGTAGTAAATTAGTGAGTCCACCTGTGGTTGAACCGACTGTTTCTGAGCACGAGCCTAAGCTTTCTTTCACCCCCACACCAGTTAAGATTGAAACAGAAATCGAGTTCGGAGAATTGGAAAAAAAGTCAGCGCCAGAGATAAGGAAGATGAAATCGGGCAGAGAGAGCTTGACGAGTGATTACGAGAGAATTCAAAAAAGAGTGATGGACAAAAAGAAGCAGTCGACAAAAGACGTTCAGAGTTTATCAAAAAATCTCATAATTACAATCACAATTTTAGCGGCTATTGCCCTTGCTGTTGTTATTTATTCTATGTAGACAATGATATTAAATCAAGGAAAACAATACGAGTATTATAGACTCACGAATAGCTGGTGCGGCAAGACAGCGGGAGCAGTGTTTAAAGTAGCAATGGACCAAGCTAATGTGCAATGGCATGACGGTTTAAGCCAGTCCAATGTAGAGCTCCCATTGACGTCACCCCTCTTAGAAAGACTTCCTGATTTAAACATTACAGAGTTCATGTATAAGAATACTGTTTTATACAGGCGACACAAAACTTCAAACCAGTACAAAAGCGACTCCAAAGATGTTTTACTGATTGATGAGATAATAGATAATAACGACTTCAAGATTTACAGCGTGAAGAATGCAGTGGGGATTGAGTTTACTGTTGGGGAAAAAACAGCAAATGGAAAAGTTCAGTCATTCGACATTCAAAAACACCATGAGATTCACGCCATGTTTAATGATGGAAAAAACTATTCGGACGTAAATGCTTTAGAAAAATTATACTATAGCTCCGATAAGGTTTTATTGGACTGGGAGGAAGTAAAAAAAGAAAGCCCTCTTAGCGTCCAGGAGTGGGAAAGATACCTCGTCCACAATCACGATAATATGCTTTTAGGGATTGGAGTAGATAATGTAACAATAGCTGATTGTTATGACAAGTTCCACTATAATTTTTTAAAAGGCCCAATTCGAGCCTTCTTTGAAAAGTTTGAGTACAAGTTCGACGTTATCAGAAATGACGTTCAAACTCATTACGGATACACACTAACTCTTCCGACTGGAGAAAAGAAAAGAAACTCAGGCAAAGGAGATTTTGATGAACCTCTTTTCCCAAGCTATAACCATGCGCATTCTTCCAGTGCTAGAAGTTTGTTTGTGCATCTCAATAATCTTCTTGTATCTAAAAGCAAAGATAAACTTGGCCCTAAAGACTGAAACCTATTTCGATTTCATCCGTACATTTAATGAATAGATGAATCACAAAATAAGAACCAGGTGTCTATAAACTTATTAAGGCATTGTTAAAATCGTAAAAAATATCCCTATGAAAAAGTATAATTACTCAACCGTGACAATTTCTTATGTCTTGGCATTGTTTTCAGTGTTGCTTGGGATTAGCTGTTCCTCTGTTGAGAAAGAACCTGAGAAGGAAGACGTGTTTTCTGTAAAGGAAAATGGTAAATCGGTATTCTACTCCACATCCGATAAAGCATTTGGAGACGTGTATTTAGGCATGCCTAAACACATGGTGGATAGCCTCCTGTCCAACTTTAGTTTTGTCACGATATTTGGTCGAGAATATGAAACAATTTGTGAGTATTCTAGAACTGGAATGCTTAGCTCTTTCTATCTAAGGAGTGACACAGTATCTATAGCTACTCAAGATTCTTTAATTGACGAGATAGAAGATGTGATAAGTGTTAAGTATGGAAAGTTAAATATGACCTATGTGAGTGAGTTGCCTATGTTGGGCATTTCAAAAAAAACAACAGTTGATGGCAAGGTAGCGCATTGGGGCTCTCATTGGAATGAAGGCTCAAAATACATCGTTTTGGGAACAGAGTCTGCTGATTCAACAAGATGCGTATGGGTTTGGATATTTAATACAAATCTATGGACAAAACTAGGCGACGATAAAGCTAAACAAGAAGCAAATAATTTTTAATATGTATTACTTAATGAAGTCAAATTTAAAAGTCATTTCATGTTTAACGCTTTTGTTTGCAGTGCTTATCTTCTGCGTGTACTCATTCGATATAAGCCTGTCATGGCAGTCAAATAAACCTACTCACGCATTAAAAAAAGAAAAGGAAAACATGCGTGAATCAGTGGGAGAGGATGGTGAAATTTATATAACGGAGCGTAAAACCCATTGGTCGTTTCGCCAATGGGATGTAAGCGACAAATGTAGTAATTAACCTTGACTTAAAATGTATTGACGAATGGTATCTGGTGATGCTTCACCGATTGAACAAACGAAATAGCCAGAACTCCAGAAAAGATTTTTGTACCAGTATTCTCTACGAAGTAACATTGGATGTAGTTCCCAAATATGTTTAGTAGATTGTTGTTTTAACCTACGAACTATTTGAGAGATTGAAAGACGTGGTATGTAACGGATGAGAAAATGTATGTGATTAATATCACTCTCGAATACTTCTACGCTAAAATCTGAGTTATCTATAATATTGTTGAATATTGTGTACATATCATCTTTAAGTTGATTAACCAATAATGGTTTACGATACTTTGTAACTAAAATGATATGTGCTTTTAGATAATGTTTTGAATGATTTGTACTGATGTAATTTGATTGCATAATGTAGTATTTAGTTTAAATTATTTACAACCAAAGACGGAATGATTTAAACTAAATACGGTATTAATTAAAGTATTTTACAAAATACTTGATATTTCGTATAAAATATTGTACTTTTACAGAATATTAGACTATTTAATAATAGAGTGAAGAATATACATCGAACATATAAATTTGAATTACTACCTAATGAGGAACAGAAAACCTTGTTGGATAAGCACTTCGGTTGTGTTAGATATATTTACAATCACTTTTTAAACGAAAGGAAGGAACAATATCAATCAGATAAAAAAACTGATAATTATTACGGACAAGCAAAAACTTTAACTGAATTAAAGAAAAAAGAAGATACTATTTGGTTAAAAGAAGTTAATTCTCAAACCTTGCAATTTGCTTTAAGAAGTTTAGATACCGCTTATGTTAGTTTTTTTAGGGGTAACGCTAAATTCCCAAGATTTAAATCAAGAAAGAATAAAAATACATTTACAGTACCACAACACACTAAAGTTGTTGATGGTAGAATATTCTTACCTAAATTTAAAGGTGGGATTAAAGTAAATATCCATAGAGAAATTAAAGGTGAAGTAGGTAAATTCACAATATCCAAAACACCAACTGGTCAATATTTTGTTTCAATATTGACTGAACAAGAATATAATCCAAAGAAAAAGACTGGTAAATCAGTTGGGATAGATTTAGGATTAAAAGATTTTGCTATCACTTCTGATGGAATAAAATATAAAAATAATAGATACACAAAAAGATATACACGTAAATTAAAAAAGGCACAACAACATCTTTCTCGTAAACAAAAAGGTAGTAATGGGTTTGAAAAACAAAAACTCAAAGTTGCTAAAATTCACGAGAAAATAGCAAACACAAGACAAGATATATTACATAAAGTAAGTAACGATATTGTATCTAATTATGATATAATTTGCCTTGAAGATTTGAATATTAAAGGTATGATTAAAAACAGAAAACTATCTAAACATATTGCAGATGCAAGTTGGGGTACGTTTGTTCGATTTGTTGAATATAAAGCAAATTGGAATGATAAGACTGTAATTAAGATAAACCGTTGGTATCCTTCAAGTAAGACTTGTAATGTTTGTGGATATATAAATCAAGACTTAAATCTTTCAGATAGAGAATGGACTTGCAAGAATGGTCATAAATTAGACCGTGATTTAAATGCAAGTCAAAATATTCTAAAAGAAGGATTAAAAATATATGGTGAGGAACTCGCCATTACAAAGGTGGAGAGGAAATCAGACGTTAGTAATAACGCACACTCTATGAAGCCCGAAGCCCATCCCATCGCCTCTGGCGTGGGTGGGTAGTTCACAACATTTATGGATAAAGGAAGGGTTTATCAGAAACTTCAAGAATTAAAACTACACCCCTACGAGAAAGAAGCTCGGAGATTTGCAAGACCGTAACAAATGAAAAGCAACAGATTCTATATTGTCATCACATTAGCTCTCCTGGTCTATGTGTCAGCCAACCAAGTTTTTACGGGGTATGACCTAATCAGGACCAAAGGAAATTGTAAAGAAGCATTACACGACACCAAGTATTTTCACTCGGACTGCGGAAGAGTTATTTTCTTAGATAGGACCGAAGACCAACAGAACAGGGACATAAACTATTTTCTGACTTATTACTCTCCTGTAAGAGGAGAGAACCACACAGTTAAAGTTACACCAGGGGCATATGCAAGCGGAAAGCGGAGCAAAAAGAACAACAACAACATCTGCTTCACTGTGGCGGATGCTCATTACTTTAGAGACTCAATGGGGTACGAATTCTTCTGGGGCCTTATGTTTGTTGCTACGGTCGTATTCGGTTTCCAGCTATATTATTGGCGGAAAGAAGAATTCTCGTGAAACATTTTTCAATAACCCTCGTATATTCTAAACATGAAAGAACAGGCTTTTTTTAACTTCGTACAAGGCATTTTGCTTAAAGATGACCTGGGGTTTTTTCAATATTCATTTCGCCCCAAAGCTGAGCACATAGGAGGAGCTTTAATTGAAGAGTCACAGCTGCACAAATACATTCCAGACAACATTATAGGAATGACAACCTTAGAACAAGCTTGGGAGTTAAGCCCAATAAAGCTGTCTTATGAAGTCTCGGAGGACATGCACATTATATACGAGCTTAGTGATACTTCTGAAATAGACTGGATTCGCAACGCGAAGATGATTCAAATAGGTCTAGACTACAAAGGTGTCTCGTTTAAGCTTTATGAGTTTATTTTTGGCTACGAACATGATACACACTACACTGATTCAAGCTCTATTCAATCTTACCGAAAAGCAAAAGAATCAAATCGTATACATTATTACATTGGTGCATTTGAAGGAATAGACCAAATTTTGTCTGGCCTAAAAATGAAAGAAAACTTCTCTTTCAACGAAGATGTTTATATGCGAGCAAAGTCAATTGTTTCTCATAGCAAACAAGCGAATCCAATGAGTGTGGTAGACCTGTTTATTTCTCATAATACACTACATGTGACGCCAATGTTTGAGCTAGTAATGAAGTTTGGAGACGTTGTAAATAAAAAAATGCCTCTGACTGAGAAACCTTTTGCCAAAATCGCTTTTCATGTCCCATACTTGCTGGAGAAATTCTTCACTCTTCCTAGTGAAATAAAAGATTTGGAGATTCTTTTTGAGGATTATGAAAACCATCCAGATTTTTTTAACGCAAATAAAAATATTTTACTTGCAGCAAACGACTTAAACTTGGATTCGAAGATTTACAAATCCCTCAAAACAAAGCAACTCAATGAATTCGCTGCAAAATATTGTATCATTAGATACGAAGATGGCAACAAAAAAGGAGTTGTATTAAGCAATATGATGGCGTTTAAGCTTTTAAAAGAGGGCATGATGCGCAAGGATAAGAGAGATATTATAGTTGGAACTGGGAAATCTTTGTCCAGGTACAACCCTAAAGAATTTATTAAGAAGCTTACAGTCACAGAGGTGACTGCAGAGACTATGAAGACTTTGCTGTTGGCTCAAGGAAAGAAGGTAGGCCAAGTGAAGTGGTACAAAGACGAATTAGAAGGTTCTTTGTTTAACGTTAGAGAACCAAATGAAAACAAAGTGCGGGCATAACGTCCTATTCGGAGACATCATGTGGATAGTGTCTGGAGACTTCAGGGAAGAACTAACAGATGAACCGACTATTGTTGTTAGTTACATAGATAAAATAATCTCCAAGCATCAACATGGGGTCGAAATCGACAAATCGTACTTCCAGGTTACACGCTACGACAAAGGAGTTCCTGATGGAGTCTGTTTAAAATTAAAAGAACTTCAAGGTGAGTTGAAAGATATATTTGATGAGGAAATTAAAACCAATAGAGAAGCAGACGATAATCAGTGCGATTGATTTCATTTCAGAAAAAACTGGAAGAAAGATATCAAGGGTTGAATTTTCCTACAATGTTCTCAACAGTGGAATGAACTGTTTGTTTGATTTTAGATTCCAAGACAATCAAATGAATTCTAGATGTACTGTTGGTTACTTAGATTCTTTTATAAGAAAGCTTACGCTCAGTAGGGACATACAATTTCAAATTTCATCGCCATTCGACGCTAACTTAAAACTCATTTACAATTTTTGTAGTATAGGATGGGATTTTAAAGAAGAAGTCTTATATCAGATGCACCAAATAACTCCAACGAAGGAATTTGTAAACAACTTTGAGAACAATGTGTCTTGCAACCTTTCCAATAATTATAATGGTTTAAACTCAGAGTATTTGCTTTATGATTTTAGACGCCCAAGCAAAGACTCAAAAAGGCTATTTGATTTAGTGACTATGATTGACCATGTAATGGAAATTGAAAAAAAGAACCTAGATTCCAATTTGGTAAACAAACGTTTACAGTTGAGAAGTTTATAGATTATGTTTGCAAAACGCAGTAAAATGACAACAGAAAGACACGGAGTGTTTGAGACAAACTCATCAAGCTCACACAGCATTTCCATTGATGAAAACACAATGATGCTAGATACCTCTTTAATTCCAAATGAAGATGGTCAACTTATCATTGCTGGAGAGTCATTTGGATGGGAGTGGGCCAAATACAATGACGCCCGAACCAAAGCACAATATTGTTTTGCAGATTCTCACGGAAACGAATCCAGAATGAACATGCTTAAAGAGCTTCTTATGGAACAAACACAAGCAAAAGAAATTGTGTTCCCAGGGGAGTCAGAAGACCGTTGGAATGGTCCAGGTGGAGCAAGTGTTGACCACGAATCATCAGGTACATCGAGCGAAGCATTTGCTTCCAAAGACAGTTTGAGAGCGTTCATATTTAATATGAACTCAATCCTATACACTGGTAACGATAATGGCTCGGCCCCGCTTAATTTTTATGTGGCAGACCCAGTTACGATGAAGTACAAGCTCGTTGTTGTCGGGCACGAAGACTTACCCATCTACAGTAGTAAGATTATGGACGAAGATTGGGAAGGAAACGTCGATAGCAACCTGAGTGGGTATTTGGGCCACATCGTAGACGCAGAGCTTCATAAGCAAGGGGTTAAAGGCGATGATACCTGGCACTACAGCAACGAGATGGTTGTGGCTGATGATATGTCTTCGATAACCATCTCATGTAAAATGAGTGACTTTTACAAAAAACACTCTGATTACGAGACAACTGTTTCGTTTGAATTAAAAGCAGAAATTATCGAGCAATGAAAGAACTACTAGAGGCATACACAAACGGAAACGCATCCGTAGAGATTTTCAGCGATGGAACTCGCATCATGATTCATGATGGAGAACTTCAGCTTGATACTCCTCTTCAGGTGGATTTGAAAATCACAAATCACTGTGACCTATCTGAGTATTGCCAATGGTGCCATGAAGGCTCGAACAAAGAAGGAAAACACGGAGACCTCGATAAGACTCTGGATAAATTGTCAGGAATGACCAAGGGCAGTGAGCTTGCAATCGGTGGCGGAAACCCCTTGGACCACCCAGATTTAATAGAGTTCCTTATTAAAGCTCGTGCCCTTGGGTTGATTTCTAATATGACAGTGAACGAGTTGCATTTGAAAAGATACAAAGCGCAGCTCGAAGAGATAATCGAACGTAAGCTAATTATGGGCCTGGGCATCTCTTGGAGTGGAAAGCAAAAGAAGCTGGTGAAACATTTTGTTGACTTGAATCCAAACACTGTTATTCATGTAATAGCTGGCATCCAAGATGTAGATTGCCTCAAGGATATATATGGCATCTGTGATAAAGTACTGGTGTTGGGGTATAAGAAGTTTGGCAAAGGAGAATCATTCTACTATAACTCAGATAAAGCATTTAATCACGAAATAGAAAATAAGCTTGAGAGGTGGAGAATGTTTTTGCCGAAGTATTTCAAGAGATTCACTTTAAGCTTCGATAATAGGTCTATTGCCCAGCTCAAGGTGGAGCGTTTCTTTACCCAAGAAGGTTGGGATAGATTCTTTCAAGGAGACGAAGGCACAATCAGCTTTTATCTTGATGCTGTAAAGCAAGAGTTTGGCATCAATTCTACAGCTAAGCTCAGATACTCTTTTAATCATTTAGGGATAGACTGGATGTTTAAAGAAATAAAGAAGGAACAAGCATCTTTAAATGGTGCAATCGCTGAGGTTATTGTTTAAATAATGAGCCTATTTATGATAAAGCGGAATCGCAATGTCATATCAAAGTCAAACAGCAACTACATTCGTAAAGCTCAATTTAACAAATTTGGGTCGCCAGAAAATGGCTTTGGGTAAATTTAGTATTGACCAGGTTGTTTTCTCTGACCGTGAAGTCCGTTATGAATTCAACCGTAGATATCCGTCAAAAGATGTAGGCTTCGCAAATATGAACCCAACATCAGATAGGTTATATAGTATTGAAAACAACAAAGTGTTGTCTCCAGCATTTGCCGCACCAGGATTGCCAAATAAGAACTTTGACGGAACAAAACCTTACCAGCTAGGGGGGAAAGCTGTAACTTCAACTCAACTATTAACTGCCAGAACTGAATCTAGAGGAATGTGGAGCGCCGTCACTGATGGCTCAAATCAATCTATAGGAAAATATATTATAGACACGAATAAAACTTTAACTACTGGAGCCACAGTAGGCACTGGCTTGCTAGGTGTGGCTGATTTTACACTAGTCTCAGGAGCAGCTAACATAGGCTCTTTTGTGCATATGAGGTACAGGCCCCCGACAACACTCAATCCTTCTTTAGACAGTAATGCCCCAGTGCACAGTTTGTGGTACAGAATAATATTAAGCAATAGTAAAGTCTTTGTAGACAGGGATGTGCCTAACTTTAATTCAGGAACTTTTGCCCAAACTTTCTCTACTTACCCAGCACTAGCTACGACTGAGTATTGGAACTCAGGAACAACTGCTCCTGGAGAGATGTGGAGTCTAAACATTGTGAGAACAAGCAACGTTCTTGGAACCACTACGGTATTTGCTCAAAACGGTTCTGGCTATACATCATATGGTTCTAAGGGGTTTGCTGGGGCAAAGAGGTATTTTGGCTTCGACAAAGAACAGAGAGCTGTAGGTTTTATTTGGCACCAAGACAAGTTTACAGGAAATACTTATGGAGATTTATTTATTCCAAAAACAACTCAACTAGACCTTCCTGATTTGATGTGGCACAGAAAATCAGGAGTATTGCCTGGGAGGTCCATAACCTCAGGCCACAGGTTTGTAGATGCTGGAAGCGGAGTCTTTTATGATGAAATATCTAAATCTAACTATACTGAACTAAAAGACGGTACAGATACGAACTCTATCACAGTGGGTAGAGTTTACTTTGACCTCAAATTAATTGTAGTAACTGACCAAGAGTTATTAATGGCTATGTCGTATAAATCTAACAGAAATTATACACTTCCAAAATTACAAGTGGAACTGTCAGAGTCTCACCCAGAGAATGGAGCTACGCCCTGGATACAAGACGGATACACTTACTACTTTTCTTATTACACAAGGGAATTTGGCGAGTATAGAGACGATGGTTCTTATGGTTACGCTCCAAGCTCGCCATGTGAGTACTGGACTAAAGTGGTTGGGCAAAACAGGCTAGACGGTTCGCCTTACTATGCGTCTGTGTCTTTTCCTCCATCTGGGTTCCCATATTTAAGGGATGAAACTAATATGGAATCATTTTCTGGAACTGGGTGGATGTCTAATCGGGTTCAACTTCTAGTAAATGCCTTCAAGACAACTGAAGATGGAGCCACAGGAGTCGATAGAGTTCGTCCAAACACGTGGACCGCTATAACACAAGGAGACATTGTAAGCAATCAAAACGGAGTCTATACAGGCGAAACAGGAAATGCAACTATTTTTCCTCAATTCCTGGGCACAAGAGTGTTTAATATTCACCAAGGAGATGTTAACTCAGCCTCCAACACTGACTGGGAAGGCAATGATGTGAGCTACCAAATACCAGAAAAACAGGCAATGAACTGGTCGTTCACTGGGGAAACTGGGGTGACATATGGCGATGAAATATTCTTAAATGGCAACGTTAAAACTACTTTCGGATTAAAAACAGAGAAAGTAATTGTAACGGTATCTATTGGCAAGGATGAGCTAAATGCTTCTCAAAACGGAGGCTATGATGGTAAATTAGATGAATCCACTTACATCACCGAGATAGGTGTTTTAAACGACCAAAATGAGCTTGTGGCAGTAGGGAAGCCAACATATCCTATACGGAAAAACACAGCTCGTCATTTATTGTTTCAACTAGAGATTAATATTTAACTGAAACTTTTTTTGAAAACCTGCGTATATACTATCTAGTATGTTTAAATACCTTTTATTTTCACCGTATATTTGAAAAAAACTAATGGGACAGTTGAACAATGAAATCATGGGCAGACATGAACGCAACAGGGCGATTCGGAATAATGATGCCTTTTTGAGTTTATTCTCCAAAAAGTTAAAAGCAAATTCTCTTGCAAAAATGAAAAAAGACGGCTATAACACAGGTGACCCGAAGCTTGTGGAAAAACATGAAGCTCTTTACATTAGTGCATGTATTTATGAGCTAAGCAATAACTCAAAAAAATATTACCGTTAATATGAGTTTAGAAGTACATAAGATAAGATTAGCGGACGGAAAACCTTCGTGCTACTATTCCGCTCACCTTGAAAGTCCGTCTGTAAATGATGGATTCAAAGTATTTTTGAACCCAAACACACGCCTACTGATTAGTGTTCACGAGGTTAAAGACAACAAATCTCATGGTTTTTCTGTTAGATGGAATATTGATAATAAGCCAGTTTCCCTGAGTTTTTACGTAAAAAACACTCTTGCCTATACGTATGTTTTGGAGCAAGAAAATTGGGTCAGAGGCAGATTGACGATTAATAACGATGTATTGATTAAATGGAATGAGAATATTGTAAATAAAAGAGCGCGTCTACTTCCTGACCAGTCAGGTAAAATGCTTTTGTCAATAGATAAAACACCTTTGCACCCAGCTATTAAAAGCATTAAAGAAATGGTATACAAAGAAGCTGAGGCATTAAAACTCAGAGCCAATGCAGTGCTCTTATTTGAGTGATTACTTCAGAAGCTGAAACCGCTTCGTTATTTTCTGAATTTTATCGAAATCATCAGGACCTATGGCCACGCTTGTGTAGCTAGGCTCGGCCAATTCAGTTAGAGCTGCGTCCTTAATTAAAGAACAGCGGATTCCCATCTCTTGAGCCTTTTCATAGGCAGTAAGGAGTTGAGATTCATTTTTTACACCTTTCACTATCTTGGTGAATCTCCCATCGACCCAAGAGCGTTCGAACTTTGTCAAGCGAAGAAACTTCCCCATGGGAACATCTACCATCAAATTAAAAAACACCGCCATAGATGCGTGAGCAACCTGGGCAGCAGTCTTTCCTGTACTCATATTCAAATCCTTGCGGACCAATATAACTTGCTTCAATTCAGACATCTAAGATAGAGTTTTTGGCACAGTTACACATTCCGCATTATCGCATGCCCTGTGTTTATCATGCTCATCGTTTTTAACTTACTCAATATACGTAACCAAAGGCGAAAAGTTACGTATATTTAAGTAAATTAATAGAATAAATACCAGATGAAAGCGAAGCCACTGCTAAAAAACTTTGAAAGAAATTGAGAGCCAAGTACTCAAATGCAGACGAATTTGAAGCGGCGCTAAAAAAGGTGCCGCTTACTTTGTTTTCAAGCTCAGGAGGGCCAAATGCTGGAGCCTCCTGGAGGATGTATAAAACTGGCGACCCAGCAGATGAACACCCAGGAGATGTAAGGATTGTTCTGAGACGTGGCGAGACCATAGAGAACATAAAGAACACCATCACAAGGTTTCAGCCATCGACAAGCCTGTACAAAAGAATAAGTGCCACAGCTGACTTTAAAGTAAGACAAAAGAACTCAGTGCGTAACTTTTCTTCAGAAGAATCGTACATTACATTATTCGAGCTAGAAATCGAATGGAATTACACCATTGGAATTGACCAGATATGAAACACGGAAGACCAGACATAGAAACTATTAGAGCTAAGTTCGACAAGACTTGGTTCCCATTTGATTTCGAAGGTGGCCCTTGGCAAAAAACAGTCCCCACAATGTCAAACGACTTCACAGACACTTGCCAGCCTTGGATGCAAATGGACATGACGGCTGTGTGGAACGAAGAAAACGCTTGTGATTTGCAGTTTAAACTGTATCAGCTTTGCAAACATAAAATATACATCTGGACCGATACAGATTTCACCAGGCCTAAAGTTGTCAAAGTGGGTAAGTCTGTCCTTAAAAAGCTAATCCTCAACGACGACAACTTAGTAATCACGAGCTCCCCTAAGATTGTTATTATGGAGTGCTTGGCTGGAGAGCTAATGACGATGCTTCAAGGAAGAGTAGATTTGGGCTTCAACTTCAACAGCAAAAGCCATTACTTTATGATGGGGGCAGTTGTTGCGGAAAACTACATGGTGTTTAATTCTTTGAAAGAATTTAAGCTCCCATGAGACTAAGGCAAGACATTGATGTGGATTTTATGGAGCAACTGCTCCGTGACCAAGGGTGGAGGCGAAAGCATACCCCTGCCCACCAAGGTAATCACAAGCTTGTGATGGAGAAGCCAGAGCCGACACCAAGCGTGCCTACGATGTTGACATGGAATTCGAACGCCCTAGAGGGCACACAGGCTGAGAGAGTAAATATCCACTACATATTTACTACGAGTGGAAACTACGTCTACGAGATATCGTTGGCCACCTCTGGGAGCAGGCTGTTGCAAAACGACCAAGGAGTGTTCGCAGCTATGATGGGATGGAATGATAGGTCATACTTTAAATTGAGAGACCTTAATATAAACAACTTATTGTAACCTTTAATTGAATCAAACGTACATTCATATAAAACCAAAATCGAAATCATGAATTTATTAGGATTAACACAAAGTGGAGGAGCTGTTGACATAGAAGCAGCCACAGAACTCACTCTTTCCTTATGGGAAAAAATTGCAGCACTAACGCTCTTCGGCGGTATTGGCTGGGCAATAGCAGTAGGCGTGATATTCATCATCGCGGTATTATGGTCAGACCACAGCGAAAACGGGTTCGCCATCACATTCTACTTTGCAGCACTCTTAGGCTTGTTCTACTTCTGGGGTAGCGCAGCTATTTGGGATATATTTCCGTTGTTTAGTTGGGAATTCCTCACGCTGTACTTTAGCATAGGCTTGGGGTACGGAATATTGAAAACTTTTCTCTATTTTAAGAGAAAAGCCAAGCAAAGCAGCGGAAAAACCCAAGAAGAAATCTGGTCAAGTTCTAAGTACTAACTCAGAGGAAACGTCTTCCGTTGGTGGTTCGCATGGCCTATATCTTTTATCATGTGGGTGTTCGGAGATTTGCTTACAGATATTTTCTCTGCCATCTGGTCGAAGATAAAAGGTTTATTTGAGAAAATTGCCAAAGCGGGTATTAGCGCTGGAATGAATTCAAAAGAAGACTGAAACCTTTTAAGCTAACTCACGTATATTTGGCATGAGACTCAAAAAAAACATGCAAGTTCGCAACGTAGGTGAGTATCTACAGTGGGCAAAAGAATACAGAGTCCAGAACCCCATCTGGACTCTGTCTTGTTTCAAAGATGATGGACGGCCAAATAGGATAATTTTGACTCACCGTCCAGAGAGAAATAAATATAAAATCATAAACGCGGCACACATAAGCCCTTCAGGACAGCTAGAAGCTGATTCTTGGTCCCGATACCTTCTTGCAGTGAAGTTGTTATCTAAACACGGAACCGAAGAAACCAAGAAAGAACTACTGTTGTTTGGGTTCACAATAACCTTTAGGAAAAAGGATGGTAGATTCGGTATGTTCAGAATCTCGATGGACAAAGGAAGAGAGGCAGAGATTAAAAAAGTAATCAAACTAACACATGCGAGCAAAGTTTAAAACGTTGAAAAATTTTAGAGAATTCTGTAGGTTCCTAGAAAACGAAAACGAAGATTTCAAAGTGCCGTATGATTATGGTAGTGCTCAAGAAAGCGTGTGGTTCATCTCTGCGAAAAGCAAAGCCATAAATGTAAGCGGTGAGTACTTCAACACCAACAAGCATAGCCATAGAGGATATAGGAGAGTTGCTGTTGAAAAAGGCAAGCAAGACCTAATCCCTATGCTCGGAGTCTATATCACAAAAGGAGATTCAGAAATCACTATAAACAGAGTCATGTCTGACGAAGAAATAAAGCACGAGTTTGAAGATTTTGAACACCAAGTAATGTGAGGTGGAAACCAGGAAATAAATTCATATGAGATTAAAACAATTTAAAAAAATGACACCCCATTCTAAGTTGCGGACTCAGATGGAACAAAGAGGCTTTATTTTATTTCATCTCGATTACGACTCTGAGTTGACCACCTTCGTATACATACGAAAAAGCCAATTTGATTACCGAACTGTTCTACATTATAGTGTTATTGATTCAAGAAAAACCCCGTACCCAATCGTATTACACTCAATGGATATCATTAAATCATCTATAGGGCCTAGAACAAGGGTCTGGGAGGAACCTGACGAGTTAGTCGCTACAATACGCTTAAAATGAGAATACGACAAGATGTTCTGACGGACTCCGAAAGCTTCCCCATTCTTAGTAAAAGCAAAATCACCACGCTATCTGATATGGGCTTCGACCTCCGAGACAAAACTGGTTACAGAGCCATAATTACCGATGGAGAAAATATTCATTTTGTAAATATTGTATATAGCAAAGACACTGGTCGCATGGAGTCAGCTGTTGTATCGTCAATGATGAAAGGAGAAAGAAGAAATGTTCGCCCTCTCAATTTCATTTTTAAATGAAACCTTTCGTGCTCAACAACGTATATTGAGCGATGAATATAAAAGAATCACAATCCTTTAGCCAAAAAAGCCTGTTCCTCCCAACCACACTTCGTGATGATTGGGTTTCCACAGACAAAAAACAGTATGAAACTTAAGTTTACAGAGTATAACCAGAAGTTTATTACATCGATGGAAGAAGCAGGCTTCCTTCTGGTGGGGGCTACAATAGGCCTGCTTGAGTCCAGGGCAAACTTTTTACTTGAGGTTGAGGGTGATAGAAAAGCAATGGGTATAACTTTTTCTGGAACGGAACAAGAAATTAAACAAAAAGGCTGGACCAATCCAAACCTGCCCAAACTGGGCAAGTCTTCAAACTCTAGATTAAGAAAGTTCCATAGAATTAATGTGTGTGGCATATCTATAAAAGCCCAAAAGTTTATGAGGCGTAGCTAAAATGCGTCGACAACTTTAAGGAATAGGTTTTAATTGATTTAAGCAGAAATCCCACTCATCACGAAGTGTGGGTGGGTAGTTCACTTTGCAGAAAGTGAACTACCAAAAACACATAACTCCAAAACGCTTAGGAAGACTAAGTTCCTCAATAAACAAAGTGGGGTTTGCCAGCATTACATTCTCCAGAACCAGAGTCGAGTACGCGAAGTTTTTGAAGTCTGTGGGGCAGCAATTTGTCTTGTCCATCAGAAAAAGAGGAGACGCCTCCTACATTACCTTTATCGCAAAAACAAAGGGGACAACCCTTTCGGATAGTCCCCTCTAAATTCTTGTCCAGGAATATTACCCTTCAGATTCAGGCTCCATAACATCACCATCCTCCTCGTACTCCTGCATAATGATGTCGTTTGGCTCCACAAGTTCCGCAAGCTTCTCACCTATTAAAGAACCTCTTGAGCCCGAACGACTAGGCATCTTTGATTTGCCTTCACCTTGTAGAACTTCAATCTTCTTAGCAAATTTCTCAGAAGACTTGATTCTGTTTTCATTCTCACCATTATCGCCCCACATGTAAGAAGAATGAGTTCCGAATGATTTGTGAATTCTAAGAATCATCTCTTTTCCTGTGCCTAGCATATCATCATCAAGCCACACAGCCACTTTGATTGTCTCTGGCCCCAACACTTTCACAACAGTTCCGACATTTGAACCGTTTATGCGGAAGTAATTTCCTTCGTTATGGATATTGAACGTCGGACTTGGTTCCACAACAGCAGTGTCCATAGACACTTCTGAACCGCCGTCTGTAATGTCGACTATCTTGTGGTATCCCTCAAGCTTCTTAACGTTGAATACATCCGCGAATGCCCCAGGAGCTTCTTGATGCATATTAACCTCGTTTAAAATAGATTTAACGATGTCAACTGTTATCAAAGAAAGGCTTGAGATGAATGTGATGCAATCCTGACGGAACTGCTTATGCTCCAAAACGTCATCAACGATTTCTTCCACAACTGAAGGCTCTAAGTCCTCGAAGGTCTTCATGTAACGAAGTCTTCCTGGTCTCTGCTTCAAGTTATCCTCGATGTAAAGTTTGTTGGTGGTCAACATGAAAACTCTTCGGTGAACCGAGTTAAGAGCTCCATCCATTATAGTGAGCATCTCGTTTGATTTCTGGAAGACTTTCTCGTACTCATCAATAAAGATGATGATGTCCTGCGGGATACTATTGAGGAACATGTGCACTTGTGCCTTCTCGTATCGCTTGTTAACCACAATTACAGGCAGATTAAGCTTGTTACACATGATTTTGGCGGTAACGGTTTTACCAGTACCTTTGGAGCCGTTTAAAAGCACTCCTAGGTTGCCGTCTTGTTTAGTGTAGGTTTTCACTACTCTGTTGACAAGGTTTGTCTGGAGGTCGTAGATTTTGTAGTCGAAATCATAAGACTTCGCCACAGGAGACAAGAAGAATCTGCCAAACATATCCAATCCGACGGTGTAGATAAGACTACCCAGTTTCTCATGCCCTGTTGAGGGGGAGCCCAAGTAGAGGCTACTGCCGTTTTGAGCCCATATTTTTTTGTTCATGGTGTTGTGTTGTTCCCCACAAAGATAAAACTTTTTTTCATAACTCTTGTACATTCACTATCATATGGGCTACATAAAATATTTGGCATGCAATCTCTTTTGGATAATGAATTTTATATCAAACGAAAATGAAGTTTAAACCTGGAATAAAACCCACCTCTCTAAGCAAGTCTTTGTACAACTCACTTCTTCTGGGCGGATTCTGCTTGGAGACCGTTGGGTACTTTTCTAAGGATGAGTCAGAAGATTGGCGAAGAATATCTGTATCTTTAGGGTTTAATAATGATATAAAGATAACGCGAAGACACATTTTAGAGTCTATGGCTATGGAATTACCTGGCGTTGGTGAAACAATATATATCTATGAGATTTAAGAAGAAGATAGACATCGAGTACCTTGAGAGCGTAGGGTACAATATTAGAAGCTCAGAATTGTCAAATGAGTACTACGCAGTCAAATCTAACCAACAACTTGTAGCCCAAGGTATACTTACGACACAAGTAAGCCTAAATACTGCGGATGGGCACCATCGAGAAGGATGTGTGACTATCTACTGGATGCCAATAGATAGAAGCGGTCAACTCGTTAACTCAATTTGTTTCATACCATGCGATTCAAACAGTCAGTAAAACAAATAGGAGTTAGAAAAGCTCTAGAGAGCTGCGGGATGGGGGTTCACTTCGGAGGAAGATGGGTCGGAGCCGATAACTTCAAGCCTGAGCACATAAACCTGTTCGGGTTTAACCTTAATTATAAACATGTAGACTCAAATGGGTTCTGCCAGAGAGAAGTCTTCTTTTGGATGAAAGAAGACTTGAGGAAGCCTTGGCGCACAGCAACTAATCGAAATCTATCGGTACCACGACACGATATGAGCCTCACATATAAAATAAAATACACACATAATGTTTTAACTTCGCAAATTACAACACTGAACAATGAGACTTAAATTTAAACCACACGAGATAGTCAACCAAATCACTAAGAACTATACTGGTGGAAATGGATTCATGCGTGATGATGACCCGCTAATATATAGTAGATACGAGATGGAGAAGGGCCCAGATAAGTTTGTGTTTTTATTGGGTGAAACACCTTTGGTTTGGAGCCTAAAATCGCTGGTAATAGCTAAGCACATAAGAGAGCCTGGGGGTCGAGTCCAAATAAAATTTAAACTTTAAACAATGAAGTTGAAATCAGGGGTAAATCATAAGAATGTTGTGGCTGCCATGTTTATCAATAACATACAGCACGTTTTAAAGAAGAGAGCTCAGTATCCTCCTAAGCCAACGTATGTAATGTACTCGAACCCAAGCAGGTTGACTGTGTTTTTACCTGAAAGCAAAACACAATTCTTTCATCTTATATGGAAGAAATGAGATTAAAAGCAGACATGTATAAACTAGACAAGGCAGATGATGTCTTCCAAGATTTAGGGGCGAAGCCTCACTCTCGCGGCACACGCTTTCGATTTTGTAACAAGACTCAATAGCCACAGCCAACGAGTGGTCGAATTTACTTTGCGTACTCAGAACGTAAACCTTTGTGATTCCTAACGTATATTCTGCTATGAGATACAAAATTCACCCAAGAGAAGTGTTTTGGCACCCAGAGGATGCAAAGCTGTGGGCCAAAGCTCATGGGCTCGCTACACAGCGGTTTAAAGCTATAGATTTGTTCACATTTAATCCAGTATGCGATGTCCACATTTACAATGGAAAAGGCGTCGTCCAAATTAACTACGATGTCAGAGACACTTCGAAGGAGTCAGCGACTTGGCTGTCTGTTTTCTTTTCTGTGGTGGTGGAATATGATACAACAAATCCTTTGGCGGATAAATTTGCGTTCAATTGAGAATAAAAAAATAAGCAGGAAAAACTTCATTAACATATACAGATGAGATATAAAAAAGGAACCAAAAAAGACACTCTACAAAAATCTCAGGCGTTCAGAGACTTTGCTGGAGGCATTTTGTCTTCGAAGCGAGAGGAGACTCAAAACATTCTCGGCTTGGAAGAAATTAGGCATTACATCTCTTTTTTTAATAAAGATGGGGGTATGGCCTTGACATCGCTTCTTACGATGCCGCTACACAAACCGTATGGCCCAGACCCACAGGAAGTGTTGAACAGGAGAGGCGAGTGTGTCGGGGTATTCGACTTCAAACATGTAGAGCTTTGCGTGGGCAGCGGCGACTCACGAAATGTTTTTTATTTTAAATGAAACCCTTTATGGTCATCACCGTATACTGAATAATGAAAGCAATAGTGAATGCGCCAGTGCTAGAGACTCTCCATACTGCTTGGGTGCAGATAATACAGGAGAGAGGAATAAGCAACGAAAGCACACCGATGTGCATCATATCGACCTTCAAAGATGTGACGAAAGTATTGGCTACAAAGGATTTGGTCTCGCTGAGAAACCAATCAGGAGTGCCAGAGATAATATTGACTTGGGACAATGAAAGCAAAGCAAGAGATTAACCACATACAGGTGAATTTTGCCTGGGAAAAAGGCAACGACTCACCTGTGTACTTGATAAGGAGAGTTTTTAATCCATTGAGATGGGAGATAGCAGACTCGAAAAAAGCAAAAGTGTTAATCACAATAAGAGCGATATGAGACTAAAAATAGATGCGATGATGTGTTCCCAGTCCTTATAGGACAACATGGGTTTAATTTCACGCTTACAGATTCTCCTAGAGTGATGAAGATATTTGATAACCAAAGAGGATTCCCATCTTATTTTGAAGTCAGTGTAAACAGTGCGAACGTACAAAAAATAATGATAGATGAAATTGAAAGATAAGTTTGACATAGACAGCTTAAGTCATAAGAAGCTAATCGATGGTGGAATGACGTTTCACTCCATTTCTGGCTACAAGCCCAACTCATACTTCGACCAGCCTTTTCTCAGGTTAGGTACGCTAACCGACTTAACTCCAGTTACCATAGACATCTTCGACTCAATGGTAACTTATCCTGGGAAGCCAAAGATTATTATTGAAGGCCCTGCGTTTAGAGACCAAGCCCACTTGCTCAAGACAATCAGGTATAATGTGGAGGCAAAATGAGACTAAGAGTGAACCACCTGGAGCTTGTCTCTGAACTAGCTAAAACACCTGGCTGGGGCAAAAGCCGCCCCTCGCACCAAACCATGCGAAGAAGATTTGATGTCGGTAGAGGAGAACATCGTTTTGGGCGCTCAACTGGAAATGCGCACTCGTTGTCGTACAAACTATCCACCATAACGGAGACCGACGAAACTAGCAATGGAGGCCTTGTTTATGGGAGTGTCTTCACAATGAAGTTTAAGCGATGAGGTTAAAAGTCAACATAGAAGAGAGCCTGTTGGATAGATGCCTTGAGGATAAAGAGTGGAAATCATATGACACTGGAGACCCAAAAACTGTGCGAAAAGTGTATTCTAGGGATTCCATCACTGGAATTGCCCAGTTTTTCGCAGTGAAAATGAGTTCAGGAAAAGATGTACCTGCTATCTACCTTTGTTTGTTTGAGGCAACAAAGGAGAGGTACCAAGAAGATGGGCGAATATTAGATTAGTTTAAAATAACAGTCAAATGAGATTAAAGACAGCAATAACAGATGACATAAAAACCTTCTTTCAGCAAAAGGAAAGCTGGGCCTCATACAGGGGCGACAATCTTCCTGCAAGAAAGTTTTTCAATAGAGATTCAACGACTGGAGTGGCCGATTTTATAGGAGTGTGTGTGGGAGCCAATGTTCACCACAAAACCTCTCATTTGGCGTTGGCTCGTTATAATTCGACAGAAGAAGGAGAGCTCAACATGAGCACGGGATTCCCGTATATTGAGAAAATCACGATTATAGAACAATGAAATTAAAAGCAGAGTTGAAGAATGTGTGGAAAGAAGGCTTGGGTTTTATGTTTGCCCCAATGGGGTACGCGACGCCGTGTGTGCTCTATGAGTCATGTGCTGAATACTCGAACATATTCCAAAACAACCTATGGCGTAAAGTTACTCCTTACAAGTCTTTTCTTTCTCTTGGTGCTGATGATTCAGTTGTTCATGTTGTTGCGAAGTATCCAAAGAAAAATCCCTGGAACGTCTTGACGGACCAAGAGCACATCCATGTTGGTCGTATTTTAGTTGCCCGTACAAGCACGGAGCAAATAGATTCTCCTTCTCCAATAAATGAAGGAATGCCTGCTGGCGAAGTAGAATTACCAGACATATACTTTGATTTATTTAGAAGAAAATGAGATTTAAAAACAGCATAGTCATACACAAAACCAACAAGTTTTTTCGGAACCTGGGTTTCAAGCAAGACCCAGATTGTTCATACTATTGTATAAGAAAAGGTGACGTTGTTATTTGTAGAGATGTTGACGGAAATAGATACAAAACTGGACTAATGGTATCTGTTGAACCAGATTTGTTTTTTAACGCGGAAAACGGAATAGTAATAAAACAACGACATGCGATTAAAAAGCGGGATTAGCCTTCACACACTCGACCGAGGGCTCCCGAAAGGGTTCCACAGCATGATGGGCTCCAATGGGAGCTTCAATTACGAGTTTAAAAAGAAGCATAGAGGACTGAGGATTCAAGTGTCTTTACAGTGGTCAAAATTTTTGTACACAAGCACTTGGGAGGGGCGAAGAGACATAACCATATCCATCCAAGATAGAGCGGTGCGCATAAGACCTATGAACGGACACCCGATGGGAATGCGTGCGGAGTTTTTACTGAAACAAAAAAAATGCGAGCCAAGATAGGATATAATGAAATAATTCCTTTGTTTAAAACACAAGGGCTCACTGTGAGCCACTATCAAGGTCAATTTCATGGGCAAATTGGTCGACACCAAGAGTGTATAGCCCTGCGAAAGTGTACAGGCAACAGATATAGACGAGGGTTTACTTTTTATCACAGTCCAACTGGTGATGAAAAAGACAGCTGGAAGCAAGCAACAATAAAGTGGCACCAATGAGACTTAAATCCCATATAGATAAAGTGGTAACCCATAATTTCAAAAAAGTCTATCGGAATGGGATTGTCGATGGCAAGATTTGCTTTTGGAGTCTAGACGGATACAGGCATCTTACTCCATCGCTTCGTGTGTTCACCACAAATAGACACAAAGTAATTGTTGGATATCTCACAGCGGACAATTACATTTTTAACTCAGGACACGACTTCGCATTCATGCTAAAAATTAAAAAATGTTATTAAAATCGAAACAAAGCATAAAGGAAAAGCTTTTGGAGAATGACTTTAAAGACCGCTCCCACTTGAAGCATCTTCTTTCAACTCAAACATATTTTAGGAAACTAGGCCCAGGCGAGGATTTTGCCGTCGTTTGGCATGAATTCCAAATAGAGGTGAACAACTTTGGTGATAAAGCTTCTCTGCGTAGTATGTGGCTTATGTGGCCTATGCGACCGTTCAGGTTAAACACGAGAAAGCTACCAGAGAAACCTATATTGGAGCTGAGCCAAAGAGAGTAGAAAAAGATAAAATATGACCTAGAAACTTTTGAGCCTTATGAAATTGAAGACGAATTTTGAGAATAACTTACTTGATGCAGGTTGGGTGCGAAGAGTGCTTGCTGCTTCAGTGTGGGATTCGCGCTGGGGTGATATTATGATGTTCAAAAGAGGAAGGTCGTACAAGATAATTAAACGTGAGTCCATAAACCCTTCTGCAGAGGTGACCATATACAAGGTCAACGAGGTGTTCAATGATGGATAGATTGTTTTCCAAGCATCTTTCACCCTTGGTAGCGACGAGACCAGATGGTCCCAAAAAACAAAAAAACCACGACGATGATAGAGAAAACGAAGCGTTTGTGGAGTGGACACGGTTTACAATAAAGCCCAAAAAATGAAATGGAAGCTGACCCTATTGGAAGCGGTGGAAAAAGTAATCGAGCTGAAAAAGAATAGCGACCAAGCGAATTTGATTGGGCACACTCGTTTGGCGCCTCTATCATCTGGAGTGCAACGTTGGGAACAACATAATGAATTTTTAACATCAGGGGTTTGGGTTGGCTCCTTCCCAGACGGATTCAGTATACCATTCCCTTATAAATACTGTAACTCGAAGGAGTTTCGGACTTAGAGCAAGAGCACAAGCTAATATTCAATTGCGATTCAAAAAGATGCTGAAAAATAGAGAAACCGAAACCATTCCGTGGAATTGACGTATATTAAAAAACTAAATCCACACTCCCATGAAGGAACAATTACAAAAGATTTCATCGTAGCGATGAAAATAAGGACGTCGTATCTAAAGCAGCTTTAAGCAGCCTTAAAGCTGCTATAACAACAGAGGAAAAGCCAAGCTACGAGACCTTAATGAAGTCGAGATAATCAAAATCATTGCTAAACAAATAAAGCAACGCGAGCAGTCTGAAGTAGAATTCACAAAAGGAGGTCGCGGGGAGCTTGCCGCACAAGAACGTCAAGAGGCTGAAGTATTGCAAAAGTACCTTCCTGCTCAAATGAGTGAAGCAAACGTCAGAAAAGAGCTTAAAATCATCATGAGCGGTCTAAATATGCCAAATGCCCAAGCACTTAGAGGAAAATCTATTGGCGAGTTCAATAAGAGCTTTCCTGGCGCAGCAGATATAAGTGTTGTAAAACAAATTGCAGAAGAACTAGTGGCAGGATTGTAAAGAGTCATTCCAATACAATGATACTTAGATTTGTATGAGACTAAAAACGACAACAACAAATGCATGCCAAGAGACATTACTTCGTCGTGGATTTGAAGCCGTGATGAACAGCTCGTCGTGGTTGCGTCTTGGTGGAGACAAGCCAGGTGAGGTTTATGAAGCGTGGTTCCATGGCGGTGAACACCGTAGGGGTTATTTCGTTCAAATCCAAAAAGGGACCGTTGAGCCTTCCTCCGAAGACCATGGATGGCCGAATTGGGATTTTTCTAGTACAATAAAACTTATATTTGTATGAGGCTGAAAACAACACAAACAGATGCATGCCAAGAAGCATTGATTCGTGGTGGGTTCGAAACCACGGATAGGTACTCATCTTCCATTCAGTTGCGTCCTGGTGGAGACAAGCCAGGTGTGGTTTGTGAAGTGTGGTTCCCTCGCGATGGATACCGCAGGGATTATTTCATTGGAATCTACAAAGGGACTGTTGCTGCCTCCAAAATTAACGGTGGCTCACTTGATTGGGATTTTTCCAGTAACATAAAACTTAGATTTGTATGAGACTGAAAACGACAACGCAAACAATAAAAGATGCAATAGACGCATGCAGAGACGCATTGATTCGTGGTGGGTTCGAACCCTGTAACAACTCGCAGTGGTTGGAGATGCGTCTTGATGGAGACAAGCCAGGTGAGGTTTATGAAGCGTGGTTCCCTCGTAATGGATACCGTTGGGATTGTTTCGTCGAAATCTACAAAGGGACTGCTGCCTCCAAAACAAACGATTGTGTTGATTGGGTTGATTGGGATTGGACCAATGCAATAATACTTAAACTGGTATGAGACTGAAAATAGCACAAACAAATGCATGCCAAGAGGCATTGATTCGTGGTGGGTTCAAAACCACGGACAGGTACTCAACTATGGTAGAGTTGCGTCTTGGTGGAGACAAGCCAGGCGAAGTGGTTTATGATGTGTTGTTCCCTCGCGATGGATTCCGTGGGGATTGGTTTGTTACAATCTACAAAGGGACTGCTGGGCCTGCCTCCAAAGGTTGGTTTGTTTGGGATATTTCCAACACAATAAAATTTAGATTGGTATGAGACTGAAAACGGCAAAAACAAATGCAAAAGATGCAAAAGATGCAACAGATGCAACAGATGCATGCAAAGAACAATTGCTTCGTCGTGGATTTAAAGCCAGGATAAACGGCTCGTGGCGGGTGCGTCTTGGCGAAGCCAAGCCAGGTGAGGCTTATGAAGTGTGGATTCATAATGGATACCGAAGGGATTATTTCGTTGAAATCCTCAAGGGGACTGCTGGCTCCAAAACCATCAGCGGGGTTGATTGGGATTGGACCAGTAAAATAATACTTAGATTGGTATGAAACTAAAAACAACAACAGACGCATGCGATGCAAGCGATGCATGCCAAGAACAATTGATTCGTGGTGGATTTAAAACCACGAGCAACCCACGGTGGTTGCGTCTTGGTGGAGACAAGCCAGGTCAGGTTTATGATGTGTGGATTCCTTGTGGATACCATGGGGATTATTTCATTGAAATCCTCAAGGGGACTGCTGGCTCCAAAACTAACGATTGGGTTGGTTGGGATTGGAGCAGTGAAATAAGACTTAGATTGGTATGAGACTGAAAACGACAAAAACAAAAGACGCAACAAATGCATGCAAAGACCAATTGCTTCGTCGCGGGTTTGAACCTACTACGAATTTGCGGATTTTGGAATTGCGTCTTCAAAATAAACCAAGTGAGGTTTATGAAGTGTGGTTCTCTAGTGATGGATACCGTAAGCATTGGTTCGTTCGAATCCAAAAAGGGACTGTTGGCTCCAAAACCAGCAGCTTGGTTTATTGGGATTGGACCAACACAATAACACTTAGATTGGTATGAGACTGAAAACGACAACAGATGCAAGCGATGCATGCCAAGAGGCACTGCTTCGTCGTGGATTTGAAGACAGGATGAACGAAGACGCGTGGAGCGTTTTTATGCGTCTTGGTGGAGACAAGCCAGGTGAGGTTTATGAAGCGTGGTTCCCTCGTGGATACCGTTTTGAAGACAGGATGAACGAAGACGCGTGGAGCGTTTTTATGCGTCTTGGTGGAGACAAGCCAGGTGAGGTTTATGAAGCGTGGTTCCCTCGTGGATACCGTTGGGGTTATTTCGTTCGAATCCACAAGGGGACCGTTGCTGCTTACAAAACCAGCAGCTTGGTTGACTGGGATTATAGCCAGGATATAATCCTAATATTGGTATGAGACTGAAAACGGCAACAACAAATGCATCTAAAGCATGCAAAGAACAACTGCTTCGTCGTGGGTTTAAAACCAAGTACAACTCGCAGTGGTTGCGTCTTGGTGGAGACAAGCCAGGTGTGGTTTATGATGTGTGGTTCCCTAAAGGGACTGTACCTGGCTACAAAGACGATGGCTGGGATTCTTCCAGTACAATAATACTTACATTTGTATGAGACTGAAAACGACAACAAAAGACGCATGCAAAGAACAATTGCTTCGTGGTGGATTTAAACCCACGACGAATTCGCGGGCTTTGGAAATGCGTCTTCAAAACAAGCCAGGTGAGGTTTATGATGCATGGTTCCCTTGCGATGGATTCCGTGGGGATTGGTTCGTTAAAATCTACAAAGGGACTGTACCTGGCTACAAAATCATCAACGGTTGGTTTTTTTGGGATTTTTCCAATCCAATAATACTTAAACTGGCATGAAACTGAAAACAACAACAAAAGAGGCATGCGCTATGGATACCGCAGGGATTATTTCATTGGAATCTACCCAAGAACAATTGCTTCGTGGTGGGTTCAAAACCACGGATAGGTACTCAACTATGTTAGGGTTGCGCCTTGATGGAGATAAGCCAGGTGAGGCTTATGATGTGTTGTTCCCTCGCGATGGATTCCGTGGGGATTGGTTCGTTCGAATCCACAAAGGAGCCGTTGCTGCCTCCAAAAGCTTCGATGGCTTTGTTGCTTGGGATATTTCCAACACAATAATACTTAAACTGGTATGAGACTGAAAACGGCAAAAGATGCAACAGATGCAACAGACGCATGCCAAGAACAATTGATTCGTGGTGGATTTGAAGCCGATAAGTACAGCTCGTGGTGGTTGAAGATGCGTCTTGGTGGAGACAAGCCAGGTGTGATTTATGAAGCGTGGTTCTCTAGTGGATACCATGGGGATTTTTTCGTTGCAATCAACAAAGGGACTGCTGGCTCCAAAGACAACGGTGATTGGGATTCTTCCAACACAATAATACTTAGATTTGTATGAGACTGAAAACAGCAAAAGACACAACAGATGTACGCAAATCACATACATGCAGAGAAGCATTAATTCGTGGTGGGTTTGAACCCTGGATGAGCAACCACCGTTGGTTGCGTCTTGGTGGAGAAAACAAGCCAGGTGAGGTTTATGATGTGTGGTTTCATCGCTATGGATACCTTAGGGATTGGTTTGTTGAAATCCACAAAGGGACCGTTATGCCTGCCTCCAAAACCAGCGTTGGCTTTGTTTTTTGGGATTGGGCCAACACAATAATACTTAGATTGGTATGAGACTGAAAACAGCACAAACAGACGCATGCCAGAAGGCATTGATTCGTGGCGGGTTTAAAATCAAGTACAGCTCGCAGTGGTTGCGTCTTGGTGGAGACAATCTAGGTGAGGTTTATGATGTGTGGTTTCTTCACGATGGATTCATTGAAATCCTCAAGGGGACCGTTGCTGCTTCCAAAACCAGCCGTGGCTTTGTTAATTTGGTTAATTGGGATTATTACAACACAATAATCCTTAAACTGGCATGAGACTAAAGACAGCACAAATAGACGCATGCCAAGAGCAATTGATTCGTGGTGGGTTTAAAACTATCAGCCCTTGGCGGTTGTGGCTTGGAGGAGACGAGCCAGGTGAGGCTTATGAAGCGTGGTTCTATTATGGATACCTTGGAGATAGATTCGTTGCAATCCAAAAAGGGACTGCTGGTTTTGGAGCCAGCAGTGGCTCGGTTGGTTGGCATTGGAACAGTGCAATAATACTTAGATTGGCATGAGACTAAAAACGGCAAAAACAAATGCAAAAGATGCATGCCAAGAGGCATTTATTCGTCGTGGATTTGAAACCGCGACGTACAACCCTCGGTGCGTTGGGTTGCGTCTTGAAAACAAGCCAGGTGAGGTTTATAAAGTGTGGTTCCCTCACGATGGGGACCGAAGGGATTGGTTCGTTCGAATCAATAAAGGGACTGCTGGCTCCAAAACCATCAGAGGGGTTGATTGGGATTGGACCAACACAATAAAACTTAAATTGGTATGAGACTGAAAACGGCAACGCAAACAGACGCATGCCAAGACGCAATTGATTCGTTGTGGATTCAAAGACACGAAGCGGTACTCA